>Ga0115002_10000018_pt1 | contig 194309 bp, 179 predicted proteins | sample ArcticOcean_MG_C_8_FD_89576 | JGI IMG/M metagenome (GOLD analysis project Ga0115002, IMG submission 89576) | Marine microbial communities from western Arctic Ocean - ArcticOcean_MG_CB11_86 | ecosystem: Environmental > Aquatic > Marine > Oceanic | place: Arctic Ocean: Canada Basin | collected... | reverse complement strand
CAGACATGGCTTGTGGCAACGCCATCTTCTCGGCACGTTGCTGCGCAAAGGCACTGTAGTTGCTCTTGTAGGGAGTCAATTTGCGGCCCTCGAAATGGATTACATTATCGATTACCGAATCGAGAAAAGTTCGATCGTGAGATATCAGCAACAATGTCCCCTGGTAACGCTGTAACCAGAGTTCCAGCCAGACAGTGGCCTCGAGATCCAGGTGATTGGTCGGCTCATCCAGCAGGAGTAAATCCGAGGGGCACATCAACGCCGCGGCAAGATTCAGCCTGACTCGCCAGCCACCGGAAAAACTACTGACAGGATTGGCAAACTCGATCAGACTAAACCCCAGGCCCGAGAGCAGTTGCTCGGCTCTATTGCTAATGTCATAGCCATCGATAGCATCCAGTTGGCTGTGCAACTTCGTCATCTGGCTGTCATCGCCAGCATGCTCGGCCTGTGCCAGTTTGGCTTCCAGTTGCCTGAAGGCGATATGCGCGTCAAGCACGAACTCCAGGGCAGTTCTCTCGCTACCAGGAGTCTCCTGATGCATCATCGACAGACGCAGACCCACAGGCATCTTTATTTCACCCTGCTCGATGGGAACCTGTTCGGCCAGGGCCAGAAACAGGCTGGTCTTACCGCAGCCGTTTCTACCGATAATGCCGATACGCTGGGCATCGTGCACAATCAGGCTGGTATCCTGCAGCAACGTCTGCAGCCCCCGCATAAGGGTGATATTGTTAAGCGCAATCACTGCATCGGTTCCTTGCCCGTACGCTCAGTAAGGCATCTATATCCCGGTTTCTGAGCAATATTATCAAATAAAATCATTGCGTTGCGAAGGCTCCCCGGCACTTGTTACGGATTCGAGGGGCGGCACATGGTACTACAGAATTGATTTCATCAGATCGAATTCGTACTATTGCTGAATCCATAGGGAAATCCATTCCTCAACCACGCTGACCCAGAAGTCTCCGGATTACGTAATGAAGCAAATTCTGATCATCGATGACGACGAGAAGTTGGGACAACTGCTCACCCAGTATCTTGAGCGCTATGACATGAATGCACATGTGGCGCTGACTCCAAGCAAGGGTTTCGAACTGCTTAAGAAGATCAAACCGGATTTGCTGATCCTGGATGTCATGCTGCCAGAAAAAGACGGCTTTGAAATCTGCAGAGAAATCCGCGCCAAGTCCTCTATCTACGGACAGCTACCCATTTTGATGTTGACCGCTCACGCCGAAGTGACAGACCGAATTGTTGGTCTGGAACTGGGTGCGGATGATTATCTGCCGAAGCCATTTGAACCGCGGGAATTGGTAGCGCGCATCCACAATATTCTACGGCGTAGCAGCGACGACAATAATATGCGCGACATCAAGGCCATCAAAGGCCTCGATGTAGAAGTGCCCCGACGCGAAGTGAAACTGGATGGTGAGGTACTGGACCTTACCACCATGGAATACGAGCTTCTTACTCTGTTTATCCACTTCCCGAATAAAACCTTTACCCGTGACGAATTAATGAATCGCCTGCGTGGAATAGATGCCGAATTATTTTCCAGAGCCGTTGATACTCTGGTAAGCCGCTTGCGACATAAGTTAAAAGATACGTCCAAAACACCACGGTTTATAAAAACGGTGTGGGGACGTGGTTATACTTTTGTCGGTGAGCAGATATGATCCCACTGCTGGAGAATGTAAAACGCTCAATATTTATTCGCCTGCTCCTGATTTTCGGTATTACAGTTATTCTATTCTTCGTTATTATTTCAGTTTCATTACAAACTATTAACCAACGCAATAATGCTATCGAGACCATCCCGGATTATTTCACTCGAAATATCGAAGATGTAATTGAAGACATCGGCACTCCACCAAATTTACTCAACGCGTTAAGATTGGCCAGGGAACTGGATTGGAGTATCAATATTCGAAATCCGATCATGCGCTGGAGCTCCGATGCGGATAACCGCCTCGACGTAGATAGCTCGACATTCAACCGCACCCTCACTGCCGATGCTCAAGAGAGGCTTATCGACGGCGAGCAAATCATTACGGTTCAGCGTGGTGGATACGACTTTTTCCTCTACCAACGCTCTATCGACAATAATGTGTTTAGTTCTGTTGTCATCTATGGCGGCTTGGCGTTTGCTGCATTTGTTCTTTTTCTCAATTATTTTATGGTTAACAAGTTGCTGAACCCCATTCGCCAACTACGACGAGGTACAGAACGTATTAGCAAAGGTGATCTTGGATATCGCGTAAAAATTAATCGCCAGGATGAACTCGGTGAACTTACTCAAAGCATTAACCACATGGCTGATTCGCTGCAATCGATGCTGGAAGCGAAGAGGCAACTGCTACTCGCTATAAGCCATGAGTTAAGAGCACCAATCACTAAAGCCAAACTAAGGCTGGAGTTCATGCCATTCAGTGACGAGAGGAAGGAACTAGGCGAAGATTTGAAGGAAATCGAGCTGCTCATCTCCGACCTGATTGAAGCCGAACGCTTGAACGACGAACATTCCGTTTTAACTTCCGAACCAATTAAGTTTGCCGAATTTGTCAAATCCGTTACCAATCAGTACATAAAATACGAAGGCGGGTTTACGCTCAGCACCCCAGTGGAAGATGAAGAGTTTTTTATCGACAAACTGCGTATTCGCCTGTTGCTAACCAACCTGATGAGCAATGCTATTCGCCACGGCGAAGAAAACCCGATTGAAGTAAAAGTCAGCTTTGCCAGTGACCATGCCATTCTGGAAATTATCGATCACGGTGAAGGCATTTCGGCGCAACATTTGATGCAGATAAGTGAGCCATTTTACAGAGTGGACAGCTCCCGGCAGCGCAACACTGGCGGCTTCGGTTTGGGGCTTTATTTGTGCCGGCTAATCGCGCAGGCACACGGCGGCGGCTTGAACATCGAAAGCGAACTTGACGTCGGCACCCACATTACGGTAGATCTGGCTCGCAATGCCCCCGAGCCCGAATCTGACTAGTCGCGTATTTTTTGGCTATTCGCAATAACTTACTGTGCCTGACCCGCCGTCCTGCGACGCCGCTGGCTGCGCAAGTAACCAGTACCCAACAGCAACAGTGTTAACAATATTGGAATCAATGCGGTGTTGATGGCTTTCAAGGTGGAACCAAGTTGCTCTATATCCTCGGTTAACTGAAACCGCACATCTCGTAGCCGGCGCCTCGTATCCAGTAACTCCGCATTAAAGCCATCTATTTCTGCCTGAATCTCAGGAGTGATTTGTCCGATAAGCTGGCCTTCTTCGTTTTGATTTAGCTCCGCGAGAGATGTTTCTGTCTGCGCCAGACGATCGGTCAATTCAGCTTCTTCGATGCGCAATCTGTCATCGGCTTCTCGCTGCAAATTCAAGACCCTGGTAAACGGGCGCGAATAGGTGCCGCGGCTTCTGATACTCACCAGATCGGCGCTACCGCTGAGATTATCCAGAGCGTTAATTACAATATCGCTGTTGTTGGCGAAGGGCTGTGGAATGCGCTGGCCCAGGAACTGTGCAACCTGCACCCAGAGCCTATCACTCAGCATGTCTGTATCAGCAACCACGACGATATTGACTTCCTCGTTAGAACTGGCGATATGTTCGGCCACTGCTGTAACGCCTACTTCAGCCGCGGAATCTTCTTCTATGGTGCCGATATCGGTAGCTGCCGAGTCTGCGTTCTCTGTTTCCTGCTCGTCAGCTGGATCATCGCCAACTATCTCTTCTTCAACTACAGGCCGTCCGTCTGGGAAAGCGCTGTCGACAATGCCGGTGACCCGAGCAGCTATTACGTAACTCTGCTGCGCCGAGACGAACTCGTCAAACAATATCGAAGGATCGGCGACGTCTTCGAAGAGACCCGAGTCCATCAGCATGGCATTGGTAGAAGACTGTATCAGCGGCTCGAAGGTCGTGGCGGCATTTTCAGCTTTGGCGATAGCGCCCGTAGAAGAGAAATTAATCGCCTCCAGACGGTTGGTGATTATATCGTCTCCGGCCAGATTATCACGGTGAATACCCAGCATGCCTATATGTGCTACTGGCTGCTGATTCTGGCCCATTCTTATCCGTAGGGCCAAATCGCTATCGGTAAGCACCTTGTCGCTTGCATAAGCAATGCCCCATGCTGATAACAGTCCTGGCAGGTCGGAGCTCATACCAGCGGGTATCAGATTACCTTGCGGGGATCGTGTCACCATAGAGTCGGCGCTAGGATCCAGAAAAACCATGGCCTTGCCACCACGCATTACATGCTGATCGATAGCATAGAGCATCTGCGGAGAAAGACCCTGAGGGTGTACGATCATCAATATATCGATATCTGCATCGATGAGCTCTTCAGTTAGATTCACTCGCCTTACTTCATAGAGCTGGCGAATGATATCCATTACCATCCATTGCGGTGTTGCCTGGCCCAAAACGGGGTTGAAACCGCCATCTATATCCAACTCGGTCAGCAAACCCACCACCGGCAGATCGGGATTGTCCACTTTGGTAATGAGCTTTATGAACTCATATTCTAAAAATTGTTCCTGATCTGGCCGTATCAGCGGCATAGTTTCCAACACCGGCAGACCAAGCGCTCCGGCCTCAGCACGGGTAACCACCATACCAAAGTATATTGCCTGACCACCCTGGGTCACTGGCACCGCCTGTACGCCATACTGGGTTGCCAAATCTTCATCTTCGGAGAAAGGTTCCGGGTCTATCACATTCAAACTCAGGCGGCCATTGCTGGCGATCACCATCTCTCGCAATAATTCCTGGACGCGGGTGCCGTACGATCTTATCTGCGGCAAATCTTCGATTGCGCTTTCGGAGTAAAAGAAATTCAGCTCAATCGGCTGTTCCAAATTCGATACAATATTGCGTGTACCATCGGAGAGCGAATAGAGCTTGTCCTCTGTCAAATCGATGCGCCAACCGGGCAACAAGCTAATCATTGCCACAGAAAGTACCAGACCTGCGGCAATTGCAATCAAACCAGCACTGGAAAACAGGGATTTAGTATTCATCTTCAGCAGCCTCCCTAGTTCGCTTTCTTAATTTCGATGACGATTGCACTGGATAACAACCAGGCCGCAATAAATACACCGAAGAACAGAATGTCTCTGATGTCCAGCACTCCTTTAGAGATCGAGTCGAAATGAGTCAGGAAACCCATAGCCGAAAGCGCATCAACTAAAAACTGAGGCATCCAGTCTGGAAACGCCTCCAGCAGTATGGGTGATCCCATCACCACAAACAGGAAACAGATACTGACGGTGAGGATGAAGGCAATAACAGAATTTTTTGTACTTGCCGACATGCAAGAACCGATAGCCAGAAACCCGCCGGCCATAAACCAGCTGCCAATATAGGCGGCCAGTATAACCCCATTGTCCGGGTCACCAAGATAGTTAACCGTTGCCCAGATTGGAAAGGTTAACACCAGGGCAATGCCTATCAATACCCATGCCGCCAGGAATTTAGCAACTACCGCATCCCGAAGACTAATTGGTAGAGTGAGCAGTAATTCGATGGTTCCGGTCTTGCGTTCGTCCGCCCACAGGCTCATCGCAATAGCAGGCACCATGAATAAGTAAAGCCAGGGGTGGAAGCCGAAGAAAGGCAGTAAATCCGCCTGTCCACGCAGATAGAATCCACCGAGATCGAAGGTGAACATTCCATTCATGATCAGGAAGATGACAATAAAGATGTATGCCAACGGCGTTGCGAAGTAGCTGAGTAATTCACGTTTGAAGATAATGCCTATGTTGTCCATTACTCACCTCCCTGAGTCTGCGTTACCGATCTGAACACGTCTTCCAATCGTCCTCGGCTCACATGAAACTCGGTTATGGGCCAATTCTTCGACTGCGCTATTTCGGAAACCTGGGAAAAAATCGGAGCATTCTCTGCTGCCAGAATCATATAGGCGAGCTCTTCTTCGGCTACTTTTTCAACTCCCCTGACCGCCGTTAGATCAGTGAGATCCGCCGCCAGATCGTAGTCGCTTGTTAGTCGAACCGTGACGGCATGGTGGTATTTAGATCTTGATTCCAATTCGGCTGGAGTACCATCTGCGACTATACGTCCTTGCGCTATTATAATTGCCCTGCTACACACCGCCGTGACTTCTTCCAGTATGTGAGTAGATATTATTACAATCTTGTCACGGGCAAGGTTCTTGATGAGCTCTCGCACGTGATATTTCTGATTTGGATCGAGGCCATCAGTCGGTTCGTCCAGAATAAGAACCTTGGGATCGTGCATAATTGCCTGAGCCAGACCCACTCGTCGCCTGAAGCCTTTTGACAAGGTATCGATGGTTTGATTGCACACCGAGTGCAGGTCTACCTCGTCAATAACGATCTGCACCCGCCTGATCACCTCTGCGCCACGATAGCCTCTAATCTGGGCAACAAATTTCAGAAACTCCAGCGTAGTCATATCGCCATAGCAAGGGGCGCCTTCCGGTAAATAACCAATAAGCGATTTCACCTCGATAGGATTCTTGCCAATGTCGTAGCCATCGACAGTTACCACGCCGGAACTCGCAGACAGAAACCCAGTGATGACTTTCATCGTGGTCGATTTACCGGCGCCATTAGGCCCCAAAAACCCCAGTACTTCGCCTTCATTCACGCTGAAACTCAAATCATCGATGGCCGTAAACTGGCCGAACTTTTTGCTCAAATTGCGTATTTCAATCATTTGCTAATTGATCCTGTCTGGGATTCCCATGTGTTCACTGCAACTGTTCAACAACATGAGGGTCTCCGATGCGGAAATTGTGTGCGGCAAATATAGACATGTTAAGTCGATTTTTCAAGATTAGACACGTTAAATGACATCTAGCGGGTTTTCAGCGCTCTCAGTCCTGGTGCTTTTTGGCCTCCGAGCCCATTCCGGCCTGTGTTTATGCGGTTTTGGGGGTTATAATCGCCGCCTCTCCCTTTTAGGGATCATTGTCCTGTCTAACAGATGCGCCAAGCCATGAAGATATTCACCGGTAGAAAAATGTTGGCTATGCTGTTGCTGACAATGCTGGCACTGAATCTGAGCCATTGCGGCCAGAAAGGTGGGCTAACTCGACCCGATCAGACGACATTTGCTGTTGCCGGTTTTTAGGGGCTCTTCCCTGGAGACGGGCATTCACTGACAACTATTCCCGACACTCGGGCAAACCAAAGCCAATGGATCATTTCAAATATCGCGGTGACACTCTCTTCGCTGAGGAGCTTAGTGTCGCAGACATCGCTAACGAGATTGGCACGCCCTGCTTTGTCTACTCTCGCGCCACCCTGGAAAGACACTTTCATGCTTATCAGAAAGCGCTTGGTGAATCACCGCATTTAGTTTGTTTCGCTGTCAAAGCCAATTCCAATCTTGCGGTACTCAATATACTTGCTCGCTTGGGAGCCGGCTTTGATATTGTTTCCGGAGGCGAGTTGGAACGGGTTTTAGCCGCGGGAGGTGATCCCGCCAAGGTAATTTTTTCTGGTCTGGGAAAAACCGAGTTAGAAATTGAGCAGGCGCTTAAGGCCGGTATCTTCTGCTTTAATGTGGAATCTGCACCAGAGCTCTCGCGTATAAACGCGGTCGCGCAGCGCTTACACTTGCAGGCAATGATTTCTGTGCGGGTTAACCCCGACGTGGACGCTGGTACTCATCCCTACATCTCCACGGGTTTAAAGGAAAACAAGTTTGGACTGGCCAGTGCACAGGCTATAGAAGTCTATCGGGAGGCGGCGGCACTACCAGGCACCAGGGTTGTTGGCATTGACTGCCACATAGGATCACAACTCACCAGCCTGGAGCCTTTTCTCGATGCCATTGACCGGTTGCTCGCCCTGGTAGATCAATTGCGTGCCGAAAATATCCACCTGAGCCATTTCGATATTGGCGGTGGTCTCGGGGTAACCTACGGTGAGGAAAACCCGCCGCAACCCGCCGACTTGATCGCCGCCGTTAAATCCCGGCTGGCGGATCGGGACATGACTTTAATTGTAGAGCCCGGCCGCTCTATTGCTGCCAATGCCGGTATCTTTGTTACTCGCGTTGAATACGTCAAAAGCACTGCCCATAAAAATTTCGCCATTGTTGATGGTGCCATGAATGACCTGTTACGACCCGCCCTTTACAATGCCTGGCAGGAAATTATTTCTGTCCGCAAGACCGGCGCAGCAACTGCCACTTATGACGTCGTTGGGCCCGTATGCGAATCCGCAGATTTCCTCGGCAAGGACAGAGAACTGCAACTTGCGGCCGGTGATCTACTCGCCGTCCGCACAGCGGGAGCCTATGGCTTTGTTATGAGCTCCAACTACAATTCGAGGCCTCGTGCCCCAGAGGTAATGGTTGATGGCTCGAAACTACATTTGGTCCGGCAACGGGAATCTCTTGCCGACCAACTAAAACTGGAATCCTGCTTGCCTAGCTGAAGCAACAGTCTTTCAACCCTTGCGCCGGAGACCGCACAGCCTACTAAAACCAGATTATGATAATTCCTTTCACCAAAATGCACGGACTCGGTAACGACTTCATGGTGCTGGATCTGATTTCCAACCACATCACTCTGACCCCGGAGCAAATACGCTCGCTGGCAAATCGCTACACCGGCATAGGTTTCGATCAATTGCTACAGATTGAGCCCGCTACCGACCCTTCTGTTGATTTCAACTACCGCATCTATAATGCTGACGGCGGTGAAATCGAGCATTGTGGTAATGGCGCCAGGTGTTTCGCGCGCTTCGTTTCGGACCGAGGCCTGACGACAAAAAACCCCATCAGGGTAAAAACTGTCAATCGAGTTCTGACGCTGCTGTTAAATGAAAATGGAGAAGTCTCGGTGGATATGGGTATCCCCGACTTTATTCCAGAGCAAATTCCATTTACCACAAAATTGCAGGAAAATGTCTATCATCGAGGCATCGTCGTCGATGGGCAGGAATTGGACATTCAGTTTTCGGCACTCTCCATGGGCAATCCTCATGCTGTAATTATTGTTGAAGACATTGACAGTACCGCCGTAAAAGATATTGGAGAGGTCCTCGGCGCCCATCCCGACTTCCCGGAAGGAGTTAATGTCGGCTACATGCAAATCCTCAGCAGGACCGAGGTGCGATTGCGGGTCTATGAGCGCGGAGTTGGGGAAACCCTGTCCTGTGGCACGGGAGCCTGTGCCGCCACTGTCGCCGGTTGCCTACAAGGTCATTTAGATGATACCGTCGAGGTGCAATTAAGAGGCGGCCGACTAACTGTCAACTGGCGGCAACAAGATTCTCATGTGCTAATGACCGGGCCCGTGGCAACAGTTTATGAGGGGAGTATTCAGTTATGAGTAATGACACATCGGCTATGAGTAATGACACATCGGCGGCAGAGCAGCTAAGCGAAAACGAAGAGAACAAACTTTCTCCGGCCCAGGTAAAAGAATATCTTCGTGCCCATTCAGAGTTCTTTATTGATCAAGACGACTTGCTCGCAGACCTGAAATTAACTCACGAATCCGGTAAGGCTATTTCTATTTTAGAACGTCAGATTACCATTCTTAGGGAGCGCGGTATTGATGCCAGGCAAAAGCTTAACAATCTAATTGAAAATGCGCGCAATAATGACCAACTGTTCGACACTACTCGCAATTTAGTCCTGGCTCTGCTACGCGCCGACGGCATTACCGAGATCGCTGATGTCGCCCAGGATCACCTTAGCAATCATGCCAGTATAGATGCCTGTGAAATTATTCTGGTAGGAAATGATAGACTTACCGTAGCACCGTCGGTAAGAGTTGAAGGGAGTGACAAACTGCATCAGGATTTCGAAGATGTGTTTCGCCTAAAGCGTACTCATTGCGGCACACAAACCGATGAGAAATTGCTTTACCTGTTTCCAGAGAACAGCGATAAAATAAAATCAACAGCTCTCTGCCCGGTAGTAAACAATAGTGAAGTACTGGCTTTACTTGCCTTTGGAAACCGTACTGAAAACTTCTTTAACACGAATCTCGATACGCTGTTTCTGGATTTCATAGGGCAAGTTATTGGTGCCGTGCTCGACAAAGAGTTCACCCTACTAAATACAAGCTCTGCATAAGGCCTTTCCCCCTAACACCTTGCCCAATGTCGATACGCTTAAATGAGCACGAGCATTCATTCTGACGACTCACTCCAGCCTGCTACGACTGCATCCAAACTCGTTTCGGTAATCTGCCGCACGATCGATCGGCCTGAGTTAAAGCAGGCGATGCAATCGGTGGCCGAGCAAAGTTATTCCAATATCGAGTTAGTTCTGGTCGATGCGCTAGGCACGGGAATCGCAAATTATGAGGATCTGTGCCCCGGCAAACCAGTCAAATTAGTTTCGCTTGGCGAAGCACTGCGGCGATCCCGGGCGGCTAACGCGGGAATGCTTAGTGCTGCTGGAGATTACCTGATTTTTCTCGATGACGACGACTGGATCGATAGCGAGCATATAGCTAATCTTGTTAGACTACTGGAGCAGCAAACCGAGGCCAGAGCAGCTTACAGTTCAACTCGCAAGGTCAATGCCTCGGGCCAGCCACTGGATCACGTCTTCGATCGAGATTTCGATTCGGCTCTGCTCAGGCGAGACAATTTCATTCCCATTCATGCCGTGCTTTTCTCCGCATCCCTGCTCGGTGACGGTTGCAAATTCGACGAAACATTAAGCATTTATGAAGACTGGGATTTCCGGTTGCAGGTCTCGGAGCATACCGCCTGGCTTCACGACAGCCGTATTACGGCGTTCTATCGCGAAGGCGGAGAATCCGCGACCGCGGTGAATATCGAACAGATTAAATACAAAAAGGGCCATCCAAATGCACTGGCTCGAGAACTGGTATTGGCGAAATGGCTTCCCAAGTGGTCAGCGGCGGATGTGAATCAGATGCTGGGGACCATGGACCAGTCGCTAGCAATCGGAGAATTGCGTGACGACGTTCGCTCTGCCCATGCCGTTATTCAGGCCCGTGAGCAAGAGATAGCAGAGGTGACAGAAAATTTTGTCGATCTTCAACACGAGCACAAAGAGCTAGTATTAGGTCATACGAAACTTATTAAAGTTCTGCACGAGAACTTGCAAACATTGAAAAATCAACATCAGCGCTTAACAGTACAACACGAAGCACTAGATGCTGGTGTTAGAGAAGTACTAAACTCCTTTTCCTGGCGCCTAACCAAGCCCATTCGCTACATTGGCCGCCGTCTCAAGTACTTAGCCGGACTACCAAAAAGAAACACCGTTAAGGTAGTTCTAAAGAATCCAGTATTGCACCAAACCGTAAGAGATGTGCGGGCGAAAATCTTCGATAAGAAATCAAATGAGACGAGCGAAGACAAATTCTATTTTGGCCTAGATTCACCTAACATTGATAATGGGATTTTTTCTGAATCTCTTTCACTACGAGGTTGGGCGTTGTCTGAAAATGACGATCTCAAACTTACAGCTTTTGTTGATGGTCTGGAATTCAGAGCCTTCAGTCCTGGCCTGGTCAGGCCCGACGTCATAGAAGTCTATCCCTGGCTTCCCCATGCGGCGAGCTGCGGTTTCGACGAACAGATCAATCTGAGCTTTCTGGATAGCGGCGTTCACACACTAACGTTGATTGCTGAAAATGCTAAGGGATTGCGCGAAAAATTAACACAGGAATTTTATTTACTCAAGGGTAAGCAACTCTATAGTGCCTGGCTGCAATACAAAATCAGGAAGGACTACCAGTTATCTCCCGCTACTAACTCCATAAACAACGAGCGTCTGGTGCAGGTGGTAATTTCTGAACACAAAGACATCGCGCGTAATCTGGCAAGTCTGAATTCCCTGGTAGCACAAGACTGCGACAATTGGAGAGTACATTATTTGGGAGTCAATTGGCATCAAGTTCAGCAGTCTCTGACCCCGGATAGTCTTGGGCTGCTGCAATCCCGGACCGATGTCGCCTCGGATCTTCATGAAATTTTAGAACGCGGAAATGCGCCGCAAGACTATTTGTTGGCGCTGGATGGAGGCGAGCAGCTTCAGCCTAATGCCCTACGCGAATTGCTTGCCTGTGCCGAAGCCAACACCAGCGCCCTGGTCTATTCAGATCACGATTATATCGATCCCGATGGCGATCACGTGGGCCCGGTTTTTACCTTTGGCTGGTCTCCAGATCACCTTATGTCGCGAAATTATATTGGTGATGTTTATCTTGTCCGGGCCGCCGATGTACCCTTGGATTTTCTTCCCCATTGCGAACTCGATGGCTGGCGCTACGCACTGTTGTTGCAAATGGGAAACAGCAACAACAGAATCGATCGCGTTGCCAGCATGCTTTGGTCTGCGCCCCTGCAATCTGAAGCAGAGTCAGAGCTGAAGCTGCAGAGCGAATATGCTGTGCTGGAGACGTTTTTATCCCACTTTGAGCCGGGGGCATGCCTCACCGCGCTTGATGGATTTCGTTATATTGAATGGCCAATTAACGAAGATCCGCTGGTCTCCATCATTATCCCAACCATGGGCAAGCTGGAGCTAATCAAACCCTGCCTCGATTCGCTGGTTAAAAATACGGCCTACAGCAACTACGAAATATTGATGTTGGATAATAGTAGAGGCCGGTATCCGGAAGGCATCGCCTATCTCCAGGAAAATAATTTCAAGCTCATAGAATGTGACGAGGAATTTAACTGGGCGCGCCTGAATAATATTGGTGCCAGGCACTCGGATGCAGCCTATCTACTGTTTCTGAATGACGACATTGAGGTCACCGATGCTGATTGGCTAGTGCAGATGCTTCGGCAAGCGATGCGCCCGGACGTGGGCACCGTTGGTAGCCTGCTGCTGTATCCCAACGGCGCGATTCAGCATGCCGGCGTGTTTATGGTGAACTTCGGTGGCGGCTGTGCCCACCTGTTTCACAAAATGATGCCTGGAGATAGTATCTACCGTCGACTGGACAAGACAGTAAGAGAGGTCACCGCCAGCACCGGTGCCTGCCTGATGGTAAGCAGGGAAAAATTCGAGGCTGTCGGGGGCTTCGATGAGGAACTCAGCGTCGTTGGCAATGATATTGATCTGTGCCTGCGCTTGTCGGCAACAGCTTACCGTAATATTTGGACACCTCAGTGCTGTCTTATCCACCATGAAAGTATTAGCCGCAAGACGAGCCTGCCAAAAGCGAACGAATTAGCTATGTGGAAACGCTGGTCGACAAAATTTAAAGCCGGAGATGACTACTACAATCCGAATCTTAGCCTGGAAAAACCGGACTGTTCATTGCGGCTCGATATGCCCCCTAGTGAGCTTGTGGCCGAGTTGCTTACCGATGGGCAGTTGCAGGGGCCAGACGCCAGCCAAAGCCGAGAGTTCTCCCTAAGTCCCGGTGTAAATCTAATTGCTTACATCAGGGCAGAAATGGGCGTAGGAGAGGGCGCGCGTTCCGATGCCAGGGCGCTGGACGCTGCCGCAATCGATTTCGGTATTATTAATTTTGAAACAGCCAACCCTGCGCGAATGACCGACCTATCCTGGCAGCACAAGGAGATGTTGAGTGCTCCTTTCGACATTAACCTCATCCATATCAACGCTAATTTTCTGCCGCTGGCGAAGCGAGAGCTTCCCACTCACTTCTTCGAAGGCCGTTACAACATTGCGTACTGGGCCTGGGAACTGGAAGAAATCCCTAGCGAGTGGATAGCAGTTTTTGCAGAGGTCGATGAAGTCTGGGTGCCATCAGAATTCGTCAAACGGGCGATGGAGAAGCAGTCACCTGTTCCTGTGGTAACGATTCCTCACTGCGTCGATCTAAAATTGGAATCTGCATTTTCCAGAGATTATTTCAAAATTCCAGACGCTGCCTTTACGTTCCTGGCCATGTTCGATACTCACTCTATTGCAGAGCGGAAGAACCCCTATGGCGCGATTAAGGCCTTTAAGATAGCTTTCGCTGGCAGCGATAACAGCATCTGCCTGGTGCTCAAGGTCAACAATTCGGAGGCCGCGGATATGAATAAATTGATCGAATCAATCCAGTCTCATCCGAATATCCTGATCATGGCTGAATCTCATTCGAGACAGGAAATTAACGCCCTGCTTTCATTGTCCGATTGTTTTGTATCCCTGCACCGCTCTGAGGGATTTGGACTGGGACCGGCCGAAGCTATGTGCCTGGGTAAAGCAACTATTCTCACCAACTGGTCAGGCTCGACAGACTACATGACCGCGGACAACTGCAAAGCAATAGATTTTGAGCTGCTCAAGATACGCAAAACTCTGGGGCCCTACCAGGCGGGCCAGCGCTGGGCCGAACCAGACCTGGAGCAGGCGGCGGCAGCTATGAGAGAGTTGGCGTCATACCCTGAACTGGCTAGAAGTATAGGCAATAGCGCACGCCAAACCATCAGACAATTATTTTCTCCCGCTGCAGTGGGTAAGAAAATCGCAGCCCGACTGGAAATAATTCGCCAACTTTAGCACCGAATAGTTTTCGCCCAGCAAGAGCAGGAATCATCTTTTCAGGCTTGCGCTCAAGCCGGCAGTAGTCGTAACAGCTGAAATAGAACATGGCCAGTTTTTGAACGTAATCCCATCGTCATGCGTAAGGAAACTCGTTGTCTGTAAGTTAGCCTGTCATGGAAGCGAGCCAGAAAGGCTTCAGCCTGAGCTGCCACATCCGCCAACAGGGAGGTGTGCGTTGGAGAGATCAATCTTCTTAGTAATCCAGCGTCACTTAATTTGACCCGATTGTACTTGATTGCGCCCAGCGTATTATTTTCATGCTGACGATAATCCACCAGTTGCCCAGGCGAGAAAGCGATTTTTCCATAGGCGGTAGCGACCAGCCCCAACCACCAATCGTGCATCACAGCCTCCGTCGGTATAGGTAGCGCCTTTTCAGCCAGAGCTTCATTAATAAACATGGTGCATCCAGTAATCAGGTTACTGACAAGCATCTGTCCAAAACTATTGCGCTTCATGCTCAGCCCCTGGTAATGCAGGAATGAGTCGGCGATGGGCTCCAGCTTTTCGTTAACGACATGTAAATCACTGTGAACCAGCACTGGCGTGTCCGTTCCTGCCACCTCTATCTCAAACATTAGGCGGGCCTGCTGCTCCATTTTTGTGGACTGCCAGATATCATCCTGATCGCTGAACATCATGTAACTACGGTCAAGACCCAACTGTGTTTTATGTTTGAGAACATAAGTGATAAGCGTTGAAAAATTATCCCGTGCACCTCTGCTCGCTGTTTCGATATCGATCGGGTGCACACGATCCGGGTGCTCGCGTGCAAAATTTCGAATCAGCTGGGCAGTGTTATCAGTAGAACCATCATCACGAACCACGATAACGAAGTTTGAATAACTTTGTTGCAGAATGGATTCGAGCTGCTGGCTTAAAAAATCAGCACCGTTGTAGGTCGCTAAAAGCACAGCAATTTTAGGCTGTATGCTCATGCAGGGTCAGCTTAGGGTCTTGGCATCACGTATACCGGAACTAATATAATGCCAGTACTGGTTACGATCATGGGATGACACTAACAACCAGCCTGACTTGATGAAAAACCGCAGCATATCTCTGAGCTTCCAGCCTAGCGGTGAGTAGTCAACGCTATATAGATGCATCCGATTTCTGCTGGAGTAATAGGTACGAGAGGGGTTGTGTTGCGCCATCAGTCCCGCGCGAACCAGTGGACTTAAACTGCGCTCGCCGATGGCGTGATAAAGCACCGCTTCGTCGGTTCCTACCAGGTCGAAGCCCATAGACTTGGCGCGAAAACACCACTCCAAATCCACATTATCGATAAAATAGCTTTCTTTCATTCCGCCTATTTCTGCAAAATGTTTGAGGATCAGCATAGTCCCCGAGGTAATCAGAAAATCTGCCAGAAAATGGGTTTTGCTCTGGGCAAAAACCCGGTCAGATCTCAGCATCCAGCGATTGAACAATTTGAAGGGCGTTTGCCGCATGGATTGCGGATTGATAATACGAGGCCCCATTGCGGCGATGCCCTTGGCGCTTTGCTTGTCGACCGACACATAGGCGGCGATCATCCTGCTTGCAAAAAGATCACAGAGGCTACTGTCCTGATCAAACAAAAATACGTAATCGCGGTTATTATCCTGCGCCCACTTTATTCCCACGTTCAGAGCCTTGGCGAGGCCATTGTTTTCTGGCAAGCGCAGCAGATCCACACAGCGCTCGTAGACCGTTATTGATTCAGCCAGTATTTCGATGTCCGGAGTACCATTGTCAATGACGATGAAATCCGTCTCTTTGTTTAACTGACCAAGCAACGTCAACAGTGCCGTAATATCCGGTTCGAAGGTGACTACCACGGCACAACTATTGTCAGTTTCAGGGATATTCATGGTAAAGCTCTCTAAACCTCGCCGGGCACTTCAGGAGATGTTTTGATGAGTTCGGGATTTTTGATTTCAACAACAATAAAATAGAGGATTGATACAACACCAATGCCAAGCCCGACTACAACCCCGGCATCAATAATTCCACGCCAGGGCTGTGGTAGTCGACGGGCGATCAAGACGAAGCAAATGATCATCGTCGTCAAGCCGAACGATATCATTTTCCGCTTTCGAGTCGCATAGATGTAGCTCATACAGAAAAGAGGCGCCAGCAATATGTGGTCAAGCCGCGGGTGATCGCGCAGATAACTCGCCCGTATCACGACCCGAGGAGAAAATCCCAAATGAAATCCCTTGTAGCCCTCTGCATAAGCCATATACACCACGGAAAAAATTAACGCCGCCCAATGCCCCTGATTCATTGGCAAATGCTCGAGATCCAGTGCTATTGGCGCCAATCTGTAGATGGCAAATACCAGCATAAGTAACACTCCGCCGATACCCCACGCGAATCCAAACACTTTCATAGGCTCTCTTCACCAGGTGAGTAAACCCTATTATAGCGGCTTTAGTCGCCAAGCTGAAGATCGGCGCATTCTCAGGCTTGCAAAGTCCTGGTAGCGTCGCTTCTGCCGATAAAGTGGGATATGATTCCGCCTTCAATCCAGCCCGCAATGGCGGTATAACTGGAGTAGAGCGTTAGGGAGACAGGACCAATCCTATGGGTGTAAAGCTTGGCGTGGTGATGGACCCGATCGAGGCTATCACCGTAAAGAAAGATACAACTCTTGCCATGTTGTTGGCCGCCCAGAAACGGGACTGGGAGATACACTACATGCTGCAGTCAGATCTATATCTGGCACAGGGTGAGAGCAGAGCACAAGTGCGAGTCCTGTCCGTACGCGACGACGAGCAGGACTGGTTTACGCTGGGCAGTGGATCCGATATGGCGCTGGCGCAGCTCGATGTCATTCTGATGCGAGTAGATCCACCCTTCGATATGGACTACATCTACTCCACTTACCTTCTGGAGCAGGCACAGCGCGAAGGCACGCTCATCGTCAATGACCCCCAGAGTCTGCGCGATTGTAATGAAAAATTATTCGCCACCCAATTCCCACAGTGTTGCCCGCCATTATTGGTGGCTAGCGACATGGCAAGACTAAAGGCCTTCCACGATCAACACCAGGATGTGATCTACAAGCCGCTCGATGGCATGGGAGGCGCTTCAATTTTTCGAGTAAAGCCTGATGACCCCAATCTGAGTGTTATCATTGAAACGCTTACTGCTGGCGGCGTTAATCAAATCATGGCGCAGCAATTCATCCCCGATATTGTCAATGGCGACAAGCGCATACTGGTAATAGATGGCAAGCCGGTTAAATACGGCCTTGCCAGAATTCCCGCCGCTGGCGAAACCCGGGGCAATCTCGCTGCCGGCGGCAGTGGAGTCGCTCAGGAGCTTACTGAAAGAGACTATTGGATCTGTGAACAAGTAGCTCCCTCGCTGCGACAAAAGGGACTACTCTTTGTGGGATTGGACGTGATTGGCGACTATCTAACCGAAATTAATGTTACCAGCCCGACCTGTGTAAGAGAAATCGATCGCGCCTTCGATTTGGACATTGCCAGTGACTTGATGGAATGCATCGACAGCAAACTTAGGTAATACTCAAGTAACACTTAAGTAATAAAGGGAAAGTTCATGCCAGACACCGATAACGACCTTACCCGGGAACGTTTCGGCTTCACCGTCTTCCTTTCCGCCTGCGCCCATGCCATCGTTATTCTCGGCGTTGGTTTTACCTATCTTGAAGAAATCAGCAGCGAGCCTGCCCTGGAAATAACCATGGCACAGTATCGCAGCGAAATTACACCCACCGATGCCGATTTTCTAGCACAGGAAAACCAGACTGGCAGCGGCAACCTCGATGAGAAGGCGGCTCCAAGCTCTCCCTTCGAATCAGATTTCTATGACGAGCTTATCCAGGAGGTGCAGCCAGTACCCCAGGCTCCAGAAATTGTTAACGATGTGGATACTCAGGATACGGCCGTCATCTCCTCGTTTCAGGATGAAGAGCAGGTGTGGCAACAATTGGATGATGTGGAGGACGAAGGAATAATATCCGAGCGCTCAACACCCGAGGAGCTTAGTCTGGCTATCGCCAGTTTGCAGGCACAACTGGATCTGCGGCGACAGAGTTATGCCAAGCGACCCAGAAAATATACCATCTCATCGCCATCCACAAAAAAGAGCCATGACGCACTCTATTTGGACAAATGGCGAAGACGCATTGAAGCCGTAGGCAATATTAATTATCCTGACGAGGCCAGACAGCAGCAACTCTATGGCAGCCTGCGCATGTTGGTATCCCTGCTACCGGACGGTGAAGTTGATAATATCCGAATCTTACAGAGCTCGGGGCACAGCATTTTAGATCAGGCAGCAATTGAAATTGTGAGGCTTGCGGCTCCCTTTGAGCCCTTCCCAGCTGAGTTACGAGCAGAAGCTGATATACTGGACATCATTCGAACCTGGCGTTTCCACGAGGGCAATGCCTTAACAAGTTTCTGAGGCAGAGCATTCTGATAGAGTTCCGTGAACTCAGAATTGGCTATTAATGTATGAGTGAATCAAGCGCCGCAGGCTTCATGGAAAATCAATTTCTCATTGCCATGCCGCAGATGCTGGATCCCTATTTTGCACACAGCGTGACCTATCTGTGGAAGCACAATGCTGAGGGTGCTCTGGGTATTGTTATAAATAAACCCTTGAATGCCAGTCTTGCCGATATCTTCGATGAATTGGATATTGTCTGTAATTCACAGCTAGAGCTATATCAACAGCAAAAAGTGCTAGCAGGTGGGCCAGTCGAACGCGACAAAGGATTGATCATTCACGACGCCGACAAGACCTGGGAATCTTCGATTACCATTACCCCTGATATAAGTATCTGCACTTCCAGAACGATACTGCAGGACATTGCCGCCGGCAAGGGCCCGGCAAACTACCTGGTGGCACTGGGCTATGCTGGTTGGGAAGCGGGCCAGCTAGAAAGAGAAATCAGGGATAACGCCTGGCTCACGACTCCAGCTGATACGGAACTGATTTACTCCAGGGATTACCCGACCAAGGCTGATGCCGCCGCCTCTCTGTTAGGCATTGATTTACAGCAGATATCCCCGGCCCCCGGTCATTCCTAGCCCGGGGCACATCTGGCCTGGGAGCAAAAAATTCGATCAATACTATTGCATGAGAAGTATTAAGGAACCTCAAGTGGCTCTAGATTCTTTCCCGACAGACAGAAATAAACCGGTTATTGCGCTGGCATTCGATTTTGGCACGCAACGCATTGGCGTCGCATCCGGACAGAGCCTGACTGGAACCGCTGAGACAGCCGCGGTGTTAAAAGCAAATGATGGGATCCCCAACTGGGATGAGATAGAGGCCCTGATAAGTGAGTGGCAACCGAATCTGTTCGTAGTCGGTCTGCCTTATAATCTAGACGGTTCAGAAAGTAACTTGCTGCCCAGAGCAATTAAATTCGGCAATCGTCTCAACGGTCGTTTTCACAAACCGACCTATGGCATGGATGAAAGACTGTCATCCAGAGCCGCTTCGGAACGACTTGCCAACACCGGCCAGAGACAAAATGAAAAAATCTATATAGACGACATAGCGGCTCAGATTATTTTGGAAAACTGGTTAGCGGAACTACGCGGCTTTTGACAACGCCCGACCAGTAATCTTAAAGCAGGATATAGAGCCTGCAACACCTGGGAGCATGGTTGCTAGAAAGAGTCTGGCATTTTTGCTTTCGAGATCGCTTCTTCGCGACTGATGATGCCCTTCCTAAGCAAATCTTTCAGACATTGGTCCAGCGTCTGCATGCCAACCGAGGCCCCCGTCTGAATCGCAGAATACATTTGCGCTACCTTACCTTCTCGAATCAGGTTTCTGATGGCCGATGTTCCAATCATAATTTCATGGGCAGCAACGCGGCCGCCGCCCTGCTTCTTCAATAGCGCCTGTGATACTACGGCCTGCAATGACTCCGACAGCATAGAGCGCACCATATCTTTCTCCGCAGCCGGAAATACATCGATTACTCTGTCGATTGTTTTCGCGGCTGAAGTTGTATGCAAGGTGCCGAACACCAGATGTCCAGTTTCAGCGGCAGTAAGTGCGAGCCGAATTGTTTCCAAGTCACGTAACTCGCCCACCAGAATTATGTCAGGGTCCTCACGCAGAGCTGAGCGTAGCGCTTCGTTAAATCCCAGCGTATCACGGTGAACTTCGCGCTGGTTGATGAAACATTTCTTGCTTTGGTGACCGAATTCTATGGGGTCTTCGATAGTCAAAATATGTTCATATCTGGTATCGTTAACATAGTCGACCATCGCCGCCAGAGTTGTGCTCTTGCCAGACCCTGTCGGTCCAGTAATTACCACCAAACCGCGAGGCACATCAGAGATCTGTTTGAATACATCGCCCATTCCCAATTGCTCCATGCCGAGAACTTTGGAAGGAATGGTTCGAAACACCGCGGCGCAGCCACGATTCTGCATAAAGGCATTTACCCGGAAGCGAGCCAGGTTTGGCACTTCGAAGGAAAAGTCAGTTTCCCAAAACTCTTCGTAGTCTTTGCGCTGTTTGTCGTACATGATTTCATAGATGAGCGCATGAACTTCTTTATTGTCCATCTCCGGCACATTGATACGGCGGATGTCGCCATCAACACGAATCAAGGGCGGCATTCCCGCAGTAACATGTAAGTCCGAGGCGCCCTGTTTAACGCTAAATCCCAGTAATTCCGTAATATCCTTCTGCCTTACCTGTAACCTTAGTTAATTAGAATTATTGTTGATGGATCAAGCCAGTCCATCTTTATTTTGGAGACTCTATAGCCAATAGTAACGGCGTCACCTATAGTACCTGTCCTTTGGCGAATATCCCAGTCCTTGCCGGGGCAAAAAGGGTCAATACCGTGACCAAGTTAACAGATAATATTAGTAGTCTTCATCGGCAGATTCGATCGATCGAACAGCATTACGAACGACCCCTGGGGTCAGTTCGATTATTGGCCGTCAGTAAGAAGCAGACACAGGATAAAATTCGGCTCGCCGCCGTTGCTGGTATCAAGGACTTCGGCGAGAATTATCTTCAGGAAGCACTGGAAAAAATCGAAGTTCTGAGAGATCTGGATTTAACCTGGCACTTCATCGGCCCACTCCAGAGCAACAAAACGCGAAGCATAGCCCAGTACTTCGACTGGGTTCAAAGCGTAGATCGTGAAAAAATTGCCCGCCGACTTAGCGAGCAAAGACCAGCTGACAAACCCGCTCTCAATGTCTGCGTGCAGGTAAATTTGTCTGCCGAGGCGAGCAAATCGGGTCTGGATCTGCAACAAACGGATTGCCTTTGCGACATCATCGATAATCTGCCGAACTTGTCTCTGCGCGGCTTGATGGCGATCCCGGCTCCGTTGTCCGATCTTCAAGCTCAACGCAGAAGCTTTCGGCGGCTTGCAGATACCTACAGAAATTTGCAACTGCGCTACCCGGACATGGACACACTCTCTATGGGCATGAGTAACGATTATGAATCCGCCATAGCCGAAGGTTCTACCTTGATTCGAATCGGCACGGCACTATTTGGTCCCCGCAGCTAGTTACAGGACGCGTCTCCCTGCCGAATCTTCAGAGCAGGCCCGAAATTAAAACTTACTGTCCCGGTGATTGTGAAATACGCTAGAATATCCCACCATACAGTGAAGGAAGGCGCAGTGGAATTAATGCTGAGCTCTTTAGAAGAACATGCCGAGGTAAAATTTTGAACAGCACCCAAATTAGCTTCCAGACCGGATTTATAGGAGCCGGCAACATGGCAAGCAGCCTTATTCGAGGTCTGTTGGCAAAAGGCCAATCGCCACAGTCAATCTGGGCGGCAGATGTGGATGCGAGCAAGCTGGAAAGCCTGGCTCAGGATTGCGGCATCAATACCGCTGCCGCGGAACAAATTACTGCGTCGGTGGATGTGCTGGTACTGGCAGTGAAGCCCCAGGTAATGCAAAGCGTTTGTGAATCCCTGACGTCTGTGCTACCAAGAGCAGACAAGACTGCGCCGCTGATTATTTCCATAGCGGCGGGTATTACCAGTGCCCAAATCGAACATTACTTAGCTAATAGTGTCTCAGCTAATAATGTCTTAGAGAGCAAAGCTGCTATTGTCCGTTGTATGCCGAACACGCCTGCGTTGATTGGTAGGGGTGCCAGCGCTTTGTTTGCGAATGCCCAGGTCACTGCGGAACAAAAAACCATGGCCGACACTATTATGCAAGCCGTCGGCATTAGTGTGTGGGTAGACGTGGAATCCGATATTGACATTGTCACCGCACTATCTGGCAGTGGACCGGCATATTTTTTCCTGTTTATGGAAGCAATGCAAAACACAGCCGTAGAGATGGGGCTTAGCGAAGAAGTGGCTAGAATATTGACCTATCAGACCGCGGCCGGGGCGGCAGAATTGGCGCTAGCCAGCACAGAAAGCACTGACGAATTACGCCGCAGAGTTACCTCTCCGGGCGGTACAACAGAACAGGCCATCAAAAAATTTGAGTCCGGCGGCATCAGAGAGTTGGTCGATAAGGCATTGAAGGCAGCTCGTGACCGGTCAATTGAGCTCGCTGATGATTTTGGCCACCAGGCCTGAGCAGTTTACATTTTTAAACCAGTAACCAATTAATTTATAGAGAAGAAGTATGGATGTTTTAGGAAGTTCCGGTGCCTTGATTTTCAACACCCTTGGTGGACTGTATTTGTTGGCGGTCCTCCTGCGTTTCCTGCTGCAGGTCTCCAAGGCTGATTTTTACAACCCAGTCTCTCAGGCCGTGGTTAAAATTACTGACCCAATGGTCAGAATTCTGCGAAAGCTTATTCCTGGGTATAAAGGTATAGATTTTTCCACGCTCTTACTGGCTCTACTAGTAGAGGCCGTAGCTATCTGCGCGCTTATTATTTTGTATGGCGGCACTATCCCCGGATTGGGGTTTATTGTTACCTGGTCTTTCGTAGGCGTAATATATTTTATTGTGAATATTTACTACTATGCAATTATCGGCTCGATCATTATGTCATTCGTTATGATGTTTTCCGGCAGCACCAACCCACATCCATTACTGAGGTTGATCTGGCAGCTAACCGAACCGGTGATGGCACCCATCAGGAAGGTAATACCATCGATGGGAGGCCTGGATTTCTCGCCAATCTTTATCTTCATTGCTATTCAGATTATCCGTAATTTTCTGATTACAAGCTTTGGCATTACAGATCAGCTGGCCATGGTAATTATTGGCATCTAGGGAACCTCTGATTATTCCAATATTTAAGCTGATAGAGCCTGGCCACCACCGTTGGATCGGAGACAAGTTATTTCTTGATTGCAGTATTCAACCGAAATCCAACGAGGATAAGATCGTTGGCCTGGTAGCAGGGTTAATTAAAATTCGACTTAGCGCCGCCCCTACCGACGGTAAAGCCAACAAACTTCTTATCAAATACTTGTCCAGGTAGTTTGATGTAAAACAGAGTGCAATTACGATTGTGAATGGTCACACTAGCCGTAAGAAAAAATTGTGTATCGAGAATCCTAAAACTATTCCTGACATTCTTAGTATTGACCCCAAGCCTTAAACTCGATACACGGTACACTATTACCACGGAAATAAAGTTATGCACCCTTTTAGAGCCAGGATTGTTTTTATAAGGTACTAACGTTCGCTTATGACAGTATCGAAGCCCGCAGAGTCTGTAGGTCTGGTAACTCCTCAGACTTACCATTTTGATGAGCCGCTGCAGTTACGCAGCGGTAAGGTACTTGATGCCTACGATTTGGTGGTGGAGACTTACGGCACGCTTAACGCAGCAAAGTCCAACGCCGTTCTTGTCTGTCACGCGCTCAGTGGGGACCACCATGCGGCGGGCTATCACCGCGATTCTGACAAGAAGCCGGGTTGGTGGGACCCCTGTATCGGGCCCGGCAAGGCCATCGACACGAATCTATTTTTTGTTGTTAGCCTGAATAACCTGGGAGGCTGCGCCGGCAGCACCGGTCCGGCTTCGATTAATCCAAACACCGGAAAATTCTATGGCCCGGACTTTCCGGTGGTGACGGTACGGGACTGGGTACAAAGCCAGGCCAGGCTAATGGACCGGCTTGAGATAGGAAAATGGGCAGCCGTGATCGGTGGCAGCCTTGGTGGCATGCAAGTACTACGCTGGTCTATTAGTTTTCCAGAACGCATTGAACACGCCATTGCAATTGCTGCAGCACCGAAGTTGTCAGCGCAGAATATCGCCTTCAACGAGGTGGCCAGACACTCTATTACCCGCGATCCCGAATTTTATGCGGGCCATTATCTGCAGAATGACACTTACCCCAAGCACGGGTTGATGCTGGCGCGGATGGTCGGCCATATAACCTATCTTTCTGACAGTGCCATGCGTGCCAAATTTGGCAAGACGGTTGCCGATTTTGAAGCCGCGGGAGACAACTTCGGCAGAGATCTGCGCTCCGGAAAATTGAGTTTCGGCCTGGATGTGGATTTTCAGGTTGAGAGCTATCTACATTATCAGGGAGAACGCTTCTCAGAGAATTTCGACGCAAATACTTATCTGCTGATGACAAAAGCCCTGGATTATTTCGATCCTTCTATAGACTATGATGGCGATTTGGCCAAAGCGTTCGCCAATAGCAGTTGCAAGTTTCTGCTGATATCTTTTAGCACCGACTGGCGCTTTCCGCCGGAGCGCTCTCGGGAAATAGTCAATGCCTTACTCAAAGCTGGAAAAGAGGTGAGCTATCTGCAGATTGAGGCAGACCAGGGTCACGACGCCTTCCTGCTTCCAGTTCCACGTTACATTGCCGCGCTGCGTACTTACCTGCAGAGAGTGCACCAGGAGCTTGCAGCTGATGCGGCCTGAATTGGAAATTATTTCGAACTGGATTGAGCCCGACAGCCGGGTTCTCGATTTGGGCTGCGGCGACGGTAGTCTCCTGCACTATTTGAAAACCACAAAACAGATCCGTGAGATAGGCCTGGAGATCGATGCAGATAATATCGAAAAGAGTATCGATCACGGGATTAATGTGATCGAGCAAAATCTCGATCAAGGTCTCGGCAATTTTCAGTCAGGCAGCTTCGACACCGTGCTACTGGCACAAACATTACAAGCCTTGAGCAACCCTGCAGAACTGGTCGATGACATGTTGCGTATCGGCAAGAACGGTATCGTAACCTTTCCCAACTTTGGCAATTGGAAGAGTAGGCTCTACCTGGCCACTCGCGGGCGTATGCCTGTCTCCAAATTCATGCCCCATCAATGGCATAACACGCCCAATATTCATTTCTGCACGGTAAGAGATTTTGACGCGCTATGTGTCGAAAAAAACATAACCGTCCTCTCCAGGACTGTGGTGGATTCACAGCACCAGGGTAGCTGGGCTATGAAGGCCTGGCCGAATTTTCTGGGAGAGATCGCCATTTATCACATTACCAAAAGAACCAGTGACCAGGCCCAGTGAGCTAACCGGGTCCGAGTACACCTATTCATTATTCAGAGGCTCACTAGAGAATGCAAAAGATTGTCCTGGCTAGCGGCAATGCTGGAAAATTGAGAGAATTGCGACAGATTCTGGCAGAGAAAGAGATTGGCCTGCTTCCTCAATCAAATTTCGCCGTAAGTGAAGTTGAGGAGACCGGTTTAAGCTTCGTTGAAAACGCCCTGATCAAGGCGCGGCATGCCTGTGTTGAATCCGGCTTACCTGCTATCGCTGACGATTCCGGCATCGAAGTAGATGCACTCGACGGCGAGCCAGGCATCTACTCGGCACGCTACGCCGATGTTAGTGGTGCCTCTCGCGTCGAGGCGGACAAAGCCAACAATCAAAAATTATTGTCTGAGCTGGAGCAGGTAACTGAAGCTCATCGTAGCGCCAGATTCCAATGCGTTATCGCTTTCCTACGGCACGCGCGGGACCCAATGCCACTAATTTGTCAGGGTACCTGGGAGGGCCGCATTTTGTTTTCCGAGATAGGTGAAAATGGTTTTGGTTATGACTCCCTGTTCTATGTACCAAGCCATGAATGTGCATCGGCACAGCTTAGTCCGGAAATCAAAAATTCAATTAGTCACCGAGGGCAAGCTCTGAGAGCATTAATGCGATGCTGGAACTTCCACCACTAAGCCTGTACGTTCATATCCCCTGGTGCGTTAAAAAATGCCCCTATTGCGATTTTAATTCCCATGCTGCGAAATCGACCATTGCCGAAAGCGACTATGTCAGCGCCCTGTGTGATGACTTCGACCGCGAACTCGATCGAATTGAACCGCGCACCCTGCAATCTATCTTTATAGGTGGAGGCACACCCAGCCTCTTCGGTGCCGCTGCTTATGAACGCTTACTCAATCACATTCAGAAGTGGAGCGCATTGGCCACGGATATCGAAATCACGCTGGAAGCGAACCCTGGCACCGCCGAAGCGATAAAATTTAAGGCTTTTCGCGCGACGGGCATCAACAGATTGTCATTAGGGATTCAGAGTTTCGATGATCGACAATTACAAAATCTCGGCAGAATTCATGACGGTAATCAGGCGCGGATGTCTATAGATATTGCCAGGCAGTCGGGCTTTGAGAATATAAATCTCGATCTGATGCATGGTTTACCCGCTCAGGAATCCGAGGTCGCTATAAAAGATTTGGCTACAGCGCTTAGTTATCAACCTCAACATATTTCCTGGTACCAGCTTACAATCGAGCCCAACACAGTTTTCTATCGGCATCCACCGGCGCTGCCGCGGGAGACGATTCTGAACGAGATTCAGGCGCAGGGAGAGCAACTGTTACAGGATAATTGCCTGCAGCGCTATGAGGTTTCTGCCTATGCATTGCCGGGCAGGCAATCGATTCACAATATTAACTACTGGCAATTTGGCGACTACCTTGGCATAGGCGCGGGTGCCCATGGCAAACTTACGCTGCCGGATCAAAGCACTATTATCCGCACGCGAAAAGTGAAGCAGCCGGACCACTACCTACGCAACGAACTTGCACGGGAGGCAAATATTAGTAGTATTTCCCAGGCAGAGCGGCCACTGGAGTTTCTTCTCAATGCCCTGCGCTTGCAGCAGGGCTTCACTATATCAACGTTTGAATGCAGGACCGGCGTCCCTTTTAGCACTATCGGAAAGCAGGTAGAATACCTGATCTCATCGCAACTATTACAGCAAACAGGCGACCGCATAAGCACTACGACCAGGGGCTTTCAATTCCTGAATAACGTTCTAGAGGAGTTTCTCTAAGATGGAGAATCTGTATCAGCAACATTGCGAAGCTTGTCAGCTTGGCGCACCGGTAGTCACCGAAGAGCAAGCCGGCCAGCTCTTGCTCAAGGTTCCTGGCTGGAAACGAGATTTCCATGACGGCGTTGACAAATTGGTTCGGGAATTTCATTTTATCGAATTCAAGGACGCCTTTAAATTTACCTATAAAATTGCAAGCCTCGCAGAGCACGAAGACCACCATCCCGCTATCACCACCGAATGGGGAAAGGTTACAGTGTTCTGGTGGTCTCACAAGATTAATGGATTGCATCTGAATGATTTCATTATGGCCGCGAAAACAGACATGATTGCGAAGTCCTCCACCAAGCCCTGATCCATAGCCGGTTTTAAATAATGCCTGAAAAGTCTCCTGATCTATTATCACAGCTGGACAAAGTCATTAGCCTGGCGAGCATAAGCTCTAATAATCCGCATATCGATTCCAGCAACAAAGCGATTATTGATCAGCTCGCCAACGACTTTGAATCCATGGGTTTTCGCTGCGAAATTATTCCCTGCGACTCACATTCCGGGATCGGTAAATACAATTTAATTGCCACGCTGGGATCGGGACCGGGTGGGCTAGTGCTTGCGGGTCACACTGATACGGTGCCGCTCGATGAAAACCTCTGGTCGGTAGATCCTTTCCGACTGACCCAACGCGACGGCAAACTCTACGGTCTGGGTGTAACCGACATGAAGGGGTTTTTTCCAATCGTAATGGAAGCTGTTAAGCCTCTGCTCGAAGCCGAATTCAAGGAACCTCTCATTATCCTCGCTACAGCCGATGAAGAGACTTCGATGCAGGGTGCTCGCAGGCTTGCCGAACTCGGTAAGCCAAGAGCCCGCTCAGCAATCATTGGCGAGCCCACTGGAATGAAGCCAGTACGCGCTCACAAAGGCATGATGATGGATTCGATAAAGCTAACCGGGCATAGTGGACACTCTTCCAACCCGGCTCTGGGAAACAATGCCCTGGATGCCATGCACTCAGTAATCGCAGGGCTAATAAAATTCAGAAATGAAATGAAGGAAAAATACCACAACGAGTTGTTTGAAATTCCGTATCCAACACTAAATCTGGGTAGCATCCATGGTGGTGATAGCCCCAATCGAATCTGTGGCTACTGTGATCTGGAGATTGATGTTCGTCCACTGCCGGGTATGCACCCTGATACCATTCGAGCAGAGTTACGACAACGCATAAAAGCGATAACCGACCCTCTGGAAATTGAATTCGAGCTTGTCACTCTGTTTTCCGGTACCCCCGCTTTCCTTGCAGAGGAACATAGTCAACTGCTGGCGACGGCAGAAAAATTGACTGGTCACTCTGGCATCACTGTAGCCTTTGGCACCGAGGGTCCTTTTCTTCAAGAACTGGGTATGGATACGATTATCCTGGGCCCGGGAAATATAGACCAGGCTCACCAGCCTGATGAATACATGTCGCTGGACATGATTGCGCCCTGCATCGATTTCTTGCAGAAAATGATCCATCAACAGTGCCTGCAATGATTGAATCGCTATGACAAACAGTAATGACATGATCGAATGGTTCCGAGCTTCCACCAGCTACATTAACGCTCATCGCCACAAAATATTTGTGGTACACCTGCCCGGTGAGGCGCTAGCGGATGAAAATTTTTCCAATATCGTCCATGACCTCAGCCTGTTACACAGTCTTGGTGTAAAACTGGTTCTGGTTCATGGCGCACGGCCTCAGATCACCGCTGCACTCAGGCAGACAGGAACTGAGTCCAACTATCACCGAAATTTACGCATAACCGAAAGTAGTTGTATCGAGACGGTAAAACAGACAGTGGGCGGACTCAGCGTAAATATCGAGGCATCATTCTCCATGGGCATGAGCGATTCACCGATGCATGGTGCCGACATTCGCCTGTGCCGCGGTAATTTCATAACTGCGAAACCGCTTGGCATCCATGATGGCGTGGATTATCACTTCACAGGAGCGGTACGAAAAATACAGGCTGCCGCCATCGAACAGCAGTTGAATCAAGGCAATATTGTATTGCTGTCAAACCTGGGCTATTCCCTAACCGGCGAGGTATTTAATCTGAGCGCAGAAGAGGTGGCCACTGCAGCCGCTATTGCCCTCAAGGCTGACAAATTGATACTGCTGGTTCCAGGCGAAGGCGTGCTTAACGAAAGTGCTGAATTAGTGCCGTCACTCACAGCAGATGACGCCAGGCAATATGTCCTTAGTCTGAACAAGGCCGACGATGAACACTCACACTGTATCAGTCAGGCTCTGCAAGCAGCATTGCGTGCTCACGACAATAGTGTGCATCGCTCTCACCTCATTGGTTTCAAATCCAATGGCGCACTACTGCAGGAGCTTTTTACACGAGAGGGTAGTGGCAGTCTGATCAGTAACGACAATTTTGATCTGTTACGCGCTGCCACGATCGATGATGTCGCGGGCATTCTAAAATTGATTAAGCCACTGGAAGAAAGTGGAGCGCTGGCCATCCGGTCCCGGGAATTACTTGAAACTGAAATTGAAAATTTCAAGCTCATCGAACTGGAAGAGACGGTCATCGCCTGCGCGGCGCTCTACGATGTAGGTAACAATTGCGGTGAAATCGCTTGTATCGCAATACACCCACAATATCAAAAGAATGGCTTTGGTGATCGCCTGCTCTCGAGCCTGGAAAATGAGGCACGACAGAACGGACTGAATAAAATCTTTGTACTAACAACCGTAGCGGCTCATTGGTTTCTGGAAAAAGGTTTTGAGGCAGGAGAGCTAAGCGATTTACCAGATCAGAGGCAGCAACTCTACAACTTCCAGAGAAACTCCAAAGTCTTTATTAAACAACTGTGATCCCCAGCAATTTCCTCATCGCTGTTGCAAAACTTTGCAGACATTAGTTGGATATGGCCCTGGACGACAAAAAATAGTAGTCAGAGTCTGCGGTATCTACACATAAATTTAGCTTTCTTGGTCTAGCTGTTATCAGGCTAATTAGTGTCACTCCGATGGAAAATTCGCCTCGGAGTGAGGGGCCGTTCAGCTTGTAATATAAGGGCTACTATCGTAAGTGATTCGAATGTGAATGCTCCCTGCTACAAGTCAGAGAGTGTGCCGTCTGCCCGCGAAGCCGAGTCGCCCAAGTTACTTCAATAAACCTCACAAAAATTCGCATTGCACACTTAAAATCATTCTAAAAGCTCTCATTTTTACACTAATTCATTAAGCTAACTCGATATTTTCTGGGGATACCTCAGAGTCAGTGCTAGTTGTAGGCAGTAGTTCCTGCTAACACCATTTTAGGCACTCACTTTTTCCAACAGACAAATACTGTAGTCGTAAGGATTAGAATCACTGTGTTGGAAATCCTGTCTGTCAATTTCCTGCCATTCGCTTTCATCAAAATCCGCGAGGAAGGTATCGCCATCCACCGCCGCGTGAACACGAGTGAGATGAAATCGATCTGCCAGGGGTAAAGCCGCCTGATAAATGCCCGCCCCTCCGATCACAAAGGTCTCTTCAGAACCATCTATCAAAGCAATGGATTCCGCCAGTTCGATTGCCTGCTGCAGTGAATGTACGACTCGTGCTCCCTCCGCCTGATACTCCGGGTTCGAGCTGATTACTATATTGGTCCGCCCTGGCAATGCCCGGCCTATAGACTCCCAGGTCTTGCGACCCATGAGAATGCAACTGCCCATGGTAGAGCGCTTAAAATATTTAAGATCTTCAGAAAGGTGCCAGGGCAATCTGTTATTGCGACCAATCACGCGATTTTCGGCCATAGCGCAGATTAGCGATAGTTTCATGGGTTAACTCTGCAAAAAATATGCGTGTATCTTAAACGGAAAACGGATAAGTAATGGCTTCGTGGTGCTCGTAACCTTCGACCTCGAAATCATCCATGCTAACCCAGGTCTCGATATCTTCGAGAGATTTTATGTCCGGGTTGATACGTAATTGGGGCGAGGAAAATGGCGTTCGCTGTAACTGAACTGTTCGCATCAGTTCAAGTTGATCCTCGTAAATATGCGCGTTAACTATCTTGTGGTAAACGAGCCCCGGCGCGTTACCGGTAATCTGAGCTATTAGCGCAAGCAGTGCAAAAACCTGAATCTGGTTAAAATTCAAGCCCAGAGGTACATCGCAGGAGCGCTGGTAACTGGTGAGATAGAGTGTGTCTCCCAGCAAAGAGAATGTGTGTGTGTGCATACACGGGCGCAGACAGCCTAGCTCAAACTCTCCTGGATTGTAGAAAGTCAGTATCTCGCCACGATCATCGATGCCGCGAGACAGATTATCGACAATCTTCGCCAGTTGATCCAGTGAGTTGCCATCCGGCTTGCGCCAGCTACGTCCCTGCACACCATAAACCCGCCCCATATCGTCCTGGCCTTTACGTACCGGATTAGCCAGCCAGGCGTCGTTATTATTGGCGTTGGCGTCCCAGGACTTGGTACCCAATTTTCTGAATTCTGCGGCATTGTCGTAGCCGCGCAGGTAGCCAAGCAGCTCCGCGATCGCCGCTTTCCAGAAACTCTTGCGGGTGGTGATAATTGGAAATTGATTCTGGGCGACATCGTAGCGCAGGTCCGCATTAATTGCCGTAAGACAGTTTTTCCCAGTGCGCTCATTTTCCACCCACACACCCTGATCGATAATGCGCTGACATAAATTCAGGTATTGCTGCATTAGTTTGCTGCACCTATATCGGTAATAGTCACCATTGGCTTACGGCATCACGCCTGTTATAGGCAAAATACATCAGCAACAGCCCGGCCAGAACCATGGGGGCGGACAACAGCTGTCCCATGGTAAGCCAGTCGAACGCGATATAACCGATATCCAGATCTGGTTGACGGAAAAACTCTATGAAAAATCTGAAGCTACCGTAGCCAATTGCAAACAGCGCGGCGACAGCGCAACGTGGTTTTGGCCTGGCGGAAAACCACCAGACAATGCAAAACAGGGCTACGCCCTCCAGAGCAAATTCATACAACTGCGATGGATGCCTCGGTAATTGATCCACTTGTGGAAACACCATGCCCCAGGCCACTTCCGTGGGCTTTCCCCACAACTCGCCGCCGATAAAATTACCTATGCGTCCAGCACCTAGTCCAAAGGGAACTATGGGTGCAACAAAATCCATAACTTCAAACAGTGTCTTGTTGATGCTCTTCGAATAAAAGTACAGCGCCAGCAATACCCCCAGGAATCCGCCATGAAAAGACATGCCCCCTTCCCATACCCTCAACAGCCAGATTGGATCGCCTAGAAATCGATCAAAATTGTAAAAGAAAACGGACCCCATTCTGCCGCCCAATACGGCACCGAGCGCGCCGTAGAAGATCAGGTCCGAAATTTGCTCTGCAGTCCACGTGCCTGGGCTTTGCTTGACCCGATAGGAGGCCAGTGCCCAGGCTCCGCCGAAGGCCACTATATACATAATGCCGTACCAGTGAATACTGATGGGGCCGATGGCAATAGCTACTGGGTCGATTTGAGGAAATGTGAGCATGGGACTGGGATTAACTTCTCGCTGCCGGGGCCGTTAATGGAAACTGCGTTTGTAGCGTTTCAGTATAGCAACATAGTCGAGAGGATTGGCGCATCTATTCGTATCAATACCAATTCCTCACTAGATCATTGCCCCCTCTCTAAGTCATTACTGAAGATCGACCGCCTCCTGCTCTAAAACCTCGTCATCAACACTGTGCAACAGCTACCAATAAACGGTAAAATTTGTTTAATGTGTCTTATCATATTTGCCCATCAAGCAGACCCGCGTTATTCGCTGATAGTGGCTGCGAATCGAGATGAATTTTTCAGCCGATCCACCAAAGATGCCGACTTCTGGCCTGCAGACAATGCCGATACGCGAATTCTTGCGGGCAAGGACCTGGTAGCCGGTGGAACCTGGCTTGGCCTGACTACCTCTGGCCGCTTTGCTGCCGTAACCAATATTCGTGACCCATCACAGCAGGAGCAAAAACCAAGATCTCGCGGCCAACTTACACTTCGCTTTCTTGCCGGGAATGAAACTCCCGCGAAGTATTGTCAGTCTTTAAGCAGTCAGTTTAACCAGTACGCCGGCTATAACCTGCTGCTTGGTGACCAGCATGAAATGTTCTACGTGAACAATCAGGAAGCCGAGGTGCGGCGCCTGGAGCCCGGTGTCTACGGACTCTCAAATGGCGTTCTCGATTCACCATGGCCGAAGGTAGAACGGGGGCGCCAGCAACTGCAACAACTAATGAGCTCCGACGCGGACCTGACTACTGATCAGCTACTGGCAATGATGGCCAATCGCAGCAAGGCCGAAGACGCCGATCTCCCAGACACCGGAATTCCAATCGAGCTGGAGCGCAGATTGTCTTCTGCCTTCATTCAAAATCCAGAAAGGGAATATGGAACACGCTGTTCCACAGCTATTATCTTGAGCAGCAACAAGCTGGCAGCAATCAACTGTCGGTTTAGCGAGCAAAACTACGATGAATCCGGTAGCTCCGCCAGCGCCCACTACTTCCACTTCGATCTAAAGAGCCCCTGAATCGAGTAATCCGGTGTTTATTCCCAAACGTTTCTGCGTCAGCGTTGAGAGTGAACAACTACATTTTAAACCCATGAATTCTTTCACCCAACTGGGTGGCATTGCCAGTCTTGAAATCTAGATTGAACAGCTTCAATGCAAGTATAAGCTTAGCCAGAATCGTGAGAGCGAAGAGCGCAACAATGTCGCCGATCAACTGCATTGTCCGGGCGAAAAAAGCCTCGCTGCCGCCATGAAAGCCGTCGAATCCTAACAGCCCTCTTATTTACTCTGGATCAATATTTCCTCTGCTCCCGGGCGCACTATGGAATTAGAGAGGAAATTACTTACGGGGGATGTAGTGATGATAAGTAAATTTAACGCGTTACGGCAAGTTCTGCTCGGCGTTGTACTGTTAGTTTTAGGGGCTTGTGCACAAACAGGCTCGCAGATTGGCACTTCGCTGTCGCTCTGTTATCCCGGTGACTACAGTGATTATCAGGACTATGGTCTGGAAACCCGAGACATGCCGCTGTTCCCTGCGTGACTACGTGGTGGTAGAATTTGACGCAGCATTTCAGGAGAAAGGCCTGCAGCGAGACGATCGAATCAACGATATCAGAGTGCTGCTACGCTACAATCATGTCAACCTTGACCCCGAGCAACAGCGAATTGATCCGTTCATACGCATGGAGTCCATAACTGTCGAGCTGAATTATATCGCCGTGCTGGAAATTGAGATCGTTGAAACGGCTACCAACAACAGGGTTTGGGCTGGATCAATCAGTAGAATTCACCAGGTTACCCCTGGCGAGTACATGCATGAAGCTAGGGCTCGCCCGGCGTTTAGTGGAGCATTTAGCGAAGTCCTAGCCAGTTATCCTGCACGCTAGCAGCGGCCGTCATGAAATCGCCTGCTCTCGAACGTAGCATAAATGTCGCACATTGCTTATTATTTGTCCCGAATAGTAGGGGCCTGCAGGACCCCAATCACAGAAGCTGCAGATGGCAAATGCTATCATGAATCGATCGAAGCGTTGTCCGATGAGTCTCGGCGAGTGCACGGGCAATTACTTCGCCATTGGAAGAATTAGCAGCACTCGACAGGTACAAGCAAGGTGTTGATGCCTGCAAGGATGATAGACTCAAGGCCATTCTCGCTCACAATCGCGATGAAGAAAAAGAACATGCCACCATGGTGCTGTAGTGGATGCGGCGCCAACACCCCATAAGGAATTAAGAGATCACTTATTTACAGACAAAGCCATTGCGCACAAATAGATTCAGCCTTGACGAACACAAGGGCTACCCACAATTGGCCGGCATACTACAACGCCGGCGACAGTCTTGGTTGTAAGTAGTCTATGTTAAGTCCGGAGCAAGCGCTGCAACGATTAAAAGATGGCAATCGAAGCTTTCGCTCAAACGACCACCTCGAGATAAATGTTGGCTCTATTAGCCGCAAGCAATTAGTTAGTGCACAGTCCCCTTTTGCCATCATTCTTGGCTGCTCTGATTCCAGAGTACCGGCAGAGCTGATTTTCGGTCAGGGGCTTGGTGATCTTTTTGTAATTCGAGTAGCCGGCAATATCGTCGCCCCATCCCAAATTGGCAGTATCGAATTCGCCGCCGAGCAATTTGGTACGCGTCTGGTTGTAGTGCTCGGACACTCGAACTGTTGCGCAGTAGCAGCTACCGTCGAGCAACTTCAGCAACATACCGATAACCGTTCCCCTAATCTGCATGCCATAGTGGCCAGAATCAGTCCTGCAGTTAAATCCCTGGTAGAGTTTGACGCAGAGCTAAATAACGGCGTTAGCTCAAGCACAATTACCGATGAATTGTTGAGCCAGGCTGTGCGTTCAAACATAGAGACCTCGGTTGCCAAGCTCTACGAAGGATCTGAAATTCTTAAAAGCTTGATAAGAAACGATAACATGCATATTGTCGGTGCCGAGTATTTGCTCGAATCAGGTAAAGTCGAATTCTTCGACAGCTGATTTCTACAGCAAGCTCGATCCTTTATCTCGATAAACATTGCAAAGGTCGAAAACCACCGGGAGCTTGTTTATGGCTTTCATTGGTGAGTTCGCAATTACTTAAAGATTGAAAGTGTCACCGTTGACCATGAAATGTACAGCTATGCTGGCGGCATAACCCAGCGCGATGGCCCACTCCCATTTCAGATGAGCGAAAAATGTGTAGATGCCACGGGCCTGACCCATAACGGCAACCCCAGCCGCAGATCCTATAGAGAGCATTGAACCCCCTACGCCTGCGGTCAGTGTTACCAGTAACCACTGGCCCTGGCTCATTTCAGGATCCATGGCAATTACGGCGAACATCACCAGAATATTGTCTACAACAGCCGAGGCAATTCCGACGAGGATATTGGTAATCGTTGGCCCCAGATCCAAATACATAATCTCCGACACCAATGCCAGATACCCAAACGCACCGAGTCCACCAACACACAGGATCACGCCATAGAAAAACATCAGGGTATCCCACTCGGCCCTGCGCAAATTCTTGTAGATGTCATAGAAGTTTTTGCTGGCGTCGATACCCTCATCTCTGGCAGCTGAGATACTTAGAGCGGAGTCGCCCACTGCATGTTGCACTTTGGCGCGATCACGCTGCTGCAAGAAATACCCGAACAGCTGCAGGAAACCGAGTCCGGTCATCATGCCGAGAACAGGTGGTAAGTGGAGGAAATTGTGAACGCAAACAGCCATCGTGATTGTCAATAAAAACAGCGCGACAACTACCCAGGCGCCGTATTGCAAATGCGCCTCTTCCTTTTCCGCCCGCTCAGGTTGTGCCGACGACACAGCAAGTGACAATATGGCGCCTGTAACTAACCAATTAACCACTGACGGCACTACCAGCGTAAAGAACTCAGTGAACTGTACCAGCCCCTGTTGCCACACCATAAGAGTAGTAATATCGCCAAACGGGCTAAAGGCACCCCCGGCGTTAGCGGCAACAACAATGTTGATGCAGCCCAACACCACGAAACGGTGATTATTACCACCGACTGAAATAATCACCGTGGCCATTACCAGAGCGGTAGTAAGATTGTCGGCAATTGGCGACATAACGAAGGCAATAGCCCCCGTGAGCCAGAATATTTTCCGCAGCGAAAACCCCTGGTTTATCAGCCAAACGCGCAATACTGCGAAGATTCCACGCTCTTGCATCGTATTAACGTAGGTCATTGCAGCCAGCAGAAACAGGAACAGCTCGGCGAATTCGCGCAGGCTGTGGCTGATCAATTCCTCTGCCCCATGCGTGTTGTCAACACTTGTATAGGCAATGGCAACCAGCATCCAGATAAATCCTGCAGCCACAATTACCGGCTTCGACTTCCGCAGGTGGATATTTTCTTGCAAAATAAAAAGCGTGTAGGCACCAACGAAAATGGCGACGGCCAGCAAGCCAGCCCAGTGTGTTGTTAGTTCCAAGTTACTACCCCCCTAGTGAGCATGCTTAGCCCCATTGAGGCTGACTCGAGTGTAGCGGTATGCTACTCCCGATTAGAAACCTGCCTCTTGGGATTAAAAAGAGAAAGTATGAATCGCTTCCAAATGAAGACAATAAGGTAAATTTAACGAATTATTAACATAAATGAAAGTCAAATCTATTTAGCTTTTTGATATACTATGCCTTAACATTTAATCGCCTGGATACTCGCAATGAAGCCGACCCTAAGACAGCTACAATTACTTGTCGCTGCAGCCGAGCACAGGACCTTCAGCGAGGCAGCTGATGCTATGTGCCTGACACCCTCGGCTCTTAGTATACAAATCAGCCAGCTTGAAGAAACCATGGGAATTGAGCTATTCGAGCGTTTAGGTAGACGCAAGTTCTTAACACCCGCCGGTGAAGAATTACTGGCATCATGCAAAGTAATTTTCGACGAGCTGCAGAAGGTGAATGTACGGCTTACTCAACTTAAGTGCGGCATGAGTGGGGAATTGAAAATATCAGCGGTCACTAGCGCCAAGTTCTTCGTCCCTCACCTGCTTGGTGCCTTCCACAAGCTTTATCCTGACGTGAATTTTAAACTAACCATCGCCAACAGAAATCAGATATTGGAACGTATAGATAATAATGCCGATGATTTAACCATCATGTCTCATATACCGAAAAATTCACATGTTATTGCACTACCAATATTACGTAATCTCCTGGTTCTGGTCGCGCCGCCATCGCATCGACTGGCGAAGCGAAGAAATATTCAGTTGTCTGACCTCAATGGTGAGGATTTTCTTATGCGTGAAAAGGGCTCCGGGACGAGAATGGCTACGGAGCAGCTTTTTGAGAACAACAATATTTCCGTAAATTGTGTGATGGAATTAGGTAGCAGCGAGGCGATTAAACAAGCGATATTGGCGGAGCTCGGAATTTCGATAATCCCCAAGCATGCTGTCCGGCTCGAGCTTAAAACAGGGTTTCTTGTTGAACTCAATTCGAAGTCTCTTCCCGAACCTAAACCCTGGTATTCTGTCCATAAAGAAAAGAAGGAACTCTCGCCTTTAGCTGATACTTTTCAGAGTTTTATTCAATATAACGGAGAAAGTATCGCCCGTTCGATTGAGTTACTGCGACACTGATATGAAATTTTTATCGGAAATGTTTCGGCAAGAAAATTTTAGTTGGTTCTGGATGAGCGTAATAATCGATCTACGCCAGCATTGTAGAGCGCAAGATCTACTGCACTTCGAATTGATTGCGCGTCGTCGAGTTGCAGGACCTGATCAAGCAAGTCCTGAGCTGCCTCCAGACTGATATTTCGAATTACAGATTTCACTTTTAGCAGCGCACTCGCATTCATTGACAGCACGTCGAAACCCATCGCTACCAGTAGCACTGCAGCACCGGGATCCCCTGCCATCTCTCCACAAATACTTACGGGAATACCTTCGGCACTGGACTCGTTAACAACTTGCTGTAAGGCGGACAAAACGGCAGGATGAAAAGCCGTATAGAGGTCTGCAACTCTGGGATTATTGCGATCGACAGCCAATAAGTATTGCGTCAGATCATTGCTGCCCACGGATATAAAATCTACCATCTTTGCCAGCACTCGGGTTTGATAGACCGCCGCCGGTAACTCGATCATGACACCAATTGGCGGGAATCTTACGTCTAATCCTTCCTGCAGCAATTCACGATGAGATTTCTTTATCAATTGTATCGCCGAAGTGACTTCATTGGTGTTACTTATCATGGGTAACATGATCTGTAGATTTTCGAGACCGATGCTGGCGCGTAACATCGCTCTTATCTGGGCAGTAAAAATCTCTGGATGGTCAAGCGTAACTCGAATTCCTCGCCAGCCTAAAAATGGGTTTTCCTCTTCAATAGGAAAATAGGGCAATGACTTGTCGCCACCGATATCGAGAGTTCTCATGGTAACAAGCATCGGCGCAAATGCCTCCAATTGGTCACGGTAAATTTTGCTCTGTTCTAATTCACTGGGGAATCTCTCACTAAGCAAGAAGGGTATTTCTGTTCGAAATAAACCAATGCCTTCGGCTCCCTTATTCAGCGAGTGGATGACATCAGACATCAATCCCGTATTGACCCAGAGGTGAACTCGATGCCGGTCAGTAGTCTCACAAGGCACGCCCTTTAACTCTTCCAGCCCCTCGGTTAATTGATCCTGCTCCTTTATGGTTTCCAGAAATCGAGTTCGTAGCTCATCGGAGGGGTTGGTGACTACCTCGCCTTTATAGCCATCAACAATGACTTCTTTGCCTTCTAGATTATTATAAGGGAGATCCACCGCTCCCATTACGGTTGGGATACCCATTGTCCGAGCGAGAATAGCTACATGGGAATTGCCTGAACCCTTGACCGAAATCAGGCCCTTCAATTTTCCCTTTGGCACCTCCGCCAGCATGGCAGGAGTTAACTCCTCGCTGACCAGAATAGTACTGTCAGGATACTCGGTTTTGACTTGCTCCTTTTCCTGTAAATAGAACAATACGCGGCTACACAGATCCTTGATGTCGACTGCACGCTCACTCAGGTATGCGTCGTTCATCGCCTCAAAATTTCGGACGTGTTCATTGGCTACATAGGCAAGTGCTCCCTGTGCCCAAGCTCCCATCTTGATTCTTTCTACGACTTCATTGCCCAGAGCTTTATCATCTAGCATCCGCAAATAGACATCGAATATTTGCCGCTCCTCTTCGGCCACGTGACCGGCAAGTTTGCTGTGCAGAGCTCGCATATCACCTCTAACGCTATCCAGACAACTTCTGAAAAACTCAATTTCCTTTTCAATGTTTTTAGCGTTTCGATTCGGTATCTGGCTGAGACCTGCGTGGGGAAATACCACCGCCACCTGCCCTATCGCTACACCAGAGGAGCCAGAGATACCTCGAAATACGGTGTCAGATGTCTTGTGGCCAGAAGGGCTGAAACCCTCAATCGCTCCGGTGGCTTGAGCATGGGCAATGACTCCGCCAAGCTGGGCCGAAAGTGTTATGAGAAAAGCTTCCTCGCCTTCATCGAAGCGGCGACGTTCTTCGTGCTGCACAATTAGCACCCCGAGGACGGCGCGATGGTGAATGATAGGCACACCCAAAAAAGCGTGAAATACTTCCTCTCCGGTTTCACGTATGTAATGGTAACTGGGATGCAGTCGTGCATCCTCCAGATTTATGGGTTCGGCGTGCTTGGCGACCAGACCCACGAGGCCTTCTCCAACCGCGAGGCTGACATGCCCCACTGCTGCTTCATTCAATCCCTCTGATGCCATCAACACATGACTGTTGATGTCTGCGTCAAACAGGAAGACAGAACATACCTGCGTACCCAGGGCTTCGCGCACTCGGCTCACAATAATGCCCAGCGCCGACTGCAAATCTTTCGCTGCATTGACTTTTTGAACAATGCTGCGCAATTGGTCCCGCATAGTTTTCCGGTTGCTCGCTATTAGTTGAAGGCGGTACCCACAGGCGCTTTCTATCGTACCGAGCCTGCTGAGGGGCACTTCGCTGCCTGATCTTCGAGGTTGCTCTTAGGGAACCTCTGATTATTGTTGTTTTATATAGCTGTTAAGAGGGCCTATCAATTCTTGCAAAGCCTTTCGATAAACATCCCTTTTAAATTCAATTACCTGATTAACAGGGTACCAATAGCTTACCCAGCGCCAATCATCAAACTCGGGTTTTTCAGTTTTAGTCAGCGCCACTTTGTCATCGTCACTTTCGAGGCTTAACAAAAACCATTTCTGCTTCTGGCCAATACAAAGCGGATTGGTATTATGACGGATATAATTCTCTGGCAATCGGTAATGCAACCAGTCATCAGTCTGGTGCAATATCTTCACATCCACCGCAGTCAAACCGACTTCTTCATCGAGCTCCCGGAATAACGCTTCTTCAGGTGATTCGCTGACTTTGATTCCACCCTGTGGAAACTGCCACGCCCCTTGCCCTATCCGCTTAGCCCACAGCAAGCGCCCCAAACTATTACAAATTACAATACCAACATTTGAGCGGAAGCCCCTAGAATCAATCACTCTCAATAAACCTTAGACAAAGCCAAGCGCCTATTGTTTCACAGTCCTGTGTAACTGATCAATGGCGGATTGACCCCATTACTATATATTATCGTTATTTATCAATGTGTTAAAAGATTTAGCGCAGACGCAGAGCGGCTCAAAAGCTCTAAATATACTGCTGTGTCTCGAGCACAGTAGGTATAATGACTTGTTTTGGCCCCTTATAAATTCAGGCAGCAATAGGACCTACAGATGTCGAGGCGATTGGCACTATTCGATTTAGACAACACTCTGCTGGCGGGCGATAGCGATCACGCCTGGGGAGAGTTTCTTATTTCCAGGCGCCTCGTCGATGCTGACCAGCATCGAACAGAAAATGATAAGTACTACCAACAATACAAGGAAGGAATGCTTGATATCCACGGCTATGTGAAATTCACACTGTTGCCGATCTTGCAATTAACAACTGCCGAGCGGGCAAGCCTTCACAATGAGTTCATGCATGAGATGGTAACGCCGATGGTGTTGGAGAAAGCTCGCGCCCTGGTACAGCAACACCGGGATGCCGGAGACTACTGCCTGATCATCACGGCTACTAACGAATTCATCACCACACCCATCGCATCCATTTTCAATGTCGATAGGTTAATCGCCACTGAGCTCGAAATTAAAGATGAGCGCTTCACCGGAAATATTGCCGGAGAGCCCTGTTATCAGGGGGGCAAAGTGATGAAACTGGAGCAGTGGCTGAATTCGCAGCAAATGCCTCAGCAGCAACTTTCACTTTCCAACAGTATTTTTTACACCGACTCTATTAATGATCTGCAATTACTAAATAAGGTCAGTGAAGCCATCGTAGTAGATCCTGACGAGGCACTGAGAACGGCTGCAGCCCGTAATGATTGGGACATAATCAGTTTGCGAGAGTAACCGGAAACCAGGTAACAACCAACAGTGTATAGCGCTCATCCATTACGTTTGCTACGGGCTTTGGGACACTTGAGCCTCGTGGTTTGCTGCCTCGGCCTGATTGGCTGTGGTGAGGAAGAAGCCGGTTCACTTGAAATTGACACGGTACTAGAGTCCGAGTTCACGGACATTAATCCACAAAGCTCAGATCTGCTTCGACAACTGGTCGATGCCTATTTACAACAAATTGAGATCGATTTTAATACCGTCACATCCAAGCTGATGCAACTGCAATCGGCGATAGATATTTTTCTCGCTTCTCCAAATACTGAAACTATGGATGTGGCTCGCAGCGTCTGGCTGGACACCCACAGCGCTTACGAACTCACCGCTTTACATCGCTACTTTACGAGTCTGATTGTTTCGGAACAGCAAAGCCTTGCTCTGCTGCAAAATCAATACCGACTCAATCATTGGCCAATTCTGCCCGGCTATATCGACTATGTCGAAGCACTTGCAGACAGCGGTATTGTCAATGACATCACTGTGACTCTGAATGGCACTGCTTTACGGCAACAGCACGGTGCCTTCGAGCTTGCAGAAGCTGCTCTGGGATTTCATGTGCTTGAGTTCCTGCTTTGGGGTGAGAACCAAGTAAGCGGTCAACTACGATCTGCTTCTGACTACAATCAGATTTCACAACTGTCTACAGCGCAGGCAGACAGCGGTCTGGATATTTCGCAACTCAGCAATAACCGGCGCCGTGAATATTTACGCCTTGCCAGCCAGGCACTCATCGATGATTTCCAATCTATTCAACTACTTTGGGCTGACGGCGATGCTGTGTTTCGAAACCGAATTGTTTCGCTTCAAAGCACTGAATTACTGACCCTCCTGCTTGAAGCCTCAATTTCCATGCTCACGGAAGAAATATTGCTGCGCTCACTTTACCCGCTGTTAAATGGTGATTACAGTAGCAGCATCCAGTCTCCCTACAGCCATTCAACTCAGAATGCGATTTCAGCCCAACTCTACGGCGTGGAGCAACTCCTGCTGGAAGTGAAAACCAACTCGGGTGCGACACTGGATTCGATATTGGTAAATTTGTCGGTAGACTTCGAAGAACTGTTCTATCAAAGCTTTGATGCCACTAAGGAATGCCTGGTGCTGCTGTACAGCACCTTGGCTCCACCAACAGAGCCCGGTGCCAGCTTACAGACAGAGTTTGAGATCGTGGAGTGTATTAATTTACTAAGCAATATGATCGACAGTCTGGAACAAATAGAGATCAGCCTGACAGACTCTATCTGAGCCCTCTTAAGCGCTGCCTAGCTGAATTTCAACGATCAAATCATCTGCCAGACGCTCTAATTCACTCTGCAAGATCTCCAACTCAAGGTCAGCTGGTACTTTTAAAAGCGCGTCGGCCTTAAAAATTGATTCTCCAGACATGGGTGCAGGCACACATTCTGTACTTAGCTTTTCAACATTAACTGACAAACCAGCCAAAACCCTAGATATCTCTCGAATAATGCCTGGACGGTCATTTCCAAGCAAATTCAGGGTCACCGCTTGTGCGGAATCTTCGGTCGAGTCGGCAGTGGCTCTCTCAATAAGCAATTTGAGATCCGGGGGAAAATTCTGAAGTGCTGCAATCAACTTGTCGACCTGCGTGTCGGCGACGCTCACTCTCAATATGCCGGCAAATTTTCCCGCGAGCTGCGACATGCTGCTCTCCAGCCAGTTGCCGGAATTACTGGCTATGACCTGGGACAACGCTTCAACCAGGCCTGGTTTGTCATTTCCAATGACCGTTAGCACAAGATACGTGGTCATAATATTCCTTAAAAAAGCCCTATTTGCGTATTCAAGATCGCATGCAGAGACGACGCCTTGAATACGAGAATTGAGTCAGCGATAGGCGCGAGTTGCTTCTCAACATAGAACTCATAGTCTATTACAGATTCACGAAATTGGCGCGGCTCTGGACCATTGACAGTCATCACATATTCTATCCAGCCGCCAGCTTCATACATGCTGGGGAGATTTCGTCGTTGTCTAATATTTTCGGCTTTCCTCGCCGCCTGTACATGGGGCGGCACGTTTTTAACATAATCGCTCAGTTTGCGTCGAAGTCTCTTCCTTAATACCAACTCCGATTCAAAATTGCCTTCCAACAATGCTACCACTGTTTGTTTAACGTAATCATTGTAGGGCTGATCAAGGAAAATTTTCTCGTACAGGGTTTTCTGAAATTGCCTGGCCAGCGGTGACCAATCGCTTCTCACCGACTCAAGCCCTTTGAACATCAGGTGGAAATCGCGACTTTCTGCACTACCCCGAATGAGACCGGCATAGCGCTTCTTGGTTCCCACATCGGAGCCCCTCACGGTGGGCATAAGAAATTTGCTGAAATGGGTTTCGAATTCTATCTCAAGGTAACTATGAACATCATATTCTTTGCGTAGTTTGTCTCTCCACCATTGATTAAGTTGTACGGCGAGAGTCGAACCAATCTCCGGTACGTCGCTGGCGTCCACCTCTCCCAGCAGAACGAAGAGGGAATCTGTATCGCCATAAATAACATTATAACCTTCTGCTTCGATAAATTTTTTACTTTCAATGATTACTTCATGTCCTCTTTTAGTAATCGAACTTACCAATCTTGAGCCGTAAAATCGGCAGCCTAATGTCCCAAGCACTCCATAGAATGAATTCATAATAATCTTGATGGCACGAGAGAGCACCACATCATTCCGTGCTTTCGCCCGGTCACGTGCCGACCAAATGTTTTTAATAATATCGGGAAGAATATATTCGGAGCGAGAGAAACACCCGCCGTCATAACCTTTAATGGAATCGGCTTCTCTCAATCCTAGGACCAGGGCCAGAGGATCAACGTGAAAAGTACGAATAATACTCGGATACAGACTTTTAAAGTCCGGCACGATGACATGTTCGTGAATTCCCGGGCTCGAATTCATGACATATCCACCAGGACTGGTACTGCCCACATCCAATTCATCCAACGAGGGTGCAACGAAGCCCTTGCGATGCAGCTGAGGTAAATAGAGGAAGTCGAAGGCTGCGACCGAACCACCATATCGATCCAGCTCAAGGCCAGTTAGCAACCCTCTCTCGACGGCGAAGGCCACTAAATTTTCCTTCTTAAAGATATCCCAAACCAGACGGCAGTCTTCAAGGTTGTAACGGGCCAGAGCCGCCTTGTCGCTGTCGAAGAGCTCAGTTATTTCAGCGCCCCTTTGATCTACATCTTCCACCAGGTTCCCCCGGCCCAGTAGCTGCCTGGCAACATGCTCCAGCGAAAAGTTTGCGAACTGGTAAGTGACTGTTCGCATGAGTTCAATGCCATCCAGAACGACACGGCCTGGTACCAGAGCGTAATAGCGATCATTGCCTTCTCTGGCCTTGCGCCAGACGACCGATTCGTCATTGCGGCCTAGGCTGAACACCATGTTCCTGCGGTCACAGAATTGTTGCAGAGCGCGTAAATCGAAATTAACCACGTTCCAGCCCATGATTATATCCGGGTCCAGCTGCCGAACTTTTTCTAGAAACGCGCGCAGTAGTTCGGCTTCATTTGAGTAGAACTTCAAATAATTGTCAGCGGGCTTCTCCGCCTCCACACTTTTCGAGATGTGAGCATCTATCATGAGAACACTGGACTGCTGCTTCGAGTACAGGCCGATAGAGTAGCGTTCCGTACCGTCAAAGTTAGTCTCTATATTAATCGACAGGGACTTTAACTGCGGGCAAACTTCGGCTCCTTTGAGCCTGCCACCTGCCACGTCCTGAAATCCGTTCCTTGTTATGCAGTCACCAGAGATGCTGACGCCGCCGGTAATGAAACGCTCCATTAAAAAGCGGTCGGTGGGTTTTATATCGGTCTCGACTACAGCAATACCAGAATTTCTGAGTTTCTCCCGACAATCAAATAGCTTGCGCTGGCTCTTTAAGTACAACGCCGACATCGCTGTATGTTGGAAGTTTTTCAGCTGGGTAGGACTGATTCGCCAATCCCGTTGATTACTCTGTTTGGAAAGAATCTCCCGCACCTGCGGATGTTGCTGTGTCGGGGGAAAAAAATTGCTTCCTGGTTGGCAAGTCGGAAACGGAACGGCCCCTGTTCTGATGCCAACCAGAAAATGAGCTCCAGTCCATTACTCGATTCTACCCACTGGCGTGTGAGTATAAAACCGCTGGCAAAATCTACGTTGTTGGTATCCGTATTATAAGATCCTTGTCTGTGAATCCGAGAAAGTGGGCTCAACCAGAAAACAAAATACGCGCTCAGATCTAGGGAATCTCTGAATTATGACTCAAAATCTCTGGTCTGTAGAGCCGCCGTAGATTTTGAGTCATTATTCAGAGATTCCCTAAATTCGTACAGTTCTTTGGAACTGGCTGTAATCCTCCCAATAACTCACCTTCTCCGGCATTTCGTCCTGCGTCAGTTGCACGTTTCCATTGATGTCGGTTACGCGAGATACTATTGTGTGCTCACCGGGAGTGGCTGTGCGCCATGCATAATTAAATAATTTCCAGGAATACTTCGTTGAGCGAGGATTAATATCTGCGCGTTCCCACGGCCCGCCGTCCACTTTCACTTCGATACTGCGCAGAGGAGTGCCGTCGTTCAGTACAAAGCCCTGAATGCGGTAACGACCAGCCATTTCGGTTACGCGAACGATTGACGATTTCAGATTCATCATGGTTACGGAATTTTCTACCCACCTTTCCTCACCGCCCATATTCTCCTTCTTCAGGGTTACGTAATCGCGGCCCATGAAACGACCCATGTAACGAGTATTTTGAACATGAATCTGCGTCAGCCATTTTACGTTGGCAACGCCGTACCACCCAGGCACCAGTAGACGAACCGGTTTGCCATGATAATGTGGTAGCGGATCGCCATTCATTTCAAACGCAAGCATGTTCTCTGGCCGCATAGCATCCTCAACGGAGAGGCTGCGAGCCCAAGCTTTCTCGACCTCTCTTCCGCGTATTTGTTCCATCGCGGAATCGGCTCCAAAGAATACAATTTCCTTGGCGCCATCCTGAATATTCGCTCTTTCCAGAATATTTGCCAGGGAAATTCCGCGCCACCTGGCATTGCCAATGAGTCCGTGGAAGAGACTCTGGCGGTTGCCTCCGCACTCGAATCCGACCTGCTGTTCGATAACATCGCCGCCCATCAGCTCTTGTAATGAAATCTCCAATTCATTGTCCACCAACCCGGTGACTTTCAGGCGCCAGGAATCATTGTCAATTTCTGGTTGGCCATAATGCTGTACTACATAGAAATCATTATTGTCAGTGAAGTAGGAAGTGATTTCCCGGGTATCCAGATAATGATTAGACCCCGGCCGTACCGGTCGCACCTCAAACGTGTCAGGCACATCTGTGAAAGGTACCAGCCTTTCACCCTGTGCCAGTGCAGGCAGCACTAATCCAGGAGCAGTTACCGCTCCTGCTGCAATTATCCCCGAGCCAAGGCCGCCCTTTAGAAGTTTTCTTCTACCCTTATCCTGTGGACTCATGTTTATCTCTCTAAACTGATTATTCTTCTGAGCTAAACCATACCACAACAAGGTACTTTTCAAGTAAGAAGCACTTCCATATTCAGGAATTGAACCAGCCTATGCCAGTTTTCCACTAGCCAAACTATTGGCTTGTATTCCACTAATTTACCACTACACTCCAATACTCTGACTGGATTCACACTGCTCAGGGTGTTTCGTGGATAGTAGGACTTAAGAGAGCTCACTACTGTCGAATGCTAGGAATTGGAAAACAGTGACCGAAACTGGACTCAATCTCAGAATAAGCCATCAAATTTGGCTGTCTTCAGGGCCCGGTAAAAATCAGACTGTCGTGGATCAAACCCAACAAGCCTAGCAGCTAATAACAGATTTTCAGAGCTGGCATCAATGGTTGCCCAATATCCAGGGAGTGACTCGCATGGGTGAAAATAGCCTGTGAAGAGGTAGTGAGCTAATGCTACTAGTACGCAGTATCTTGGCCAGCACTTCGCTCCATACCTTGACTATTTCCTATTGGGATCCCTTGAAACGAATCGACTTCATTCTGCAATCTCCAAACCAGCGAATCGCTCACAGTATTCGTCTCGAACCGGCAAAAGCGGCATTAGCGCTGTTACTGGATCTAGAGATAGAGCTCAAGGGCGCTCGAAAACTCCTGAAACCCCTGTATCTCTGGATATACCGCCGCCAATCGACTCAGCAACTGCGTGCATTCTCTAACTACTGGTCTAGGATCAACGATTAGGCTATCCGCGGTTCCTGCTACAGCATTTTGCATTTGCAGCCAATAAGGTTTTATGCCTTTGGGGATTTCGCCCCTAATCCACTGATAGCTGCAGAACACGAGACAACCGGCTGATTGTTAAATACATTCTATGTGATGTGTTGCAGTTCACAATTCCGAAGCCCATTTCTGGTATCTTCAGGCCGACTGGGTATTTCCGAAGTCGGTCAGGATTTCTGACGCTCATCAAACAAATTAATTTGGATCTGATAAGCCCAGAAACATCAATTTAGAATAACTCGCGATGAACTCTACATTTACTCAAAATAAAATTGAGGCTGTCCAACAAAAGCTATCGATCCATATATCGATAGATAAGTTATCCAGAGGGCTTGATAACTATCACATCGACATTAAGCTTAGTAGAGGGTTTTCCTCCGACATACGAAAACTGATTGCACTGCTCGTATCCCAGATAGCGGTTCCCAAACCTAAGCATTGGGATAATTCCAGGGGTTTCGAAAAAATTCGCGAAAGTTACCTTGATATCATGACAGTGCTGATTCATCGGGTAAAAACGGATCTCAGCGCTGATGAAATTTCCTTGCTGCAGTTCACTCCAATCAAACATATCCTAAAATCTACCAGATCTAAACTCGACGATGAGATCAAGCATGTAAATTCTCGACTTACTGAGCATCGCAATAAAGGATCATCGGAAGCACTTGCAACTGATCAAAGGTTGTTTTGGCTGAAGAAAAACTACGATGCAATTCTTTATCAGATAAATAAAACTATTTTCAACCAATTGCGGCGAGTTGAAGAAAGACAATTAGGCGCTATTCGTAGTCAATATCTCGGGGAGGAATATAATTATTGTGCTGATGCGATAATAAATCCTCTGCTTTATACCTCGAAATTAAGTGCCTTACCATTGTTGCTGAGAGAGTATAGCGGCTGGAGTTGGAATAGCGAAGATTCCGACTTTGTCGAATTGAACGGCAAGGTTGAAGCGTTCTTTAGTAAGCGCATTACGAAAATTGAAACGAAATCCATCCGCGAGAGCCAAAACCCTGAGGCTTTGGAAATCCACGATGATTTTGGCGGCCTGTTTCAGGTGCAATCTTTTCTGGGCACAGCGGCGGACACAAAATCCCAGCTATACGAAGATTTTTACTGGCTCGATCAGCCTGCCAAGATTGAATTGCTTTTTGACAGCAAAAGACACGCCAAGGAATTGTCTGAAAACCGAAAAGATCTGGGCTTCAGGATATGGTGGCGGTGTCGCAGTGAAATAAAAGAACTGAAAAAGACTCTGTCTGCTTTTTCAAAATTGCTGCGTGCTGACGGTGTATTGCCGCAACTATTAGCATCGCATTACATGCGGAAGTCCCTTAATCCTCTGATTATGGAACTCGTTGATCTGAAAATAATTTGCCAGTTTCTCTGCGGGCATATCACCAGTGACAAGCTTCAAAGCAGTATTAGCGGTGGTGTTAAGCTGAACAATGAATAATTAAAATCCCTCCAGTCACTCAAAAGTAATATTAATTCTTAGGTCCGCAATGCTGACATGTCCGACTCGATGAGGCTGCTGTGCGATATCAGCCTATATCGACAAAATTTAAAATATTTCAGATTTTCTCATCGCGCTTTCAATCGCTTTACACTACTCACAGACAAAGATGAATTGACACTTTCGAAGTCCGCTAACACTCTTTACCTAATACCTACCAGTTCAGAAATTGAAGAAGACGATGAACGTATCTGCCACCATGCAATCCTAAAGGCTGATGTGCGAGGCTCGACCACCGTCACCGACGAGTTACAGACCAAAGGTTTGAACCCCGCGTCCTATTTTAGTACTCGCTTTTTTAATCCAATCAACAAAATTCTTGAGACCTATGGTGCCAATAAGGTATTCATCGAAGGAGATGCAATAATTCTTAGTTTTCTGGAATATGAGCATACGCCACAACGGTGGTTCTCAGTCGCCAGATCCTGTGGCTATGCCAGAGACATGCTAAAAATTACCGGCTCTAACAATCGCTACTCACAGCAAATGGGATTACCTCTACTCGAACTTGGGGTTGGCATCTGCTACTCCGATGCGGCGCCACGCTACCTGTATGACGAAGAGAAGCCAATAATGATTTCCAGCGCCATAGGCATGGCAGATCGAATGTCATCCTGCTCATGGAATCTTCGATTTGCTATCCAGAAAAGCCTTTTTAATATTGATGTACTGCGCATTACCGATGACGAAACCAGCATAGGCGAAAAAGGCCAGCACTATGTTCGATATAACGTTAACGAGATACTGATCGACGATGCTGCATTCAATAAACTTAAGCATGAGATATCTCTTAAAACCTTTCGCATGAAAATTAATGCGAAAGAATACCTGTTCCATGTTGGGCGCTACCCTGATGTGAATGGTCGCAACAAAAATCTAGTCATCCGCGAAGGCAAAGTTGGTATCTGGCGTGACTCACAAGTACTGGAAGACCCGGACAATGATGAAAGCTATTACGAAGTAGTAGTCAATCGAAAAGTCATTCTGCTGGTGCTGGAAGCAACCGCTGCTTCGCAATCTGTCGAGGTGTAGGCGCTAACAGCAATATAAGGGCTCTGTGTAGGAACGACCTGGCCAGTGTCACAGCAAACAGCCTATTGCTGATGGCTAGCCGACGTATGTACGTGGCCATGGGATATTTCCTCTGCACTGGCATCTCGCACCCCGGCGACCTTAACTTCATAGTGCAATGCCCTGCCAGCATAAGGATGATTGAAATCAATATCGGCATTATATTTACCTACCTTGATGATGAGCACACGCTGCGTGCCCTCCTCTGTTTGTACTGCGGCAATCATCCCGGGCGCCAAGCTCTTTGCACCTTTGGGCGGGCGCACATGCTTAATTGGCACCCGCCGCACAGCATCGGGGCGACGATGCCCGTAGGCGTCTTCGGCTTGCAACACAATATCTATGGCGTCACCCTCCTGCTTCCCTTCCAGTGCTCGTTCCAGACCAACGATCACGTTGTGAAAACCGTGCAAGTAGTGGAGGGGATCTCCATCGAAAGATTCTTCCAGTACGTTGCCGCGATTACCCGCTGCATCGACACTGCTGAGACGATAGTGAAAACTAACCACTTTGTTAGTCGCTATTGTGTTGCTGACAACCGACCCGGCTGATTTTAAGCCGCTAGCGCCTGCTTCTGCGTTATCCATTATTTCAGATGTTGACTCTGTTCTGGCCGACATACTATGCCTCCGTCAATGGCGCTAATATTAACAGATAGTTGCACTAGCGCTTAATTGCTCCTACTCGCCTGAAAAAATAGCTGTTTTACGCAGCTCGCTGGCGGCATGTTATGAAACGCTAGCGCGGTCTCCGCGGACAGATAGATATCACCTCAAATTTGAGCCGACGGTCCGTTTTTTAGAATTGCCAGGAACTATCAGAGATGCTGCACAGCGGTCTATCTGCGGACGAGAGATTGCTGTTTTGAAATTTCACTATGGCGTTCACCATTTCCCACAAAAACCCGCCAATTTCAAGTAATCGTTATCAATTCCTATTTGCTGTGTTAAATTAGCAGTCTAAATGGGTTTCATACCGCCGCGTCGGTCTGAAAACTACTCTCTAACACCGATTTTAAGAGGTGAAAACTGGTTATAGGAGCTAATCCTGCGTAGCCATTTTTCTGTGTATTATTATGAATCAAGCTCAATTCTCGAAGTTTTCTCCAATCACGGTTGCTGTAAAAAGAAATATCCGGCAGCTGCGCTTGAGCGCCGGCCATTCCATGAACGAAGGTGCCCGGTTATTAGGCATTTCACGCAAACAGCTGGAAGATATAGAAACCATTCGTAACTATGGTTGCCATCTCGATCTGGAGCTGCTGGCGAAGATGAAAGTGATTTACAACAAGTCTCTGGACGAAATTATCGCAGGCCTGCCAGAAGACCATTACTCGGAGTATTTCACTCGGCCGCGCAAGCGCCTTGGTTCTACGCCCCGATTTACCAACTGAAAGCCAACTATTCAGCAAAACTCCCTCACACTGGCCTTGCTTGGCATTGGCAGTGCGCCTTGTTGTCGATATACGTTGCCCATGTAAGCTGTCCCTGTGAATCCAGTGCAGGCCACTAGTTATCCAGACTAAAGAGGCCTATTAGCTGGAAGTTGGGAACTCATGTATAATGGTGGGCTTTTGGCGTATTGAGAAACTGGTAGATTGGTATTATGGCGAATAGATCTAAAAAAGTTGCTGCGGCAAGCGGCGCTGAGAACCTAGCAGAGCATATTAGCACCTTCCTTAAGTCTGGCGGCAAGGTTCAGCAAATCCCGTCCGGTGTCAGTGGTCAGACCTCCACCAGCGGTCCTCGGCAAATTGTATTGAGCCACAAAACCAGCTCGTAGAAACCCTTATCAGCAGAGTGATACGCAGAGATACTATCACTCTCTTTTTCGTGCCGGCCGGTTTACGGGTTTGGAGCTGATTGTCTGCAGAGTAGATCCGTTTAGAAAGCCCAGCTTCGTGAAATGGCTCGTCAAAGTTGCCTGATCTGAAAGCCCTTCCGGGACAGGAGATCCAGCAGACCCTGGTTTCCAACCAGGTGTGCGGCCCCCACCAAAACAAATTCAGTATCGGCATCCCGCAACATTGTTTCGATCTGGGGAATCCAATTCAGATTTCGTCGCAACAGCAAAGTGTTGTAAAGCTCCGGCGCCTCAGCCTGCATATCCGCGACAAACATTTCCGCCAGCTTACCGTCATTGCCCGTACGCCAGGCCGCTATCATGTCCTCCATGACCGCGCCCGTTTGCTCCAGGGCGCGCAATGACATTAAGATAAATTTACTCTCATTGCCTTCACCCATAGCCGCCAGAAAACCGATTTGCTGCTCGATTGATTCCAACTGCCCCAGTCTCTTCGCATCCGCTATTGCCCGGGTATTGAAATAGTTGTCCACTCCCTGCGCCGTGAACCCCATTTTTTGAAACTCCATGATCTGTAAAGTGCTAATGACCATACCGGGTTTAAACTTCTCCAACATCATCAAGGGCAAGCCGACCTTTGCTGCATAGGCAGAAAGTGCGGAGTACGCTTGCTGGTTGAGAACCGTTTTTAAGCTGCGTTCGTCGGTATAAGTCAGTTGCTGTAGCATCTGCGCCTGCACTGAAAAATTGGCCATCGAGCTCAGATCGGTTTCGAAATAGATTTCGGAGGAAGCCTGATAGGCTTGCTCAAACTCCTCCAGCAACGGGTAATCAGTGGGCCGCAGTAAGTGCACGGTACCGCCAAGATAAACAGTATTGCTGCCAGACGTGACTACCCACACGGAGGTGTCGGCCGAGGCAATATTTATAACGCTGAGGCCAACTGCCAGCAAGAGGGCAAGACGTTTCAACAGCGATTCGAATACCGAATGCCGGCAATATTTGTTCGTTTCGATGGCTTTCATACCAGGGAACCTCTGACTAATTTACACACATTGTCGATACAAGGTAGCATGCCATCAATTCTTGTAAATGCAACTGCAGGATGCCACTGCCATGTCAAAAATATTGTTTAAACTCCGTGATGTTCCGGACGACGAAGTACAGGAAGTACGGGAGTTACTGGACAACAACGCTATCGAATATTACGAAACCTTTGGTGGCAATTGGGGCATTTCCTTGCCGGCACTGTGGCTCAAAAATACGGATCAACAGGCCAGGGCCCAAGAATTGCTGGATGAGTATCAGAACAACAGAGAAAACAGAGCCCAGCAAGAATATGAGGCGAATCGCGCAAATGGGGGCTCGAACACCCTCCGGGCCAGAATTATAGAGAGCCCTCTTCGTTCCATCGCCTGTCTTGGCTTGATTGGGCTGGTTCTATTTTTGTCCTTACGGTTCTTTTTGACTTTTTAAAACCAACAATTGCCACGACAAGGTGCTTGACCCTGCCGCGATGATAGCGAAACAGCCGGCGGTCAGGTGAGCCCGCTTAGTAGTTACTCCCAAATTATTCCAGTTCGTCAAGCCGTTCGCTAGCCACGAAAACGTCGGCAGCGTCAAAATTGTTTTCCGGAGCCCAAATGTCTTCGCAGCTATCAAGAAACTGCAGGGAAATTTCCCGCTGCTGCACTCTCACCACCTGTACCGGCAACGAAGGCATCGAATCATCCCAGCCCTCGCCGTGTAAGCGCACATCGAGCTCCATCATCACGAAGAAATTGACGTCTTCGTCCAGTTTCAATGCGACACCACTGATAGACATATCCTGCACTGCGCCCGTTACCATTCCCAGCAAGGGGTGCTTGAGGCTCGCCCAAAAATCGACCTCTACCCGGCTATGTCGTCTTCTATCAATCATACTGCTGTCCCAAATTCGCTAACTCTGTATTGCAGTGTAGGCATGTGGCTACACAAATTCTGTGACAAGCCGCACATGTGAGGACGTACGTCCAGGGAACCTCTGATTAATGATTCAAGTCATTTCTACATGATATACCCTGACTTTGGCGGCATTGCTGCGCCCCGGGGCCCGTCTCCCCACGCCGTAACACCTGCTTTACAGGCGCCAGTATGTGGTATATAAAAACAACAGTATTTTTTGTCGGTGTTTCTAACAGGGGGGGCCACCTGGCAATCATTGCTACCCTGAAATTCAAAAGGAGGTGATCCCATCGATAGTCAATCTATTAAGGGAGCCTCCAGTCACTCAATCTAGTCTGGATTTCATTTTCAACCCCAGCCTGGAGCGATGATTGGAGAGGACTTTCGGCGCAAGCTTCGTGCCAAGCCCAAAGTTCTGTAGCTCCCGAAGAGTAGCGAACCCCGTTATCGTCTTGCACGGTAACGGGGTTTTTCAATAGGGTTTATCAAAATAGTCGCTCTGTGGCCGCGGCGGGCACAGTGTGAATCAGGCAATAGGGGCTTAGCGACTGCCCAGAAAGCTTCGAAGCCGCGGCGGAAAACTGCGCTTTAATAACAACTGCTGTAACAAAGTGGCAATGCTTTTCGGCGAAGAAAACTGCACGACCAGGTCAATCGAGCCTATGTCTATTCCCAGCTCCATGGACGCCGTAGCGACCAGCACTTGCAGTTGCCCGGCCCTGAGTTTTTGCTCGGCAGTATGACGATGATCCTTGCTCATACTACCGTGGTGGGAGCAGACCCCGTTCTCGCCCAAGCGCTCTGACAAAGCCAGCGCCAAGCGCTCCGAGAGTCGCCTGGTATTGACGAAGACCAGTGTCGTTTCGTGCGTACTTATCAATTCCACCAGGCGCTGATACAGCTCGTCCCAGACCTCGTTGCTCATCAAGGCCGTCAGCGGCGAGCCCGGTACTTCCAGGCTGACGGCGAGCGGACGCCGGAAGCCAACGTCGACGATTTCGCAATCCACCTCCTCATCGCTGTAATTGCGATTGCCCACCAGGTAGCGAGCAACTATCGCAATTGGTTTCTGTGTTGCCGACAAGCCAATCCGTTGCAGGCGCTGCCCCGAGTGTGTCTGCACCAGTTGCTGCAGACGCTCGACTGACAGAGCCAGGTGAGAACCACGCTTGTCACCCAACAGGGCATGGATTTCATCCACAATCAGGCTGCTGACACTGGCCAGCATGGCCCTGCCACTGGCGCTGGTTAACAACAAATAGAGAGACTCAGGTGTCGTCACCAGGATATGCGGAGGCGTTCGGGCCATTTTTTGCCTGGCGCTGGCAGGCGTATCACCGGTACGCACTGCGATGCGGATATCTACGGGAATTTCTCCACACAGGTGTAATTGCTCGGCGATGCCATCCAGTGGCAGCTCCAGGTTTTTGTGGATATCGTTGCTCAAGGCTTTCAGAGGCGACACATAGAGCACCTGGACACCTTCATGCAGACGGCCATTCACGCCATTTTGTATCAGGCAGTCGATGGCGGCGTAGAACGCGGCCAGGGTCTTACCACTGCCAGTTGGGGCGCAGATGAGCGTGTGGCGTCCAGCCTGAATCGTGGGCCAGGCCTGGGCTTGAGCGGCAGTAGGTTCACCAAATTGTGACTTGAACCAATTTTGGCAGGCCGGGTGAAAAGAAGATAAGGCCATCGGTATGCGCCAGAGCAGCTAGTACTGTACGGACATACAGGTTAGTAAAGCCTGTCTGGATTTGCAAGCACAGCTGTAGCCGGGCAAGACTCGCCTGCCAGGCACGAATGTCGTTCACTTTTCCTGGCAAATTGAATAGACTGACATGCACCGGCGGGCAGTTAGTTTGAGATTAATTCGATTTCAGGTAGTTTTTGAGCAGGGTATTATGAGTAAAGAGTTGAACAAGCTAGGCAGGGGCAGCGTTTCCGAGCGAATTGGCGAGAATATGGGCTTATTTTGGCAGGAAAATCGTCAATTTTTCCTGCTGTTGGCCTGTATCGTCTTCTTTAAGAGTGCGATCGCGGATCTGAGCTCAATTTCCGGCGCCTCCATGCAACCCACCTTACTAGATGGCGACAAGGTCTGGGTTAACAAGCTCGCCTATGATGTCAAAATACCCTTCACTGAAATCTCACTGACGGAAATTTCAGATCCTCAGCGCGGCGACGTCATCATTATCGACTCTAAAAAGGCCGATAAGCGCCTGGTAAAACGCATTGTCGGCATTCCCGGTGACACCGTCTACATTCAGAACAACGCCCTGGTCATTAACGGCAAGGCCACGAACTACGATGTCCTGTCCAGAAATGATGACTCCATCATGATTCGCGAAGAATTACCGGGGAAAACCCACCAGGCCATGCTGTCACGCTATTTCATCAGACGCTCAAACAGAAGCTACGGCCCCACTATCGTGCCGGAAGATCAGTACTTTGTGCTCGGTGATAATCGGGACAACAGTGCCGACAGCCGGGTTTACAGCTTTATCCCCCGCGAAGAAATAATTGGCCGATCCAGCTCAGTAGTGTTTTCTTTGGACAGCGACAATAGGTATCTGCCTCGTGACGGTAGATTTCTTGCCGGGTTCGACTCTATACACTAAACTCCATGCGCTCGGCTCCATACACTAAGATGTGTTGCTGGATTTGCGCAGGCACGCAGGCGTAAAGTCAGGTTTAAGGAAGCTTTGATTCTTTAATCAGAGGTTCCTTAGCTATTTCCCACCAAATTAATTCTCCTGTCGGTGTAATAAAACCATCCGCCTTAGGTTCTATTGCGAGGAACCGCTTAAGCGGCTAGTTTTGAGCACTATTGGACACTAACTAACGGTACTACTAAGTAAGAGGTAAAGTCGTATGCTGCAAAGCCACAACTCACAGGCGGGGTCAGTGAGCAGGTTCTTCCTGGCTTTGATTCTGTTGGGGGTATTTCAGATTTCGCTGGCACAGGATTTTGTCTGGGCTCCAGACTTTCCAGTCGGTGCGTCACTTCCCGAGATCTCCGCTCAGGATCAGGATGGTAATCTACGTTCCTTCGACGACCTGAAGGGAGAGACGGGACTGCTGTTCATGCTCAATCGCTCTTTCGACTGGTGACCATTCTGCAAAGCTCAGCTCGTGCAGCTGACAGATATCGTAAGCCAGTTCGAGGCAATGGGCATTAATGTTGCCACTATTACCTATGACGCCGTTGACGTTCTAAAAATTGTAGAAGAAGATCAAGGGATTGAGTTCCCGCTGCTGCATGATGAAGCTGTGTACCATGTGAATGCCTTTGGCATCCGCAATCTCGACTATGAGCCGGGCGAGCGGGCCTATGGAATTCCATACCCAGGCATGTTCCTGGTGTCTCCAGACGGGATTATAAAGTTCAAGTTCGCCGAAGAGAGTTTTCGGAATCGTCCAAATTTTGCTAATGTCCTGGAAGCGGCCGCTACTATGTAGTTAGAGCTATGTAGTTGGCCCTACACACACTATGGGCTACGGCAGCCTGAGCGGCAAAAACAGGAAGCAGAGATGCTTCCTGTTTTTGCTTTGGACCAGAGAGGTCGCAGATCCTGGCAACCATCCACTCTGTCTTGCAGGGCCAATTCACCGTCTCCCTATGGACCGCTGCCGCTATTAAATTCCGCTGTGGAAATGTACAATAAGTCAGCTTTTTTAATCAGCCAATTGTCAGAGCAGTAACCCGTTGGGCCAACACACTCCCCTTCATCAAAAGCATCTCGATGCCGGCGCCAAAATGGTAGATTTCGCCGGCTGGGATATGCCTGTTCATTACGGTTCCCAGATAGAAGAGCACAATCAGGTGCGAACCGCCGCCGGTGTTTTCGATGTCTCCCACATGACTGTGGTGGATATCTCTGGAGTGGATGCAAAGTCTTATCTTAGAAAGCTGCTGGCAAACGACGTTGAGAAGCTCGATGAAAGAGGCGGCGCGCTTTATAGTGCCATGCTCAATGAAAATGGCGGTGTGGTTGATGACCTCATTGTTTATAGTATGAGTTTTGGCTTCCGCCTGGTAGTCAACTGTGCGACCCGCGAGAAGGACCTGGCCTGGATGGCCAAACACAGTGCTGGTTTCGATGTTTCAATAGTGGAAAAGCCCGAGTATGCGATTCTGGCTGTGCATGGCCCGAAGGCTATCGACAAAGTCTGCTACGCCATAGACCAGGGACAACTTTATCCTGCAAAGACTGCTGCTATTAAGGTTTTGGGCAACTTCTGTGGTGTCGAGCTCGGCCACTGGTTTATTGCGCGCACCGGCTACACCGGCGAGAAAGGCCTGGAACTGATTATCCCGGCCCCAGAAGCCCCGGTCTTCTGGGGCAAGTTATTGGCAGCGGGTGTAAAACCGATTGGACTGGGAGCGAGGGACAGTTTGCGCCTGGAAGCAGGCATGAATCTGTATGGCCATGACATGGACGAAGAGACGTCACCACTGGCAGCGAATATGCAACAGACCATTGCCTGGCAGCCCCAAGATCGTGATTTTATCGGCCGTAGTGCCATCGCTCGCCATCAGCAAGAGCAAGCAGCGGGGTCGATGCCGCGTCTGGTAGGCCTGGTGTTGGAGCAACGCGGTGTACTCCGGGAAGGACAGAAAATAGTTTGCGAAAACGGCGAAGGCATTATCACTAGCGGCGGCTTTTCACCCACGTTGAAGCATTCAATAGCTTTAGCTAGAATTCCCGCTAACAGCCATTCCTGTCAGGCAGAGATACGGGGCACACTGACGCCGGTGAGAATCGTGAAGCCTAATTTTGTTCGCTTTGGCAAGAAAGTATTCGAATAAGAATTGCCAATGCAGAGATGGCAACAGCAAGGGGGAGTATGAATGAACACAGTTCCAGACAAGCTAAGATTTGCGTCTACCCACGAGTGGGTGCTTGTTGACGACGAGGGTATCGCTACTGTTGGCATTAGCGATCATGCCCAGAACGCCCTGGGTGACATCGTCTTCATCGAATTGCCGGAACCGGGCACTAGCGTAAATGCTAAAGACGAAGTGGCTGTGGTGGAATCGGTGAAAGCAGCGTCCGATATTTACAGTCCAGTTTCAGGCGAAATAATAGCAGTGAACCAAGATTTGGTAGACGCCGCAGAAACTGTCAACTCGGTCCCCTATGACGGTGGTTGGTTTTACAAGCTGAAGATGAGCGACGCAACCGAATTAGATGAGCTCATGGATGCCGATGCTTACGGTGAACACTGCAACGACGAATAACCGACTGGCACGTCTCTAACAGTACTTAAGCTAGCGAGACTGACAGTTTCAAGCGGCAGCTAATGCGCTTGTGAAATCATCACCCCTATACTGACGACAACACAATTTGCTGATTCCAACACCACTGCAATCATGGTTTCAAAAATGGCTTTAGACAACACAGTAGAGAATGCGTCGGCTCCGACATTGGCAGCACTGCAATACAGCGATGAGTTTATCGACCGTCACATCGGCCCTGACGCCGAGCAAATTGAACACATGTTAGAGGAATTGCAGCTGGATTCACTGACTCAGCTAGTCGCCGCTACTGTTCCCGAATCGATCGCTTTGCAATCACCCCTGGCCTTGGCCGCACCGCAGACCGAGAGTGTGGCTTTAGCGCGCTTAAAAGCCATGGCTGCGAAGAACAAGTCGGTACAGTCCTATATTGGCCTGGGCTATTACGACACCCACACTCCTAATGTCATCTTGCGTAACGTGCTCGAGAACCCGGGTTGGTACACCGCCTACACTCCCTACCAACCGGAGATTTCGCAGGGCCGACTCGAGTGCCTGTTAAACTTTCAGCAAATGACGCTGGACCTCACGGCCATGGATTTAGCCAATGCCTCGTTATTGGATGAAGCCACCGCTGCTGCCGAAGCCATGGCCTTGGCTAAACGCGTCAGCAAAAATCGCAGTACCCGCAAATTTTTCGTAGATCAACACTGTTTCCCACAAACTATCGACGTGCTCAGGACCCGGGCAGAGTGCTTCGGGTTCGAACTAATCATCGGCGATGTAAATACCCTGATTACCACCGCAGTAGCTGCCGATTTGTTTGGGGCAATATTTCAGTATCCTTCCATGCTGGGTGATATCACAGATCTGGCTCCGTTAATTGACCAACTCCACCAGCACCAGGCGATCGCCGTGGTTGTCGCCGATCTATTGAGCTTGACGCTGTTGCAACCACCGGGCGAAATGGGCGCAGATGTAGTCACCGGAAGTTGCCAGCGTTTTGGCGTTCCCATGGGTTACGGCGGCCCTCATGCCGCTTATTTTGCGACCAGGGATGAATACAAGCGGGCGGTACCCGGTCGCATCATCGGTGTCTCGATAGATAGCCGGGGCAGACAAGCTTTTCGCATGGCTCTTCAAACTCGTGAGCAGCATATCCGCCGCGAGAAAGCCAACAGCAACATCTGCACGGCACAGGTACTACTGGCGAATATTTCGGCCTTGTATGCCATGTACCATGGCCCGGCCGGCCTCAGGAAAATTGCTGAGCGTGTCAATCGTCTTACGTCTATTCTTGCCGCCGGCTTGCAAAATTGCGGCGTCGACGTCGTTAATGAAAGCTTCTTCGACACCCTGACACTGGCAATCGAGAAGGATAAGGTCCAGGCAATCGAGCTGCGTGCTAGCGCGGCAGGAATCAATTTACGGCTCGACCGACTGATCTCGGATGGACAAATTGGCATCAGCCTCGATGAGTGCACCACGGCACAAGACATTCCGCTGCTATGGCACGTCATTATCGGCGCCGCCAGCGAGAATCTTTCGGTGGAAGATTTTGACCTTAAAATCTCCAGTGGAGAGGCGGCAGCTGTTATCCCAAAAGCTCTCTTGCGTAGCAGCGCTTATTTGCAACACCCAATATTCAATCGCTATCACAGCGAGACTGAAATGATGCGCTATTTGAAACGTCTCGAGAACAAAGATATTTCCCTAATTCACTCCATGATAGCGCTGGGTTCGTGCACCATGAAACTAAACGCAGCTGCCGAGATGATCCCCATTAGCTGGCCAGAATTTGCCAGGCCACATCCGTTTACCCCTCTCGAACAGATGCGTGGTTACCAGCAAATGATCACCGAACTAGAGCAGATGCTGGAAGAAATTACCGGTTTCGATGCCATTAGTATGCAACCGAATTCCGGTGCACAAGGTGAATACGCCGGACTACTGGCCATTAGAAAATATCTGACCAGTAAAGGCGATTCAGGCCGCAACATTTGTTTGATTCCCAGTTCGGCCCACGGTACTAATCCTGCCAGCGCCCAGATGATCGGCATGAAGGTCGTGATTGTAGCCTGCGATGACAAAGGCAACATCGATGTCGAAGACCTGCGGGACAAGGCCGAAAAATACAGCGATGAACTGGCCGCTCTGATGATCACCTACCCATCTACTCACGGCGTCTATGAGGAAGCCGTGAAAGAAATTTGTCAGCACGTGCACGACAATGGTGGTCAGGTTTACATGGATGGTGCCAATTTGAATGCTCTGGTAGGGCTGGCAAAGCCCGCCGATATTGGTGCCGATGTTTCCCATGTGAATTTACACAAGACCTTCTGCATACCCCACGGCGGTGGCGGCCCCGGCATGGGCCCAATCGGAGTGAAGGCACACCTGGCTCCATTCGTCGCAAATCATTCGATGGTAAAACTAGCGGGGCCGTTGGCGGACAATACAGCGGTTTCGGCGGCACCCTGGGGTAGCTCCGGCATCTTGCCCATTTCGTGGATGTATATCACCATGATGGGCGCTGCAGGGCTGCGCAAGGCCACAGAGGTCGCCATTCTTAGCGCCAACTACATGGCCGCGAAACTGGCTCCCCATTTCCCGATTCTCTACACGGGTCGTAACGGTATGGTTGCCCATGAATGTATTATCGACATCCGCGGGCTGAAGCAGACGTCTGGAATATCCGAAGAAGACATCGCCAAGCGCCTGATGGATTTTGGTTTTCACGCGCCAACTATGTCCTTTCCCGTTGCCGGCACGCTGATGATCGAGCCTACCGAGAGTGAATCCAAGCAGGAGCTGGACAGATTCATCGATGCCATGATTCAGATTCGGCATGAGATCGCTCAGGTCGAAGGCGGTGAAATCGACACAGAAAATAATCCATTGAAGAACGCGCCTCATACTCTGGCAGATATACTGGACGAAAGCTGGGATCGACCTTACTCCAAATCTCAGGCCGCCTTCCCCGGTCACGAAGCCGGAGCAACTCCTGACAGCAAATACTGGCCTGCGGTCAATCGAATTGACAATGTATACGGAGATCGTAATTTATTTTGTGCCTGCCCAAGTATGGACAACTATGACTGACCTCAAGACTGAGGTTAAGATTGAGATTGAATTATAGTGAAAAAGTACGAGACATTGGTTTAAGAAAAAATGGTGTGGCTTTCAATATTGTAACTCTAACGATCGATATGTGAACTGCGCATACATTTCAATCTTTGCAGCTCATCCTGAATACGGTTTAGCTTTTCACTTAACTCTTTTTTCTCAGTGGCAATAGCTTCATCTTCCTTGTCTGCAAATTGTTTATAGGAGGCGTAGATTCGCGCTATCTCCTTTTTCAACTGAGTTTTTTTATCATCCTTGTAATAAGAAACCTGACGCCTAACGGCGAGGCCAGGAATGAGAACCACAGAGATAGCAACGATATAAGGAAAAGCTACCCAAAACAGAAACACAATCTGCACATAAGGCTTGTAGATAAATACCCAACGAACACCAAACATGTAGACAGAAATAAGAATAGCAACCGCCCCGATCAACATACCAAAGAACCAGAGCGCGTCACCCAGCTTTTTAATGCCGCCATTGCCATCGGGATCATTTGGGTTCAGCGAATTATGTAAATTCGGAACAAGCCTCAGATACAGGGCGATAACTGCAATAATGCCATGTAATCCCATGCCCTGGGAAATATTTGCAAATGTATTCATCGCCGAGTCTGTCCTTAGCGTGGCAGCCATCTTTTAAACTCCAGCGTCGACCAATCCGATGGTCAATTGTTTGACCTTGAGTCTAGTTCAGATAATTTGATCCTGCCACAAAGCTTGGGATTGAAGCACCTCCCTCGGCAACAGCGTCTTCAACCACGAGATTGGCGATCATGTAAACAGCTACATCAGACATAGATTACTCCAGATGAACGTTGGTCAGTCACTGCATTTAAGCGACTGTATTTAGTCATTGCAGTGAATGGCCGTTCTCATCAGAGCATCTGGCATTTTCCCTGTTGCAGGGAATGTTGGTATTCTACAGATAGCAGTATAATTCTATCTTTGCTTTTGAGTCCGCAAATTCCAGCAAGCTCCTTACCAGGATCAGGTCCATGACTTTACTACACGCTAGCAATGAATCTTCCGGCAGCTACGGCGATCATATAGCCAGTCTCAGGCTTAACTACGAGGCGGCGCTATCCCGGCTATCTCGCAAAGGTAGTATTGAGCTTGAGGGGGTTCTGCTACACAGCGGCAGCGAAGATCACTACTTCGGTGATGATCGCGGTGTTCCATTCCAGGCCTATGGCCATTTTTTACATTGGATACCGGTAAACCGACCCGATCAGTATGTCTACTTCAGGCCCGGTCAACCAACCATCTATTTTCAGGTGGTGCTGCAGGATTTTTGGTACGAGCAAACTATTGAGCTAGATGAGGCCTGGATTGAACAGTTTCAGATCATCAGGCTGGCATCAATCAACGAGCTCGGCAAACACCTGTCCGGCACTGCAATAGCCTACCTCGGAGCGGAAGTAGAGTTTGCCCGCTCGCTTGGCCTGGCCACAACAGCAATAAATCCTGCTGCGCTGGTGGCCTATCTGGATTTTCAGCGCGGGATAAAGACCGGCTATGAACTGGTACAATTACGAGAGGCGAATCGAACAGGCTTGCTTGGACATGCCGCTGCACGCTCGAGCTTTCTAAATGGCGGCAGCGAGTACAACATCCACATGGCTTTTCTTGGTGCCTGTGAAATTCTCGAAGAGCAAAGTCCCTATACCAATATCGTAGCACTGGATGAGAAATCAGCCATCCTGCACTATCAACACAAGCGCCACGATTGTGCACAGAAGAGTCAGGTATTACTCATTGACGCGGGCTGTCGAATAAATGGCTACGGCTCAGACATCACCAGGACATCTACCAAAGAAACTGCAAACCCTGTATTCAAGTCTCTACTGGCTGGCATGGAAAAGCTGGAGCTAGCCTTGATAAACCAGATTAAGCCAGGTATACCCTACCAGGAATTACACAACGCGACGCTGACTGGGATAGCGAACTTATTGATTGAGCATCAACTGTGCAACCAAGCCGTCAGCACTCTGCTGCAGCAAAAGATTCCTCAACTTTTCATGCCACATGGTGTCGGTCATTTGCTTGGTATACAGGTGCATGATGTTGGCGGCTGGCAAAAAGACATTGCTGGTACCAGTCTGCCTCCTGCCGAGCATTCTCCTGCGTTGCGCAATACTCGCTGCATGGAAAAGAACATGGTATTCACCATCGAACCCGGTTTCTACTTCATTCCTCTACTGCTGGAGCCAGAGCGCAGCCAGGCCAGAGGAAAATTTATTAATTGGGAGTTGGTGGATTCACTCTATCCCTGTGGCGGCATTCGAGTGGAAGACAATGTTCGCGTTACCGAGGACGGCGTAGAAAATCTGACACGGCGTTGAATAACACTGCAAAGAACCGAGCGACACCGGCGGCGACTGCAGCAGACCAGGAGTAGAAAACTGTAAAGTCCGGGCGGCTTGGTTCCTGTTCATTTGAGCGCTTGCTCTACAATCGTCATCATCAGGGGCAGTGCATTTTGGTTCTCCTGCACCAGTTTCTTGCCCGCAGCACCCATGCGCTCACGGGCATTTCTATCACTAATCAACTCTGTCAGGAACTCAGCCAACTCGAATTCATCACGCACGGTTCTTAGTGCGCCGACCTGCTCGAGTAGCGAACAAATATTGGCAAAATTAAATTGTGAAGGCCCAACGATGACAGGCAGACCAAGCGCAGCGGGCTCCAGGACATTCTGACAACCAGTGTTCACCAGGCTACCGCCTACAAAGGCAATGTTTGCAGATCGATAGTAATTGAGCATTTCCCCCATGGAATCACCCACAACCACCTGCGTTACATCCAGCGCTGAGTCTTGTTCACTGCGACGTGCAACGCGTAAGCCTCGTTCCTGGCAGAGCCTGGCCACCTGATCGAAACGTTCAGGATGACGTGGCACCAACAATAGCAACAAGGACGGTTCGGATTGCAGGCAGCATGCAAAGGCTGTAAGAATTTTATCTTCTTCACCATCTCGAGTACTGGCGGCAATCAATACTGTACGATCGGAATTACGCACCGAGTTGAAAATTGAATTAGGCGGCAATTCAGCAGCATCAATCCGGACATTAAATTTCAGGCTCCCCGTCACTGCCACGGCCTCCGGGTTGGCTCCAAGCTCGACAAATCGCTGGGCATCGGCCTGAGACTGTGCCGCGATGTAATCGATCTTGGCGAGCATGTCACCGCTTAGTGCAGAGATCTTGCTATAGCCTCTGGCGGATTTTTCAGAGAGTCTCGCATTCCCCAAAATTATCTTAACGCCCTGATGGTGGCAGTAGTGGATTGTGTTTGGCCACATTTCGGTTTCCATTAGGATTAATACTGCGGGATTTAATCGCCTAATAAATCTGCGTATTACGGCGGACAGGTCGTAGGGAATATAACTGTGGTAAACGCTGTCGCCAAACAGCGCTGAAACTCTGTCAGACCCGGTTACGGTCATCGTCGTAATCATTATCTGCACATCTGGATAGCTCACCTGTAACTGACGCGCCAGTGGTACCGCAGCGACAGTTTCACCTACTGATACTGCATGAATCCATAGCGTTGTTTTTGCCGCATCGAAATCGTCAGGCAAGGGCGCCAGGCCGAAACGTTCAGACCACCTCTGCCTATAAGCTGGTGTCTTCCGCGATCTCCAGAGTAATTTACCGACAATGAAGGGCAGCGCCAGGTAGAAAAATACATTGTAAAAAAACCGATACATAAAATATGTCTAGCTACCTGCGGGTCCGGGCGGATGTTGGGAAATCATACTTTAATAGATATACTCTGTGTTCCTCTGTTTCCGCTGCTGCCCCCGATGGAAATAATGAGTAATTACGAAGAAGTTGATCTGTCCCGACTTCAAGCAGAGAGCTAAGGTACCCAATGACATCGACCTATTCAACCGACATCGTTATCTTTGGCGGCGGCATTGCCGGATTGTGGCTTTTAAATCGATTCCGCAGCGAGGGTTATCAGGTCATCTTGCTAGAGGCCAAAGCCCTCGGCAGCGGCCAGACAGTTGCTTCCCAGGGAATAATTCATGGCGGCCTCAAGTATGCTTTAAGTGGGTCACTCAGCGGTGCTGCCGAAGCCATTGCCAATATGCCTGCTCGTTGGCGTCAATGTTTGCGGGGTGAAGGCGATGTTGACCTGCGAGGCTGTCGCTCACTGAGTGAGCAGTACTATATGTGGTCCGACTCAGGGTTTCGCTCCAAGCTGAAAACTTTTCTGGGCAGTAAGAGCCTCCGGGGTCGTGTAGAAGCTGTAGATAAATCCGCGTATCCGGCGTTCTTCAAGCAAGCTACAGTGGACGGTACGCTATATCAGCTACCTGATTTTGTTGTGGATACCGAGTCACTACTTACAAAACTAGCGCACAACCAAAAAGACTGCATCTATCGCATCGATGCTGGAAGCGTTTCCTTTCTCAAAAATAATTCAAATCACATAGAACGCATTACTCTGGGCACCGACAACCAGCCCCTCCATATTGAACCTCAGCAAATTATATTCTGCGCCGGCGAAGGCAACGCAGCTCTTATCACTCAGGCCGATCTAAGGAAAGCGCGTTCCCAGGTTCGACCACTACATATGGTCTACCTGAAAAAGCCTGGCTTACCTTCGGTTTTCGTACACTGCATAGGCGACAGTTTCAGTCTTACACCCAAGCTAACGGTTACTTCTCATGTCGCGGCCAACGGCACTGGCGTTTGGTATCTGGGTGGCGAACTCGCTGAAACTGGTGTAACGCGAAACAGCGAAGAGCAGATCTTGGAGGCTACTGCTCTTTTAGCCGTGTCTTTCCCCTGGCTAGACCTCAGCAACGCGCAATGGGGAAGTTTCAAAATTAATCGGGCAGAAGCCAATGTCAGCAATAACTATCGCCCCGATGATGCTCTTTTTATTGAAGAGGGCAATGTCATGGTGGCATGGCCCACCAAGCTAAGCCTTACACCGTCTCTGGCCGATATGCTTACTGAGCGTTTGCGTTCAACATCGGTAACGCCGATGCAGAAAAGCAATTCGTTCGAAATTAGTAAATTGCTGTCTCGGCCGGAGACGGCAACAACCAACTGGAATTAATCACTAGTGAGTTTAGCGAAACGCGTTTTAGGTCAGTCCGGGATCGATGTCTCGGTTTTAGGCCTGGGTACTGTAAAATTCGGACGCAACCAGGAAGTGAAATATCCTTCCAGTTTCTCGCTGCCGTCTGACCAGGAAATTGTTGGCCTACTCGATCAAGCCCGGGGGCTGGGTATAAACTTGCTGGATACTGCTCCCGCCTATGGTAGCAGCGAACAACGACTTGGTAGATTATTAACTCATCGTGATAAATGGATTATTTGTACCAAGGTTGGCGAGGAGTTTATTAACGGCAAGTCATTTTATGATTTCTCTGCTAAGCATATGCAACACAGTATAGAGCGTAGCCTTCGCCATCTGAACACTGACTATCTGGATATCGTATTAGTACATTCTGACGGGCGTGACATGCATATCATTGAATCTACAGACTGTCTGCCAACGCTAATGAACCTGAAGCAGAAAGGCTTGATTCGAGCCGTAGGCATGTCGACAAAGTCTGTAGATGGTGGTCTAAAGGCGGCTGAGCTTAGCGACGTTGTTATGGCTACCTACAATCCATCGGCTGCGAATGATGCCGAAGTAATACGCTATGCCAATTCTCTAAACAAAGGGGTGCTCATAAAAAAAGCATTCAACAGTGGTCACGACTGTGTCGACGAAGAAAATTCCATTGAGAAAAGTTTGAGCTTTGCGCTTTCTCCTGCCGGAGTAAGTAGCGTAATAATTGGCACTATCAGTCCGCAGCACTTGCAAGAAAATGTTGAGACTGCTATAAAAATACTGGCCTGATCATTCACCTATTTCTTTCAATTTTTCCATAATTGCTGAGGTTGAACAATTATCAAGAAATTCCAATGCCCTGACCTCGCCATCGTAGGACTGCACAAAATCACCGCCAACCACTTGATCCAATGTATAGTCGCCTCCCTTCACCAAAATATCCGGTTTTAGAACTTTCAACAAGGGTTCCGGTGTATCTTCGGAAAAACTAACCACCCAATCTACTGCTTCCAAACCTGCCAACACGGCCATGCGCCGTTCAACCGGATTAATCGGTCGACCCGCTCCTTTCAATCTAAACACCGAATCATCGTTATTAATTGCAACGACGAGTCGATCACCCAGGCGCTTTGCTTCCGCCAGATAGCCTACATGTCCTGCGTGAATAATATCGAAACAACCATTGGTAAAGACAATGCGCTCACCATGTGCTTTGGCATCCTGTACCGCAATCTGCAGCTGCTCTGCCGTCATGACGCCGCGACCCGAGTCCTGCTGAGCCAATATTGCACGCCGTAATTCGGGGCCACTGATGGCGGCAGTACCCAATTTCCCAACCACCAGTCCAGCTGCTAAATTTGCCAGTGCAGTTGCATCGGTGAGACCATCTCCAGCTGCCAATGCAGAAGCCAAAACAGATATAACGGTATCGCCAGCACCGGTAACATCGAATACTTCCTGCGCTCTGGCGGGCAGGTGCAACTCCGGTGAGTCGGGACGTATCAAGGTCAGGCCGGCCTCACCTCTAGTAATCAGCAGCGCTTCCAAATTGAGATCTGCTAGCACTTGCAGACCCTTGTTGACCAAGTCATCTTCGTTACGACAAGGCCCGACCACTGTTTCAAACTCATTCAAATTGGGCGTAATCACGGTGGCGCCACGATACTTTTGAAAATTCGAGCCTTTGGGATCAACAATAATTGGAATGTTGTGTTTGCGCGCTAACTCTATAAGCTCGGCAACGTCCTGCAGCGCCCCCTTGCCATAGTCCGATAACACCAATACCTGGGCGTTATGAAGTAGAGATGCAACTTTCTCATTTAAACCGGCAATGTCCGCGGCTTCAAACGGCTGCTCGAAATCGAGACGAATTAATTGCTGGTGTTGACTTATTACCCGTAGTTTTGTGATTGTCGGTTTGTCGGCTGAATGCAGAAATTCACAGTAGACCCCCGCTGCATTCAATCTGGAGCCCAGTTCATCACCAGCTTCGTCAGTACCGACTACTCCCACTAATGTGGCGGCGCTACCGAGTGCTGCAATATTGAGCGCAACGTTACCGGCCCCCCCTGGCCGGTCCTCTCGGTTGCCCACGCGGACCACCGGCACCGGCGCTTCCGGAGATACTCTGTAAGCCTCGCCGTGCCAATACCGGTCCAGCATGACATCGCCAACCACCAACAGTCTGGCACGCTGAAATGGAGGCATCTCCAATTTCATTGCCTGGTCTCCACGCCTTGTACTATGGGCCGCTTCATGGCGGAGGATCATAACACAGGGCGTCATGATAGTAGATTGACTTCAATCCCCTGATTCATCGCATTCCGCGCACCAAAATAGTGCAAAGCCCTGGCCAGTCTGAGTTCGCTCGCCACTTCTGCTACAATTTGCACTAACATCAGCAAGGTTCGAGCATAGCCTGGCCAGGAATCCCCAGATCAAGAACTCAATTTCTCCTAATTCTCCTCAATTGATCCCCTTACGCCAATTTTGGTCTCCTCGTTTTTGGCCAACCTGGATGGGGCTGATGCTAATGTGGAGCATCGTACAATTGCCTTACTCACTGCAGCTCAAGATGGGGAGGGCTTTGGGTATCGCCAGCTATTATTTCGCGAGAAGCAGGCGACATATTTGTGCTGTGAACCTCAAATTGTGCTTCCCCGAGCTATCAGCACTGGAACACCGGCGACTGGTAAAAAAGACCTTCATCTCAAACGGTATCGGGCTGATCGAAACCGCGATGGCCTGGTTTGGGGATCCGGAAACCTACCGCCCCATGATCAAAGTCTCGGGATTGGAAAATCTCGACCTCGCCCTCTCCCAGGGTAAAGGAGTACTGTTGGTGTGTCCGCATTTCTCGACGCTGGATTTTGGCGGACTGATGACAAGCTTGTATCAGAGGATGGACGTTACCTATCGACCCAACAAGAATCCATTGTTTGATGCAGTGATGATGAATGGCAGGCGACGCCTGTACAACCAGGTCCTTGATCGCAAGAACGTGCGTGGTGCCATGCGCAGCCTGAAGTCCGGCCACATTCTTTGGTATGCACCAGATCAGGACTATGGTGCCAGACACTCGGTGTTTGTACCCTTTTTTAATAATCAGGCCGCCACAATAACCGCGACCAGTAGGTTCGCACGAGCCAACGATTCGCCGGTAATATTCTGTAGTCATTATCGCAATGAAGATGACTCAGGTTATCATCTGTACTTTAGCAAGCCGCTGGAAAATTATCCCAGTGAAGATGAAGAAGCCGACGCAGCAACTATTAATCGTATGGTTGAAGCGGCAATCAGAAAGCAACCCGATCAATACATGTGGTTACACAAACGCTTTAAAACCCAGGCCGCTGGCAAAGCAGCAAGGCCTTATTAAGCTATTGAGACACTTTGGTTTCGAATACGAACTGAACTTATGAATAAGAACTGGCGCCAAATCGATATTCGAATTTACGCAGTATTGGCTAGTCTGCTAATCTCGGTATTTACTATCCTGGTACCACAGTCCCCTAATGATGATGCCTATGTTTATGTAAGAACCGCCGAAATCTTCAGTCTCGATGGCTTCTCTGCAGCCCTTCAGCACTATTCATGGGCCGGGTACTCAATTCTTATATCGCTGTTCGGCAATCTCGGCTTCAGCCTATTCACTGCCGCCTATGTTGTGAATGCTTTGTTCTTTGCTCTCCTGGTTTTTGCTTTTATTAGTATCCTGAAGGAGATAGATGCTTCAGAGTCTTCGTTGATGCTGGCTGCTGTGACGATTTTAGTGTACCCAGAGCTAAACGAGTATCGCTACTTCATAGTCCGGGACATTGGCTTCTGGGCATTTTCAATTTTTGCACTGTGGCAGTTCCTGTTATATACGAAGCAAGCCACTATTAGATACGGTCTGGGGTTCTGTTGCTCCCTGCTGCTGGCAGCCATGTTTCGAATCGAAGCGATCGCCTATTTGATGATCACGCCTTTCGCGCTTTTACTGGATTACAGATTTGAAATGCGGGAACGCAGCAAGCGTTTTCTCAAGCTTTATAAAATAATCGGCGCCACCATGATCGTCGGTATCATCCTGCTGACCTTGTTGGGGCTGAATGCCTGGCAACTGTTTATTGAGTTCCTGTCAGTCTACAAACCTTTCCTGCAAAACCTGCTCAACACAGACACGGCTCAAAGCTATGAACTGGGAATCGCCTTGTTCAACGACCATGCGGCTCCCTATTCTCAGGAATACATCGCCTTGTTTATGCTGGCAGGATTATCGGCAATTCTTCTCGCGACTGTCGTGAGTGGCATCGGCGGTCCTTTCCTTGTGGTTCTAATCATTGGCTTTTTACGTGGAAAGCTACGACTGCAACGGCAAATTGCGTTACCTGTTATATTCTACGTGGTGGTAAATATTGTCATTCTTTTCGCTTTCATTTTTGTTACTCGTTATCTTAGCAGTCGTTATACTATTTTGATGTGTATACTGCTTGCGCTATTCATTCCCGTGTTTTTTTCACAACTTTTACAAAAAGCTGCGGCAGATAGAACTAAGTATGTAAAAGCATTTATCGTGCTATTTGTTACTTTCTGCGTGATAGACTCCTTCTATAGCTTCGGAACTTCCAGAGACTACATTGATGACGCTATCGACTGGATCGTTCTGCAAAAGGAGTCTCCGGGGGGATTGCTGACTAATAACCATGCTCTGGCATACAACAGCGGCAAGATAGAAAACTACGATCGGACCCAATACAATCTTACAGAAAATGAAATTCTTAATGCCGAACCTGGAGACTTGATCGCCGTTGAATTGCGATACGAAATGGAGCAGCTACTCGCCAGAAATAGCGTTGCTGGCGTAATCGATTTCGAGATTGCGTTTTCAGACTCAGACAGGCAACGTATCGCCGTTTACCGACGCCGCTAACGCTCTCCACGCTACAGACTTGAAGGGAAGCAGTAGAATGAAGACGCGAAGGAAAAACGCGATAACATTACCAAATCTCGGATTCCAATCTCTTCGTAACCAGCAGATTTTCCAACACCATGTATTTAAGATCAGTTCCCAAGAACATGCTGATCGCATCCTCCGGTGTACACACCAAGGCCTCACCTGGACGACTAAGCGCCGTATTAATCAGCAAGCCATGTCCTGACAACTCATGAAAATGGCTCAACAGCTTGTGCAGAGAGGGGTTGGTGTCTGCATAAACAATCTGAGCGCGGGTGCTGCCGTCAACACAGTATATGGCAGGATACTTTTCCTGCCATGTCTTAGCCACCATGACGCCTAGGCACATATATTCATCACTAAAAGCTGTGTCTGTAAATCCGGCGGCGACGGTATCCAGAATGCTGGGGGAAAACGGCCGCCATTTCTCGCGGAATTTGACCTGGCTATTGATCGTGTCGGCGATGCCTGGCTGGGTGGGGTTAGCTAGAATGCTTCTGTTTCCCAACGCCCGAGCTCCGAATTCCATACGCCCCTGAAACCAGGCTACCAACTCACCACGGTGAATTAGCTCAGCGGCTTTTTCTTGCGGAGCGTCCAGCACTTCCCAGTTTGGTTTCTCGCGGTGAGCTATACACGCCGCTATACACTCCCTGCTGGAATAGGACGGACCCAAAAACATATTCCGTACCGGCTTTAATCTAAGCCCTGTCGCACGAACTGCATAGGCCGCAGCACCAATCGCCGCGCCTGAGTCGCTGCATGCCGGATGTACAATCAGCTTTTTCACCATTGGCAACGCCGCCAGGCGCTTGTTAAGCCTAATATTCATTGAACCCGTGCCGGCAACAGCCAGCCTGCCTGTATCCTCCAGTATCTCCGAGAGATAGTGCACCACTAGCCCAACCGAAATATCTTCGTACATTTTTTGTATTGCAGCCGCGTAGTGAACGTAGGGGTCATCGGTCAGATTGCCAACTCGACGAGGCCCCAGTAGATCCAGCAACTTCTCGCTGAAGTAGTGGCCCTTTGATTTGGCTTTGTAGCGACGCCAACCGACCGTGCCGATTAATTTATTCATTACTTTGAATTTTTTGCCGTTGGAAAAGGCAAGTGGTGAAAGATCGTATTTGGAAGCATCACCAAATGGCGCTATCCCCATTACCTTGAACTCGCCATCCAGAATTTCAAATCCAAGATAGTCCGTCATAGCCGCGTACATGCCACACAATGAATCCGGATTATAGAATTCCTTGAGACGAGATATTTTCCCCTTCTCACCGCAACCAAGAAAAATATTGGAATATTCTCCTTTTGAATCATTACAGAAAATGGCCGTTCTTTCGTCTGACTCGTTGAGATGATAGCAGCTGCTGGCATGTGCTAACTGATGTTCGACGGGAACTATCTGTGTACCTGAAACCGATATCTGCAGCCTATCCAGCAATCTGCTCAAGTCTTTCCGATAACGACGATATCTACGATTACCATTCAGCAGACTATCGATGCTTCGATCCGGTGCGTACCAATGGCGATAAGCATAGTGCCACCGTGCGTTATTAAGCAGGGATATCGGAGCATAGGGAATCGCCACCCGATCTATCTGCGAGGCTCTCACGTCCGCAATCTGCATGCACTGCCTGGCCGAGTAATAGGGAGCTTCACCCTTTGCGTGTTTTCTACGCAGCAATCGCTCTTCTTCCACCGCCGCTACTAATTCATCATCAATGAATAGTGCTGCAGCAGGATCATGTCCGATGGCGCCTGCGAGTCCCAAGGTAATTGTTGTCATTCTCTACCTGACCTTCGGCTTCTCAGCCTGCGAGCTATCTGCTGCTTGAATCAGTTGGTCTACAGAAGCTTCGTGTTTCGTGCCCACCCAATTTTTCCGAAAGCGGGCAAGATCTTTTGTAAACCTGGTGTGAAAGCGACGGGCTGATGTAAATCTTTCCATGGAATCGAGATCCAGCACATGCAAAAGATCGCTCTCGTAAATGAAATTACTTAACTTCATATCGCCATGGCTAATCTTGTAATCATGCATTATTTTGAGTAGTTGCTCAAAGGCGGCGAACACTGTCTCTGCTTTGTTTGCTGATTCACTTTCAAAGTCGACGAAGAGATGATCGGCGCCAATCCGATCGCATAGAAAATAGGCCTTCCTTCGAATTAGCCAAAACGCTCGTTGCTCCAACACCATATAGGGGTGTGGTGTCGAAACACCCAGCATCTCCAATATCGAAGCATTACGCCAGGATTTATACGCCCGACCCAATCTAAACAACCTCCGTAAGCCGTGTACGAACTTTTTTATATTGTATCGCTTTACCACATAGATTCGATCATCTATTACCACTTCTGCCACTGTTGTTGTATTCCCGCCTTTTAAAACCTTACCATTCTCGATAAATTTATCAGGGTTCTGAACGAATGCGCAAAACTCCCGTGAGTGCAAACTACGATTGTAAATCAATAATTTTGTCGCCGTCCGCACACAGTGATTGACCGTAGTAGAGCGGTTCAATTTACGCTCATAACTGCCAAGACGACGAGCGCGCGCCTTCTTCACGCGTAATTCAAAAGAAGAAATCGCCGCATCAGATAGCTCCGTACTCTGTGCCTGATAGTGCTGAAATAAAGGCTCTATCCTATAATCCTTGCTAACCGGAAACTGTGCAAAGAACATTGCCAAATTTCCCATTTTGGTTTCCCCGTCGATATCAATCCCGGTCAATTTTATATCGCCACCATCGAGCACAAAAACCCGTTCATTAAAGAACATAAAATTGTCCAAATGAATATCTTGTTGCCAGACACCTGACTTGTGACAACTGGCTATAGTCGCTACTGCCATCTCAACCGCGGCGTGCTTATCAGCCTCAGTGTCAGCCCCATTTAACAATGACAGTAAACCAGTACCTTCGCGCAAATACTCCATAAGCAAGACCGCACCCTGATCGCCAATAAGTGTAGCTCGCCCAAGTATTTTTGGCGTTGGGATGTCAGATTGAATAAGCAAATTTATTCCTCTGACGTCAGCTTGAAAATTGCGCTGCCAATGTCCCGGTTGGAAAAAAAGCTTTACTATAACCGGCCTGCTCTGCCATTGAGTTAAAGCGACAATGCGCTTACCCGGCACTATTCTCAAGATTGATTCAATCTGCAGCTCAAATTGGTTTTTATCGTGCTTAATAGACAGTCGAAAGGGAGTAGGGATGTGACGTCCCATGGATGCTAAATTTGTACCGGTAAGTGTACTGTCCATGCGAGTTAATCAGCTGCTCTCAGTTTCTTATACATTAACTTCGCTCTCAACTCCACGGCGGTCCAAAATTGGCGTCTGAGTGTTAGCGATGTATGTAGATCCCCTGCATCGTAGTCTTTGATAAATCGAAATAAATCCCGGCGCCCCAGGCCAATATCCATTGCCGAGAAATACAGTCCTGCTACATCTTTTACTAACCAGCGAGATGCCAAATTGTCCTTAATCAAAGCGCGATGCAAATCAATCAGGGAGAGCTTTAGCGCCTCGTCCCGACTATCATCGGAGCTGTGTAACAGGAAGTGGCAGAGGTAAAAGTCACGGTGACAAATGCCGTTTATATGCAAGGTTCGGGCGATTCTCGCGACCTCTTTGATTAGTGCTCGCTTGACTTCATAGGCCGGCTTGTTCTCTTTCCAGTTAGCACAAACTTCTTCCAGGCTCGTGGTATTTTGCAAATCTCGGGTGACAAGGAATGACGTGCGTGTCGCTGGGTTACTGCCGTTGCTGCCATAAGCTGCAAGCTGCATAGTTGCAATACCGAGTGTCTGGATTTTGTTAATCGCCTGCCATTCATTTTCCGCACCCAGAATAGGCAAGCGCAATTGCGTCAGGTTCTTAAATATCTCAGGCCAACCAACCCCAAAATGAAGCTTGGCAAAGTAGCTCTCGCCAGCCATCGTAAACTGAAATGTCTTCCTGTTTTTGACTTCGCGGAAGACCTTCCCATCGATAGACTGTAATTCCTCAAATGGATTTGCGCCTTGCCAGTGTTGTTCAAATTCTTTATTTAAGTAGAGCATCGGTCCTATCTACTCGCAGGATCTTTGCGGGAATAACTCTTCGATAATATCCGCCGCCACCTCGGGAAGTGCATACAACTCATCTCTTTTTCCATACGCCAGGCCATTTTCCGACCACGGAGCCGAATCGATTCGCGCAAGCATGGCGAGCAGGCGAGTGTTCAGTTCCTCCTGGCTGAATGGGTCGCTACAAACCTCACCGGACTGAGCCTGTTCGATATGAAAGGAGTAACCACAGTTCGCCGTAGTCAGTACCGGCAGTCCCGCAATAGTCGCCTCCAGCAAAACATAGCCAGCACTCTCAACATAAGCCGGATGAAGTAAGAGATCTGCTCCGGCTAAAAAACGTGGAATGTCGTCCCGGCCCGGCAGTACGGTAAACTGATCACCAAGCTTAAGTTTGCGTGCCAGAGCACGAAACCGCTCCGGCTTATCCTGCCCAACCAACATGAAGTGAGTGTTACGACGAAGCTGCTCAGGCAATGAAGCCAGCGCTCTTAAAGATCGATCCACCCCTTTGACTCTGAATCCCGAGCCAACCTGCAACAACAATTTGGTATCTTCGGCAATAGCAAATTCTCTGCGAAATTCGCGTCTCGATTCAATATCTCGGGCCAAAACCATGCGGTCACGAGATATGCCCGGTGGCACATTATGTAATCGTTCGGCGCAATCGGGGTAGTATCTTATAAAAGCTGTGTGTTGCTGTGGAGACAAAATCAAGGCATGGGTTTTGCTATTTGTACCGAAAATTGCATTCTCATATTTCTTAAAATGCCGATAGCGTCCAGTGTATTTGTAATACGCACCCCGCTGCATGTCCACCTTCTCGGCGAAGCACGGGTCTGCGGCAAAATACAAATCGAGCAGGGGCATTTTATTGAATCCAAATACAGGATGCGGTGTTTGTGCAGAAAGCGCTTGTTTCACCCAATCGGTAAAGCGTCGATACAATGTTGTTTTTCTCATTGCTTTAACCGGCACGGTTATCAATTTTAATCCCTCTGGCAATTCTCCCTGCCACTTCATAGTATAGACATCGATCTCATGACCGCGGCTCAAACAAGCCTTTACTATGCGAAGAAAATCCCGCTGTTGACCTCCATAGGGAAAATACGAATAGATGAGAAAACTAATTTTCATGCTCTTGGAAACCTTGTTCACTCACCCAATAATTTTTCAAATTGCTGCCACACTATATCGGGCTTGTGAGACGAAAAGCAGGCCGGTGTCACGGCAAAGGAATTGCCATTAAACTCATCCGTTACTCCGGGGCCATTGTAGGCACAGGTCTTTTTCACACAGGGAGCACAGTTTAGATTGGAAGTAAGCCGCAGCTGATGTTGTCCGTGGGTGCCGGACAGCCCTGGATTGGTTGGACCATATAGCGACAGGGTTGGTTTAGCCAGAGCCGCGGCAAGATGACCAAGACCAGTATCTACGGCTATCACCCCTCTGGATAACATAATGTGTTTAGCCAGACCGGATAGCGATTGCCTGTCGAGAATGCAGATGCGATCAGATCCTGCCGCGATGTATTCCGCCCGGCGTCTCTCGTCCTCATTACCCCAGGGTAATAAAACTTCATATCCGGCTTCCATCGCTATGTAGGCAAGATGACGCCAATACTCTACCGGCCAATGCTTGGTGCTCCACGTGGTGCCGTGCAGAAAAACAATTTTCTTGGCGGGTGTCTCATCTACTTCTACCCCGATGCGATTAATATCGATGCCATAGTCTATTGTGTTTCGATCATAACGATAGTTCAAGGCCCTGGAGAAGAGCTGGCGAACTCTATCTACGGCATGCTCAGTCCATGGCACCGAATACACCTTGTTATAGAACAAGGTTGCCAGCGGCTCTCTGATTGTGCGATTGCTTAGCCCTATTGTCAGGCCTCGTGATATCCGGCTAATAAGCCCGCTCTTTATCAGGCCCTGAGCATCGATGACCAAATCATAATGAACGCCTTGCAATGCGCGTCTGAACGAGCGAAATTCATTATTCAGATAGGTCTTGAATATGTTCCTGCGCCAGCGTCTGATCGCAACAGGTATAACATTCTCAACCGCGGGATGCCAACCTGGTACTTCAACGAAATTTTCCTCTACGACCCAATCGAAAACCAGGTCTTTCCGCGCGCGGTGCGCGTCAGTTACAGCCGGCAGTGTATGTATGATGTCTCCAAGAGATGAGACTTTGACAATCAGTACTCGCATAATCCTTAACTCAGGGGGAGCCGGTGCAGCTCGGCAACCGCGTTTATAACCCGTAGCGGATCTAAATCCCGCAGGCAACGCAGATGATCATAGGGACATACCCGCTTGAAACATGGCCAACAATCCAGTTCTGACACCAGTATTTTTACCCGTTGGGCCAGGGGCGGTGTAAAGTCCGGCGATGTCGATCCGTATATTCCCACAACTGGCTTGTGTAGTGCAGCAGCAATATGCATTAACCCTGAATCATTAGAGACCACTACGCTGGCCGCTGACATGAGATCGATGACCTGGGCCAGGCTAGTTTTGCCGGCGAGATTGGACAAGTTGTGAGCTTGTAGGGCCGCCTCATCTATACCAGCTTCAATTTCATCGGCAATAGCTGCATCTTTGGCCGATCCAAATATCCAGACCTGCCAACCATCTGCCAATACTGCACTCGCGAGCTTCGCATAGTGGGCTGCCGGCCATTGCTTCGAGTCGCCGTACTCAGCCCCAGGACAAATAGCCAGTATAGTTTCGCTGGTTTCCAGCCCGAATGCCTGCAGTGCTGCCTCAGTGTTTTTTACCTCTATCGTCAGTGCTGGCCAGGGAATATCAGCCGGTGGTTCGGCGCTAGCAGGATAGGCTAATGCAGTAAAGCGCTGCACCATGCGCGGGAAATTGCCTTCATTCAATTTCCGGCAATCTGTAAGTAGCATATTTCGCCACTCTCCACGCCAGCCTATGCGCCTTGGGATTTTTGCATGGACGGGAACCAATGCCGATTTGAACGAATTTGGCAATATGATAGCACCGCTAAACTTATGTTCTCGCAGAGATTTTCCCAGGGCTCTGCGCTCGCTCAACTTCAGCTCACCGTGCTGTACGGGAAGGCCAATGCTCCTGTCAACCTCTACCATCCTATCCAAAAGGGGGCGAGTCCATTGCGGCGCCAGCACGGAGATTTCACAATCCACATAACGGGTTTTCAAGCTAATGAACAAGGACTGAGCCATCACCATGTCCCCTATCCAGGACGGCCCGACAATAAGGAAGTTTTCTCTAATAGTTTGTTTCACTTATTCCCTTGGCGTGAACAGCTGAATGAGACAGAAAGGGTCATCTGCACCTCGTCACTATTTATCTTGTGCTAATTGATCGATCCTGGCCGTTCTTTAATCTAATATATTTTCTGGCGTAACTCTCAAAATTTCATTAGTCGTTGTTAAACCGGCGGCCACTCTCTGCGCTCCACACAGCCTCAGGCTCAACATGCCATCCTTATAGGCCTGTCTTCGTAGTGCCGGTAAATCAGATTTATTGTCGGCGAATTTTTGCAGGGACTCCGTAAAAGGCATTACTTCATAAATACCTTCACGCCCCTTGAACCCGGTCTCACGACATTCGAGACAACCCTTTGCATCCGCTGCATTTTTTGGCATCTTGACCTTCCATGGACGAGTGACTGCCTCCCATGCTTCTTCTGAAATTATTGTCGGCTGTATCGCCATCTCGGCGGTAGCAAGATCTCTAATCTCTCCTATCATTATGATGTCCGGATCTTGTCTTAGCAGTGCCTTCACACCATCTGCAAAATTTAGATCAATATTTTCCTGCACCTGCATCTGGTTAAAGCTGTCTTTCACCATCTCAATTGGATCTTCAATAGTGCAGACATTTACTTCTTCAGTGGCTAGAGATTTCAGCGTGGAATAGAGTGTCGTGGTTTTTCCGCTTCCCGTCGGACCTGTAATGATCACGATGCCATAGTTATTCTTGATGATTTTTTGCCAGCGCTCCAGGTCCTGATTTATCAATCCCAACTCTTCGAAGGGCTTCAGTAGCACATCGGGATCGAATATTCGCATTACTAATTTTTCACCAAACGCAGTTGGCAAAGTCGATAGCCGCAATTCTATTTCGTTACCATTCGGGCTCTTGGTTTTTATGCGCCCATCCTGCGGCTTGCGCTTCTCAGCAACATTCATTCGACCAAGGATTTTTAGGCGACTGGTAACTGCACTCAAGGCCTGCATCGGTAATGCATAAACCGTATAGAGTACACCATCAATCGGTCATCCAATCCCAGATCAGCTAGATAATGCAGTACGTGATTGGATCGATCTTCAGCCGAGCGACGACTGCTCATTGCACGCTTATAATCTTCCTCGTTTATCCTATGGGTATCGAGCAATCCGTCGAGAAAATTGCCGAGATCCAGCAAGGCGTTTTTCATCTGAGATTTTTTTCTGCCGTTCAACTGCGGTCATAGGATCAAGCCAGATTTTGGTTTACAGGTTCAAGAGCTTACTTCCACCAAGCGCATGGAGCTCACAGCTATTTTTCGTAATGGTAGCAGAATCGCCAAGTTTAACCCTGCTCTAGCTAAAAACATACTCCAGCGGCCAATTTGCCGCGATTGTGGGGCATAGCGCGGCATTCTTAGGCTGTTGGGGACTTACGTTGGAAAGACTGTCCTTTATAAACTTCGTACAAAGGCGGGCGGAGGCTATTCGATCAATTTAACCCATTCGCCAGATTCGGGAGCGCCTGTGGGGTAATACCCATTTAACAACCTCAAGGTTTCTTCCGGATAATTGGCGATTTTGCTGTTTCTGGCTACGATAGCAAATTCGAAAAACTCGCTGGCTTGAACGTATTTAATCTTCAACTCGCTGCCAGAGAATGCCTCCCCATTTTGTATTGCCCTGAAGGTGCGAATAGAAGCCAATAATTGACCATCAATCTCATCGGAGGTGTTGGCATCTTCAATCTCACCTCGAAATGTATAAGCCCTGGGCCCGAGATAAATCACCGCTATACGCTCCAGCTTTCCAGTCTCGGTTGAAACGGCAACTCCCGTATGCCCAATCAGACGATACTGTGACAGCGCCTCGGATTTTTGCAAGTTGGAGATACCCATCTTGTCTCTAAGAAAGACACGTGGTTCTATATTTTCCTGCAGCCTTTGCGCTGAAATTCTAATTGATCCGGTGTTTTCCGCAGACGCTGCCACTGTAGTTGTTGTTGCAGCGATTTCCCAATCTTCGGGAAAAACCATGGTATAGCCAAGCAGAGTTTGATAATACCGATTACGATCATCGGTAGCCTGGGAGGCCTGACTCGTACCCACGATCAAGCCCTCGAATTTTTCCCTGAAAATTGCTCCATCAACTTCCTCTATTGCGCCATCAGATAAATTTCCCACCGCTGCGATTGCTTCCTGCAGTCGTGTATCATTTCGAGGATGCGTTGCGAATAAACCGTGATACCCGCCCCCATTACTCAAAATCTTACGATTAAAATCTTCCTGGTTTTTTAGCGTGGTAATAACCCGAATCATCGCTTCCGGGTCGTAGCCGGCCTCGACCAGGTACTCCGCACCTAGGCCATCTGCTTCCAGTTCATGCTCCCTTCCAAAGCCACTCAAGCCTGATTGCGCCCAAATTGAGGCAACCTCGCTAATCTGGGAACCTAAGTAACCACTCCCGGTGACCACGGCCGTAACAAACCCGCCTACCGTCGCCGTGGTTTTAGCCAGTGCACCTTTCGCTTGCTGTTGTACTGCATGTCTGGCAGTAATATGCCCGATCTCATGACCCAGGACTGCAGCCAGCTCCGCTTCCGAATTCAGGAATGTCAGTAAGCCCCGATTTACGTAAACGTAGCCCCCGGGAAGTGCGAAGGCATTTATCTCAGGGCTGTCAATTATGGTGAACTGATACTCAAGGTCCGGTCTGTGACTCACCTTGGCGACTCGATTGCCTACTTCTTTCACATATGCCAATAATTTTTCATCTTCAAAAACCGCCATACTGGCGAGAACTTTTTCGTGCTCCTCAAGACCAATTGCTTTTCCCTTGCGTTCTGACATCAACACCAGATTGATCCCACCCGTTGCAGGGTTTACTGCGCAGGAAACCAGGGAAGCAAACAGCATAAACAATAGGACTGCTGTCGCCATCTTTGACATCCTCTTTCCCATACCCCCTGGATTGGAAACAAGGAAATCGAAAAGCGATGCCGAAGCATTATTCGAAACTCGGAGATTTACATTGAGCATAGTGTCACCTGTCTTTAATTCCGCTCGCTCCCGTTTGCAGGAATGAGCTGCTTACCTCTAGCCGCCCCTAACAAAACTCTTGAGTTGATCTGCCAGCCGAATACAGGCGTTGGCCTCGACTTGGGCAATAAGAGGAATAGGGATAATGAGAGCCGGCAAATAGGACTGCCCCGTTGCATCTGTACTTATGGTGCCAACCGAAGTCATAGAATCGACATCCCAGATTCTGGCGTCGAAGTTGGAGTCTTCTTCCCAGGAGCCAAAACCGAAACAGCCCGCTCCTCCAGGTCCTACCGTGCATGTAATTGTACCAGAGCGATCCGAGGTTACGGTTAGACCATCCAGCCATACGATGTAGCGTACTCCGAAATCCAGCATTTTCTCGGCCAGCACATTCTCCGCCATCAAGCGCTCAAGATCACTGGCTCTTAGAGGCGCCGTACGCGGTTCGAACCATGGAAACATGGCGTCAATAAATTCTTGCTCGGGTACGATTTGCAGCGCGTTTTCACCGCGGGCCATACGTTCACCTACACAGGAGACAAACTCAGCGCGAGTTACGTAGTCACTGGCCTGGCGTCGACCGAGAACTACCACGGTCTCGGAGTCAGATATTCCAGTTTCTCCCTGGCGGAATTCGTCAATTGTGGTACTGGTACAGGATGCCAACAGAGCCAAGGTAGCGAATAACAACTGCCGTCTTGCTGTTATTTTTGCTAGTAAGAAAAAATTCATAATTAACCTCAGCTTACAGTTGCTCTATCGGTTATTTAGCCAATCTTGCAGTTCCGGAACCTGATCGAAGCTCAAGGCAAAGCTGGATACCAGGTCTCGTAAAGCGACTACAGAAGCATCATTGATTGCCGCTTCTACTGAACGGAAAGTCTCAGTTTGAGTCTTGCCATAAGAAGTAAGCACCCAGTCTGCGATGTAGTCTCCCTCTGAAGTCAGCAAACGCATATTGTACTTAATCCATACTTCAAACACGTCAAGCTTGGTTTTAGATGGCAGGGCCAGTTGAAACTCCTCTATTGACGGTGCAAAAATTGCGTCGACACCCAGCGCCGGCACTTCTTCCATGGATTCGACAAACACCACTCGACTAAACATGGCCGGTAGTACCGCATTAAAGAGCTGAACATGAGATCTGCCGCTTTCGATATTGAATTCTTCCAGACCCGTCTCTGAGTATTCAAGGTAGGAGAAGTCTTTCAGGGCATCGTCGTAATAGACGGCGATAGCTATAGGCATTTTATCGATGTTCGGGGTAGGAAAACGGCCGTCTATGACGACGTTGCTTACGCCACAGCTGCTCAGCCCAAAGAGACCAAACAGCAGCATTGCTTTGAAGTTCAATTCTGTTTTTTTCATAGCGTACCCTGTGCTGCGTAATATAGCCCTGGTCAACACACAAAAGACCCTGACTAGTGCAAATCTATTTCCTCATTGGCCTCGCTGACACGCGGGTCCCCTAAGCTGACCCCTAGCGATAATCATTCAGACCTACAAATGTACCACCATTTCGCTGTGTCATCTCGCGCATTAGTGTCGAATAACGATAAACACTCTGTTGAAACCGTCTGGGGCCGGCGAATATCGTCGGAAAGCCAATACCATGGATCCTCACCAGTCGATTGCCGTTTTCATCTTCTACATTTATCCGGTCGATCGTGCGTAAAACCTGCTGGATCGACCCACCCGGCTGAAAGTCATCCCCAAGCACATAAATACTGATCTTTTTGTCCTCTGAGTAAAAGGTATTAATTGCCCGTGTCACCCCTTCTACAGGGCTACTGTTGCTGTAGGGATTCCACGACCGCAGCGTTGAGATGATCTGGCTACGCCGACCCGCAGTGTCGGGAATCCATTGGCCGCGGTAGGAATCGAACATGTAATCGCCCATGTCATTCATGACCTGAATGCCCTTCACTTCAGGGTAAACATTCAGGGTGTCGTCGATTACCCCGAGCATTTTGTTCCAACTGGGGTTGTTGTACATACTGCCAGAGGTGTCGATGACGAAGATGATGTATTCACTGTCCACCGGCACGCCGCCTATTGCGTTGTTATCCGGTGCCCGACTGTCGGCCAGCAGGCGCTCCATTTCCGCGGTCAGACTCTGGCGCGCAAGGGCAAGCCGGCCTATCTCATTGGTAGTATCGTCTGACAATTGTCTTGAGGTCTGGTACTGAGCCTGAACATCGTTTAAATCACGCCGCAGCCGGGCAATTCGGTCTTTCATTGCCGACAGCTGTTCTTGCTTGGCATTCAAATCCCGATTGAGGATAGTCGTCTCGCCCCGAATCGCGAAGAGCTGTTGCTGTAGTTCATTAATGGAGCCCGCAGGTGCTACTTCACTAATCTCGATGACCACCGGTGCTGATGACTTGGTGATAATCAACAGCAGAATCATGGCGCCAAAGCCGCAGGCAGCGACATCTAAAAATGAGACGCTAAAAGATTCGGTGGCGCGGGTCTTGCGACTCATGGCCAGTCCTTCGATGGCGTAATGAATGATCCCTGGGTGTATTGCGCCAGTTGCCAAAATGCCGCCGCGGCACTGGGATCGCCTTCTAATGGCATTAGCACGATATTTACTGGCACCCCCTCGGGAAGCTCCTGCACGGCATCTTCATACAACTCCATGCGTTTATTGGGGGTTATTAAGCCCGCAGTAGCGCTGCGATTACTGAGGGTTGGCAAACCGTCGGTAAGTAGAAAAATATTATCCGGCGGCGGTGACATATTCGCCACCGCTCGGAATACCTGCTCCATATTAGTGCCATTGTCTGGCACTATCTGCTCAACCGCCATTATCGCCTCGTTCAATTGGTCCCGATCCGCCACTTCCAGCCAAATATCTTCTGTTCCGCTGACCACTGGATTGGTCTCGCTGCTAAAATTCCAAATTTGATAGCGACTGGTGATCGGTAACTGGGTACTAATCCAATCTACGGTTTTGACAACACGTTGCCATTTTGGGGCCTGCCGTTTCCGCTCATCACTCATATTGCGAGTGCGAATGATGTTAATGAGAGTGCTGTCGAGCATGCTGGAGGAACTGTCCACCAGAATCAGTATGCGTTGGCCACCCAGAAACAGTCCGGATAAATACTGCCGATTGCCATCACCGAGAAACTGCCGGGCGCTATTGCCTTCCTGCTGGAACGCACTGGCTTGCAGGCGCATCAATTCTTCTTCCAGCGCCTTAATGTCAGAGCGCAACTGCTCCGGGCTTTCAATAGTGGCGAGGTTATCGCTTTCCAGCGCTGCCAACTCCTGCAGGAAAGTCTGGATCTGATCCTGGATCTGTCTGGCCAGGCCTTCGGCTGTGACCATTTCAAAGCTCGTCTCAGAAAATATATTTCGTAGCTGCACCAGCCCCAACTCGCCATCGTCAACTTCTTCCTCCAGCAGCTCAACTTCTGCCATAATGTCAGGATTTGATTCAATGGCATTTACCGTACTGGCGTGATCAATGATAAGAAACAGGAGGATCGTTGCTCCGAAGCCACAAAACATCACGTCCAGAAACGCTAGGCTCATGGGGTTAGCATCTTTTCTTTGACTTCTAAGTCTCGCCATATTCTTTGTCCCTTCTAAGACACCTCCAGCTATCAGTTCAGATCACACAAGTTGTATTAATCGAATCTCTTCTGACCTTTCCGCGAACGCAATACGGTCTCCCAAGCGTAGTCTTTGCCTGCCACTAACCCGGCTTTGATTTAACAAAAATTCCAGGCTACCACCATCGAACCAGACTGCACCCTCGCTGGCGGTGATACTGCCCAAACCATCGGGCAGCTCCGACAGAGACAGGACAATACTATTGGCGGCCACCGTTGCCCCGTTCAAATGCAGTTTATTCTGAATATCTATACTCCCGTGCCCGGCAATGCTTACAGCTCGGTCTCCATACAACGCGTGGGTGGGCATCACATAGTCAGCAAGGGGCTCGCCTGCCAGTGGCGCACGGGCTTCAGCGGTGGAAATTTCAGGCGCTGGCACTGCCGGTACTTGAACTTGCGGTGATTGGACTTCCAGCGTTTGAGCTGTCGATAAATCTGCTGCCGCACCGTTACTGTTCACGGCTGTTCTTGCTGCGACGGGAAGAGCACTAACCAGATGTATGCCTCCCTCACCGCTTAATATATGCTCTTTGTAATCGAGACAGGCGCTATTTATGGTCTGCGGATTTAAAATATGCAAATTGCCAATATCACCAAGCGTGCTAATAAATCCAGGTAACGCGGCCATCGCTGAACTGATAAGCAAATCAGTCTCATCGCTGCCGGTCAGTGCAGCAATCTGCTTGTGAATTTTTTCATAGTAGCCGCCCAGATGATTGATCAGGCTCTCCCGCGGCATCTTAGCTGTGTGCACGGCACTGCCGGTCTTTAGCTCCAGCAACAGACTATTCTTGTTACCGTCATCCTGTTTCAGCCAGTTCGGCAATTCGTTATACAACTGTTGTTCCGATTCCGCATCGTGCTGGGGATTGAACCGGCACTGCTGGATGAATAATCCTGTTGCCAGCTGCATCATTAAATCCATGAAGTTCTGATTGCCAACTCCCGGCACCTGAATCACCGATTCAGATTTCAGTTGATCGCCTGCAATGACCAGCTTCGTCAGTAGCACCTGGTGTAATTGGATGTCTGCGTAAATAACCGAGCTTGTCCGCGCCTTCGCAATGGCAGCGACCAGTGCGGAATCAACCACACCCACCGGCGTAAACGGACTCTGTTTCGAAAGACCCAGTAATATCGCCAGCTGCTGGCGGGTAAAATTTCCAGGCACCGCGAAGATCACGTCGGCGTCGATCTCGCCAATTTTGGCCAGGTGCATCAACTGCGCATACGCGATATCCGCGAAATGTCTAATGCTATTGCCATGGGACAGGGGCTCCATGCTGAGTTCATGCCAATACTTATTGTAACTGTTAGTAGGATGCAGACGGGCTTGTTGCTCTGCCGCTTCGCCCAACTCCAATGAATTGTCTGTGGCCAGGGCAAAGCCCGGACTCTGAACGATTATTCCAGATTCGTCGCCAACCGTAATGGCGCTATCATTCAGTTCGATGACCTTCAAACTCATACGTGGCTATCCCTGTCTGGTACTTGTAAATGCTGAATCATATTTACATCACAATATTTTTGGCAGTCCAACACTAAATTGTCCTGTAGCAACACCAGCTGATTCAATATGAACATCAGTAGAATACTGACTACCAGGGCTACAAATGTAGAGTTAAATGCTACTCCCAGACTCACCGTCACCCCAACAATATCTCCGCTCACCGCCTGATAGGCCTGACCCAGCGCCTCGCCAATACCGCGTACCGTACCCAGGAAGCCGATTGAAGGAATCGCCCAGGCGATGTAACGTACGATAGTCATTTGCGTCTCCATGCGATCGGCTTCGATCTCGCAGGTGTCTTTTACCGTCGCCGCCACATCCTGAATATTGCGAGTAGTTTGAAAGCGGTGCAGTCCTGCAAGTAATGCTCTGGGTAAAAGCAATTCCCGTTCTCTCTCTGCCAGCGCCTGCACTGGCCTCGAGTAATTTCTTGCGTCTTCCGGCAAGATACTCATGCCTGCAGACACTTGTACCAGGGTTCGGTCCAGCAACTCTCGCTCTCGCAAGGCCTGTTGAGCCTTCATACCAATGATCGCCAGCGCCCACAGCAAAAGAATAATGCAGGTTTCCTGCTCAAAGTCCCGCAAGATAATATAGACAGATCGTTCTGGAGCGAAATTTTCGTCTGTCTGTTGTGCGATCTCCTGTTGCTGCTGTATTAATTCGGCATTCGGCCTTATGATCGCAACATACGCCGCATGTACTACTATCACTGCTAAAATTAGTGCCCCCACTTGATAGAGAGCGTCTGACAACAAACCTTCTTTCATATCGAACCTGCTTAGTTAAAAAATTCCTTATTGATGTCCCTATTTCCAGGCACTGTTGCTCTCGGTACCCGCATTCTAATCCTTACTAAATATCGACAGGAAAAGACACTCCCAAATCCTGAGAAATCTCTTCGGTTGGGATAAATCTTGCTCGCCCTTCGTCTGCGGGATCCCCGGGGGCATCGCTATCATCTACCGCGGCGATTTCCGCGTCACTACTCTCAGCAATATCTACCGCTTCAAGCTCTTCAGTGGATTGTTCTGCATCATCCGATTGCGCCGGCGGGTCCTTCTCTGCCGCCCAAACCGGCGCCGCAACAAGTAGCGCGGACAACAGCAGAGCTCGCAAAAAAATGCCCGTGAATTCTCTCGATTTGTTCACCTGTCTATTCCTCAAGATATCTCGCGATTCGAAAGCCGACATCGTCCCTGGGTTCTTCCCCGAAATCACGAAACGACAGCCTTAATTCAGTGATCGAGCCGTGGGCCCAACTAGATCCACGAATGGTATGAAACTGACCATTTTCCGGGCCGAGTGGATCCACATCAACTCCACCGATAACTCCCATGGCGCCATAGTAATCATGCACCCACTCGGCGACGTTGCCAGCCATATCGTATATTTCGTATTGATTGGGACTAAAGGACGCTACTGGGGCTGCCCCAAAGAAACCGTCGTTATAATCAAACATGACCTCGCCCAAATAGGTCTGGATAGTCGCATCCGCAAAATTTCCTGCATTCTCTGGCGGTGGTAACTGATTACCCCAGGGATATTTCAACTGATTGCCACTGCCATCTGTGCGCGCTACCCATGCCCATTCTGCTTCGGCTGGCAGCCTGTAGCCGATGGCTTGCGAATTGAAGCCTACGACTTCACCGTCAAGGACTTTATAAAAATTTGCTAGTGATTCCTGATCACTTAACCAGTTGCAATACAGAGCTGCCTGCGTCCAGGAAACTTGAACCGCAGGTTGTGCTTCATTGTCCAGAGTCAAACCCTGCAAGGTGCCCGATGAATGTTCACCGTTGAAGAGCCGAAACTCGGAATTGCTCACTTCCTTGTACGCAAAATAGAATGGGCGTTCAAGTTTAATTTCTCTTAAAGTCTCATTCGGTCTGCGTCCTGCTTCGCGGCGGGAAGCCCCCATGGTAAATCCACCAGGATAGAACAATTTCAGAGACTGACCCGCCGCTGAAACGATAACCGGTTTGATTCGTTCGAGTCGAGCCTGCTCCAGCGACTTCAGAGTTACTCGTATGGCTTGATCGAGCCCGGGTCGAGACGTGAACTCTGTGGTATAGGGTAGGTACCCTTGCTTACGAATTTCAATATGCTGACTTGACGCCATAAGCTCGATCGTCTGGTCGGCCACTCCTCGGAACTCACCGTTAACATATAGCTCGGCATCATTAGGCTCGGCGATGACAATCACGCTGGCCAACACCGGGTCCAGGTCTATGCTTAACTCTCTCTCCTGATTAGCCTGAGTTCGTATGGATGTCTTGTGGGAATGATAACCATTTTTAAAAAAGGTTAGCTCATGATTCTGGTCTGGAGACAGTGCAACTTCCAGAGGAGTTAAGCCCTTGAATTCGCCACCAACAGTGACGCTGGCTGCTGTGGGACTGGAGCGAATGAATACCAGACCATCTGCAGGCACCAGTTCCACCAGGGGCACCGAGAAATCCTCGCCGGCCAGCACCTCAAAGCCTTGCTGCCAGACCTTGTGTCCAGCCAGCTTAATGGTAATGTCACGTTCGCCCTGAAGAATTTCTGTGTTTAACGGCGTGGTGCCCAACATCTCACCATCAACCAACACATCTGCACCACTGGGCGAAGTCAGCAGGCTTACAATTGCCCAGGCTGGTTGTAGCGACGCCTGGAATCTTTGCTCCACGCTTCTCCCTTCGATCGATATCGCTTCGCCATAACCCAGATACCGATCTTTAGAAATGCTCAGTTGATGCTCTCCTGCTTCTACCGGAACATCTATTAGTGGAGTAACGCCGATGTCTACGCCGTCGATCTGAACTCTGGCGTCATCCAGATTCAGGGTAGCGATAGAAACAACACCGGGAAGCTTACGCATCGAAAAGCTCTGCGTTTGCGCCTGTTCACGGTTAATCAGTAACTGGGTTTTGCTGTCATGGTAGCCAACATTAGTCAGCGTTAAATTGTAGGATCCCGTACGAATCAGATAGCGTTGACCGAGCTTGAAACTGAGCCCGCCTTCAAGCTGAATTTCCGCAGTAATTGGGACTACTTCTATGGACACAGATCGCGCTGTTAGTACGAACCAGGCGGTAGCGCCGGTTACGGACAAAAACAAACTAACGACTACGTGTATCCACTTGAACTTGTAACGGACTCGCACCTTTTTTTCATCATGGGGAGCGAAGTCGATTGGGACTATGGGGTCGGCTGGCCCATTTACGGAGTTTGTGTCATCAACGCCTGACATCTTATCAGCGCCTGTTTGTTGCGACGACACGTTCTTCGCAACGTACAGTTACAATTTTCGGGGTCAGCCCAAAACCTACCGTGAACTCTTCGCGCACTTCGCGATAGCCTGCGCGCCTGCCAACTGCCACATAGCGTCCGGGTTTTAGCGATACTGACTGGGTTTCAAATTTCCCCAAACTAACGATTCGCAGCAAGCTAACATCGGTGAACATGTCAGAGACCAATTGAATATCTATCTCGACCTGGGAATTTTCCAGTAACAATTGTAGTGTATCCAACTGCCGAACCAGCACCGAGCCCGGCGGTTCAATTGCCCTGCCGGTATAATAAACATCCAGCGTTTGATTGAATACTGCGTCTTCCGCAAACCGTTCCGGGTTGTCGATAGCATCAACCAACAACGTATTTAGCCGCGCGCGCTTGTCCGCATAGTCTCTGCCACCGATTGCAAACAAAAGATTGCCGTCGATGGCGAGAACCTTGTCATACTCAGTAACGGCAGTCTGCCACTGCTCATCGGTTTCAGCCTGCGAAATGACGACTCGAATCTGGTTAATCTCGGTGTTGGCGATTTCATTTTCCGTCTGGGTTATAGCCGCCAGTGCCTGCTCCTCGTGAATACCAAGCCCGGTAGCGCGTTGAAACTCCGTAATGGCCTGCTCAGGTTCCCCTCCTTCCAACAAGACATAGCCCGCAGACATAATTCTTGAAAATTCATTCTCGGTAATAACAGCTGCTGCTTCGCCCACTCGCGCGCGGGCGTGATCATTGTAATTGTCCAGATTCAGCGCTTGTTGGTACTTCGCTCGCGCAGCTTCCAGCGCGTCAGCATCAAACAATGCATCCGCCTCCGCTAACAAGTTGACAACTTCGTCCAGCGTCCCGGACCGTTGCAGGCCGACCGCAGCGGCTGCACTTTCAGGGTCAAGTAACAACGCCAGATCATACTTGGCGATTGCCATCTCCGAGTCGCCTGCTTCGAAGGCTTTCTGCGCGTCTATTAAAATTTGTATGACCACGACAGGTATCGAATCCAATAGCGTGACCAGTGCATCTCGACCCAGAGCGTAGGAATCCCTGGCTAGCTCAAAATCCTGGGTGCGATAGTAGTCGTCACCGATACTTGCCTGCTCGAGGGCGTCGTCATAATCAGGCTGGCCCCACTGGGCTATATTCAACTCTTCCAACTCGCTTTGCTGCGCCAGTAGTTCAGCCAGTACATCCTGCACTTCTTTTCGAAGCAATGCGCTCTGCGCTGCTTCAAATGGGGAAATTGCGGTGGTGGGTGCGGGAGTAGTCGCTTGAAGTCCGGTGCTGTCGACGCGGCGCTCTAATGGTAACTCATACTCTGTGACCACGGTGGGAAGTACGAATACTACTAACAACGCCACCACCCCCAGCGCAGCAAGAATTATCAAGCCCTTTGTCGAGGGCCTGTTGGAATTTACCTGAGCTGCCTGTTTTGAAAATAAGGGACTTTCTTTTAGATCAAAATCGACGGGCTCTATCTTATCGAGATCTTTATTTGACATATCGAATTTCTATGGATGGGGAAAATCAGCTCTAAAAGCGCTTACAACTCACCTCGATCTTCAGCGTAAAGATCCGCAAGTATTTCGCGCCACTGACTGTACTGTTCTTCTACAGAACCGGTCAGAGTAATTGTGCGATCTTCGAGGTTGATTACGCGCGGTGCCACCTCATTTTCCAGAGATTGACCCAACTCCTCCAGTGCCTCCATGTGGATTTTTGCCTCCGCCCGCTTATCGAAACCGCTTTTAATCAGGTAAGCCCCGGCGCCCACACCAATGGCACCTCCGGTTTGTGTCGCATAAGTACTACCGCCAGCAGCCACAGCCAAACCGGCAAGCACTACCGCAGTACCAGCAATAAAACGGCGACTGGCCGATTCCCGCAACTCTCGCAGGTTAATAGTTTCCTTATAACTTTGCTCGCGCCAGGAGTCATAGGGCAATCGCATCTGGCGAACATAGGTAGCATAATAATCCTGCACGGTATCAATAAACATAAAATCCCGCTCTCTGATGTCGCGTACCCGCTCCAGCACGGGATCAGAATCCGCAGGCAGCGAGACCACTTGATAATTGCCACGACGATCCTGGCTTAGATAACCGCCAAACATATCCGGGGAAAACCTTTCGGCGAAAAGCAACTCGGATACCGTTCTGATTTCGGAAATTTGCGGCTCTGAAATACTGCGCTGTCGGTAGGCAAGCAAATCATTTGCGATATCGTTGTAAATCACCTGGAAGGGATCGCTCTTCTGTCGCTCCGAAGGTTCGTAGCTGAACCGACTAATCTCTTCCTCGTAAACCTTGGTGTACCACTTTCTGCCGATGGCATCGGTAACCGCTATGCGCAGACTCATAACCTCGCCATCGGACTGCAATATCGTACCTTCAATTAACACATCCATGGGGCTGGCATTGTTCGGCATTAATCTGACGATGCCCCAATTTGCAGAACGCTGCAGCGTTTCTGCGAGCAGATAGGGAGCATAGCGAGATTCTGCAATGCGAATCTCGTGATTGACCGTTTCTTCTTCGCTTTTCTTGATTTCATCGATACCTGGATCGAACAGGGCAACACCGACATCAAGCAGAAAGTCCTCGGAGATATTCTGACTGTCCTGAATGATGGGCGTGTAGCTGGTTGACTTTACAGTGTGGGTTTCACACGCGCTGACGAAAGTGGTCAGTAGTATTAACCCTATCAGCTTCTTCAACTGGATTTTCATTGCTGTTCACCTAAACCTGTATAATTTCTATATTCATCCCACAATGCTTCTCGCAATTCCGGGTCTGGCTCACTCGTAGCCGCTTCTCTCAGTTGACGGGCGACAACATCATCGTCACGTCCGGCAGGGATATCTTCAGGAGGTGGGAATGATTCCGTACGAGCCGGTGCTGAGGAGGTCTGTTGGCTGGCCGCGGCCACTCCTGCCGGTACCCCGGCTTCCGGTAAAGTCTGAGGTTGGCCTTCATTGCCGCCTCCGCCCCCACCCGCAGAGCCACCTACAGCGACGCTTCCAGCTGCATTGCTTTCAGCTTGGGCGCGCTCGCGCTCACTGAGGATGAAACCATCGAAGGACTCATAACCTTTGCGCAGCCTCTCATCCAGTATTGCCGCACGCTCCGCCGCTGTCATAGCGCCGGTGCTTCCTACCGCTTGTCCGCCCCCTCTCCCACTTAGAACCCCATCCGGCAAAGTATCCAGGCTATAATCCCCACCCGGAGACCCTAAAATGCTTCCAGATGATCCTTTCCCCCCACTATTGAGACCCCCCGCTGAGCCATCCCGACTTCCATTGGTATCACCGCCGGCACTGGGCTGTTCCCCGGGGAATCGGGACTGTGACCCCGCATCCTGACCTGGGTTGTTACTGTCGCTGGAACCGGTTGCACTGGCACCAGTAGAAATAGTACCGCTGGCTGCGGCTGTGCCAGCTGTCTGACTCCCGGTATTAGCTGATGAACCTTGACTGTCAGCTGTTGAATTGCTGGCGTTACTCTGGTTCTGGCCACTTGCAGCCGCAGGGAATGCGCTGGAACGGCTGCCCTGAGACCCCGCCGAAGAGCTCGATTGTGAGCTCGACGGCGATGAACTGGAAGACGAGCTCGGACTGGAACTCGACGAGCTTTGGCTTGAACTCGACGAGCTTTGGCTTGAACTCGACGAGCTTTGGCTTGAACTCGACGAGCTTTGGCTTGAGCTCGATGAGCTTTGGCTTGAACTCGACGAGGGTATCGGTGGTGTGGCGCTGGCACTGGAGCTGCTTGAGCTTGATTGACAGGCCAACAAACCCAGACTAACGCCAGCAAGAAGAACTAGCTTCGATATTGTGTCCAATGTCTGTTTCATAGGTCTCCCCGTGGCGGATACGTAACGACAAGCTTTCTTGAATTTGCCGCAATATCTATGCCTGATCACCGCTTTTAGCTGCTTTTCTTGCCTGGATCACAATCAGCGCTTCGCCTTTGGCAACCCGCAGTGCTTGCAGTCTGGCTATATCCAACTAGTAGTAACCCATCGCGCCTTAACCGTCGCTTAATAAAGCGCAGTTACGACTCTGATGCTAACGCTAAGCGCACAAAATTAGTACCAATACCGGTATCTAAAATGATTGCCACTTGAGTGCACGGGTCGACCCTGTTTGATAATAGGCCGGTAGGTGGTATTGCGCAGTCGTCGGCGTATCTGACTCAACAAAGAGGCGTTCTGGGGGGACTCTTCGCTTAACATTTGGATGTTCCTGACCCCACCAAAGACTGTTACATCAAACACAAAATCTGCGAAGCCGGACGACCGCGTGTCGGTGACGTCAGCGAAATTAGCCGTCTGATTTACAAATGTTGGCACCGGCACTACCTGGTCGAAAAGTTGCTGAATTTGGCTGTCACCATCCTCGATTGCAGATAGCAATTGCCATGCCTCAGTATAAAATTCCGTCGCCGCCCCTCGCCTTTCGAACAATAAATACCAATCACCCAGGTCGACCAGCGCCCTGGCTACTTCGCCCACCGACTTTTCCTGCGCTCGATAAAAATTCACTACCGTAGACAGTGCGCGAGCGCCGGCAGTGAATCCTTTGGGTAATTCCGCAGTTTGTATTTCATTCAATTTGTTTAGCAACATCTGTTGCAAATTTCTATTTTTTGGCCGGTTTAGTTCAGCCATTAATTCCGGGTTGAGGGCTACCAGATAAGCCGAATTGGCAATGCCTCTCATATACTCTACATAGCGTTCATCGTTGTTCCCATAATGCATACCGACCATTCGCGCGGCGGCGTTGAAGAGAATCATCGCCGTGCTTAGTCGCATACCCAGAGCCTCGCCGTAACCGAGATTAAAGGCATAAATATTCCATTTCGCCAGCCTATCGAGCACGGGAATTATCCTGGGGTCATTCGCACCATAGGCTTTTTGCTGCACGTAAAACAAATAGTTGTTATACAAGTCTGCCTGCTCCAGATTCCCGACGGCCATGTAGCTTTCTATAAGATGCTCTACCGACGGTATCTGCTCGAGACTATGCAATCCGGTGTTAATACGATTTATATAGATTGTGCGGCCGAAGGTCTCAATAGCCTCAGGATGATCTCCCTGTTGCTGTTGCAGCGAGCCCAGGGCCGTCAACTCCTCTATTAAACCTCTATCCCAGACGCCACCTGTTATTTCAATGTCCGCCACTACCGCCTCGTATTCGCGGATGCTCTCCAGTCTCTGCCTAGACTCCGGATCATCTTCCAGGTCCAGTACTACTTCCGGGGCAGCCAGTACTGGATCTATCCCCGCTAACACTGCCACTGGAGCATCTACAGCCAGCAATATCAGCGACGGATCACGCTGAGTCTGCTCCGCTGCAGGCTCCTGAGCCAAAAGCTGAAAGCTCGCCAACAGGGTGATAAGCGCCAGCCATGCCAACAGGGGTATGGAATGTTTGTGTCTATTTGCTTCGATTATCGTGCCGCCCACGGATTTTCTGCCTGCTGAACTCGCCAGCACTGTGTTTCAGATTGAATAACAAGTCAGTCCTGCGGATAACGCGATTTTCAATTTCCGGGGACTAAGGTTCACATCATCAGGCTGCTACCTGATCCCAGTTTACCTGAGAATTTTGCATAAACACCCGCAAGCCAAAATGGCAGGCTTGGCCAGCATTCTTTATACGTCAAGCCTGCCAATCTCCGTCGCTGTCGAAGCCAGGGCTTGGCAATTCTTGCATAGCGGCTAAGGTTTAAGCCTCTCCAACAGTATATTTCCGAAATGATCTCGATGTGCCGACCACATGGGCGCTACATAGGTTGTGGCCGAGTAGGCCGAAATAACTACGGGGCCAACGACTTCCGTGTCCGGTTCAAGACCCGCCAGTGCTATAGCTTTAATTTGCACTGCCTTATCATAGACCTCTGTGTGCTGATTACTATTGCAGCCGGCATCGAATTTCGTCTCTGGCAGATCAAAGCCTTTGTTCTCGGACACAACACTAACCCGGAGAGTGACCAACTCCGTCGTTCCCTGATGCACATAACCGTAGCGGCGCCGATGCAACTGCTGAAATGTCGCTGCCGCCTCTTGTCGGCTGTTCCACTCCACGTTCAAGCTATAGGATTGTCCAATATAGCGCATATCCACCGTGCGTTTAGTCGTCAGGGAAGTCGGTTCCAGGCCTTCTGCTGCGAGTTGCCAGCGTCCCTTCTGTTCCAGTTGCTCAAATTCAAAATCCAACCTGGCTTCGTCGCACTGATCGCTTGCCATACCCAGAGTTTTGGAAAATAGCCTGCCGCGATTGGCGACCACCATTCCCAGTGCAGAAAAAACCCCTCCGTGCACTGGCACTATGGCTCGACGCATGGCCATGGCGTCGGCGAGAGCGCACACATGTAGGCCGCCGGCACCACCGAAACTGGCCAACACAAATTCTTCCGGGTCATAGCCACGGTTTACCGAGATCAATCTGATCGCCCTGGCCATGTGTTCATTGGCAACGCTGACAATCCCCTCGGCAAGCTGCTCTGCTGTCATTGCAGTTTTTTCCGCCAATTTTTGGATCGCCGCCCTGGCCAGCTCCAAATTCAGCTGCAGGCCTCCCGCCAGAGGTATATCCGGCGGCAGTCGTCCCAGCAGCAGATTGGCGTCTGTAACCGTTGCGTCTGAGCCACCCCTACCATAGCAGGCGGGCCCTGGGTCGGCCCCAGCCGACCTGGGCCCGACTTGTAACATCCCACCTGCATCGATGCCGGCGATGGAACCGCCACCAGCACCAATGGTGTGCATATCCACCATGGGTACTGCAACTGGGTATTGGGCGATATTGCCTTCATTGGTGGTAGTTATCTCGCCATCCACCAGCGCCACATCCGTAGACGTGCCGCCCATGTCGAAGCTGATCACCTTCTCCAATTGCAATTGCGCCGCAAGGAGCTTAACGGCGATGAGACCACCCGCGGGCCCTGACAGCAATAAATTGACTGCCGCTTCCGCCGCCTTGTCAGCGGCAATTGTTTCACCGCTGGATTGCATGATTTGCAATGTGGAAGTGCCGAGTTGCCGCTGCAGCGCTGCCAGATAGCGACCCACAATCGGTCCTAAAGACGCGTTTAGCCAGGTAGCAATACCGCGCTCGTACTCTTTGTACTCGGGTAGCACCTGCGATGAAATGCTAATGAAGGCGCGTAGACCGGCGCCAGCAAGAGCGTCTCTTATGCTTTTTTCGAAACTATCATCGATGAACGAGAACAGCAGATTAATGGCCACGGCGTCGGGATTAATTGCTTCGACCTTTGTTACCAGTGCATCCAGCTCCGCCGTCGACAAGGGCTCCAGCATCGCTCCATCCGCGCCCAGGCGACCACCGGTTTCCAAACAGAGTTCCTGCTCAATTGGCGGTGCGACCGCAGCAAACTCCAGTTGGTATAACTTCGGCCGGGTTTGCCTGGCCAGTTGCAGCATATCGGCGAAGCCGTAGTTAGTCACAAAAACGGTTTCCCCAAGTTTGCCTTCCAACACCGCATTGGTAGCAACGGTACTGCCATGGACAATGTGCAAGTCACCGCGTTGCATTGCCGCCTCCAAACCCATGGCGGCAATGCCATCAAGAATCGCCTGCTCAGGAGCCGAGGGCGTGGAAAGGTTCTTGTATATCTTGATGGCAATTGCTGGTTTGAATTCGACACTGACAAAATCAGTGAAGGTGCCACCAGCATCGATGCCTAGGACTATTTGACTGGACAAACCTGCCTTTCCACTTATATTGAGAAGAAAACACCAAGGGCACCCCTGAATAATGGCATACGGTCTCTGCCCTACAGGCTGAATTGCAATTAAGGCGCGACTTTGAAGCCATGCGTCCGCCTGTCGAAAAGTTGCAACGCAGAGTGCGAATCAGCCTGTATGCCCCGAAGGGCGTGGTCTGAAGCACACATCTACGGCGTTGCAGTATTTGCTAAGGACGATGCCATTAGCTGCAAACTGCGTCTTGTAGCTGCATGCTTCAGACCACGCAGAGACCATATGCCATTATTCAGAGGTGCCCAAGTATAGCCGGGGAACTTGAGATTAAGTATCTGCTGTTTAATCCCGCGGCTACCCGGTTACACAGCGAATAGGACAGAACTGACTGCTGCCGATCAATTAGGAGAGCCCTTTGCCTGAGCTACCCGAAGTAGAGACTACCCGCCTGGGTATTCTGCCTCATATTCAAAACCAGAAAGTGACTGCGGTGGTGATACGGCAGCCAAAATTGCGCTGGCCGGTTGCGCCGGAGTTGAGTGAAGCGCTGGTGGGCCAGCGCATCATTTCGGTGCAACGGCGTGGAAAGTATCTCCTGCTTGCCACCAACACTGGAACCCTACTCATCCATTTGGGCATGTCTGGAAGCCTGAAAATTGTGGCGCAAAAGCAAGCTCCGGGAAAACATGATCACGTCGACATCCTGATGCAGGGCTCCACAATGCTGCGTTATACCGACCCAAGAAGGTTTGGCTGCATGTTATGGCAGCACGGCGATGTCCTCGCACATACGCTGTTGCGACACCTTGGACCCGAGCCGCTGGGGGATGACTTTGACGGCGCTGTGCTGTTCCAGAAAAGCAGATTGCGGAAAACGCCCGTTAAATCCTTCATCATGGATAGCCATATTGTTGTCGGTGTGGGCAATATTTACGCCAATGAAGCGCTGTTTCTAGCCGGTATCAATCCCAAGATTGCAGCCGGCAAAATAGCCAGGCAGCGCTATCAAAAACTGGCGCACTGCATCCGGGTAATTCTGCAGCAGGCGATAAAGCTCGGCGGTACGACGCTGAAAGACTTTACCGGCAGCGATGGCAAGCCGGGGTACTTTAAGCAGGAGCTAAGAGTGTATGGGCGCGGCGGCAGGCCTTGTACAAGTTGCGGTCAGGCACTGAAGGAGATTCGACTAGGGCAGCGCAGTACGGTCTATTGCAGCCGCTGCCAAAGATAACTGCAACGCTTGTTCTAAACTTTCCGGGACATCTTGTCGACCACCGCCGGATGCACGAATTTGGAAATGTCGCCACCGTAAGCCGCAATCTCTCTAACCAGCGTCGATGAGATATAGGACAAGTGCTGTGCCGGCGCCAGGAAAACAGTTTCAATTTCGGGCGCCAAAACCCTGTTCATCGCTACCAGTTGAAACTCATATTCAAAATCGGCAACTGTGCGCAAGCCTCGCAGGATAATATGCGCATTGCACTTGCTGACAAACTCGGTCAGCAGGGTATCGAATGCACAAACTTCTGCATTCTCGACGTGACTCAGCACCTGCTCTGCCAGCTCCACTCGCTGTTCGGTGGACAGGGTATTGCTCTTTTGTCGATTGTTACCAACAACAGCGACGATAACCTTGTCAAATAGTCTAGATGCTCTCTCTACCAGGTCTGTGTGACCGTTGGTGATAGGGTTAAAAGTGCCAGGGTATACGGCGATCTTCATAAATCTCTCAATATTTTATTTTGCCAAACATTCTAGCGAATTGCTTGAGCTTGCTCAACCAATCCAGGACAGCTCTGCATAGCGCGGTTGGTCCTCAGCGGAGCCTAAAGCACTCCCATATTATCAGAGCTGCCCTGGCAGGTTGTTGAAAAGCACTCAGACGAGCACGAGACAAGGCAAAATATAGCGAAAAAGCGGAGTTTTAACGCTGTATCGTGCCGGCTGAGAGGTTTTCAACAGCCTGCTAGAACAAAGTCCAGAATTTTGTGCTCTAACCAGTTGCGCGGCTCTCCAGAGATGAAACCAACATGCCCGCCCTTGGTGCTGAGTTGAAAATCAATATTGTGGTTTAACGAGCTTTTAGCCGGCAGCGAAGCTGCGGGGATCATAGGATCATTGCTGCTCTGAATCAGCAGGGTATCGGTTTGAATTGAATCGATGAAGCCTATGCTGCTGCAGCGTTCGTAATAATCTTCCGCATCGAGGAAGCCATGCAAGGGCGCGGTAATTTTGTCGTCGAATTCCCATATTGATGAAATAGATCTGAATTCTCCCAGGCTGGCAATTTTCTGTAATTCTGCGTTATCCCCAATTTCCTCGAAGTGCTTTTGCTTGGCTGCAACATCCGCCAACAGTCTGCGCACAAAATACTTACCGTAAAATTTGCTTACACCTTGCAGCATCGCCCTCGAACAATTGGATAAAGAAAACGGCGTGGACACCGCTACGGCTTTTTTGACTCTGGGGTGGCTCTGCATTTCACCCAGCCACTTCAGCAACACATTCGCACCCAGGGAATAACCAACGAAGACAAAATTTCGCTGCGGATGCAGCTCGATCAGCTTGGAAAATACCGCGTCCAGATCTTCCGAAACACCTGAATGATAGGCGCGTGCCAATCTATTCATCTCGCCACTGCAACCACGAAAGTTCATGGCTAAACTGGAAATATTGTTGTTCGCAAGCAATGCCTGCAACGCAATTACATAGGGCGAACTTGAACAGCCACAGAGTCCATGCAAGATGACTACAATGGTCTCGCTTGCATGTTCTTCATAGCCGCTGCCAGCGGCCCAATCGATATCAATAAAGTCGCCGTCATTCAGCTCCAGACGCTGTCTGTGGTGAGCAATCCCTGCCGGCGGCGACAGCCTTCTCCATAGTGTCTGACTGTGACCTCCCGGCAACCACCAGGCGGCCTTGAATTTCTTGGATGGAGTGCCATGTGTCATTGTTTCGTTGCTACTCATGCGTCGGTTCTTGAAGCTGTTCTTGCATGTACAGGCAATAGCGAACAGCACCCGCCTGCCTGGTTTTTAGCATTCGCCAATTCTCCGGCATGTCTTCTTCATCTACGCTTGCTGCCGCTTCAACATAGATTCTGCAACCTGGCTTTAACAGTTTACTGTTTGCCAATTGCCGGCACAGCCTGGCGGTCACATTGCTGGCAAAGGGCGGGTCGAGAAAGACTACACCAAATTGAGCTGATATTTTTGTCTGTTGTTCGATCCACTGGCAGGCGTCACTACAATTCACTTCTGCATCGCAGATCTTCAAGCGCTCAATATTTTGTAGTATCGCTGCGCTTGCCAGCACACCGTTGTCGACAAATACAACGCGCCTAGCGCCTCGGGAAAGCGCTTCTATTCCCAGCGCACCGCTGCCCGCAAACAAATCGAGACAATCCTCCCCGGCAATTTCGTTCTGTAGCCAGTTAAACAAAGTTTCCCGAGTTCGGTCGGCCGTAGGCCGCAATCCCGCAATGTCCGGAAAATTAAGCTTACTGTTACGGAGTCTGCCGCCTATTATCCTGAGGCTGTTTTGCCTGTGAATTGTTTTCTTGTTCATACCTTCATTACTTTACCAAGCCCGAGCCGGCGCAGTGGGCTGAATCATAAACCCATTTACACTAGGGCACCTCTGATAATTGAGTCAATCTCTTGGGCCTGCAGAGCAGCCGTAGATCAGCCCGGTGTGCTAGTGGTAGCATAGGGCCCCCCTTACGGTGAATTTCTGAGTATCTATAGCAATGTTTGGCCTCGGCAAGAAACAGAAGACTGCAAAGCAGGCTATAGTCGCGAATAGTGCCGATACTGCAGATCTTTCGCAAACCATTAACCCGGCAGACGAGTCTACTGAGAGCGGATTATTTGCCCGCCTCAAACAAGGTTTAAACAAAACCCGTAGCCGACTCAGTGAAGGCATTAGTAGCTTAGTCCTCGGTGAGAAAACCATCGACTCCGACCTGCTCGAGGAGATTGAGACTCAGCTATTGTTTGCCGACGTTGGCATCGAAGCCAGCAACCAGATCATTTCCAGACTCAAGCAGCGACTGGATCGGAAGCAGCTTTCTGAGCCCGCTGAATTTATGCAGGGACTTAAACAGGAACTGACACAAATTTTGCAGCCCTGCGATATTCCGCTCACGCTTGATACTGAGGACAAGCCCTTTGTGATTCTCATGGTTGGTGTCAACGGTGTTGGCAAAACCACCACCGCGGGCAAGCTGGCTACGCAATTTAAAGCGCAAGGTCGCAGTGTAATGCTTGCGGCCGGCGATACCTTTCGAGCCGCCGCAGTTGAACAATTGCAGGTGTGGGGTGAGAGGAATAATGTCCCCGTCATTGCTCAAGCCAGCGGAGCGGACAGCGCATCGGTTATCTTCGATGCCTACAAGTCGGCACAGGCGAAGCAAATAGACGTGTTAATTGCCGATACCGCAGGCCGACTCCATACCAAAGACAACCTTATGAACGAGCTGGAGAAGATTGTTCGAGTTTTGAAAAAGCAGGATGATCGGCTGCCCGATGAAACCATGTTGGTATTAGACGCAACTACCGGTCAAAACGCGCTCATTCAGGCGGAAAGCTTTCACAACTGCATTCGGCTTTCAGGTCTGGCCCTCACCAAGCTCGACGGCACCGCAAAAGGTGGCGTTGTATTCGCGATTGCGAAACGTCTGGGCCTGCCGATTCGATTCATTGGCGTCGGCGAACAGGGCGACGATTTGAAACCCTTCGCCGCCGCAACTTTCGTAGACGCGCTTTTCGCGGAATGATCAAGTTTGATAATGTTAGCAAGCGCTATGCCGGCGGTCATGAAGCCCTTGCGGCTATCAGTTTTGAAATCAACAAAGGCGAAATGGCTTTTATCACTGGTCGTTCCGGTGCCGGTAAAAGCTCTCTGCTAAAGCTAATACTGTCTATGGAGCGGGCCAGTGCCGGCCAATTGTTTGTCAACGGCACCAATATCAATCGATTTTCCCGTCGACAAATAGCGCAACACCGACGGCAGATTGGAGCAGTATTTCAAGATCACCAACTGCTTTTCGACAGAACCGTATTCGACAACGTCGCACTGCCGCTGGAAATTTGTGGTTATCAACTTCAGGATGCGCGCCGTCGAGTGCGCGCTGCCCTGGATAAAGTTGGCCTGTTGCAGCAGGAACGCCTGTACCCCGCCATGTTGTCAGGCGGTGAGCAGCAAAGAGTAGGTATAGCCAGAGCGGTCGTTAATAGGCCCAGCATCATCCTCGCCGACGAACCTACTGGAAATCTGGACCCGGACCTGTCAGCGGATGTGATGAGAGTGTTTCAGCAATTCAGGGACGTTGGTGTGTGTTTGTTAGTGGCAAGTCACGATATCTCGCTTATTTCAGGCCTTAATTGCCGCACAATTACCCTGGAAGCCGGCAGGATCAGCAAAGATTGCACGCCGGAGGCCGCTCTTGAAACCCGCTAGGTCGGCATCCGCCCATACCAGGGTGCGTCAAGCTTCACCGTCCTTATCGAGCTGGCTACAAATTCACCGCAAGACTGGCAGGGATACGCTGCAAGGTCTGTTGAAAACACCAATATCCAGCTTCGCCACGGTTTTCGTTATTGCCGTTGGTCTGCTGCTGCCGGCTTTGCTGTATGGAATAAGCGCTAACATTACTTCGGTGCTGGAGAATTTCAACGGCTCGGCGCAAATAAGCCTGTATATGGAGCTGGGCATCGATGAGTCCGTTTTATCCGAAGTTAGTGAAGACTTGCTTACAGAAAATGCTATAGCCCATATAGAGATTATCTCCAGTCGGCAGGCACTTGAAGAATTTGGCGCCGCCGCCGGTCTGCTCGAAATCGGCCAGCAAATGGCCGATAATCCGCTGCCGGCTAGCCTCGTCATCACCCCGGCTGATGTTGATCCGGGGGCGGTGGCGGCTCTTGCTGCGCGACTGCAAACCAACCCCCTGGTTGAACTGGTGCAAGTAGATAGTCAGTGGCTGCAGCGCCTGGCTGCGGCCTCACAGCTGTTTGCCATAATCAGCAAAATGCTCACAGCGGTGATAGCGCTGGGGCTGTTCTTCATTGTTGGTAACACCATCAAACTGGCGATCGAAAATCGAAGAGATGAAATCAGAGTGGTTAAACTTGTGGGCGGCACCGATGCTTTTGCCGCCAGGCCCTTTCTGTATACTGGTATGTACTATGGCCTGGGGGGAGGTCTGCTGGCGGCGATATTGCAGTGGTTTATTTTGATTGGATTTAGTTCGGCTCTGCAGAACCTGCTACAGCTCTATGAGAATAGCTTCCAATTACAAGGTTTTGGCTTTGTCAGCATACTTGCGCTGGTTCTCGGTGGTGGCGTAATTGGTTGGATAGGAGCTCTGCTAACCAGTTTTAGGGAGATCGCGGCGGTCAGCCCCTAAACTGGGGATTGCTACTTTGAATTACAAATTTAGACCCTTGAAAAATGAGAATTCGGCCCCACCATTGATGGTAGATCAATGTGTACGGCATTCATCCATGAGATAATTCGATCATGGTGCGGGCTCAAGCCCGAAAACCACGGACTCGGAGATGACTGCAGGATGGCGAATTGAAGCTAAAAATGCTAGAATACGGTCTTACTTGGGGTCTCACTCCACCGATGAAGAAATGTTAAGAAGATACATATGAGTATTGGAAAAAGCATACAAGTTATAGGCCCTACTGCACCGGGTCGCGATTTATCCGCGTATATCGCGTCGGCTAACAGCATTGCTGTGTTGACGCCTGAGCTCGAGCGCGAACTCGCCAAGCAGTATTACTATGACGACAACGTCGATGCCGCCCGCCAGCTGGTGCTGGCCCATTTGCGCTTTGTAGTGCATATGGCTAAAACTTTCTCCGGCTATGGGCTCTCCCAGGCTGACCTCATTCAGGAAGGCAATGTCGGCTTGATGAAAGCGGTAAAGCGATTCAATCCTGAAGTAGGCGTGCGCCTCGTCTCCTTTGCTGTGCATTGGATCAAGGCCGAAATGCATGAATTCATTTTGCGCAACTGGCGCATCGTCAAAGTGGCGACAACCAAGGCTCAGCGGAAATTGTTCTTCAATCTGCGCAGCTCAAAGAAACGTCTCGGTTGGTTGAACAATGATGAAGCACAGGCAATTGCAGAAGATTTAGGCGTTGATGCCAAAGTCCTCAGACAGATGGAAGGACGCATGTCTGCCTATGACACCTCCTTCGATGCCGACGCCGATAGTGATGATGAAACCGCGTATCGTGCACCGGCCTATTATCTGGAAGATCAAAACTCAGACCTTGCTGACAATCTAGCAGATGCGGAGTGGGAAGAAGTCACAAACAACAGCCTGCACCAGGCCATGTCCAAACTGGATGAGCGCAGTAAAGATATTCTTAACAGTCGCTGGCTGACCGGCAACAAAACCACGCTGCATCAATTAGCCGACAAATACGGCATATCCGCTGAAAGAATTCGCCAGCTGGAAAAGAATGCAATGAATAAAATCAAAGCCAGCATGGAAGCCTGATTGCCGGGAGCCACTCACTAGTTTGAAGAAAAGCCGCGCGTAGCTCGCGGCTTTTTTTTGCCAGGCTTTAATCACCACAACGCTGCTGATGAGTCGACACAGACACCGACACTTGAATCCCTGCTCAGTCCCATCCACAATGCAGTCGCTATGCTAAAACTTCTCATACTACTCGCCAGCGTCAACGGATTTCTTGCTGTCTCTCTGGGCGCATTTGCTGCCCATGGCCTCAAGGCAAGGCTCAGTTCAGAGATGCTAAATACCTTCCAGACCGGCGTGCAATACCACATGTATCACGCGCTGGCACTGTTGGGCGTGGGCGTACTGGCGTTGATTTACCCCAACGCGACATTGCCCAGGATAAGCGGCTACCTGTTTTTGCTGGGCATCTTCTTATTTTCAGGAAGTCTCTATGGTTTGAGCGTAACAGGCATTAGATGGCTGGGCGCCATTACACCCATCGGTGGTATTGCCTTGCTAGCGGGCTGGGGCTGCCTTTGCTGGTTCGCTCTTAGCCAAGAGCTTGAAATATAGAAGCACTGGCCAGGTCCCTGGCGCAATCAATAAAAACACAAAGAAGATTCCATGCAAGTTCTTGTTAACAATCACCATCAAGAAATGGAAGCACATACCAGCTTGCTGCAGCTTTTGGAAAAATTAGAGCTCCGCGGGGGTCGCATCGCGGTGGAGCTTAATGGTGAAATAGTACCGAGAAGCAGTTTTCACCAATGCCAGCTACACAATGGCGACACCATCGAGATCGTGAAAGCCATAGGTGGGGGGTAAAGAGATAGCTGGGGGCTAGAGCGATAACGCGATAGAAGCAAATTTCGAAATACATGTTGGGCTACGAAAAATGAAGACGAAATCATCGACTAAGTTAGTTATCGCCGGTAAATCCTATAGCTCGCGACTCATCATTGGTAGCGGGAAATACCAGGATTTTCAGCAAAACCTTGCGGCACTTGAAGTTTCTGGCGCTGAAATCATTACCGTTGCGATCCGGCGCGTAAACCTCGGTCAAAATACCGATGAGCCCAGTTTGCTGGAAGTCATTTCGCCCGCCAGGGACACCATACTACCGAATACTGCTGGCTGTTATACCGCCGACGATGCGGTTAGAACCTGTCGCATGGCCAGGGAGCTGTTAGACGGTCACACACTGGTAAAACTGGAAGTTCTGGGGGACCAGAAAACGCTGTATCCCAACGTCACCGAGACCTTGATTGCGGCCGAAACACTGGTGAACGATGGTTTCGAGGTAATGGTCTACACCAGCGACGACCCATTGATCGCGAAGCGCCTGGAAGAGCTGGGTTGTGTCGCGGTAATGCCACTGGGCGCACCTATCGGCTCCGGCCTGGGCATTAGAAACCCGCATAATATCCGCCTAATCCTGGAAAATGCCCGGGTCCCCATCATTGTCGATGCCGGCGTCGGTACAGCGTCCGATGCCAGCATAGCCATGGAACTGGGTTGTGATGGGGTCCTGATGAACACCGCCATCGCCGAAGCAGGAGATCCGGTGCTAATGGCCTCTGCCATGAATAAAGCGGTACAGTCCGGGCGCGAAGCTTTTCTGGCAGGGCGAATGCCACGCCGCCTGTATGCCAGTGCCTCTTCGCCTGTCGATGGCACCTTTTTTTAAGCCGCAACCGGCCCACATCATGATTTTTCCTATGCCACCATCGTGACCAGAAGCCGTCGTCAAGACTTCCACCAGACTATCCGCAGCTACGTCATTCGGTCCGGCCGCCTGACGACTTCCCAGCGCAACGCGATCGATCAACACTGGGCCGACTATGTAATTGAATACCGCGACGCACCGTTGCGAATGGAGGACCTGTTCGCCGCTGGTTCGTGCCTGCACGTCGAAATCGGCTTCGGAATGGGGGACTCTCTGCTGCAATTGGCCATGCAAGAGCCTGCGAATAATTACATCGGCATTGAGGTCCACAAACCAGGCGTAGGTAAGCTGCTCCATGGTATTGCTGAACATCAACTCACAAACCTGCGCATCATCTGCCACGATGCCCGAGCAGTACTGCAGAACTGCTTCGATGCCAACAGCATAGATAAATTACTGGTCCTGTTTCCCGATCCCTGGCCTAAAAAGCGCCACCATAAGCGCAGACTGCTGCAGGCGGAGTTTGCTGAGCTTGCCGCCTCAAGGTTGAAAGCTGGCGGCTGCATCCACCTGGCTACCGATTGGCAAGCCTACGCGGAGCACATGATGACGGTACTGGAAAACACCAGGTCACTGGAAAACACAGAAGGTAGTAATTGTTACTGGGACAATCCCGTACGGCCCGCCACCAAATTCGAGAGGCGAGGCCAGATACTGGGTCATGGGGTATGGGATTTAAACTTTCGCAAACGCCTGCCAGGGCCCCTCTGAACAATGCGGTGCGCTGCCCTGGCTGGTTTAAAACCAGAACCGGTGTTCGTGCTGTTTTAGCCAGTCGACGTAGTGCTCGTAATTTGGGCATATGGACTCCACCAGAGCCCAGTATCTCTTCGAATGATTCATGTGCACCAAGTGGCATACCTCATGGGTAATCATGTAATCAATGATGCTGTAGGGTGCCAGCATGATAAGCCAGTTGTACTGAATGATACCGGCTGAAGTGCAATGCCCCCATTTGGATTTGGTTTTTCTGAGTTTTATCTCCGTGATCTTGTGATTAACCCCCAGGTGTTTGGCCAGCCCCTGCGCTCTCGGCAAGAGATATTCGCTGGCCTTGTCGATGAGAAAGTCCTCTACCTGGATTCTGGCCTTGCTGGCATTGAGCTGGTGGCCCTGGATAATAAATTTATCCGCAGTAATCAGAATTCGCTTTTTGCGCCCCTGCTTGAAGGCAACAGTGAGTTCACGCGCGCGATAGAAAATCTTGCCACCTTTCTCAATTCGCAATAATTCCTTATCGCGTAAAGATTCCTCGTGGAGGCGCTTCTCTATCCACTGTTGATTAGAACTAACAAATTCTTCCAATTCCAGGCCGGAAGCTCGCAGCGGGCAACGCAGAGTAACTTTCCCGTGACTAATATAGAGCGCCAGGGTCTTACGTTTGCTACGCTGCACCTCACAGTGATAGGACTGTGAACCAGTCATGTCACTGCTGCCAAAATTCAGTGAAGCTATCTTCGCTCTACTCATGTTTCAACATACTCTTGTTTCAAATTATCCATGCCCCGTCAGGGTCTCCTTGCGATCAGGCTCGCTATGGCCCGATCCGGCGCGGCCAGCTCACCTTCAAAGTAATGCAGTACTTCCCATCCACTAAAGCGCTCACGCAGCTCGTTCGGTCGCAGCAAGAATGCGGCAGAGCTGGGTCTGCCAAACTGGCGCTGCGCCAGCGTGAAGGTTTCATAAAAAATCAGACCCCCCGGTCGGATTACCTTGCCCAGTGCTTTGAATAAGGGCCTGTGCAAATAGTTGAACACCAGCGCCGCATCGAACTTCATCCCCGCTAATGGCTTGCTGTGCTCCGCTTCGAGATCCAGCAGTCGGCACTCGCCAGCCAAATCAGCCGCCGCCAGTGCCGCCGCGACGTGCCCTAAGGCGTCTTTATCCCGGTCCACAAAGGTTACCGGAAGCTTACAGGCTGCCAGCATAAGGCCGTTGCGGCCTCTGCCACAAGCCAGATCCAATACTCCGGCATGCATTTTCAGGCTGGTCAAAAGCGCCAAATTATCTGTCAGCAACGGTGCCGCAATGGCATTTGAATGTGGCATGGATTAACGGATAATAGTCGCGCGGCTAGTGTTAAGCAGCAATGCGTAAAATAGGATAAACAGCTGTTGTGCACAACCGCTAATCGCAAAATATTTTTCACTTCAACCGGCCGGGTAGTGCCTGGAGTAAAATGCAGACAGCAGATAAATCCGCGGCAGATAAATCCAGTCGCAAGCAAGCGCTAGCACCCCCCTGGAAGACTCTACTATGAGTGCCGGTAAGCCACCGAAGGACAGGATCTTTGCGGCTGAAATGCTGCCTGGCGATTTTGTCTTCGATGAAAAAGTTGCCAAGGTATTCGAGGATATGATTAACCGCTCGGTGCCTGGATACAATACCATTATCGCCATGATCGGCGTGCTTTCAGAACGCTATTGTCGGCGGTCTACCACCATCTATGATCTGGGCTGCAGCCTCGGAGGTGCTACCTTCGCTGCCATTTATCAGGTGACTTGCCCAGATTACTCTGTCGTGGCTGTGGACAACTCGCCGGCCATGATTGTCAGGCTGGAGAGCAAGCTTGCCGCAGCAGCGAGGCCGACTGGCCATGTTCAATGCCGCTGTGAAGATATCCTTCAAACCGACATCTCCAATGCTTCCATCGTGATATTGAATTTTACCCTGCAATTCATTCCCCTGGCACAACGACAGCTACTGCTGCAGAAAATATACAACGGCCTCAATGCCGGCGGCATTCTCATAGTCTCTGAAAAAATCCTGTTTCCTGACGCCGTGCTGAATCAGTTGTTTATAGACTTGTACCATCGCTTTAAGGAAAGCCGGGGCTATAGCCAGCTGGAGATAAGTCAGAAACGTGCCGCGCTGGAAAACATATTGATCCCGGAAACTATTGCAAGCCATCGAAGCCGCTTAAATGAGATCGGTTTCCACTCTTTCGATGTCTGGTTTCAGTGTTTCAATTTCGCTTCAATGGTTGCCATCAAGTAGCAGTGACATGGATCTGACTCCTCTACAAGAACTTATCGACGACACGGCACTGGCAGCGCTTGGCCCGTTTCTCGAAGAGACATATTTACAGCAAATTACCCAGGGTGACTTTAAAAAATGGCGCAAATTACTGGCCTGTCTGCCGCAGCTGACGGCCTCATCGTTTACCCTTGGGCCAAAGATTGACATTGGCACTGCAACAGATTTCGATCAAGCAACACTGGCTGCGCTGGAACTGCAACTACGTGAATTTATTCCCTGGCGCAAAGGACCCTTTACCGTTTTCGGCATTGATATCGATAGCGAATGGCGCTCCGATATCAAATGGTCTCGCCTGCAACAGGCACTTTCCCCGCTAGCGCATAGAAAAATTCTCGATGTAGGCTCGGGCAATGGCTATTACGGCTTTCGCATGCTGGAAGCAGGCGCCGAGCTGGTCATAGGAATTGATCCCCATATTGCCTATGTCGCTCAGTTCTGGGCTATCAAGCACTTTCTGCCAACACTGCCGACATTCGTATTACCGATGACGCTTGAACAGATGCCGTCGAAGCTGGAGTACTTCGATACGGTTTTCTCCATGGGCGTTATCTATCACCGCCGATCACCAATAGATCACTTAATGCAATTGAAGGAGTCACTGCGTCCCGGTGGCGAAATTGTCATCGAGACGATTTATGTTGATGGCGCCGAAGGCTACTGTCTAACACCGGCCAAAAAATACGCTCGCATGGGCAATGTCTGGTTCGTGCCAAGTATTAGCACGCTACTGCAATGGCTGCCTCGATGCGGTTTCAGTGATTGCCAGGTTATCGATCAATCGACCACCACATTCAGTGAACAAAGAAAAACCGATTGGATGCCCTTCGACTCGCTGTCTGATGCTCTGGATGCGGATGATCCCCACATAACCATTGAGGGATTGCCGGCACCAAAACGGGTCGTTGTTATAGCTCGTCGTCCCTGAACTCGTTGACGATCGGGACAAAAACTGAATTCCCCTGGTGCCGGGCCGGGCGCAGAATTTGACTTGTTACGCTTGAATTATTGGTTAAAAATCTTGCAATGGCAGTGACACACCCAGTAAAACTAAAAGTTCATACACTTTCTGATGTGGCGGTCCAAATTTTATTGACGCTCTTCTCTAATTGCGCTAACTATACACTTTGGGCTTCGTAACAGGGTCAGCTCTAATTCTATCTGCCTACAGTCTCGTTCTCGTATAAGCAAACCCTTGTACCGTCGCGATCCTGTCTAGCCGGCATCTAATACAACTACAATAAAAGAGAATAAAAGATGGCCAGACCATTACGCATAGAATATCCAGATGCCGTCTATCATGTTTCCAATTACGGCCTCGAGAATCAACGAGTCTTTCCTTCGGCTAGATATTTTGAAGTATTCCTGGCGAGCCTGGCCGAAACCTGTTCCCGTCTAAACGTAGAAATTCATGCCTTCTGCCTGCTCAGGTCGGAATATCATCTGCTAGTAAAAACCCCTGAGGCAAACCTGAGCCGGTTTATGCGTCAAGTAGATGGTTTATACACGCAACAGTATCAGCGGCTAAAGCGCATCGACGGGTCTCTCTTCCGCGGTCGATATAAGGCGGTGCTGGTACAGGCGGACAATTATTTGCTGCCTCTGTCCAGATTTATTCACGCCAAGATTAAGGCCTCTGAGCGCAGCAACTATCCCTGGAGCAGCTACAGCTATTTCACCCACAAGGCGAAACCTCCGGTATGGTTTAATCGCGACGAGACTCTCAAGCAGTTAAAAACCACCACCGCCAAGCGGGCCGCGGCCTACAAAAAATATGCGGCTCAGAGTATTGATGCCGAGCTCAGCCATTTTTACGGCAAGAAGAATCTGTCATCCATAATGGGTGACGACAAGTTTCGAAAAGCGGCGCAGAAAAAACGCTCGGCAACTGCAGTGAAGGGACTATCCAGGCACGCAAAGGCCAAATGGAGGCCCTCTTGCAAGCAAATCGTTAGTGCCGTTGCCACCCAATTCAAGGTTTCTGAAGCCAGTATAGTTAAAGCGGCCCGCGGGCCTGGCTCCAAGAATGTCCCGCGCTGGGTAGCCATGTATTTATGTCAGGAGCTTTCCGCGGTAACACTGCAATCGATCGCCAGCCTATTCAAGCTAAAAGGATACGGCACCGTGTCCATCACAGTGGGTAAACTTAAAGCGGAGTTTGAACAGAGCCCGAAGGTTCTGGCAGCCACGGAAAAGCTGACAAAGCGACTTCGTAAAATCAAATAAGAACTCTTAGATGAAGAACGATGTAACAGCGGTCTGAAAAATAACGGCAGTAAAAAGCCGATATTTCCCGCTGGGAAATATCGGCTTTTTACTTGCAGCTGCGTCGCCTACCGCAATGAAAACTTACTTGATTTTCGATTCCTTGTAGATAACGTGCTTCCGAACCACCGGGTCGTACTTCTTCATTTCCATCTTGTCCGGCGTTGTGCGCTTGTTCTTGTCTGTGGTGTAGTAGTGCCCGGTTTTCGCACTCGATACCATTTTGATTTTCTCTCTCATGATCTTTGCCTGTCTAAACCTTTAGCCGTGCGGATTTACACGCGTACGCCATTGCTTCGAATATCTGCTAATACGGAGTCAATGCCCAACTTATCGATGATGCGCATACCCTTCGTAGACACACGTAGTTTAATGAAGCGCTTCTCAGACTCGACCCAGAATCTGTGACTGTGAATATTGGGCGAAAACCGACGTTTGGTCCTGTTATTCGCGTGAGAAACGTTATTTCCAGTAACTGGTTTCTTGCCTGTTACCATACAAACCCTGGACATCTTGCTGCCTCGCTGTCTTTAGTACGTTGTAAACGTCTAATTAAATAGGGAAATTCCCCAACCCGGATCAGTGCTTGAGCCAAGGCCAAAAAAGAGCTGCGTTTTATACCAGAACACTTGGCCAATAGCAAGATAAACCCTCGAAAGCCGAGGACTATAAGGCCTGTATCTCCTCCACCGGCAGCCTCGAACCTGGAGCTACAGGAGACCTCTCTCAGCGAATGAAACCACCTCATCTACGCCTATCACCAGGTGGTCCAGCACCCGGACTTCGATCGTTTGCATGGCGGATTTTAATTTCCTAGTGATTGCTATGCCAGCCTGGCTGGGCTCGGCAATTCCAGAGGGATGATTGTGGGCGAAAATTACTGCCGCGGCGTTGTGATAAAGGCAACGCTTGACCACCTCCCGGGGATAGACTGCAGCGCCATCGATGGTGCCGTGGAACAACTCCTCCAGTTCCATCACGTGGTGCTGATTATTGAGGAAAAGACAGCTAAAAACCTCACTCTCACAGGACTTGAATCTGGCCCTGAGATAATCACGGGTTGCCGCCGAACTGGTGAGTATATCTCTGGCTTTGAGGCGCTCCAGTAATTGTCGCTGAGAGAACTCCTTCATGGCCGCCAAACTTGTTGCTTTCGCGACCCCAAGGCCTGGTTGCGCGCACAAGTCCTTTAGATTCGCGGATACCAGATCACTGAGGCTGCCGTAGGTGACGAGCAAATCTCTGGCAAGCTCCAACGCCGTTTTGCCCTGCATACCCGTGCGCAGAAACACGGCTAGCAACTCAGCATCTGATAATGCCCTGGCACCGGTGGCCAGCAGTTTTTCTCGGGATCGCTCAAGTGGTGGCCAACTCGAAAATGACATCGCTTACTTCCTTGGGATTAGAATACTTAGAATAGACGTTGCCAGCCAAATGCCTTAACTCGCAGGCAAATTACGCAGAATCGGGCCAGTCCTATTATCAGAGCCCCTGAGTTATACTAGTCGTCATGTCCAGCCTCTCGAACAAACGCATCCTCCTTGGCATAACGGGCGGTATTGCCGCTTACAAATGCGCCGAGCTTACCAGGTTATTCGGCAAGGCCGGTGCCGAAGTCAGGATAGCCATGACCCAGGCGGCTACGGAGTTCATCACGCCTCTTACTATGCAGGCCTTGTCAGGCAATCGAGTGCAGCTGGATCTGCTCGACACTGAAGCAGAAGCGGCTATGGGGCACATCGAATTGGCCCGCTGGGCGGACCTGGTGTTAATCGCTCCGGCAACCGCCGATTTTCTCGCAAAAATAGCCCACGGTCGGGCCGACGACATTCTAAGCACCCTGGTACTCGCCACGACCGCACCGATAGCGGTCGCGCCTGCAATGAATCAGGCGATGTGGGCTGACGCCGGCACCCAGGCTAACCTGAAAATCCTGCGCGAACGGAAATACGCTATCTTTGGCCCGGAATCTGGTGAGCAAGCCTGTGGCGATGTGGGTGCAGGTCGAATGATGGAACCGTCGCAACTGCTGGCACACTGTGCCGACAGCTTTGAGTCTGGGTTGTTAGCCGGTCAGAAATTCGTAATAACCGGCGGCCCCAGCCGCGAGGCCCTGGACCCGGTGCGTTATATCAGCAATCACAGTTCCGGTAAGATGGCGTATGCGCTGGCGGCAGAGGCAGTGGCAGCAGGCGCCAGGGTGGTGTTGATCAGCGGCCCGGTAAACCTCAGCACTCCGGATGGCGTCACCCGGGTCGATGTAGTCAGCGCCAATGACATGCTCGAAGCCACCCTTGCCAATATCGCCGATGCCGATGTCTTCATCGGTGTTGCTGCGGTTGCAGACTACCGACCCGAGCAGATAGAAATTGATAAAATCAAGAAATCCAGCGCGACCATGCAACTCAATTTGGTTAAAAATCCGGATATTATTAGCCTCGTTGCGCAACTTGAGCCGCGGCCTTTTATGGTTGGCTTCGCCGCAGAAACAACGGATATAACGGAGAATGGACACGGCAAATTGCTAAAGAAAAACCTGGATTTGCTGTTCGCGAACAATGCCACCGATACTTTTAACAGTGACAGCATCTCGGTCACTGTAATTTCCAAAGATGCGCAATCCAAATTGGCTACAGGCAACAAGCGTGTGGTCGCTAGTAAAATGCTGCAACTCATTGCCGCTAATTTGCCAAATAGCCCGCAGAACTGAATGCATTTGACGAGGAGGATTGAATCGTGGCTTTAGGTGGTGGACAGCTCGATACGCCGCTTTCAATTCCTGCATCTATTTTCAGAGCCTATGACATCCGCGGCATCGTCGAAGAGTAGCTCACCGAAGACAGCGTACAACAGATTAGCCGCGCCATCGGTACCGAGGCTCTGAGCCAAGGTATCGATACGCTGCTGGTGGGCTTCGATGGCAGACTATCCAGTCCCAGCCTTTCCAAAGCCCTCACCAGGGGCTTATTGCGCAGTGGCTGCAACGTGGTAAATCTCGGCATGGTTCCAAACCCCCTGCTTTATTACGCAACCCACACCAGCGGTATTGAATCCGGGGTGATGTTGACGGCGAGTCATAACCCCGCCAATTACAACGGGCTCAAAGTGGTCTTCAAGCAGGCCTGTCTCGCGGCCAATCAGATACAGAACATTCGAATTAGGGTCGAGGAGAACCAATTATCGCAGGGCGACGGGGTTTATTCAGAACTCGATATTACGCATCGTTACCAAGCAGATGTCTGCTCAAAAATTACGCTACAGCGCAAGCTCAAGCTGGTGATAGACTGGGGCTTATCACCAATCTGGGCGATTTCGTAGACGCGGACAAGATTCTGATGTTACTGGTTAAACAAATTGCACCCCGATACCCGGCGGCCCCCATAATCTATGATGTTAAGTGCAGCAACAACCTGGCTCGACTGATCACCGCCGAGGGCGCCACGGCAGTACTGCACCGCAGCGGTCACTCCTTTATGAAGCAGAAGATGCAAGAGACTCAAGCGCCTCTGGGGGGAGAGTGCGCAGCGCATATCTTCATCAAGGACCGCTGGTTTGGCTTCGACGACGGTCTTTACGCGGCGGCCAGAGTTGTGGAAATTTTGTCGCAACTGGATCATTCCTCCAGTGAGGAATTCGCCAGTTTTGCGAGCAGTTGTAGTACGCCGGAAATCGTGTTGCCGGTTGCAGAGGAAACCAAGTTCGAATTGATGCAGCGAATTATCGACGGCGCCGATTTCCCTGGCGCAGAGCTGGTGCTACTCGATGGATTGCGAGTCGAATTTGTTGATGGCTGGGGCCTAATACGGGCATCGAACACCAGCGCCGCCTTGTTACTTCGGTTCGAAGCAGATACCCTACCGCGCCTGCAAGCCATTCAAGCCAGTTTTAAAGCTTTAATCCACAGCGCAGATAAAACCTTGGAGCCTGTTTTTTAAAGAGGACGAAGAAGGGGACGGAGGCGATTTTCTCTCTGGCCTCTTTACAGCCCACTTAACTACAATGAAAATTGCCTCCGTCCCCTTTTTCGGAGAGAAAATCGCCTCCGTCCCCATTTTTGTCCCATTTTTCCTTCGGATCACACATCATGTCTCTCACGCTCAAAAGTGCGAAAAACATCGCCAAGGTGTTAACTGAGTCGCTGCCCTACATCCAGAAATTCACCGGTAGCACGGTGGTTGTCAAATATGGCGGCAATGCCATGGTGGATGAAACGCTCAAGCAAGGCTTTGCCAGAGATATCGTATTAATGAAGCTGGTGGGGATGAATCCGATAGTAGTACACGGCGGCGGCCCCCAGATCGGTCGGGTTCTGGATCAATTGAATATCGAATCAAAATTCGTTGACGGTCTGAGGGTAACCGACAGCCAGACTATGGATGTTGTTGAGATGGTGCTGGGTGGCCTGGTAAACAAGGAGATCGTCGGCCTGCTGAATAAAAATCAGGGCAAAGCCGTGGGTGTTACCGGCAAGGACGGCAAGCTGATCAAGGCGAAAAAATTACGGCTTAAGCGCAAGGGGTCAGCGTCGGGCGAGCATAGCGAAACAGATTTCGGTCATGTCGGCGAGATAGTCAGCATTAACACCGAAGTTCTGGAACTGATGAAAAACAGCGACTTCATCCCGGTAATTGCGCCCATAGGCACTGACGACGAAGGCGCCAGCTACAATATCAATGCCGATTCGGTTGCCGGTGAACTGGCCAAAGTACTCGGTGCCGAGAAGCTGATCTTGTTGACCAATGTGGCCGGAGTGCAGGATAAGAAGGGAAATGTCTTAACCGGCCTCAGCATTAAGCAAGTTGCCACGCTAATTGCCGATAAAACTCTACAGGGAGGAATGCTGCCCAAGGTTGCCTGCGCGTTGGCTGCCGTAGAAGGCGGCGTTCACAGTGCCCATATCATTGATGGCAGGGTAGAGCACGCCGTGTTACTGGAAATATTCACCAATGAGGGCGTGGGGACACTAATTACCAGAGACGGTCTCAATAAAAATTAAGCACAAAACAGACTATGGAAAACACCAGTAAATATTCTCGCAAAGACCAAATCCTGCAATCTCTGGCCCGCATGCTGGAATCAGCTCCCGGGGAACGTGTCACAACCGCAGCCCTGGCCAGGGAGGTTGGCGTTTCCGAGGCCGCCCTTTACAGGCACTTTCCAAGCAAAGCGAAAATGTTTGAAGGTCTCATCGAATTCATCGAAGAGACTTTGTTTCAACGTATATCTCGCATACTTACTGAAGAGTCTATTGCTGAAGTGCGCTGCGAAAAAATCCTTACTCTGCTATTAACTTTCTGTGACAGAAACCCAGGCATGACCAGAATTCTTACCGGTGATGCCCTCGCCGGAGAAACCGAGCGACTGCGTCATCGCGTCACCCAGTTTTTCAGCAGGCTGGAATCCCAGCTAAAGCAAATTCTTCGGGAAGCTCAAATCAGAGAGAATCTAAAAACGGCTATCTCCTCAGCGGCCATGGCAAACTTACTGCTAGCGACAATTGAGGGCAGGCTGATCCAATTTGTGCAAAGCGAGTTTAAGGAATCTCCGTTGGAAAACTGGAAATTGCAATGGTCCTTTCTGAGCGCGAATCTGCTGGTACCTTATTCGGCACCCACCACAGTAAATACCGACTGAACTTGCTCACAAGCTACGCTTAGATTCCATGCTGTCGTCGGTACTTAATCACACTTTCGAGATGTGGCTGCAGGGCCTCTGAATTTATTTTTTGCAAAAAATCGATGATATCTTGCAGTGTTATTATGCTAACAACCTCTATCTGGTAATTTTGCTCAATTTCCTGAATTGCCGAAAGTTTACCAGAACCCCGCTCTTGCCTATTCATGGCGACAGCGATGCCACAAAGTTTTGCGCCTGCTGCGCTTAGTATTTCAGCCCCTTCCCTGACCGCGGTTCCAGCGGTAATCACGTCGTCGATGATCATAGCCTGGCCGGTTAACTCAGCGCCGACGATGCTGCCACCCTCGCCATGGTCCTTCGCTTCTTTTCGATTAAAACAGTAAGGCTTATTGATTCCGTGCTCATTAGCCAGCGCGATAGCAGTCGCGGAAACCAGCGGAATACCTTTGTAGGCCGGGCCAAAAAGCACATCGAATTGCTGTTTCGAATGGATAATTGCCCTGGCATAACAACTAGCCAGAAAGGCTAGCTTTTCACCGGTATTAAACAACCCTGCGTTGAAGAAGTAGGGACTGATTCGGCCTGACTTAAGGGTAAACTCTCCGAACCGTAGTATCTCGTGTTCGATTACAAAATTGAGAAATTCTGATTGAAAATCCTGCATTGTGTTCCTCGTCGTTCAATCGTCAAATAACCGGGGAATTTAGCCAAGTGCTTGCTTCTGCGCAGTAATCAGCTCCCCAATCCCCACCTCCGCCAACTCAATCATTTCCTGTAGCTGTGCATGACTGAAATCACCATCCTCGCCGGTGCCTTGCAATTCGATAAAGCCACCGGCTTCTGTCATAACAATATTCATATCTGTTTCCGCATTGGAGTCTTCTGCATAATCCAGGTCCAGCACTGCGTTGCCTTTGTAAATTCCCACAGACACTGAAGCGATAAGTTGTTTTATCGGATTATTTTTAATTTTTCCATTCGCCAATAAGTAGTTGACGGCATCGACCAACGCCACGCAGCCTCCGGTGATTGATGCGGTGCGTGTTCCCCCATCTGCCTGAATTACATCACAGTCCACCTTTATAGTGTGTTCGCCGAGCTCCCGCAGATCTATTGCCGCTCTTAAGGACCTGCCTATAAGGCGCTGAATTTCCAGACTACGCCCCGACTGTTTGCCACGGGCCGCCTCTCGGTCCATTCGGCTTCCCGTCGACCGGGGCAGCATCCCGTATTCTGCTGTAACCCAACCCCTGCCACTGCCCTTAAGAAATCGAGGTACAGATTCTTCTACGCTGGCATTGCACAATACTTTAGTGTCACCAAACTCTACTAACACGGAGCCCTCTGCGTGCTTGGTATAATTTCTGGTGAGTGTGACTTCGCGCAACTGATTCAAATTGCGTTGGCTCGGCCGAATCAGATCTATCATGTGAGTTCCATCGTGTGGGTTCCATCGTGTGAGTTCCACCATCTGCGCTAGGTAAATGGTGACGGCAAGTGCTTGCGAAGAATTATCCTAGAAATTGCTGCGTATAGCGAGCTATAGGAAAAGTCCGCTGTGATTCGAACCGTAATACGGTAAAATAGGCACACACAGTTTAGTAATCTTTACTTTGGAAAAAAAAGAATTCAGGCGATGGCTGCTTCGGGGTTCTAATTAATACCCAGAGTATTTTGTAGTATCGAGAGTGCTTTCCAGTATCGGAAGTACCTTGTTTTTTTGGATTTATTGTTATGATGTTAAGTATGACGGCCTTTTCAAGGCAACAGTCAGAGCAGGATTGGGGATCTCTTACCTGGGAACTACGTTCAGTCAATCACCGCTACCTGGAAGCCAGCGTGCGCCTGCCGGAGCTATTCAGTGGACTGGAGAATTCGGTGCGCGGGGCCCTGCGGAAGCAGCTAAGCCGTGGCAAGGTCGAATGTCAGTTGCGTTACAAAGCTGGAGAAAGTTTCCAGACAGAGCTGCATTTAAATCTCCCTCTAATTCAAAAACTAATCCGCGCCAACACGGAAATTGAGGCGATTGCCAGCGCCTCAACAAACTTGAACAGCATGGAAATTTTACGCTGGCCCGGGGTCATTCAGGACCAGGAATTCGATATCAAGGCCATTGAAAAACAAGCCCTGGAATTGTTCAACGCTGCGCTCGACGATTTGATAGCAAGTCGGCGGCGAGAAGGCGAAGAATTGAAGGGGTTTATCCAGCACAGATTAGTCTCTATCCGTGCAATTGTCGCCAGTGTCAAAACGGCGATGCCAGAAATTCTGGCGGCACAGCGTCAGAATCTCGCCGACAAGCTGGCAGAGCTCAAAGCGGAACTCGAGCCCGCACGACTGGAACAGGAAATCACTCTGCTGGCCCAAAAAGCGGATGTCGATGAAGAGCTCGACCGCCTCAACTCCCATTTAAATGAAGTTGAGCGAGTGATCTCAAGTTCGGGACAAAAGGGCAGGCGCCTGGATTTTCTGATGCAGGAGCTTAATCGTGAGGCCAATACGCTGTCCTCAAAATCCATCGTTGCAGAAACCACGCTCAATGCGGTGGAGCTGAAAGTACTCATCGAGCAGATGCGGGAACAAATACAGAATATCGAATAAGTGGCATCGGCACAGGCAAGGCACTATGACTAAAGGCGTTTTTTACATTATTACCGCACCCTCGGGCGCCGGCAAAACAAGTCTGGTCAGAGCCCTGGTTGAAAATGACCCGCGCCTCTGCGTCTCGGTCTCCCACACCACGCGAGCGTGCCGACCCGGCGAAGCAAATGGCGTCGACTATCACTTTGTGAATACCAGCAGTTTCATGGACATGCTTTCCCAGGCCAAATTTCTGGAAAGTGCCGAGGTCTATGGCAATCACTACGGAACCTCACAACTCTGGGTCGATCAAAAGCTGGCTGGCGGCGTCGACGTAATTCTGGAGATTGATTGGCAGGGCGCTCAACAGATCCGCAAGCTGTATCCTCAGGCCTGTTCAATTTTTATCTTGCCGCCTTCGCTTGAGGATCTGAAGCAGCGCTTGCAGGAGCGAGCTCAAGACAATGAAAAAACCATCGACAGCCGCATGCGTCAAGCCGTTAACGAGATTACCCACGTTGCGGAAGCGGATTACATGGTGGTAAACGACGATTTCCAGACGGCGCTAGATGATATTCGCTGCATTATTGTATCGCGGCGCTTGACCATAGGGGTGCAACAGCAGATTCAGGGTGATTTGCTCGCTAGCCTGAGCCGCCAGACGGTCTAAACCGCCAATAAAAACCTGCAATTTAGAGAAAAATTCAGTAGAATTCCCGGTCCTCAATAACCGGGCCTTGACGTGTGGGGTTTGAATATTCATCCTCAATACGCAACCCGCGCCATTGAAACTGTGGAATTGATCCTCAGAGTTTAGCTGATCAGCGAATAGAAGGTATTGGTATGGCACGTATTACTGTAGAAGACTGTTTAGACAACGTAGACAACCGCTTCGAGCTGGTTATGGTATCGAGCAAACGTGCGCGTCAGTTGCAGATTGAAGGTAAGGATCCGCTGGTTAGCGTTGACAATGACAAGCCAACGGTAATCGCGCTGCGAGAAATTGCGGAAGGCCTGATCGACGCCCAAATTTTAGTTGCAAAGCAGCCCATGGAGCTGGAAGAAGCCGAAGAAGAGCTGGAAGCCGTGAACGCTGCTGTTGTGGAAAAGGAAGCTAAAGCCTCCACCGAGACCTAATAATCCAGCAGCTTGTTGTAAAGCACCCATCTCAGATGGGTGCTTTACAAGGCAACTAGGGCAAACAAGCGGAGTTTACAGGCTGTAAGTGAGCATTTTAAGCCGGATTTTAACGCTGTATAGGCTCGGCTGAGAGTTTTTGACAGCCTGCCAGGAGTCGATTCTTGCAAGTACCTACACTGAACACCATCGACTCCCTGGCAACTGGTTTATCCGGATATCTGGGTTCGGAGCAAGTCAGCAGCGTGCGCCGTGCCTATTTTTACGCCGAACAGGCTCATGAAGGCCAGTATCGCCGCAGCGGCGACGCCTACGTCACCCACCCCCTCGCAGTGGCCAGCATCCTCAGTGAAATGCACATGGACCATCAGAGTCTGATGGCCGCCATGCTCCATGATGTTATCGAAGACACCGGTATTACCAAGACCGCGATCAAGACCCAATTCGGCAACACCGTGGCGGACTTGGTAGACGGCGTCAGCAAACTCAACAAGATTACCTTCAGCAGCCGTGCCGAAGCCCAGGCGGAAAACTTTCAGAAGATGGCTATGGCCATGGCCAAAGACCTGCGCGTAATTTTGGTCAAGATTGCCGACCGCCTCCACAATATGCGCACGCTGGATGTATTGACGCCCGATAAGCGGCGTCGCATCGCCCGGGAAACCCTGGATATCTATGCGCCCTTAGCAAACCGCCTGGGCATGAACAGTGTGCGCGTGGAATTTGAAGAACTGGGCTTTGAAGCCCTTTACCCCATGCGTTCGCGTCGTATCAGAGCGGCAGTTAAAGGCATCCGCGGCAATCGTAAAGAGATTGTGTCGCAGATTCAGACCTCATTGGAAGCCTGCCTCGAGCGCGAGGGAATGCCGGGACGCACCATCGGTCGCGAAAAACACCTTTACAGTATTTACGAAAAGATGCGCAGCAAACGCCTATCCTTCTCCGAGATAATGGATGTTTACGCGTTTCGCATCATCGTCGATCGGGTCGATACCTGCTATCGAGTGCTGGGCGCCATCCACAGCCTCTACAAGCCGGTACCGGGTCGCTTTAAGGACTACATCGCCATACCCAAAGCCAATGGCTACCAATCCCTGCACACAACCTTGTTTGGTATGCACGGAGTTCCGATCGAGATCCAGATTCGCACCGAAGAAATGGAGGCTATGGCCAATAACGGTATCGCCGCACACTGGCTCTACAAGTCCAGCGACGACCTGCCCAGCGGCGCACACATTCGTGCCCGGGAATGGGTGAATGGTTTGCTGGAAATGCAAAAACATGCCGGTAACTCCTTAGAGTTTATCGAAAACGTGAAGATCGATTTATTCCCTGATGAAATTTACGTGTTTACCCCCAAGGGGACGATTTTTGAGCTGCCCGCCGGATCCACGGCGGTGGATTTTGCCTTCGCCATTCACACTGACATCGGTAATTCCTGTGTTGCCTGCCGCATCAGCCGCCGGCTCGCACCCTTGAGCGAACCCCTGCAGAGCGGCCAGACCGTGGAAATCATTACCGCTCCCGGCACCCAGCCCAATCCAGCCTGGCTCAGCTTTGTGGTGACAGGCAAAGCCCGCAGCAATATTCGTCACTATTTAAAGAATCAGAAACATTCCGAGTCCGTGGCTCTGGGACGACGTTTGTTGAACAAGGCGCTGGGTGGGTTTGGCTGTCAGCTCGATACCATATCGGCGGATAATATCGACACTGTTCTACAACAAATCAAGCTGCAATCGCTGGATCAATTATTGGAAGAAATTGGCCTCGGCAACCGCATGTCCTACATGATCGCCCAAATCCTGGCCAGCCATAACAATGACGGTGCACTGCCGGAAAGCAGAGATCCAGAAAATCAGGGCTCCCTCGCCATTCGCGGATCTGAGGGCATGGTCATGAACTATGCCAAATGTTGCCACCCAATTCCCGGCGATCCCATCATTGGTCACATCAGTTCCGGACGGGGCATGGTCATTCATACCGATGATTGCAACAATATCACCGACGTCAGGGATAACCCGGAGAAGTGCGTCTCAGTGCGTTGGGACCCCGAGGTTGAAGGCGAATTCTCCGTCGAGTTAAGGGTCGAGCTAGAGAATCAACGGGGCATAATTGCTACTCTTGCCACGACCATCACCAGCGCAGAAGCGAATATTGAAAAAATCAGTACGGTTGAGCGAGACGCTCGCTTCAGCATTGTTAAGCTTTCACTCAATGTCCGCAGCCGGGTGCATCTGGCCCGCGTCATGAAAAGAGTGCGCTTAATTAAGCCGGTAACCCGCGTAACCCGCGTAAAATCCCGTAAGGTCCGCAAACCGCTGCGCAGTACAATTGGTAGCAACTAATTGGTAGCAACTAATAAATAGGCAATTCCATGGCAGCATTGGAACAGATTAAGACCACGGCGGCGCCGGCTGCTATTGGGCCCTATTCTCAGGCTATTAAAACCAGCTCGCTGGTGTTCATGTCTGGCCAGATACCGCTGAATCCAGTAACCATGGAGCTGGTCGAGGGTGGCATAGAAGCACAGACCCGGCAGGTATTTGAGAATCTCACGGCCGTCGCTACAGCTGCCAACAGCCGCCTGCAAAATGCAGTCAAACTCACCATCTACCTCACCGATCTGAATGATTTTGCGGTAGTCAACGGCATCATGGCTGAGCATTTTCAGGAACCCTATCCGGCGCGAGCAACAATCCAGGTAAGCGCCCTGCCCAAAGGCTCCATGGTCGAGATTGACGCCGTTCTCTGCGCCGACTAGCGTCAGTTTTTTTTCAATATTGCTACGCAGTTCTCATTTCTATTCAATATTACCTCCATACTTATGGGTCTGACACACTCTATTGCGCTTCGTTTCAGCCCAACTGCCTAAAGGTAATGGCCGGTGGAATGGATAAACAATAACAAGATGGCTGGCTTCTCGCTGTTAGAGCTTCTAATTACCGTGTCGATAATTGGACTGCTTTCTGCCGTTGCCCTGCCCAGCTATCGGGACTATGTCGATAACGTCGATACCGCCCTGGCCATCGCCGATATAGAAATGATTGATCAGGCGATTGAAAGATATTTCGTCAATGACTTCATCTATCCGCTATCCCTGGAGGCCGCAGGCGTCGGCACCTTGCAAGGCCCATGGGGTAATACCTATCGTTTCCTGTTTTTCGATGAAAATACCCAGCGCGGACAGATGCGTAAAGATAAAAACCTGGTGCCGGTGAACGACGACTATGATCTGTACAGCATGGGCAAAAACGGTACTACCTCAATGCCCTTCACGTCGCAGCAGGGGGGCGACGATATCGTGCGTACTAATAACGGCCGCTATATAGGTATCGCTAAAGATTACTAGGCCTCGCTACTAATCTTCATAACCCAGCTTGATAAACATGAAACCAGGATTCGAAATTTTCGCAAGCCGATTTGCCAGGAGACTGTTTACCGTCTTCATTGCCTCTGCAATCCTTCCTGTATTAACCCTCGCCGTTCTCTCCTTCAATCGGGTTCCCGATCAGCTGCTGGTACAAAATGAACAACAGCAACGCCAGGAAGTCAAAGCCATTGGCATGGCCATTTATGAAAGGCTTACCTTATTGGAATCAGAATTACAGCTAATCACATCGAGACGGATGAACGACACAGCTGATCTACTCGATTCCATAAGCGCAAGCACGCAACTACGATTAAGCGAAAAATTCGAAAACATCGGCTGGCTTGACCAACAGGCTGTGTACACGCCTCTGCTACATTTTGGCAGGCAATTTAATGCCCTGAACGTCCTCACGCAGGCAGCCGATGTAGCAAGCGGATTCACAATTCTTACGGCGCCGAATGTTAGCGGGGAACGTCACATTTTTATGCTGCAATCTGGCGCCGAAACCAGTAACAGCAATGGCTCCTTAATCGCAGAGCTGGATACCGAATATTTATGGAACCAGGAAACTATTGCCGCCAATCAGGGCCTGTGCATGCTGGATCATTTGGATACTGTGCTTTTTTGTTCGCCGACTACTCCAGAGCAGTTGATTGCTTCGACGGACCCTGAAGACACCGCCGCCTTCGCTGGTAATTTTGAATGGCTGGATCCAAACCGTAATTCCTACCTGGTGAGCTATTGGAGTATTTTTCTAAGGGGCGAGTACGGTATCGATGACTGGACAGTGTTAACAACTATCCCGAGACAGGACATTGTCAGCCCGATCACCGATTTCCAAACTACCTTCATCCTCATTTTCGTCATTAGCCTGCTGGTCGTGCTGATGCTCAGCAGTAGTCAAATCCAACGCATCCTGATTCCGCTGCAGAAGCTCAAGCTGGGAATTCGGGCCGTGGGGGATAGCCATTCGACAACAAGGTAATGATCGACAGCGACGACGAGTTCGAGGACCTGGCCGATTCATTTAACGCCATGGGCGGCAAACTCTCCGATCAGTTTCGCTCTCTGGAGACTATGGCTGAGATCGACCGCCTGATTCTTTCTTCCCAGGATGCCGAAAATGTCATCCAGCTGGTACTGGTGCGCATTCAGAAAATTATTCGCTGTGACCAACTCGGCATAGCGTCACAAGACAGCAATGGCCAGTTTACACACATGCACATGCGTGGGCTCGCACCGGATGACGGTCCAGAGTCGGAGATTATCGAAGCAGAGATTGAATTATCATCGCAAGACCATGGGTTTTTGGAACAACATCATGAAGGCATACTTATCGAACTTAATGACAGCGCACCGAAGTTCCTTAAGCCTTTGTCCTCCTTAGGCGCCCGCGGCCGCTTGATATTACCACTCTTCAGCGATGACGCCCTGTCAGCCATAGTGGCGCTTGGTTATGCCCAATTGCCTGAGAATACCGAACAATTATTACTGGAAACCCGAGCCTGGGCGGATCGAGTCGGTGTGGCGCTTTCGAACGCCAAGTGGCAGGAGAAACTTTATCATCAAGCCAACTACGACGCTCTCACCGGCCTACCCAACCGACCCGCTTTCAAGAATTTTTTGCAGCAACCGCTGAATCGAGCCGAAAGAAACCACGAGATGATCGGCGTGCTATTTATCGACCTTGATCGCTTCAAACTGGTGAATGACTCCATGGGGCATGTGGTCGGAGATGAATACCTGACGGCGATTTCGGAGCGCATCTCCCAGTGTGTAAGATCTTCCGATATGCTGGCTCGACTCGGCGGTGATGAATTCACAATTGTCGTGTCTGAAGATTCACAATTCCACATTAAGACCTCTATCTCAGCCGTTGCCGACAAGCTGTTGGAAGCGATTCCGCAACCACTGCAAATTGCGGGACATGAACTGCGTTGCAGCGCCAGTATCGGTATTGCGATCTACCCTCTGGATGCAGAAAATACCGAAGATCTTATGAAGAATGCCGACTCCGCGATGTATCACGCCAAAGCCAATGGCGGAGGCAGCTATCGCTACTTCAGTGAAGAGTTAAATCTCGCCATTACCAAATTGCTCAGGGTAGAGACTGAACTCAGACATGCGCTACTAAATGACGAGCTCGAGCTTTACTCTCAACCCAAGTTTGATTCTGAAACAGAAAATTTGGTTGGAGCCGAATCGCTACTGCGCTGGAATCATCCTCAGAAGGGCGTAATATCCCCCGACAACTTTATTCCGGTGGCCGATGAAAGCCTGTTAATAGTCGATATCGATATGTGGGTATTGAATGCCGCCTGTGCGAAATTACGCGCCTGGAAGCAACGCAGCTTGCCTGAACTAATCCTGGCTATAAACATATCGGCGCGCTTTTTTCAGCTCGACCATATCTCCGAGCGTCTACTTGCATCGACTGAACAATACGGCGTGAGCATGCAATCTCTGGAACTGGAAGTTACAGAAGGCATGTTAATCGAAGACATCGAAAAGGCCATGGCTACTCTGGGAGAACTTAGAGAGCTGGGTTTTCACATCTCCATCGATGACTTCGGTACTGGCTATTCCTCCTTGTCTTACCTGAAGCAGTTGCCTATACATAAACTTAAAATCGATCAGTCCTTCGTGCATAATTGTGCCAATGACCCGGTGGATGCCGCCCTGGTAAAAAGCATTATCAGCATGGCTCACAATTTGAAATTACTCTGCATCGCCGAAGGTGTCGAAACCAGAGAGCAGCTGGAGTTTTTACGTGAGCACGGCTGTGACCAGATTCAAGGCTTTTACTATTCAAAGCCCCTGGCCGCCAAGCCCTTCGAAGAGCAGTTTCTCCTGTAGGGGGTCACAATAAATAGGGGGTCAGGGCTTGCATGTTAGCGTTGGCAATTGGTGAAAATAGGCGTTTGTGCTAAGGTATCCTGAAGTGTGAGACCTGATCCTGAAGACTGCATATTCTTGTTTACATTGTATAAGACAAGCCTTTTTAGAAGACAACCGCCGCCCGCCTGACTGCCGCTTATGACCAGCCAACAACTGGATCAAATCCCGCTTACCAAACTCAAAGGTGTTGGCCCCGCACTCAAAGCAAAGCTCAATGCCATCAGCATCTATACTGTGCAGGATCTGCTGTTCCACTTGCCCTTTCGCTACGAAGACCGAACTCGCATAAACCGCATCGATTCGATTCGGGCCGGCGATACGGTGCAGCTTGAAGGCGAAATAAGCAGCAACAATATCCAGTCTGGCCGTAGGCGCAGTCTGCAGTGCACACTGCATGATGGCAGCGGAATTGTTAGTTTGCGCTTTTTCTATTTTAGCGGCGCACAGAAAAATTCACTGGCACCGGACACAAGAATTCGCTGTTACGGCGAAGTCAGGCGTGGCAGAACCGGCCTGGAAATCTACCACCCGGAGTACAAAGTGCTCACCGGTACTGAGGACGAGCCGGTTGCTGACGTCCTGACTCCTGTCTACCCGGCAACCGAAGGCCTGCAACAGGCCAGGCTCAGAAAACTCATCGAGCAGGCGCTGGATCTACTGCAGAACTCGGTACCTATTCGAGATTATCTGCCCGCAGAATTAATACAGAAGCTCGGACTGCTGCCCCTCACCGATGCGATTAAATTGATCCATCGACCGCCGGCCGAACAATCGCTTAGCTGGATCAACGAGGGCATGAATCCGGGCCAGAAGCGGCTGGCCTTTGAGGAGTTGATAGCCCACCGACTGTGCATGCGCAGGTATAAAAATAGCGCGGAAAAACAACCGGCGCCGGGCTTTGAAAACAGCGATGATTTGTTGCATCAGTTTATCGCTCAGCTGCCCTTTTCATTAACTGCGGCACAGCAATCTGTCTACCAGCAAATCTCTCAAGACCTCGCACGTACCAGTCCTATGCTGAGGCTATTACAGGGCGATGTCGGCTCGGGCAAAACCGTAGTTGCCGCCATGTCGGCGCTGCGAGCAATTAGCAATGACTATCAAGTGGCATTGATGGCGCCTACGGAAATCCTGGCGGAACAGCATCTGCTCACCTTTAAAAGCTGGTTTACGCCTCTAGGTATAACCGTTGGCTGGTTAACCGGCAAAGTGAAGGGCCAGCAGCGCTCGCAGCAATTAGAGGCAATGGCCAGTGGCCAGAGCCAGCTTACGATTGGGACTCATGCCTTATTTCAGGATGAAGTCGGGTACAAGAATCTTGGCCTCATCATCATCGATGAACAGCACCGGTTCGGAGTGCATCAAAGACTGGCCCTGCGAGAGAAGGCAGCACCATCTCAATTGCATCCGCACCAACTGGTGATGACTGCCACTCCTATCCCCAGAACGCTGGCCATGAGCGCCTACGCCGATCTGGACAATTCCATTATTGATGAGCTGCCGCCCGGGCGCACGCCGGTCAATACCGCGGTCATTTCCAGTGCTCGGCGCGACCAGGTAATAGCCAGCATTGAGAAGGCCTGCGCGGAGGATAGTCAGGCATACTGGGTGTGTACCCTGATCGAAGAGTCGGAGACTCTGCAGTGTCAGGCCGCCGAGGTCAGCGCCGCGCAACTTACCGAGTTGCTGCCAAATGTCAAAGTTGGGCTAATCCATGGCCGTTTGAAGGCCGCAGAGAAATCCGAGATTATGGCTAAGTTTAAAGCCGGTCAGCTGCAATTGCTGGTAGCAACGACGGTCATTGAAGTCGGCGTCGACGTGCCCAACGCCAGCCTCATGGTAATAGAAAACCCCGAACGCCTCGGGCTCGCACAACTGCATCAGCTGCGTGGCAGAATTGGTCGCGGGGCCAAGCAAAGTCATTGCATTTTGCTCTATCAGAGCCCTCTGTCCAGGGCTGGCAAGCAACGCTTGTCGGTATTGCGAGAAAGCAACGATGGCTTCTATATTGCTGAAAAGGACCTGGAACTACGGGGGCCAGGCCAGGTCCTGGGCACCCAACAAACGGGGCTGATGAGTTTCAGGGTTGCCGATATCGTCCGCGACGCCAGTCTGCTGGACGCAGTGCAAACAGCCTCCGATCAAATCATGAGCCAGTATCCCCAGATCATCGACCCGCTGATACAGCGCTGGCTTGGCGAGAAGATTAACTACGCCAACGTTTAGCAAGCGGCGCTAGCAAGCCGCTTATAAATTACTACTGCATAGACCGAGAATCCGACAACGAAGCGAAAATTACTGCAGCTTTTACTTTCTACTCTGGGTAAAATTCTTTTATCCTAGGTAGGCACACAATACCCCTATTGCCGCATTCGGAAGTAGTACCCCGAGGGCACCTCTGAACAATGGCATACGGTCTCTGGCTTACAGGTTGAATTGCAATTATTCAGAGGTGCCCCAGTATCATGAACACCCTGCCGCCACTGTGGTCAAAAATACTCGCCCGATTTAAATCCCGGTTTCCAGATTTTTACGCCAAATTACCGGCGTTTGCCGAATTAATTCGACTCGACAAACCTGTTGGCATCTACTTGTTGCTCTGGCCTACCATCGGTGCCCTGTGGTTGGCGGCAGCAGGCCTGCCGTCGTTGTCGCTGTTGATTATCTTTATCCTGGGTACTGCTGTTATGCGCTCAGCCGGGTGTTGCATTAACGATTTTGCAGATTTCAAGATTGATGGCAGAGTAAACAGAACGCAACAACGACCACTTGCCCGAGGTGCGCTAGAGCGCAAGGATGCCCTGGCTTGTTTCATTACTCTTGCTGTCGTTGCTTTCGCCCTGGTGCTATTAACCAACCGGGCTACCGTGCTGTTATCACTGGGGGCAATTGTAGTGGTGGCAATCTACCCATTCATGAAACGCTTTACTAACCTGCCGCAACTGGTGCTGGGGATTGCATTCTCATGGGGCATACTCATGGCATTCACCGCGCAAACCGGGTCAATCCCGCAAGTTGCCTATTTACTGTTCGTGGCCAATTGCCTGTGGACTGTAGCCTATGACACTCAATACGCGATGGTGGACCGTGAATCCGATATCGAAATAGGGGTGAAGTCTTCGGCTATTTTGTTCGGTGACGCCGATAAACCCATAATTGCATCGCTGCAGCTCATGTTTCTCCTGGCTATGTGGTTAGCCGGCCGGCAGTTTCAGCTGGGGGGCTTCTACACTGTGTCCCTACTAGTCGCCGCTGGCTTGTTCGTCTACCAACAGACGTTGATCAAGGATCGCTTACCCGGTCCCTGTTTCAAAGCCTTTCTCAACAATAACTGGGTAGGCGCAGTAGTCTTCGCGGGTATCGTACTAGGGCAGCTCTAAACAACACGGCGTAGCTCTCAGCGCGGGGCCCTGGCTCTTTTTGAGAGCCGGCAATGCCAGGCAGTTAGGCACCGGTAAACGCTTGAATGCCCGTTTGGGCTCTACCAAGAATTAGCGCATGAATGTCCTGTGTCCCCTCGTAGGTATTTACGACTTCCAGGTTTTGGGCGTGACGCATGATTGGAAATTCGTCAGAGATGCCATTACCACCCAGCATATCGCGAGCTTCTCTGGCGGTATCCAGCGCCTTCAGACAGGAATTTCGTTTTAGTAAAGAGATTAATGGTGCCGCCAGCTTGCCCTGATCTTTAAGCCGACAAGCTTGCAAACAGCCCTGCAAGCCCAGCGAAATATCGGTTTGCATGATCGCAAGTTTCTTCTGAATAAGCTGGTTGGCGGCCAGCGGCCGGCCGAATTGCTTACGATCCAGAGTATATTGCAGTGCGGTATGCCAGCAAGTTTCTGCCGCTCCCAAGGCCCCCCAGGCAATGCCCAGACGAGCCGAGTTCAGGCAACTGAATGGCCCGTTGAGGCCCTGTGCATGAGGCAGTTTATTGTGCTCAGGCACAAACACCTCGTCCATCACAATCTCGCCAGTCACAGATGCTCTGAGAGCGAGTTTACCCTCGATTTTTGGCGCGCTGAGCCCTTCCATTTCCTTGTCGAGTATAAAGCCGCGAATAACTCCGTCATCATCTTTCGCCCACACAATAAAAACATCGGCGATGGGGGAATTAGTAATCCAGCTCTTGGCGCCGCTTAAACTGTAGCCGCCGCTGACAGTTTTGGCCCGGGTAATCATGCCACCAGGATCAGAGCCATAGTCAGGCTCCGTCAAACCGAAACAGCCAATGGCTTCGCCGCTGGCCAAGCGGGGTAAGTATTTCTGTTTTTGTTCTTCACTGCCAAATTCGTTAATCGGGTGCATCACCAGGCTGGACTGCACCGACATCATCGAACGGTAACCCGAATCGACCGCTTCAATCTCTCTTGCTGCCAGACCGTAACAGACGTAGTTCCCGCCGGCGCAATCATAGCCCTGAATTGTCGGGCCCAGCAGGCCGAGGGCACCCATCTCACGAAATATCGCCGGGTCGGTGTGCTCATTGCGGTAGGCTTCACGCACTCTGGGTAGAAGTTTGCCCTGGGCATATTGCCGGGCGGAATCTCTGACCAGCCGTTCCTCTTCCGAGAGCTGTGCTTCCATCAGAAAAGGATCTCGCCAATCAAAAGCCACGCTGTCCGATCTGCCAGACATATTTATCTCCTGCTAAAATGTTCGTATTCCATGCTCTGTGCTTTGAGGGGCTAGCCATCTGCCCCTGTGCGTTGATTACATTCAAGCGGCTAATCGCAGGCGCAATATTCTAGCAAATTAGCCTGCCATTCTCTAAACAGTCTACTCTTGGCTGAGTATTGTCATCACCCTTAGCAGATTTATCGAAGCTTGTGACAGACAATTTGATAGAATACGCCGCCATGGATGTCTCCCACATACTCGATTCTCTCAACGATCCACAGCGCAATGCCGTCGCCAGTCCTGCCCGCAAGCTGCTGGTGTTGGCAGGTGCTGGCAGCGGCAAGACGCGTGTGCTGGTACATCGCATCGCCTGGCTGCTGGAGGCTGAGGGGATGTCTCCCTTCTCAGTACTGGCTGTGACCTTCACCAACAAGGCTGCACGAGAAATGCGCAGCCGTATCGAGTCCCTGCTGGGGCAATCATACAATGGTATGTGGGTTGGCACTTTCCACGGCCTTGCCCATCGACTGCTTCGAAGCCATTGGCAGGAAGCTGGCCTGGTGCAGGATTTTCAAATTCTCGACAGTGACGATCAACTGCGATTGATCAAGCGGATCAATCGTTCTCTGCAAATTGATGAAGACAAATGGCCAGCAAAACAATGCCAGTGGTATATCAATGGACAGAAAGACGAGGGACTGCGGGCGGCGAACATAGAACACTTCGATGACGACTACACCAAGACCATGCTGGAAATTTACCGGGCTTACGAAGAGGCCTGTAATCGTGGCGGCATGGTCGACTTTGGTGAAATTCTCTTGCGCGCGCATGAACTGTGGCTAAAAAATCCCCAGATTCTTGCCCACTATCAGAAACGTTTTCAGCATATCCTCGTTGATGAGTTTCAGGATACCAACACCATCCAATATGCCTGGTTGCGTGTACTCGCCGGCAATGACAATCAGCTTATGGTGGTGGGCGATGATGATCAGTCCATCTATGGCTGGCGTGGCGCCAAGATAGAAAACATTCAACAATTTAATGTCGACTTTGCTGACGCCGATATCGTACGCCTGGAGCAAAACTACCGCTCCACATCAACCATATTGCAGGCGGCAAATCAGTTGATCTCTAACAATCAGGGACGCCTTGGCAAGACCCTGTGGACCGAGGACGGCGAGGGTGAATCCATAAGCCTCTACGAGGCCTTCAATGAACAAGATGAAGCCAGATTCATCGTCGGTCGGCTGCAGGACTGGTTCAATGCCGGCAACAGGCGCTCCGACGCGGCGATCTTATATCGCTCGAACGCACAATCGAGAGAATTGGAAGATGCACTGTTGCGAGTCGGCATGCCTTACCGGATCTATGGCGGCCATCGCTTTTACGAACGCCTGGAGATCAAGAATGCCCTCGCCTATTTAAGATTGTTGATTAATCGGGATTACGATACTGCCATGGAACGAGTCATTAATGTCCCCACCCGCGGCATAGGGGGCCGCACCCTGGAAATGGTTCGCACACTGGCCAGAGCTGAATCATGCTCACTCTGGCAGGCCTGTGTGAAGGCTGTTAATGACTCTCTGCTTAGTTCCAGAGCCGCGAATGCGGTGTTGGTGTTTCTGGAATTAATCGACAAGCTGGATGCCGACTGCAATCGCCTTGAGTTGCATAAGAAAACGCAACACATCATCACCAACAGTGGCCTGGTTCAGCATCATGAAAAGGAAGGCGGTGAGAAGGCCAGGGCACGGATTGAAAACTTGGAGGAGTTGGTAACGGCAGCGAACAACTTTGATGATGTGACCGTCTATACAGAAGATCAAAACGAAAGTAATAGTGATTTGCCTGCGGCCAGGGAATTCGATCTCACTTCAAAAGCCTTTCTTGCAGCGTTCCTGGATCAGGCCGCGCTCGACGCTGGCGATACCCAGGCGAACGAGTCTGATGACGCCGTTCAGTTAATGACCTTACATTCTGCCAAGGGCCTGGAATTCGAGCTGGTTTTTCTGGCAGGTCTGGAAGAAGGGCTTTTCCCTCACAAGATGTCCATGAATAATATCTCCGGCCTGGAGGAAGAACGCAGACTCTGCTATGTCGGTATCACCCGGGCACGGAAAAAACTTTATCTCAGCCACGCCGAGTCGCGACGCCTGCACGGCGATGTTAATCTCTGCCGCCCCTCCAGATTCATCCGCGAAATACCGGATGATTTAGTGGATGAAGTTCGACTGAAAACCAGCATAAGCCATCCCCCCTCGAGACCTGACAGCAATAGCAGAGGCCTGGGCAGACGTATTGCTGGCAATATCGAAGTTCCGCAAACCGATCTGACTCTGGGTCAGCGAGTAGCTCACGGCAAGTTTGGCGAAGGCGTGATACTCAACTATGAAGGCCAGGGCTCGAACGCCAGAGTGCAGGTAAATTTTGATGCCGGGGGCAGTAAATGGTTAGTCTTGTCTTATGCCAAACTGGAAGTGTTGGTTTAGGAAACCCCGAATAATTCTTTTAAGTTTATAGGGTACGTCAACAATGCGATCAATCTTTCTTTTTCTCTTACTCTTCGGTGTCGTCGCCTGCGGCGAGCAAGCGTCGAGTCCCGGTGTCACCATAGCCCTGGCCACGAACCAGACTGTTTATGAGTGGAAGCTGATTACTTCCTGGCCAAAAAACTTGCCGGCACTGGGAACTTCGCCGCAACAATTTGCTGACATCGTAGCAACCATGAGCAATGGCAGGATGCAGATTCGGGTTTACGGCGCCAATGAATTGGTTGGTGGCCTGGAGGTGTTTGATGCCGTCTCCCAGGGCGTAGCTGAAATAGGACACCCCGCTGCCTATTCCTGGCAGGGAAAGATGCCTGGCGCGCCGTTCTTTTCCACAATTCCGTTCGGGCTTACCGGCACTGAAATGGATGCATGGCTGGCCTACGGTGGTGGCAATGAATTATGGCGCGAACTTTATGCGCCCTTCAATTTGATACCGGTTCGTGGCGGCAATTCCGGTACCCAACTGTTTGGCTGGTTTAACAAGGAAATAAATTCTCTGGATGATCTGCAAGGGCTGAAAATGAGAATCCCCGGCCTCGGCGGCGAGGTCTTTCGACGTGCCGGCGGCACTCCGGTAACCATGCAGGCCAGCGAGGTTTTCACCGCACTGCAGCCCGGGGCGCTGGATGCAACTGAGTTTGTTAGCCCCTACAATGATCTGGCGGCCGGCTACCATACGGTGGCTGATTACTACTACCCGGGCTGGCATGAGCCGGGCTCAACCCTGGAAGTGCTTTTTAACAAGTCAGCGATGGAGGCTTTGCCCGATGATCTGCAGGCCATCCTGTATGCCGGTGCCGAGGTAATGAATCAACTACTGATGGACGAACTAACCGCCAAGAATAATGCAGCCTTGCGAGTGCTGCTGGAAGAACACGATGTCGAATTGAGGAAGTTCCCTGACGAGGTGTTGATTGCACTACGAAAAATTTCAGACGAGGTAGTCAGGGAACTGTCTCAGGCCGACGCGGTTACGGGACGAATCTATGACTCCTACAAGCGCTTTCAGCAAGGAGTACAGAACTACCATCGTATCTCGGAAGAGGCCTATATCGAGGCGCGGTCCCTGCCAACAGAGCTTCCTGCAAACTAAAACAGACTATTTCGGCAAGGCTCGGGGGTTGCCTTCATCATCTATAGCCACAAAAACAAATATGCCTGCCGCCACCTTGCAGGAACTTTGTTCAATACTCCAGTTCGACATCCAGACCTCAACGCCAATGTGCATTGAGCTGCGCCCGGTTTTGATTAGTGTGGTGTAACAGCTCACAGTTGAACCCACGCTTACAGGCTTTAGAAAATCGATATGCTGGATTGCCACGGTGGCCGCTCTTCCCAGTGCCACTTTCTTGGTGGCAATGCCCGCCGCCAAATCCATCTGTGACACCAGCCAACCGCCGAAGATATCACCGTTGGCATTGGTGTCCTTTGGCATAGCCAGGGTCTGCAGTGCAAGTTCGCCCGCTGGCGTTGGAACCGCTTCGTCATTGCTCTTCATGGTTTGTAGTCCAGAGATATTGATTCATTGTTCAAAAGTTCCTAAGCACCGAGGGCAGCCAGGTCGCCAGTCCAGGCCACACCGCCAGTAATATCATCAAGCCCAGCTGCATAATAACAAATGGCACCACGCCCCGGTAAATATCGACTGTGTTTATTTCCGTCGGTGCCACGCTGCGCAAATAAAACAGTGAAAAACCAAACGGTGGTGTCAAAAACGACGTCTGCAGATTAATGGCTATCATTATCCCCAACCAAATCGGATCCAGGCCCATACCCAACAGGATTGGACCTACTATCGGCACCACCATAAAAGTGATCTCGATGAAGTCGAGCACAAAGCCGAGGGAAAAATCAGAATCATTACGGCAAACGTGGCTGCAACAACACCTCCCGGTAGATTACTCAACAACTCTTCAATCAGGCCATCGCCTCCAAAACCTCTAAATACAGAAGAAAAAATCGTCGCTCCCACCAAAATAAGATAGATCATGGAGCTGATGCGCATCGTCTCGATGCCTACTTCATGCAAAGTTTTCAGACTAAGGGCTGGTTTAATAAGTGCCAGTAACATCGCCCCTAACGCTCCGACGCTTGCTGCTTCGGTAGGAGTGGCAATGCCAGCGAGTATTGATCCTCAAACGGCAATCATGAGAGCCACCGGCGGTAGCAGCCCCTTTATAAGCGCCACAACCAGGCTCAGACGGGCAGGGGGCATTTGCTTGCTGCTGAATTGGGGGTGCCGCCGCCGGTCGTAAGATAGCGACCAGGAAGACATCGCTTGCATAGGCCAGCACCAGCATAAGCCCCGGAATAATCGCGCCGGCAAACAAGTCTCCGATGGAAACAAAGTTCGGCGCAAAGATGCCACTATTGAGCTGCGATTGCTGGTAGGCGTTAGAGATCACTTCGCCGAGCAGCACCAGGCAGATTGAAGGCGGGATTATCTGGCCCAGGGTGCCGGTGGCACATAAGGTCCCACAGGCCAGGGAGGGTTTGTACCCGGCCTTAAGCATCGTCGGCAACGACAGAATGCCCATGGTCACTACCGTCGCCCCCACTATCCCCGTGCTGGCAGCCAACAGCATGCCCACAATGATGACCGAAATGCCGAGGCCGCCTGGCATGCGGCCGAACATCAGCGCCATGTTTTTTAGCAGATCCTCCGCTATTCGGGATTTCTCCAGCATCACTCCCATGAACACAAAAAGGGGCACCGCAAAGAGGTTTTGATTCACCAGAATGCCATAGATTCGATTTGGAATGAGGGCGATAAATGCCGTATCGAAACTTCCCAGCAAACTACCAACGCTGGCAAACAACAATGAAACCCCCGCCAGAGTAGCGCCACCGGATAGCCCACCATCAGAGCCCCACAGACGACGGCAAAAAACAGCAGAGGAATAAATTCAGTCACGCTAGTCGATGCTACTCAGGCTCTGGGCCAGACTGCGAATTACGTCAAGAGCCATTTAGGAATTACCCTGTCGAATTCTGACGACCGCCTTCAGTATTTCTGCAATACCCTGAATCACTAGCAACACCGCCAACAGAATAATTGCGGCTTTAAGCAGATAGACATAGGGTAGGCCACTGAGCTCGGCGGAGCTTTCTCTAATTTGCCAGGAAATCGACACATAGTCCCAACTTGTCCAAATAATAAATCCTGCAGTGGGCAGCAAGAAAATCAGACCGCCCAGTAAATTCACCAGCGCTTTTTGGGTAACGCTAAGCCGGTTGTAAAAGATATCGACTCGCACATGGCCCTGCTCCTTTAACGTATAGGCCGCTCCCAACGTGAAGATCAGGGCGTTAACATAGATTATGGACTCTTGCAGGGCAATGGAGCCGGTTTGAAACAGGTATCGCAGCGCAACGATAAGCGCCATTAGCATCACCATTGCCACCGTAAGCCAGGCGGCACTCCTGCCAATGATATCCGTCATTGAATCAATAGCTCGGTAGAATTGTTCCATACGCATAGTTCGCCAGGTCCAAATAATGGCTGCCGCATTCATCGCGGATTATTGCACAGCAGGTCGCCCCCCGTGGCTCGATACGGTCTTGCACAGAGATCAAATCCAGGTTCGCAGCAGCTGATAGCTTAAAATCAGAAGCGCGATGCTCAGAACTATCATCAACAGCGCCAACAACCATAATAGTCCACGCCTCACGGTTACAGACAATCTGACCCGCCAGGCAGAGCCGCTATCTGCTGGCGGCGGCACCTCCGAAAATAACGTCGACAAGCTATAAAGCGTCAGTGACCAGCACAGTCCTACCAGGGCTGGTATCAGCCAGTCATCTCCAGGCAATAGCCCAGAGTCAAACAAGCTCAACACAAATATGCCGAGGAACCCCATGCCCAGGCCCATCAGTAGTAGTCTGAAATGACTCAGAAAAGTGGCAATAGCTTGTAAGCGTTCTATCATGGGCTATTAACTTTGCAGCCTTGCTGTTGGCTGCGTATCTACAATTTGAGCAGGTAATTGTCCGGCTGCAGTGCGCAGCAGCGAAGCTCTCACGAACTCCGCCTGCGCAGACTATCCTGATACGCTTTGCCAGGGAACCTCTGAATAATGATTTCCCAGTATAGTCAGATGTACAATACTGAAGATGTTACAATGCTAGCTAAGCTGAACTTGAAAAGACCGAACAACGTTCAGCCGTCGCCAAGCTTGGATTTCACTTTATGTTAATCGTTGTGTCCCCTGCCAAATCCCTCGACTATGAATCTCCCGTTAAAACACGGAAATTCACCGAGCCTGAATTTTTGCAAGAGTCCCGACAATTGGTAAGTCAGTTACAAAAACTGACACCCGACGGCTTTTCCAAATTAATGCATATCAGCACCAAGCTTGGGGAGTTAAACCATACCCGCTTCGCCAATTGGCATACTCCATTCGATTTGAAAAATGCCCGGCAGGCAATTTTTGCCTTTAAGGGTGACGTCTACGTAGGTCTGGATGCGGAACAGTTCAGCGCCGCGGATTTAAACTTTGCCCAAAAGCACCTGCGCATTTTGTCCGGCCTCTATGGCTCGCTGCGTCCGCTGGATTTAATGCAGCCCTATCGCCTGGAAATGGGCTCCTCTTTCTCTTATAAATCCCCTGGTGCTAAAAAAGGCAAGTCCCTCTATGAATTTTGGGATGGTAAGCTTACTGAAAATTTGAATTCTTTGCTGACACATGAGAAGCCGCCGGTTCTGATCAATCTGGCGTCCAAAGAGTATTTTAGTGCAATCAAGCTGAAGACCTTGGCAGCCGAGGTCATCACTCCAGTATTCAAAGATTATTCCGGCGGTAAATATCGGGTCCTCAGCTTTTTCGCCAAGAAGGCCCGCGGCGCAATGGTAGCCTATATAATTAGAAACAAAATTACAGCCACAAAGAAATTAAAAGACTTTAACAACGATGGATATCGCTACAGTGCCGCGGATTCCACCGAGTCAAATTTGGTCTTCCTGCGCAAGCAGAAATAGGCTGGCCTGGATACTCAATCGCAGCCCGCTTTCGTGACCAACCCTCTTCCCTTCAGTCAGCCCAGCGAGAATAACAAGCAGGTCATTCTTGATATTTTGAAGAGGCATTTGGCTACTGCCGACTCGCTGTTGGAAATTGGTGGCGGCAGCGGTCAGCATGCGGTCTTCTTCGCCGAGCAATTTCCGCGGCTGCGCTGGCAATCCTCCGATATCCCATCGAATGTTGACAGCCTTAATCTGCGCATCGCCGCGGCACAGCTACCCAACCTCCCCGCTGCCTTTGCCCTCGATGTTAATGATGCTCCCTGGAATTGCTGCCAATGCAAGGCCATCTATACGGCCAACAGCCTGCACATAATGTCCGCCGACTCGGTAGAAAACTTCTTCGACGGCGTGGCAGGACAGCTGCAAGAGGGCGGCAGGCTAATGGTCTATGGCCCATTCAGGTACGACGGCGCTTTTACCACCGAGAGCAATGCCCGCTTTGATCTTTGGCTCAAAGGCCGAGACCCGCTTAGTGGTATTAGGGATTTTGAATGGGTAAACAGCCTGGCAAGCAACGCCGGACTGCAGTTGCTTGAAGACAATGCCATGCCGGCCAACAACCAGTTTCTGATCTGGAAGAAATTTCGCTAGGAAATGCTTGCTTAGGGAAGCTTGTTCTTCACATCCTTGCTGACCTCACGATCACTAACTGAAGCGCCCCAAATAACCCCGCCTTGTACGCCGGCAGCACTGTCAGCTCTCTTTCTTATAAGGCAGTAAGGCCCGGGCTTGTAGCATATAGCTTTTTATATGCTCTCGCTCTTCCTGCAGAAAATTCTCAATAGCAGCAGCGAAGCCCTGATTCGCAAGCCAATGGTTGGAATACGTAATAATTGGTTCAAACCCCCGCTGGATTTTGTGCTCGCCCTGAGCCCCCGAGTCGAATGAACTCAGCCCATGCTCTATGCAATATCCCTGGCCCTGGTAGTAGCAGGTTTCAAAATGCAGGAACTGCTCGTCCCTGGCACTACCCCAGTAGCGACCAAATAGCTTGTCCGAGCTTTTGAAGAACAACGCCGCTGCTATCTCTCGTCGGTCTTGCATTGCCGATATCATAAATAACTGCTCTGGCATCGTGATTGACAGTGTTTGGAAAAATTCCTGATTAAGATAGCCTTGCATACCTCGCATCGCGTAAGTGCTTTGATAAAAACTATAAAAATTCTGCCACTGCTGCTGAGCTATCTTGCCGCCTTCGGTTATCTTGAAGGAAATGCCCTGGTCACGAACGCGCTGGCGTTCCTTCCTGATCGATTTTCGCTTGCGCGAATTAAGCGAATTCAGAAAATCATCGAAGCTCGTATAACCCTTGTTGTACCAGTGAAACTGGCTGGCGATACGCGACGATATTCCCAGGCGTTCAAAATCATCATGTTCCTGTTGCTGCGGGAATAGAATATGCCAGGACGAAGCTGCAATGGCCTCGGCTTTTTCAATTACTTTGTTACGCACTACTGCGGAAATCCTGGCTCTTACAGCCGGCTCACTTACACACAGCCGGTTACCAACACTGGGAGTAAAGGGTATCGCGCTGACAAATTTCGGATAGTATTCGTAGCCGTGGTTCTGGTAGGCGTGGGCCCATGACCAATCGAAAACATACTCCCCGTAGGAATTGGTTTTTAAGTAAAGCGGCATCACCGCCACCAGAGTTTTATCGGTGCGGCGCGCTTTCTCGTCTTTCTCCTGCGCTCTCTCGCTCAAAGGCTCTGCGGGGGAATAGACCGCAACATGGTGGGGTGCCCAGCCGGTAGCCGCAGTGGTGCACCCGGTCTCTTCCAGTGCATGGAGGAATTCGTACCGCGTAAAGGGATTGTCAGTGCCGGTAACCTGATTCCAGGCCTCTGCTCCGATTTCGGTGATAGAGTCGACAAAATTGATTTCGTACTTTTGCATAAATTGACTGCGGGCTGGTTTAGATGGCCTACGTATTCAAGTCCATACGGTTTCTTTCTTTTCAAAACTCAGTGTTTCTTTTCAAAACAGTGAATTTCTTTTCAAAACCCAGCGTTTCTTTTCAAAACCCAGTGATTCTTTTCAAAACAGAGTGCGGTACGTCGGTTAATTGAGTAGGATTGGTTCCCTGGCTCACTTTCGTTTAACTCAGGCGCCCCTGACAACTTAGCAGGTAGCTGGTGCAATCACCTAATCTGATACGTCGCATCGCGGAGAGTAAATCGACTCTTCGCAAGTCGGAGGCCAAAGTTGCAGGTTTCGTATTGGAACATGCAAGCGATGTTATTCGTATGCGAATCGTCGACCTGGCGTCCCGATCCTGTGTCAGCGAACCAACCGTCATTCGGTTTTGCCGCGCCATCGGCTTCGATGGCTTCCAGTCATTCAAGCTTCAATTGGCCCAACAACTAAGTCTGGGCGATGTTTTTACTCAATTTGCAGTAGATGACAAAGACACGATTGCTGACCTCAGGAACAAGGTCTTCGACACCACGGTAGGCTCACTCCTTACGGTGCGGGATGAGCTCGACGTTGACACCCTCGAGCTCGCCATTACTACTCTGAACGAGGCCACGCGAGTTGAATTTTATGGTTTCGGCGCGTCTGGCTCTGTGGCCGCAGACGCCCAGCATAAGTTTTTCAGGCTGCAACTTTCCACCGCTGCCTACACCGACCCACATATACAACACATGTCTGCCATCTCCCTGGGCGCGAACGATGTAGTGGTAGCGATCTCTCAATCCGGTCAGACCCAGGCGCTTCTGCAAAGTGTGCGCCTGGCCATGGAGGCCGGAGCCACAGTGATTGGCCTCGCGCCGCAGCACACAGCTTTAAGTGAACAGTGCAGCATCCCGATCTATGTAAATGTAGAGGAAGATTTACAGACCATTGCTCCGGTCTCATCACGGATCGCCCACCTCGTGGTAATCGATGTGCTTGCCACCGGTGTGGCTCGACATCGCAAGCCTTTTCTAAAAGACCATTTAAAGAGACTACACAAGAGCCAAAAAGCGTTGAGAACATCGACCTCGAGCCGAGAGCAACTCGACGCCTTTTCCGGCTAGCCGTTGCCAGCCAAAGAGTTTCTACTCGACAGTTATCGAGTGTTTTAGAACAGTAAATAATATTTACTACTCAATTTACGTGTTTTATCAATATCTCGTCAGAGTTAGTTGGAAGAACTATCATTGTTCCGTCTTTTGATAAGATATAATTACTAAATTCCTCTTTTACTCCCCTTAAAAAGACATCCTCCATAATAGCATTCCTTGGCGCAGGTAAGAGATGATACAAAACCAGGTATCCAGCATTAGACAATTTAGCAGCATCAACAGCAGAAGTATGATAATTTTGAATGTCTTCAATTCCTATTTTTGCTAGCGAGTTAAATGGAAGAGCTGTATTGACTGCTTCTAATAATTCAACTGACATCGCTTCATGAAATAATACATCGGTATTCTTTGATGCTTCCAGAACACTCTGAGAGTATGTTGTATCTCCACTTATAACTATACTTCTATCCTTATATTTTATTTTGAAACCCAACGAAGGTTCTATTGGGTGGTGTTCTACAAGAAAAGCTGATATTTTCAAATCCTCGTTCTCATAGACTGGTTTACTAAAATTATCGATGGTGGCTCCATTAAAACCAGCCACATTCAGAGGCGCAAATATGTCACCATGGTGTTCGTTTCTATATTGGTTGTCATATTGAATAGATGCTTCAATGCCGTCTAAAACTTTGAGGATTCCCTCTCCACCATAAACCTCTAGTTTTGATTTACGATCAGCCCCAACCCACCCCTATAGATGAAGATCTTCTAGATCTGAATAATGATCTAAATGCAAATGAGATATAAAAACTGCTTTTATTTTTCCAAGGGGAATCCGCCAGTTAACTAAATTACTAACACTCTTATCACCAATATCAAAAATATAATATTCATCGCCAGCTTTCACTAAAATACAGGTTTCAGCCCTTGTTGGATGAGCAAGTGGTGATTTCGAACCACATACAACGGCAGATAGAGAATCTTCTTCAGGAAATATTTTTAGGTTGCTAGTAACTAGCCTTTCTACGGCTCGATAAACTAATATATCTTGAACTATATTAAATCTCAGTGAAAGAATTCCTATCGCTGAGAGTAAAAAAATTGTTATAGCTAAATATTTAATTTTTATGATCATCTTAATTTACTGTTGTAAACTACTCCACAGTGACAGATTTGGCCAGATTTCGTGGATGGTCTATGTCCGTGCCTTTGGTTATCGCGACGTGATAGGACAGTAGCTGCAGTGGAATGGTAAATACAACAGGATCGAGGATATCCGGGCAGGTCGGCAGATTAATTACTTCGCAACTCTTATCACTCTTGTATTGAATACTCTCGTCAGCGAACACATAGAGTTTGCCGCCGCGCGCACTGACTTCCGCCAGGTTCGCCTTTAATTTCCCTAACAAATCATTATTCGGTGCCACCGCAATAACCGGCATGTCGCTGTCGACCAGGGCCAGGGGGCCATGCTTTAACTCTCCGGCAGGATAGGCTTCGGCGTGAATATAAGATATCTCCTTGAGTTTAAGTGCTCCTTCTTTGGCGACAGGATACTGAATGCCTCTACCCAAAAATAGACTGTGGTGTTTATCGGAAAATTGCTTGGAGAGTTTTTTAATCTTTTTGCTGAGTTTCAGGGTCTTTTCAACCAGGCCCGGTAGCTTGGCCAACTCCCTTACCAGCTTCGCTTCCTGCTTCGCCTTGAGACCAGTCCGGCGCGCGAGCACGATAGACAAAATGAGCAGCAGGCTTAGCTGTGTCGTAAATGCCTTGGTGGAAGCCACGCCAATTTCCTGCCCCGCCATTGTTAACAAGCAGAACTCCGTTTCCCGTACCAGGGCACTTGTGGCTACATTACATATCGCAAGACTGGCTACATAGCGCATCTTCTTCGCGTATCGAAGTGCCGCCAGGGTATCCGCCGTTTCACCAGATTGAGAAACCACTACAAACAAGGTGCCTGGCTGCACAATAATGTCTCTATACCGGTAGTCACTTGCTATATCTACCTGGCAGGGGATTTTGGCGATGGATTCCAACCAGTATTTTGCAATTTGCCCGGCATGAAAACTGGTGCCACAGGCGACTATCTGCACACTTTTTACTTTATCGAAGATAGCGCCAGCCTTGTTGCCGAACGCTTCTTCCAATACCCGTGTAGCACTTATCCTGCCAGCCAGCGTGTCACGAATCACCTGTGGCTGTTCGTGAATTTCTTTGAGCATGAAGTGTTGATACTCACCCTTCTCCACCGCGTTTGACTGGTTCTGTACTGTTGCTACCGGTCTTTTTACTTTTTTACTGCCATGCCACACGTCCACTGACTTCAGAGTAACCTTGGCGATGTCTTCTTCTTCAAGGTAGATGAACCTGTCGGTGACCTGTCCCAGAGCAAGCGGATCCGATGCAACAAAATTTTCTCCAATCCCCACACCCACTACTAGTGGGCTTCCGCTCCTCGCTACGATTATCTGATCTGGTTCAGAGCCATCTATAACACACAGGCCATAAGCGCCATGTAGCTTTTTAACTGTTTTTTGCACCGCAGCAAGCAGCGATACCTTCCCTGCTCTTCGGGCCTGATGAATTAAATGAGCTATGGTCTCGGTGTCGGTTTCCGTTTTGAAGACGTAGCCGTCCGCTCTTAATTTTGTCCTGAGGGCCTCGTAATTTTCGATGATGCCGTTGTGAGCTATGGAAATTTCATCACTGGAGTTATGGGGGTGAGCGTTGGCAATAGTTGGTTTGCCATGCGTGGCCCAGCGCGTGTGAGCGATGCCGAGCTTGCCCTTGATTTTAGCCTTTTTTACAGCGTCCAGTAGTTTCTTAACTTTGCCGACAGTTTTAACTACCGTGACGTCACTTGTGTTGTCGTGCGCTAGTGCGATCCCCGCCGAATCGTAGCCTCTATATTCCAGCCTCTTAAGACCTTCCAACAGTATGCCCGTAACGTCTCTTTCTGCAATTGCACCTACAATGCCGCACATTTTTATTCTCGAAGCTTATCTGTCTGTGTTTTTAAAGGTTTTATTTTTGAATGACTTACTTTTTACCAGGCCGTTTCCATCCAGAAACATTACGTTGTTTGCTTCTCGCCACCGCTAGGTCGCCAACAGGAACATCGACGTTAATGGTAGAGCCTGCCGCAATAAATGCGTTATCGGCCAATTCAATTGGTGCCACCAATACGCTATTTGAACCAACGAAGACATTATTGCCAACTCGAGTCCGGTGCTTGTTTACCCCATCGTAATTGCAAACAATGACGCCTGCTCCAATATTTACGTTCTCGCCAAGCTCGGCATCACCGATATAGGCCAAATGGCTGGCTTTAGATCCTTTGCCAATTATCGCATTTTTGGTTTCGACGAAATTTCCTATCTTCACATTATCTTTTAAAATGGTGCCAGGTCTAATTCTTGCGTAGGGGCCGATAGTGGTGTTTTTGCCTATTACGGCGCCTTCTATTATTGTGCCGGGGAGGATTTTTGATCCCTCCCCAATTGCTGCGTCTTTGATCGATGTGTTGGCTCCGATGGCTACATTGTCGGCCAGGGTCACCTCTCCATCAAATATGACATTAACATCTATTTCTACATCTTTGCCGGTTTCCAAGACACCTCTAATATCAACACGTGCCGGATCTCTTACCGCAACACCCGCCTGTAGTAGTGTTTCTACTTTGCCCATTTGGTAGTGTCTCTCTAAACTGGCCAGCTGAGATTTGTCATTCACACCCTGGGTTTCAAACTCGTCTTCAATAAGCTGCGCGTTGATTTCACATTTTTCCTTTGCCGCCAGGGCAACGATGTCGGTGAGATGGTATTCGGCTTGCGCGTTATTATTTTTAAGTTCGCTCAACCAACGCGCCAGCTTCAACGCCGGAATCGCCATGATGCCACTATTGATCTCTTTTATCTGTTTTTGTTCGGTGCTCGCATCTCTTTCTTCGACGATGGCCGTTATTGCATCGGCGCCATCCCGAATGATTCTGCCCATACCGCTTGGATTTTCTGTCTTCACGGTTAGCAGTGAAAGCGTGTCGGCGTTGGTCTGGAGAAGTAATTTTTGCAGGGTGGATGTCTTGATTAAAGGAACGTCGCCATAAAGAACTAGAACCAGATTATCTTCGCTGCCCAAATCGAGACCTGGCAGTGCTTGCTGAACCGCGTGGCCGGTACCCAGTTGTGGCTCCTGGCTTGCCCAATTCAGATTGGGCGCGTCTTCGCTGGCCGCCAAATATTGCTTGATTTCATCGCCACCATAGCCCACCACAATATGCAGCCTGCTGCTGTCTAGTTTTTGGGCTGCGGCGATGACGTGCTCGAGCATGGATAGACCGCCGATACGGTGTAGCACCTTCGGCAGGCTGGAGTTCATTCTGCTGCCCTTGCCCGCGGCCAAAATTACGACGTCCAGTTTCATATCAATTTTCTACGACTAGTGAGCTTACAAAACAATGTGAACAAGAAATGAGAGTATCAAAAAAAAAGGCAGCTAGTGCTACCTTTTCCATGCAATCGAATAGGGCCACAAGCCGCCAATGCTATTTGCGCATTTGCCGGAGTGCTCTGAGCTGTGCTGCCGCCTCGGCCAACTGAGTTGCGGCTATTGAATATTCAAAATCAGCGGCCTGATCGGCTATGGCTTGCTCTGCGTCTTCCATCGCTTTAATAGCCGATGCCTCGTCGAGATCATCTGCACGCAGTGCGGTGTCTGCCAACAAGGTAACGACGCCCCTTTGTACTTCCAGGAAACCGCCGGAAACATAGAACAACTCTTCTTCGCCACCGTTTAGAACCAGCTTTACTGGCCCTGGAATCAGAGCTGTTAACAACGGCGCGTGGCCAGGCGCAATTCCCAGATCACCGAGGGAGCCTGCCGCCACTACCATCTCAACCAGACCAGAGAAAATACTCTTTTCTGCGCTTACGATGTCACAATGCATTGTCATAGCCATAATCAGGTTCTCTGCTGTTAAAGAGTCTTGGCCTTCTCTATTGCTTCTTCTATGGTTCCTACCATGCTGAAGGCCTGCTCGGGGAGATCGTCGTGCTCTCCTGCCAGGATCGCCTTAAAGCCTGCAATGGTATCCTTGAGCGAAACATACTTGCCCGGAACGTTGGTAAATATTTCCGCAACTGTAAACGGCTGCGACAGGAATTGAGAAATTCTACGCGCCCTGTAAACAGTTTGCTTGTCTTCATCTGACAGCTCATCCATTCCCAAAATAGCAATGATGTCTTTTAGTTCCTTGAATCTTTGCAGAACCGTTTGCACACCGCGCGCCACATCATAATGGTCCTGGCCAATCACCAGCGGATCGAGCTGCCTTGACGTAGAGTCCAGCGGATCGACCGCAGGGTAAATACCCAGTGAGGCGATGTCGCGAGACAGCACCACCATGGCGTCGAGGTGAGCGAAGGTTGTAGCCGGTGATGGGTCGGTCAAGTCATCTGCCGGGACATAAACCGCCTGAATTGAAGTAATGGAACCATCTTTAGTTGAGGTTATTCTTTCCTGCAACGCTCCCATTTCCTGCGCCAGGGTCGGCTGATAGCCCACCGCCGATGGCATCCGGCCCAACAGTGCAGATACCTCGGTACCCGCCAGAGTGTAACGATAAATATTGTCGATGAACAAGAGTACATCACGGCCGTCATCGCGGAATTTTTCCGCCATGGTTAAGCCGGTCAGTGCAACCCGCAGTCTGTTGCCGGGAGGTTCATTCATTTGACCGTAGACCATGGAAACTTTGGACTCGCCTTCCAGGTTGATTACCCCGGATTCCTGCATTTCATGATAAAAGTCATTGCCTTCGCGAGTACGCTCGCCGACTCCGGCAAAGACAGAGAGGCCGCCACTGGCCACAGCGATGTTGTTAATCAGCTCCATCATGTTGACGGTCTTGCCGACACCGGCACCACCGAATAGACCAACCTTGCCACCCTTCGCAAACGGACAGATCAGGTCAATAACCTTGATGCCGGTTTCCAGCAGCTCGTTGCTTGAGGCAAGCTCGTCGTAAGCGGGAGCGTCACGATGGATCGGCATGCGCGTCTTCTCAGCAATAGGCCCGCGCTCGTCAATCGGTCGACCTAGCACATCCATGATGCGGCCAAGTGTTTCTTCCCCTACCGGGACCGAGACCGGCGCACCGGTGTCATCAACGTCGAGACCACGGCGTAAGCCTTCCGTGCTTCCCAGCGCGATAGTCCTGACCACGCCATCACCCAACTGCTGCTGCACTTCCAGGATAATTTCCGTGCCATCAACACTCAACGCGTCATAAACCCTGGGAACAGTTTCCCTGGTAAATTCGACGTCGATTACAGCTCCAATAATTTGAACTATGCGACCGCTACTCATGTTCGGTTCCTCTTAATCTGTAGCACTTAATCTAAAATTTAATAATAAATTCACGGAGTCCCACTGACCCCTCACGCATGGACGACAATTAGACCGCTGCCGCGCCACTCACAATCTCTGATAATTCCTGGGTAATAGCGGCCTGCCTGGCCTTGTTGTATACCAATTGCAGACCGTCGATAAGGTCGCCCGCGTTGTCGGTTGCGCTCTTCATCGCAATCATTCTTGCGGCCTGCTCACAGGCGTTATTTTCAATTACGGCCTGGTACACCTGCGACTCAATATAGCGATCCAGCAGGCCGTCCAATAATTCCTTGGCATCGGGCTCGTACAGATAGTCCCAATGGTGTTGCAAGTCTTCTTCTGTAGAGGGCAACAGCGGCAGTATCTGCTCAATCTCTGGCTTCTGCGTCATGGTATTGATAAAGCTGGTACTGACAATCTGCAATTGATCAATTTCATGACTATCAAATTTATCCAGCATGACTTTTACTACACCGATCACATCGGCAACCGCTGGAGCATCACCAATATTTCGTACGGTAGCGACAACGTTGCCGCCGTAACTGTTAAAGAAAGTCGCGGCTCGCGCGCCTATCAGGCAAAGATCGATTTCTACGTTGCGATCATGCCAGGCCTTCATTGAAGCAACGGCGGCCTTAAAGGCATTGATGTTCAAGCCACCACAGAGTCCACGGTCCGTTGACACCACGATGTAACCAACCCGCTTCACTTCTCTGGTATCAAAATATATATGCCGATATTCCGGTGTAGCATTCGCGATATGTCCAATCACAGAGCGAATACGATGGGCGTAAGGCTTGCCCAATTTCATGCGATCCTGAGCCTTGCGCATCTTGCTGGCCGCAACCATCTCCATCGCACTGGTGATTTTCTGAGTGTTTTTAATACTCGAAATCTTGGCTCGTATTTCTTTTCCGCTGGCCATTTCTCTTGCCTGTTCTCTTGTTTGTTCTTTTGCTGTTGACTTGCAGCTGCCTGCTAGCGCATTTACCTATCAGGGCACTGCTTACCAGGATTGTGTGGACTTGAATTTTTCCAGGGCCGCCTTGAACTGGCCTTCGATGTCTTCATTGTAGTCGCCGCTTTCGTTGATGCTCGCCATCAAGTCGCTACTTTCGCTGTTCATGTAAGACAGCAACGATCCCTCAAAATCCAGCACCTTGTTAAGTTCGATATCCTGAAGATAGCCTTCGTTCGCCGCATACAAGGAAACTGCCATCTCTGCTACAGAAAGTGGGGAGTATTGCTTCTGCTTCATCAACTCCGTCACCCGCTGACCGTGCTCCAGTTGCGCTCGAGTCGCATCATCGAGGTCGGAGGCAAAGGCCGCGAAGGCCGCCAGCTCTCGATACTGAGCCAGGGCAATACGAATACCACCACCGAGCTTTTTAATAATCTTGGTCTGCGCCGCACCACCCACACGAGAAACCGAGATCCCCGGGTTCATCGCCGGTCGAATGCCCGCATTAAACAAATCAGTTTCAAGGAAAATCTGGCCGTCGGTAATGGAAATGACGTTGGTGGGTACGAAAGCCGATACGTCACCCGCCTGGGTTTCGATAATCGGCAGAGCCGTCAGTGAGCCAGTCTTTCCCTTCACTTTACCGTCCGTGATCTTCTCAACGTAGTCAACACTCACTCTCGCCGCACGCTCTAAGAGACGTGAATGCAAGTAGAAAACGTCACCCGGATAGGCTTCTCTTCCTGGTGGTCGGCGCAATAACAGGGAGATCTGTCGATAGGCCCAGGCCTGCTTGGTTAAATCGTCATAAATGATTAATGCGTCTTCGCCACGGTCCCGATAATATTCGCCCATGGAACAGCCAGAATAAGGTGCAATAAACTGCATGGAGGCAGGATTCGCTGCGGTCGCAGCGACCACAATGGTGTATTCCATCGCGCCGTGCTCTTCCAACTTACTGACTACGTTCGCAACCGATGAGGCCTTCTGCCCGATCGCAACATAGACACACTTAATGCCCTTGCCTTTCTGGTTGATGATGGTGTCGATGGCCACCGCTGTTTTACCAACCTGACGGTCACCAATAATCAGTTCGCGCTGGCCGCGACCAATCGGGGTCATTGAATCGATAGACTTCAGGCCGGTCTGCACCGGTTGGGAAACCGACTGCCTGGCAATTACACCCGGCGCCACCTTTTCTACTGCCGCTGTAAGCTTGGCTTCGATCGGCCCTTTTCCATCTATGGGTTTGCCCAGGGCATCAACAACTCGGCCTTCCAGTTCAGGGCCTACTGGCACCTCCAAAATTCGCTGCGTACAACGACAAGTTTGACCTTCTTTCAACGACAGGTAATCACCTAAAACCACCGCTCCTACGGAGTCACGCTCCAGGTTCAGAGCCATTCCATACAGGCCCCCCTCGAACTCGATCATTTCCCCATACATCACATCAGCCAGGCCATGAATGCGGATAATACCGTCAGACACGCTTACGATTGTGCCCTCATTCTTGGCCTGCACGGAGACATCGAGTTTATCGATGCGCTGTTTTATAATTTCACTGATTTCTGATGGATTCAGTTGTTGCATGCTTTTTCCCTTGGTCCTGACCTGTTCAGGAATTCATTAATTCCGCTAATTTGGACAATTTGCCACGAACAGAGTTATCTATCACAGTATCTCCTGCCCGGATTACGGCGCCACCGATCAAGCTTTGATTCACGCGGGTGGCCAATTTTATTTCTCGTTGTAATCGCGTCTTCAGTGCCTGGGCCAACTTGTCTGAAACATCTGAACTGATTTCAAACGCCGTGGTAATTTCAACGTCAACGGATTTCTCTTGATTGGCCTTGAGAGCCTCAAACAAAGTGGAAATTCCCGATAAAAGATCCAGACGCTTATTCTCGGCAAGCAGGCGAATAAAATTCTGGCCCTTGCTATCCAATCCATCACCACAGACGTCTATCAGACACTGAGCCAGCTGTTCTGCCGCCAGCGCAGGGGAAGACAGCATTGTCGCGACGGGGCCCTCGTCCGCGACGGAGGCCAACACAGCCAACATCTTTGACCAGCTTTCCAGATCGCTGTCGGCCAGCGCAACTTCGAAAGCTGCTTTGGCGTAGGGCCTTGCTAATGTGATTATTTCTGCCATTTTATCTATTCGAGTGGTTGCGGATAAAGTCGCTGATTAAAGCTCTGCTGCTAGCTTGCTAAGCATCTCTTCGTTTGCTGCCTGGTCTATGGATGACTCCAGTATTTTTTCCGCGCCAGCAATAGCTATTGCTGAAACTTGCTCTCGCAGAGCTTCCTTCGCCCGATTCATTTCCTGCTCGATCTCAGCATTGGCACCAGCAATAATGCGCTGACCCTCTTCCCTGGCGTGGTCCTTGGCTTCATCCACAATCTGGGAAGCGCGCTTGTTGGCTTGGTCAATGATGGTGGCAGCTTGAACTTTGACTTCTTTTAGCTGCTCGATAACCTTGGCTTGTGCCAATTCCAGGTCTTTTTCGCCTCGAACACCGGCTTCCAGGCCATCCGCAATCTTCTGTCTGCGTTCTTCCAGAATATTGGCAAATAGAGGCCAGACTTTGGCTTGGCAAAACCACCAAAACACAAAGAAGGCTATGGACTGTCCAATGAAGGTTAAATTAAAACTCACGGCACAACTCCTGCTATTCAGGTTTATAAATCAGAGCGTGAACTAGCCACCCGCTGCTAATGTAGCCAGATAAGGATTGGCGAAGGTGAACCACATGCCGATACCAATACCGATCATGGTTACCGCGTCGATAAGGCCTGCCACCAGGAACATGCTGGTTTGCAGTTTACCGGCCAATTCCGGCTGACGAGCTGAGCCTTCCAGGAATTTGCCTCCCAAAATACCGAAGCCAATCGCGGTGCCAAGTGCGCCCATTCCCAGTACCAGCAAAACGCCGAGTACGGTAAAAGCCAATATCATTTCCATTTCTTTTCTCCAGGTTTTCTTCAGTTCAGATAATAATTAATGCAGTTAGTGGTCGTGGACCTCATGCGCGGCATTCAGGTACACAATTGTTAACATCATGAACACAAATGCCTGCAGGGGTATTACCAGTAAGTGAAATACAGCCCAGACAAAATGGGCGGGTAACTGGTATGCCCCCAGCATCGACGCAATTAACAGGAACAACAACTCCCCCGCATAAAGGTTGCCAAACAACCGCAGACCCAATGAGATCGGCTTCGCAAACAGGGTAGGGACTTCGATAATTAGATTGAAAGGAAGCATCCATTTACCGAACGGGTGAAACGCCAACTCGGCAAGAAAGGCGCCCAGCCCCTTTTCCTTGATACTGTAATAAAGGATAAGTGCAAAAACACTCAGGGACATGCCCATGGTGATGTTGACATCGGTGGTCGGCACTATCTTGAACGACATATGCTCCAGACCAAACACCACTTCGCCTATCCCGCTAGCCAGGCTGGTGATCCAGTCTACCGGCACCAGATCCATGGTATTCATGAGGATAATCCAGACAAATATGGTCAATGCCAGTGGTGCCACCAGAGGATTTTTCCCGGTGAAGCCCTCGGCAACCCGCGCCTCAACGAATTCAAATATCATCTCAACGAAGTTTTGCATGCCGCTGGGCGTGTCGGAGGTAGCTTGTTTGCCGATGTAACGGAAAAACAGCAGAAATGCTGCACCTATGAAAACAGACCATCCCAGAGTATCTACGTGAACCGACCAGAAGCCCATTTCCAGCGCTTCTTCGGGTGTGTGAGCCAAACCCCAGCCACCATCAACATGCCTACCATAGGTTAGATAGGATAAATGATGAGTAATATACTCTTGCACTGTTTGGGTTTCAGCGCCATGTTCGGCCGCTGCGTGGGCTGCCTCTGCTAACTCTGCCATCTATAAACTCTTTTTTGAGCTCTCGCTTCTATTGCTAAAAGGCCTGCTATTTATAAACCCGGACATCACTACGCCCACAAAATGGGCGACTATAAACCCAAGTATCAAGGCGATTTCATGTAAACTGCTGATCAGGGCAAAACTAAGCGCAAACAGCGCCACGGTAATGATTATTTTGCCCAACTCCCCTCTTATAAAACTCTTAACAATCTTCTCTGCATTCCGCGCTCCCTGATATCTAAAAGCGTGTAGGGCGAAATAACTGTTGGGCAATGCGCTAATCAGCCCCCCCAGCAGCGCGGAGAAGGCCATCGTCGTGCCTGAAAACATCAGAGAAATAATCGATATAAAGCCCGTTATCGCTAGCTGTGCGACGATCACTTTATATATTGGGGGGGCTTTTAAATTAGACACTATTAGACTATTTAGCTTGGCTGATACCCCAGCCCACACCCCAAAACACCTGCAATAATTACCAGTATTGACCACCTGCTCCTACAGCGGCGATCATAAAAGCAGGCGCATTATAGGGGCTTTGTCAGGCCTTATCAAGAGACTGGCGCTGATACTGGGTCAGGTTCTGGCGCAGAACCGGCCTTAATCAGAGATTACTTTATGTGGGAGAGTATACCGTCCAGCTCGTCTAAAGAATTGTATTTTAGAACAAGCCTTCCTTTCCCTTTAGCAGTGTGTTGAATCATTACCTTGGCGCCCAGCTTTTCGGCCAGATTTTCCTCCAGACTCTTTATATCCGGGTCAACCAGCTTACTTGCCGTGGCCGAGCCACCGCCAGCAATAAGGCGCCTCACCAGGGATTCTGTTTGTCGCACCGACAAGCCCCTGCCCACTACCGTGCGGGCTGCCTCAGATTGCTGAATATCCGGCAACGACAGTAGCGCCCGGGCGTGGCCCATTTCCAGGTCACCATGTTCGAGCATACGCCGTACATCTATGCTCAAACCTATCAACCTGATCAGGTTGGTTACGCTGGTACGAGACTTGCCAACCGCATCGGCCACCTCCTGTTGCGTGAGCTTGAACTCGTCTTGCAATCGCTTCAGCGCCATCGCTTCTTCGATGGGGTTGAGGTTTTCCCGCTGAATATTTTCGATAAGTGACATGGCGATAGCCGCCTCGTCACCAACTGGCTTGATGATGGCCGGAATCGTATCCATGCCAACGATCTGGGTGGCTCGCCAGCGGCGCTCGCCAGCGATAATCTCATACTTGTCTGCAGAAATAGGTCTAATGATGATGGGTTGCATGACGCCCTGAACCTTGATGGAATTGGCTAATTCCTGCAAAGCTTCCTCATGCATATCGGTTCTGGGTTGGTATTTTCCGGCCTGAATGAGGTCGATGGGGACGTTTTTCAGGTCTCCGTCTCTGTCGGCCGATACCGGTGCGGACCTGTCCTTGGGCCTGCCAAGCAGGCTGGCCATGGTTTCTGTGCTGCCCGCCGACAAAAGCGCATCGAGCCCTTTTCCGAGCTTTTTCCTGTCTGTCATGTCACACCTGGGCTCTAACGTGGTTGGGATTTGCGCCCGGGTTATCCGGCAACACCGGCGGCGGCTTCGTCATTGCGCCGTAAAAGCTCTCCGGCAAGGGCCAAATACGCGAGGGCTCCCCGCGATTGTCTGTCGTACTTAATCACGGGCACACCGTAGCTTGGCGCCTCAGCCAGTCTTACATTTCGGGGTACAACTGTCCGGTAAACAGTGTCGCCAAAATAACTAAATAATTGACCACTAACTTCGGTTGTCAACTTATTCCTTGGGTCATACATGGTTCGCAATATGCCTTCAATCTTCAGCTGGGGATTAAATCTATCACGAATAGTTGCAATTGTTTCCATTAGTGCAGACAAGCCTTCCAGCGCGTAATACTCACATTGCATTGGTATGACTACACCGTCGGCCGCAACCACCGCATTAACCGTCAGCATATTCAATGACGGCGGGCAATCTATGACTATGTAATCATAGTTATGTCGAACCCCTTCAATGATTCCTCGCAGCCGGAACTCCCGGTCATCCACATTCAACAGTTCTATCTCAGCGGCAACCAGGTCTGTATTCGATGGCAGCAGATCATACCCTGGTATCTCGGGTTGCAGCACGACCTGATCAAAATTTGCATCCGCGCAAAGCAAGTCGTAAACCGAAGTGCTCAAACCTGACTTATCGACGCCACTACCCATAGTGGCGTTGCCCTGAGGATCAAGATCAATAAGCAGGACTTTTTTTCGAGTTACTTTCAGGGACGCCGCTAGATTTACGGAGGTGGTGGTTTTGCCCACACCTCCTTTTTGGTTTGCGATTGCTAAAACTTTACCCACTGCTGTTGCTCCAAAAACTACTCGCGAATCACTTCGACAAGGTGTCGTTGATATTCACTCTCGGGTATGTCCAATTTAATAACCCTGTTGACTTCAAATCCCGCTGGCAAGCTCTGTAATTCTTGCTGCGGGTAGCGTCCTTTCATGGCTAGAAGTTTAGTTTCTTTACCAAATAATTGTTGTGATTTAGATACCATATCCTCCAAAGAAGAGAAGGCACGGCATATCACCATATCAATTTGCTGTTGATTTTGATAGTGCTCGATTCTAGTATTTTCTATGCTGATGTTCTCTAGCTGCAGTGCGATTTTCACCTGAAATAGAAATCGGGTCTTCTTGCCATTGCTGTCAATCAAGACAAAATCCCGTGTCGGATTCATGATTGCCAGCGGGATACCAGGCAAGCCTGCTCCAGTACCTACATCAATAATTCTGCTCCCATGTAGATAGGCGTTCAGAGACAAGCTATCCAGCAAGTGTCTCGACACCATGGCGCTAAGGTCATCAACAGCGAACAAATTAAAATGCCGATTCCACTTTTTCAGCAGCTGCAGATAAGAAATCAATGCTGCGGACTGGCCATCATCTGCCGTCAGATTTAGCCGGTCGAGTCCTTGTTTTAGTTCCTGCTCTAATGCCTGAGACACAGCAAGTTGCCCGTGATGATTGAGTGCAGCATTATCCTGCTTTGCGGTTAACCGCCTTGCCTTTCTTTAGATAAACCAGCAGTAAGGAAATAGCTGCCGGCGTCATGCCCGGAATTCTGCTTGCCCTGCCGATGTTTTCCGGTTTCGCCGCTAACAGTTTTTGTTTCAGTTCGTTGGATAAGCCCGACATCTGTTGGTAGTTAAAATCTAGCGGCAGCGCCGTGTTCTCCTGCTTCTTCAACCTGTCTATCTCATCCTGCTGCCGATCGATATAACCTTGGTACTTTAATTGAATTTCTACCTGTTGGGCTACTTGTTGATCCAACTCGCCCATCGCACCGGCGTCGGTAGCTTCAGCTGATACTGCGCGACACAGCGAAGCATGGTCAACGTGTGGTCGCGCCAGCAAATCGGCAAGACTGTACTCTCTGGACATGGGTCTTTCCAATAAGGCATCTACTTTCCGGGCTGCAGACGTATTGGGATGCACCCAGTGATTGCGCAAGCGATGTAATTCGGTTTCAATTTTCTCTCGCTTCTCATTGAAAAATTGCCAGCGCTCATCATCGACCAGTCCCAGTTCCCGGCCCTTCTCAGTGAGTCTCAAATCTGCATTGTCTTCCCGTAAAGTTAGCCTGTATTCCGCTCGGCTGGTAAACATCCGATAGGGCTCATTCGTGCCCAGGGTAATCAGATCATCAACCAGCACGCCCAGATAAGCCTGGTCTCTTCTTGGGCACCAATAATCTTCACCTCTAGCGGCGCGGGCGGCATTCAATCCCGCCAGCAGTCCCTGTGCTGCCGCTTCTTCATAGCCAGTGGTTCCATTGATCTGGCCCGCAAAATAGAGGCCCTTGATGCACTTCGTTTCCAGCGAGTATTTCAAATCCCTTGGATCAAAATAATCATACTCTATCGCATAACCGGGCCGGGTTATGTGCGCGTTCTCAAACCCCTTGATTTGCCTGAGCATATCCACCTGAATATCGAAAGGCAGGCTTGTGGATATCCCATTTGGATAAAGCTCGTTGGTAGTAAGCCCTTCCGGTTCCACAAAAATCTGGTGCGATGTTTTATCGGCAAAGCGCATTACCTTGTCTTCGATAGAGGGGCAATAGCGGGGACCGGGACCTTCAATAACTCCCGTGTACATGGGCGATCGATTCAAACCGCTGCGAATAATGTCATGGCAGCGCTCGTTAGTTGCGGTGATGTAGCAATTAATCTGTTGCGGGTGATCGGATTTCTGTCCCAGGTAAGACATTACCGGCAGGGGGCTATCCCCTACCTGTACCTGCATTGCCGAGAAGTCGACGCTTCTGGCGTCGACTCGCGGTGGCGTGCCGGTCTTTAATCTGTCCACGCGTAGCGGCAATTGCCGCAGCGTTCTGGCCAGAGCAATCGAGGGTGGGTCGCCAGCCCTGCCTCCAGAGCTGTTTTCCATACCAATATGAATTTTTCCACCGAGAAAGGTGCCGGTGGTCAACACCACTTTCGACGCCCTGAACACCAGGCCCATCTGTGTGATAACGCCCCGTATCTCCTCAGACTCGATGATGAGGTCATCTACTGCCTGTTGAAACAAATCCAGATGTTCTTGTTGTTCAAGAATTTCCCTGATAGCAGCCTTGTAAAGGACTCTATCTGCCTGCGCTCGGGTAGCGCGAACGGCGGGGCCCTTACTGGCATTGAGCACTCGAAACTGGATCCCCGCGCAATCCACCGCCTGCGCCATTGCACCACCCAGAGCATCCACTTCTTTCACCAGGTGACTCTTGCCAATACCACCAATCGCAGGATTGCAGGACATTTGGCCCAGAGTCTCAATGCTGTGAGTAACCAGCAAAGTGGTCGCGCCTTGTCGTGCCGATGCCAGAGCCGCCTCGGTACCCGCGTGGCCGCCACCGATCACGATGACTTGATAATGTTTGGAGTATTCCATAATACTGTTTCTATGCGCTCAGCGATCGATACTACGATAATTCAATTCTGTACAGTCTATTATTATTTATAACAAATAGTATTATTATGATAGTTAAGTATATAAAGGTATTAATGTTAATGTTAATAGTCAGCCGATTTTCTGTTGATAATGTACAAAAATCTTTATATTTTATAGCCTTGGGCTAATAGTAAGCTGGTTGAAAAACACTTGGCAAGCTAGACATAAGGCTTGGATTTAGTGTGAATAATCTGCAGTTGTGTCTGCCTGTTAAACATTATACCTGGATTGTTCACCGCTTCTTCAACATATTTCGCCACTTACGCACAGTCTTTGAGGGGTCTCTATTTTCCTACGCAAAACGTGGAGAATATCTCGCCCAGTAGATTGTCACTGCTAAACTCGCCCGTTATTGTCCCCAGTTCTTTTTGCGCGAGTCGTAAGTCTTCCGCCAGCAGTTCCAGTGGCGCCTCGATCGCAATGTTGTCCTGGGCCGAACTGACGAGATCCTGAGCCGCTCGTAATGCCAACAGGTGTCTCTCTCTGGCTACAAAAACATCTTCTGTGTTGGAGTTGTATCCGGCACAGGCCTTTAAATGTTCTCTGATCAACTCGATCCCCGCGCCTGTTTTGGCAGAAATATTAATAATGGTGATCTCCTGGCCACCGCAATTAACCCTGTCGAAACCGGGATTGCTGTCTTCGAGTTTGTCTATTTTGTTGAAAACCAATGTCATTCTTCTCAACAAGGTACTCTGATCAATTAACTTATCATTCATTAACTCCAGTGAAGCTAACAACTTTTTCACAGCATCTTCAGTAAGCGGCTTTTCCTGATGGTTGCTCTTGTCTACTATGAGTAAGATCTGGTCAGCCTGATCAACTGCCAACTTGGCTCGCTTTACGCCTTCCTGCTCAATAATGTCTGTACTGGGTCTTAGACCGGCTGTATCGAGGATGTTTAAGGGCAACCCGTCGAGGTTGATTTGTTCGCTGAGAACGTCACGAGTGGTGCCAGCAACGGCGGTCACAATCGCTGTATTCGAACCCGAGATTGCATTCAGCAAACTCGATTTACCGGCGTTCGGCTTTCCAGCCAGGACGACGCTCATGCCTTGATTTAATATTGCTCCCTGCTGCGCGCCAGCCAAGGTTTTGTCTAATTCCGCTTGAATGCCACGCAGCGATTCATTAACTTTCTCGTCAGTTACAATATCAATATCCTCGTCCGAGAAATCAATGGAGGCCTCAACCTTGACGCGAGTTGCAATCAACTTGGCTATTACCAGGCCGATCTGGGCGGAAAAATGTCCCTGCAGTGTTCTAACAGCGGACCTGGCTGCCTGTTGCGAGCTTGAATCAATCAAGTCTGCTATGGCTTCGGCTTGAACCAGGTCGATTTTGTTATTAAGGAATGCTCGTTCAGAGAACTCCCCAGGCCGTGCGATTCTTGCCCCTAGCGAGATTATACTGTCGCGTATGCTGCCAAGCACAAAGGCATTGCCGTGAGCATGAAGCTCAAGTACATCTTCACCAGTGAAAGAACCAGGCTGCTGAAAGAAGATCGCGATACCCTGATCAAGTATCTCTCCCTCAGCACCGGTGAAATCGCCGTAATGTGCATGCCGGTGAGGCGGTATTTGCCCCAGGATACTATTTGCAATAGTCGGTGTCAGCGCGCCGGAGACGCGTACAATACCGACTCCACTACGACCTGGTGGTGTGGCGATCGCGCAGATAGTGTCATTATCGATCTGAGGCATTTGAAGGTCAGCAATAGAGGATTGGGACCGCCTGGCTGTGCGAGCAAGGCTGTTTTAGCTAGCCTTCTTAGCCGCGTAAGTAGCCTCGATTTTCCTGGTAATATACCATTGTTGCAAGATGCCCAGGGCGGCGTTGGTGAACCAGTAAAGCACAAGTCCGGCCGGGAACCAGAGGAAAATAACCGTCATCATAACCGGCATGAGCTTCATTACTTTCGCCTGCATAGGATCTGCGGGAGTCGGACTAAGCGATGTCTGTAGAAACATGGTAGCGCCCATTAGCAAAGGCAGTACAAAAAATGGATCGCGCACAGAGAGATCATTTAACCAAAAGATAAATGGCGCATGACGCAATTCCACGCTTTCGAGTAGGACCCAGTAAAGTGCAATGAATACGGGCATTTGTACCAGCATGGGTAGACATCCGCCGAAGGGATTAATCTTCTCCTTCTTGTACAAATCCATTGTCGCCTTTTGCAGCTTCATTTTATCGTCTGCATAGCTTTCTTTAAGCTGCTGCATCTTTGGCATTAAATGCCGCATTCCAGCCATCGACTTATACTGAGTTTCTGAAAGCTTGTAAAACGCAGCCTTGACGCACAGTGTAAGAATAATAATTGAGACGCCGTAATTGCCTATAAAGGAATTGATACGGGACAGCAACCAGTAAATTGGCGAGGCGATAAACCAGAGGAGGCTATAGTCGATCGTGAGATCCAGATTTGGAGAAATCTCGGCCAAGGCATACTGATCTTTAGGCCCGGAATAATACCGCATCGAGTGGCTACCACTGCTACCTGCTGCGACCTCGAAAGAGGAACTGGTGAATTCACCCAGGTACTGGTTGCTCTGGTTTTTCCGCGTTGTAAATCGGTTGGTGGTTTCGGTATTGGGTATCCACGCGCTGAGGAAATAATGCTGGCTGAACCCGATCCAGCCACCGGTCATTTCGGTGCTGGTGGTGCCATCATCGATAGCATCAAATTCGGCTTCTATGTAGGGATCGTCTTCATCGGTGCTAACAAAGCCAAGATAGGTACGTCCAAAACCACCGGCACTACTGGGGTCGTCGAAGTTGTCGCGCTTGATCTGGCCAAAAGCGTTTGCCTGCCAGGCGTCACCAGACTGATTGTCCACCAGAAAACTAACATCAATAACGTAACTATCCCGAGTGAAGCCAAATCGTTTAGTGATTTGCACGCCCTGCTCGGCTCGAAGTACCAGGTCGACATTCAGGGTATTGTCGGTTGCAGACATTGAGTAGGAAGTTGCACTGGCTTGATATCTGGCTCTGCCGGTGCTGTCGATTCCATCCCGGCCTATCAAGCCGCTTTGAGCCACATAAGATCTGTTAGTAATATTGTCAAGAATCACAAAGGGATCGCTGGTTACATCTAACTCTTTCAAGAATTTGGTAAGAGCCAGGAAGACGATGTCGCCACCGTTTAGGTCAATTTCGATTTCGAAGCTATCGGTAGCAACAGAGATGGACCTGGTGGCCGTTGTATTATCCTGAGGCGGCTGTGAAATTACAGGAGTGTCTGCAGTAACAGTTGCGCCTTGTGATGGCAGATCGCTGGGGATGTCGCTGTTCGAAGCGGCGCGATTGTCCTGTGGGATCGATGCAAGCCCAGGCTCGGTGACCGTGTTGGTGGTGGAACTTATTGTGCTGCCGTCATCGACTACCGGCGGATAGTCTTCCTGCCAGGCGAGTAAGAATAAATAGGTGACGATGGCTAACGACGTATAAAGGAAAAAGCGATTAAAATCCATGAAGTGCTACTTGCTTGTCTGTTGGCCCTCAGGGGCCTCACTAGTAGGGACGGGATCATAACCGCCAGCGTGCCAGGGGTGGCAGCTACAAATTCGACGCATCCCCAACCATGATCCCTGCAACGAACCATGTACCAAAATGGCTTCCTTGGTGTATTGAGAACACGTAGGGTAAAATCGACATTGGTTTCCAATCAACAAGCTCAAGCTTAGTTGATAGAAGGTAATCATTCGAATGAGTAATTTATTCAACATGGGCAATAAATTAAACTGCTGCCAGGATTGATTAGTGTGTTTGCGAACGTTTGTCGTTATAGTCTTGTAACTTGCTGTCAAGGTCTTGTAGCAACGATGCCAGCTCTTTCGCCAGCTGTTTGTTACTTAGTTTATCAGCATCCTTGCGTACCAGCACAACTAAATCCAAATCGCTTGCTTTATCCATGCGCTGTCGAAATGACTCTCGAATCTGTCGTTTAATTCGATTTCGTTGCACCGCGGTGTGAATATTTTTCTTGGCGACAACTAAGCCCAACCGGGGATTCTGACTCTCATTGCAGACAGCAAGAATAAGGAAGTAGTGGCAGGAAACTTTAAACTGAGCGCCACTGAAAACAGCTCCGTATTCCGCGGCCGTTAGCAAGCGTTTATTTTTGGAAAAACCGCTATCAGCCACATTGGATTCTCTAGTCAACAGCAGGAGTACCGACTAGCAGAGTTTAGGCTGAAAGCTTGGCGCGTCCTCTCGCTCGTCGGCGTTTTAGGACCAGACGGCCGGCCTTGGTTGCCATACGAGCTCTGAAACCATGAGTACGGGCGCGCTTTAATAGACTAGGTTGAAATGTTCTTTTCATAGCGGTAAAACCAGTATTTTTTGTCAAAAACCGTATACGAGTCGGTTCGAAAAATGAGCGCGAATTCTAGTGGTTTTGCAGGGCTGATGCAATCTATTTCGATGCCGGCACGCAGGCTCTCCGCAGTTTGGCAAATAGGCATTTTTTTGCAACGGGCTTCGCACTCACCGAAATTTTGTGTCCCCGACTTAATAACAAGTTATACACAGCTTATTTATAAACCGCTAGTTAGGCAGCAACATTATTTCCCGTGTTTTTGCCTCGGGATTTATCAGTGTTTTGTCTTTAACGTATTGATAAATAAAGAGATAAAATCATCTCAAAAACCCTGATTTTACCGCACGCCGCAGTGGATAACTCTCATCCTTGTGGTTAAAATTGACGCCAGTTTTAATAATAATTGAGCGGGCAGGGCGAAAGTGGCGGTAGCATGTTGGCAAAAATGTATCGATTGCTTGCGGGCCGAAATGCCAGCCCAGCAATTTAATACCTGGATTAGACCGTTACACGCCGAATTGGATGTGGGAACGCTGCGGTTGTTTGCACCCAATAGATTTATCCAGGATTGGGTAAAAGGTAAATTTCTACAGCGCATTCGTGAAATCATCGGCGCGCTTGGTGACGATAAATTGGATGTAAAGCTGGAGGTGGCGTCGGTTGCTAGAGTCGCCCCCAGGCAGCAGTTTAATATAGCCGGTGCGGAGCCAGCGGACTCTAACGCCGCGCCGCCATATCAACCTGGCCATGCGGCGATGCCAACCAATGAAGTTGGCGGGATTCCGGGCTTAAGCGCTACCTATGACGCCCGCCGTCGCAATCTAGACACTATAATTGACGGTAAACTCAGGCACAGAGGTGCGCTAAATAGCGCCAATACCTTCGCTAATTTCATTGAGGGGAAATCCAACCAGCTGGCAAGAGCGGCGGCGATACAAGTTGCTGAGAATCCAGGCTATGCCTATAACCCCCTCTTTATCTATGGTGGAGTGGGGTTAGGAAAGACTCACTTAATGCACGCGATAGGCAGCTATATGGTGGCGAAAAAGCCTGATGCCAAGGTTGTCTATCTGCACTCTGAGACTTTTGTCGCGACCATGGTTACCGCCCTGCAGTTGAATGCGATTAATGAATTCAAACGTTTTTACCGTTCAGTCGACGCCTTGTTAATCGACGATATTCAATTTTTTTCCGGCAAGGAGCGGTCTCAGGAAGAGTTTTTCCACACGTTTAACGCCTTGCTAGAGGGTGGCCAGCAGATAATCCTTACCTGCGACCGATTTCACAGAGAAATTAGTGGTCTGGAGGAGAGACTAAAGTCTCGATTCGGATGGGGTTTAACCGTCGCAGTAGAGCCGCCGGAACTTGAGACCAGGGCAGCGATACTGATGAATAAGGCGGCGCTGAGCGGCATAGAACTTCCCAACGATGCAGCGTTGTTCATCGCCCAGCGCTTGCGCTCCAATGTCAGAGAGTTGGAAGGTGCACTGAAGCGTGTCATAGCACATGCAAATTTCGTCGGTGAGAAAATAAGCCTAAGCTTGATAAAGGAAGCTCTGCGTGACCTTTTCGCACTACAGGATAGACTGGTCACTATTGATAACATACAGCGCTCTGTTGCGGAGTACTACAAGATCAAGATGGCGGATATGTTGTCTAAACGCCGTAATCGCTCTATAGCCCGACCTCGCCAGGTAGCAATGACGCTCTCAAAAGAGCTTACTAATCATAGCTTGCCTGAGATTGGAGACGCCTTTGGGGGTCGTGACCACACGACGGTAATACATGCCTGCAAGCAGGTGAATAAATTGCGTCACAGCTCCATAGACATACAAGAAGATTACAATAACTTGCTTAGATCACTTTCTAGCTAGATTTTTGGTCAAAGCGTAAGGAAAAAACATGGATTTCGTGATATCACGTGAAGCTCTGTTACAACCGTTGCAAATAGTCTGCGGTGTCGTCGAGCGCCGGCAAACGCTACCGGTGTTGTCTAACGTTCTCATGGTTCTACGAGACAGTGAGTTGTCACTCACGGGCACGGATCTAGAGGTAGAACTGGTTGGCCGGGTGACGGTCGATGAGTCGCGGAAGGCCGGGGAGATCACTGTACCTGCGAGAAAACTGCTGGATATATGCAAATCACTAGGCGATCAGGCACCGGTGGAAGTTTCACTGCTGGATGCCAAACTCACGCTCAAATCGGGCAGGAGCCGTTTTACATTAGCAACTCTGCCGGCGACAGAGTTTCCTAACGTAGACGATGATGCGGATACGTTTTCCCTCACGCTATCTCAATCCCGCCTACGGGAATTGCTGGAGAATACCAGCTTCGCCATGGCACAGCAGGATGTGCGTTATTACCTCAATGGGATGCTTTTCGAAGTAACTGCTAGCCATCTTCGGGTCGTTGCTACCGATGGTCATCGCCTGGCGATGGAAACACTGGAAATTGAGAGTGGGGTTAGTGAGGACCAACACTTAATATTGCCGAGGAAGGGCATCTTGGAGTTGGCCCGATTGCTGGATGTGGGGGGGGATATTACCCTGACCTTTGGACAGAATCATATTCGTGCAACCGTGCCTGACTATACCTTTACCTCTAAGCTAGTGGACGGGAAATTCCCGGACTACAACCGTGTGCTCCCCAAGAATGGCAACAAAGTACTGCTTGGAGATTGCCAGGAGCTTCGCAGTGCTTTTGCGCGGGCATCAATATTATCTAACGAGAAGTATCGCGGCGTACGTGTACTGCTGTCGAACGGAGAGCTGAAGATACTGGCGAATAACCCTGAGCAAGAGGAGGCGGAGGAAGTTGTATCCGTTGAATATGAGGGTGATTCTCTCGAAATCGGTTTCAATGTCAGTTATTTGATAGATGTGCTGTCCACCCTGGCCAGTGAACGAGCGCGTATTACTCTTTCTGACCCAAACAGCAGTGCATTGCTGGAAGCGGACGAAGGCAGTGATGCTCTCTATGTAGTAATGCCAATGCGCTTGTAACGATATCTTAATGTAGTTACGGCGTATTGCGGTCCCGGGCATCCTTATGAGCGAAATATCCAGGCTCAACATCTCTGCTATTAGGAATATAAGCTCGGCCGACATTAATCCCTGCCCGACTACTAATTTGATTTGGGGCGATAATGGCAGCGGAAAAACCAGCATACTTGAGTCCATCCATCTGTTGGCTACAGGTCGTTCATTCCGAAGCAACAAAATCGGCTCTCTTATTGCCCACAATTCCTTAGAGGCGGTAGTTTTTGTGGAATTGGCTGACGGCAGCCAGATCGGGCTGAGCAAAGCCCGTAAACAAGCAAATCTACTCAAATTTCAAAATGAGGCTCAGAGTAATTGGGAGAGCGTGGCCAGGGTTATTCCAGTCCAGGTACTTGACTCAAATTCATTTCAACTGCTGGAAGGGGGGCCAAAAGCGCGCAGGCGGTTCATGGATTGGGGAGTGTTTCACGTGGAACCAAGCTTTGTCATCAACTGGCGAACGGTTAGCAAGTGCATTGCGAACAGAAATTTTCTACTACGGCAGAGGCAACTCGATAGCGATCAACTGGCTGCATGGGATGCAGAGCTAGTTCAGGCAGCAATATCGGTGGACAAGGCTAGAAGCACCTATCTTCAGTCTCTACTTCCAGCTTTTACCGATGTCTACACCGCGCTACGTGGTGCCGCGGCGGATGAACTTGAATTGAAGTACGACTCTGGATGGGACTCTAATACCGATTACGCATCGGTGCTTAAGACGAGTCTGGATACAGACAGCCGCTACGGCGCTACTCAGAATGGTCCCCATAGAGCGGATATCAGAGTAAGAATTGGCAATGTGCCGTCGATAGAGGTGCTTAGCAGGGGCCAGCAAAAAATATTGGTAAGCTCACTAAAAATTGCCCAGGCTCGACTATTGACTGAGTCTACAGGCAGGAAATGTGTCTATTTGGTCGATGATTTACCCTCCGAACTAGATAGGGCTAATCGTGTTGCCGTACTGCAAATGTTGATGGGTCTTGGGGGCCAATTGTTCGTGACGTGTATAGAGCTAGAATCGATCAAGGCAGATCTGGACCCACGGCAAATGACAGTGTTTCACGTGGAACGTGGTATAATAACGGCTTGATTATCAGTTGATTTATCCGACATTAGTAGTGAAAAGCTGGATTTCTTCCAGCTAGATTCCGGAGCAATTCCATGAGTGAAGAAACCCAGCCAGAATACAACTCCGACAGTATTAAGGTTCTTAAGGGCCTTGATGCAGTAAGAAAGCGTCCGGGAATGTACATCGGTGACACAGATGACGGCGCGGGACTACATCACATGGTGTTTGAATTGGTGGATAATTCCGTTGACGAGGCGCTTACGGGCTATTGCGACGAAATCAAGGTAATTATACATGTAGGTGAAACGGTCACCGTTACGGATAATGGACGAGGCATTCCCACAGAAATGCACGACGAAGGGGTTTCTGCGGCCGAGGTGATAATGACCGTTCTTCACGCGGGAGGCAAGTTCGACGACAACAGCTATAAGGTATCAGGCGGCTTACACGGCGTGGGTGTTTCTGTCGTTAACGCGCTATCAGAAGAGCTAAAACTCACAATTCGACGGGAAGGCCAGGTGCATGAACAATTTTACGAACACGGCGTTCCCAAAGCACCGCTCGCCGTTGTTGGCGAAACCAGTAAAACGGGAACCGAGTGCCACTTCAAGCCTTCTGAAGACACCTTCACCAATGTCGAGTTTCACTACGATATCCTCGCTAAAAAGCTACGTGAGTTAGCATTTCTTAACGCTGGAGTCTCTATTCGGCTTACCGATGAGCGGTCAGGCAAGGGAGAGCTGTTCAAATATGACGGTGGCCTTGAAGCTTTTGTTGATTACCTGAACAACAACAAATCCACAATAAATAAGATGTTCCACTTTGTTTCCGAGAGGAAAGAAGACGGTATCACCGTAGAGGTGGCACTGCAGTGGAATGACTCCTATCAGGAAAATATATTTCCCTACACCAACAATATACCCCAAAGAGATGGTGGCACTCACCTGGCTGGATTTCGAGGCGCCTTGACACGGGAACTAAATAATTATATTGACAAAGAGCTGTCAAAAAAGGGGAAAGATGTTGCCACAAGTGGTGATGATGCTCGCGAAGGGCTCACTGCCATCATTTCCGTTAAAGTGCCGGACCCTAAATTTTCTTCTCAAACCAAAGACAAGCTGGTGTCTTCGGAGATTAAAGCTGTTGTAGAACAAGAAATGGGCGCTCATTTCAGCGACTATCTGATGGAAAACCCTCAGGACGCGAAGCTTATAGTAAGCAAAATGATCGACGCGGCCCGGGCTCGGGAAGCGGCAAGAAAAGCCAGAGAGATGACGCGACGCAAGGGCGCTCTGGATGTGGCTGGGCTTCCGGGTAAGCTGGCAGATTGCCAGGAGAAGGACCCAGCATTATCTGAAATATATATAGTGGAGGGTGACTCCGCGGGTGGCTCCGCTAAACAGGGCCGAAATCGCAAAAATCAGGCTATTCTGCCGTTAAAAGGCAAGATTCTTAACGTCGAAAAGGCACGATTTGACAAGATGTTAAGTTCTGCCGAAATCGGCACTCTTATCAAGGCTCTGGGTTGTGGCATTGGTAATGAAGAATTCTCTCCGGACAAGTTACGCTACCACAGTATTATTATCATGACCGACGCCGACGTTGACGGCTCCCATATTCGAACGTTGCTGTTAACGTTTTTCTTCCGGCAGATGCGAGAATTAGTGGAGCGAGGTCATATCTTTATTGCGCAGCCACCGCTGTACAAGATCCGCAAAGGCAAACAGGAGCAATACCTGAAAGATGATGGCGAATTAGCTGCCTACCAGATCCAGATTGCACTGGAGAATGCCAGTTTACACGTTAATTCCGAAGCTCCCGGTATTTCTGGCGACGCTCTCGAATCGCTGGTTAAAAAATTCAATGCGGCATATTCAATTATTAGTCGTCTGGCCAGGCTTTACCCTACAAAGATCCTCGAAGCCATGATCTTCGCCCGACGCCTGCCAGAAGATGCGCTCAAGTCTGCGGACAAGGTGCAGCTATGGATCGATGAGCTGCGTATCAGCCTGCAAAATCACCATTCGGAAGTGAGCGCCAACTATCGCCTGGAGGTCAAAGAAGATCTGGAGCGTCACCTGTTTCTGCCTGCAGCGACACTGAATTTGCACGGGCTCGAGAGGGAGTACAATTTCAGCGGAGATTTTTTCCACTCGGGAGAGTACCGCTCCATTGCAGACCTGGGTGAGACCCTGGACGGCTTTATCGAGGCTGGCGCCTATGTTAAACGTGGCGAGAAAACCCATGAGGTACGCAGCTTCGCAGAGGCTATCGAGTGGTTAACCAATGACGCCATGAAGGGTCACTATCTGCAGCGCTACAAAGGTTTGGGCGAGATGAATCCTGACCAGTTGTGGGATACAACCATGAACCCGGAGACGCGCCGAATGCTGCAAGTGACCATCGACGATGCAATAGGCGCGGATCAACTGTTTAATACGCTGATGGGAGACCAGGTTGAACCGCGACGAGACTTCATCGAAGAAAACGCCCTTGCTGCGGAGAATCTGGATATCTAGCGGCCCTGGGAGCTTACTGCGAGGATGTGTTTCGCCGCCGCCGCCAGGTCATCGAAGACTGCAACGGCTTCGAGTTGAAGCTCCCTGAGTTCCGTCTCTGTCTGTAGCCCTTTCCCTGTGCGGACCAGCATCGGCGTGCAACCGAAGGCTAGAGCTGCCTGTACATCTTTCAGGCTGTCGCCAATGAAGCTGGCGCTCGACAAGCTGCAGTGAAATTCAGCTTCAATCTGCTGCAATAGGCCTACTCCTGGTTTGCGACATTCACAGCGATCGGCGGGCAGATGCGGACAGTAGAAAATACCTGCCACTTCTCCACCTGCTTCCTCAACAGCAACACAAAGCTTATTGTGGATGGCTGATAAGGTATCTGTATCAAACAGCCCCCTGCCAATTCCCGATTGATTGCTGGCGACGCAAACGGTGTAGCCGGCTTTGCATAGAGATGCGATGGCATGAATGCTGCCCGGGATTGGAATCCACTCGTCAGCGCTCTTAATGTAGGCAGTTGAATCTGCGTTGATTACGCCATCTCTATCGAGTACGACTATCTTCATAGTGTTTATCGGAGACTCCCTGATCCGGGTATATCCAGATAGATTCAGGCTTTATGGAGGAAAGAAATGTCGGCCACGCGCAGGAACAAACTGCGCAGTTGCATCAAGAGCGCGATGCGATTGTCTTTTAAGGGCTCATCATCGGTCATAACCAGCACCGAATCGAAAAAGGCATCCACGCTTTCTTTTAAGTCAACCAATCGTTCCAGACCGTCTTTATAACAACCCTCATCGAGCAAAGGAGCCACTTCTCCCATTTTAGCGCTGAGTATCGCATGCAATTTAATCTCGGCAGGCTCGACGAGCAGTGACTCATCCACCGCCGCTTGTGTAGGCTCGACGTCAAGCTTGGAAAGCAAGTTTGAAACTCTCTTGTTTGCCGCAGACAAAGACTGTGCCTGCGGCAGTTCACTGAAATGATGGACGGCGAGGAGTCGCTCATGAAAATCAAGAGGGCGCTGAGGTTTGAGGGCCATTACCGATTGAAAGGCAGCAACAGAAATCCCCTGATCCGTATACCAGCTACGAAACCTGTCCAACAAAAAGTCGAATACATGGATACTCGTCTGTTTTTCCATTTCCAGGTCATCAAAACCAGAGACCGCTGTTTCTATAGCCTCCAGAATATTGAGATCAAGTTTATTTTCAATCAGTATTCTGAGAATACCGATAGCCGAGCGTCTTAAGGCGAAAGGGTCCTTGGAGCCAGTGGGAGGTTGCACGATGGCGAACATTCCTACCATCGTATCGAGTTTGTCTGCGATTGCCAGCACGCTCCCCACTGCCGAGGCGGGCAAATTGTCGCCAGCAAATCTGGGCAGGTACTGCTCGTTGATAGCCGCTGCCACGGCATCCGCTTCGCCATCGTTTTTGGCATAATACGAACCCATCAAACCCTGTAAGTCGGCGAATTCACCAACCATATTGGTGACAAGGTCGCACTTGGACAGCAGTGCCGCACGTTGACAATGGCTAACATCCACCCGTAGCTCAGTAGCAATATAGCCGGCGAGCCTGGCGACACGGTGAGATTTATCGAACATGCTGCCAAGTTTTTTCTGGAAAACAATTTTCTTGAGCTGATCGAGACGGGAGTCCAGCGAGGCCTTCTTGTCCATTTCGAAAAAGAACCTGGCATCTGCTAATCGTGGTCGGATTACACGCTCGTTACCGGCAATTACCTGAGCAGGGTCGGTACTTCGAATATTACTGACGGTGATGAAGTAGGGCATTAAGTTGGAATCTGCATCAACCAGGTAGAAATATTTCTGATGAGACTTCATGGCCAGGATTAGCGCTTCAGGAGGCACCTCCAAAAAATGTGGTTCAAATCTTCCAGTCAGGGCCACGGGAAATTCTACAAGCCCAGTGACTTCATCCAGTAATGCCTCATCCACGACCGTGCTCGCGCCTATCTTTACGCCCTCCTCTGTAACCAACTGGCGAATACATTCTTTGCGTTTTTCAAAATCAGCAATGACACTACCCGGTGTCTCCAGCAGTGATTCATAATCCGAAGCCTGATGAATCTCAATCTCCTGATTATAATGAAAGCGATGCCCCCGACTTGTCGAGCCTACGCGAACACCCAAAATAGACGTGTCGATACACTCGTTGCCATATAGCATTATGACCCAATGCACCGGACGCACGAATTCCACGCGCGAGCTGCCCCAGCGCATTGGTTTTGGAATGGGAAGTTTTGCTAACGCCGTGGCGACAATATCCGGCAATAAAGCCTGCGCTGTCGCGCCGGGCTTTGAGGCTGAGAAACTGAGCTTCTCTACGCCATTCTTGCGGGCATTTGCTAGCGCGGAAACCTCAACGCCACAAGACTTGGCGAAGCCCAGGGCTGCGGGTGTGGGGTTGCCATCGGCGTCGAAAGCAGCAGCTAGAGCTGGCCCAAGGCGGTTGATTTGCGTTTCTGCCTGCTTTGCCGTCAAACCAGAGACAACTACGGCGAGCCGGCGTGGCGTTGCATAGCGTTTTATACCAGAGAAATCGAGGCTCGCTTGTTCCAGGCCGGCACGCAAATTGTTTTCAAACGACTTTGACAGTGAGCCGAGCGCCGTTGGAGGCAACTCCTCTGTGCCAATCTCTACGAAAAAATCGTGCACTGACATCAGGGTTTTTGTTCCAGGTAATTAGCGCGTAGCTCATCGGTAGCCAGGGGAAACCCGAGGTCTTTGCGACTGGCAAGATAGGTTTCGGCAACGCTGCGAGCGAGGGCCCTTACCCGCAATATAAAACGCTGTCTCTCGGTAACGGAAATCGCCTTTCTCGCATCCAGTAGATTGAAGTAGTGGGACGCCTTCAGGACTTGCTCATAGGCCGGTAACGCCAGCTTGTTTACGATCAGCTGCTGGCACTGCTTTTCGCAATCGTCAAAGTAGCCGAAGAGCGAATCCTCGGGCGCATACTCAAAATTGTACGCAGACATTTCCACTTCATTCTGCCGGAACACATCGCCGTAGGTAACAGCTCCGTTGGGGCCGTCGGTCCAGACGATATCGTATATGGAATCAACACCCTGCAGATACATAGCAATGCGCTCAATGCCATAAGTGATCTCGCCACTAACCGGATAGCACTCGATCCCCCCCACTTGCTGAAAGTAGGTAAATTGAGTGACTTCCATGCCATTGAGCCAGACTTCCCAGCCCAGTCCCCAGGCCCCGAGAGTAGGAGATTCCCAATTGTCTTCAACAAAACGAACATCATGAACAGCCATATCGATGCCCAGGCTCTCAAGCGAGGAGAGATAAAGGTCCTGGATATCTTTGGGCGAAGGTTTGAGAATTACCTGGAATTGATAATAGTGTTGCAGGCGATTCGGGTTCTCGCCATAGCGACCATCGCTGGGCCGACGGCAAGGTTGCACGTAGGCGGCGTTCCAACTCTCAGGGCCAATTGCGCGTAAAAACGTAGCCGGATGAAAGGTGCCGGCGCCGACTTCCATATCGAGAGGTTGCAGCACAACGCAACCCTGCGCTGCCCAAAATTGTTGTAAGGCCAGAATCAGGCCCTGAAAAGTATTCAGATCAGTAGCGTTGTTCACAGTAGTGCCGAATAGTGCCGGGGAAATCGAAGGACTGAATTATCCTTGATTCACACTAACTTATCCATAGCGGTCCTCGCTAAGGGCGTGAGATGAGAGTAACGCTGCATTGTTTCTAACTCCTAATTGTGGTTCCATTTTGTGGCGACGGGATCTATCTCGGGCACCGATAAAAAGAGGATACCGCTATTCAAACTTTCTACTATATTTTGCTTAAGAGCATCCTAAAAATACTCGCGTGGCTCCCGCTGAGGGTTCTGCATGGACTGGCCACAGTTTGGGGCGCCTTGTTGTCCCGGATTCCCAATCGGGCACGGGACACTACCCTGAGGAACCTACGAGTCTGCTTCCCGACAAAAAACGAAGCGGAGATTGTGGCCTTGGCCAGGCTGAGCCTGAAAAATACCGCGTGTACCGCGCTGGAGATGAGTAAGGCATGGATGCCCGCTACACATAAGACGCTCGCACTGGTAACCCAGACCGAAGGGGTCGATGAGTTTAAGCAAGCGCTGGACTCCGACGAAGGCGTGATATTGCTAGCTCCTCATCATGGTAATTGGGAAATTTTTGGTTTTTATCTCTGCACTGACACACCCTCGACAATTCTCTATCAACCGCCAAAGATTCCTGCATTCGACCGCTTACTAAAACAAGCCCGGTCAAGATTTGGCCTAAAACTGGCGCCAACCAACAGCAAGGGCATCGCCCAGCTGTTAAGGGCATTGCAGCAAGGTGAGCTAATAGGTATTCTGCCCGACCAAGTGCCCAACGACGAGGGTGGGATCTATGCGCCATTTTTTGGCGAGCCGGCGCTTACCATGACGCTGGTTAGCAAATTACTGCAGCGACGCAAGGCCAGAGTATTCTGCGGATTTGCCGAGCGACTCGCCGCTGGCAAAGGTTTCAAGATAATCGTAAAAGAAGCCCATGCAGGAATCTATGACAATGACCTGCAGGTATCGGTGACGAGCCTTAATCAAACCGTTGAACAGAGCGTGGAACGGGCCATCACCCAGTATCAGTGGGAGTACAGAAGATTTCGGCGCCGCCCCGATGGCGCAAAATTTTATTAAGCAGTCTGCATTTGAGAACTGGGCTTACCGCCTCCAGAACATCGGCGTAAACAGCACCAGCAGGGTAAACACCTCGAGACGGCCCAGCAACATGGCGAAACAGAGAATCCATTTTGCCGTGGCTGGCAGGTGTCCGTAAGTCTCGGCGATCGTTGATAGCCCGGGGCCGAGATTATTTATACAGGCACCCACCGCGCTGAAGGAGGTGATGATGTCCAGACCCGTAGCAAGCAACGCCAGCAGCATGGCCACGAATGCCATGACATAGACGGCGAAGAATCCCCATACCGATTCAATAATTCGGTTCGACACCGGATTGCGGCCCAGCTTAATCAGGATTACCGCCTTCGGATGAATGAGTCGTTGCACCTCTCTGAAGCCTTGCTTAAAAATCAGCAGGATGCGTATCACTTTCATGCCACCACCGGTAGAGCCTGCGCAGGCGCCTATTATTGCCGCATACAGCAACATATAGGGTAGAAACAATGGCCAGGAGCTAAATTCGGCAGTTGTAAAACCGGTCGTTGTAGCCACCGACACGACCTGGAATAAACCCTTGATAAAGGCTTCGGACAAGCTTGAGTAGATATCTGAAAAATACAGCACTGATATTGTCACGATCGATAACGAGACCAATATAAAGGTGTAGAAAAGGAACTCAGGGTCAGCCAGATAGTGTTTGATGTCCCGGCGGCGCCAGGCGGTAAAATGCAGGGCAAAGTTTATTCCCGCGATAAACATGAAGACAATGGCGACCATATCTACCGCGGGGCTCTCGAAAAAACCCATACTCGAGTCATGGGTGGAGAAGCCACCAACGGCCACGGTAGTGAAACTGTGGCCGATGGCATCGAACAGAGACATGCCAACTATCCAGTAAGCCAGGGCGCAAACAATCGTCAGTGTCAGATAGATATACCACAGTGCCTTTGCCGTTTCCGCCAGTCTCGGCACTAGTTTGTTGTCCTTTACCGGCCCCGGACTTTCGGCACGATAAAGTTGCATGCCGCCTATTCCGAGCATAGGCAACAGCGCCACTGCCAGCACAATAATGCCCATACCTCCTAACCACTGCAGCTCCTGCCGGTAAAAGAGGATTGATTTAGGCAAATCGTCCAGGCCTGAAATCACGGTCGCGCCGGTGGTGGTCAGGCCGGAAATTGCTTCGAATACCGCATCGGTCACCGACAGGTCTAGAGCTGGTGAGAGCAGGAAGGGCAGGCATGCCGCCGTGCCCAGTACTGCCCAGAACAGGGTGACGACCAAAAACCCGTCTCTATTGCTAAGCTCCTGGTGCGAGCGTGCCGTGGGAATCCACATTAGCAGGCCGATCACGAAAATAATCAGGAACGATATTAAGAAGACGGAAGCAGTGCCTTCGTCATACACAAAGGCAACAATGATGGGTGGGATATTGCCCAACGCACTGAAAAACATGAGCAGCACGCCGAGGATTTTGATGATGATGGAGGCGTGCATCGCGGCCTAGAAAAAACTAAAACCGACCTGGAACAAGTGCTCGACTTCCTGAATTCCTTTGCGGTCTACGAGAAATAGGATCACGTGGTCGTCGGTCTCAATAACGGTGTCATCGTGAGCGATCAAAACTTCGTCATTCCTGACGATGGCACCTATGGTTGTGCCTTCGGGGAGGTCAATATTTTCTATGGCTCTACCCACCACCTTGGAAGCGGCTTGGTCGCCATGGGCCACCGCCTCAATGGCCTCAGCCGCGCCCCGTCGCAGGGAATGGACTTTCACCACATCACCACGCCGGACGTGCGTAAGCAAACTGCCAATAGTCGCCTGCTGCGGAGAAACCGCGATGTCGATTTCACCGCCCTGAACCAGGTCAACATAGGCGGGATTATTGATAATTGCCATCACCTTCTTGGCGCCAAGCCGTTTAGCAAGTAGTGATGACATGATATTAGCTTCGTCGTCGTTGGTGAGCGCGAGGAACACATCGGTGTCTTCGATGTTTTCTTCAATCAATAATTCCTGTTGTGAAGCCTCGCCGTTGAGCACGATCGCCTTGTCGAGGTGTTCGGCCAGAAAATCGCAGCGCTGCGGGTTAGTCTCGATAATCTTTACCTGATAACGCTGTTCTATATCCTCAGCCAGACGCATGGCAATGTTCCCACCGCCGGCAATCATGATACGTTTATAGGGTCGATCTAAACGCCGCAATTCACTTATGCAGGCACGGATATTGTTCTGTGCGGCGATGAAAAAAACCTCGTCGTCTGCCTCGATAACCGTAGAGCCCTCAGGGATGATGGGCCGATCCTTGCGAAAGATGGCGGCAACCCGCGCATCCACGGCGGGCATATGTTGCCGCAGCAAACGGATCTCCTGGCCTACCAAAGGCCCACCATAGAAGGCCTTAACAGCCACCAGCTGGGCCTTGCCTTCGGCAAAATCCAACACCTGCAAAGCACCGGGCAAGTCGAGGAGGCGGCTAATATAACTCGATATAATCAGTTCGGGACTGATAACGACGTCGACGGCAATACCGTGCTTGCCAAATAATTGATTACTACCCAGGTAAGCAGAGGAACGAATGCGACAAATCTTTTTCGGCGTTTGAAACAGGGAATAGGCAACCCGGCAGGCCACCATATTGATTTCATCACTCTCGGTGACGGCGATGATCATATCAGCATCGTCACCGCCGGCCTTTTCCAGCACATCCGGGTGACAGCCTTCTCCAACAATTGTCCCGATGTCTATGTGATCTTTTAGCTCGCGCAATTTCTCGCTGTCGGTATCGACAACTGTGATGTCATTGGCCTCATTGGCCAGAGTTTCGGCAAGTGCGCTTCCGACCTGGTTGGCGCCGAGTATAATTATTTTCATGCGAGCCTGTCTCTGTCAGTACTGCCAAACAAAGGCTCGCATCGTCAGCAGGCCTTCTTTAGCACACAGTAGAAGAATCCATCGGGGCCAGTATCTTTGCCAGGCAGGAGCTGTCTTCCAAGTGAACATTCTACTCCCCAATCGGCCGTGATGCCCTGATATTTAGCGTTATCAACGGATTGAAGGAATTGGGCGACGCCGTGCTCGTTCTCCTGTCTTAGTATTGAGCAACTGGTGTAGAGCAGAAGTCCACCGGGTTTAAGACAGGGCCATAATGCCCGCAGGATTTGCTGCTGGGTATTCACCAGGCCGACTACGTCTGCGGCTGTGCGCAATAGTTTTATATCCGGATGTCTGCGTATAACTCCGGTGGCGGAGCAGGGAGCATCCAGTAAAATTCGATCAAATTGCTTCTCATTCCACCACAGTGCCACATCAGTCGCATCAGCTACCTGTAGTTCGACGTTTAACTCCAAGCGGCTTAGATTTTCCCGTACTCTCTCGATTCTTTGAGAGCTAATATCGAGAGCAACACAGGAAGTAAGTGATGGCTCACTTTCTAATATATGACAGGTCTTGCCACCGGGTGCCGCGCAGGCATCCAGCACTCTCATGTCGGCGCCCAGCTGCAGTAATTCGGGAACCAGTTGCGAGGCTTCATCCTGTACGCTGAGCCAGCCGGCCGCAAAACCTGGTAGCCGATCGACAGAAATTGGCTGCTGCAGATAAACGGCAGCTGCGGCCAGGGCGCCAGCAACGGCCGCAATGTCCGCCTCTGCCAGCAGCTGTAGCACCTCGTCCCTGGACTTTTTTGCCAGGTTCACACGCAGCGTCATGGGTGGGCGCAGGTTGTTGTTAGCAAGTATTTGCATACACTGAGTGGGCCACTGCCGGGAAATCTCGCTACTAAGCCATGCAGGATGAGATAACAGCGATAGTTCGTCACGCGCAGCCAGCTCCTGCTCAATCTCTTCTTTGCGCCGAACATAATTTCGAAGTACTGCATTCACCAGTGCCTTCGCCCAGGGCTTGCCCAACGCCGTGGTCGCCGCGACTGTTTCATTGATGACGGCGTAATCTGGCATGGACAACTCACGCAGTTGGTAAATGCCCACCAGCAGCAGGCATTTTAAATCGAGGTCTTTGCGACGTAGAGCTTTGCTGAGCAGTGCCGCCAGTATCTGTTCGAGCAGCTGCAACCAGCGGCAGCTGCCAAAGCAGATTTCCTGTAACAAAGCATAGTCTGGCCGCTTTTTATGACTGCTCAGATGGCTTGTGAGGGAGCCCTTACCAACTAGCAGCTGCGAGAGGATGTTTGCAGCGGTGGCGCGGCTGTTTGGGTCGCTCATGAAGCGGCGGGAGGGGCGGACGCGAAGAGTCCACCGACAGTAAAAAGACTGGGCCGGGAATTAAACACGTCGGCAACACTGCTTGAGTTTTTGCCGGGCAATTGCACGGCGCTAACCTTAAGTAAGTAGTCACTACAGGCCACGCTGAAGCTACCCTTTAGCGTCTCAACAATGGTTCCAGCGGTCGCTTCGCTGGTGATTGGGAGCGGCTGAGCTGCCAAAATACGCAGCCGCTGCTCCCCCACAAAGGAATACGCCGGCGTTCTGCCGATTCCAGCCCGTATCTGTCGATCGATGTACGCAGCGCTAGCGGACCAGTCAATAAGGGCCTCAGATTTGTTGAGTTTGGCGGCATAGCAGCTGCGGGCATCATCCTGTGGCTGGGCACGAAATCGATATTCCTCGATAGCGTCGACGACTCGAAGCAAGGCACTGCTGCCTGCAATCTGCAGCTTGGTCTCGACGTCGAGCCGGGTATCGCTGCCCTCGATGCTAACTTTCTCAGTAGTTAGCATGTCTCCAGTATCCAGGCCTGCGTCCATCTGCATTATAGTGACACCGGTTTCGTCGTCGCCGGCGAGGATTGCACGTTCGATGGGTGCCGCTCCCCGCCAGCGGGGTAACAGCGAAGCATGCACGTTGATGCAGCCATAGCGGGGGATATCGAGGATAGACTGGGGCAGAATCAGTCCGTACGCGACCACCACCAGCAGATCGGGAGCAAGCGCCAGGAACTGCTCCCGCTGCTCATCAGGCTTCAGGCTCGAGGGCTGCAGCACCGGTATTGAATGGCTCATAGCCAGTTTCTTCACCGGGCTAGCTTGCAGCTGTTTGCCACGACCGGCAGGTCGGTCTGGTTGTGTGTATACCGCCAGCGCCTGGTGCCGGGTCTGTAGCAACGCCGCCAGATGTACGGCAGCGAAGGCAGGCGTGCCGGCAAAACAAATTCGCAATTTAATCGGAGGCTCCCAAACAGGCTATTGAAAAATTATCTACCGTGTCGCTGCGGCGTTAAAAACAGGCTCAAATGCGCTTCCGGACTCAGCCGCAGAAGCCTTCAGAGCTATTGATGCATTATTCAAAGCTGCTCTGGCATCGACAGCCTCGATAACGTCTTGCAAGCGTCCGTTATGCAGTCTGCTTGAGCTCTTTTTCCAATTTGCTACGAATGCGCTGTCGCTTCAGCGAGCTTAAGTAATCAACAAAAAGCTTGCCATCCAGGTGGTCAGTCTCATGTTGTACGCAAATGGAAAGAATGCCTTCTGCAGTGAGCTCAAATTCCTGTCCCTGCGGATCCTGGGCCCGGGCCTTGATAGTCTGAGGCCGAGAGACGGTCTCATAAAACCCGGGCACCGACAGACAACCCTCATCATAGTCGAACAATTCCGACTCAATTACTTCAAAACTTGGATTAATAAATACTTGAGGACTATCCTTATGCTCAGATACATCTAATACCATGAGCCGTTTGTGAACATTAACTTGAGTTGCAGCGAGGCCAATGCCATCAGCTGCGTACATAGTTTCAAACATATCGGCGATCAAGACTTCGAGCTTGGCGTCGAAAACCCTAACGGGGACTGCTATTTTCCTTAGCCTGGGATCGGGAAACTTGAGTATTTGCAAGATTGCCATGGTTTCAACTAAGCTGATTACGGTCCTGAATAACTAAAACAACAGTATGTGAACTGCTTCTAGTGATAATTATACCGTATTGCTAACATGTCCATGCGTCTGAGTGCGGGATTTTTAATGATAAAAAATAGGGGAATAAAGCAATTCCTGGCCCTGGTAGCAGTTTGTGCAACTGCCATGCTTGGCTCCTCGGCTCTTTATGGCCAGGGTGAGCTCATGCATGATGACTATCCAGACAGCTATTTAGTGATAGAAGGCGACACTTTGTGGAATATTGCCAGCCAGTTTCTGCAAAATCCAGAACGTTGGGAAGAAATCTGGGATCCGGACGACTATTTGGCTAATGCCGACCTTATCTATCCCGGTGATGTTCTCAAGATCCGATTGATAGATGGCAGTCCCAGAATACTGCTGCAACGCGGTGATCGGACTGAGGTAAGGCTGGGGCCTGAAATTCGCGTACAGCCACTGGTTAGCACAATTCCCGAAATCCCACTGGAAGACATAGAAAACAGCTTCACCAGCAACCGCATCGTGGACCCAGCGTTGTTTGCAGAGGCACCTTATATTGTGGCGAATTTGGGCAACAACCTGATAATTGGTACCGGCGATGAGGGTTATGTGCGTGGCTCCTGGCCGCAAGGCACCAGCAGCTTTGAAGTCTATCGAGCCGGCCAATTGTATTTTAATGACACCGGGACCCAGACACTGGGCCAGGGAATTGAATATTTGGGTTTTGCGACAATCACCGAAGACGCCGGCCCAGATCTTAAGCGGGTGCTGGTCAACAACAGCAGCAAGGAGATTCGGGGAGGTGATCGCTTACTCATAAGGGAAGAGACCCGCATCGGCTCGACGATTTTCCCGACGTCTCCAGACGCCACCGTGGAGGGCTTGATTATTGCGTTTCTGGGCGCAGAAACCATGGCCTCGCAATTGGACACAGTGGTGATTGACGTCGGTTTAGAAGACCAGTTGGAAGTTGGTGATATATTGTCAATTCGACAGGAAGGACCTCAAATCGAGGATGAGGTCGAACGCGAGAGCATGAGCTTCAGGCAGCGGGTCAGCGATTTCTTCAATCCCCGGCAATTGCAGTTACCGGGCAAGGAAATCGGCACCTTACTGGTGTACAAAACCTTCGAGCAGCTCAGCTATGGCCTCATATTGAGTTCCCTGGAGCCAGCGCAACTCTACAATCACGTCGGGAATCCATGAACTGAGTTGCAAGCCCCGCAGCCTCGTATTCCATCAGTCAAGGACGAACTATGGAAGCCACTACTATCAGAGCCTATCTGCGCCTCTACCATTCCAGGGGCTTGAGCCTATTGCAGTTTTCGCGGCTACTCAAACAGGCAGGGACTATCTCCGGGCTATTGGCCCAAAGTGGTGAGCGCTTACAAGCAGCGGGTTTGAATCGAGGGCAGTTAGCACTGCTGCAAAGTACTGCAACCACAGCGTCGGTTGAAGCGAAAATAGAGCGGGACCTGGTCTGGCTCCAGTCTCCGGGCAATACCCTCGTCGGCTACGAGTCGTCCAGCCACCCTCCACTATTGAGACAGACAGACTTCCCCCCACCGCTACTCTACGTAGTTGGTAATGACTCACTTTTAACCGCATCTCAGCTCAGTATCGTAGGCAGCCGCAAGGCCAGTGAGTACGGTTGCCGCAACGCCTACTGGATGGCCCATGAACTGAGCCATGCCGGCCTGCTGATCTGCAGTGGCATGGCTAAAGGCATAGACACCCAGGCCCATACCGGTGCTTTAGCAGCCACTAACGCGACAGTGGCCGTCGTAGGCACCGGAATTGATGTCTGTTACCCGCTGTGCAACGCGCAACTGGCTGCGGAAATCGGCAACAACGGCGTTCTGATTTCGGAACTTCCCCTTGGAACGCCGCCGCGAGCGGAGAATTTCCCGCAACGGAATCGAATCATCAGCGGCATGGGCCTGGGAACGCTGGTGGTGGAAGCCACACTGCGCAGCGGCTCGTTAATTACTGCGCGCTTGGCGCTGGAAGAGAACCGGGAAGTGTTTGCCTTCCCCGGCTCGATTTCCAGCCAATCATGCCGCGGCTGTCATCGGCTTATCAAGGAAGGCGCAAAACTGGTGGAAGAGCCAGAGGACATCCTCGAAGAGCTGGGTCTCAGCAACAGCAATGAGAACACCGACGAAGGCGTAAGCAGCTCGCGCCCAGGCGACGCAGATCAAGAGCATCATGGACTGAACCGGGACGAGCGTAGGCTCGTACGCTTGATCGGCAGCGACCACTGTCTGATGCAATCCCTGCTCGAGAGCACCGGGCTGAGTTTTCAGCAACTGAATGCACAGCTGCTACATTTGGAAATGCTGGGGATTATTCGCGCGCAAGGGGGTCGATTCAGCTGCATCGATCCGGCACGCTAATCCTTGCATAGGGCGGCAGACTGAGGTAATTTCCGATTTTGAAATTTTACGCGGAAGTTGACTGCCATGACCAAACCATTCGTCGCCATTCTTATGGGCTCAGAATCTGATCTCAATACCATGCAGGCGGCGGCTACTATTTTCAAGCAACTGCAAATTGACTATGAGATAAAAATCACGTCGGCACACCGCACGCCCGGCGCCACCCAGCAATATGTCGGCGCTGCCGAAGCCCGCGGCTGTCGACTCTTTATCGCCGGCGCGGGGCTGGCCGCCCATTTGGCCGGGGCTATTGCCGCGCACACCACCAAGCCGGTGATCGGTGTGCCAATTGACTCCGGCCCCTTGAATGGCCTCGATGCCTTGCTCTCGACGGTGCAGATGCCGTCCGGGATTCCTGTCGCAACAGTCGCAATCGGAGCCACAGGCGCAAAGAATGCCGCCTATTTGGCAGCCCAGATACTCGCCCTGAGTGACCCGGAGTTGGCGGATAGAGTAACAGCGGATCGTGCCGCCAGCGCCGAAAAAGTTCAATCTCAAAATCAGGCCTTGCAGGCGGGTCTCTGATACTTGGGGAAGCTTTGCTACGATGACCCTATGAATGCTCCGGATCTTCAACGCGCCAGTGAAAAATTACAACAGGGCGGAATTATTGCCTATCCCACCGAAGCGGTTTGGGGCCTGGGCTGCGATCCTGGCAATTACCCGGCGGTAAAACGAATTCTGAGGCTGAAAAACCGTTCCGAAGCGGAAGGCTTGATACTACTCGCCGCTGGAATGGATCAATTGCCAGCGCTGTTTGCTACACTGAATGCATCGCAGAAAGCCCGGCTCGCGTCGAGCTGGCCGGGACCAACTACCTGGCTGATACCCGACCCCGACCATCTGTTTCCCGACTGGATCAAGGGTCAACACCAGACTGTGGCGATTCGAGTCAGTGCCCATCCACTCGTACAGGCGTTATGCAGCAAGTTTGGAGGTCCCATCGTGTCAACATCGGCGAACAGGACGGGAGCGAAAGAAATTCGATCCAGAGCAGGACTCGAAGAAAAATTCGGGGACAGCATAGACTACATTGTTAGCGGCGAACTGGGAGCCGCAGCGCGGACTTCGGAAATTAGAGACCTGATGTCCAACCGTCGAATTCGATGAAAAGTAGACTTTGAACAAACAGCACGAGGATAATATTCTGAATTCAGTCGATACCAATGCCGTGAAGGAGTTCCTGCTGCAATTGCAGTCCGAAATCTGTACCGGCCTGGAGGCAGTGGACAGCAAGGCCAGGGTTATCACCGACAAATGGGACCGGGAGGCAGACGGATCCGGCATCAGCCGGGTGATTTCCGATGGCTCAGTGTTCGAGAAAGGCGGCGTCAATTTCTCTCACGTCTATGGTAAATCGATGCCAGCGGCGGCCACGGCGACACGGCCGGAGTTGGCTGGCAGAGCCTTTCAGGCAATGGGGATTTCCCTGGTTATCCATCCGCTGAACCCGTTTGTGCCTACCTCCCACGCCAATTTCAGATTATTTGTGGCAGAAAAGGGAAATGCCGAGAGTGTATGGTGGTTCGGCGGCGGCTACGACCTGACTCCATACTACGGCTTCGAGCAAGACTGCGTGCACTGGCACCAACAGGCGAAGCTGGCCTGTGATGATTTTGGCGCGCAGTACTATCCCCGCTTTAAACAACAGTGTGATGACTACTTCTATCTTAAACACCGGCAGGAATGCAGAGGCGTTGGCGGTTTGTTCTACGATGATTTTAATGAACTTGGATTCGATCGCTGTTTCGAGTTCGTCAGATCAATGGCGGCCAGTTATCTTAAAGCCTATTTGCCCATAGTGTTACGTACCAAGGATATGGAGTTCAGTCCCAGCAACAAAGAATTCCAGGAACATCGACGCGGCCGCTATGCTGAATTTAATCTGGTCTATGATCGCGGCACGCTGTTTGGCCTGCAGTCCGGCGTCGGTCGAATCGAATCCATACTGATGTCGCTGCCGCCGGTGGTGCGCTGGACTTACAATTGGCAGGCTGAAGCTGGCAGCGCAGAAGAGAAACTCACCGATTACTACCTGCAACCCAAAGACTGGGTATAAGCCTCAAGCACCAAGCTCAACGAACAGGCTTAACGACTACCCCCAACTCCCAACACGCAAGGCAAGGTATCAATTCTCATGTCTCAATATGCTGTCATCGGCAACCCGGTCAAGCACAGCAAATCACCGCAGATTCATAGCCTGTTTGCCCAGCAGACGGGGCGAGTCGTGGAGTACACCGCGGTTACGCTTGAGGCGGGCGAAGTCGATGCCTTCGTCAAAGATTTTTTCGCCAGCGGGGGGGCCGGGCTAAATGTCACGGTACCGTACAAAGGCAAAGCATTTGAGCTGGCAGCATCCTGCTCCCAAGCTGCAAGACTGGCGCAGGCAGTCAACACGCTGTTACTCGATGACGCCGGCAGATTGCGTGGAGCTAATACCGATGGCTTTGGCCTGGTGCGAGACATTAAAGTCAATCACCGCGTTGAAATTGCCGATCGCCGAGTTTTAATATTGGGAGCAGGCGGCGCTGTTGCTGGCGCCCTCGCTGCCCTGGTACGGGAAAAGCCTGCCCTGATCACAATTGCCAATCGCACCGTTAGCAAAGCGGTTCAATTGAAAACGCAGTTTGAAAAGCTGGCAAACATTAGCGCCGTGGGCTTTGAGCAGCTGGACGACACAGGCTATGACCTCGTGATCAATGGCACGTCTTTAAGTCTGGAACACAAGCTGCCGCCACTGAACCAGGAAATACTGGCGCCGGCATGCTGCTGTTACGACATGATGTACGCAGACAGCGACACCGTGTTTGTAAGTTGGGCTAAAGCCAATGGCGCCACCCTGGCTCTGGACGGTTTGGGGATGCTGGTGGAGCAAGCGGCAGCAGTCTTTGAGATTTGGCACGGCGTGCGACCGCAAACCGACGCAGTAATAACACAACTAAGAAGCCCCTGATGTATTAGCCAGGCAGGGGCCAAACCAAAGGCATAAAAAAGGCTACTGCGTGTCAGTAGCCTTTTTTGCTTCTCAGAGGGTCAGTGTTCTTCCTCTTCGCCGTGCAAATCGCTAGGCGAGAGCGCCACCGCATTTCGATCGTGCCCCATGTAGAGGTAGCGAGCGGCGGACGTGTAATTACCCTCAATCGTCATAAAGGCAATCAACAGCAGTAACACCGTCGGTGGGCCGAGTATTGTAAAAGCCAGTGCCATCCGCTCCCAAAAAACATGCATGAAGATGGAGATAATGAAACCCGCCTTCAAAACCATGAATAAGATCACGAGAAACCAGCGCATGCCGCCCTGCACGTTAAAAAAGTCTACGGCGTAGGAACACGCGCTGAGCACGAAAAGTAAAGCCCATATCTTGTAGTAAATCCCAAGAGGATGTTGTTGACCTGCATCAGATGACATCTCTGTCTCCTCTTATAATAAGTAGAAAAATGCGAAAATGAATACCCAGACAAGATCCACAAAGTGCCAATAGAGGCCGGCGATCTCGACAATTTCATAACCCTTCTCGTCGTAGTGACCGCGCCGCACCCGGAACGCCACCCACAACAGGTAAATGACGCCAATGGATACGTGAGCACCGTGAAACCCGGTGATCATGAAGAACACCGACCCGAATTGCGGAGCGCCAAAGGGGTTACCCCAGGGCCGCACGCCTTCTTCCAGGATTAACTTGCTCCACTCAAACGCCTGCATGCCCACAAACGAGGCACCGAAAGCCGCGGTAGCACACATCAGCCAGAAGGTCTTGACCTTGTCCTTTCTATAGCCAAAATTAACCGCCAGCGCCATGGTGCCGGAACTGGAGATCAGGATGAAGGTCATGATGGCGATCAGGATCAGCGGTATCGGATCACCACCGAATGACAGCGCGAATATCTCACTCTGCACTGGCCAGGGCTGCGTCGTAGTCAAGCGCACGTTGAGGTAGCCGGTGAGGAAGCAAGTGAAAATAAAGGTATCACTTACCAAAAATATCCACATCATCGCCTTGCCCCAGGGGATGTGATAGGTTTGTTTGTCTGCAGACCAGTCGTCTACTAAGCCGTCAACGCCGCTATGAGGGCTGGCTTCACTTACTGCTATTTCACTCATTCTTATTTCCCATATTTTCCAAATTTTTTAAAGCACCTTGGTTTAGCGCTCTCGGGGTATAACGACCAACCCCGTAGTTAGATTTACTTGCTTTAGGTATTCGACAGAATTGCAAACATGACTAACCAAACTATTAGCAAAAAATGCCAATAGGAGGTACACAGCTCCACGCTCAGGCGTATGTCCTGTGCTGCGCCACCCGATAGCAATCGAATCAGACTCTTACTCCAAACCCACAGTCCACCAAGCAGATGTAAAACATGCAGTCCGGTCAGTAAATAGAAGAAGGAATTTGCAGGATTTGAGGCAACGTAAAAGCCAGCGGACTGCAGACCATTCCAGACTACTAACTGTCCTACAATAAACAGCACGGCAAAGAGCCCGGCGCCGGCGATCGCGGCAGTGAGGGACTTCTGCTGATCACTTTTGACTAGATTTCTTGCCCACTGGAAAAAGACGCTGCTTATTACCAGCAGGGCGGTATTCAGCCACAGCTGTGCAGGCTCAGACAATGGCTCCCAGTCAGGCACCTCCATGCGCAGGTAATAACTCACCGTAAGCATGGAGAAAATAACCGAAGCAACTACCAGGAAAATCGTCAGTCCCACCCGTTCCGGTGGCGCGGCGAAGGTCCCTTCCGGATGCAGGCCGCCAATGACGCCCTTGCGCTCCCAGGGTTTTTCTGTGAGTTCCTTAAACAGGCTCATACATCAGCCATAGACTGGTCATGGTCTGGGTCGAAATGTTGTTCGTGAACAGTCGGCTCCTCGCTTTCTGGGGAGTTCTGAGGAATGAAATCCTGGCGTGCGCCGGGCACGCTGTAGTCATAAGGCCAGCGGTAAACCGTGGGCAGCTCATCGCCCCAGTTACCATGTACTGGCGGCGTATCAGGTGTTTGCCATTCCAGCGACGCCGAACCCCAGGGGTTTGAACCCGATTTCTTGCCGTTCTTCAAGCTCCAGAAAATATTGATAAAGAACAGCAGCTGCGCCGCACCCACAATCAAGGCGGCAATGGTAATAGCTGCATTCAAATCCTGGGCAGATTGTGGAATGAAGTCAGTACTGCCGAGGGCATAGTAGCGACGTGGAACCCCGAGGAATCCCAGATAGTGCATTGGCAGATAAATGGCGTAGGTACCGAGGAAAGTTATCCAGAAATGCGCCTTGGCCATGCCTTCGTGATACATACGGCCGCTGGCCAATGGAAACCAGTGGTACAGCGCGGCAAACAGCACCAGCACCGGTGATACACCCATTACCATATGGAAGTGGGCAACCACAAAATAGGTATCCGACAGTGGCATATTAATCACCACGTTGCCGAGGAATAAGCCGGTCAGGCCACCGTGAATGAAGGTTAAGATGAAGCCAATCGCAAAATACATCGGCACGTTGAGACGGATGTCACCCTCCCACAAGGTCAGCACCCAGTTATAGACTTTAAGCGCCGTGGGAACCGCGATAATCAAAGTGGTGGCGGCGAAGAAGAAGCCGAAGTAGGGATTCATGCCACTCACGTACATGTGGTGAGCCCAGACAATAAAACTCAGACCGCCGATGGCGATGATCGCCCATACCATCATGCGATAACCAAAAATATTCTTCCTGGCATGCGTACTCAGTACATCAGACACCAGCCCAAAAGCCGGCAGTGCCACAATATAAACCTCAGGATGGCCAAAGAACCAAAACAGATGCTGAAACAGGATCGGGCTGCCGCCGTCGTAATCCAGCGGGCTGCCGGACTCGATAATGGCCGGCATGAAGAAACTGGTGCCCAGCAGGGTATCGAAGGTCATCATGATGCCCGCTACCAGCAATGCCGGGAATGCAAACAGTCCGAGGACGGTGGCGATGAAGATTCCCCAAACCGTCAGTGGCAGCCGCATCATGGTTAAGCCACGACAGCGAGCCTGCAACACAGTAGTGACGTAGTTTAAACCGCCCATGGTGAAGGCAACGATAAACACCACCAGAGAAACCAGCATCAAGACGATGCCCCAATCAGAACCCGGGGTGCCGGCCATGCTCGCCTGCGGTGGGTACAGCGTCCAACCGGCCCCGGTGGGCCCGCCGGGGACAAAAAAGCTGGCCATGAGAATGATCACCGACAGTAGGTAGACCCAGACACTCATCATATTCAGAAACGGGAAGACCATGTCTCTGGCACCGCACATAAGCGGGATCATATAGTTGCCAAAACCGCCGAGAAACAAGGCAGTCAACAAATAAACCACCATGATCATGCCGTGCATGGTAACGGACTGGTAGTACGCACTTGGATCGATCAAGTCGAATGTTTCTGGAAAGCCCAGCTGCATGCGCATTAACAATGACAATATCAAAGCGACAACGCCGACAAGAATAGCGATGCCACCGTACTGGATAGCGATTACTTTATGATCCTGGCTCCAAACGTATTTGGTTACCCAGCTATGCGGATGATGGAGCTCCTGCTCTTGATCAGCCAGTGGGACGTAAGCCATTAAAACCTCCTAACTTTCAAATCTTTGAATATAGCCAAAGTGGCTACTTTAATTTCTAAAACAATCTGTTTCGATGTTGACGGTGCTCTACCTCAGGCTATTGAGATAGGCTGCAACATCTTCCATTTCTGCTACGTCGGCCATCGCCGCCGCCATGCCCACCATCTGCTCACCGTAGTAGTCGTCGCTGTGCATTCCACGAATGCCCGCTTTAAAGTTGCTAATCTGGGTGACGAAGTACCAGGCACTCATACCGGCAAGCGCCGGGGCGTCGGTGTACCAGATGCCACTTCCGTCTTTCAAATGGCAGGCGGCGCAGTTGCGACTGTAGATACGCTGACCGTTGGCAATATCACCGCTAACGGTTGACGCGGCGGGGGTGTCCGGCAAGCTGGCTATATAGGCCGCCATGTTGCGAACGGCATTGTCGTCCACCAGTGTCTGCGCCATGGGTGCCATGGCCTGACCATTAGTATCGCCATCGCCGCCACGCACACCGGTCTTGAAGTAGTTAAGCTGCCTTTCGATGTACCAGGCATCCTGCCCGGCCAGCTTGGGGCCATTCAGGGCCTGGTTGCCTTCGCCCTGGTCGCCATGGCAAGTCGCACAAAGTGCGAACTGCGCCTGGCCGGCGGCTATATTAGGCGCCGCCTCGGACTGAGTCTGGGCAAAAGTGGGCTGTGCCGCCAACCAACTGTCGTAGTCGGCTTGGGTATCAATCACGACACTGCCGCGCATGACGAAATGACCAATGCCGCAGTGTTCTTCACAGAGGATGTCATAGCTGCCGATTTTAGTAGGCTCAAACCAGATATAGGAGATTAGTCCCGGCACCAGGTCCATCTTCACGCGGAACTGGGCAATGGTGTAATTGTGTAGGGTGTCATTGGATCGCAACAGCGCTTTAACCGGCTGACCTACCGGCAGATGCATCTCAGGACCGGCAACGAGTATGTCGTCCTGACCATTAGGATCTTCTGTATTAAGTCCGAATGGGTTGGTTTCGGTTACCAGAGCCGTTTCGGCCACACCAAGAACGCCGTCGGCACCAGGGTAGCGGAATGCCCACTGCCATTGTTGGCCCAAGACTTCATACTCTGCTGCGCCCTCAGGTACGGTGACAATAGTGGCCCAGACAAACAGTCCCGGCGCCAGCATCAGCACCACGCCAGTGGCAGTCACAGTAGCCAGGATTACTTCCAGCGTGGTATTTTCTGGCTCATAAACAGCCTTATGGCCTTCTTTGTGCCTGAATTTGTAGACGCAATAAACCAGGAACAGGTTAACTGCTATGAATACAGCTCCGGTAACCCAGAAAGTAACATTAATAGTAAAATCGATCAGTCCCCAGTCAGCTGCAATGTCTGTGAACCACCATGGACTGGCAAAATGGAAAATAACAGATCCAATCACCAGTAGAAAAATAACGACCGCTAAAGTCATACACCAAGGTCCTTCTAAAACATACAAATGTATATCAGCGGGAAAGGCAATGAGTAGATTAGCATGCCTGTTGCCGAAGAATTAGATTTATAACATTTCTTATTTTGGGGAGCCAGGTCAGGAGGGGTTTGATCACATAATTACACCACTGGAAGCGCAGTTCAAGGCGCTTAATTTTAGCTTTTCCCTGGCGCGTTCCCGAATGATTATCCAAAGCAGAGTGGGTTAATTATGCCTCTTCAAACTCCTAGAATTTGAAGATTTTTCCCCCACCTCACGCGCACGGGCATGCTATAGAAGATTGCCTACCATCGCAAGCGGTTTTGCCCTGGAAATGCGCTTAAACTTGCGCTAAATCAAGCATTTTTGACAGTTTCCTGTCACTGGCAAACTAAATCTTCTCAATCCGTTATTAATCGCTCTGCAATTCCATTGCTGTACCCCGTCAGCCCTAGTTGGACATAATTGGCCCATTGCTTAAGAGGTACTTTTAGCTCATCGTCAACCCGAGAGGAAAACGATGATGAGAAAGAAAAGAAGTGCCGAGAAGACAGT
>Ga0115002_10000009_pt1 | contig 238073 bp, 193 predicted proteins | sample ArcticOcean_MG_C_8_FD_89576 | JGI IMG/M metagenome (GOLD analysis project Ga0115002, IMG submission 89576) | Marine microbial communities from western Arctic Ocean - ArcticOcean_MG_CB11_86 | ecosystem: Environmental > Aquatic > Marine > Oceanic | place: Arctic Ocean: Canada Basin | collected... | reverse complement strand
GTGGTTGAGACAGTGCCCAGATCGTTACACCATTCGTGCAGGTCGGAACTTACCCGACAAGGAATTTCGCTACCTTAGGACCGTTATAGTTACGGCCGCCGTTTACCGGGGCTTCAGTTAGGAGCTTCGCGAGGGCGAACCTCGCTAACCCATCCCATTAACCTTCCGGCACCGGGCAGGTGTCAGTCCCTATACATCGTCTTACGACTTAGCAGAGACCTGTGTTTTTAGTAAACAGTCGCCTGGGCCATTTCACTGCGGCTCTCTTAGCCTTCATCCGCGAGGGACTATTCTTAGAGAGCTCCCCTTATCCCGAAGTTACGGGGGTAATTTGCCGAGTTCCTTAACCACGGTTCTCTCGAGCACCTTAGGATACTCACCCCATCTACCTGTGTCGGTTTGCGGTACGGTCGGCGACGAATCTCGCTTAGAGGATTTTCTTGGCAGCATGATTAGGGTCGGTTTGTGCCTTACGGCTCCCCATAACGTCTCGGCCTTAGAGCAGGGCGCATTTAACTACCCCGCAAGCCTACGCGCTTGGACCACCATATCCAACAGGTGGCCGACCTTTCACTTCTGCGTCTCCCCATCACTCAAACGATTCATCACCGGCACGGGAATATTTAACCCGTTTCCCATCGTCTACGCCTTTCGGCCTCGACTTAGGGGCCGGCTAACCCTGAGCAGATTAGCTTTACTCAGGAACCCTTAGATTTTCGGTGAACAGGTTTCTCACCTGTTTTATCGCTACTCACGCCAGCATACTCTCTTCCATTTCTTCCAACGCCCCTCACAGGACGCCTTCGTTAGTCATGGAATGCTCCCCTACCACCAGTCTTACGACTGATCCATGGTTTCGGCAACTGCTTTTAGTCCCGCAAATTTTCGGCGCAGGATTACTTGATCAGTGAGCTGTTACGCACTCTTTAAAGGATGGCTGCTTCTAAGCCAACCTCCTGATTGTCTGGGTTATCCCACCTCCTTTACCACTTAAGCAGTATTTTGGGGCCTTAACCGATGGTCTGGGCTGTTCCCCTCTCGACCACGGAGCTTATCCCTCGCAGTCTCACTCCCGCACAGCGAGAATCCGGTATTCGGAGTTTAGTAGGGTTCGGTATCGTTTTAGCGACCCTAGCCCTTCCAGTGCTCTACCTCCGGTTCTGTTCATGCAAGGCTGTCCCTAAAGACATTTCGGGGAGTACGAGCTATCGCCGAGTTTGATTGGCCTTTCACCCCTACCCACAGCTCATCCAATGAGTTTTCAACCTCAACAGGTTCGGTCCTCCGGGACGTTTTACCGCCCTTTCAACCTGGCCATGGGTAGCTCACTCGGTTTCGCGTCTGCCGCACGATACTATTCGCCCTATTAAGACTCGCTTTCGCTACGGGTGCGTGGCTTAACCACTTACCCTTGCAACGTACGAGCAACTCGCTGGCCCATTAAACAAAAGGTACGCCGTCACAAAACACGCATGCAAGCACACGTTAATGCTCCGACTGTTTGTAAGCAACCGGTTTCAGGTACTATTTCACTCTCCGTCAGGAGTACTTTTCACCTTTCCCTTACGGTACTGGTCCGCTATCGGTCACACAGGAGTATTTAGCCTTAGGTGATGGTCCACCCAGATTCCCACGGGGTTCCACGTGACCCGCGGTACTTGGGAAACCGATGAGAGACTACGCCGTTTTCGTCTACAGGGCTTTCACCTTCTATGGCTTGCTTTCCCAAAACAATTCGACTAACAGGTAGTTTTGTAACTCTCTGGAGAACCCGTCAATTCTCCTATCGGCTCCCACGACCCCAATGCTACAACGCCAACGGGCTATCACATAACATTGGTTTAGGCTGATCCCTTTTCGCTCGCCGCTACTAAGGGAATCGCGGTTGCTTTCTATTCCTCCGGTTACTAAGATGTTTCAATTCTCCGGGTTGGCTTCTATCCGCCTATATATTCAGCGGGAGATGACCGAGCATGACCTCGGCCGGGTTGTCCCATTCGGAAATCCGCGGATCTAAGGTTGTTTGCACCTCTCCGCGGCTTATCGCAGCTTACCACGTCCTTCATCGCCTCTGTGTGCCTAGGCATCCACCGATTGCTCTTTCTAACTTGACCGAAAATCGTTGAAAGCACTAAGGTAATTCAGCATTACTGCTAAATTATCATACTTTCAAACTCTTTTTTCATCACGGTAGATGATCGAAAGCTCTTATTTAAATCGACCCACTACGACACAGGCTAACGTTAATATATATTAACGGCACTGTCCCGCTGTCACGGAGTTCGATTCGACCGACCCGAGCTGATGAACCGTTTCATCAAGGTCGATCTACAATATTTCAAAGATCAGTTTTTGTAATTCTTATGGAGCTTCGCTCCTGTTAAACTCAATTATATCAGCTCTCACCCTAACTCTGGGTATTGATACTATAATTAGATAAATCGAGCTTTCTTCTTGATATACATTCAGGACACCATATGCGCCACATTTTTGCATACCTGCTTTTTTATATAAATCCGACATCGCGTCTATATAACTGGTTCTCAATATGGGTATAAATCCAAAAAGACTAATTCCCATACTTGACCCAACCGCGTCGGCGACAACATAGCTATAGTTGCCCTTTGAAAGATCAATTTGTGCTTCTGATTTCGTGTTGCCTTGTAAATTGGTGTGAAGATCCACACCCTGTTAGAAATACCAATAAGATGCAGATTGTGATAATATGTAACACCCCGCTTTTTCTTACATTCATTTCTAATCCTTAAATTTATTAATTTGGCAAATCATAGCTTTGTATGATATCTAATAAAAATATCCATAGTGGAGAATACCGGGATCGAACCGGTGACCTCCTGCGTGCAAGGCAGGCGCTCTCCCAGCTGAGCTAATTCCCCTTAGCATACCGGGTCAGCAATTGTTGCTAAGGACATGAGGTCTTGCCAGCCAAACACTCGCTTTAGCCCGGTAAGTGGGCCTGACAAGAGTTGAACTTGTGACCTCACGCTTATCAGGCGTGCGCTCTAACCAACTGAGCTACAGGCCCCATAAATTGACGACGTGTACGAAAAGAATCTTAAATTGATGTTTCGACCTAATGCAGTTTCTGAACACCTTTTCAGGGTTCATTGACTGAATTTGTCTCCAGAAAGGAGGTGATCCAGCCACACCTTCCGGTACGGCTACCTTGTTACGACTTAACCCTAGTTACTAATCTCACCTTCGGCGCCTGCCGCCCTTACGGGTTGGCACAGCGACTTCGGGCGCTACCAGCTTCCATGGTTTGACGGGCGGTGTGTACAAGCCCCGGGAACGTATTCACCGTTGCCTGCTGATCAACGATTACTAGCGATTCCGACTTCATGTAGTCGAGTTGCAGACTACAATCCGAACTGAGGACGGGTTTTTGGGATTGGCTCCACCTCGCGGCTTCGCGACCCTTTGTACCGCCCATTGTAGCACGTGTGTAGCCCTGGCCGTAAGGGCCATGAGGACTTGACGTCATCCCCACCTTCCTCCCGGTTAACCCGGGCAGTCTCGTTAGAGTTCCCAGCACCACAAGGGCCTGATGGCAACTAACGATAAGGGTTGCGCTCGTTGCGGGACTTAACCCAACATCTCACGACACGAGCTGACGACAGCCATGCAACACCTCTGCAGCACCCTCGAAGGAAGTCGGCTTTCACCGATTTTGCAGCTGCAATTCCAGGCCAGGTAAGGTTCTTCGCGTTGCATCGAATTAAACCACATGCTCCACCGCTTGTGCGGGGCCCCGTCAATTCCTTTGAGTTTCATCCTTGCGAACGTACTCCCCAGGCGGGGTACTTAACGCGTTAGCTACGACACCAGAGGGGTCGATTCCTCTGACATCTAGTACCCATCGTTTACGGCGTGGACTACCAGGGTATCTAATCCTGTTTGCTACCCACGCTTTCGCGCCTCAGCGTCAGTGTAAGGCCAGATGACCGCCTTCGCCACCGGTGTTCCTCCCGATATCTGCGCATTCCACCGCTACACCGGGAATTCCGTCATCCCCTCCTACACTCAAGAATGGAAGTTTCGAAGGCACGCTGCAAGTTAAGCCTGCAGTTTTCACCCTCGACTGACCATTCCGCCTACACGCCCTTTACGCCCAGTAAATCCGGACAACGCTTGCACCCTCCGTATTACCGCGGCTGCTGGCACGGAGTTAGCCGGTGCTTTCTTCTAGAGTACCGTCACTCCCACCGAAATGGGCATTCTTCCTCTAGAACAGAGTTTTACGCTCCTAGAAGCTTCTTCACTCACGCGGCGTCGCTGCATCAGACTTTCGTCCATTGTGCAATATTCCTCACTGCTGCCTCCCGTAGGAGTCTGGGCCGTATCTCAGTCCCAGTGTGGCTGATCATCCTCTCAGACCAGCTACTCATCGTAGCCTTGGTGAGCCGTTACCTCACCAACAAGCTAATAAGACGCAGGCTCATCCTCAAGCGCATAAAGCTTTCAGCTCAGAGTCTTATGACTCCGAGATCGTATGCGGTATTGTACTCAGTTTCCCGAGCTTATTCCCCACTTGAGGGCAGATTACCTACGCGTCACTCACCCGTTCGCCATGCTACTAGGTCAACCGAAGTCAACCGTTGGCATTCGACTTGCATGTGTTAAGCGCGCCGCTAGCGTTCGTCCTGAGCCAGGATCGAACTCTCCATTGTTATAATTCTATATCAATTTATTTTTTACGTAATTAGACACCAAGTTAAAATATCTAAACGTACACGTCTGTCAAAGATCTATCGATAAAAAAAGCGACGATAAGTTCGCCACTAATTAAATCTGCTTACTTTCAATATATACTGTCGGTCTGCGATTGTCAAGCAAATTAGAATAAATTTACTTGAATCGAAAATGCCGACATAATTTCAAAAAAACACACTGAACTATCTGCACTACGTTTTCAAATTCTAAGTACAACCACAATCAATTAGTGCTTACTACGTTGTCAGTGTGACCCATAAATATAAGCGGTTATTTTGCGAGTGCAAGAGCTTTTATAATTTTATTTTATATTAATGATAATTAACCTATGTTTTGCGTAATAATGCTGAACGCTCCTACACATTGTCAACAGCTGTTCCTGTAAAACAGGAACAGCTGTTGACAATGTGTACCATATTAAAAATTAACGACATTACCATTATTGACATTAACACTCCTGTTAGATACAATTATCCAAGAATAAAAATTGCAGAATTGAAAATATGTTAAAATTATTATATTACATAAAAATATAAGAATATGAGCAAATTAAATATATTTCATTTGCGTGCTTATTAATTATTATGAGCTGTTCATTTGATTTGGGTGATAGAGACCAAAGAGGAGCTAACATAATCCACCAGAAATTATCAGCCTTTCTGATTATACAAATGAAGTAGGTAGAATGCAATGTACCACTATCACATGTGTTGCTAAAGACCCTGAAGGCGATGATATCAGTCATTATTGGAATACTGTTGCTGGTAGCCTTGGAGTGGGAGATATATCAATCCCTTGGATTGCACCAAATGTGAATGGGAATTATTGGATAACACTGAAAGTCAGTGATGGTTGGGCAATCGCCCTAGCTTCACTTGAAATAGCTGTAATTACCCAAATGAGCCCCCATCAACTCCTGGGAATCCACGTCCCCGAGATGGTGAAACTGATGTTAGGGTTCCCCCTATTTTACTCTGGGGGGAATACATTGACGTGGATAGTGACACGAGTAGGTATGACCTAAATCTTGGTTCCAGTGGGGATTACGACTTAATAGCAAACAACCTGAGCAAACCAAATTTTATTGCAGACGTTGGTCCTTTTTATGAATACTATTGGAGAGTTATCGCTAAGAATGAACATGGGAATTCAACCATAGTACCAAGTTGGCACTTTAGAGCTGGTGGGAGTAAGTAGCCCTGACCTTCACGGTCAGGGTATTGTTCAACATTAACAGCGTTCCCCGACCGTAAAGGTCGGGGCTACTAATAGTCTACCATGCTGACAGGAAATACTTAACTCCCCGCTGCATACTTAATACTACAACCCATAGATTTAGTCTCGGAAACTGTTACTGCCTTGCCACCGTTCATCTCATCGAGTGCATTGATTAAAAAGTGAGCATTAACCGCAGTTGCATCTTGACCATTATCGTCCACTGCTCCGTGATACACTAATTTATTTTCGGCATCAAACAGAAATACCTCTGGAGTTATCTCGGCACCAAAAGTGCGGGCTACGACTGAAGAGGCATCAACAGTATAGCTGAATTTCATCCCCAGTTTATCAGCGCGTTTAACGTTACCTTCAAAATTGTCAGTGGGCTTTCTTACCGGGTCATTCGAGTTGATTTCGATGACACCAAACCCTTTTTGGCTGAATTTGTTGCCGATTTCCGTTATCCGCTCTTCCCAGGCTACAGACCAGGGACAGGAGTTGCAGGAAAATATTACTGCAGTGCCCTTTTTCCCCTTTATATCGTTAATGGAAACCATCTTACCATCGATATTTTTCATCTTTATATCTGCTGCCGGGATAGGGTCACCTATACTCAACTTGCCTGCAATTGCAGGAGTGTTCAATATTGCCAATGACATTGTTAATAACTTCATTATCGCAAATTTTTGTCTAAGTATCTTCATTGTTGTTTACCTGTTTTTACTGCATCAAATGCTTGTTAATTATCGCTTCTAATTCTTTTAATGTCTTTTTGCCAATCCAAAAATCAAGCATGTTACCCGCCTTGTCATAAATAAATGTAGCAGGCAAAGCTCCCGACCATTCGGGATTCATTGCATTCACAAAAATATTATCCTTTTCTTTCTTGTAATACGATACGAAGTTGAAGTTTTGTTTGACCAGGAAATCCCGGACGGAGGGTAAATTGCGTTCAAAATCTGCCGAAACGAATAACACCCGCAGATCATTCGTCTCATATGTCTTCGTCAGCGTAACTAAGTCAGGAAATTCTTCCACGCATGGGTCACACCAAGTTGCCCAAAAATTTAGCAAAGTTAACTCAGATTTACCATTTTTCGTCAGCTTTATTAGTTGCGCGCTGTCTATCGAAAGTAGTGAATCATGTTGAAATATTGTTGAATTGCCGTTATTTTGCTCCGCAGAGTGAACAAATTGAATACTCATGGATATCAATTGCACTACCGTTAATATTAGTATTGTCATAATATCATACCAAATAATCCACTACTATCTTGCCGTCTTTAAACAGCCTGCCTATAACCTTTACTTGACTTTCGAAATCTTTCAGATCTTCATCCTGATCTGGATAAAACGATCTTGAGCCTCTTACCCACTCACGGGTGGCAAACTCCTCTATTTTCGTGAGGACGTCCCACAGTCTGATACCCCGTAAAGCGCTGAGGAAAATCGCTTCAGGGAACTGATTGGTTAATCCCTCAAGCAATGTTTGGTCATCTACCTTGTCAACCTTGTTAAATAGTAATACTTGCGGTTTTTTATCAAGTTCCAGCTCTTTGATGATTTCTTCAGTTCTTGATAATTGCCCCTCCCAATGAGGGTGAGACAAGTCTATGACATTTAGGAATAGATCAGCTGTTTTTGATTCTTCGAGCGTACTGCGAAATGACGCTAACAAGCCCACCGGTAGCTTGCGGATAAAGCCTACTGTGTCGATCAACAAAACCTTCCTGCCCTCGGGTAACCGTAACGACCTGACAGTAGGATCTAACGTGGCAAATAGTTTGTTTTCCACCAGCACTTCTGATTTGGTCAAGGCGTTTAGAATTGTAGATTTACCCGCATTGGTATAACCTATCAACCCAACTTTGAAAATATTGCGCCTTCCGCTACGGCGGGTAATGCGGCTCTTCTCGATCTTTTTTAAGGACTTCTTTAGTTTAGTCATACGCCGAGTTATTACACGGCGGTCAACTTCAAGCTGTGTTTCTCCCGGACCACGCATTCCTATACCACCTTCTTGCCTGCCGAGATGTCCCCACGCCCTCGTCAGCCGGGGACGTAGATATTGAAGCTGAGCAAGCTCGACTTGAATCCGAGCCTCCATCGTGTTAGCGCGTTGGGCGAAAATGTCGAGAATCAGCCCGGAGCGGTCGATAATTTTACAACCAAGCATTTTCTCGAGATTGCGACCTTGAGCAGGGGAAAGGTCATCGTCAAATATAACGAGATTCGCATCGGTGTGATAAATGTAGTCCCGAACTTCACCAACTTTCCCTTTACCAATAAATGTTGCAGGGCTGGGCTTTCCTCTGTCCTGAATGACTCTCGCTTCGATAGTCGCTCCGGCTGTTATTGCAAGTTGTTCCAGTTCATCAATATTGTCATTGACTTCCCAGATTGGAACTCCGCGCCGTTGGACACCGATCAGGATGGCTGATTCTTGTTTGTTAGATCGCATTGGATACTCTTGAATTAGATTGTGTCCCAATGCTTTCACTTTTCCGCCAAGACCTTCCAATAAGCGATTCTGCCAGCAATAACAACAGGAAAATTATCACTATCGGTCGCCAAAGCTCTCTGCCGAAACGGTTGGCAAGGATCAACTCCTGTATATCATCTTTAGAGGGTTCAATTACCATAGATACTCCGAGGCGATCACTAAGCGTTTTTATATCTGTGCGTGCTAAATCATAGCTAATGTCCGGGATATTGCAGGGAAACTTTGCAATCACCTGTTCACCTGTATCTATGGTATAAATTCCTGGCTGATGTGTGATGCTCGTAATTATTTCACTACCTCCCAATATCGGTCGAGGAATAATTTGAGTGATGGAGAGGTCGGGCAGAATCATCTGTAATTTATCAGTTTCAGACACGGGTAGAATTATTTTATGCGATACCCCAGTTTCCCAACTCGGTTGGTTGTCATCCGAATTTGAAATAACATATCCGATAGAGCGTAACAAGATGGGGGCAAAAATCCCGGAATAAATAAAATTACTGCTGGCAGGGTCTAAGGATATGGAATACAACAACACATTTCCACTTCCGAACCGTCGCTCCATCAAAAATGGCTTCCCGTTTGAGAATGGAATAATAACCTGATCGTCCTTGCGAACCGCCATCTCGATAAACTCATGAACCAACGGTGATCGAGGTGCAGCCTTGTCTTCAAACACACCCCCAAACATTGGATGCGTCAGGTCGAGCTTGCCCCAACCAATCGAGTTTGATTTTGATACCCCTTTTGCTCCCGCAAATCCAAGCTTCCGCCATAGCTCACGACTTAGTGAGGGAAGGTCGGCGTATAGATCTTGAAAGAATATCACACCTCCGCCGTGGTTCACAAACTCGGATACTCGCTGTGCAGCTCCGGATGAGATTTTTTCCAATCCGAGAAAGAGCACAACGTCATAGCCATTGAGCGGCTTGGATTCCCACGAGTTTCTGTCAATTGAGAGAATTTCAACAAAATCAGTCCTGACACCTGCCAGTCCTGCATTTACAAAATTTGCATAACCACCGTGTTTGGCTGTAACCGCTAAAATTTTTACCTTTTCCGGAATGTTCAACACAAACCAGCTCCGGTTATCGGCGACAAAAGGATCAACATCTTCACAAATTAGGTATCCTGATATTTTGCCAGCTTTTCTTGGTATCGTAGAAAATTTTATTACCTGACTCGCATCGGCAGGGATGTTGACAGCGGATTGAGCGACTCTTTCACCATCAAGATATAGACTAACGAGAACATCTTTTACTTTCTTTGAGGAGTGATTAAAGATATTGGCGAAAATTGTGACCGGTTGTCCGGCTTGCAAGATAGAGTTTTCAATTCTGACGGGACCCAGCGAAAAATTGGACATTTCCTCTGGTCCAACGGGCAGTAAAATACGATCCTCTGTCTCCGTCGGTTCATGCCATTTTACCGAATCCCAAACGGAAGAGTGAAACCCACTGATAAGGTATATTTCGCGATTAAACTTCTCAGTTTCGGTCAGAATCGAATCAGCTACCTTCATAGCAAAGTCCATATCAGCCAGCTTGAAGCTAAGCTCTAAATTGTCAACCTTGTCCCTGATAAGGTCGAGTTGACTTGCACCAACAGTCAACGTTTGGCGTGGGTTAGACAATCGAATAAAATTTACTCTATCATCCGGTCCCACAACATCAAAGATGCTCTCTAACCTTTGTGATGTCAGTCTAAGCATCTGACCGTCACGCGTCTCAACTGACGAGTATAAGCCGTCATCAAACAGAATGACAATTTCAACCGCTGCTGCTGATCCTGCCTTTTGATTCGCCTGTAATGCCGGTCGCATAAAGGCAAGCACCAACATAATCAAAGCGAGCGTTCGGATTGCCAGCAGAATTAACTGTCGCAATTGTACGCGCCGAGCTTTTTTCTTTTGGAGTTTTTTTAAGAACTCAAGCGAGCTGAATTGTATCAGCGGTAATTTGCGCTTTGAAAGAAGGTGCAGCAGTATAGGAATCGTAGCTACGATAAGCACCGGCAAGAAAATTGTATGTAAAAAAGTTAAGATTTATCTAACTCAGATGTATTAATTATATTTCTCTTAGAAATAACAGTGCAAAGAATAATTTTTGCATGTTGTTTGTTAAATGGTTTAATAGTTTTTTCAAAATTGATATTAATTACTCAATATTCGTGTTTTCTGAATCAGCTTATATTTGACACAACATGTACAAATTTCCCCCTTGCAACTATAGCTGTGAAGTAGTGGTCTCTCACTTTCCCACCCTGCTATTGCAGGGGGGGATGTTCAAACATGCGAATTTCATAATGTGCAATTAAACAAAAACTGTCAGCCACGGAGGGCTAACAGCGGTAACTTTTCAAAGGACATCACATTTACCGAAGGAATTAAAAAATTACTTCTTACCGATTTCTCCAAACCGGTTCTCTTTCGGTAATGCTTGCCGCAAGACCTTCATGTGGATCTATGCAACTCATCAAGTCAAGCATGTATGTAGATTCTGTAATTCTAAGAGCCTCCAATACAGGTTCATACATCGATTCATTTACAGCTTGTTTAGCCAGCACTACGGCAGGTGCACTTGATTTGGCGATCTGATCTACGTATTCATCCATGTACTCTTTTATCACTTCATCAGGAATTGTGCGCGTAATCAATTGCCCGGTAACCGCTTCATCAGCTGTGAAAGTTCGTCCAGAAATGATCCAATCGAGTGCCCGATTTCGTCCAACCATCCGCGGTAGAATTGCCGTAGCTATTGGTGGAAAGAGACCAAGCTTCACATTAGGAAAGCCAAAGGTTGCAGACTCAGAGGCAATAGCGACATCACAGAAGGCGGCGAGTTCACAGCCATGTCCGAGTGCTTCACCCTCGATTCCAGCCAGAACTAACCCGCGAATGCTAATTAGGTAGCTGTACATTCTGGTATATAACGGCATCAGTGCACCGATACGGTCAGCGGTAAGGGCTTCAGCTTCAACTCCACTGCAAAATGTATTGCCTTCGCCGCGAATATATAAAACTTTCAGGGTTTCGTCATCCCGCAAACCGTCGAGCGCATCGACTATTTCCTCAAGCATTTCTACGCTGAGTAAGTTATGTGGGAGACTATTCAGCGTCAGGTCAGCTCGACCATCTCTGTTTTCAAAATTAATCCAATTATAATCAGCCATTTTCACTCCAATATTGTCAATTGTACTTGTTAATACTGTACAGATCTCCTGCGCATCACATCATTATTCAACTATGCTGCACATCCACTATTATAGTATAAGTCATAAGTATCCATAAGTAAAGCTAAAACCGATTCAATCGTATCCTATTTTATGAGAACAACCGATTCAATCACGGGGGAATATCCAATTGATTCGACTCTGATGAAATACGAACCGGATTGTAATCCTTCGGCGTTGAGGGTTAACTTATAATAACCAGCCTGAAATACCTTTTTACCGAGGGCATAAACTTCACGACCAGAGTTGTCAAATATGCGGACAGATATAGATTCATTTATGGGATTATAGAAATGGATATTTGTTTGTGAGTTAAACGGATTGGGTGCTATCGAAAGCAACCTGAATTCGCCAGGGTATTTCATCCCATCTTCATAACGGACTGAATTAGGCTGAACAATTAGTGTAGCGGTGATCTCATTTTCCTGTCCATAGCCATTTACAGACAGATAAAATTCTGTACTATATTCTGCAGGACTGACCACATCTCCAGCAAACAAAATATCCCACCGAGCGGAATCTCCCGGCATGAGCAGATGCCATTGGGGATAAATGCTGAGCCAAGATGTGTATAGATCTGTAACAAACAACCAATCATCTTCGCCGTCGTTTTCCTTCCAGACCCCAACCATAGTCCCACGTCCATCCTGATAGTTGGTGGTAATATCAAACTCACCTATTACCGCACCAGCGCGAGGGGGTGTCAGTTCATATAGAGGTGCAACGTTGCCATTGTCGGGAGTAACTAAAGATTAAAACATGCTGACCTTGGTTGGGCTGTGTTACTATGTATGCAGCTCGAGTATTACTTTTCATCCCTAATGCCAGAATAGTGTCCCCCACTTCCGTCCTGCCAACTTCCCAAAAGTCATCATCAGTTTTCAATATGTACCCTTCGTCACCGCCGAGGTAAAGGTTTAGTCCATTGTCAGAATATTTGACATCGACACCGAGTGCCCTGTGGATTTCGATTGCATCCGGTCCTTCGTATTGCTCGCCAAGTTCGCCATCAATCGTAAATTCTATAATCAGTTCCTCATCACCAGCAAATATTATTTCATCATTAAATGCTGCCATATCGAGAAATCCGTCGCCATCCACGCCACCGGGTTGGTTAAAAGTTCGTTGTAGATTAAATTCTTCATCGAGACGGTAAATTTTGTTGGGGTCATTTCCACTGTTTCCACCGGCAATCAAGTAGCCATCATTTATCTTTATCCCAGCCTGAATATCATTGTCATTAATTAAATTTGTCAGGTTAATCATAACTTCGCGAGGACCTTCACGCCAGAGATCTAACGGTGTTACATATATTGGTGCTTCGGTTGAATTGGTAAACAGCATGGATTGGGTGACTCTATCGCCTTCAGTAATCCGTACCGCTAACTCACCAACCTCTAATCCAGAAATTGCATCATGCGGTAAGTATTGCCATCCGCGGTCATTGCGGCTGCCATCGGGGTCATCATCGAGGTTGGGGTCTCCACTGTCAAAACATGGCGAATTTCCCTTTAGCAATGCCCAAGTAGAATCGAGAGAAAAAATCTCAGGATTTTCACGCGAATTTCCCTCTCCGCGAAACGCCTCGTTGGTTTGACTATACACAACTACAACATTGTTATCATTAGAGAAGTGGGGTCGTGGACTCCAAAGAATTGAACTCGAAATGTATATCGAGGCACTTTCGGGAAGATATACAATATGTGCGGCGTGTTCTCCGTCCTCGGAAATATTATCCAGAAAGGTACTATGAGTCACTATCAACGGTTGCTCACCCATATTGGGGTTCAAGGCAATTGCTCCACCGACTCGACCCGCAGTATTTTTTAAATACAGATTGTGATGCAACTCGGCATTCGCTCGCCCTGCAAAAGAAATGGCTCCACCACCCCATTGAGCATGATTCTTGATAAATCGGCAATGCGCCGCCTCAGCATCAATGCCGTCACGAAACATAATTGCACCTCCGCCAAGCTCACCCTCTGCAACGTTCTCAACAAAATCACAATGAAACAAGTTTGCGTTATTTTGGTCTTGACGTAGATAAGTAGCTCCGCCCATCAAGGCTCTGTTCCGAGTAAAGGTACATTTTTCAGACAGTAAATTACCACCATATAGGGATATTCCACCACCCGCTGCACCTTCATTCTCTACGAAAGAACTCTTTACAATTGTCACACGTGAGTTTTCATAGATGTTAATCCCACCACCGCCCCACTCAGACTGATTCTGTACAAACACACAGTTCTCAAAGCTCGATTCAGTGTTGTGATCCAGATTACCTGCACCACCAAGTGTTGAAGATACGTTGTTATCGAAGGTGCAATTTTCAAAGTCTGCTCGACCACCAAGAATGCTGAACCCTCCTCCAAAACCGATAGCAATACCGTTTGATATCCTGCTGTTGGTGATGGTTAGGTCTGTTAGCCAGCTAAAAAGATTACCGCCTTGATTCAGGGTGTCGCTATGGTCGGCATCAAAAAATCGCCTGCCATTGGTAAGGATGGAAAAATCAAGATGTGAACGTTCATTGGCAAGGATAAATCTCAACCCAAGCCAATTTCCCTCTTCATTAAGCGGCCCAAAGTAAATTGAGTCATTAACAGTTCCTTCAGTGCTCAGGTTCCCATAGACGAAAAAAGCACTTTCCTCATCAAATAGCACTACGACACCAGCATCTATTACAAGGCGATCCTGTTCGGAAATATAAATTGTTTCTACTGCGGTATATGGACTTCCCTCAAGATCCCACTGTCCATTGACCCGTCCTGAAACCTCCGTTTGAGCTTGAAGTGTTGTAGTTATTAATATCGCATATAAGAATGATTGCAATATAAAGATCTTCAATTTCATCTTAAACTCCTTTGTCTTTATTAGTCTCCAAAAATACGTCCATTTGCCAATGTAAGTCTATCTAATGTATCAGTCAAACTGGATTTGGTATATCTATAAACTTCGCCTCAATTTCAAACTTCTTAGATAGGTGTTCCCCCAATGCCATAATGCCCAGTTTTTCAGAGTTGTAATGCCCGGCAGCAAAAAGTGATATTCCGCATTCTTCGGCAGGGCGAACTACATCCTCTTTTAGCTCACCTGTAACCATAATATCAGCACCTGCGTTTACGGCGTCCATGTAATATCCAGCTGCTCCTCCAGAAACTGCATATACGCGTTTAATTGTAGAGTCATTGAAATTAAAAGCAATTCCATCAGTCTCTAACATATGATTAGCATGTAAGACGAATTTATCGAACTCCATAGGTATAGGCAGGTTACCGCAAGATGCAAATGGAACCTGCATACCACTCAGCTCGATAAATTCAATATTATGTAATCCCAAACTGCTTGCAATCAAGGCATTATTGCCAATTTCAGGATGAGCATCTAATGGTAAATGAAAACCTAGCAGGCTGATATTATTTTCTATCAGCAGTTTTACTCTATTAAATTGGAATCCGGTAAGCTCGAATGGATGAGGGGATGATTTCCAAAATAATCCATGATGAACGAGGATTGAATCAGCTTTTAAATTAATAGCCGCTTTAATGAGTCTTTCGCTGATGGAGACACCGGTCACGACTCGATTAATTTCCTTTGAGCCTTCAACTTGAATACCGTTTACGCAGTAGTCGCTAAATCTCTCGGTGTCGAGATAATCGCAGAGATAGCGATTGAGTTCGGGCAACTCAATCATCTGATCCTGCTTGGTCATCTGTTTCTTTATCATGATAGATTATATCATCGGAGTCAAATATCGGCGAGAATACAGTGAAATATTGCAAAGGCGAATTTTCCTGGGCACTTGTAGCAGAATAAACAGCACCTCGAGGTACATAAACTACATCACCCGGACCAACATAATAGCTTTGATCTCCAACATGAAATCTTGCTCTACCGCTGTGAATATACATTAGCATATCAGAGCGGTCGTGACTTCGCTGGGATATTTCCTTGTGAGCCATCATTAATCCATAAGAGAATCCGGGTGCCTTATTAAAAGCGAGAAACCCATCTGCAACATCTTCAGGCAATTTTTTTTTCAGAATCTGATCACCAACATCATAGTGCTGTGGTGGACCGGGGCTTATTTTTAATAACTCAACAACGGGTTCTTTTTTTTCGGTACAGCCGATTAAAAAGATAAGTATTAGTGCTAAAATAGTCATGTTTTTCATTTACATATTATCCGTTAATTTTCTCGTTTCCACGCTTCAGCGTGGGAATGCATGTTTTATGTCTGTCCGTAAGCGTTACCACGCTGAAGCGTGGAAACGAGGTGGTCTCAAAGTTTATCTGAGCTTCCATTGCTCAAGTTTTTCCAATCTTCCGGGAGTATCTCGTTTGATCTCAAATGGTCTGCCACGAGTATCGATCATCAATCCCACAACTCCGCCATGAATCGTCCTTTCGACAGGCTTGCCAGGACCCTCGCCCATATCAAAGCCCTTCGTAGGTTCTATTATCGCTTTCATGGAGTCATCAGGAGCAAATTCTATCAAGGTCAAATCACCATAGTTTGCCTCAATATCAATTTCCTGTCCCATTTTTGATTTGCCTCGTAACCTCAGCACCGGCTTGCCCTCTTTACCTTGACCAACCGGAGCTACGCAAGAACCAAGGTGGATAAGGCAGTCTTTTTCAAAAACTTCTGTGGCTGCTTTTTCATTTACCTTTGCCAATACACCGAGTTGCGGCATCATAAATATAGAGTCAACCGCAAGACGTGTTACACCTTCGGGAACAAATGCATCAATCAACATATGTGCTGCCTGCGCACGGTCAGGTGCGTGGGAAAGTGCACCACCCGATCCAACCAGCATATTCAGCGACATCATATCAACCAAAGATTCACCGGTTGATTTTTGCGAAAACGTATCGGACACCGAGCGTTCCTGCTGAATTCCTTTCAGCCCCACCGCAAAGGATTTGTGTTGGATAAACGCCAATTTGAGAGCCTCGCGCGCGATTGCCTGCTCGATCAATAGCTCTTCCATCGACTGCGGGATAGTGGTAGGGCGGATCATCTTGTTACCTATGCGGTCACGGAGATCACCTTCACTTATTTCAAATGGTACCCAGCGCATAATGTTGTCAAATCCAGTCTCAGCGAGCACGTTGGAAATAGAATAACTCATCCCCAAATTGGCAGAAACCGTGCGGTTAAAAACATCCTCAAACACACTGAACACATCAGTAGTCGCCCCACCAATATCGACACCAACGAGATTAATGCCGTGTTTACGCGAGATGGTATGCATAATATTTCCTACGGCACCTGGAGTTGGCATTATCGGCGAGTCAGTCCATTCCATCAGTTTAGAATAACCGGGAGCCTGTGCCATGACGTGCTCCATAAACAGCTCGTGAATGCGGTCGCGCGCCGGTCCGAGATTTTCTCTCTCCAACACAGGGCGCAGATTATCGACAACCTGCAAGGATACCATATCGCCGAGAGTCTTTTGCACCTCTTCGGCGGCTTTGTTATTGCCGGCATATATAACCGGCAAGTTATAGCCACTGCCAAGTCGAGGGCGGGGGCGTGCGGCGGCAATCAACTCCGCAAGCTCGACCACATGCTTTGAAGTCCCACCATCAATACCACCAGAAAGCAAAATCATATCCGGTCTGAGGCGGCGGATGCGTTCGATTTTTTCGTGCGCCATTCTGCCGTCATTAGAGGCGAGCACATCCATCACAATTGAGCCTGCACCGAGAGCGGCTCGCTCTGCGGATTCAGCGGTCATAGATTTGACCACTCCCGAAACCATCATTTGCAGACCCCCACCTGCGGAAGATGTTGATATATAAATATCACATCCGAGCTTACCGTCATCGGGACGCACGATAGTGTTGTCTTTACCGATGAATTTTCTGCCTGACAATTCTTCGACTTCAAGGACAGCATTAAGCACACCCTTTGTCACGTCCTCAAACGGTGCTTCAACTGTGGTAGGGGCTTCACCCCGTTGCACCAGCCGATATTCGCCAGAATCCTGACACTCGATCAGAATCGCTTTGGTTGTGGTTGATCCACAGTCGGTTGCGAGAATAGTTCTCGGTTCGTTATTATCGTTCAAAATGTAATTGCTTTAATGTTAATTTAATTTACAATTTTACCTTTTTATAAGGCAAATGATAAACAGGAATGTCTGTCCTCCCTGCTCAATATTGTGTAGATCAACTTGTCTTCCAAACTCCCAGTGCTTTCCGCAGTGCGACAATCTGAGCGGTATGGTAGCTATTGTGCGTGAGCAGTATCATCAGGTTATCCAATGCCGTGATATTGTCCCATTCGCCAAATTTCTTTTTTGGGTCAAGCTCTGTCAGCAGTTCGATTACCTCTTTCCCCATCTGTTTCAATTCATTGCGATGGGCATTCCATTGCTCAGCCGAAGATGGACCATCTTCAACCGGATAAAAGTTATTTTCCTCATCTGATGGAGGCGGCATTTTGTCCTGAAGCCTGCGCACTATTTGCCACGCCCAGCTCAAAATGTGATTTGAAAGCTGCCAAAGAGTAAAAGTGTGTCCATCAACTCGCTTTCCAGCGGTAACATAATCCACACCGTCAACAGCCTGCATTGGGTCGGGATGCGACCATGTGCCATGAAGACCACGCTTAAGCGAATTTACAATTTCTTTTTCCATAGAGCTAATCCTGTTTATCCAAAGACTTCCTAAACAACCTCATAAATCGCTGTTTCATTGAAGTATTCGACTCTGCCCATTTTGCTCTGGCATTATCCTTTTCAATTTTGGCGTTAATCAAGTATTCGCTCTCCTTCTCCTCAATTAACTCAATAATATACCCCAATGATTCGCGCTTTTCCAATACTTTTTGCATTTGATCCCATTCTGGTGAGGTAAATACTATTTGAACGAGTGGTGCAAAAAAAACCATAACTTGACTTCCAACATAGTTCAACGGTCTCATGGATTCCATAAATAGGATTGCTGGAACAGTCATACGCAATTGAACAACCTTCGCTGACATTTTATGCAGAAGTTTCAATTGATCTGGCGAAATTTCTTCCTCAAACTTAGTATCTTTTAATTCCTCGCTCATTTATCTGTAACATCCTTAGCCGGAGGAAGCCCTTGAAGATCCGGCAAAAAAGCACGTATCCCTTCTATTACATTATCTCTATTGTCATTATAAACGAGATACACCCCCCTAAAGTTTTCAAGTCGTGTTCGAACAGGGAACGGCGAAATAAAAACACCATTTTTTTCTGACATTATTGACCGAACTCTGTTCCAAGCAAAATTTCGTTTGTAAAGCCAACGCTTTACTCTGATACCGTCAACGTCTATGGTGTAATGCGTTTGAAGGAAAAATGAAGTTAAAGATAACAGCAACAGAAAAGCTGCTGCAAACGTGAACATGAGGCTGCCCCCGGGGCTGAATGAAAGTCTGACATTCCAATAGACCGCCCATATTACCATTATCACCACTGCCCAAAAAAATATCCCCTTGGATAGATTGTCACGCATGGGATGAATTTTCCATTTAATAGTGGGAAAATTTTCTACGCTGCTTTCTATCACTATTTATCGTTACCCGCCCTGAGCAGCCACATTGGCAACACAATGACAAATACAAACAAAGCCACACCAATCAATAAATGTGGAATTTTGGTATCATCAGCGTGGCAATTACAGCTTTTTACACTTACTTGTTCTATTTGATTGGAGTCGCCAAGATGAGTGATTAAACTCAGCATATTTTTGAGTAAGTCTAATATTGTCTTATACATTACCTGTTACCTCTTAATAAGAATGACACCCTTACATCATCAACTGAGATTGGACTGCAAAGGCTATATACATAGCTATCAATTACAAAGTCAAACATTTAGATTTCCATAATCAGCACAATAGCCTTGGCAGCAATACCTTCACCTCTACCGGCAAAGCCCAAGCCTTCAGTAGTTGTTGCCTTTACGGATACTTGCATAACATCCAGTTTTAGGGCATTCGCCATATTTTTGCGCATGTTATAGGTATAATCCATTACACGCGGCAGCTGCATTATCAGTGTAGAGTCTATATTGATCGGGCGATAGCCTGCACCCTCAAGGATCATGCCGGTTTGATGTAGTAATTTGATACTGTTCGCATTCTTAAACACGTCGCTGTCATCTGGAAAATGAGTGCCTATGTCGCCGAGTGCTGCTGCCCCAAACAAGGCATCGCAGATTGCGTGACAAAGCACATCCGCATCACTGTGTCCAGCAAGTCCCTTCTCATAGGAAATTTTTACACCGCCCAATATTAAAGGGCGGTCTTCGACGAAGTGATGAACGTCAAATCCCTCGCCAATTCGTATATTTCTAATCATTAGCTCCAATGTAAAGAGAAAATTGTCGTTTCAATCCATTTTTTCCTTTAGCTCTTCCGCTTGAAAAATTAAATGTGACATATAAAACTCTAAATCTTCAGAAAATGTAATTTTAATATTATTATTGTCACCTGCCACTATTGCCGGATTTACTCTGGATATGTCTCGAATCAAAGTTGCTTCGTCCGTAACAGTATAATTTTTTTCAATGCTCTTTTCAAAGCACTCTTTTAATAACGATACTCTAAATCCTTGAGGTGTTTGGGCAGCGACTAAGCCTTTTCGTTCGGCACCATCTATAGCAAATCCACCGTTTTCTTTGTGCAGAGTATCTGTTACTGTATTAGCAGGAATTACCACCGGATGTAATTCCAACGCAGTTAGAACTCTATTGATAAGACTATTTGGGACCAATGCTCTGGCACCATCATGTATGAGAATATTGTCAATATCGTCAGGGACAGCATTCAAGCCGTTCAAAGCAGAATCCTGTCGCCGCTCACCTCCAGAAACTACTGCACAAATTTTATCCAATCCAAGCAGTGTCGCTTCAGATTGAATCTGCTCTACTGCACTTTCAGGAACTACCAGCACAATAGCTTTGATTGAAGAGTTTAGCTGAAAAGCATTTGCAGTAATTAATATTATGGGGAGATCGTTTATTGGTATAAGGCATTTGGGCAACTTCGACCCCAATCTGTGCCCCATTCCTGCTCCCACTATAATAACTCCATTACTCAATTTAATATCTCTATTTTTTGATAAGTCACTATATCATTAATATCAATTTCGTCGAAATTCCAAATTCTGACAACCCTACCCCCGTCAATGCTGATAAGCGTACCCAATTTCAGACCAAACCTTTTCATCTTATTGTCTGTTATACGATAAAGATTAAAGCGTGGCTCCCAATCATATATGTATTCCGAGACCCGACCCTGCGAGGCGTCTGTTAGTGCTAATATACTCAAATTTTTATCTGCTATGTGATTAATTAAATCAGTTTTATTCTGACAGTCAAGACATTCTGGGCTCATTAGCCAGATATAAAAACTATCTTCGGTTTGTAAAGGTGGTTTCGTATCAATTTCCCGCCAATTAGAGCCAACTTTAAGAGCTGACCATGTGGGTGGAAACAGGAAAAAAATCCCCATCCATAAAACACCAATTGTGACAAGTAAGGTGGCTAATTTGGTATGAGGCTTGTTAATTCCATTTCGTCCGACCATCAAAGAAGCTGCGATAAGCATAAAGATTATATTTTCAATGACCGATAGCTTTGCCGAGCGGGGTAACAAAATTCCAAAACATCCACAATCGCCTGCTGAAATGTTTTTACTAACACCCAAAGTAATTATTGTAAATACGGACAGAGTTAACAAAGAAATAATAGCGGCTAATTTTATCCTAATACCGAATAGTAGCATTGCGCCAAGAACTAATTCTGTCAATAAAATGAAAACGGCTATGGCACCTGAGAAATCTGAAAAGTTTGAAATTGAGGCTATTGAGGATTGATCGAGTATTCCTTCGATCAATCGTGAAAACCTCGTTATATCAGTGCCCTTTGACGCTGCCGAGAGTAAAAACATGCCGCCGAGTATAATTCGCAATGCAAATTCGGAGGGCAATATACTATACAATGCCTTACGCAGTGGCTGAGTTGATTTACCTATAGAAGAATCTAATTGCCTGATAACATATTCCTGTCTTCTTGGGATTGAGTATAAATTTCCCGAAGTAGCAGTTCATGCTCAGAAGTTAATTTCTCATTTCGCCTCGACATAACCACTGATATAGTTTCAATAGCCTTATCAATCAAATAATCCTGATAACCAGTATCGCCGTACCATATAAAGGAAGGAATAGATTTGTCAGGAAAGTCATTGCCGAATATGTTGCACCCAACACCAATCATAGTCCCACTATTTAGCCGTGTATGTATAGCAGTCCTCGTGAAATCTGCGAGGAAGACGCCGACATGAAGGCTCTTTGAATCAATCTTTATACCATTAATAGTTACATCTACTGGTTTATAGTTGTTTTTTAGATCGCTATTGTCTGTGGCTGCACCGAGATTTATCCACTCCGCAAGATAGGCGTTGCCAAGATACCCGGAGTGTTGCTTGTTTGAATACCCGATCATGGTGGATGAGCTTACTTCACCACCTACCCGACAATGAGGACCGAGACAGACGCTGTCAGATAATTTTGCTCCAGGACGCACTATTGAGTGTGGACCAATATATGTAGGTCCCAATATAATCGCTCCGGCTTGTATTTCAGCATTATCGGCAATCCACACAGGACCTTCAGCACTGTCTAAAATGACTCCTACCCCAATTTTTACGTTTTTTTCAAGCCGGATAGAATAATGTTTTGCACTTAAAATGACACCCGCCCCAAGCTTGCAATCAGTATGAACGTCTATATTGTGCGCATGGCGAGTTATTACGTCTATTGGAAATGTATCGAATTTATCAGTTTGCTCGGATATCGATGATAACTTTAAATCACTATCAATTTCGTTTGAGGTAGATTGTAGCAGTTGCCATGGGTAGTTAATTACTTTTGAATCAAGGGCACAATTGTTATTCACGCTAATTGATTTTGGGTCAAGTATTCCATTACTATCCCAATAAAGATTGAGAACATCTGCACCTTGGAGCCTAAATGCTACAACTTCACCATCAGTCGTAAATATCACCTCATCATTACCGTTGGACATTTCAGCAATTGCAGCCGAGCTAAATATTACGCGCCCATTAATAAATAAGGTCACATCGCCTGTGGCAGATGCTTCGAGCCAATTCCATGCAGATTTCTGTTCATAATATTTTCTGATGAAGTGCCTACAACGAAATGTAACATTATCCGACGCAATTTGTTTCAATATTTTTTCAGCGAGAGTTAATGGACCACAGCGTAACTCCCAAATTGGTCGTGTTAATAATAACGGTCCGAAATTATCGGTTGTGTGATCCTCATAAAAACATATGTTGGGTTTCACTAAATATTCCTTGAAAGTTAATCCTGGCTTAACTGATTTTAATTCACTTACTCATTACACTCATTAATATATGAAATTTTGTCTTTAGAGTGAAATATTGCAACAAGTTGTGTGAAGTTACGATTAAATTATAATTACTCTTTGCTTTGCACCTTCAATTGTATATATTTTCCATTCACTGAGATAAATTAATGTCAAGCTGATAAATTACAAAAAGATACTATGCCTTTGCTCAGGTTATTATCTGGGCAAGATGCATAGAAAAGTATAAAGTAACAAGGAACTCTAAATGTTAACTTACATCAAAAAAAATATCGTTGAAAAATTAGCAATTAAACTTGATATGGAGCCAAAAGAAGCTGCAAAAGTTGTTAATGCCATGTTTGAAACCCTTCGGGAGTTGATGTGCTCCGGTAAGCCTGAATGCAGGATCGAGGTACGGAATTTCGGAGTATTTGAGGTTAAGCGAACTGCGGCTAAACCCAAAGCACGTAACCCGAAAAAACCTGACCAAATTATTTATATTCCACCCCGTCTTAAAACTCATTTTAGACCAGGTAAATTATTGAAAAGTTATCTACGGAGACCTTTGAAAGATTAACTTTTACTGCTAACCTTGGTGATTTGTAGTTTGTACAGCGCAAGCAGTGCGAGCATTCTGGCAACTATTTGATGATTGTCTGTTTATTGCGTAATGATTGTCCGCTCTGCTTTGACTTGTACAAATTCTTTTTGCAGCTTTAAAATAAATTGCTTTGTAAATATTTTTTTAAGCTGCAGTATAAAACGAGAGATTTACCGCAAGCTCTATTTCTTGATTTCTCATTAACGCATAATCCAACCGATTGCACGACAGCGTAGTTCCGCACTTGGAGCAATTCACCAAGAATAAAACCCTGTAGTTTCTGTTTGAAGACCGTCTGGACCAACTTTCCTGAATACCAAGAGGCTCGAAATCTGTCGATCCACAATTACATTTCTGTTTCACAATTCGTCCTTTCCAACTGTTTATGCGTGTAAGCATTGTCGATTTTTGTAACTCTTCTAATATCATAATCGACTTAAATTTCCAATAACTTTACTCCTTACTTTAATTTTTTTGATATTAGCATCGATATAATTCAATTTGTGTAACATCAAAATTATTGTCTGCTATCAATTTAGACACACTTAGCAGGAGGAATTTGGTTGCCTGAAAGTCTGATAATTTACGCATCAAACTTAAAATTCTTCTATAGCTATACTTAAATGTAAGCCTGTACTATTTAGTCCAGTTAATACAGAACAGGCAAATATTTCCGCTATTTTATGATAAAAAAATAAATAACTGACAAGTAACATGTTATAATTATATTGTTTGTTAATAATATTAAAACTTATATTTTAATAGCGTAACAAAGAGTTAAACAAAATTTATGCCATAATTTTTTCAAGGTAAGATTCAAGAAATTTAAGTGCACTGGATGAATTACTTCAGTCGATATCAGATTTACATTCAGCCTGACTTTAAGGATATTTTGATTATAAAGATCTTGTAAGCGTACAATTATGACAACAAATTCAATGAGGACTAATATTTTATTTTTTGGTCATTAATAACTTCAAATTTCAATAAGAAATTATCATTCTTTAACAATGTGTTAATATTCCTTTGAAGTTGATAATTCATTCTATTATCTTTATATCAAGATAAAGTAATCTATAGATAAGCAATAATTTATTATTTATGTATATTATTAAAATCGTGGCTTGTGTGTGTTGTTAACGTACTAAAATATTAACTATTCTTAAAAAAATAAATTGCGGATGATATGGTAAATCCAAAAGAACTCTGTTGCAAATTATCACGGGTTGATCCGGGATATTATACTACCGAGATATGTGAGGTTCTCGCCGAGAAACTTAACCGGATTGCTGCCCTTAAACTGGAAAAAATGCAGTTTTGCTTGCGCATAATTACCAACGTCCTGAAATTTTTGAGGTGGCTGATTATGTCGGTGACTCACTGGGGCTTTCGTTACAAGCTGGTGAAGTCACGGATGCGGAAGCAATAATATTTTGTGGTGTCCATTTCATGGCAGAAACCGCTAAAATAGTCAGCCCACAAAAAACGGTTGTGCTTCCTGATCTAAATGCAGGTTGCTCGCTTGCAGATACAGCTGATGCTGATGATGTCGCGGATCATATGGAGCGACTGAAGGTTGATTATCCAGATTTGGCAACGGTTTGCTATGTAAACACCACTGCAGCAGTAAAGGCTCTCTGCGATGTATGCTGTACATCTGCGAATGCTGTAGAGATTGTCAGGCGACTTGATTCAAATAACATACTATTTATTCCCGATCAAAATCTTGCTAACCACGTTGCAAAAGAGGTTCCTGAGAAAAACATTATCGCTTGGGAAGGTTTTTGTTATGTACAACACGAAGTACAAGCCGAAAGCATACAGAATATCAAACGGGCTCACCCTGGATTAAAAGTTATGGTACATCCTGAATGCCGTGACGATGTTGTAGATCTTGCTGATGCTGTTATGTCCACATCTGGTATGGTTGAATACGCCAAAAGTAGCTCCTCTGACGAGTTTCTGGCTGTAACAGAGTGTGGACTTTCCGACCTTCTTAATATTGCTGTGCCCGAAAAAAAGTTTTACCGAGCCTGCAAGATCTTTCGATACATGAAGATGATTACGTTGGATAGCGTTATTAAATCGCTGGAAACGCTACAACCTGAGATAACAATTCCTGAATCAATAAGAATTTCCGCAGAATCATCTATTCGCATGATGTATAAATTAACCGCACCAGATAGAATGCCAATAGCATTGGCTTAGTACAATATTTTAGAACAATTACGATTGTAACATAGTAATTGCTGATATTTCATAATTGACATTATGAAGTTGTTTTACACTCAGTTTTATCAATATTTCTTACAAAAATGCTAATCAATCTTGTTCTCTGCTATAACGTCTGTTTTTATTCGTATAAAATAGTAGAAAAAGACGAACTACGGTGATCAAACAAGTCACTTGACATGTCTAAGTTATTAATACTATAAATTATAATTTCTTATATAAATGATTTTTTATAAGCTTGCGTACTGTAAGCTTAAAATTGGAGATTTGATTGTTGAAAGACAAACTTGTTATAAAAGACCTTCATGTGAAGGTAGGAGATGTAAAAATATTGCACGGTGTAAACCTGGAAATACCTACAGGTGAAATTCATGCAATGATGGGACCGAATGGATCGGGTAAATCCACACTGGCAAATGCCTTAATGGGTCACCCAAATTATGAGGTTACTAAAGGCGAAGTTTATCTTGGGGATGTCGATATTCTCAGCCTTTCGCCTAATGAAAGAGCGCGTCAGGGACTGTTTCTTGCGTTTCAATATCCGCTTGAAATTCCCGGTGTCCGGGTTCAAGATTTTTTACGTACATCAACCATGGCAGTACACCCCAACGGCAGGAGCTTAGCAGAATTTATGGATGATGTGGAAAGCTCCATGGAAACGCTCAAAATGGATCGATCCTATTTGATGCGATACCTAAATGATGGCTTTTCTGGGGGTGAAAAAAAACGTGCAGAGGTGTTGCAAATGATGATGCTAAAGCCAAAAATTGCCATCATGGACGAGACTGATTCAGGTCTGGATATTGATGCCCTACAAATTGTTTCAGATGGTGTGAATTCCATGCGAGGAGAAAACTATAGCGCATTAATCATTACGCACTATCAGAGGATTCTCAACTATATAAAACCGGATAGAGTTCATATTCTACACAAGGGAATAATTGCACTGTCAGGTGGCGTTGAGTTAGCCGAACAACTTGAAGCTGAAGGCTATGCAATGCTTAAAAAAAAATCAACCGAGTTAGCAGGGTAAAGTGTATTATTGCAATACCATAGTTGACTTATACAAAATTAATCTACCTGCGAAGCCCATTCGTTTTGGGAAATTCGATATTTCGTTGGTGGTTCAACAAAAATGATTATGCCTAATAAATGGGTGATCGCCAAAATGATACTGGAGGCAATATGTCGCAGCAAGCGATAGACTTAGATTTTACTGATTATAAATATGGTTTTCACACCGAAGAGAAGCATGTATATAGGACAGATAAAGGACTCACTGCTAAGATTGTTGAGGAAATTTCCGATCAAAAGAATGAGCCCGCATGGATGAAAGAATTTAGATTGAAATCTTTGGATTGGTTTTACAGGAAACAAATGCCGGGCTTTGGTCCTGATCTTAGTGGGATAAATTTTGATGATTTGACATATTACCTCAAGCCATCTGAAAAGGGCGAACGCTCTTGGGACGACGTACCGGAGGACATTAGAAATACTTTTGAAAAACTTGGAATCCCTGAGGCGGAGCGGAAATATTTGGCTGGTGTTGGTGCTCAGTATGAATCTGAAGTTGTTTACCACAGTCTAAAGGAAGAATGGGTGAAGCAAGGCGTGATTTTTCTTGGGGCAGATGATGGCTTAAAGGAGCACCCGGAACTTTTTAGAAAGTATTTTGGCAAAGTTATCCCGCCCGGCGATAATAAATTTTCAGCGTTGAATTCGGCGGTTTGGTCAGGTGGTAGTTTTGTATATATTCCGCCCGGAGTACATCTTGAAATCCCCTTACAAACCTATTTCAGAATCAATGCAGAAAAAATGGGACAGTTTGAGCGTACTCTAATCATCGCTGATGAGGATAGCTTTGTTCATTATGTCGAGGGTTGCACTGCACCGGTTTATTCAGGTGCCTCGTTGCATTCTGCTGTTGTAGAAATAATTGCATTACCCGGTTCAAGAGTTCGATATACTACCATACAAAATTGGTCAAACAATGTATATAATCTCGTTACTAAGCGAGCCGTGGCTCACAAACATGCCACAGTAGAATGGGTGGACTGTAATCTTGGTTCAAAAGTCACAATGAAGTATCCATCTGTTTACTTAATGGGTGAAGGTGCTCATGCGGAAATTTTATCTGTAGCATATGGTGCTTCGGGACAACACACCGAGGCAGGGACAAAAATCATTCACGCTGCACCTAATACGACATCGACAGTTACATCAAAGTCAATTAGTCAAGGGACAGGTCGCACGAGTTATCGTGGGCTTATAGAGGTGCAAAAGGGAGCTACCGGTTGTAAATCAAGTGTTGTTTGCGATGCATTGCTTTTGGATGTAGAATCCAGAACAGACACATATCCATACAACAAAATACTTGAGACAGATGTTGAATTTGGTCACGAGGCATCAGTTAGCAAAATATCCGATGAACAGATATTCTACCTCATGTCTCGTGGTATTAAGCAGGAAGATGCACTCGCTATGATAGTGCGTGGGTTCATCGATCCAATCGTTAAAGAACTGCCTATGGAATACGCCTTGGAAATGAACAGATTGATAGAATTGCAAATGGAAGGCTCTGTAGGTTGACCGGACGGATTATCTATTTGATAATTTTGTTATGAACTCACGATACGGATTAGTAAAAATATATTAATGAATAAATCAATAAAAAACCTGACAACTGATGGCACATTGTTAGGCTGGGATAAAAATACTGTCGCAATGATTTCCGAAGGGATAAAGGAGCCTGCGATGGTTGCTGAACGACGGTTAGCAGCATTCAAGCAGTTGCAAAAAACATCATGGCCTACAAGTAGGGACGAGGAGTGGCGACATACCAACCCATTTGAAATCGGGAAAAACAAATTTCGGTTATGGAATTCTATTTCCGATAAGGTAGTTCCTGATGTTTTCAAAAGGAATGGACAACGGGGCGTAATTCCCGATAACGTTACCTTTATCCAATTGGTCAACGGCGTCGTGGTTAATCGACAGATAACCAAACCATTTCAGTTAAAAAATGCAATCATTGATGATATAAGAAATATCGGAGATCGTTGGGAAAATGAGCCTGATGGTAAGGCCGAATCAGAGGGAGAGAACAGTGATGCACTGAATTTAATGTTCGATTCGTTTTATCAATCGGGTGTGTTCATTTCGATTCCCCCAAATGTTTCGTCCAAGATGCCAATCTACATCAGCTCCATAAACAATACTCCGCAGGGAGCGATGTTTTATCAAAATTATTTCCGCCTGCAAAAAGGGTGTGATATAACTATTATATTGCATTTAAAGTGCTTATCTGATGCCGAGCAGTGGCTTGCGAGCAAAACAAAAATTGTTGTAGAGGACAACGCTACCTTTAATTTACTTGTGTTAAATGAAACAGAATCAACTACTTTCCTGACCGAAGACATGTCTATAGAAGCAGGCAGAGATGCCAAGGTCAATGTTGTTGGGATTGATTTGACTAATGGTTGGTCGGTAATTAATCGTAATATGAAATTGATAGGTGCTGGATGCGAAGTAAAATTGCACGAAGTTCACCTCGGTACTAACAACTCTCATATGGACCTGAGAACGACTCAGCAACACTTGGCTCCTTCGACGAGAAGCGATCTGCTTTACAAAACAGCCATGTTTGGCGATTCGCATTCAGTGTTTCAAGGACTGATAAACATACAGCCTGAGGCAGTGAACTCGAATGCTTATCAGATGAACCGCAACCTTTTGCTTGGTGAAAATGCGAGCACAGACTCTATACCAAAGCTTGAGATTCTGGTTGATGAGGTTCGCTGTAGCCACGGTGCGACCGCAGGATTTCTCGATAAGAATATTATTTTCTATTTAATGAGCCGTGGAATGACATACGACCAGTCGTTAATGTTGTTGCTCGATGGCTTTCTCAGGGAAGTACCTTCTATATTAGAGCAACCTGAAGTCTTAGGGTTGGCAGAGAAAAAACTTGTAGATTTTATAAAAAATCTCAAAGTAAAATCGGAAACTAATAGCTGATCTCTTATATTATAGCTTATAGTAAATAATTTGTTGCTGTAAACAATTTCATATTGCCACAGAATGGACATATTAGAACTTAAAATCTTATTTTCAAGTTGAAATAGTGTCTTTGCACAAATCAAAAATTCTTGGAGAACATGGCAGATAATACAGGTGATACTAACTTCATCATAGTTGATTCAGAGGAAAATTTGCCACTCGGCAAATCACGGCGAGTTGAAGCTGGTCAATATAACATCGCAGTATGGCATCTTGAGGATGGATATTTTGCCATAGACGATGAATGTCCGCATCAAGGTGATTCGCTATCGATGGGCGATCTTGAAGGGAGCGGCACAGTCGCCTGTCCCTGGCACGGCGCTGAGTTTGATATACGCTCTGGTAAGGTTATATCTTTGCCTGCTACTTGTGGTGTTCATACATTCAAAATCAAGATTATTGACGGTAAAGTATATGTTTCTAAGCAACCAAATAGTGATGCTAAACCACAATTATATGAGTTAAAATGACATTAGATCCAAACAAAGTCCGCCGTGATTTTCCAGTTTTGGAAATGGAGTTCAATGGTAAGCAACTTGTTTATCTTGACAATGCCGCGACGACCCAAAAGCCAAACCAAGTGATAGACGCTATCTCCGATTTTTACAGGACATCTTATGCGAACGTACATAGAAGTCCACATACTATTGGCTCTATTGCCACGGAAAAGTTTGAGGCTGGTCGCCAGAAGGTTGCTGACTTTATCAACGCCAAAGAATCTGCGGAAATCGTGTTTACGCGTGGCACCTCAGAATCCATTAACATTGTCGCTGGGATTCTGGCACAGCAACTGTTAAAGCCGGGCGATGTAATATTGACTACACCTTCAGAACACCATTCCAATATTGTGCCATGGCAAATGGCAGTCCGTCGGAGTGGTGCTACATTAGAATACATAAATCTCCATGGTGAAGGTACTTTTGATCTCGATGAAATCGCCGAAAACTGGAACCCTAAGACACGCATTTTTGCTTTCCAGCATGCTTCAAATGTGTTGGGAACTATCCATGACGTAGAAAAACTGTGTAAGATCGCTTCTGATAACGGCTGTCTAACTCTCGTGGATGGGGCGCAATCAGCACCCCATATTCCCCTGGATATGCAAAAGTATAATTGTGATTTCTACACTATTTCCGCTCACAAAATGTGCGGTCCATCAGGAATAGGTGGACTTTATGCAAAGCGCGAGCATTTCGAAAGGTTTGAACCGATATTCGGTGGTGGTGAGATGATCCGTAAAGTTTCACTGCAGGAGGCGGAGTGGAACGATGTCCCCTATAAGTTTGAACCAGGCACGCCAAATATTGCAGGTTCCGTGGGCTGGGGAGCTGCGATTGATTACATTACCGCACTCGGAAAAGATGCGGTTAATGATTACGTTGATGATCTCGCCGAATACGCAATTGAGCAGATGAACACTCTCGAGTGTTTGACCACACACGGACCTCGTACCAAGCGAACTGGTGCAGTATCATTTTGGATTGAAAACACTCATCCTCATGATATTTCCTCCATTCTTGATGCAGATGGCATTGCGGTCAGGTCGGGCTTACATTGTGCTGAACCGCTGGTAAATTGGCTGGGGCTTCCGGCAACAACGCGCGCCAGTTTTTATATATACAACACTCGCGAGGAAGTTGATATCCTCGTTAAGGCACTCGATACATGCAGTATGATCCTCGCAGTTCCGGGGTCATAACAACAATTAACATGAAGAAATTATTATGTCGATAGCAGATGTTTTCAGCACGGTATTGTTAGATCACTACCGTTATCCACGCAAGTTTGGCAAGATGGACAATCCTGACGTAGAGATGGATGGGGTAAACCCGCTTTGCGGTGACGAGGTTTTCCTTCAGGCAAAGTTTGATGGCGACAAAATTACCGAAACGGCTTTCACGGGCAAGGCTTGTGCTATCTGCATGGCATCGACTTCGATGTTTTGCGAGCAGGCACCGGGCAGCACATTGAATGAACTCGCAGAGCAAAAAGGCAGACTGTTTAGTCTTCTCGAAAAGAAAGATCTTACAGAGGATGAGCGGAAACAGCTTGGCGAAATAGTATCGCTTGAGGGCGTATCGCAGCTTCCGGCACGCGTGAAGTGTGCGACATTAGCATGGGAGACTTGGAAATTGATGGCGAAGCAGTTGCGCGAAGGCAGTGCAAATAAGTAGATAGCTTCACTTGCGAGTTGTATTATATAGGGCGATGCTTTGGTGTGTCGCCTTTTGTTTTTTTGGTGATGGTATCACATTGCAACTTGCTATAGAGTAAAAGTTGATATTATTTTGTAGTGATAGTAGCGTTTACTATTGAAGATAGATTGTTAATGCAATATACAAATAAATAATTGATTGTTGAATAAAGATAAGTATTTAAAGATTTTCGCATCAGAACGGGTTGTTTGGAGACGCCATTCTCTTGAACGAATGGCCGAACGAGGAATATCCTTGAGCGAAGTAATTAGTACTAATGAATCCGGTCAATGTATCGAAGATTATAAAGACGATCATCCGTTCCCAAGTGCTCTAATACCCTTGAAAATCAATGGTCGTTTTGTCCATGTTGTAATTGCGATTGATGAAAAAAATGATTGGGGATACATTATCACAGCTTACGAGCCTGATTCTCAGCATTTTCTCCCAGGCTACTTGAAACGAAAATCAAAAGGAGAACCAAATGGAAAAGACAAGTAAACCAAGCCAGTGTCCTTTATGTTCAGGTGACATTATCGAAGGTAAGACAACTTACAGTGTTGATCTCGGGTTCGGAGTTGTAGTGGTGCGAGATGTTCCTGCTAAGGTGTGCAATCAGTGTGGGGAAGATTGGATAGGTATAGAGATTGCTAAACAACTTGAGCGGATTACTGATGATGCTAAGCGGAACCGTACGTTGGTGAATGTATTCTCTATGGCTGATGTTGACCGGGTTGATGTAGTGGAATGATAAATTAATTGGAGATGTGAAAATGGACAATAATATGACCATGATATACTGGAAAAGTGAGAAATTCTGGCTTGGAAAGCTTAAGGAGCGACCGGATATTATGACTCAGGGTGAGACTCTGGATGAGCTTGAGGAAAACCTGCGGGATGCTTATAGGCTGATGGTTATGGGAGATTAAATTGGAATTGTCACCTGAAGAAAGAGAATATTATCAAAAAGAAAAAGATCTCCTTGATGCTAAAGAGAATAAAAAGAGAGAGAATAAATCCAAAATAGTTCAATGGCTGATAGTTTACGGACTTTTGTTTATTGTATTAATAACGGTTATCATTGTAGATGGAAATATCGGTGGTAGTTCCTCAACATCGCGAAGGCACTATAGTGCAGATAGAAAGGCTTATTCACAAGAAATAAGATCAGTAGAACTTTCAATAACCGCACGATTAAAAAGAAATTTAATTATTCAAGCAGGCTCTCTTGAAGATGGTGTGGCTGTTTTGGTTAGTGACCTAGGAGCTTACTGGGTCAAAGACGGTGTTGTATATGGAGGAAACGGATTTGCATTATCTTGGTCATCAAAAATTGATCGTGATCCGGTTGGAATCGATTTTGTTAGTATTGAAAGAGCAGCAACATCTAGATAGGCATTTCATGTAAATTGTATTAATCTGAATGATAATTCAGAAAAATTAAGGATAGAGAATTGAAATTTGAAGTAATTCTCGAAAAAGCGATGAAGGTGGATACACAGTGTACGCCCCTAGTCTTCCCGGCTGTATCAGCGAAGGCGACACAAAAAAGGAAGCTCTGAGTAACATAAAAGAGGCTATTGAACTATATCTCGAACCGGTGGATGATGATTTTACCTTTGCACCATAATCTGAATTGGATTAACTTAATGTAAGTTATCAAAGTTAATTAAAGGTTATCAAAGTTTGAATTTTCTGTATCGCATAGCACTATCAATAATACTTTTAACCACCATCCCCTTATACGCTTCAGAACTCGGTGTGAAACTATACCCCCCAACCAAATTCACCCTAACCACCCATAGCATATCCAAGCCATTCACCAAGCCAGCCAACGACATCGCTAACGCTCTGAAAATCACCATCAACGACGGTCTATACATCTATCGCCAACCGCTGTCATGGCAGCGTCCGCAAAGAATTCAAGCTGCCAAATTGTTAGCCATCGGGGGGCTGATCTATGCCTTCGATAAGGAAATACACGACCTGTTTTTGCGTAACAAAGATGCTTACCCGCTAAAGATCGTCCATGAAGTCGGGGAATTTTTCGAGCCGCTTGGCTATATGGGTTTTACCAATAAATATTACGCCGCAGGTTTATTGTTCGGGTATTTTTTCGGCTGGGACGAAGTGCTCTCGCTATCCGCCGATATTGTAGAGTCTTACCTCATATTCGGCGGAATCAAAAACGCTGCTAATTTTGTTGTAGGCAGGAAGCGTCCCGGCGCACATATGGGTTCGCGGAGTTATAGCCTGAATGACGGTACTTCCTTTCCTTCGGGGCACTCATCAAACATCGTGCAAATAGCCAATGTTGTAACCTACCATTACGACACTCTGCCGGTCAGGATAACTGCCTACACAATTGCCGGAGCGGTCTGCATACAGCGCATCACCTCCGAAGCTCACTGGCCATCTGATGTTTACTTCGGAGCACTGCTCGGTTGGGTTGTTTCGCGGGAATTGATACAATTGAAACAAGATCGACAACTTAAAGTAACACCGCAGATCGGCGCGGATGGTGCGATCTTGACGCTCAGCTTAAAGCTATAAACAATCAAGTATTATTGATTGAGAGCCAGATTATTGAGACATGTACAGTTGCCAGCGAGCGTTGTCATCTTGTATCTTATAAATATTAAATCTATCGGAGAGAATAATTTATGCCTACTTGGTTTCATCACGGGCTGTTTTCAGCCTATTGGGTGATTGCGCTAATCTTTGGAATTTGTCTAATCGTAGCGCTTTGGAAGGAAAGAGACTACGGAATTAAAGCCACCGCCGCGATGATGCTGGTGCCGGTAATTCTGCGACTGCTGTTGATAAAATGAGCTTTTGGGATGTGTTCGGGGTTATATTTGTGCTGTTTTCAGCAGCAATTTTGGTCCCACGAGTGCACATCAAGGCTGAATTCAGCAAGAATCGCCGCGAAGTTAGGCTTTTATGGCGATGGCTGAGCTTGCGAATGGATTTTAGCGAAAACCTGTTCAGCGGAAAAGTACTTTTCCGCAAATTTCCTCGTGAAAAAAAACCTGATTTAACAACCGACGAAGCACAGAATTCTACACATAAACCGTCTAAGCGACAAGAATATGAATCTCCAACACAAAAACCGGAGCCTGATGTCGAGATGGAACCCATTGAGCTTGATCTACCGAGTGAGATTCCAATCAGCGAACCTACAATAGATTCTGACGAGCAGATTGATGAACCTGCTTCAGAGCCTTACCAGACGGATTATTCGAGAGACGACACTTTCTACGAAGCACCCAAAAAGAAACGCTTCAAAATTCCACGGGTAAAATTCGATCGAAAGGCGAAGATGGCTGAGCCCGAGGATAAAAAAACAGGCGAGGATAAATGGTTCTGGCTGAAATTCGCTTGGCATGAACGAGGCTTGGGAATTGACCTGCTGAAGGGCGTTTTCCGCAGTATGGGTCGCTTCATCCATCGCATCCGCACGGACTTTTGCAACATCGATCTATCGTTGGGCACAGGCGATCCGATGACGACCGCACTTGCGGTGGGAGGTTTGGAATCAACACTGTGGATACTGAGGAAGCATGGGCGGGTTGAGATCGCACCGTTGTATGACGAGCAGCGGTTTGACTTTGCGGTGTCATGTTCGTTCTCGATGCGTCCCTATCAAGCGGTGAGTGTTTTAGTATGGTATTTGGTGACGCTGCCGTGGGTGAGGATGGTGAGGGTTGGTTGGGATGTTAAGGGGCGGGTGTTTGGGAAATGAAGAGACCTTCTATAAAGAATGTATTCCTCGGACTATTTTATTTACAAATTGCATTTGTACAACCACCACCACCAAAGATTTCCACTCAGCCGGTGTGCTCGGCTCAACAATTATCGAGTGGATCAAGACGGGGGATACCACGTCTATTGCTGGATGGATTCAAAGCGGGGGTGATCCTGATTGGACTATTGACTATTCACCTTTAATAAGCTACGCTGGTAATCGTCAACAGATCGCAGTTGCAAATCTGCTGATCAAATCCGGTGCTGACATCAACAAGACCGATTGGAATGGACGTATTGCCCTGCATAATGCAGTTGGCAGAAATGATACTTCTATGATAGCATTTCTTCTGAATAAAGGTGCGGATATTGAGGCGAGAGATTCATCCGACTGGACACCGCTCTATTAGGCTGTTGAGTGGAATTGTCAACTCGCTGTTGTAAGTCTTCTAAAACACGGTGCGAACCACAGTGCGTTAATCAAAAGACGGTGGAGTCAAACCGAGATAACGCCTCTGCATCTGGCTGCTACGAAGGGAAATGGCGGAATTCTGGCGCATAATTGGAATATTGGAATAGTTAAGGCTCTGCTCGAAGCCGGTGCCTATATAGAGGTGCCGGACAGCGAGAATAATACACCGCTTCACTATGCATACTTCAGTGAGGGCGTACCAGGTATGTTCTGCGGTAATACTTATATTACTGAAAAAATGCTGAAATGGACAGGCATAGAATCGTTTATTTTTCTGTTGGAACAAGGTGCTGAATTGTCTAAGATCGGTGCAACAGCAACAAATTTTCTTCTCAAAGGTGCAAAATACAATATTCCACAGCTGATTGATTTTGGAGTGGAACGAGGTGCAGATGTCAATGGTAGAATTGAGTTTGATCTTGGCTCAGGTGAAATGGGACGTCGCAGACCAAATGATCAGATAGTTGGGCGAAGTATCATTCACCTCTCCGCTAAATTCAACGCTGCGAAGGCGATGGAGAAATTGATTGAGCATGGTGCATATATCTCCATATTAGACACCGCTGGGCAGACACCGTTTACCATTGCCGCTATAAAAAATGCGAGCGATGTGACCAAGCTATTGCTCGATAAAGGTATATCGCCTGATGCTACAGATTTGCAGGGTGTGTCTGCTCTCCAACACTCTCTGCGCACTGCCTCCTATGAGGTCACTGATTTGCTGATCGAAAATGGTGCTTCAAAGAAAACCCCTGACCTGACCGATCCACACCCGTTAGTGAAAGCTGCAGATAAAGCTGACTCAAGCAAATTTGTACTTCTGATGAAATTGGGATTCGACCCAAATCTGCCAATTGAAAATGGAAAGGTTCCATTGCACTATGCTGCATTAAGGGGAAAATTAGATGTGTATTGCTCTTATCGATGCAGGAACAGAAGTTGATGTTCGTGATAATACTGGTGTAACGCCATTCGTTCATGCCTTCAATGGAGGGCACTCTACCATTCGTTTACTTCTTGAGAGGGGATCTGATGATAACCCCCTTCGTAGTGCAGTGACACACAGTGATCTTGAGTTGATAAGGCTATTTTTAAGTTACGATGCTGATTATAATCAATTAGATAAGGATGGATTCACGCTACTATATTATTGTAATGGCGAGAACAGTAGCGAGATTGCAGAATTACTTATTAAAAAGGGTATTGATGTTCAAAATAAAAGTTATGTGGGATGGACAGCAATTCATCAGGCAGCAAAGCGAAAAGATGTAAGGCTACTCAGAACTATATTATCACACGATTCTAAAGACAAAGTTAATTTCGTTTCGAAAGGTGTCACCCCGCTTCACATAGCTGTATCACAACAGGACACCGCATTTGCACGAGCACTAATTAAGGCTGGTGCAGATCTGAGTAATATTCTTGGACTGGATGACCAAGACATAAATGATAAATTCTCATTTATAATGTCCATTATAAATGAAGGCACAATAAATATAAAGCTTCCTTTAGAAATTGGAGCCAATGTCAATCTTAGCGATCCTAATATCTATATAAAGGATAATGCTGAATTAGTAAAGCGCGTTATTCATGATCGGAAGGAACGCCAAGATAATCCAATCACTCCTAATCCCAAATCACTCTTCACTGCTGCAAAATACAATGCAGTAAATTGCGTACAGCTATTGATCAATGCAGGTGTAAATCCAAATGCGAAAGACCACAATTATCAAACGCCTTTGTGGGGGGCGTTAAATTACAATTACAATCGGATGGCTATAGGTCCATTACAAGATCAATCCGCTGTTGCAAATTTACTCATTGCCAATGGTGCCAATCCCGATCAGACTGAAAAAGGCGGTCACAACTTACTCTGTTTTTCCTGTGCTCATCAAGCTGATTGGATGGTTTCGCTATTATTAGAAGCCGGTGTTTCTGCAAATTCAATCCAACACGGTAAGTCCGCGTTGTACTATGCGGTCGCAAAGGGGGATATCAAGATAGCCAAAATGTTGATCGATTACGGAGCTGATGCAAGTTACGTAGATGACGATGGTATGACACTACTCAAATATGCTCATGAAGCGGGTGGCACAGAAATGGCAGAATTGCTCTGGAAGGCTATGATAGGGAGATAGATTGGACAATACTAAGAATAGCTACAATAGGATGTACTTTTCAATTTTCATTGTCGGTTTCCTGACAATGCAACTAACCATAACCCAGCCCTGTTTTGCCACAACAAGAACAGGATTTGTAATTCTAACCCCAGTTTCCGATACAGTCTCGGTGTCGCCGCTTCACAGAGCCGTCAAAGAGGGTAAAATTGACAGAATCCAACTCCTGCTTGATGCTGGAGCCAATATAGAAGCACTTAACAAAGAGAGTAATACCCCTCTTCAGATCGCTTGGAGCAATTTTGAGCTCAAATTTACTCAGCCTTGGCACGGAGATGTTATGTACTTTATGCCAGAAACCGCTCAAGATTGGATCGGTAAAGAAGCCTTTTTGTATCTGTTGGAGCGTGGTGCCGATCCTGCGAAGTTAGATGTGTCGGCGGATGAGTTTCTTATAAGGGGAACGAGGTATAACGCCCCCACAGTGATGGAAATTGGAATCAATCTCGGTGCTGATGTCAATCAGCAAATACCAACCCACCTCTGGGATGGTAAGTTTTCATATTTTCCACCACCCAATACAACACTTGGGAGACGGCTGATACATTTTGCTGCGAAACTTAACACTGTTAAATCGCTCATAACGCTCGTCAATCACGGTGCTGATATTCAGGCAAAGGACACCACAGGACTGATACCGTTTGTCATTGCTACAAACTGGGGTGCAACTGAAATTATTGAATACATACTTGAAGTAGGAATACCACCTGATGAATCCAATTACAGCTACAATTTGGCTCTGCAATATGCGAAGACAAAGAACTATCCTAATCTCGTAGCCTACCTTAAAAGCAAAGGAACTTCACCATTATTGCTCAATCTGTTAGACTCGCTACCATTATGGTTGGCAGCAAAACACAATGATAGCAGTATCGTTGATTCACTTCTTAAATGGGGAATTGATCCAAATTTTGAGGGTGATGACCACCGGCGACCACTGAATTGGGCAGCGATTCACGGAAACAACTATATGTGTAGTTCACTGATAGATGCAGGGGCGGATATTGATGCATATGATGGAATAGTTAGGCAACCTGACCCAGTGAAATTGGTTCCTCCAAAATATTCGGTCAGGACACTACTCGGGGGTATTAGGCAAGCTGAACCTGTGAACATTGACGCACCACAATATCTCGGCATGACACCATTGGGATATTGCTTTAATGAAAGTAGCAATATTCATTACTCGACTATCCAGCTTTTATTAGCGAGAGGAGCAGATCTCAACCGGGCATGGGACAATGGTGAGACCTTACTGCGGGTTGAAGTAAAGGCTGATAATTTAGAGCGGGTTAGACAGTTATTAAAGCTTGGTGCAGATCCAAATCAAAAAGATTATTATGGATTAACACCGCTGGCTCATTGTAGAGGTAATAATAGTGATAAGATTGTTAAACTACTATTTGAAAGCGGTGCTGATTTCAAACTCGATGATTCAAGTGGTTGGCATTTGCTTATCCAGACAATTGGAAATAAAGACTTTGATCTATTAAAGGTTTTATTGTCAAAGGACAATTCCAAGATTTTAAGTTCAAAATATACAGATGTTCAATTGTATTTCCAACCGGATAGCATACCGGATAGTTTAGAAGTATATCCTCTGAGAATTGCAGTTAATAGTGGCGATGTTAAATGTACGAAATTATTACTAAAGCACGGATTTTATCTAAATAATCACGGTATGGAATTAGGTAAATTTTATGGCAGTAGAACTATTTTTGGAGTTGCTTTAGAAAATGGTGACAATTCTATGGTTGACTTACTATTAGACTTTGGAGCAATTGTAAATATGAGGGATGTAAATCTCTATAAACAGGACAGGTCATATATATTAAAAAGATCCATCAAAAATCAAAAGGTACATCAAGGCAGCGAGTTTCATCTTGATACGACCGCAATATTTGGGGCAACGGCACATAATGCTCCAAAATGCGTTCAAGTATTGATTGACAACGGTTTAGATGTAAATAAAACCGGACAGCAATGGCAGACTCCACTATTTTGGGCAGTGATTACTCAAGGCGAAAGATACCGCCCAAAAGGGAGTACGCAGAATCCACCCGTAACATACCCACCTTTGCAAGACAAATCAGCGGTTGTGGATGTTCTGCTCGCAAACGGGACTAATCCAAGCTTTACAACAAAATTCTGGCTCAATCTACTCTGCGTTACCTGCGATTACCAGGCGGATTGGATGGTTGAAAAATTGCTGAAAGCGGGTGCGCCAGCAAATTCCTATCAAGCTGACAAGTCAGCGCTATATTATGCTGTCTCACGCAGGGATGTAAAGATAGCAAAAATGTTGCTCGACGCTGGCGCAAATGTCAACGGTAAACCTAACAGTGGTATGACACCCCTCCAATTTGCGGTGGAAGCCGGGGATACTAAAATGGTGAAGCTGCTTAAGAATGCAAATAATGCTATTATTTCGGTATATCTTTTTTACTAATAGAATAACCTAATTCGTATATGACCTATTTCTATATCATTTCTTTTATCTTATTTACCTGTAAAATTATTAGCGAATAATAATTTTACTATATGAAAGAAACTCCCAATGTTAAAAACAAACAAATATATATTTTCTGCTTTGATAATACCATTCCTTTGCCTGTTTGCATTTGCAGAGCAATTGCCGATATACGAGCTTGAAGAAGTCGTAGTAACCGTCAGCCGTACCCCGATTACCCTCGCAAATGCCAACCGGAGCGTAATTATCATTAGTCGAGAAGAAATATTAAACTCCCCCGCCGACAATGTTCAAGGTCTGTTGGAATATGCACTCAGCGTTGACTTGCAGACTCGAGGACCACTTGGCGTTCAAGCTGATGTCAGCATCCGTGGAGGAAGCTTTGAACAAACGTTGATCCTGATTGATGGAGTAAAAATAAACGACCCACAGACGGGGCATCACTTGCTAAATATTCCTGTCGAAGTTTCTAATATTGAGAGAATCGAGATATTGAAAGGTCATGGTTCGCGAATTTACGGACCTAATGCCTTTGGAGGTCTAATCAATATAGTAACGCGGAAACCTAAGGTAACTCAACTTTCTGTACACACCGCTGCCGGTGAAAATGATCTCTTGATGGGTTCGATTACATACAGCCAGCCTATTAATGTTGATGTACATCAAATAACCATCTCAGAAAAACAATCCGACGGCTACATCCCGAACTCAGAATTCAAATTATCATCGCTCGCTTACAATGCGTCAATAAAATCATTTGGAGCAATATTTGACGTTTCGCTCAGCTGGCAAGACAAAGAATTTGGAGCTAACACCTTCTACACGGACAGATTTCCAAATGAGTGGGAACATACCACCGTGGGCTTTCTCACCGCAGGAGCATCATGGAAGAGTGAATCGATTTCATACAAAAATAGCATCTCTCTGCGGACACACGAGGATGATTTTATCCTCAATAGCGAAGACCCTGATTGGGTTCGCAACAATCATTCGACCGATGTTATTGCCATCGAATCGCAGATAGACTACACTTCAAAATTGGGCATAACCTCATTTGGTGGTGAGTTTGGAATGGAATCAATCACAAGCCCCAGTCTCGGTGAACATGAGCGCAATCGAGGCGGTGGGTTTATTGAGCATCAATTCAATGACATCGGTAAGTTAAATATTATTGCCGGTGCTATTGCCTATGGTTATGAAGGTTGGGATATGGGTGTTTACCCGGGTGTCGATCTCGGCTTCACGATCAGCCCAAAATTACGCTTGTTCGGCACAGTTGGAAGCTCGTTCAGGGTTCCGACATACACAGATTTATATTATGACACCGTTGCCAACAAGGGCAACCCTGACTTGCAACCCGAAGAAGCCACATCGTTTGAGGCAGGCGTGGTGATGACTGGCGGTGACTATCGCACAAACATAGGCATTTTTATACGAAATGGGCTTGAAATAATAGACTGGGTACGCACCGATCCAAATGACCCCTAGCAGGTGATGAACATACCAGAATTGAATACATCTGGGATAGAGGCAAGCATTTTAATTCACCCTAAATGGTATGCCCAACGTCTCCCCATCGGTCGTATCCGTCTTGGCTACACATACATTGAATCCGACAGGAAACTTGAAACATTTGAATCGAAATATGCTCTGAATTACCTTGAACATCAAGCCAAGCTCAGCCTTGAGCATAAGTTACCACTGGGTTTGTCGCAGACTTGGGAAGTTCGCTATGAGGAACGCATTGACAAGGCAGGATTTACTGTGGTTGATACTCGAATAGCGACAAAGCTGTATTCCGGTAGTATATATGTCTCGGCGACCAACTTGTTTGACACGTCCTATCGTGAAATCAGTTCGGTAGTTATGCCGAGACGGTGGATTAAGGTAGGGTGGAATTATCATATTGGATAGAATATTTGACTGAATTTTAAACATCTGGGTAGGGCGGGCGTCCCTGCCCGCCATCTTCAGAAATAACAACTATTATCAATTATTTGACTGCACTAATTATCTATAAATCCAATTCGAATAATAATCCTTTAACGCCTAACTTGCAAACCACATCTCAAATCCTATTATTATAAGAAACACAATTTAGCAAAACAGCTTATAGTATTTTTCAATAAATTAAATCTGACACCGAATATATTAAGAGATAAAATTATGACAATTAACCCAACTGGCAATTCATTCAATGCCCGCCAAACTATGGAAACCGGCTCGGGCCAAGCACACTATTACAGTTTACAAGCACTGACCGATCACGGATTCGATGATCCATCACGGCTACCATTCTCGCTTCGAGTGCTACTCGAAGCAGTCTTGCGTAACGAAAACGGCTTTGAAGTTACTGCCGAGGATGTGAAACGGATCGCCTCATACAACCCATTAAACCCAGTACAGACTGATATTCCATACAAGCCCTCAAGGGTATTGTTGCAAGACTTCACCGGCGTTCCCGCAGTGGTTGATTTGGCGGCTATGCGTAGTGCGATGGCGCGCATCGGTGGAGACCCAGAGCGGATTAATCCGTTGGTGCCCGTTGATCTCGTCATTGACCACAGCGTTCAAATCGACGCTTTTGGTTCATCCGATGCGTTTAAGATCAACACAGACAAAGAATTTTATCGGAATCAAGAACGCTACCAATTCCTAAAATGGGGACAGAATGCCTTTCGCAATTTCCGAGTAATTCCTCCCGGTAGTGGCATTTGCCATCAAATCAATCTCGAATATCTTGGCAATGTAGTGCAGAGCAACAACGTGAATGGTGATAGAGTGGTTTTTCCCGATACGGTTGTCGGTACCGATTCTCATACGACCATGATTAATGGAATCGGCGTGCTCGGTTGGGGTGTGGGTGGAATTGAAGCCGAAGCCGTCATGCTCGGACAACCGATTTACATGCTGATCCCTGACGTTGTTGGGGTGAAATTAAGCGGTGAATTACCCGAAGGCGCAACCGCAACTGACATGGTGCTACGCATTACAGAGGTTTTACGCCAAACCGGTGTTGTGGGGAAATTTGTCGAATACTTCGGTCCCGGACTCGGTTCGCTGACCGTTCCTGATCGGGCAACACTCTCCAACATGAGCCCAGAATATGGCGCAACTGTTGGGTTCTTCCCGGTTGATGCTCAGACATTGGAGTTTTTAACTTACACAGGCAGAAACCCAGATCAGGTAAAGTTGGTCGAAAGGTATTGCAAAGAACAGGGCTTGTTCCACACCGAGAATACACCCGACCCGCTGTTTAAAAAAATTGTCGAACTCGACCTCTCGACCATTGAACCATCATTATCGGGTCCAAAACGTCCGCAAGATCGTATTGCCCTCGGCGATATGAAAAGCGATTGGCGTAAATCGCTGACTGCGGAAATTGGATTTAAGGGCTTCGGGGTTTCGGAGTCGGATTCTAAAAAATCGTATCCGATTACGCTACCATCGGGTGACAGTAGTGAGCTAAGTCATGGTGATGTATTGATTTCAGCGATCACCAGTTGCACCAATACCAGCAACCCCGCAGTGATGATTGCTGCCGGATTGCTCGCTAAGAGAGCCGTCGAAGCTGGACTATCTGTTTCGCCCAAAACCAAGACAAGCCTTGCTCCCGGATCAAAGGTCGCTACGGACTATTTGACCGATGCTGGATTGCTTCCATATCTTGAACAGCTTGGATTCCATGTTGTGGGCTATGGCTGCACAACATGTATTGGAAATAGCGGACCTATAGCCCCTCACTTCGCCAACGCTGTGGATGACAATGGCATAATCGCTGCGAGCGTGTTGTCAGGCAACCGCAACTTCACTGGTCGCATCAACCCACACACCAAAGCATCATATCTCGCCTCGCCACCGTTGGTAGTGGCGTTTGCGCTCGCTGGGACGGTTGACATTGATATGACAGTTGACCCGATAGGGAAAAATTCTGATGGCAAGGAGATCTATCTAAAAGACCTCTGGCCGACTTCAGTCGAAATTTCTGAAAACCTTGGATATGCCCGCAACGTGGATAAATATCGCGAAAATTACACGGGCATAGAGGAATCTAATCCAGAATGGAATGCTATCGAGACTACTACCGAATCAGTTTTCAACTGGGATGCGAGTAGTACCTATATTCAGGAGCCTGAATTCTTCATGGGATTGAACACCGACTCTGCTGTGCTGAAAAGCATCGAAAACGCTCGAGTGTTGATAATCGCTGGCGACTCTATAACGACCGACCACATCAGCCCGGCAGGTAACATTCCGGCTGATGGAGCTGCGGGCCAGTATTTAATCGAAAATGGTGTAGAACCATCAGGCTTTAATTCGTTTGGCAGTCGGCGAGGTAACGACCGCGTAATGACACGCGGGACGTTTGCAAATATCACCTTCCGCAATAAATTGGCTGATGGCAAAGAGGGTGGTTGGACGCGCCACTTCCCGTCGGGTGAAATGATGTCGATTTATGAGGCATCAAAGAAATATAAAAGTGAAAACGCACCCTTGGTCGCATTTGCCGGTAAAGACTACGGCATGGGATCTTCACGCGATTGGGCAGCGAAAGGAACATTACAGCTCGGCATAAAGGCAGTCATCGCCGAGTCATTCGAACGCATTCACCGCAGTAATCTGGTAGGGATGGGCGTGTTACCGTTGCAGTTTAAGGATGGCGACAATCCTGCATCGCTGGGGCTTGACGGCTCAGAGAGGATCAGCATTGCAATTGACGATAGCCTATCCGCTGGACAGAGCATAACGGTCAAGGCTGAATCCGATGATGGTAAGGTGAAAGCGTTTGAGGTTCTCTGCCGGATTGACACACCGATTGAGGTTGAGTATTATCGCAATGGTGGGATTTTGCATACGGTGCTGATGAATATGTTTAAGGAGTCTTAGACTACATTATAAACTCTCCTCTCCCGTCTTTGCGAGGAATGAAATGACGAAGCAATCTCGTTGCCTAATGAGATTGCTTCGCTACGCTCGCCATGACGATGCGCTATTTCTACAACCTTGCATCCTCGTCACTTCAGGTGTATATTTACGATTGAACCAATAAATTAATATTGAATTTGACATATTGAGGACAACATGAAATCGATTGTTTTTGTTTTCTTTACACTGGTAGTTCTACTTATTACATACAAACTCCACCTATGCCCGCATAATCAACATCCCTGACGATCATGAGACTATTCAGGCAGGGATAGATGCGTCTGAAGATGGCGATACTGTGTTGGTCGTTCCTGGTGTTTATTTGAAAAACGTCAACTTTAATGGACATAATATCGTGCTTGGAAGCTTATTTATTACCAACCGTGATACTGTCTATATAGATTCAACCGTCATAGATGGTAATCAAAATGGCAGCGTTGTTACTATTCGAGACGAGGAGAACGAAGGTACAGAATTGATTGGATTTACAATTACCAATGGCTCCGGAACCGTCGGTCACGGCGGAGATACATTTGGTGGCGGTGTGTTATGTAATGATGCAAATCTGACAATTAGCCACTGCACCATTAGTTGGAATTCAACATCTGGTGATTTCTGCGAGGGAGGTGGAATTTGGGGTAGCAGTTCGAATCTCACTTTGAAAAATGTGAAAATAATACATAACCAATCTGTGTATGGTGGTGGAATTCGATTTGGGATTGGAAATCATACTTTAAGTGGTGTGACAATCGCTTTTAATACTGCAATCCGTGGTGGTGGAGGAATACGCGGTATGGGAATTCATGCTGTATTTGAAAACTGTAGGATAAGCAATAATACTATTGTTGAAATCGATGAACGAATCGGTGGATCAGGGGGTTGTTTGGATTTCTTTCGTAATTCTGAGATTTACTTCAGAGATGTTATTATAGAAAATAATGTCACTGAAACGGGTAGCGGAGCTGGTATTTATACCTGGAGAACATCAATAATTATGTATAATTGTTTGATATATAACAATCAGTCTTTTGGTGCAGGAGCGGCAATCTCTTTACGTGATAGCGACTTAATACTTTTTAATTCTACTATTGCAAACTGCTCTCCTTATGGTTTATTTTGCAGGGATAATGGTGTGGATATTGTTAATTGTATTTTCTTGGATAATGGCACCGCTCAGGTTGGAATAGCCGATAGTGAAGTCAGCTTTTTATATAGTAATATCGAAGATGGGGAAGATGGTTTAATTCCTGATGGCGTAGATGTTGAGTGGCTTGAAGGTAATATTGATACAGATCCTCTGTTTATAGATGCTGAAAACGGTGACTACCACCTAACCGCAGATTCCCCTTGCATAGACACTGGCAACCCCGAAGCAGACCTTGACCCTGATGGGACACGAGCCGATATGGGAGCATACTATTTTCATCAGTTGGATATTGATGTCAATCCTATCAACATTGAGTTTCCAGCAATCGAGTGGGGTGAGTGGGATAGCACCGCTGTGAACATCACCAACACAGGTGGTACGGACTTAAGTATCATTGAAATATTGTATTCACTACATGTAACGCATGTTTTCCTTCAATACGTTGATCCCGATGAATTGCCAATTGTGATTCAGCCTCAGGATACATTGACTCTGTATGCTTGCAACCATCCCGACCCGAGAGCCATGCGTCAAAGTGGGGTAACAATAGTGTCGGATGACCCCGACGAACCTGAAATTGAGATTCAGATGATTGCGGAAGTCTTGTCGGTTGGTGACGAACCAAGTTATCCGGATAGGTACTCATTATCCACACCTTATCCCAACCCATTCAACTCAACCGTCACCTTAGATTACAACCTATCCACATCCGCCCAAACATCAATTCTAGTTTACGACCTATCAGGCAGGGCCTTGTCAACGGTCAGATTCCAGCCAGCAGTCACACTGTCAGTTGGGCAGCGGAAGGTTTTACATCGGAGATGTATTTTGTGAAGATGGAGTCTGCGGGTTTCAGTGGGGTACGGAAGGTTATTTTGACTCGTTAGTAACTCTTTACAGCAGATTGCGCAGGTTACACGGATCGGTTGTTAATAGCATCTGCGAATTCCGCGTAATCTGCTGTGAATTAGGAAGCCTTTCCCTTATATTAATGTGGTAAGCGAGATTGCATGGTATATTTCTTAGTGAATTGAAGAGGGAAATTGGACGTACGTCGAGCACGCAAAGGCACAGCCTTAATCACCGGAGCATCAGAGGGTATCGGTTGGGAACTGGCAAGAATAATGGCAGAAGATGGCTGGAACCTCGTGCTGACAGCCCGCCGTGAACATTTGCTTCAGGATCTCGCCAAAGATATTTCAGAAAGGTTTGATGTCGAAACCTCCGTGTATGCAACCGATTTGAGCGATCCTGTTAAAGCGACATCTTTGTTTGAGCATGTTCAAAGTTTAGGTTTGTCTATAAACGCTCTTGTCAATAATGCAGGATTCGGAATGATCGGCAAGTTAAATGCCAACGACCCCGATAGAATTCGACAATTGTTGCAGCTAAATATTGTTAGCTTAACGACGCTCACACGCTTGTTTTTACCCGTAATGATCGAACGAAGAGAGGGCAGGATTATGAATGTCGGATCTGTGGCGGGTCTGTTGCCAATGCCATTATTTGCCGTATATGCAGCATCAAAGGCTTATGTTCGCAGCTTTACGGAAGCACTCTCGATAGAGATCAATGGAACCGGTGTGACCGCAACATTGCTCGCTCCTGGACCGACCACTACCGGATTCGGCAGGGTTGCTGGGTATAAAAAGTCCAATAAGGCTGAATTTCCACGATTGACCGCCCAACAGGTTGCAAGGCTTGGCTATCGGGCAATGATGGCAGGCGAACCAAACATAATTACTGGTAAAATGAACAAAATTATATCAATTATATCTGCGACAATGCCTCGACGCACCACCGCAAAATTGGCAATGAAAGGAATGATGAGGAAAATGTCCCTATGACAGCAATGAGAAATCTAATCTTTGCATTAGCTATTTGTACCGCATTCACTTCTTGTAAAAAAGATTCAAACCCAGCAGTTCCAATAGATGAAGTCCAACCTATTGAGGAGATGGATATCCCAATGGACTTTTCCTACAGTACGTTTAACTCCGTTATATTCAGAATTGGTGTAGAATCCTCGAACGGCTCAGCCATACCGGGCGCACGCATTCAAGTATTCCTCGGAGGCTATGCAGACAATGGGCAGAGCACAGCATTCTTGAATGGATTTACAGGGGACAATGGGAATTATACGATGGAAGCTGTTATACCTGCTGATGTCAGTGAGGTCAATATTATAGCATCACTTATCGGAGCACTTAATAGTGTATCGCTGAGCACTTCTAATGGACAGGTTCAGCATACGTTCAGAATTGTGCGGGGTAATGGCGGACGCATAGGAGGCAAGGGATCAAAAATTCCACAAATAGACCTCGTTCACTTTTTAGACCCGGTTGTAACAGGCAGCAGCATGTCGATAATTATTCAGGGATTTGATGGGATAGAGGTGGTAGATGGAGCAGAGATAGCCTGCCTGACTCCCGCAGACCTGATTGCTGGATTAGCGTATGTCGAATTAGATTCTGCCACTGGACAGATGGGATTGGCTGTATGGGAAAATGACTATACAACCGAAGATGTCGATGGCTTTATAAGTGGCGAGCCACTAGCTTTCATATATTGGGACCCTGCATCTCAAATGGAGTTAGATGCTACAATTACTCAGCATATTGGAGACGATGTAGTCTTCATCGGCAATGGTTTTGCCGCAATGAGACTGCAAATTGAAACGCCTCAAAGCAGAATCAGGTTTCTCGGAGGTTGGACAGAGAACGGTGTTCCTGATTATCTCGATGAAAACAATGAGGATTATTCCATCGATTTTCTACGAAAAATTGCAATAACTCTACCTGAGAATGCTGATTTGTCACCTACTTATGACGAGTTCATTGTCGAGAGCGGGGACATTCAGCTATCTGGGGATGCTGAATTATCTCTAAGTTTTCTCCACGAGGGGACGGCTCAACAGCACACCTTAGGATTCTATGCTTATCAGACGAATAATCCACCTCAATCGGTAGATGATATTGAATATTTTACAATTGTATTTCCAAACCTGTCTTTTGTCGATAACGAGGCTGGCTTATCGGTTGGAAACCGAGTGCAGCTCGGCGAATTTTCTGCTGGAACTTCGCTGGGATGGTTTGTTTTTGTCGATGGCTGGACGGGTTCAAGCATTAATCAGGATGCAAAAACTATTTATTCCAATGCAGATTTTAACCCCGGAGGTGAGCTAAATCGTCAATCAATATACTTTTATGACAGCGTGAACGACCGGGTGGTGTTGGGTTTTGAAGATCACGAATGCTCAGGCGAATCAGACAGCGATTTTAACGATGTACTTTTCACTGTAAATGCCTCGCCAGCCGATGCGTTTTATTTTGATGGTGTAGCAGAATGGGATCAAGGCGATCCTCCGCCGGATGCTGATGAAGACGGCATTTCCGATGCGGTTGACGCATTCCCGAACGATGAGTCAGTTGGATTTGCAAACATCTTCCCTACTCCATTGTCACAGGGAACAATTGCTTTCGAAAATAATTGGCCAGAGGTGGGAGATTACGATTTTAACGATCTGGTTATTACATATGTTTTCAACTTACAGACAAACTCTGATGGTATGGTAGTTAAGCTTCTCGCAGATTTCGACATCAAAGCCATTGGCACAGAGTCACGCGATGGCTTCGGTTTTATCCTTCCGCTCGACCCGGGACAGGTGAGGCAGGTGGAGGGTTCGGTGCTGGACGCTGGCTACCTAAACATGACGGGCAGTAATCTTGAGGCAGGTCACGACGAGGCAGTTGTGATAGTCATTGATGATGCTCTAAGTTGGGCTCGCCCGGCGGGTGGTTACAATTATGTTAACACTGAAGCAGGCAGTCCTGAGGTTACATCTGAGACTATCCAACTCGTAATCGAGTTGGATGAGCCGATTCCCTTTGACGAGCTTGGCAGTCCACCATATAATCCGTTTTTGATAGTGGATGGCAATCGCGATTATGAGGTTCATTCTGCTGACATGCCGGGAAGTGATTTGATGAACAACGAGCTATACGGACAGGGTCGCGACGACAGCGACCCGAACACGGACAGGTATTACAAGTCGGACGTGAACCTCCCGTGGGCGTTGGTAATGTCGGGCGAATGGCGGCATCCCATCGAGGGAACACCGATCAATGCAGCGTACACGAATTTCGCAGGGTGGGCTGAAAGCGGTGGCGGCGCAGGACGGGGTTGGTTCTTACCGTTTGGGGGGAATGTTGCTGAGGGGATGGTTTGGCGAGGGGAGTGAGCAATTAATACGCGGTGTACCCGTGCAAGTGTGAATCGAAACGATTGAACATTATTTTATAGATTTTGTCTGTGAATCTCGTTTGTAATCTTTTGTGATCATCCACGATAATCGTAAATCAGTATTGTCGCTCTCAACATAAGAATAGTCAGCCTTAAAGCTTGGATATTTTTCAGTTGTAAACGACAAGAATCGAATTTCCTTTGCTCCAATGTTTTTGAAGTAGTCGTTGTAAGTTCTGGCAGTTCCACCTGAGTGCAATTCTCCAGAAACAAGTAGCACTTTTTCAAGATTATTATATAGTTTTATATCTTCAAGTAATTGCTCTTTTCGGTAATCCCCAGACCAATCGTAAACTCTATCAATAACTAAAATGGGAACATTGCCCAGACAACCTGATAAGAGAGCACCCGTTATAGATCCTCCTCTTCCAATCCCAACAATTTAGGTTGGAATGAAATTGTTTTGTATTAATTTTTCTTTCAAATACAGTATTCCTTTTTCAACTTGTGACCAAGAGATTCGTCTGTGTGGTGCAAACCATTTGTATATAGTTACAATTGATACAATTCCTCCTAAAATAGAAAATAGATAGATTATAATATTTAAAGTCATCATCCTAATGAAGTTCTACATAGTTATACAAATTATTTATTCGAGGATAATATATATAATCACAGTAGATAGCAAGAAATCAATCCATTATTTCTGCGGAAAATTATAATTGGTCTCTGCTCATTCAGGCTCACCAGCACGTTATCTAAGCACACAAATTATTCACAACAAAAACGTAGAAAAACAAGATAGGTATATTATTCAGTGTAATTAAGAGAACTTATCACCATAACCCCTATGCCAAACCATAACCTTTGATTTCACCATCAAACAAATTAAGTTATCTACATGAAAAAATTACTTACAAGATTCATGGCAATGAACAACTTAAAGCGTTTCTGGTTACTATTCGCAATCCCGCTGTTCCTCAACGGGTGCAACGTGGGGGGATCGTCAGGATTTGTAGCAGGAAGGTCTCCGGCAGAAAACAACGCATCCTATACTGGGCATCCCGTAACCGGTGATATGTTAGTATTGAACCTGCTCGATGAGCCAGAGATATTGAACCCATATATCTCGTCCTCAGCAAGTGCATCTGCAATCTACGATGGATACCTGTTCGAGAGCTTCCTCGCTTACCGTCGCGAGCCACCTTGGGATTATATTCCTAAGTTGGTCACGGAAATGCCCGAAACATCGGACGATCACCTCATGTACAAATGGAAGTTACGTGACGATATTTACTGGCATGATAGTAAACCTATGACTATGCGCGATGCAGTGTTCACTCTCAAAGCCATCATGAATCCATATGTCGATGACCTCCCATCCAAGCCCTATTACAGCGAAATCGACAGCCTTCAGATGGCGGATGATTACTCCTTGACCATGTATTGCTACAAGCCCTACTTCCTGCATGAGAGCTTCCTTGGTGGATTCGCTGTTATGCCCAAACATATTTACGATCCTGAGGGATTGATGGACGACATTAGCTTCTTTCAAATTACCAATGGATCTGTGTTTGGCTGGCTGTCTGAACTTTTTGAATCAGACAGTGAAGCTTCTTGGAGCGAGCTTCCATTTGGTGTAGCAATTGCAAAATTACATAAATCGCTTGATGGCAAAGATGAAGACGAGCTGAATTGGAAAAGGCTGCAAGCGCAATTACCGGGCTTAGATAATCAAAATTCAATCGAACAGTATAATTTAATTACAGGTCATCTTGAGGGTCTTACAGATGGTGCGGATGCTTTAGAATCTTTGATTAGATATCATGATTCGGTTATTAAAGTCCTTACGACATTACCTCTGGCAACTGAAATTAGTGAGTTGTCGAGGTCAGGTGGATTTCCTAAGCGTGAGCAGTTTATCCAGCTTTGTAGCGATTTTCACACAAAAATCGAGAAGTTTGGCGAGCAATTTAACGTCCACCCCGAGAACCGCGAGCCAACAATTGCAAGTGGTCCTTTCAAATTTGAAAGCTGGTCTTCTGGGCAGGAGATTGTTATAAGGCGTAATGAAAATTATTGGGGTGGCGCGGGACACGCTTATCTCGATAAGATCGTTTGGCGAGTATTGACAGACTACACCGCTTCGCTGGTCGCACTTAAAAGCGGTGAAACAGACTTTATGCCGCGTTTGCAGACAATACAGTACCTGACCATGACCAATCGCGATAAGTTCCTCGATAAATTTATCAAGGGAACATACATAACCCCAAGCTATACATACCTTGGCTGGCGCAATTCTCATCCGATATTCGCTGATAAGCGGGTCAGACGTGCCATGACGCATATGGTTCGTCGCGAAGATTTTCGGGATAAGCTCCTGTTTGGATTTGCAGAAATAGTTACGGGACCATTCTATCGTTATGGTGCGGATTACGACTCGACTATTGTACCTTGGAAATATAATCCCGAATTAGCATTGGAGTTACTTACCGAGGCTGGGTGGGCAGATACTGATGATGATGGTATTCTGGATAAAGATTCACTGACGTTCAAATTTGAGATGATGATTCCCTCTGGAAGTACATTTGCGGAACAGGCAACATCTGTATTGCGTGAGGATCTATTTATGTTGGGTATTGAGATGACAATTCGTCGATTAGAATGGTCGGTGTTTATCAACAATTATATTAGAAACCATAATTTTGACGCCTGCTATCTTGGTTGGGCAATGGGTCTGCGAGGTGATCCAAAACAGATTTGGCACTCGGTGTCAGGTCATGGCAGAGGTTCAAATCACATTCAATTCGATAATGTGCTTGCGGATTCGCTCATTGATGCCGGTCGTATGGAGTTTGATCAGGAGAAGAGAACTGCCATATACAAGAGGTTTCAAGCAGTTATCCATGATGAGCAACCCTACACATTTATGCTATCAGAAATGCGTAAACCTGCCTATGACAGTCGATTCAAGGGTGTTAAGTGGTATCCGTTCCGTCCGGGGTATCAATTTGATGAATGGTTTGTACCAAAGGCTGAGCAGAAACATTAATAGTTTCCAATTCTAATTAATGGAGTTTTTGTGTACAAAGAACAAAAGTATCAATATGTTGCTCATCATTGCTTTGACATATTGCTGACAATTTATTAGATTTAATTGTGAAGAAAAATACAAGGAAATAGATAGTTGCCTGTTGGAAAAGAAGAAATCGGCTATGGTCTTGGACTTCAAATAGTTATTCAAGCTGGACAGCAAGAAGTATTTGATGCAATTACCAACCCAGATAAAATAAAAATATGGGATTACCCCGATAGTGCTGGAGTTGATCTCCGTGTCAAGGGACTTATTAGGTTAAGATCAGGCGGTGTTGAGCGTGAAGGAAGGATTATCATCTTAAATCCGCCGACTGCGTTTGCATATAAAATTCCTACTCCATATTCCGCGCATGAACGAAATAAAATATTTGCAGCCACGGTGCACTATGTGCTCGACGACATGTTTGGTCAAACTAGAGTCAGGCTTCGGCACTCAGGATTTCCTAAAAAGCAATTTGCTGAAGTAGAAGAGCGTGCGTGGAAGGGGATTTATTTGCCGAGATTGAAAGAATTTTGTGAAGGACACGAGGAGTAATAGAATATTCGTTAGTGTATAGTTCCTATGATATTACATTATCGGACAATTAGTCCTACCATTTTATCTTGTTAGCCTAATTCATCCCTTGAATTTTGCCCGATTGCTTCCAATTGCTAAGCTCATGATTTGCCTTGGCGGGATCACCAACGCCAGAACTGTTTGATACATTGTGCTGAAATAATGCTGCTGCAATAAGCGTAGCCTTTGTCAGCTCGGCATCAAGCTGAGTTTCCTTCCTTGCATAATATTCATTTTCCACGAATGCTGTGTCATATTCACCTGACACAAATCGCTCATTTTCCATAACCCAACGGGCAAAAGGAATGGTTGTTTTAAATCCGCTGATCCGGTATTCGCAAAGGGCTCGGCGCATCTTGGCGATAGCCGAGGGTCTGTCCACGTCCCACACTGCTAGCTTGGCAACCATAGGATCGTAATATGTTCCAACCTCGCTGCCCATTTCTACACCAGAATCTAACCTCACACCAGGACCCGAGGGTTCTGCAAGATTTTCAACTGTGCCAGCGTCCGGCAGGAAACCAGCTTCAGTGTCTTCGGCGTAAATCCGACACTCTATGGCGTGGCCGCGATGTTTGACCTTATGTTGATTGATGCTGATGTGCTCGCCACGGGCAATTTTTATTTGCTCACGTACCAGATCAAAACCGGTGACCAGCTCGGTGATTGGATGCTCTACCTGTAAACGAGTGTTCATCTCCAGGAAATAAAAATTGGATGACTTGGGGTCGTAAAGCATTTCCACTGTACCTGCTCCGATATATCCGCAAGCCAGACCAGCCTTCACAGCGATATCGCTCATTTTCTCTCGCAGTTCACTCTGGCCAGCAAGCGCTGGTGCCGGAGCCTCCTCGATGACTTTCTGATGTCGTCGTTGAATCGAGCACTCGCGCTCGTACAGATGAATACACTTGCCATGCTGGTCTGCAAGAATCTGCACCTCAACATGTCGTGAAAGTGTTATATATTTTTCAAGGTAAATTTCATCATCATTGAAGGCTGCTTTTGCCTCTCGGCGTGCAGCCTCGAAAGCTGCGGAAAGATCATCTGCGTCTAAGACCACTCGCATCCCTTTGCCACCGCCACCCATTGCGGATTTTAGCAATACGGGAAGCCCTATCTTCAAGGCTGATTGCAGTGATTCTTCAGCTGTATTAATCCCTGACTTGTCACCGGGCACAACCGGCACACCGGCTTTTTCCATCATTTGCCGGGCTTCGGTTTTCGATCCCATACTGTGTATAACCTCAGGTGGGGGTCCGATAAAAATCAATCCAGCGGTGGCAACGTCACGGGCAAAATCAGCGTTTTCGGAGAGGAATCCATAGCCGGGGTGGATCGCATCCGCCTTGGATTTTAATGCGGTCGCGATGATAGTGTCACCTTTTAGATAACTTTCGCGGGCGGGTGAAGCTCCAATATGATAGGCTTCATCAGCCATCTTCACATGCGGAGCATGTCGGTCAGCATCTGAGAACACAGCAACGGTGCTGATTCCCATTTCTCGGCAGGTGCGCATGACTCGAATGGCGATTTCACCACGGTTGGCGATAAGGATTTTGTTTATTGATTTTGGCATTTAGGATTAGGGAATTTTAGTTACATCACTATAGTATTGGGTTAGAATAAAATTCCCCCCTTATATAAGGGGGGAATTTGTAACATACACTTTGACAACGTAATTACTGGGCAATTATTATTGTTTACGCTCAATGTTATAGATGTTGGTGTCTGTTATTTTCCGAACTCCAGGAGCGAATAGCGGAACAGATGGAACTTTTAAAAGTGCCTCGCCGCCTACTTCCTCTTCAAACAGCAGTTCATCTATTAAAACATAATCAATGGTCGTATTACTAAAACCCAGCATAATGAATACGACATTAGCTACCTGCTCGTTATTTTGAACAGATGGATCTGGGGTTATCTTAGAACCATCAAAAAATATGTTATAACTATGTGTTTCAAAGTCGAATTTAAACTCTAAAAATGCCCATTCATTAGTTGGGAATCCTTGATCTCCCACTACGAAGCTACCACCATTCCGATATCCAAAAGTATTGTCATCTTGTAATTGTAACTGAAAAGTAATCAGATTATTTGCATCACCACCAATAAATCCGAAGAAACCCTCTGGAGCTATGTTTACCCACATGCTGATAGTCCCCTTTTGCATAGGTCGGGTATTAATGACAACTCTTGAAAAATCACCGTCGTTTGCAATCCTGTCAATAAATTTTAGTCCTTGATCACCTTCATGATTACTGTCTGCAGTTACTCTTAATGTTGAATTTCCGTCTTGAGTAATTTCATAGGCAGGATGATCAGGTGGCTCATTCAGGTCGTAATCTTCAAAATTATCGTCGATTACAGTCAATGAAAGCGTCGATCCACTAGCAGGATCGGAAGGATCAGACTCAAGAAGATCATCGCCAACTTCCTTAAAAGCAATCACCCGATAGGAATACTCTGTTTCGGGCTCTAAGCCTTCATCTAAGAATATTTGCGATCCTCTAACTTCGTTAAACAATTCGAACCTTTCTTCACCAGGACCTTTTCGCTCAATTAGATATCCTGTGTCGTTAATTGATCCCGCCTGCCATGCGAGACGGATTTTATCTATTCCCGCACCAGTTGCTATCAAATTAATAGGAGCATTTGGTGGGCCGGCCGGTACAATTATTCGGATGCTGGATGCCCAATCTGACGTGCCATATTCGTTGAAAGCACGTACACGAAAGTCATAAGTCGTTGTATGGCGTACATCATCGTCAACCCAAGTGTTTGCATCAACAGCAAGCTCGACCGCATCATCCGTCCAATCTAAAAACTCAGCTTTTTTCCTCTGAACATAAAAGCCTGCTTCATCATTTGAATTGTCAGTCCAATTTAGAATAACCTGAGAATAATCAGGTGCAGTGCCACCGAGTTCGCTCGGCGCAAGTGGTGGGCCAGGCTCGGTTTCACCAGATACTATATCGGAATACTCAGAGCTGCCCGAGTCGTTGTATGCAAATCCTCTGAAAAAATACATGGTAGCAGATAAAAGGTCATTGGCAATGTATGATCTTGCATTTCCAGAAATGCTGTCAGCACTCCAGCTATCGTTGCCGTTCAAGCTCATCTCTATTACTATGCCATCTGGAGATGGTATTTGGGGTGACCATGAGAGTTGGATTTGCGTGTCACCTCTTACGTCCAGTTCCAGATTTGTAGGCGGGTAGGGAGTGAACACCGATGTAACAGCGTTACTAACATTTGACCACAATGAAGTTTGATCGCCCAGTATTGCTCGGACACGATAATAATACGTTGTGCGAATTTCCAATTCCGTGTCTGTGAAGCTTTCTACGGTATCTGCCAATCCTTCGGCTATAAGCTCATAGCCAGTTCCGGCTTGCAAGCTACGCTGAATATCAATACCACTGTCCATTTCTGACCTGTTTGTCCAACTAAGACTGATAGAGCTTCCGGACAGGCGCATTGCATTGAGAGAAGAAGGCGAAAACGGTAATGTAGTTGCTGTTGCTGTCACTGAAGGAGCAGAATCACCATCTCTGCCGAATGATTTGACTCTATATTGATAGGTCGTTCCCTCATCAAGATCCTCATCTGTAAAGGTGGTCACGTCAAAATTCACTTCCCCAATTTCTGTCCAATCGGCACCCGACCCCCGTTCAACGCGGTATCCAAGCCCGTTGGCATCCTCATCTATCCACTCTAAGGAGATAGAGCTTGAAGAGAGTGGAACTGCGACCAAATCATGCGGTACGGTCAAAGTCGGTCCAACAGGACCATTATCATCATCACCGGCGCAACCGATAAATCCGCCAATGGTAAATATACCTAAAATCAATACAAAAACAGAAAACCTGTTCATAATCGCTCCAAAAGTAATCATTTATAAATTTAGAATGCATGAGCCTGAACATAAAAGAACAATAATTTAATTCCGGCTACCCTGCTGTGTGTTAATCAATAAAAATTATAACACTGTCATACAATATAGGGCTAAATACAAGCACTTTCAATAAATTGTACAATTGGATTAACAAATATCAGTAAAGGATAGGTTTTTGTAGATCAATATTAACAGGGTAGTAAATTGTGAAAACTAAAGTCAAGCAGGTTTTGAATCAGAAAAATATAATTATTTTAGAATAACTAACTTTTTAACGTCCTTGGAGTTGCCTGAATGTAGCTCTAATAAATAACTGCCGGAGTTGTAAGTTGTTAAATTCCAATTGATAAAATGGTTGCCTGCAGGCAGGTAAGATGTATTTAGCGAAGCTATAATCCTTCCAGAGTGATCAAACAGCCTAATGAATGTCAAGCCGGGGCTGTTTAACCGAAAATCAATCTTCACTGAACCGTTAACTGGGTTTGGATAGATACTTTGAAGGGCAAAATCTTTAACTGTGACGTTTTTTTGATATGGAGCGTAATTGGGATCATACTCATACGCTCCTATTTCAGCAGATTCACCGAGAAATTGATTTTCGTTCAAGCGAAGCAGAGTATCACCATCCGAGATAAACAGTGTTGATCCAGCATCTATACAGTGGGAATTCCATTCTAAGCTAAATAGATTTTGCTCAGGATTGGAGAATACCGGGTCATCAGCAACTAATCCACCAATTATCTCTGCTTCCCCGTTGTCTTCCAAAAATATCTGGTCGGTGCCATTGCGGAGGCTGCAGTACGCCATTGTGATAGCGTTCTCACTGCCGGTGTCCTTGAAAAAAACTTCCTCAGGGAAGTTGTTCCAGAGGGTAGTGTTAATAATTATTGGCATCCCACCGGAAAGGCAATAGACTCCACCAGCATCATTATCAGCTTGGTTTTCGGTAATTATGCAATTGATTAAAACAGGTTGCGAACCACTGCGGCTTACGAGCCCGGCTCCACTGTTGGCAGTATTTCCAAAGATTTCACAGTGATCCAGCAAGGGGTGAGAATTTTGCCAGGCGATGATCCCGCCTCCGAGCCCGTTGGCGTGATTGTCGGTTATACGGCAATAGTCAATCGTGGGGCTACTTTCATCGCCACAATAAATACCACCACCGAACCCTGACCTTCCACCACTGACCGTAACTCCGCACAGCCGGCTCTGTCGAGTTTCGCCGTTTAAGAAATTTACAACCGAAGCATCATCCACACCAATGATGACGGTTGAGTCAATGTATTCTCGCATAGATGTAAAGATATACATGCTGGCAACAGAAATACGTTTGCCCTGAAAATCAATACTTTCGTTGTATTCGCCGGGTGAAATTAGAACAGTGTCGCCATGATCCGCCGCTTCGATCGCCACTTGAATTGACTCGAATCGTTCGGGAACTTGTAAAATCGTGGCTATTTGAGGATGGTGTTCACGTATTACCAATTTTAGTCGGGCAATGGTATCTTCCGTGAGCAATAATATCAATACTATGCTGGTGAATAATTTACCCAAAGCAGGCGATACGCTGGCGAATTTTATGGTCGCTCTCATCCGCTATCTTTGATTTTTTTAGTGAGTGCTTCAATCTCGGGTTTAACCACATTGTCAACACAATCTGGGCAAATTCCGTGACTAAACCCAACACCTGTACGCTCATGAATGTATGATTCGACCTGATGCCAATAATCACCATCATCACGGATTTTTTTGCAATACATGCAGATAGGAAGTAACTCTTTTAGCTGTCTAACTTCATCTAATGCGGTTTCGAGTTCAAGTATTTTGTTGGCAAGTGAGCTTTCGAGCTTGACGATTCTCTCACCTGCTTTCATCCGGGAGTGAAGCTCTTCTAAGTCATAAGGTTTGTACATGTAATCATCGGCACCAGCATCGAGAGCTTTGATCATATCATCAAGTGAGCTGTTAGCTGAGAGGATAATGACATATGTATAGTTTTCGGTTTTATGGGGTCGCAAGCGTCGGCAGAGTTCCAATCCGTCAATTTCGGGCATGACCCAATCGAGTAAGGCTACGGATATATCATTATTTTGTAGTGCATCCCAAGCCTCATTGCCGTCAGCACATGTGATGACCTCATAGCCCCAATCGCTGAGTGCTACCCGTAACAACCGTAATGCTATCAAATCATTATCGGCGATAAGTATCTTTTTAGGTGACATTGAACTTACTGAAAGGACAGAATTATTTGAATTATCACTCACTATTTAACTTCTAAAATTATCTGATACAACTAACTAAACATAGGTATATAATAACTACAATGCAACCTAATGTATTTGCGTAAACGGGATGGTATGCTATTTGTTGGGGAGGCAGAGATTTAACCAGCAATATTTTTAATGTGCTTAACCTGTTGTTTCAATTCCCGAGCAGCCATAGCATAGCCACCATTTGCACCATCAAGGAAATGTACATGATTTCTGTCATAGTCGGTTACAATGCACGTTATCAGTGATGATTTTGAGGCGTGAATACCAAAAGCTATTTCGCCATGCTCGTGATACTGCTGTAATTTTGCTCGCAATTTATGACGCTGATGCTCAGATCCCGATATCACCATCCGCAAAAGTTCATCAAATTTTCGATAGTCAGTATTTACTATCAAATTGTGCTTATACTCACCCCATTTAACATTATCCTGCTGAACTCTTCGCGACATTAACCAAATCCCAGCAAGCCTTAAATATTGCAGATTAAACATATAGCAAACTCGCTTCCAGAATGATAAAAAGGCGGTGCGGATACCTACCTCCACAGTGAGCAAGCGAAAAGATCTGGTTAAAGACAAATTTCGCTCACTCAACGGATGATGTTGCGAGGAATCACCGTAAATTTTATTTACATGCTCCAACACCTGTGCATAGATTTTATCTGTCTGCTCAGTGTTCGCAGCGAACGCTTGAACGAGTAATGTAATGTTCTCTTCAAGCGGGCTTGGAATCTCATTCCACCGGCATTCAAACCCTTCAAAGATATTATTGTCTAAGCTCAATTTGCCTTTTATCAAGTGAGGGTTATCGGGTTTGGGGTCTTTAATCAGCTTTTCTGCATAGCCCAATCCGTCACCGAGGAACATTGCTTGTTGATAATGGATATGCGGCATGTATTTTCCAACCTGAACATCATAGCCAGCATTTCTAATCTCGGTCATGCTCACGATACCAATCCGCAATTTCAGGTTAAATTGTTCCCAAGACATCTTTTCTGCGGCAATCAGTGCAGGCTTTACAATGTCCATAACGTTTACCGGAAAGCAGGCAGTTGCTCCATCGCCGCCAAAGACATAGGGAACTTTCAAAGGCTTGACCGCATTGGTCATCGCCACGATTGAAGCCACACCCACGCTGTTGACTTCCTTGTATTGATGTTGCTCAATAGCCTTTGTCGAGCCCTCAACATCGGTAATTATCACGCACCAATCGGCGGGAAGTGGTTGGTATAATTTTACATTATGAAATTCAGAAAAATTAGAAAATGGGGTAAGCTGCTCATAGAATTTGTGGCTTGATGCTGACATTAGCGTTAGAGCCTGACCGCAATAAAATTATATCTAATTCTGAGTATTTGTAGATACAAAATGTCAATCATGATTAGGCAATGGTACTGAGTCTATCTCGCCAGATTGGGCATAATACAACCGTGCCGAAGCGACGTTTTGTCCGATGGAAACTCGTAGTGAGTCCGCATATAAATACAGCTGTGGGTGATAAACCTGCGGATTGCTGACCCCGGTCTTATAGTCAATGATGTGAAACTGTCCATTACGGTCTTCGTAAACGGCATCAATTATCCCTTGAATCCTTATCCCGTCAATCCGCGCAGACACTGGTAATTCACGCCAATTCTGTTTACTTTGAATCATCTTTTTCCAGAGAGTGCTACTCAAGCAATTGACTAATAAAGAGGATAATTGGGCAATATCAATATTGTGCTCGAGGGCGCACAGTGAGGCAAGCTCACTATCAATATGATCGCTTAGCGAGCACTTTGCCATATAATTATGAAAGGCATTTCCGATTGACAATGTGCCACTATATTCAATAGGGTATGCAACTATTGAGGAGTAATCCACTTCCTTATCTGTAACCATTTTACTCGGGGAAATGCGAATTGGGAGTCGCTTGATTGCCTTCTTCATTCGTTGGTCACGGTCTGCTTGCCATTGGTTTAACTCTTTCAGAGCAATCATGGTATCAACTTCCACAGTATTGATTGAAGGTGTTTCAGTGTTGTTGATCGATGGCGTATCATCAGGTATGTTCACACTATTCCAAAGCGTGACACCATCAGCTAAAAGTTTATTTTCATCGGTTAAAAAGTCGTCAAACCATTCGTGAAATAGCCCAATAATGCTTCCGTCTTTTTTTCGTGCAATAAATTTTGGGATGATAAGATGATCGCGAGCGCGCGTCATGGCAACATACATCAAGCGCAAGCTTTCTTCGATCTCGGCCTGCTCAAAATCTCCGAGTAATTTGGAATAATCAGCGGATTCAAAATAGCCATTACTTTGTGACCCAATACGAACCTCAAAGTTGCGTTCTTTATACTCTGCGATTATAGAAGTTTTTTTTGGATATCCCCCAAAGAAGTTTGCGAGTGCTACAACAGGAAACTCCAAGCCCTTGGCAGCGTGAATTGTCATCATCTTCACCGCATTCCGCGAGCGAGTTGAGCCACCACTGCCCTTGTCATCCCCCGAATCAATGAGGTTACTGAAATATCTACAAAAGCCAGAAAGACCAGTCCCATTGTCCCGACTCCAACTGTAGGCGTGCTCCTGAAATCGTTCAATTGCCGCTATGTCCGACCATGAATTTTGAATTGATAGTAGCTGCGAAATAACCTTGGTTTCATTTAGAAATCTGTTTATTAACTGATCCGCGGGCATATCATTACGACAGGAATGTAATTTAGCGAGGATCTCTAATGCGGGCTTGATAGAATCAACGGTACCGTCAATTTTTGAGCGATAGTCCATAATACCATGACAAATTTTCTGCCACATAAAAATATCCTGGTCACTGACAGTAAAAAAACGGCTTCTCAGTGCTGCTATAACGCTCAGGCGATCAGCGGGATTGTTGATTGCGGACATACATGAATGAAATTCCGTGGCAATCGGGCTCAAAAAGAATTTTTTACCACCTTCAATTTGAAATGGGATTTCTTCTTGGTCAAATACTTTGGTATATATATCAATCTTGGTGGTGCTGGGGAAAAGCAGGGCAAAATCGCCATATTTGACTGCTCGGAGTTTTTTACTATGCGGATCACAGATTGTCCAGTCTTGTTTAATAATTGACTGTTTTATAGTGCTCGCTATATTGCGAGCTTCTGCAAGTCTCAGATCGTCCACTTTCAGCGTTTCATTACCCACATCGTCATTTGGCAGTAGCACGGTAACGCAGTGATTCGGTGATGGTTGAGGGCGTTTCGGATCGTGAGCTATGGGTGTATATAAAAAACCTGTGCTATCGACGGTACTCCACAATGAGCTGAAAAATGCGTTTACAAAGTCAATTATGCCCTTAGATGAGCGGAAATTCTGACTAATTTGTATAGATTTTCCCGTTTTAACAATGAGCTTAGAGGCGTTTTTATAGGTTTCTATGTCTGCGCCTCGGAAGCGATATATAGACTGTTTCGGGTCACCAACCACACTGAGCTTTCCGGGTTCAAGTTGGAGGTCGTAGGCATCTGTATCTGCAGACTTCACAGCGGAGAGATAAAGGGCAATCTCCACCTGAACGGGATCAGTATCTTGAAATTCGTCGATTAACAGACGTTGATATCGATTGGCAAATTCTTCACGAGTATCAACCGATTTCAGCAGGTGACGTGCCAAAGACAGTTGATCGGCAAAGCCAATTTTCCCTTGCGAGATCTTTGAGTCCTGCACGTCAAGCAGTATGTCCTTTATCCATATCAGTAAGTTTTCAATGGCATCACGCCGCAGCATCAACAGAACATTTTCAGCTTGCTCCTTTAGCGAAATAACGTCTTTCTTAAACGATTTCAGATTGTCGTTGCTGTCCCAATTTTTTTGATTCCCAGCATTTTTCCGTAATGCTGCAACCATACTGAGCCACTTATAAATCAGATCAAATGTACCGTCAAAATTTTGAGGGATTGCATTGTTCGCACTTTCAATGTTTTTGAAACCAATATCAGATTGGTCAAGACAACAACGCTTTGCGACCTCAAACGATTTTTTAACCGCATCCATAATGTCAGATACAAGCTCATGCCTATTATGAACGCTTGTTTTTAACTTTGATTCATTGAGAATATGGCGTTTATCGAACATAGCGTAGCACAAATCCATCAGACCGCTCATTTTGCCACCAAGAATAATATATTGAGACAGCCATTTATCCCGCTGTTCGTCCGAGCTATTTAAGGAAGCAAAAATTGCATCTCTAACCATCATATTTTCATCATTCGGATCAATGTGAGCAAACTCAGGATCGATTCCCGCTTGAATTGCACGGTCATGAACGATGGAAGAAGCCAGACCGTGGATGGTTGAGATGTTGGCAGTTTCAATCTCAGCGAGAATATCGCTGTATTTTTTAAGGTCTGATGTGGTGGTGCAGGCAGACAATTTAATTTCTAACTCTTTGCGGACACGGTCGAACAGCTCGTCAGCAGCTTTTTCAGTGTAGGTTATGGCAACAATATGTTTGAGGCTGTCACCATGATATGTTGCTAATCCGATCAAGCGATCTACCAGCAAAGAGGTCTTCCCTGTTCCGGCTCCAGCTTCTGCCGTTAGCGAAGAACCAAGATTGTGTCGAAAAATATTCCGTTGATTCTCGTCGATAGGCAAATTGTCTCTCGTGGTCAACTGTCCTCCCTCATGGTGCGGATCAGCTCTAAATTTGCATCTTCCGCAACATTTGCAACCTTTTCGCGGCTAATTTTATGACAAGCCGGTGCCGAGGTGCAATTGTCGCAGGCGCGAGCTGAGTAAACCGGTGGGAAATATCCTCTGTGAATGAGAGTGTTAATCGTTCCAACAGTCATGTCAAGAGATGAGTATATTTGCTCCAATTGTTCCCCGTTAATAGAATGACGTTTAATGGAGCCATCCGGCAGAATTCGCAGGTATTGGGCATTACTACTGTTGGGATCAATTCTTTTGTCAATGTCAAACATTGCACTCAGATATAGAGGTAGTTGAAGACTTGTTCCCCCTTTCAATCTTTCCGGTTTGGCGTTAGCTGATCCGGTTTTATAGTCTATTATCTGCACAGCCTTACCATCCGCAGTGCGATCTATTCGATCAATCCGACCACTTAGCATGACATCGCCTGATTCGGGCAAGTTATAGCTGAATTTATATGAGATGTCTTCTTCGCCAGAGCTATATTTGAATTCGGTGATATTAGTAAGGTCATCTTTTATAAAAGCGATTAATCGCGCTTTGACAGAGGCTGCGTTTAGCGTCCACACCGACTGCGGAACGGTACATTGTGACCGTGCGCGACGTAGCTTGGTCTCGAGGATCTCTTCCATCGCATCTATGATAGCTCCAACAACTTGACCGTCTGTCGTTGGGCTATCAGTGGATAGAAGCCTATCATATAGCTGCTTCAGGGTGCGGTGAATAATATTGCCGATTATCGGTGGCGGGACTTGAATGTCATAGCCAAATTCTTCCCAAGGCTGCGCCCTCAAAATTGATTGTATAAAATAATTGAAGGGGCAAGTTGCATATTTTTCTAAGCCCGTAACCGGGAGAATATTTCCTGTCGAGGTTGGCTCAATCGGGTCTATACTTAAAATTCCATCGAAGGGTGACAGCTTGAATTGGTTTCGCTTTGCCTGTAAAGAAGCGTGAGTTTGTCGAAATCGTGAATATAATCCGCTATAAATTTTACGATATGCCTGATACCTGATATTAATCGGATATGAACTCTTTATCCAATTTTCAAGAAACTGATCGGCGGATGTAATTGCGGTATAGGCAACAGAGTTAATTTCGCCGGTAACTAAGACTTCTGTGTCTGCTCGCGCATCTGCAAAAAAGGGAAGCGACGCGATGTCTTCACTCGATAAAATTTTGCCATGTGCTACTCGGCAAAGGTCGATCAGGAACCGTGAAGGCAACGAGGTTCCGCTCTGTGTCGGGCTTAGCTTTGAGTAGCTCAATGTGAGATGATAGCGAGCAGAGTCAACTGCCAGTCCAAACAGTAGCTTTTCTTCTTGGCGGCGGCGGTTCTGACGGGGAAGAATCAAGTTGTTTGTGATAGATTGACCCTTAAATACCAAGTCGCGGTCGTGGTCGGTCATAACGGGATTTTCAGATGGCTCTGCAGGAATAGCACCTTGAACCATGCCGGGTAAAAACACCGCATCATAGATAACTCCACGACATGTCATTTTGTCAACGATTACAACGCCTGAACCGATTTTTCCTGTTTTGTTGGGTGATTCAGCGATTGCTTCATTGACCATATCGACGAAAACATTCCAGTCAATGATACTGTCCACCAATTCACCAGTGCTCATATGATCAATTATTGATTGGATGCTCGCAGCTTCCTTTGAATCAGGCAGAAACACATCAATAATATCCCGCAATGACTGCAAATAACTTAGGATGTTATTGCGAGCGGGTATTGCAGAATGAAATTTATCTAATTGACTTAGAAAGCTGGATAAGCTAATTACATGATCGAGCGTAAATAACTTGCAGGAGCCGTGATTTCGACCACCGCTCTGGGAAATTTCTATCAAGTTGTCTTTATACCACTCAACAGCTTTTAACCAGCTTTCACAAGATCCCTCTGCCTTTTCAATCGCTTGATAAATTGCTCCCCATGTGACTTCATTTGGTTGTAAATAAAAGAGATCAACCATTTCAGCATGATTAATGTTAGATGTTGAAATAGTGGCAAGTATTCTTCTTAAAACCTCGGCATCTGGCGAAGCAGATAAATTGCCACCGATCAAATCACAGTGAGGTATGCCTGCTTCAGTAAGTGCAGTACACAATGGTTCGAGGTACACATCAGGCTGCCAGAGAATAACCGCAATTTTTTCAATTGGGGTGTCCTGCCATAACACAAGATCATTAATTCGTCCGACAATCTCGTTAATTTCGACAGTGATTCCCGATGCCCTTATCACTTCTAACTTAGCTACAGGCTTTGGTTGGTCTAATTTGACGACATCAATTGTATCAAGATTATATCGAAATAATCGAGTACAATAAGCGACTAAATTTGTTACATTGCTTTGTATTGGCTGGCTGTATTCCAATTTATGCAATTCATCATATATTGGTTTGGCATACTCAAATACAGTGCCTTGTGTGTCGTTTGCAGACCAATATGGCATCAGAATATTTAGATTTATATCGCGAGAAAGAGCTTTTATCAATCGCATTTGAGATGGATTAAAATCATAAAAACCATACACTATCAGCCTATTCGAATCGTAAGCCAAGCCGAATGAGTCAGCAATTTCATTATGCTCCCAATTGTTATCTTGAGACAATTGATATGGTTTAAGAATCTCGCTGTAATTGGCATATAAAGTACTAAGTGCTTGCCATTTTCCAGTGGGATCTGGTTTGTGCTGCATGAATATATCTTTGAAATCAAGATTTGCGATGTCAAGATTTCTAAAAAGGCGTTTTAGCGACCGCCTGAATCCTGGGGTGTGTTTAACCTGCTGAAAATAGTCTTTCTTGATTAATTTATTTATCGCACTAAGCACTGCGATCTGCTCTCCCAAAGCGGGCATAGTGGGCTGTCGTTTGCTGATAGGACGGTTTATATCCAATTCTCGTGACAGGTCGCTAATTGTGATGAAACGAGTGTTGATTAAACCGCTGTTTTCGGTCAGAAGAAGATTGGTCAAATAGTCCCCAAGCAGGCGTGACCCGACAAGTACAACAACAGAATTGAATGGGTCAATTTCCTTTTCTGACCTAATAAACTCTATCATTGATTTTTCTAAATCATCTGTGAAGAGACCGGTTTGGATGGTTAGTGTAGGCATGGGGAAATTGTGCAGATTAGAATAATGTAATCACGATATTAATATTAACATGGGAACTTTGTAATAATCCGTCATCCAATTTCGTTAAGAAACAAAATTACCACCCGCCGATTGCGTGCTCTGGCTTGAGATGTAGAATTACCTACTTTGTCGTCCACGGGTCGCGTGTCGGCATAGCCTATTGCTCGTAATATCTTAGGATTTACTCCACGCTCGATAAAAAATCTGACCACTTCCGTCGATCTTGAAGCGGATAGCTCCCAATTTGAGGGGAATTGTCCCGATCTAATGGGCACGTTATCAGTGTGCCCCTCGATTGCAATATGATACGGCACATGCTTTATTTTCTCGGCGATAATTGATAAAAAAGGCAAGGTCGTGCCGACCAATTGTACTGAGCCTGATTTAAAAAATGATGATCCCTTCAATGATAGTGAAACTCCATTCTTATCTCGATTCACCTCCACAAGCTCACCAATACCACTTTCAGCGACAATTTTATTTAGATCATTCTGAATCTGTGCCAGTGATATGCGCGGTTCGACCTCTGAAGCACCCATAGCCTTATTCATCGATTGGGAAATGATTTCCATTTTAACGGGGTCAATCTGCGACATGGCAAGTAACATTGCAAAAAACGCAAACAACAAGGTCATCATATCAGAGTAAGATGTCATCCAATTATCATCTTCCGAACCGTACGGAACATCAAAACGCTTTCGCTTTGGAATATTAAATGCACCGGATTTGGTTGCAGTTTTGCCAGCTTTATCCAAAGGCCTCGGCATAATTTTTTTAGACTCTGGCTGAGCTTCTATCTTTTTCTTTTTTCTAAACCGATTTGGATCATCGTATATGCCAACCATTATCTATGACCGGTGAGGAAGTTTGGTCACGATTCGTTCTAAGGGGCGGACAAATGAGTTGAGATAATCTTCAACCTTCCTATGATGCCAACTCTCAGCGATCATACGAATTGACTCCTGAATCATCCGCATATTCTCAATATCCTCTCGTGTTCTGTTCTAGAGCTTTGTCGAGAATGGGATGAAAATCAAATTAGCGAGAATCAATCCGTAAAACGTCGTGACTAACGCCACAGCCATATCCGCACCCATTCTACCAACAGTATCATCAGTTCCCATATTTGAGAGAATACCAATCAAGCCGATCAGGGTTCCGATCATTCCGAACGCGGGAGCAAACTTTGCCATTGTCCTAAACAGTTGAGATTCCTCAACCTCAATTCTCAATCGAAATTCAATACGCTGCCGCATGATCTCAACAATCTCATCAGGGGAAAACTCATCGGCAAGCATTTGAATCCCGTCCTTTAGAAAGCGGTTTCTGATACTCGGGATTTCGCGCTCCAATACCAATCTACCCGCGCGAGCGAGTTCTGCAAGTCGAGTGATTTCAGTAATATAGCGACGTGGTGATGGAAGCTCTCGCTTGAATACTACGATCAAACTGTGAAACACCCTGCCTATCATTTGAGCTGGAAACCTTATAAATGTTGCGGCGATGACACCCCCAAGAACTATTAACAAACCGGATAAATTGACAAAAATTCCCCAAGGCTCTTCGATTACAAGCATTTCATTGCCAGTGACGCCAAATGAAATCGCCAAGACCAGCATGGCACTTCCAATCATCACACCAAGTACAGTCGTAAAACTCATATTATATCCACTATATTAGTCCATATCCAATTCGTTGCTCCTATTATACGAGCATACTGTTTGCAATTCAACCCTCACCAAGCCGGTTGAACGCACAAGGTTGAAATAAGAGCTTTGTGGTTTCGCCCCAGCCTCCAGATACAGGGCTTTGGTTTTTTATTCTCAAAACCGCGTAAAATTCCACATTGAATGAACATCAGGACAGCATTGCTCTCATTTAGTTTATCGGTAAGTATAATGATTGCTGAACGGTCTAAGCCGCTACGAGTGACTGAGATGGCATTAAAATATCGGATTTCTACTCTCGTCAATTTCTAATAAATCTCCTTTTGTGCAGCGTAAACAACCTCGCTCCGTATAAATGCACCGACGACGAGAGAATTATTTATTAATTGTGGTTGCAGGCAGTTAACAATCTGCTTGTGCATGGTACCCAATAAACAAAATTGTATCCAGCTAATTTTTATAAAACAGGAGATTTTGTAACTACCATCTTTATTCGGTATGCTTTAATGACTCTGCGGTCAAACCACCTGTTGAGAAGAAATTACTAACAGATTCAGGCGAATCAGTTACAGCTTCAGATAGCGAGCCCTTAAATATCATCTCGCCATCCTCAAGATAAGCAATTTGATCAGCGATTCTTTTTATTGAGGCTATTTCATGCGTTACGACCACAATTGTCAGCCCGAGGCTGTCTCGCAGGTCGAGCAACAACTTGTCGAGCTGAAATGATGTAACGGGGTCAAGTCCAGCCGAGGGCTCATCACAGAAAAGCAGAGGGGGGTCAAGTGCGAGTGCTCTTGCCAAGGCGGCTCTTTTACGCATTCCACCAGAAAGCTCCGACGGCATATGGTCACCTGCAGATTGGAGCCCTACCTGTTTTAGTTTTAATTTTACTACACGACTAATGACTGATGCAGGTAATTTCGTATGCTGTTCAAGGGGAATAGCGATATTTGTCTCAATGGTTTTAGAGCCGAGAAGTGCACCATTTTGAAATAATACACCTATCTGTCTTTGAGTACTCTCGCGTTGTTTCTCATTCATCTCAAGCCAACTTTTCCCAAAAACGGTGACTTCACCACCCACCTGCCTTTGCAGCCCAATAAAATGTTTTAGCAGTGTGGTTTTTCCAGAACCACTACCACCAATAATTGTGGTTATTTTTTCTGAAGGAATATCGAGATCAACTCCATTTAGTATCAATCTCTCATCGTATGCTGCCTTTAGATTAATAGCTTGGGCAACTAAATTATCACTGCTCATTTTTCTCTGCTAATTACTTTTGTACATTATAGGTAAAATAGAATACCCAGAATGCTGTCAGCAACAATAACTCCGAATATCGCTGCAACCACAGCCTTGGTAGTAGCTTTTCCCACGCCCTCAGGACCACCCTTTACTCTGAATCCATAGAATGCTGCCAGAATAACTATTAACCAGGCAAAAACGACACTTTTTACTAATCCTGTTATCAGGTCTTTTACGTAGAGTACAGTTTGAACCTCAAACATAAATGCCTGAGGGGTCAAATCTAACGAGGTAATAGCAACGATAAACCCACCAAATATGCCTAGGAGCGAAGCGAGAACTGTGAGCAATGGTGCTGTCAGGGTTATCCCCAATATTTTTGGTACGACAACAAATCTGACGGGTTTAAGAGCCATTGTACGCAGTGCATCAATTTCTTCGTTTACCGTCATAGAGGCAATTTCTGCAGCGATTGAAGCCCCACTGCGACCTGCAAGCAAGATGGCGGTCATAAGCGGTCCCATCTCGCGGATCATAGAAATCACTACGAGGTCAGCGACGTATATATTCGCACCAAACTGTCGAAGTTGTTCGGCGGATTGAAGTGCCATTACAACTCCGATCAAAAATGAGATTACGGCGATCACTGGAAAAGCACCGACTCCAATCGATAAAGCCTGAGCCGTAACCGCTCCTTTGCGATGCCCACCCTGACGCCAAAGAGCATATATCGACCAATAAAACGTTTCGGAAATTAAGATCACAAGCTGACCGAGTCCCACCCAGGACTCATATGCTCTTTCGCCCAAAGATTCCATCCTCCGAGGAGCTACATCTGGCAGACGCAATTCTGGGGAGGGGTAGAAATATTTGTCCAATCCAGTTTCAACGCTGCTTGAAGCACCATCAAAACTGACAGATCTTCCTTTAACTCTTTCCATCACTTCGAGTTCTGCAAGTAAAGAAGCACCAAGGCTGTCAATTTCTGTAACCTGACTCATGTCGATTGAGATTTGATTCTCATGAATATTTTTAAGTGATGCGGATAGGCTATCAAGCAATTTGGGAGATCCACCACGCCGAAGCGAACCAATAAGATGGATTCCCTCAGCGTCAACAACAACTTCAGCAGCGGGGGATGCATGATTCATAGAATTAGAAAATGAAATAGCTTAAGCGGACTGTTACGAATTGCTCTACAATGGTCCAATCTAATATCCGAGGATTTTTACTCAACCGAAAAGTATGTTCGATTGATATATTACGTGTTACAGCAAGAGTAGAGATGTTTTCGAGATCAAAAACCGGACGTTTCCAATCAACATTTGGTCTCCCAGTTTCGCCGATTGGAAAGAGTATATCTGCTTCAGTGGTAATAGTCAAATTGCGTAAAATCGACAAGATGGATATTATTGAAGTTTCTATGCCCTTAGTTTTAAGGTCTTCAGACCTACTGTACACTACCAAACTATCAGCATGAGAAAGGTTCTCTGGGCTCGAAGTCAGCTGATAAACATCAGAATTATATGTCTGTCGATAGCCAAATCCGCTACGTATGCTCAATCGAGCGTTAAATGTCCTTAACACGGAATAATTTACACCAAGTCCTTCTTTCAATGACAGTGGAAAAAATGATGGCTCGAGTTTTACCTTGGAAATATTTTTACGCACTTTTACAGAGCCATTAAGGTCTCGCAATTCAACTTCCCGCTCGCCATCAAATCTTATAGTTGTGACAAATATGTGTGTTTTAGCCTCACCTCTTAAATAGCCTCCAAGACTTGGCAAGAAATAATATACATAGGTATTCTTTAGTTGTAGTCGATCCTGACTAATGTTAAAATTTTGCTTTTCTTGACGCAGAGCACCCAATTCGAGCAAATTATTGGAAAGGTAATAATGGGGCAATTTACCATAGAGTATTCTGCTTTCAATTTGAGTCAATAATGAAATGTTATTTTCGGCATCTTTTTCAGAGCTGCTGTTGGCTGAGTTCAGCAAAACGCTGCCATGAATTGCACCAAACATTTTCCAGTTATTGTTTTTTACTAAACGTGTGGAAGATGTCAATATTCCTGCACCGATAAAGTCCGAGGTTTGCGAGCTGATTACGACCGTAAATGGTGTAAATGTACCCTCTTCGAGCTTAACAGTGGTAAAATTTATAAACGTATTGGGGTCACCACCACGCTCGATAATTTTATAAAGACCGGGATTTATGAGAATAGTTTGAGCCTGCTCACCGAGTTCCGGGTTTATGGCTGGAATAAGGGCGACATTCTCCAAAGTGACATTGTGGTAAACTTGAAGATCTTTTTTGAAATAATCGCGAGTTTCGTCAATAACTTCGATAGACAATGCACACCAGGTTGGCTCTATAATAACGGTCTGACCACGTTCGATCTTTAACTCGCGGCGGAGCCTTTGATCGAGCGTTCCACTTCCAAGCAAAACCGTATATTCACCTGGTTGAATGAAAAAACTTGAGCCCATGTTTTGTTGCCCAATCTGCTCATCGTCTTGATATACGGCATAGTAGGGCTCACTTGCTGGGCTTGACATTGCAGGAACGAAAATTCTTCCCATTCCCTTCCGATCATCGAGACCCTCAATGTATAGCTGTTGAGATGGGGAAAGCGTTTTCCATGTTTTATATTTATCCAGAGTTTTTGATTGCTGTTTGGTATCTTGTGCAATCACGAGATGGTCAGGTATGATGAGAAAGATTAGAGTTATTGCGTAAAGTGTGGACAACCAACAAAGTATATTACTCTGCTTACGAGCGTAATACTGCACTGGTGAAGTATTCTTTATCCCTTCATGCTGGATAGTCCTGTTCATTTCAATCCAACACCTTTAGGCTGTCGTTCTCAATCTCCATAAAGTAAAGTGAAATTTTTTCGAGGAAAATTTCTGCCTCTTCATTGACAATGTCACTGATTGCCTTGGCAAAAATTGCCATATTTCCTTTCGGAATTTCGTTTTCCCTGTCAAATGGATGTCGAATCAGTAACTCATTATTATCTCTGTCATAAAACTCGAAATTCATTTTTAAGTGCGCTGAAGAATATTTTTCGCTATCATAACGCTCAATTTGAAATATCTCACCGCTTATCTCATACTCGGGACGTTCTTCGAGAAACTCACGCTGGCACTTATCGAATAGAGGGTAGGCGTTTATGTGTTGTACCAGCAAATCTGCTGCAGCGATTTGGGGTCTTACTGCCCAAAGGCTATAGCGAAAATAATTAATTTGATGAGATGAGTAGCGAGCAATAATCCGAATAGAATCAAATGATCGTGGAATCTTAAAGTTTACTACCTGAACCGTGTGCGGGATGGGTTGATCAAGTCTCAATTTTTCATTGTCTGTACTGGGATAATAATCCAACAGATAATAGGTGGTTACCAATGCTTGACGACTACAACCAAGTATAAGTAATACAACAACCATCAGAGCAATAAAGGATAATTTTCGCATCGTCTTACTAACGTTGCTAATCATTACAATATCTAATTTCATTATTTAAATTCTCCAGGAACACCAATTTCACCCTCGCGAGTACCCCGCAGCAAAATTGAGGGGTCTTCAGCGATCATTCTTGAAAACTCGTTGAAAGAGTCCAAACTCTCACGCAATACTTCAAGGGAAACGAGAAGGTCATGTCTTCCTTTTAATAGGGTTAGGTCGAGATGGTTAAATGTAACTCGAGCCTGTTCTAAGGTTTCGGCAAGCTTGCGAACTGTACCTGCAAAATCTGCATCCTGCAATGAAGCAGATACCGAGTCAATTTGAGCCAGTGTATTATCAATCGCCTCTGCAGTCAGTATCCTGTTGAGGTGCTCAGAAGCGGATTCTAAATTTGTCATGGTATTTGCCAGCGGTTCTCGACTCGCAGAAATTATTACGTGGATGTCCTCAAGTACATCTGACGTGTTATCAATTAATCGGAAAATACGAGCTTGATTTTCGCCACCAGTAATTATCTCCAAATTCGTAAGTACGACTTCAAGCTTTCGCGAGACAACCTCTGCCTTACCAGTGATCATTTGGAGTGATGAGGTGCCTGCTGGGATTTCGGAGTTTGGAGGAAGCGTTGGAGATTTGCTTGAGCCACCGGTCAGCTCAATAATTTTCACACCAGTCAAAGACATTGACGCAATTTCAGCCTTTACGTCAGTCTTGACAGGAGTATGGCTCTTTAGAGACAAGGTGACCAGTATAGTCTCAACACTTTCAGGGTCGATTTTGATGTCCTCAACTCGCCCCACTCGCACACCGTGATATTTCACATTTGAGCCGACTTCAAGACCGCTGACCGAAATATCCAGATATTTTACAAAATAGACATCCCGTTTTTCAAGCAATTTCGTACCCGTCATGGCAAGCAACAGTCCGATCAATAAGCTGAAAGCTATGACCAGAAACAGACCAAGGCGAGCCTTTTGTGCGCGTGTTACTTCTTGCATTTAGATTGCGGTTTGAATGGTCGAATCATAATATTTAGCTTTTATCCACCCTTCTCTGCACGCTCTTTTTGAATGTTGGCAAGTTCAAGCTCTGAAAAGTAAGCGAGCAGTGGATTGATGACCAAATCAAGATCACCAGCCAACACCTCATCAAGTCGATACAATGTGAGTGAAGCACGATGGTCTGTAATTCTACTCTGCGGAAAATTATAAGTCCGGATTTTTACAGATCTGTCCCCTGAAGATATCTGACTGCGTCGCTGAGCAGCACGCTTATTTTTCTCTTCGTCGAGAGCTATTTGATAAAGCCTTGCTCGTAATACCTTCATTGCCTGTAGCTTATTTTTAAGCTGAGACTTTTCATCTTGACAAGTTACTACCAATCCTGTCGGTAAGTGAGTTAATCTGATCGCAGAATCGGTTTTGTTAACGTGCTGACCACCGGGACCTGAGGAGCGATAAGTGTCAGTTTTTAAGTCGTTTGGGTCAATAGTAATGTCAACCTCCTGCGCCTCTGGCAACACTGCCACTGTTGCAGCGGAGGTGTGAATTCTTCCTGCGGTTTCTGTGGAAGGGACTCTTTGAACTCGATGCACACCAGATTCAAACTTTAATGTGCCATAAACGCCCTTGCCTTCAACCGAGAGGATTACTTCGCGGACACCACCAAGATCAGTAAAATGTCCAGTTAGCGTTTTATACTTCCAGTTTTTAAGCTCGAAAAAACGCTGATACATCTTCAATAGGTCTGAACCAAATAGACTTGCTTCGTCACCTCCAGTACCGGCACGAATCTCTATAACCGCATTGCGTCTGTCCTCGGGATCTTCGGGAACTAAGCGTTTTCTTATATCAGTTTCAATGTTCTGAGCTTCGGATTGCTTTTCGGGAAGCTCAATTTCTACAAGCTCTGCGAGTTCAGGGTCAGAGGCGGCTTCTTGAAGTTCCACTATTTCAGATCGAACCGAATTTAGGCGCTCATTAAGTTTCCAAAGCTCGGACAGCCATTTGTGTTCAACAGCCAAATCTTTGAGTCGATTCTGATTTGACAGCACTTCGGGTGCAGACATTTCAGATTCAAGATGCTTAATACGCGGTAAAATATCTTTTAGCAGATCATCTAAGGTCATCGTTCACAGCTATGATAATTAGCTCCTTTTATATCAATTCTCTTAAAATAAATGAAATTCCTGTTTAAGATAGCGAATTATTCTTTAATGGTCAAATAATAATTGTTGAGAACAGATGATTATTATTTTGATAGGGGCGGACAGACAACCATGTATGCCATTTACTTGGATAAATTCATCCAAAACTTTACGAATTAGGGTGGCTTGGTTTTCCACCGGCGATGTAACCAAAGCCATTGCTCTGGGTTAAGCCTGATTTCCTCTTCAAGGCGAGCAGTTATTTTTGCCATAATAATATATTCATCCTGCTCTCGGTTGCCTGTCAAGTTGTCGAACCTCATTCTCTCTAAGTGGATTTGATACTTTCCATCTTTTCGAGCGATAGTTTTGCCAAATACAACTGGGCAGCCGGTTTTGAGGTGAAAGACGGCAACTCCTCTTGGGGTTGAAGCCATCCTGCCAAAAAACGGAACAAACACACCCGACTCATGAGCGTCTTGATCGTTAAGCATGGCGATAACTCGATTGTTTCTCAATGCTTTAATCACACCGCGCACGGCATCCTTTTTATAGACTATATCCGCACCGATTGATTTGCGCATTTCGAAAAGCCAGCGGTCGGATAGTGGGTTGGATTGAGCCGTCACAACGTAAGTCATAGCAATATCATTCACATGCAAAGCGCCCCCGAGCCATTCCCAATTGCCAAAATGTCCCGATGCGAAAATCACGCCCTTGTTTTCTAACAAGGCATCCTCAAACACACTGAGCGCCTCTGTGTCCATCCATCTGTCCATCAACTTTCGATTAAACATTGGAAGCTTGGATATTTCTGCACCAACACGGATAAAATGCCTCCAACACCCAATATAAATCCGCTCAAGCTCCGTCTCTGATTTTTCTGGGAAGGCGTGATTAAGGTTGTCCATTGCAACCTCGCGACGCAATCGAATGACTCTTGCCACAATTCCAGACAGTATATCTGCAATCATCCTTGACATCGCCAGCGGAAGACGGCTGAATATAAATAATACGATTTTTAAGGCAAAGTATTCGAGGCGATGTTTTTGGCTGGACTTTATCACAACAAAAATTTGTAAAACTTATTGAGTGAAGCGATTGAAATTGGCTGTGCTCTCAATCTGATAGTCTCACGATTTACAGGTGAACAGATACTCTTCCGTTTTCATGCGCTTTGATTGCCCGAGCTTGGAGTGAACTGCCGAAAGCTTTTTTAAGAGGATGTTCTTTGCAGGATAATAAGCCTCTAAGATGGCACGAAATTCCTCGTCGTTGTCAATAATACCACCGTGTGAATAGCTGATTACAAGGTCAGCACTGCCTTCTTGTGATAATTCGCACACTTTACCGATTGCCCGTGCTGCTTGCGACTTGTGGGCAAAAGGTGACTGATGGCGGTCGGTGCGGTACCTGCCCATGTGACTTATCTCCGGATAATCGTATTGGGTCAATGTTTCGATAAGATGGTAAAAACGTGAATAATGCCCTTGTGAATAAGGTGGGTCGAGATAGACAACACGAGCACGACGAATGTACTCTTTAACCTCATCCATAAAATTTGCATAGTTCTCGGTCATAATTATGTGCGGACCACAATCAGATCGGTTTTTATTGAGACTTGACTCGATAGCGGACACTTTCTCACGGAATAAATCCCATACGCTCAGCCGACGCTGGGTTAAAATTTGTTTTAGGTTAGATTCGCTCGGGTGTGGAAAAGCAGCCCAATGTCCCGGACCTGGATTTATTCTGTTGATTACAGAGATCAATGCACTTATTAACATGCAGCGCAATTTGTATGAATCTATATCAATGTGAGTGTTGTCGGGAAGCCATTGGTCACATAGCTTGTCGATAGCAAAGCGCACTGAATCAATCTCTGCTGCTTGCAGTGCACCAAGATAGGTGTTGGCGAAATATAGTGAAAAAAGACTGTAAGGAGCAAGTTTGTTAAATGTTCTAAATGCATCAACTCTGTTTGGTGAAAAGAGCATATTGAAATCATCATCCCAAGTCGAAAAATCAGCCGGACGCATGTAGTAGGGGTAGTCATCGCAATATTCGCGGTATTCGAGCCAATTGACCTTATGTCGCTTGTCTGTACCAATTAATTTTTGTTCGCGCATAATCCCATTTTCAAATAGCTCGGTATTCAATCGCAAATTCTGCATAAAGTATCGTTTGAAGGGAGTTAAAAAGGTGTCATCAAATTTGTATTCAGGAACGTAGTTCAGCAGGGTTTCACCAATTACCCGTGAATAGCGCTGAATGTCATTGGCAACGATTTGACAGCGATTTTTCATCGCATAGCCGATTGTGTGTGTCCCTGCCATCAGATCGACAATTATATCGCTGGGGGATGTCAGAGATGTCAGCTCATCTGCCACAAAGTCCAAGATGGCTTTTTTAGATCCCATATACTTGCAAATGAGCAATTTGGGGTATTTGCTATCTTTGGCAGCCTTTTTTTTCTTCACAGAATTTGTCATTAATGCTTTCGCACGATTTTCGATTTATATTTATAACCAATTTGAAAGCTCAAATATAGCACATCTGATAAGCTGTGTCAAGACGAATGGCTACATGACTTGTCAATCACTAATCAGCTTGCATATATTGATTGTGTGAAAATAAAAAACAATAATTCGACCCAAAGGGTCAAGATATACACCGATGGAGCTTGCAGCGGCAATCCGGGTCCAGGTGGATGGGGCGCAGTTCTTATCTGGGGTGAGAAAATTCGCGACATAAGTGGCGGTGACAGATCGACTACCAATAACCGCATGGAGCTTACAGCGGTGATTCAAGCCTTGGAGAGCTTAAAGCGCAGTGTACCTGTTGCTATTTACTCCGATTCGTCTTATGTAGTCAAAGGCATGACAGAATGGCTGCCAAATTGGCAGAAACGCAATTGGAAGCGATCAAGCGGTGATCTGAAAAATGAAGATCTGTGGCAGTTGCTGGCGGATATATCCGGCAAATTTGATATACAGTGGCATTGGGTCAAGGGGCATGTGGGAAACACCAATAATGAACGAGCAGACCGTCTGGCAACGGCTGCGATCCCACACTAATAATTGATTAACCGGAGAATTTCAACAAATTCGCAATTTTCTCGTATCTCATTTTGCTCTTGTCGAGCAAATAGTTATGTTTGGCAGGGTATTTGCGAATTAATATTGAAAGTGTTCAAATAAAGATTTGTGCAATTGCTCGGACATCGAGCAGAGAATAAAATAATTGATTAATTATATAATAACGGAGAAATAATGTCACAAGAAATATTATTGACAGATAGCAACTTTGAGCAAAATGTAATAAAATCAGACAAACCAATATTGGTAGACTTCTGGGCTCCCTGGTGTGGTCCATGTAGGTTTGTAGGACCGATATTAACAGAAATAGCCAATGAAAAGGCTGATGTACTTACAGTTGGTAAATTAAACGTTGATGAAAATAGACAAGTAGCAGAGAGCTTTCAAATCACGGGGATACCCACAATGATTCTATTCAAAGGTGGTCAACCAGTAGAGCGAATCGTGGGCGCATTGCCCAAAACTGATATAGAATCAGCGCTCGCTAAACATTTGAACTGACCTATTCTATTGTAGGGGCGTAAGCATTACGCCCCTACATATATCCCTTACTATACCAATTCTAAAACTGTGCCCATTTTTCAATAATATTTTATAATAGTTACGTCTAACTGCTTGACGTAACACAATTAGTATTATATATTGGTAGCTCAGCTTCAAATTAGTAAGCTGATTAATACTCCCCATTGATTATTTTAGTGGGAAAAGTAAATAAAATAGAAAATTTTAGGTTAATTTATGCCTTTTATCAAGGTTCGAGAAGGTGAACCTTTTGATCGTGCTTTCAGACGCTTCACAAAATCATGTGAGAAATGTGGTTTAATGGCTGAAGTTAGAAAAAATCAGCGTTTTATGAAGCCTTCAGAGGCGAAAAAACGCAAGTCAGCAGCGGCACGTCGAAAAATTAGGAAACTTGCACGTCTTCAAAGACGGTTCGGGTAGTTAAAAACCGAGACAAGTAGCCTAACTACACCTACATTATAAGCATATCATATAGATTAAAATCTATTTGAGCTGTTTTACTAACAGTATTTGTAAGGGTGATTTTCTGTGAAGTACGGGAAAAATTTATCGAAAGCTTGTATTAGCTCTAATCAATTACAGGCTTCTACATGATGAGCATGATTGACATTGTAGCACTGGCTATCGTTGGGGGACTGTTCATCATAGGCTTTTTGCGAGGTATCATCCGCGAGCTTGCCGATTTGATCGGTCTTATTGCGGGATATTTTCTTGCAATAAAGTTTTCCATACAGCTCGCAAGTATATTGCCTATCCCAGGTGCTCCTTTAATGCTCAAGGGCTTGCTCGCTTCGGTGATAATTGTGATTGTCAGCTGGCTCATTGTCAGATCAATTGCTTCAGCTTTCAAGAAAATTGTCATGAGTGGTCCAGCAAAATTGGCGGATAAGATTTTCGGCGGGTTGCTCGGTGGAGCCAAAGGCTTTCTGATAGTAATGTTACTTTTGATCCTGATGTTGCTCATCGGTCCAGACGAAATGGTCGAGGCGGTAAATACTGAATCAGAATATGTCAGTGTCGTTCTTAAGAAAATCCAACCCGGCGTTGAAAAATATCGCAATATAATTATTCGTAAAATATCCGGTCAGGTTATTGATTTCATCCCGCATGGTGGTGAAAAGATGACAGGTGAAGTTCGTGATGAAATTGCGGATCTCATTTCAGATTTTGACAGCGATATGCTAGTGAAAGAACAGAGAGAATTAATAAACAACCTTTCGCCAGAGGCAAGAAGAAGTCTGCGTATTCTTGGCAACATGGTTAAAGAGTCTGAGGGAGCTGGTCGGATGTCGGATAAGCGACTGCCGACTGACTTGAAATGGCTGACTGAAAGGGAGACATTTAAGCGGATATTCTCCTCCATGCATAAGGAAGACTGACCACAATACCAATGTCCGGACATCCAAGAGATAATGATGATCTGGAGCACAGCCTTCAGGCATTAGAATTCCCCCAATTAAGACAATATTTATCAGGTTTGGCTGAGTCTGAAGAGGCAACCCAAAGGCTGAACACTCTTCGTCCTTCATCCGAAAAGGGTTGGGTCAAGGAAGAACTGATTCGTGTAGATGAAATCAAAGGGTTGGTCGAGACTGGAGTAAAATTTCCCGGTATAGGGCTTCCTGACATCGCTAAATTTCTATCGCGAGCATCCATTGTAGGCGCAGTCCTTGGTGCAGAAGAAATTAACCACATATTACATCACCTCCGTGTTCATCGTAATTTGCGTCGAATATTGGATCATGATCGTAAACGAATCCCAAATGTTTACCGAGTTACCAGATCTATCAAACCGATGCGTGGTCTTGAGGAACAGATTGAGAAAATAATTACTCCCGAGGCAGCCATTCGTGACAGAGCTTCAACATTGCTCGCTAAAATCAGAAAAGATATAAATGTAATCCAAAACGATCTTCGCAGGAAAATTTCTGGTATTGCGGCACGATATGCGCGGTTGGGTGTCCTTAGTGGTGATACATTTACACTCCGCGATGGACGGTATGTATTGCCGATAAACTCGGGAGCGATGGGGAAGATAAAGGGGATTATTCATGATCGATCCGCATCGGGGGGAACGATGTTCATCGAGCCGAGTTCAGTTGTACCTATCGGTAATGAACTCCGATCCAAAGAGCTTGCTGAACGCGATGAAATTCGCCGGATTCTGGCACTGCTTTCCGAAGAGATCAGACTAAACTTACCGCAGATAGAGAAAAACATGTCGGCTGTCATATCGCTTGACTGCCTGTGGGCGAAAGCATTTCTTTCTGTCAAGCTCGATGCTGTTCCAGCAACTTTAGTGGATTCTAATATCTTGCGTATTTTCAAGGGCAGACACCCACTGTTGGTGCTTGCCAAAGAAAGAGACGTGGTACCGCTTGATTTTGAACTGGGTGAGGATTGGATATGTCTGGTCATTTCGGGACCAAACGCTGGGGGTAAAAGCGTGGCACTAAAAACCATTGGTCTGTTGAGCGTAATGACAGCCTGTGGACTGCATATTCCCGCACTACCTGGGACAGAGATACCTATGTATGAAAATTTTCAGGCGGTTATCGGTGACGAGCAATCAATCTCTGATGACCTTTCCACCTTTTCCGCTCACATGGTTCGGCTGAAGGGTATTATGCTGGAAGCCAACACAAAAACTTTAGTATTGGTAGATGAGATTGGTACTGGAACAGATCCACAGGAGGGAGCATCCTTGTCGGTTGCGGTTCTCAACCGGTTAATTTCAGCTAAGGTTCCCACGGTAGTCACCACTCATCACGGAATATTGAAAGCTTTCGCCAACAGCACGGATGGTTGTACCAACGGTTCCATGGCTTTCGACCAAAAAACGTTGACTCCGACCTATCGATTTAACCCTCATCTCCCGGGATCGAGCTATGCACTCGAAATCGCTCGGCGGGTGGGCATTTCCGAGGATGTGATCGCTGAGGCGAGAGGTGTACTCGGTGAAGACCGAACCAAGCTTGACGACTTGATTATTGACCTGACTGAAAAGGCGCGGAAATATGAATCTTTACTTAGTGGTCAGCAGGATAAAACTACATCGTCCGAGAATGTGGTAAAACGGTATCAAGAAAAGCTGAAACGTCTCGAAGCGATAGAAAAGGATTTGAAGAAGCGAGCTAAGCAGAAAATCCAGGCTGTTGAGCGAGCGGGTCGCAAGCGTATTGAAACTCTTGTCAGGGAAATTCAGGAAGAAAAAGCCTCGCGCAGATCTATCCTTACGGCTCAACAAAAGCTAAAAACCTTCGTCAAAGATGAGAATTATGACGAAATAACGGATGTCATTGACGAGGAAATTCAGAGCGAACTGGAAACAGAGTCTGTTGCAGATAAACGAGCGGATGCAGAGTTAATTGACACTGGGAAATCACCGGAACGTGGTGATTGGGTAATGATTGACGACTCAACTTCAAAAGGTGAAGTAATGGAGGTCAGCACACGTCAACGGCGGGTATGCGTGGCAGTGGGCTCAGTTCAGCTTTGGATAAACTTTGATCGTGTCTGGGTGGTCGGCCCCCCTGCACCACCTGCCAAAATGGTTGTGTTCAACAAGTTGCCAGATGTCCCGTTCGAGCTTGATGTGCGGGGGTTGGATGCTGTCGAGGCTTTGGAGCAGGTAGATCGCTACTTATTTGATGGTGCGGCGACGAACCGCGAGAAGCTGGGCATCATCCACGGCAAAGGCGCAGGAGTGTTGTCAAAAAGTGTACGTAAGCTGCTGCACAAACACAAGGTCGTGGACTCGTACCGGTTTGGGGAATATGGTGAAGGGGACTATGGGGTTACTATTGTTACTTTGAAGAAGGGGTGAATGGAAAGATTATTTATATTTTTCCCCCTATTGAAAATAGTTGTTGATTTGTACAATCGTTACATTTTAATTACTAGTGTAAAATAGAATAAGGAAAAGATTGGCAAAGAAAAAGAACAATAACCCAAATCAAATTTCACTTGATCCTGTAATGAATTAGGATCTTTATGAAACAAAAGGGATATTTTCTGAGCATTACCTCACACGCTGGCTCAAAGATTCATCCTATTGGTCAAAAGACTCTGAAGTGCAAAAAAGCTATGAGGCAATTCGTAAATTAGTTGATAGCCATGTCAACTGGATATCAAAACTGAATGAAGCACAGTTTAGAACTGAATTTCTTGATAAAATACTACCCAATCTGGGGTATTTTTTCATACCAGAAAGCGAAACTCCAGCACAAAGTAAAAAGAGACCTGATTACTTAGTTTTTTCTAGTGAAAAAATAAAGCCTATAAAAGACGATCCTAAACAAAAATATTCTGAAGCTATAACCTGTCTTGAAGCCAAAAAATATAATCACAATCTTGGCGAAGTCTCCAAAAAAGAGACCCGTGGGCGATTCCCGCACAATCAGATAAGAGATTATTTGCAGGATGCATATGATGAATCAGCTCTCAAACCATATTTCAATTGGGCTGTACTCACCAATGGAAAAGAGTGGCGTCTCTATCATCGCGATAGCCAAACAACTTCCTATTTCTCGCTCAATCTCGAAAGGGCAGTAAAAGACCTAAAGTCGTTTAAGTACTTTTACATACTTTTCCATGCAAGCGCATTTATTCAAGATGAAAGTAATACCTGTAGACTCGATAGCATCCTTAACGAATCTCTCGACAAGCAAGCAAAATTAGAAAAAAACTTAAAACTCCGTATTTATAGGGTGCTTGAAACACTTGCAACCGGATATTATCGCCACCATTTAAACAAAATAGATAATCTCGATTTACTATATCGAACATGTCTAATTTTCCTATATAGACTACTATTTATTCTTTACGCAGAAGGACGCGGTCTTTTACCGGTGAAGCCATATGGAGCGGGCTCAAATATAAAATACAGAACTAAATTTTCTCTCGCTAGATTAAAGGATCGATTGCAACATGATAAAATTAGTCGCGATGATGATGTGTTCTCGCGCCTTGATGTTGAGATCAAAGATCTATTCAACCTGATAAATGGGACTGAAATCCAATTAAATGAATATTCAAATGTCCCTCGTTATAACGGTGGCTTGTTTGATCCTGAACGCCACCCCGAACTCAATCAGTGGAAAGTAGGTGATTGGACACTACGTGAAGTTATCAGGGGACTAATGTTCGCACCACCTCCCAACCGTGCACGAGACACAATGTCAGTTGACTTCACTGAGAGTATTGATTATTCAGATCTCGACGTACGTCAACTTGGTACCATTTATGAAGGATTACTCGAACATCACCTTGAACTGAAAAGCAATGATGAATTGGAACTAGTGGAGGATAAAACTAAACGTCGATCATCAGGGTCATATTACACTCCTGATTACATTGTCAATTATATCGTGAAAGAGACGATTCAACCTTTACTTGATGGGATAGAAAAGAGCGAAGAAGTCATACAGAGCATCAACAAAGATCAGCATGACAACTCCTATGCACTGAGAGCATTGAACCTGAAAATACTCGATCCCGCCATGGGCAGCGATCACTTTCTGGTTAGGGCTGCCGAATATCTTGCCGAGAAAATCGCCTATCACCCAACGACAAAATTAGCAGTTGAAGTAAAGCCAAGAGACGAATCGCAGGATATGGCAGAGATTAATTTTTGGAAGCGGCGGGTTGTCGAGTCATGCATCTATGGTGTTGACATGTATTTCATCCACAAAGCCGCTTAGCTATCTCGATCACCATCTGCGTTGTGGAAACTCACTTGTGGGTTCAGAAATATCCGAGTTAAACAAACTGAGTTCTGGCTCGGATTCACTTGGATTATATGAAGTGAAGGGTATAGAAGACGCTCTTGCAGATGCCGTTTCCTCACTGAATCATATCAAGGAGTCAGCCAGCGAAAATGTCGATGATGTCAAAGATAAAGAGATGCAATGGTAAGAGCAAGTCCATCTCAGGCTCGCACGGTATTGTACTTTGGCAGACATGCATTCGGCTTATGAAGTTGGGTTGAAAATTGAGGAAGAAGAATATAAGACTTTTGCGATTAGGGCACTTAAAAAAGATAGATTATTAAGACCTCTCAGGTCAGTTGCACAATCTGTTGCAGATAAAAAAGCTGAGTTTACATTCTTCCATTGGCAACTTGAGTTTCCAGATATATTTCAGAATGGTTCGGATGGATTTGATGTGGTTATGGGTAATCCGCCTTATGTGACGGCAGGGAGTATTGGTGAAATTAAGAGTTATCTGAAAAAGAAGAACATTGTATATTCAGGCAATGCAGATTTATACACCTATTTTGTCGAAAAGGGAATAGGATTACTGCGAGATGGAGGCACATTTGGAATGATCATCTCAAATAAGTGTATGCGAGCAGATTATGGACAGGGAATACGTAATTTGGTCAATAAATATCAGATTGAGAAACTGATCGATTTCGGCGAACTGCCGGTTTTCGAGGGATCAGCAACATTTCCGTTAATTATCTCCATGGGTCAACAAAGTACTACTGATCGCCCTTTTTATGCACCTATGAAGAAAATTGATAAAGATGATCTTGAGACTGATGTAAATTCTTTAGGATTTCAAATTGAAGATAGTTCGCTAAATATCGCTGGTTTTACATTGGTAACCTCAGACGTGCAAATTCGCCTTGACAGGATGAATGAAGCTGGAACGCCATTGGGGGAATATGTAGATAACAAAATATACTACGGAGTTAAAACTGGATTTAATAAAGCCTTTATAATAGATAAAAACACACGTGAATCACTCATAAATACCGATCCCGCCTCCGCAGAGATAATCAAACCATTTGTGATGGGTGACGATGTCAGAAAATATCAGATTAATTACAGAGAAAGGTATTTAATACTCACGAAGACTGGGGTTGAAATTGAAAGATATCCAAAAATATTTGAACATCTACAGAAGTTTCAACCACATTTAGAAAAGCGATTAGATAAGGGAAAACATTGGTGGGAGTTAAGAGCCTGCACCTATTATAGTCAATTTGAAAGACCAAAAATAATCTAGCCCGACATTGCTAAAGAAAACAGATTCGCATGGGATGACACGAGCGTTTATTCAGGGAACACTAGTTATATAATGCCATCCAGTGACTTTTATTTACTTGGTATACTTAACTCAAAAGCAGTTTGGACATTTCTTGGCAGCATTTGCTCAGTGCTGGGGGATGTTGATAAAGGCGGACGATTACGCCTTATATATCAATATATTGAAAGAATCCCCATCCCCCCAGCATCCAAAAAAGACTCCAACCAGATCAAAAAGCTCGTAAAAACAATCCTAAGCCTAAAACAGGATCTATCCGAAGCTTTCGGCTTAAAGCAAAAAACCGACATCGAGGACAAAATTACCGAGTGCGAGCACGAAATTGACAAAGTCGTCAACCGGCTTTATGGTCTGAAGAAGTAAACCTCCTCAACCATTTCCTTGCGAAGTGGTGTTTTCTGACATTCTATTTCGCTGAAATGACAAATACGTGTGTTTCTCGATGAACCAAAAAACCCCTCATTCGCAGTAGCTGAGATGAATTAGCTTTGCGGGCGAACGTTAGCCCTCGTCACAATATTTGTTAGAGTGAATCTACCAAGCTTAGAAGCGATTGAATTGGTTCGGCGTTGCCACCTGATTCAGATTCGACCACCTCACCCGATTGGCTTTCGTCATCCGTGGTTGAAATTCGATCCAATCCGTTAATCAATTCGATCAACTCTGGAAGAGTGTCCTCGCCTGTTTGATCAATAGATTCATTGTCAGAACTACTGCCTTCTATAGTACTATTTGTCGGTACGCCAATTTCATCATTCTGGGGTGATCCGCCGATTGGCTGTGTATCAGCGTCGGAACCCTTGCCAAATAACGGAATCTCAGATTCTGTTGATCTGCCAATTTGGTTACCTTCTGGATTAGAGTTTCCGTTAGAAATTGGTACAGGTTCATTTTGTGGTTGACCAGTTCCGGTGATTGAAATTCCCTGTCCATTCGGTGCGTCGCTAACTGTAGTTGATCTGCCTCCAAATGGCGAGGTCGTTTCACCATCGTCCTCCGAATTCGCTAAGGACTGAGATGACATTTCGCGCATGGCTTCGGAAGCCCTAGCTCGGGCAGCTGCAGCGATTGCTCGGTCGGCGGATGACGGCGATGCTGGTGCATTTGCTGCCCTCTCTACCTGCCGAGCGATACGTAAGGTTTCCTCAGGGGTATCACCTGAAGGCATTGAGATGCCTACTTCACCTCCAACAGCGTATTGCTTACCATCAGGACCTTTTTGGTATGAATAGCTAATTCCACCACTGGCATATTGCCCAGCTGCAGCGAGGTGAGCTTGTTCGTGGGCTCTGACTTCCGCATCACGCATCTTCAGCTCGTTGACGGTCTGTTTCTCTTCGTCAGTCAGCTCCTGATTCACACCTGTTCCTCGTGGATCTGGTGCTTGTCGTAGTTCTGTCGGAGCTGATTGGCTGCCTTCTTTTGCCTCTGCGGGCTTCTCACCAAACTGCGGAATCGCATCATCCGACGTACCTGTCAGCACGGCTGCGGTGATAGTAGCCTCTGGAGTAATTTCAGATTGTTGACCGCCTAAAGTAGGTCCGTCAGGCTTTTCGGAGTTATCACCAAAAATCTGAGAACTCCCTTGACCCGATTGCTGTCGATTATTTTCTTCCTGATTGGCAAATGAACGCCCCTCGGTCGAAATATCAATCACATCAGCAATTGGTTTTGAGATGCCGGATTCTGATCCATCTACGCCCTCAGTACCAGCAGGCTGTGGGTTGACTCCTTCTCTTCTAATGACTGCAAAGCCTTTTAAGGTAGAAGCAGAAGAGATTTCCATTTATTTACTCAACATTTTGTTTACTATAGAGTCCATCGTATCTGGTATCGGCATGTTAGTGGGGGAACTTTAGGGGGGAATAAGATTAATTTGAAATTTGAAGAATAATGGCGCGTTTAACAATCCAGGAGAGAAAAATCCAGGAGCGCGTCAAAATGTTATTTTAGAACTTGGATACTTTGCAGGCAAATTAGGACGTAGCAATGTTTGTGTTCTTAATAAAGGTAATGTTGAAATCCCGAGTGATTTTGATGGAATAGTTTATACGCCTATGGATGAGAGTGGCGCATGGAAGTTCAAACTTGCATCAGAGCTTAAATCGGCTAGACTTACAGTCGATATAAATGATCTGGCTAAATTAGATATCGCACCTGAATCTGCGATTCCGGTAACTGGATTCCAGCTTTCGCTGGAATGACGAGAATTTATTGGCATACCAACCTATAAAGCTATTTCACTGAAACCTCCTCAACCGAATACTATTCCCAACCACCGAAACTGAGCTAAACGCCATCGCTGCTGCCGCTATGATCGGCGAGAGCATCATCCCCGTGAATGGATACAATATACCAGCCGCAATCGGAATCCCCAAGCTGTTGTAGCCGAATGCCCAGAAAAGGTTTTGTTTGATGATCCGCACTGTTTGCCGCGCCAGCCTGATCGCATAAACTACCCCATTAATGTCGGAGCCGATCAAAGTTACATCCGATGCTTCGACCGCGACATCACTGCCTGCGCCAATCGCAAAACCAACATCCGCTTGCGCCAGTGCTGGAGCGTCGTTTATACCGTCTCCGACCATCGCTACGACCTTGCCAGATGCTTGCAGCTGCTTGACCTCGTCCGATTTTTGTCCCGGAAGCACTTCGGCAATCACGCTGTCAATGCCGATTTCTTTGCCAACAGATTCTGCAACCTGCCGTTTATCGCCAGACAACATGCCCGTGGTGATTCCCAGTTGCTTTATACCCGCAATTGCCTGTGCGGTAGTTTCGCGTATTTGATCCTTTACCGCGATCAATCCTAAAAGCTGATTTCCATGGGCTACCACAATGATCGTGGATTCCTGACTCAGCATATCATTATATTTGTTGGTTTGATCGGGAGTTACTTTCACGCCCTCTGCTTGAAGCCAGTCCATCTTCCCCGCAAGAATGATACTGCCATTGACCTCTGCCTTCACGCCTTTGCCAGCGACGGACTCGAAATTGGTGATTGACGGAATACTTAATTCTTCTTTATCGGCATGGCGTTTCAAGGCACCCGCTATGGGATGGTTCGATCCTGCCTCGACTGCCGTTGACAGCTCAAGCAATGTATTCCGATCAACATTCCCCAAAGGTACTACCTCCGAAACACTCGGTTTGCCTACCGTTATTGTGCCGGTTTTGTCAAGCAAAATAGTGGTGATGTTGGCAGTAGCCTCCAGCGTGTCCGCACCCTTGAACAGCACGCCATGGCGTGCTGCCGTTCCTGATCCGACCATTATTGCTGTGGGTGTGGCGAGGCCCATCGCGCAGGGACAGGCAATGATAAGCACAGAGACCAATGCTGTGATTGCCTGAGCAATCTTGGGTGATGGTCCGAACACCAACCAAGTTATCAGCGTAGCAACCGCCAGTAACAACACAATTGGTATAAACACGCTCGCTACCTTATCCGCCATTCGTTGAATCGGTGCCTTGGCTCCCTGAGCTTGCTCTACCAGTTTGATAATCCCCGCCAGTGCCGTGTCCGCACCCACTCGCCCCGCTCTCATCGTGAAAGTTCCGCTACCGTTCACCGAGCCTCCAAACAGGCTTGAACCAGAGAATTTAGCGACGGGCATAGATTCGCCGGTCAGCATGGATTCGTCCACATCCGAATCACCCTCAACGAGTGAGCCATCAGTCGGAACTTGATCTCCAGCACGAACGCGTATAAGATCACCAACCTGTAAGTCGGAAACCTTGATCTCTGACTCTTTGCCATCAACAATCACCATCGCTGTCGTAGGTGCAATTTTCATCAATCCACTGATCGCACTCGATGCACTGCTCTTGGCACATGCCTCGAGCGTCCGCCCAAGCAGGATCAGAGCAAGTATCATTACCGCTGTATCAAAATAGATCGGTGGCAAACCCGAAGGCGTGGGGATAGCGTTTGGTGCGATAGTCGCTACGACGCTGTAGCTGAACGCTGCACCTGTTCCGATGGCAATTAGGGTATTCATGTCTGAAGTACGATGAAGAGCCAGCTTAAATGCAACGGTATAGAAGGGTCTGCCGACTGTGAGCAGGATCAGCCCCGTTATCCCCAACGAAATCCAGCGTGACAACATTGGGTCGAGGAGCGAACTCGTCGACAATATCATGACAACGACAGCACCAATAGAGGCAAAAATAGTGTTGCGGCGGTTGGTGAGAAAATCCTTATAATGCCTCTCTACCAAGTTGTCCTGTGGTTTGTCTTGGTCAATTAAAGTTGCTGAATAGCCAATTTCGGTGATTAATTTGGCGATAGCAGGTGCATCGGTAAGACCTTTGACATAGGTGATAGTAGCACTTTTATCGGTAAGGTTGACTTCAGTCGAAGTTACTCCTGTCATGCTTCCCACGACTTTTTCGACGGCATTTATACAGGATGCGCATGACATACCTTCGACTAAAAATTTATCGGTAACGACCTCTAACTCGAAGCCAATGTCAGCTATTGCTGTCGATAGCTCAGCTGATTTTATCTGTTGCCAGTCGGCATCGATCTGCACCTGACCGGTAGTAAAATTTACATTGGTGCTATCCACGCCTTCAATTTTGGTCAATGAGCGATTGACATTAGCTGCACACGAGGCACAGTGCATACCGTTTACGGTTACTAATTGTTTATTATACATGGTTGTTATTTGATTCAGTTATATTTTGTAATTTATCAATTGAATACAATTTAAGGTTAGATTGTCATATTCTGTTACACAATTTTGGGAATGAATTATATCATTTTGGTTTGGCGAAAATAGGCAATGATATTCTAATACCAACTTGCATAAAACAATATTAATATATTTCATCATTCCTGTGAAACAGTCTGTCCGAGAATACCGAATTTGTGAGGAACGAAGTGACGAAGTAATCTCTATTCATAATGTTAATAATGAGATTGCTTCACTACGTTCGCAAATTCGTTTTGTGTTACTGCATTTGTAGGTCAGATAGTTCTGCACATACTAACAATACGATCAATTGATACCGAAATTATATTCGATTTATTGGGGTTCGATTCTGAGATTTTAGAGAGCGGAATTTGCTCGGTGTTAAGCCCGTAACTTTCTTAAACTGTCCTGATAAATGCTGTACGCTGCTGTACCCCAACTGAAAAGTAATCTCGCTTAAGGTCAATTCTCCATACGATAACAATTCTTTTACCCTCTCAATTTTTTGCAGAATAACAAACTTTTCAATAGTAATATTTTCGGTGTAAGAAAATAGATTGCTGATAAATGAATAGTCTTTGCCCAACTCTGTGGAAATTATCTCAGAGAGGTTTCGGTTCAGGTGCTCCATTTTCCCTTTGTATATTAAATCTATTATCAGAGTTTTTACATGCTCGACCAATTGAGAATTTTTATCCAATAACAGCTCAAACCCATTTTTCTTCAGGACTTTTTCAGCCAATTGCAGGTCAACTTCTTCGTCTGTAAAAGAAATTATCGCTTTCCCAAGTTGAACGTCAATTTTCCAATTACCTATCGATTCAAGCTCTTCCTTAACAACTTTTATACAGCGGTCGCAGACCATGTTTTTTATGATTAATACTTGCTTCAATCTACTACTAACTTATTTGACATATTCATTGTATATGAAGAAGGGGATTACGAATTTTCGGATGTAATCATCCTCAACAATTCAGCATTGAGTGTCTCATATAATGCTATTGTATGAGGTGATTCAGATATTGCAATTTTATGCCGACTGATAGTCTTTTGGTCATCTCGAACCATTGGACCTGTAATAGCCTCAATAATTCCTTTTCGCTTGATGCTTTTCATTGTTGATCTTATCAGTGTATCAAGACAGTGGTATGCTTCCCGTTTGGTCATTCCGGTTTTTATCAACATCTCCATCGAGTTGCCAAACAGCACGGGTAAAAAGTTGCTCGCAAAAACACAGCCGAGGTGATAAAGATCGCGGCTATCAGGGGAGATCTCGACATCAAACGCACCTAATCTACGAGCAATCTGACCACCAATGGCTACAGCAGAGAGATCGCCGTCCATTGTAACACAAATATTCTTGAAGTGGTTTGGCTCCTCGTCGCCGGTGAAAGTTTGGGTGGGGTGCCAGGTTAATCGTGATACCTTTGAGGCTGACCCGATTGGAATAACGGTTGAAGGCAAAGACCCAGCAGTGTGAGCAATCGTTATTGGTTTTAAGAAGCGTAAATCGTTGGCAATTTTACCGCTAATCTCCGGGATCAAATCGTCATTAATGCAGACGAATACAAAATCGGTATCAGCCGAAATGTCCTCGACTCGGTTAGTACAAATTATCTCGTGTGAGTTCAGCCATTTGTCGTCAATCTCAAGACTGTCGATAATGCTGGTAATTCGATAGCGGGCTTTTATGAGTGCCCGCACCAATACCCGTCCGAGCTTGCCATATCCGACTACCGCAACTTTCAGCTTTACACTTTTTCTGTGAAAGAGCATCCGGAGAGAATATTGGCTATTTCGTGACATGTTGATTAATCGCCTTCGTTTGTTAGATAAATTGCCAGATTTTCCAATCGATTGCGCACTGCGATCAATCCCGCAGCGAGTTCTTCAAGCAAGGCATAATAGTCACGCTTTTCCCGCATCAGCGCAGACTCTTCGAGTTGAGTAACGTTATCGACAAATCCGGTTGCTCCCACTGATCCGATGCCAGATTTTAGGCTCTGTATCTCACGAATCAAACCTGCTCCATCTCTCTCCTTTGCTGCCTTCCATGCTGATTCCAGCTTTTTGCTGGCATGTTCATAAAACAAAGAGATAGTCTTATCCATATGATCGGCACCACCAAATCTTTTTAATTCTACGAGCACAGTTGCGTCAATATAATCAATAGTCAACATTATTTATCACAATATTCATTAATTTAATAACTATTATAACCTCATTGGTGCCATATATCAATTGAATCCTTGCCTATCATTATTTTTTTGACGATCATTTTATATAATAAGATAATAAATTTTATATGCAAAATCATTAATAAGTGAAAACGTGTTATGTGTGGTAGATTTTCATTAAATGTAGATCCGACGGAATTGCAGACTTTAATTCCTGATTTAATTGTTGACCAGGATGTCGTAAAGCGGTATAACATAGCTCCGTCTCAAGGGGTTGCAGCGGTTCTGAATGAATCAGAGCGTAGGTTGAGTTATATTCAGTGGGGGCTCATCCCACATTGGGCAAAGGATTCTAAGATTGGCATTAAGATGATAAACGCTCGTGGTGAAACCATCCATGAGAAGCCATCATTCCGCTCTTCTTTCAAATCAAAACGATGTCTGATATTGGCTGATGGCTTTTATGAGTGGAAGGCACTCCCCGGCAGAAATGCAAAGATTCCGGTGTATTTTAGACTTGCGGATGCAAAGCCATTCGCCTTTGCGGGTATATGGGATAGTTGGAGCGGTGGCAATTCAGAACACCCATTAAGAACCTGTTGTATAATAACCACATCCGCAAATGACCTGATCTCTACAGCTCACCACAGGATGCCGGTAATTTTGCCATCTTCAAATTTTGATTTATGGTTACAGCCTGGAGCGGTGAATATTGAGGAGCTAAAGGGTGTACTGACGCAATATCCCGCTGAAAAAATGGTGATGTATCCTGTTTCAACAAAGGTTAATAATGTGAGGAACGATGCATCAGATTTGGTTTTGCCGTTGTTTGGAAAAGAATAATGGGGAGAGATATTACCACACCTTGCCATTCTGGACTTGATCCAGAACCAAGAATATTTAGGACTTAGTCGATTGCTATGAGCGTTAGATATGGGGCAGGGAGGGACACCTCCCCCACCCTTAACAAGAAAATAATAATTATACTATGAAAAATAAAATTGTAGATTTACGCAGCGACACTGTAACGAAGCCATCACCCGGAATGCTGAAAGCCATGGTTGAAGCCGAGCTTGGTGATGATGTCTTCGGCGATGACCCTACTGTCAATCAGCTACAGCGAGAGGTTGCGGAGTTACTTGGCAAAGAGGCTGCGCTGTTTGTACCGTCCGGCACAATGGCAAATCAGATCGCCCTGATGACACACACATCACCAGGCGACGAAGTATATTGCGCTGCAAACTGCCACATTCGCAACTACGAAGGCGGAGCACCGGCGATCATTGCTGGTGTTATGCTAAACGCCATGGACGGCGAGCATGGAGCATACACCGCTACAGAATTGGAAAGTCGAATTCGCCCCAACGATAGTCACTTCTCGCCGAGCCGATTAGTCTGGGTGGAAAACAGCTGTAACCGTGCTGGTGGGACTATTTCCCCGCAGGAAGAAATCGTGCATCTGCGAGAGGTTGCCAACAAAAATGACATGGCAATGCACCTTGACGGAGCCCGCATTTGGAATGTCGCCGCCGCTACGGGTACTGCGTTAGATGTCCTCACAGCTCCATTTGATTCAGTCAGCGTCTGTCTTTCCAAAGGCTTGGGCTGTCCGGTCGGCTCATTGACAGTTGGATCACAGGACTATATTGACCAAGCTCACCGCGCCCGCAAACGCCTTGGCGGAGGGATGCGTCAAGCCGGAGTGCTTGCTGGTGCGGGGATTTATGCCCTCGAACACAATCGCTCCCGAATGGTTGAAGATCATAGAATTGGATTGAAGCTCGCGGATACCATTTCAGAATGCTCAGCATTTGAAATCGATCTTGACACGGTTCAGACAAACATAATAATTTTTGGAACTTCACCCGGGGGGATCAGCGGTCAGAGCGTGGTTGACAAATTAGCCTCTGAAAACATATTGAGCTATGCTTTCGGCGATTTTGTCCGCTTGGTGGTGCATCTAAATGTGGACGAAGCTGGAATTGATCGGGCAATTGACGTATTGAGGAGGCATTACCAATGAGTAAACAGCTTGGCGGACGTTTTCTGAAAGATTTTGAAGTAGGTGAAGAATTTATTGGCTACTATGTCGTCCGTAACCGCGACCTTCGCACCCGCAAGAATGGAATGCCCTATCTAACACTTGAAATCGGTGATCGCTCGGGACGACTCAAGGGCAATCTTTGGGATGATGCCGAAATGTTGTTTGAGCAGATGGCTGTAGATACTGTGGTGAAAGTGAAGGGTGTAATCGAGACCTATCAGGGTAACAAACAGGTTACATTCAAGCTGTCCCAAACGAAATCTGGCAAAGTGGATGACGAACAGTATGAACAGATTTTCAGCATGTACAAAGCTGCACTGAAGATTAATTCTGACGAATACATAGTGTTGTATAATTGGGGACTTGCACTATATGGTCAGGCAGATAAAAAATCCAACACTAAAGCTGACGATTTGTATGCGGAGGCTTATGTCAAATTCAAAGCTGCTGTGAAACTAAAACCTGATGATTTCAAAATATTGTATAACTGGGGACTATCACTTTCTGATCAAGCAGTTAAAAAATTGGGCGAAGAAGCTGACGACTTGTTTGCACAGGCTTATACAATTTTGAGGTAGCTCAAAAATTAAGACCACACGAGTATGAAGTGTTGGTTAACTGGGGAACGACACTATCAGATCAGGCTAAGACGAAATCAGGTGGAGTAGCTGACAAATTATTTGCACAGGCTTACGATAAACATGAAGAAGTGTTGAAGATGAAACCTGACTTTTACGAAGTGTTAAATAGTTGGGGAGGTGTACTATTATATCAAGCACAATCAAAGAGAGGTAGTGAGGCTGAAGTACTAATCAAACAAGCTTCTGAGAAGTGTTTAAAAGCCGATGAATTCAATCCGGGAATAGGATCATATAATTTGGCGTGCATAACAGCCCTTCGGGGGAACGTTGACGAATGCCGGAAATGGTTTGAGAACTGTCTGAAATATGGCACACTCCCTGAAAAAGAGTTCATCGAGAAAGACAAAGATCTCGATTCAGTCCGCGATAAAAAGTGGTTTAAGGAACTTTTAGAGAATTTGTAAGTTATCATTGAATGTTGGGTAGGTGGATATAATCTTCCACAATACTTTCGCCAACAATTAAGAACATATCTACGTATCTTGAATTGGCAATGCCAAGCTATTATATTATTTAGTTCGGTAAATATAAAAAATGAAGGAAGTTATTATGAAAACTGGGATACACCCTAATTACAATTTGGTCAAGGTCAGCTGTGCTTGTGGCAATACGTTTGAAACCAGAACCGCTGTCGGCGAAATAAAAGTTGAAATATGCTCGGAATGCCACCCATTCTATACGGGTAAGCAAAAGCTTATTGATACTGCCGGTAGAGTTGAGAAATTCATGCGTAAATACAGAACTACCGCTGATAAATAAAGAGTAATCAACTCATGTTGAAAACACAACAAATTGTCTAAACGCCGAAAGTGGTAATTAATTATCGTTTTCGGCGTTTTTTTTATATATTGAAGGAACTAATATAGTTGCAATTCGTATTTTGTAGCTAAAAGGAGGAGTGTAGCTTGGGCGGTTTCCATGTTCAATTCACATCAGGTGAAATATCGGCATGAGTAATTACATTCCGAAATGATTTGTCAATAAATCGGGTTGGCAAAATTAACAGGATCTAAGAATGATAAAAAAAATTAATAGTGTACTTCTAAAGATAACAGTCCTCAGCATAGCTCTGCTATTTTTACATCAACCTAAGCCAGCATCTGCTGAGTCCACAAATAACGGTTTTTTCCGCTATCCACACACTGACGGTAAGACGATAGTTTTCACTTCAGAGGGCGATCTGTGGCAGGCACCAATTACTGGTGGAACTGCAATTCGTTTGACGACTCACAACGGCGAAGAGCGTTATGCCAAATATTCCAACGATGGAAAATGGATAGCTTTCAGTGGGCAGGAAGATGGACAGGACGATGTATTTGTCATCCCTTCTACAGGAGGCGAGCCAAGGCGATTGACCTATCACTCAGCCGGAGATCAGGTGTTAGGCTGGACCAAGGACGGTAATGTAATGTTCCGCTCAAGGCGTGACCACCCCAATCGTGGCAACCGTATTTATACAGTTTCACCGGATGGTGGCTTTCCGAAGTGGATAGAGCTGGAAAAAGCTGCCCTCATGTCGTTCGAGCCGAAAGGTGACCGGATTGCCTTTAACCGCTATTCGCGCGAGTTCCGTAAATGGAAACGCTATCAAGGTGGCTGGGCACAGGACATTTGGGTAGGCAACCTGAAGACCAGTAAATTTACCGATATTACAGATATTTCAGGCATAAATGAATGGGAAGGCACCGATGCATTTCCGATGTGGCACAGCGATGGTCGGATTTATTATATGTCTGACCGCAGCGGCAAAGCCAACATTCATTCTATGCGTCCTGATGGCAGCGATTCCAAACAACATACCAAACACGACACATTCGATTGCCGCTGGTCAGCTATGGGTGGGGGAGTCATTGTGTATCAAAATGGCATGGATATTTATCAGCTCAACATTGCGTCGGGAATTAATGGAATCGTAGATATAAGCCTTCCGAGCGACCGAGTACAGGCACACGGTAAGTTTGTTGACCCGAAAAAATACATAACAACTTTTAAATTGTCCCCTGATGCAAGCCGCGTATTATTCTGCGCCCGCGGCGAGTTATTTACCGCTCCTGCCAAAGGCAAAGGGCTCATTCGACAATTGACCCATGACTCGGGTATTCGTCAAAAGTCACCTCGTTGGATGCCCGATGGCGAAGAAATTGTCTATTGGTCGGATGATAACGGCGAAGAAGAGCTTTACACTATCTCGGCTACTGGTGGCGAGCAGACATCGATTGGCACCGATAAACACGGATGGCACTTTCCAGCAATACCCTCACCTGATGGTAATTATTTAGCGTTTGCCAATGAGGAGTTGGATCTGATTGTGCTCGAAATCAAGTCCGGTAATCAGCGGATTGTTGACCGTGGAACATGGGAGATCAGAGAATATTCCTGGTCGGCAGACAGCCGTTTCCTTGCCTATTCACGACCCGAAGAAAACTCCCACAACACAATCCAAATCTGGGATCAGGAAAGCCGCAAGGTTCACGCGATTACGGATGATTTCACAACTGCCCGGTCTCCTGTGTTTGACCCGGAAGGTAAATTCCTATATTTCCTGTCAAATCGCACCTCAAATCCACATCTGGATGGAGCTGAGATGACTTATATTCTCGATAAAAAAACTCTTCCCTATGTGGTGATGCTAAAGAAAGGAACTACTTCGCCATTTGCTGTAGAGGCTGACCCTGGTCAAGACACCGATAAAGATAAGAAGGGTAAGAAGGGCAAGAAAGACAAGAAGAAAAAAGACGATGATGAGGACGATGACGAAAAGGTTGTGGATGTTGAAATAGATTTTGATGGTATTGCCAGTCGGATAGCAGCGGTGCCAATAAAACCCAACAACTATTTTGGCTTATCTGCAATCAAGAATAAGCTATTTTATCTCATGCGCAAAAATAACGGGATGCGTGCAGGTGGGAAGACTGATGATGAGAACGAAGGGACTACCTTACATCGATATAATATTAAAAAGCAAAAACAAAAACAGATTGCTCGCAATGTCCGTGGCTATGACATTTCAGCGGACAAAAAAAAAATCATCATCCGAAGCAAGGGAAGATTTATCATTCAAGGCGTCAATGAAGGCGGTCGCGGTGGTAAACGGAATGAGGAAGATGACGAGAAGGACAGCGAGGCGTTCGATCTCTCACAGTGGGATCTAAAGGTGGACGTTAAAGCTGAGTGGCAACAGATGTTCCGCGAATCATGGCGACTACAACGCGATTTTTTCTGGAACGAAAAGATGCATAATGTCGATTGGAATGCAGTTTACGCACAATATTCCAAACTTGCACCACGTGTCTCAACTCGCGATGAACTTAACGACCTAATTGGCGAAGTGTTTGCTGAGCTGAACTGTTCTCACACCTACATATGGGGTGGAGATCAAAGACGGGCAAAGGGTTATCCTACCGGAATGCTTGGAGCAGACATCAGTCGTCACCGCTCGGGATTTTATAAAATTGACCGTATAATTGAAGGAAGACCTTGGGATGAGAAACTGACCAGTCCATTAGCAGCGGCGGGAATTGACGCCAGCGAAGGCGATTATATCATCAAAGTCAACGGTCAATTGACGAGTAGTGTCTCAAACTTTTACGAGCTGCTGGTGAACAAGGCTGGCAAGGTTATCAGCTTGACCTTGAATAATAAACCGAGTGCCGATGGTGAACACGAAATAATTATTAAGGCAATGAGAGGCGAAGGTGGTTTACGTTACTGGGACTGGGTTGATGGCAGACGTGACTATGTTACTGAAAAGAGCAATGGTCAAATCGGCTATATCCATCTCGCAAACATGGGTGGATTTGGGCTTTCACAATTTGCGGCTGAATACCAACCGCAGCACCGCAAACCCGCATTGATTATGGATGTGAGATATAATGGCGGTGGGTTTGTCGCTGAAATGATTTTGGCTCATCTGGCTCGCAAGGCTATTTCAATTGGTCAGCCACGTCATGGCAGTAATTATCGCAGTCCTCAGACCGCGTTTCATGGTCATATGGCAGCTGTGTCCAATGGGGAAACGGGGTCGGATGGCGAAACATTTACTGAGGGTTTCCAACGCCTTGGTTTGGGTCCTGTGATCGGAACTCGCACTTGGGGCGGCTGGGTTGGCATCCGTATGGATAAGCGACTGATTGACAATGGTATGGTGTCTCAACCTGAATTTACAGGATGGGGCGTTTCGGACAGCGAGTATATGATCGAAGGCTGGGGCACTGACCCGGATATCGAGGTAAAAGAGGTTCCAACTGCTGAGCTAAAGGGACGCGATCCTCAGCTTGATGCCACGATTAAATATCTGTTGGCGAAGTTGAAGAGTGAGCCTATGGTTTTGCCAAGTCAGCCTGCTATGCCTGATCGTAGTGGGTTTGTGAAGTAGTAATAAGAAAGTAGCCCTGACCTTTACGAGGCTGTGCGGGAATGGGAAAATGAAAAAGCTCAAAGGAAATTCCTTAAATTCCTCATTCCCGTGAAAACGGGAATCCAGTATTTACAAACACTTTCTGGATTCCCAATCAAGTTGGGAATGAGGATTTATTAAGATTTTCCTATTCCCGCACAGCCTCGTAAAGGTCAGGGAGTATTGACAACCACGGTAATAGTAATGTAGCTCCAACCGTGAAGGTCAAGGTTACATTGAATGAGCAATAATTATAATGCTGATGCTTTTAGTGTTGGCATTACTTCAGTAGCAATACTACCAAAATTGCTACAATAGCCAGCACAATTACTCCCGCTATTATTATTATACTAAACCTTCTTTCATGGTTGGAAAGATCAGACCATTTTGGTTCACCTTTCCATTTGTCTTTGTTTCTTAACCCAATAATCATAAACACAATTCCAATCACCACAAATACATAGTTTTCGGTTACAACACCTATGGGTATCCAAGATATCCCTATAATAAATAGGCCTTTATAGTTTTGAGATTGTTTCTCTCCATTTTTACGTTTACGATGTTTAGTGAGGTAGAAAATTACTGCAGCTCATTGCTGCGACTACAAGATAAATGGCAGTTGTTGTAATGTTATTCAAATTATTAATTCTCTTTTATTGTGTGAGTTCAAAATGACTATACAACAGTTAATAAAATTGTGGTTATACAATTATACTATTATAAACAAAAAACTATTTAATTAAAAATAATATAATTCCTATTATCATCAAGACTATCAACACGGTTAACATGGTGATTTTCATTTTTTTCTCGGGCGGGCTCAGATCTGCCCACTTCGGTTCATCCTTCCATTTGTTTTTGTTCGCAAGACCTACAATCATAAGCGCTAACCCGACTATCCAAAATGTTCTGTTTTCCGTACCAATGCCCAATGGAATCCAGCTTATTCCAACGATGAATAGTGCTTTATAGCGTGGAGGTCGTCTGTTTTCGCCTTTTGTTCGGCGATAGATAATTGCGTATATTATCGCCGTTAGTAGTATTAAGCCGAGAATGATTGTGATAAAGAGTTGTTTATCCATGTGCTCTTATATCTCCAGTGCTAATATTGGTATTTGCGTCCAGCATTGCTCATATCCAGCGTCTGACCCTCGATTTGTATTGACGATATCCATCTCCAAAGGTTTTTTCCAGGATTGCTTCTTCAAAGCGGATAAATCTATAATTGATTAGCAGAGGATAAAATATAACAATTAACAGTGCTGAAAGTGAGCCAAATAATATTGCTGTTCCGATAAGAAAGAAAGTCATAATGACGTAAATAGGGTTTCGACTATACCTAAATACTCCACCCGTAAACAGATGACTTGATTCTTCCAGTGGACTGATGGTTGTGGCATGTTTGTCGAAAACATTGTGAAAATAATACCGTGTGCCGTATCTTAAAGCTACCGGTATTAGTCCTAACAGTGTGATTGGAAATTGCAATAATTGCGTCAAAGGCATGTAAAAGTGTAATATAGACTGTGCAAACACAAACATCAGCAGGTATTCAGGTGGAAATATCTTGTTCCCCAATTTGAGGCGACGATTGACTCTGGTTATTACCAATCCGAACAACATAATTGGTATGATTAAATCCCATTGAACTGAAAATATGTCACTCATGTAAATTAATATAGCCTACATGCCACTGGCAGGCAAATCATAAAGCAAGTGGCTATATCCAGCGGCGAACTCTACTCTTATATTTACGATATTCCTCACCGAACTCCTTTTCGAGCATCTCCTCTTCGATCAGGATGAATTTACGGTTGATCAGTCAGGGGTAAAACGGTATCACGATCCAAGGAGTAGCTGAGCCGAACAGTATGGCTGTTCCTACGAGAAAGACCACCATCCCGATGTAAATCGGGTTGCGGGAGATCCTGTATATACCGTTGGTGATGAGCTGATCTGACTTGGCGAACGGCTTGATCGTGGTATCGCGATGGTAAAAAATATACCGCAGGTAAAAGACCATCAGTAGTGAACCCGCTGTGAGTAATAGTCCAATTTTGGTATAAGGGTGCTGAATCACCCTCCCCAACGGCAACAGATAGTGTAGCGCTGTTTGGGCTATAATGAACATTAGTAGGTAGGCTGGGGGGTAGATTTTTTTCAACGCGATACCGTAAAAATAATATCGTTCCAGGGTCTGGTCATCGTACTAACATAACCTGCGACACAGTAGATCCGCTGATTCTATAAGAGCAATAATTTCTCAACGCTTGCTCCCTCGTAAAGATGGCGACGGCAGGATTGGGGCGGTCGAGATAATGCGCATGACTACAGCTATTCGCGAGAGAATAGTAAGCGGTGATAATCGTGGGTTTAGTGAGTTTATTGAAAAAGGTTGGAATCCATATCAAATGCAAACCTTTGATCAGCACATGATAAAATTGATCCAGAACGGACTGATAACTAAAGAAGCTGGTATAGCAGCTGCAAGCAGTCCTACAAACTTCAAGAGAGCTTTGCTTTTCGATTAGTACTTAAGTTACAAGTTAAAAGCCAAAAGTCAGGAGGCTTATCGTCATGATGGTAGCACGTGATTCACTTATTCTATTTCTCACCATGCTTTAGACTTATAGACTTATAGACTTTGGATTTTAGGATTGCGACTTTTAACTTGTGACTTGCGACTTTTTACTAAACAGGTTATCTTGACTTGATTAAATATGAATTTTCTTAATTGGTACTAAAAATCAAACTTACTACACACAGAATTATTGCAGCAATCGTTTTCCTGATTGCTATGGGGGTGGTTATTGCTACAATTGCCCCAACCACCAGTTTTTGGGACTGTGGTGAATTTATTACGGCTTCTTATACGCTCGGTGTCCCGCATCCACCCGGAGCACCCTTATACCTGCTAATCGGCAGAGTATTTTCAATGATACCATTTGCGGAAAATATAGGGTTACGAGTCAACCTTGTTTCTGGTTTGCTGTCCGCACTCACAGTTCTATTGCTATACCTTTGCATCATTAGGATGCTACGAGCTTGGCGTGGTCGAGAAAAGACACTGAAGGACAAATTCACAGTTTTTGGCAGTGGAGTCGTAGGTGCGCTGACCTTTGCTTTTTCACACAGTTACTGGTTTAATGCTGTTGAAGCAGAAGTTTACTCAGTAAGTATGTTTTTTACAGCCCTTGTTTTTTATATGGCTCTGGTCTGGCTTGATTATGCTGATGAACCGCTTGGTAACCGAATCCTGCTGTTCATCTTTTACATTGTAGGTTTATCGAGTGGTATTCACCTTTTGAACGTGCTGGCGTTGATCTCAGTTACCTACATAGTGGCTTTCCAAAAACGAGAAGCCACCTTTAAGAACTTTATTATAGCAGGCTTGATAGGGTCTGGCATTATTTTCGCCATTTACCCTGGAATAATTCAAGGCATCCCTCTTGTGATCAAAAAATATTCGGTTTGGTCACTGATTCCGATAATGTTTACTATGTTATATTTGATTATCTACTTCATTAAAAAAGATAGACGAATTCCAGCGTTTGCACTACTATCTACATTGCTTGTGATAGTCGGCTATTCGACATTTTTGATGATTAAAATCAGATCAGGCTTGGACACATTTCTCGATGAAAACGATCCAGAGACGTGGAGCAAATTACTGGCGTATATCAATCGCGAACAATATGGTACCGAAAGCCTGTTCTTGACCATGTTTGAAAGAAAAGCTCCATTTTGGACTTATCAGATTAAAAAGATGTATTTACGTTATTTTTCCTGGCAGTTTATCGCTGGTCCCACTGGTGCAAATTACTTTGCCATTCCGTTTTTATTGGGAGTGGTCGGTGCGGTTCATCATTTCTATCGTGATTCAAAAGGTGCTTTCACTGTACTCGCCCTGTTTTTCATGACGGGCATTGCAATTTTGTTATACTTGAATCAACCTGATCCTCAACCTCGCGAACGTGATTATGCCTATGTAGGATCATTTTTCGCCTTTGCAATTTGGATAGGCATTGGAGTTGCCGCTCTGATTGACCTTGTTGGTGAGTGGAGTGCTAAATTAAAAAGTATGCCGGTTGCTGGGGCAGTAACTGTTGCCTGCTTTATGGCAGCACCTGTAAATATGTTCGTGCAAAATTATCACACTCATGATCGCAGTGGCAACTATGTTGCTTGGGACTATTCCTATAACTTGCTTAATACATGCGCTAAAGATGCCATCCTCTACACCAACGGAGACAACGATACTTTTCCACTCTGGTATTTACAGGCAGTAGAGGGTGTCAGAACGGATGTCAGGGTAGTCAACCTGAGTTTACTGAACACTGGTTGGTTTGTTCAGCAAATTCGTGATAAAGAGCCCAAAGTACCACTGCCAGCAAAGGTTACCGATGAGTATATCAGTAATGTAATTGATGCACGTGACATGCGTGGATTGATGGACCGACACTGGCAGGAAAAACGCAAGGTATCAATAGATGGATTTACACCAGATTCTCCGAAATTGGTTTGGGAAGTTCCATCCAGTCTAACGTACCCGGTAGGAACCGGTGGAATGGAACATTTTCTGCGCGTGCAGGATTTAATGATTCTCAATACGATGGCTGCAAACAAATGGAAAAAGCCAATTTATTTTGCCGTTACGGTGTCGGATGCAAATTTGGTTGGACTTAGGGATATTAAGAATCCCCAGAACAATTATCTGTCGATGGAGGGGTTAGCATTTCGACTATCTCCAGAACCGGTGCCGCTGATAAATGCACCCAAGATCGCAGAGAATATGTTTAATGTATATAAGTACCGTGGTGTCAACGACTCTGATGTTTACTTTAACGATAATATACTCAAGCTTCTCGGAAATTATCGACAAGGACTGATACAATTATCTTATGAGTACTTAACTGAAATGACTGAGACTGCCAATACAGACTCAACTGGATCCGAGCTTGCTCTCGATACGAGGATAGCAGAGTACAGCAGTCTGCCTCCAGCGGTAAAATCACTTACTGCATTGGATTTTATGGAAAGGGAATTGCCTGAGGACTTGATTCCTATCAAATATGACGTGATCAGTTTGCAAATCGGCAGAATTTTCGCACAGCTAAATCGACCTCACAAGATGGCAGAGCGATTAGATCGATTTGTGGCGAAAGGAAATATAAACGCCCAAAAAGCATTTGAATATGGTCTTTATTATTTATCAGAAGCCAAGTCGCCCGAGGGGGCTAAGAAGCTGTTTGAGGAATCATTGAGACAAAATGTGACATTTGATAATTATAGTCGGATTGCTTACACTTGGATGCAGTATGAAAATGACACAACCTACGTAGCCGAAATATTAGACCGTTTTATTGAACTACGAGGCGACCGGCAAACGCGGTTAAAGGTCGCTCAACGTGCAGCATCATTTGGGTTAAATACATATTCACTCGGTATCTTCAAAGCATTACGGGCAGAAAACCCCAATGACTTTGATGCGACTTGGGGGCTGATCGATTATTACAATTTTAATAAGGACTATCAACAAGCTTTGGATATTGCTGTTGAGTGGTTAGAAGTACACCCTTCCGACAGCGCAATTGCCAAAAAGCGCAATGAGCTTGAGCTGTTGATCCGGACGAAAATTCGCAATTTGTAACGGGCACAGAAATTGCTCAAAGTTACGGTCATAATTCCACATGCTGGTGGTCGGGAGCTTTTACGCGATTGCTTGAATTCAATTGCAGAATCCCGTAACGCCGACGTCGAAACTCTCATTGTACACAATGGGTTGGTTGACGATGTGGATGATAATACATTAAAATTGGTTGATAACGTGCAAGTATTGCGCTACAAACGCAATATTGGCTTTGCAGCAGCTTGTAACCGTGGGGTTGAAGCTGCATCAACAGATTATGTTTTTTTACTTAATAATGATGCCATAGTAGAACCTGAAACGATTGGAGTGCTTGCTGAAAAGCTTGCGAGCGAAGATGATCTTTCGGCATGTCAGCCGAAAATACTTTCGCTGATCCGACCGGGAATGTTTGACTATTCATCGGCAGCTGGTGGTGAAATTGATCGTTACGGCTACCCTTTCGCCTGTGGAAGGGTGTTTGATACGATTGAAAAGGACACTGGTCAGTATAACCAAGAGCGCGAGATTTTCTGGGGTGCCGGCGCTGCACTGATGATCAGGCGCGAACATTATATTCGCGCGGGCGGTCTCGAAGAGCGGTTCTTTGCACACATGGAAGAGATTGACTTACAATGGCGGTTTCACCTGATGGGTTATCGGATAGCGTCCGTTCCATCAGTCGTTGCCTGTCATCGCGGTGCAGTCACGATTAAGGAAGGATCGTTCGGGAAGTATTATTTGAATCACCGAAACGGTCTTGCAATGCTTTTTCGTAACTATAGTGTCAAAAATATATTGAAAATATTGCCTGTAAGATTAGCGCTTGACCTTGTTTTGGTCATTTATTCTATTTTTAAGGCAGATTTTGTGCGGGCAAGAGCAGTTCTGAGCGCAATTATTTGGTTTATGCTGTCTTTGCATTATCTTATTGGCAGTAGGCGACAAGTTCAAAAATTGCGTGTTGTCCAAGACGGACAAATAGAAAAGCATATTTTTCCACACTCGGTTGTCTGGCTTTACTTTGTAAAGAAAATAAAAACTTGGAGCGACCTAATGGCGTTCCGAGCTTGAAAACGAATCCCCGCTGGAGCGGTCTTTTATTAGTCCGTGGTTCAGATGGGGTTAATAGTGATTTAATAATCCACATGGAGGCATTAGCCATGCGAAATTTTTTTGGAGCACTTGCATCAACAGCTTTGATTTTGTGCATGATTTCTGGAACCCTGCAAGCCGGTGAATTTATGCACCCCAAAAAGTATGGTTTTGAATTAACTCTGGGCGGCGGATATTATCTCATGAGTGATGTAAACGACTTCATTCCTGACGCTGCTTTTATCGACGGTACTCTTAACGATAATGACAAAATTAACATCGGAAACCAATTGGGCATTGGTTTTATCTATCGAAATATGGAAAACTTTGGCTGGGTATTCGGCTACAATCGGCTGAATGCTGGCATTCCTGTTGCAATAACTGGAACATACCGCATTAGCACTAACTTCTTTGATGCAAATGCTCAACGCTATGTTGCTGAAGAAAGTTGGGTCGAACAAACACTAACTGGTAGTGAGCTGTACGTTATGCCTACATGGTATGGCGTATGGAAAGACTTCGACGTTTCCCTTAGTATGGGACCTGCTGTTTATCGTGCAATGATGGATCGTTCTGTATCTATTACTAGATCTATCGGAGGCAATGGTCCAAATTCTACCGGAAGTTTTTCCGATGGTGATGGAACAGCCTTAGGCTTCCTGATATCATTTGGTTTAGAAATTCCAATTTTCGATACCTACTTTGTAAATATCCAAGCTGGTGGTCGTCTCGCTAATATTGGCGAGCTAAGCTACGAGGATAACCAAAATATTGATCGTACTGTTATTAACGCTGCTAACGCACCAATGGAAGTTGATTTCACTGGTGGCTACTTAAAAGCAAGCATACGAACATATTTTAAGCCTACTTCTAACTGGCGTAGCCCCCGCAGATAGGGTATACTTACGAATGTGACTGAGATTTCATGGCAAGAAGTAACTTGCCCTATATGTTCTATGAGTTCACGTTCGTCAACGTATTTAGAATGCAATGACCGTCTGACTGTTAACAGTCAGACGGTATTTGTGGTCAGGAAATGTGAGAACTGTGATTTGGTATTTATGTCGCCGAAACCCGACGACAAATCTATGCAGTTAGCCTATGCCACCGATGGCTACGATCCTTTTCAATCGCTTCAATCCCCAACTTCTATATTTGATCGAGCTTATAGGAAGGCTCGCGATTTTACCATTTCGTGGAAAAAAAGCCTCATACAAGGATTAATTCCACACGGCTCCAGAATTCTCGATGGCGGGTGTGGAACGGGTGAATTTATCAATTCGCTGAAAGATCATTATCATGTTGAAGGATACGAACCAGAGCTAAAGGTGGCAGCATGGGTGCAAGACCAATACGAATTGTCAATTCATGCCGGAGATTCTTCCACGTTTCCTTCAGACATAGAGAATTTTGATCTGATAACTATGTGGCATGTGCTGGAGCATGTTCCCGATCCTGTAACAGAGCTTCATCGGCTTGGTGGAATCTTAAATTCGGGCGGAAAATTACTCATTGCAGTTCCCAATATAACATCCGCAGACGCTATGATATATGGTTCAAATTGGGTGGCACTTGATGCTCCCCGCCATTTATGGCACTTTAGCAAGAAACAAATAAGCCTGCTTGCTGGCAGAACAGGTTTTAAGCTCCTTAAATCGGGGATGCTGCCTCTCGATGTGTATTACAATTCTATACTTAGCGAAAAAAACTGCATAGCTCAGAGTGGTTTCAGTCAATTGGCTCTTACACCTTTCAGGTTACCCTTTTCAATAATTTCATCAATTCTATATGGCATGTTCACTGGCAAACATTCGAGTAATTACTATGTGCTGGAAAAAAAATAGCTGTATTCACTACAGGATAGCTATCCTTGTAGGCATGATCTTGATAATAGGATGCTCTTCTAAGCCATCGTCAATGGGTAAGGAGGGGTCGATGTTGATAGTAGCGGATCCGCTTGATATTCCCATAATCCGACCAGAAATTGAGAGGATGTTTGGTAAAACAATTCACACGCCACAACTCGAAACGGAATATCGAATGAGCTGGATTGATGCCGAAGAACTGACCGACTATACTTCAGCTCCCTTAGTTCTGCTCGCCACCACTATTGACGGCAAGGGACCAACTGCGAAACTGCTGCGAAAGATGCTGTCTCCAAGCATTTTGGAAGGGGTCAACAGTGGGGAGTATGTTATATTCAAAAAACTAAATACTTGGTCAAGACCTCAATTGTTGTTGATCGTGCTCGGTCGTAACCAAACTGAACTGGGGGAAAATATCACAGAGTGGTCAGACTCACTGTTTGCCTGGGCGGATGGATTCAAGCGTGATAGAGTCTTCGACCAGCTTTTCCGCAAAGGTGAGCAGCGTGACATCGAGAAATATATCGCTGGTAAGTATGGGTACAAACTGAAAGTGATGCATGATTACCTGATCGCTCAGGAAAATGACAGCTTAGACTTTATCCGTCTAATCCGTCACTATCCGGAACGCTGGATAATGGTTGCTACTGGTGAATTGGAACAGGGTCTGGACTTTGACGCACAATTTATCTACGATAGACGTAAGCTTATTAGCAATTCATTTCTCGATCCTGTGATGACATATGATGAAAATTGGTCAGCAGAGGACGTGATGTTTAGCGGTATGGAAGCTATATTAATCCGCGGTGTTTGGGCGACTGTGGGTCCTACAGGTGGTGGTCCATATTTCTGTTATGGGCTAAAAATTCCAAACAGCAACAATTATTGTTTAATCGATGGGGCAGTTTTCTTTCCGGGGGAACAAAAAATTCATCTGCTTTGGCAGCTTGAGATTATCGCCAAAACATTTGAAGTGTCGCTAAATTAGTCCGACTTGAGATGCTTCCACAGCAAGGTAAGTGCATTCATAGTCGCTAACCTTCGATTTGTGTTTCGACCGTTTGCAAAATGTAAATTTCTGGCATAGCATGAATTTTTATCACATAATCCGATGTAGGTAAGCCCCACCGGTTTATCTTCTGACCCACCATCAGGTCCCGCTATGCCGGTTATACTCAGCCCAATATCAGCTTCAGAATTTTGCATAGCACCCATTGCCATTTCCAAAGCTGTTTTTTTGCTGACTGCTCCGTAGTGCTCAAGTGTATCTTTGCTGACACCGAGTTGCTCGGATTTAGCTTGGTCAGAGTATGTAATGAACCCACGGTCGAAGCTCTTCGAGCTTCCCGGAATTGACACGAAGCGTTCGCAAATCATACCCCCAGTGCAAGATTCAGCAATTGCGAGCTTCTGATTTATTGCCCGCAACTGATCGAGTATAATCTCTTCGAGATTTCGTTCGTCCTCAGAATAGACATACTTTTTAATAATATTACGGACGAGTTTAACCTTTTCATCCAGTTTACTCTCAACAGAAACTGCATCAGACCCACGGTGAGATAATCTCACACTCACACCGTGATCTATACTTGGTAAAAAAGCCATTTTTATCGGAAAATATAGGTCGCTATCGCCAATCATATCACTAAGGCGAGATTCGCCTATTCCCGAGGTGCGAAACAAATGATAGCGATAAACGCTCTGACCTTTTTCTTGGATACACTTAATAACATAGTTAGTGACCATATCTGCCATCTCAGTTGGCACACCGGGGAGAGCGAATAAATTTATTCCCTTTTCCTGAAAGTGAATACCAGGCGCACTACCATGCTCGTTGCTGATTGACATTGCTCTGGTTGGAAATTCCGACATAGTGTCCGAGCCTGGGGGTGGGGCCATGCCTCTGCTTGCAAACCGCTCATATATTGTTTGCCGCAAATCATCTCTAACTTCAAGTTTGTCTCGAAAGAAGTCAGTCAACACCGGACGTGTAATATCGTCATGAGTAAGTCCTAATCCGCCGGTAACGATGATTGCCTGCGAACGATTGCAAGCTCTATCAAATACCTCGAACATATCTGTTGAATTATCACCGATGGTAGTATGCCAGCGTAGTTGATGTCCAATTTTTACCAGTTCATTCTGGATGTAGTTGGCATTTGAATCGATGGTGTGACCCAGCAGAATTTCATCTCCAATAGAGATCAGCTCGATGTTATATTCAGGCATATTTAGACATTAAATATGATATGCCAAATAAGGCAATAGCAGTATATAATCCAGCGATAATATCATCAATCACAACTCCCCAGCCTTTGGGAAGTTTTTGTGAAGAGTAGATAGGCTCAGGTTTCCATATGTCAAACAGTCGAAATATGAAAAATCCAAGTACCGCAAAAAAAAACGTTTTAGGACAAATTAATAGTGCTACAAGTTGACCAGCAACTTCATCAATGACAATATGACCTGAGTCGTGACCAAGGGTTATTTCGGCTCGCGAAGCACTCCAAATTGCCACTACGGTAACCAATATTAATAAGACTATGTTATAAGTTAACGGGAGGGATCGCAGCCAAAACCACCATATTAGAACAGCCAGACCGCTTCCCCAAGTACCCGGTGCAATCGGTATAAACCCAACTGGTCCTGCAGTAGCTATAAATGTGGGAAAGCTGACGAGCCAACGAGGACGACTCATTTGTCAGTCTCCGGGGCTCCCTTAATATCTTGCAAATAAATGAGACCGGAGATAACCGTTACGAGCATGCTTAAAATAAAGAGTCCTTCAACTAACCAGTAAAAGTAGGTTGAGCGGAAAATTTCTGTGTTGATGCCGTAAAGTGCCAGCCAATCGCGCAGGTTGTACAGAACCATTAATAATATAATTGCTGTCAATTGGATTGTTGTTTTCAACTTGCCCCAATAGCTTGTTTTTACCGAAGAGCCTTTATCAATAGCACTTATACGCATTATGGTAAGCCCGATTTCGCGGATGGTAATCAGCGAAATAGAAATGATTCCCAAATATAAATGGGTGTAGAGAGATTCAAATAATAACAACGCCCAAAACGCTGGTAGAACCAGAAGTTTGTCAGCCAATGGGTCCATAAAGTTGCCAAATGGTGTCACATGACCGTATTTGCGCGCAAGTTTACCATCGTAGAGATCGCTTATTGCGCCGAGTACAAATAACAGTGTGGCGGCAACGGTATAGTTTAGCTGACCAGAAAAAAATGCCATCAAATATATTGGCACGAGTAACACGCGCAAAAGGGTTACCCGATTTGCTGGTGTAACGGTCACACGACCATTTACTCCTTCGGCACCCAACCAGTTATATAATACTTCGCGCATCCGTTGTAACACTCCTATAAAACCCTCGTCCTGATTCACAGAATTATAAGTTGACTTCAATTAAATGAAATTTCGATGGTAATTTATTAAACCATTACTGTCGATGCAGATTGAAAACTTCAGTCTGCATAAATTTTGATTGAATAAAATACATAATATTCCCATTCACCACAACCTGCTAATCAAGTTCTTATCTTGAATCAGCTTAAAAAATTGCTTAGATTTTTAGCACTAATGGCATTTTTATTAATAGACAATTATTTAACGGTTACAATTTGGAAAATTCTCCCGTAATTCTAAATTTATCATTTCCTGATTGGCTGATTCTTGGCGTATATGTAGTATTCTTAGTTATCGTCGCCTATAGGATCAAACAATCAAGACCATCGGGTGAAGAGTCATTTCTGCTCGATGGCAGACGGCTCACTTTGCCATCTTTTGTTGCAACAACCGTTTCTACCTGGTATGGCGGAATTCTCGGTGTGGGTGAATATACGTATAAGCATGGCATTTCCAATTGGTTAGTTTTTGGAGTGCCTTACTATGTTGCAGCATTAATTTTTGCTCTGTTCCTTGCCGAGCGAGCGCGAAGATCTAAAATGCTCTCTATCCCGGATCAGCTTCAGGCAACCTATGGCAAGGGCGTGAGCCTCGGTGGAGCGATTTACGTTTTCGTGATGACGGTTCCGGCTGGGTATGTATTGATGCTGGGGATAATGCTGCAACTTATGCTGGGTTGGCAGCTCGCAGTGGGTGTGATTTTCGCGACAATTATCTCGACAGGCTATGTCATGCTTGGTGGATTTCGCTCGGTGGTACGCACCGATTGGGTGCAGTTTTCGTTGATGTTTATCGCTTTCATAGTGATTTTTATCAAGCTGACTTCTACTTATGGTGGGCTTGAATTTCTGAAGTTGAACTTACCTGCCGAGTATTTTGATTGGAAGGGTGGTAGTACAGCGGGTTACATATTTAGTTGGTATTTTATTGCGCTTTCGGCGTTGGTCGAGCCAGCGTTTTATCAGCGATGTTATGCAGCGCGAACGCCACAGGTTGCTCGGTGTGGTCTTCTCATTTCGGTACTATTTTGGATTTGTTTTGACTTTCTGACCACCTCAACCGGTCTTTATGCTCGGGCTATCCTCGGCAGCGAGATTAACGCAGTTCATGCCTTCCCGCTACTTGCTGACCAGATATTACCTATGGGGATAAAGGGTCTCTTTATCGTGGGGCTGATAACAACCATCATGTCCACGATTGACAGCGCTTCGTTTCTTGCAGCTTCGACGCTTGGGAGGGATATCCTGTATAGGCTTGATCCGCGCAAATGGCAAGGCAAACAGGTGAGCCTCACGCGCTGGGGTCTGATCGGGTCGGGTGTGTTAGCTATAATCATCGCGCTGGCGACCAATTCGATTATCGATATCTGGCATCGTCTGGGATCGTTCGGCACTCCGGGGCTATTGCTGCCGTTGGCTCTCAGCTACAGCCAGCGATGGAAATTCCGCCCGAGGTGGGCAGCTGCGAACTTGGTTGTGGTACCGTTGATTGTGGGGCTGTGGTATGTGATGCGCTCGACGATTGGGTCAGACGCTATTCCCTGGTCGATTCAGCCGATTTTTCCGGGTATCTTATGCTCCGTAGGGTTGTTGGGGTTGGATCATTTTACGAGGGGGGAAGGGTAGTACATTGTTAGCACTACCATATTAAATAATAGATCCTTGCAATTTGTGTAATTACAGTATTACCTTAAATAAAAAATTATAGGTGAATTTGGTATGACGTATTTAAAAATTGTTTTTGCTGTGATCATGCTTGTTATGTTCAATACAAAAACTATTGCTCAAATCTCGTGAAAATATTGAGCAGATTGGTAGAATTTATAATCATTGGGGAGCGGGTACCCGCGATCACGTCATAGTAGGAGATTTGGCGTATGTATCAACGGAAATATCCGGCTTGCGGATATTGAACATAAGCAATCCCGAAAATCCCATTGAATTAGGTTATTTCGACCAGGCAAATCGCATCGCGCGCTTTGATGTTGTTGATGGATATGCATATTTACCAGAGTTATATGTCGGACTCCGAATTGTAAACATCAGAAGATCCTGAAAACACCTATCAAGTGGCTTTAATTGAAACAGAGGGTCTGTTTTGGGAAGTTAAGGTACAGGGTGATTATGCATACCTAGTAGGTAGTGATCTTGGACTTAAAATATTTAATGTTAGTGATCCGGAAAATCCAGAGGAAGTGGGGTCGTATGATGCTCCAAATCAATCTGGCATCACAGGCATTTCTGTGGTCGGTGATCTTGCATACGTTGCTGTATCAGGAGGTGGGGGACTTCGGATACTAAATGTGAGCGACCGTAGAAATCCACATGAAGTAGGGATCTACGAAGCCCCAGGATCCATCCATTCTTTTGTAATAGAGGATAACCATGCATATATACTCCAGGATATAAACCGTCAACCTAATTTATATATTGTGAACATCAGCGATGTAGATAATCCTGAGGAAGTGTGGAGTAACAACTGGAATAATCGATTTAAAAGAGTTACCGTATCAAATGATTTTGCATATATGACGGGAGATAGTCTTCTAATATTTGACGTTAGTGACCCTCAAAATACTACCCAGATAGGGTCATTAAATTTTCAATGGGGATCAGAAGGCGTAGTAGTTGCTGGTGACATGGCATACATAATAACTTATTCTTCAGGATTTCAATTTATAGCTGTAGGTGACCCTGAGAATCCATATGAAGTTGGTCGTTATAGCCCAACTTATGGATATCCACGCATTGGGAGATTGGATCTTAGTAATAATAATATTTACGCCGTAAATCTAATACAAGGATTACAAATAGTTGATATTAATAATCCAGAAGATCCTGTAGAAATGGGAGTGTATATTGCGCCTGACTATACAGCATTTGATGTTGCATCAATCGGCAGCCATGCATACTTAGCAGCAGACTATTTCGGGTTGCGAACAGTGAATATCAGTGATCCAGATACTTTGGAGGAAGTAGGATTTATAGACGACTTAGAGCCGTGTCGCACAATAGCAATTTCAGGAGATTATGCATATCTGCCAAGTTCGGCTGGCTTAAAAATAGTAATTATATCTGATCCAAATAATCCGATTGAGGCGGGACAACCTTTTGAGTTAGGGGTCTGGGTGGAAGGCATTACAATTTCTGATGAGTATGCTTATGTTGCGCGTAACCTTTATGGGATTTTAGTAATTTCAATTTCTGATCCTGAAAACATTGAGGAAGTGGGATTCTTCGCCATGCCGAGTGACCGTTCGAATGATGGACCCAGGAGTGTTATAGTTTCTGGTGAATTTGCTTATGTAGCGAGTGGCTGGAATGGATTGCGGGTGATTTCGATCCTTGACCCTACCCAGCCCCATGAAGTAGGGTACTTTGATACACCCGGCCTTGCTACCGATGTTTTAATATCTGAGGATGGCTCAATCATTGTTGCCGATGAAATAAATATAGGCATATACCGCTTCACTGATCCAAATTCAGTAAATGAGTATGGTGTTATGACACCTCTGAAATATAAAATTCACGCAGCTTATCCCAACCCATTCAATGCCCAGACCAGAATCACCTACGACCTGCCAGCATCAGCTGATGTCAGGCTGTCCATAATCGACCTCAACGGCAGAATGGTAGATGTCCTCGATCAAGGCATGAAGACTCTCGGGCTGCACCGTCTAATTTGGGATGGGTCAGGCTTTGTATCGGGTACGTATTTTGTCCGCTTGGAGGCAGGAGGAGCAACCCAAAGCAGAACAGTAGTTTTAGTCAAGTAATTTAAGACTAAGTATTTATGAATTGTTTGCATAATTGACGACTTGAGTGTTGCACGATTCACCCTAAACATAACCCCGACCGTAAAGGTCGGGGTTATGTTTAGGGGTTGATACTCAAAGCCTACCGACTAAACCGATAACCCAAAAAAATCGCAAGGAATTTACCCTCTATAATCATCCCAGCGACAGTCAGCCAATCACTTGGACTCCAGGTCACTCCTGGAATAAGCGACCTGCCATCGAAATTACCGAAAGTGCTCCAAGATTGATTGAGGGTAATGGTGATACCTGTCAGAGCATACATTTTCTCGAAATCAGGTACTAAGCTTGCGAGTCCAATAGATACTCTTAACATTGAACTATTGGCAATATCAAATGACTTGTAAGCCTGAATGTAAAGGGACTGGTCACTTTTAAAAGTCTGGACGCTGCCCGTGCCGATGATGATGCCTGGTCGCAGGCTGGACTTTGACTCATAAATAGTGTTGACACGAATATTCCAAGCGACTTTTTCTTTCAAAAACCCATATCCGATACCTACATCCATCCACGAGGTAATTCCCGTCCGAAGATTGATTATACCAGTTTCATTTTTCCGTCTGGTATCATCAATATGCTTGTTGAAAAATTACCGAGTGTTAATATTGAGTTTGAGTCACCACCAGAGCCTGAGCAAGTTGGGCATCCCGGTGCACATTCCTGCGCTAAAATGGGCTGAGAAATTATTGCCAATAATGCTAATATTATTGCAAAATACTTCAAATCTATTTCATTCCCTTTTATCATAAGTTGATTTTAATTTTCCTTTCCCCACCGCCGCTCAATAATCCCATAAAGCGAAGGCAGCAAATACAAGGTCAAAAGCGTCGATGTAAACAACCCACCGACCACAACCGTGGCGAGAGGTCGCTGAACTTCGGCTCCAATACCCGTTGCAAGTACTAATGGTACTAATCCTAATATTGTTGTAATTGCAGTCATTAACACCGGTCTCATTCTCAGGATGGCTCCTTTTACAATTACCTCTGAAAGTGGCAATCCACGCAGTTTTAATTCATTGAAATAGCTTACCATTACGATCCCATTCTGCACCGCATTTCCAAATAAAGCAATGAATCCGATTGATGCCGGAACTGATAAATATTGTCCAGTAACATACAAACCAACTATTCCGCCTATGAGGGCGAAAGGGATATTGAAATATATTAGCAGAGCATGTCTGAAATTGTTAAATGCCGAAAATAACAACACAAAAATGATAAACATGGTGATAGGGACGATGATCGACAATCGCCGCATCGCCCGTCTCTGATTTTCAAACTGACCGCCATATTCGATGAAATAACCCACTGCAAGATCAATCTGTTCCTTAATCGCTGCCTGAATTTCTTCGACTACACTGCCAAGGTCGCGACCCTCGACGTTCGCTTGAATAACTATTCGGCGTTGGTTTTTTTCACGATTAATCTGGATCGGACCGATCACTTCACGAATATCAGCTAATTCGGACAAGGGTATCATGCCTCCTTCAGGCGTGTCTACCCGGAGATTGCCAATTGCTTCTATGTCGTCTCGAAAACGTTCCTGAAAGCGAACCAAGATTCCGAAACGACGAGTTTGCTGGAACACCTGACCAATGACCTCACCTCCGATTCCATGCTCGATGATCTCCAGAATATCATCTTTGGAAAGTCCGTAGCGAGCAGCTTTGGCATCGTCAATTTCTATGGTGATTTGAGGCTGTCCAAACGATTGCTCAAGCGACAGATCTGCAATACCAGATATCGATGAAACCACAGATTGGATTTCCTTGCCCTGACGGCGTAGCTCTTTCATATCATCACCGAACAGTTTGATTGCGAGTTCTGCCTTGACACCCGAAATCAGCTCGTCAAATATTTCTTGGATTGGCTGAGAAATTGCGACTTGAATTCCGGGATAATATTCAAGTTCTGCCCTTATGTCATCAATCAGGTCCTGTTTAGTGCGACCGTTTTTCCATTGGTCAAATGGAAGCAGTTCAAGATGTATCTCTGCCATATTAACTGGGTGAGGATGCGATCCAGCCTCCGGACGACCGATGCGAGTTACAATATCTGTAATTTCCTCATATCGAGTAAGTTTTTCTGTCTGAATGGTCATAATTCGAGTCATCTCTACGAGCGATGTTGACGGTGTACCAACCACGCCAATTTGCAGTGATCCCTCTTCAAGCGTGGGAACGAACTCTGTTCCGAGCCGGGGAACCAGCATTAGACTTCCGAACAAGGCTGCTACTGCTGATGTAAACACTATTGTTCGATGTTTTAACACCCAGGCAAGAGATGGTGCATAACCAGCTTTCAGCAGGCGGACGAGCAGGCTATCCTTTTGCGAAACTTTACCCTTGAACATGATCGAGGCGAGGAAAGGAATCAAGGTAAAGGTGAATAACAATGACCCGATCAACCCGAAAGTTATTGTGAATGCCATCGGGCTAAACATTTTGCCTTCTACACCTTCGAGGGTGAACAGTGGTAAAAAGACGATTATAATGATTGTTATCGCAAAAGCGATTGGTCGGGCGACTTCTTTGGATGCAAAGAGGATAACATCCTTCAGGCTTTTTGTACCGTCTTTTTCGGACAGATGCCGCCAGATGTTTTCTACCATAACTACCGCTCCGTCCACCATCATCCCGATTGCGATTGCGAGACCTCCAAGTGACATCAGATTGGCAGAAATGCCAAACTGTTTCATCATTATAAATGCAACTAACATTGACATTGGCAGGGCGATCGTCACTACAAAGGCACTGCGAATATCTCCGAGAAATAGAAGTAAGACCAGAACAACGAGGATTGCACCTTGGAGCAAAGCATCCTTCACTGTACCGGTTGCCTCAGAAATCAAATGGGCTTGCTCATAAAATGGTGTAAGCGTTACGCCTTTTGGAAGCGAATTCTGGAGGGCTTCCACCTTAACATATAGATCTTCGATCACTTTGCTGGTGTTCTCGCCGTACAGTTTCAGCACGATGCCGATAACAACTTCCCCGACTCCTTCCTTCAACACAACCCCGCGCCGAATCTCAGGACCAATCTCGACACTTGCTACGTCCTGGAGTCGAACAACAACGCCATCAGTTTCCTTTACCTTTACTCTTGCGAGTTGCTCGGTATTTTCGATTAATCCGAGTCCACGAACCAGAAATTCTTCTCTACCGCGCACTATGAACTGACCACCTACATTGCGGTTATTTTTCTGAACAGCCTCCACAACGTCCTCAAGTGTCAAGTCGAAGGACATCAATTTGAATGGGTTGATATTTACCTGGTATTGGAGGACATTGCCACCCATAGACAGTACTTCAGTCACGCCCCGCACAGTGCCAAGCTGATATTTTACTACCCAATCATTGATAGTTCGCAGGTAGATGTCTATGGGTACGCCTTCAGTGTCCACAGTCTCGTCAGCAGTCAAATAATACATGAAGATCTGTCCCAACCCACTTGAGATCGGACCGAGTCCGGGAGGCTCATGCAATTCCGGCAGGTCAGCCATCGCAGCATTTAGCCGCTCAGAGACCAATTGACGGGCAAAATAGATGTCAGTTTTGTCGGTGAAGTACACGTATATCACTGCCATACCAAAGGCTGACGTAGATCGGACGGTTGTCACTCCCGGAAGTCCGTTCATTGCGGTCTCAATCGGGAATGTAATAAGCCTCTCTACTTCCTCGGGAGCCATTCCGTGAGCTTCAGCAAATACAGGAACCATAACCGGTGAGATATCTGGAAATGCATCAACTGGGAGTTGACGATATGAATATACGCCTACACCTATCACAGTAAGAAGAAATAACCCCAGAAGCAATCTGTTCTTCACAGAATTTTCGATAAGTCTGTTTAGCATGATGTTTTCCTTTAGTGGTTGTGTCCGTCGCCGAATTTGTGCTTATCAGCTTCGGATTTTACCGCAAATGAACCGGTAGTAACGATGCGTTCACCAGCAGATACTCCCGCCGTGATTTCTACCCATCCACCTGCTGCTACGCCAGTCTCAATCTCTCTAATTTCGAAACTACCTTTTTGTAGTTCCACAAACAAAGCTTGGTCGCCATGTTCATCCTTGAAAACTGCTTCGAGAGGAACGGCAAGTACTCTTCGATCTTCATCTCCAATTGAAAAGCGAACTGAGACGAATGCGCCCGGGTACAACAGACCAGAGGAATTATCCACGGTTGCAAAGGCTGTCAAAGTTCGAGTATCCGGTTCAATGCTACTTCCTATGCGGTCGATTACGCCCGCGAAGTTACTTTGGTGACCATTCTGTGACACGATGACAACATCAATTCCTCTTGTGACTTCTCCTATGTTTTTTTCAGGTATATCAACGTGGACACGAAGTTTTTTCAAATTAACAACGTGAAACAAGTCAGTTTCTGGTGTCACTTGCCTACCAAGGCGGACATTGCGATTGATGACTTTACCTGTGGTCGGACTGCGAAGAGTTACATTGCCTCCAGAGTGCTGATCGGACTCTAAGTTTGTTATGTCTTTTTCATTGAAGCCGTAGGCATGTAAAGTTCTTTTGGTAGCAGAAACTGCACTTATACTAGATGCAAGCTGAGCATCTAACTCTGCCAGTTCCTTTTTAGAACCGATACCCTCTGCAATCAGGATATTATGCCGTTCGAGATCAGCCTTTAAGAATTTCATTTCAGCCAATTCGGTAATGTATGCAGCTTCTGCTTCGCCAACAGTTGGCGATTCGATAGTGCATAGTGGTGTTCCTTTAGATACAAAGTCTCCAATATCCACGAAAATCTTCTTTATTCTGCCTTCGACCAAACTGCCAACAAATCCTTCCGCGGTGGGATGAGGGATAACCTTACCAGATAGCTCCAATGTGGATGACAGCATTCGTGGTTTTAACTTTTCAACAACAATGCCAGCTTCCAACAGAGCCTGTGAAGAAATAATTATCCCCTCTTCTCCATGTCCCTCATGTCCTTCGTGCTCTTCATGTCCCTTATGATCGTTATGTCCATGCTCATCAACTGTCTGGCTGCCTTCTGCCTTTTCGTTGTTTATTGTGAGAGTTAGAGTGAATCCAACGATCAGAACTATTGCGAAAAGTATAAAATATTTAATTTGAATTTTCATGTTAATTTCCTTTATCTAACAATTTCAGGAGTTCTTCGTGACCGATGATAGACCGCCCCGTCAAACGGTAGAGTTCTGAGGTCATATTGGCAAGTTCTGCTTTGATTTCAAGATGTTCGAGCCTGATGTCGAGCAAGGTGCGTTGTGCATCGATTACATCGAGGTAAGTAGCTTCACCTAGTTCGTAGCTTTTGGTTGCCATGTCATGGACTTCTTTTGCGAGCGGATGTATCTGCGATTCGTAAAGCACTAATCTCTCTGATAATGCTGCTTGAGTTTGAGTTAGTGCGTCAGTCTCGATTCTTTGCCTCAGGCGAATCTCCTCAATATTGCCCTCCGCAGCTCTAATTTTCGCCTTGGAGACCTGAACTTCTCCCCTTCCCCCAAGCCAAAACCAGATTGGAACAGAAATCCCAAATTTCACTCCCCAAAAATCTGGATCAGCTTCACCAGGAACATTCTGTATGAAATAGGTCGCTTCCAAATTTGGTAGCCAGCCAAAGACCGCAGTATTTTTTTCAAGGTTGGAAAGCTTCGATTGCAGAGCGGCTTCTTTAAGTTCGTATGAATCTTCAAAGTTAAAATTCTGAAGCTTATAAATTGTTGACGGTGGGATCAATTTCTTTTCCGTAATATCGATCCCTGTTATGCCTTGAAAACTCCCCCAAACTGCTGCCACTTCATTTTTCATGGCGTCGCGTTGGGCAGTAGCTTGCAGTGCTTCAACAGCAGCACGTCTCTGCTCGAGTGGAGCCGATTCACCAAGTTCCACCATCCGCTTGATCTGTAGTGCATAATTATTTGCTGCTTCAGTATTTTCTTGCAGGATATTGTACTTTTCACCAATCATCCAGGTTTGAACATAGGCATTGCGAACCTCCTGCTCCAAATCCAGCAATTGAATCAGAGCATTTATACGAGCTTCATGCACAGTTATCCTGGCAGCTTTAGCTCGCCAGACATATTTTGGAGGAAACTCAAACTCTTGTGAAAAGTTCAGTGTTTTTTCTCTGTGTGCATTGATTGATTTACCACCTGAAATACCTTCATATTCGATTGAAACCGAAGCGGGATCAGGCGAAATATCTACCAGCCTTTGACCCAGAGCTTGATGATACCCCCCTCGAGCAACTGTCATTGATGGATGGACTGCGAAAGCACTTATCACCGCTTGTTTGACGGTGAGAGTTTCTGCTCCGTAAGATTGATACGCCATCAACGATGCCACCAGCAACACGCCAGCGATTAATTTTGACATATGTGACCTCTATATTTGTCAGCCTCGAGTAGATTAATTTTACTCGGAGTGCCGAAAGATTTTTGATATTATGTTTTCTAAAATTGTGCGACTTACACCAGATCAAATTCAGACGAAATCGCTTAGAGTATAAGTGTAGTTATGCTTTCGGGGGACGGTCTAAAGTCTTGGGGACTATGCTTTCATGCTTGAGTTCAGGACTAATATAAATTAATGTACATAGATAAAATATTGTAGATTCTGACTTACCATATTGGGAAGATTTTTCCAACACATGGATCACGCAAGGACATGCATCATCGCAACCATCAGAATGATCTGATTCGTCATGCTTGGTTGATGCGGTATCTGCATCGGTTTTTCCATGTGTGTTAATATCCAACGGGTGGATATCATGTATGAGAATCAATGTTAGCACAGCGACCAACACGATTCGCACAAATTTATTCAAATGCTTCAATATTTTCATTATTTATGTAATACGTATCAATATCGCAATAGTTTCATCCTTATACAATTTTAATTATTAGAAAGTAAGTTACTTTCAAAAGAAAATGTTGTGCGGTTCTGGCGTTTTTTTACTTCGTATGCTCGCGTAACCAAGCGTTCAATCAGTTCGCCAAACGATTTACCCATGCGCTCCCACAGGTAAAACGACAGTGACCCCGGAATATTATTTAGTTCGTTGATATAGATTTTATCTTCCGCAGAGACCATGAAATCGATGCGAGCGACCCCACCGGCACCAGTCGCCTGAAATGTTTGCACTGCAAGCTGTTGAATTTTGGTTGTCATCGTTTCGCTCAGTGGAGCAGGAATCAATCGCTGTTGCGCTGCCATTCCCTTGCCCGATTTTATGCCTTTTCCACCTTTTTTAGCCTGTCCTTTATACTTTTCATCGAAGGTCAGTAATTCCTTTGCGCTGACCGGTTGTTCCAACACCGATGCAAGCGGTGGTTCGCCATCTATGACCGAGCAGTTAATTTCCTTGCCACCATCAACCGAGGGCTCTATCAAGGCTCGATTGCCGAATTTCAACGCCAATTCGAGAGCGTCCTTTATGGCTTCTTTACCATCCGCACGACTGATGCCCACGCTTGATCCGAGGATTGCAGGCTTAATGAATACAGCATTTGAAAATTCGTTTTTAATGGTACGAATAACGCCTTCAGCATCAGATTTCCAATCGTTCTTGAATATTGTCAAGTAAGGTAAGTAGGGCAACTTTGCAGCTTGTAATACAGCCTTAAAAAGCACCTTGTCCATACCGACAGCAGAGGCAGGAGGATTAGATCCGGCATATGGTACATTAGCCATCTCCAGCAGTCCTTGCAAAGACCCGTCCTCGCCAAAAGTCCCATGACAGGCAGGAATCACACAGTCAATGGTTATCTCTTTTCGACGACCGAGAACACCAGGTTTGGCATCAATCAAAATCAATTTTCCACGCCGAGGGTCAGGGCAGGGGAACACACGGTTCAGCTTTTCTATCGAGATGACCTTTTGACGAAAAAAGTTAAGATTGCCCGCTTCGTCACCGATGTACCAAAGGTTATCGCGGTCGAGATATATCGGTATCACATCGTATTTTGTACTGTCAGTTGCTGCAACAACCTGTTGTCCTGTCAAGATAGATACTTCGTGCTCAACAGAGCGACCGCCGAAGATCACTCCGAGTGAGATTTTGTTATTCATTTTCTAAAACTTTCGATTCCAATTAACTATTGTAGCCCGGAAGCAATGCATTCTAAGGTTGAACTACTCTTTTTCACCATTTATGCAGGCTGTGCGGGATTAGGAAGTCTGTAATTATTCCTCATTCCCAACTTGATTGGGAATCCGTTAAAATACTGTTAATACTGGATTCCCGTTTTCACGGGAATGAGGAATTATTGGAAATTCCTCTTGTCCCTACCAATTTCATGATCTTTTAAAGACCTAATGGCGGGCAGAGACGCCCACCCTACCGACTCATTAATTCATTGCTATAAATTGTCATATTGATCCGGTAAATCGTTTTCAATCAAAATTGTATCCCCTGCTTTCAGTTCAGGCTCCAATCGTACCATTCCTGCCCTGAACGATGGAACAATCCAAATTTTATCAGAAGTGAACCCCGCATCGACTAAGCCGTTTTCGATAGGCTTAACCCGTTGTGCTCCAACCAATATAACGAGATCACAGCTTTCAGTAGCGAGTCTTCCAAATTCTTTGTTCGCCGTTTCTTCCTCTTCGCCGAGTTCGACCATTCCCGGTGTTATCAAAATACGCTTGCCTGTGGTAGATTTTGACAGCACTTCAAGGGCATGAGCCACGCCAATCGGATTTGAATTGAAGGCATCGTCAATGATGTTCACTCCGTCTTCCCGCTGAATAGCTTCAAGCCGATGACGAACCTGCGGGATGCCTGTTAACGCCCTTTTCATGTTTATTCGCTCGACTCCAAGGCTGTCAGCCATCGTCATAGATGCCACTGTGTTGATGATAGCTGCTCTGCCAAGAAGTGGTAGGGATATTGAGACGACCTCACTATCGGGGAAAATCACATCAAAAGTGCTGCCTTGACCCGAGAGTTCAATATTACTGACACTCATAACATCTTTACCATGATGGGCACCTGTCATTGAAAAATATAAAGCTTTCTTAGCGTAATTGGCACCAATTTCACAGCTTAATGGATCGTCAGCGTTCAAAATAGCTACGCCGTCAGCGGGCAAAGCTCTGATTAGTTCACCCTTTGCACGTTGTATGGATTCTTGAGTTTTAAACCGCTCGAGATGCTGGAGCCCGATTATAGTAATTAATCCGTGTGTCGGCTCTGTTAATCGGCAAAGTATTTCTATCGATCCTTCGCGATATGCACCCATTTCAACGATGAAAACATCGTGAAAATGACGCAATTGTTCGCGAATGACACGTGTAACGCCCATTAAAGTATTATAGCTGCCAGGAGGTTTCAGCACATTGTATTTTTCCGAAAGTAGCACGGCGAGGATCTCTTTGACACTCGTTTTGCCATATGAGCCGGTTATCCCAATGACCAATGGGTTAAACTCTTTCAATATTGATTTAGCATCCCTCATGAATCGTAACTGAATCAGCTTTTCTTGTGGGCTAAGTAACAAGACAGAAATTGTGAGAAAAACTGGAGTCAGGCGTGAAAGGATGTAGGCTGACACTGGTACTATCAGGCAGATTGCGGTATAAACAAAAATCTGTCCTGATTTTTCCCAGATGAATGGCAAGATTTTTGAAAGTGGATAAACTGTGCGATTGCTAATAGGATTTAGTAAATTATCAAAGAAAAATAAATAATATGCTATGCAGATGAACAGGCAAATGCATAGAAATAAGGCTGTTGTAAGGCTTGCAGTACTTTTTATCCGTGTGGCACGATCCGTCAAAACAAGCGATTTTTTTGCACTTTCTAATTCTGTCTTGGTATTAGAATAGTCTTTCCTAACTCCAATGAACCAAAGCACAAACCCAATTGATAAGAATCCAAATAGAAGCTCAAGAGAAAAATTTTCTGGTGGTGTGCTGATTCGGTTGCTATATATGCCGACTATAAGCAAAGTGACAAGCATGATGAATATGCTGACGAGTTCCAATCCGAAAGTATTCGAGAAATTAATTTGTCTAATCTGTGCTCGAATCATCCTGACTGTGTCATAGTCTTCAAGTTGTAAAATATGAAGGGCTTTCAGCAACCGCAAATTTAAGCTGCGAATTCCAACAAAAACGCTGAATATAAGCAAGGCACCGAGGAATATGTATGATAATATTACCATGATATATATGTTGTACTAAGAGTTACTTGATTTTATTATCAAATTATCGTTTCATCTGAGTGAAACAACCGGCTAAAAAGTCTAAAATCATCAAGAGTTTCAATTGAAAATATTTTTTTGTTTTATTGTGTTGTATGCGAATTATTCAACAGACTAAATTATACATAAGATTATAAAGCTCGCTTAAATTAAAATAGCGTATCTAAACAGTTTTTCTTAGTGTAATCAAAATTAAATAATAGCACAAGGCAAAATGAATAACAAATTCTTATATAATTTCGGTGGTGATTCAGCTGAAGGTAAAGCTGAAATGAAAAATCTTCTTGGTGGAAAGGGTGCGAATTTGGCAGAGATGACAAATCTCGGACTGCCCGTTCCCCCAGGATTTACTATTACTACCGAAGTTTGCATCTTTTATCAGGACAACAAAAGTTATCCTGATTCTCTGGAAAACCAAGTAAAATCATCAATTGGTCGAATAGAATCTATCATGGATGCGAAATTTGGTGATGCTGAGAATCCAATTTTGGTTTCGGTAAGATCTGGTGCTCGGGTTTCCATGCCTGGCATGATGGATACTGTGCTTAATCTCGGATTAAATGACCAAACGGTCAAGGGTCTCGCAGCGCGCACCGGTAATAAGAGGTTTGCATATGACTCTTACAGACGTTTGATTCAAATGTTTGGGGATGTAGTACTCGGTGTCAAAGCAGGTGACAAAGAAGCTAATCCATTTGAATCTGTTATTGAAGAGGTAAAAGCAGAGCGTGGTATTTCTGAAGACGTTGATCTCTCCGCTGATGACTGGATGATTGTAATAGCTGAGTTTAAAAACGTAATTAAAGAGCGTACGGGGTCTGAGTTTCCCGAAAATCCATGGGATCAGCTTTGGGCTGCAGTTGGTGCAGTATTTGACTCGTGGAATGTTGAAAGAGCTAAAACATACCGAAAATTGAATAAAATTCCCTCATCATGGGGGACAGCGGTAAACGTACAATCGATGGTGTTTGGCAATATGGGGAATGATTGCGCAACGGGTGTTGCATTCACAAGAAATCCAGCCACTGGGGTGAAAGAGTTTTACGGTGAATTCCTGATCAACGCACAGGGTGAAGATGTTGTTGCTGGAATCCGGACACCATTGCCAATAGCTGACCTAAAAAAGGTGATGCCCGATTCATATAGTGATCTGGTAAATACCTGCTCATCGCTTGAAGATCATTACCGAGAAATGCAGGATATGGAATTTACTATTCAGAACAGAAAATTATGGATGCTTCAGACCCGTGCTGGAAAGTGTACAGGAATTGCCGCGATCCGCATCGGTGTTGATATGGTAGAGGAAGGAATAATATCTACGCAGGAGGCAATCTCACGCATTGAACCAGATCAGCTCAACCAATTGTTAAATCCGATTTTTGATATAAAGGAAAAACAACTTGCAGTCAAACAAGGCAAATTATTGGCAAAGGGGTTAAATGCCGGTCCTGGTGCCGCCTCTGGAGCAATATACTTCAGTGCATCTGGTTGTGTAAATGCAGTTAAAAATGGTGAAAAGGTACTATTAGTGCGGGTGGAAACATCACCCGAGGACATCAAAGGAATGGATGTTGCTGTGGGAATATTGACGGCAAGGGGAGGGATGACTTCTCATGCAGCGTTGGTAGCAAGGCAGATGGGCAAAGTCTGTGTGGCAGGTTGTAGTGGAATCAGCATAGATTATATAAAGGGCGAAATGTATGTTGGCGGTCGGACATTCAATGAGGGGGATTGGCTATCACTTGACGGAACGACTGGTGAGGTTATCGAGGGCAAGATAAGCTCAGTACCATCTGAAATTGTCAGGGTATTAGTAGATAAGACTTTAAGTCCTCTAAAGTCCGAAAACTATCGACTATATTCAAAACTAATGGAGTGGGCTGATAACGAACGCAGGCTGAAGATCAGAACCAATGCCGATCAGCCATATCAATGTGAAGTTGCCTTAGCATTTGGAGCGCAGGGGATTGGACTATGTCGCACCGAGCATATGTTTTTTGGTGGGGAACGAATCATGGCGGTTCGAGAAATGATCTTGGCAAAATCCAAGGAAGAGCGCGAGATCGCACTCGATAAAATATTACCGATGCAGCGTGAAGATTTCCTCGGTATATTTAGAACGATGGATGGACTTCCGGTTACCATCAGAACTCTTGATCCACCCCTGCACGAGTTTTTGCCTCACACTGAAGGTGAAATAAAAATACTTGCCAAACAGATGTCGCTCAGTGTTGAGCAAGTTAAGGTAAAAGTAGATTCATTGTGGGAGTCCAACCCCATGCTTGGACACAGGGGCTGCCGACTCGGTAATGTTTACCCTGAGATTACTCGTATGCAGGCAAGGGCAATATTCGAAGCTGCTGCCACTGCGATAAAAGAGGATGTGGAGGTTCACCCAGAAATTATGATTCCGCTCGTGGGATTCAAGAATGAGCTTGTCAGGCAAGCACAGATAGTTCGTGAAACAGCTGCAGTAGTGATGGCAGAAGAGAATGTCAAAATATCATATCTTATAGGAACGATGATAGAGCTTCCACGTGCCGCTTTAGTAGCTGATCAAATAGCTGAGGTTGCTGAATTTTTCTCATACGGAACGAACGACCTTACCCAAACAACGATGGGAATTTCTCGGGATGATTCTGGAGGATTTTTACCTTTTTATGTTGATGAGGAAATCATTAGTGTTGACCCATTTCAAGCAATAGACACTGAGGGTGTAGGCAAACTTATGGAAATAGGCGTAGAGTTGGGGCGTAAAACACGCTCGAGTTTGAAAATAGGAATCTGCGGTGAACATGGTGGCGAGCCATCATCGGTGATGTTCTGTCACCGGATTGGTCTGGATTACGTCAGTTGTTCACCATATAGAATTCCTATCGCAAGACTCGCGGCTGCACAGGCAGTATTGAACGCAAAATAGGAATTAATTATTACGCAACTACTAAAATATATTATTACAACTAAGAGGGATAAATGAAAATAGCAGTATTGGTAAAATTAGTCCCGGATACTCAGGCAAACCTTAGCATTGCAGCAGATGGCAAATCTATCTCAATGGCAGATTTGAATATGGTGCTGAATGTTTATGATGAATTTGCGGTAGAGGAGGGATTAAAAATAAAAGCAGACCACGGTGGTACGGTTACTGTAATTACACTTGGTGAAGATGGGTCAATAAAGGCTTTGCGCAACGCACTTGCAATGGGTGCGGACGATGCTGTGCATATCAAAGGAATTTCAGGATTCGACATTTTGAACACAGCAAAAATTCTCGCCGCATCACTTAAAGATAAAGGGTTTGACATTATCCTTGCCGGAAAGCAAGCCGTTGATGATGATTGTGGAGCAATTGGACCTATGGTTGCCGAGCTTCTGGACATTTCGCATGTGTCCTCAGTCAACAATTTAGAGGTGTCTGCTGATAAGTTGGTTGCTCGTCGTGAGATTGAGGGTGATGCCGAAGTATTTGAATTAGATTTACCTGCCTTAATCACTGCGGAAAAGGGGTTGAATGAACCGCGTTATGCTTCTCTTAAAGGAATAATGATGTCTAAGAAGAAGAAAGTAGTGATAGAAGAAGCTGAAGCTCATACATCGGACTTAGAGATAATTTCTCTAAGTCACCCCCCTGTAAGACCGCCGGGTATAATTGTCGGGGATGGCGTCGATGCAGTGCCAGAATTGGTTAGGCTGTTGAAAATGGAAGCCAAGGTTATATAATAATTTATTGATGGGACTAAAATGGAAGTATTATCATTTATAGAAATTAGGGCAGGAAAAATTAGACCCGTTGGGTTGGAGGCATTAACGGTTGGCAGACAGCTTGCCGATGCCAGCGGCGGTAGTCTGACGGCTCTCGCAGTGGGAAATAATATTCAGAATATGGAACAATTGGAAAATTACGGTCCGGATCTGATATTAATAGTCGAAAATGAAGCTCTGGAAAATTATTCACCCGAAGGATATCGGGAAGCCGTTCTTGCTGGTGTGAAAGAGGCGAACGCTGATCTGGTTATAATTGGCGGAACAGCAATGGGGCGCGATTTGGCACCCGTAGTTTCGGCGAGATTGGATTCGACCTTGTTGTCAGAAGTTACGTCTATCAAATATGTCGATGATAAAGTTCAGGGAGTACGTCCGACTTATGGTGGTCGCTGCATTATGACGGTTGCAGTTGATGGCAGGGCTGTGATAGGAATAAGATCAAAAGCGTTTCCTGCTATGGAAACCGGTTCAATGCAACCGGATAGCAGATCATTATCAGTCAGCTTCGAAGGTAAAATAAAAAGCCGTTTCGTTGAAATGGTTGCAGAGCAGGGTGGAAAACTTGATGTTACCGAAGCTGATGTGATTGTGTCAGGTGGAAGAGGCCTCAAGGAAGCGAGCAACTTCATACTTGTGGAAGAGTTAGTGTCCGTGCTGAAGGGTGCAGTAGGGGCATCTCGAGCGGTAGTGGACTTAGATTGGCGACCTCATTCGGAACAGGTTGGGCAGACTGGTAAAGTTGTCAGTCCAACTCTTTATATAGCTGTGGGAATTTCCGGTGCTATCCAGCATCTCGCAGGGATGAGAACATCAAAGGTGATAGTTGCGATTAACAAGGACAGGGAAGCTCCGATTTTCAAATTAGCAGATTACGGCATAGTTGGAGATGCCTTGGAAGTCCTTCCCGTGTTGACTGCTGCCATACGAGAAGTAGTTTGACATCTAAAACAAAATCAGATAATTATAAAATTGAAAAGGGCTGTAAAATACAATTTCAAGTTGGTTATCTTCTATTACTATCATTTGGGCTGATGATTCAATGTTCTATCGCTCAACCAACAATCGTCAATGGAAAATCTAATAGTGATATGATTGTCAGAGCACAACAAAACTATAACGCTGGTAAGATTGAAAAAGCTGAGCATCTGGCGTTGAAGATTATCACTGATGACAATGATCTTACAAAATATGAGAAATACAATGCATATCGCCTGCTCGCATTTTGTTCGATTGCGGCAGGTAATGTTGAAGCTGGAAAAAAACATTTTATATCCGCTATAGTTAACAACCCCAATATGACTGCGGACCCACTTACGTGGTCACCCAAGCTGAGGATAGTCTTCGATTCGGCGGTCGCCGAAGTAAGCCGACAGAAGAAAATAGAAAAAGAATGGATATATGCCAGCAGCGCACAGCTCGGACGAGCTGCATCACTGAAATCCTTGTTTCTTCCGGGTGCAGGACAACTAATGAAAAACCAAAAACAGAAGGGGTTGACGCTTGGAATTTTAACTTACTTATCCATGGCAAGTTATGTTTATGGGCAGTTCTATCTTCCAAAGGTTAGAGATGACTATCTTGCGGCAGGCACTCCAAATCAAGCCGAAGCGAGATGGGAAGAATATCGAAACGCTCGGTACACGGTTAGCATCACAGGTCTTATATCACTTGGAATTTATAGTTACACCTTTTTTGATGCACTGTGGAGCGATCCAAATACAAAAGTAGTAAATCTCCCAAACGAAGAGTTGAATCCCTGATGATAGTAATAAGTTTCTACCGAAATTAGGGTATTTAAATACCATTGCACGAGTGTACTCATAATTTTGCAATGGTACCGTTGAATTGTGCACAGTATGCATACCGAAATTCCGCATTTACCTCACAAAATCATTTATCACCTTAAAATAAAAGACTTAGAAAAGTGGCACGTCAATTGCAGTTAGACATGACAGAACAGCAACAAGATTTTGATCATGGACATAAGCCTTAACAATAGGCAATGTGAACTTTTCTGGTGCAATTACAACACAGCACGGTAACTTAGCACAGCACACAGCACGATAACTTAGCACAGCACACAGCACGGTAACTTAGCACAGCATACAGCACGGTAACTTAGCACAGCATACAGCACGGTAACTTAGCACAGCATCTGAAAAGTATCAAGTCTTGATCGATTTGAGTTCGCAAACCCTCACCAAGCGTAGCTGAAGCGGGCACGGTTTACATTGATTGATCGCGCAGGTGGCTAGGACGCGGAGTCGGTTTACCGACGAAGTAGAAAATTGTTAGGGAATGTTCAGAGGTAGAAATGCAGTACGAGGGCATTGAATTGATTTTCAAGCCCTCGCTTCTACCCTCTGGATTGTGGTGACACCGGCTCTGGGAAGATGACCAAGCATGCTACGGGTATTGCATAGTGGTAAGGACTTCTTCGAAACGCACAGCTTAGTTGATGCGAGACTAAAATACCAGATTCCCAGTTCCTGGTATCCCTATTGTACGAAATTTTATGTCATTTGTCAAGCCTTAATTGTTGTGTTACTGAGATATTTAAAAGGCTCACGTTAGATTAAATAATCCTAAATTGCCAACCTTCAGGATTACTAATCTATTTAAAGGAGTGATCAATTCAGAAGCAGATTTGATTTGACACTCATTATGAACCGAATTGCAACGGCGCTAAAATCAGCGCCGTTTTTTTTCATATTAATTGGGAAATGGTCGTATTTATTGACACAAACCGGCTTCTGATTTATATTTTGAAATATTCAAATTAGATTAGAAATTCTCTTTTAATTAAAAATTTTGCTGTTAATTATTTTATATGCAAAACATTTCCAATCTTGAAAATCATAAATAATTATAATATACATCTGCCTGCGTGGAATTTTGGAATTATCTAATTGACAGACAGATTCAAAATTAGTAGTTTATCCGCGTAAATAAATCTTGGAGAATATAAGTAAATGGCAAATTTTGAGAAAATAACGGTTCCAGAAAATGGTAATCCAATCACTATAGAAAGTGGAAAATTAACAGTCCCTAACAATCCAGTGATACCATTTATAAGTGGTGATGGAATTGGCATTGATATCTGGCCCGCAACCCAAACAGTATTGGATGCAGCGGTTGAAAAAGCTTACAATGGTGACCGGAAAATCGCTTGGATGAAAATTTATGCTGGCGATGAAGCCGTAGATCATTACGGTGATGGAGTGTACTTACCTGACGACACCTTGGAAGCAATAAAAATGTTTACCGTGGCGATCAAGGGTCCATTAACCACACCGGTTGGAGGTGGTATCAGGAGCCTTAACGTCAGCTTACGCCAACTTCTTGATCTTTACGCTTGTGTCAGACCCGTGCGTTATTTTGATGGAGTGCCTTCCCCGTCTGTTCATCCCGAATGGATGGATATTGTCATTTTCCGTGAGAATACCGAAGATGTTTATTCTGGTATCGAATGGGAACAAGGTAGTCCGGAAGTAAAAAAAGTCATAGACTTTATCAATAAAGAATTTGGCAAGAATATTAGACCGGATTCAGGAATTGGCATTAAACCGATGTCCATCACTGGAAGCAAGCGGCTTGCTCGTAAAGCACTGGAATATGCAGTTGAAAATAACCGCAAATCAGTAACTTTTATGCACAAAGGAAACATAATGAAATACACTGAGGGTGCATTTAAGGATTGGGGCTACGAAGTTGCGGTTCAGGAATTTCGCGATCACGTTATTACTGAAGCAGAATTGTGGGATGAAACCATGGCAGCAGACGGGGTGACCCCGATCACAAAGCCAGGTGCATTTGCAGATCTGCGCGGTGGTCGCCCCGCGGGTGAAGCTGGTGACAGGATTATCATCAAGGATAGAATTGCTGACTCAATCTTTCAGCAAATCCAGACCAGAACCAATGAGTATGATATTATTTGCTCACCAAATTTGAACGGTGACTATATATCCGATGCTGCTGCAGCGATGGTAGGAGGCTTGGGAATGGCTCCCGGAGCAAATATTGGTGAATTCATTGGTCTCTTTGAAGCTACTCATGGTACTGCACCTAAGTATGCTGGCAAAGACATGGTGAATCCGGGCTCGCTGATGTTGTCTGGCGTTATGATGCTTAACTATCTCGGATGGACTGAGGCAGGCGAAATGGTTGAAAAAGCAATCGAAAAGACAATTGATGCCAAAACCGTAACTTATGACCTGCACCGCCAAATGAAAGATGCAACTAAGGTTTCATGCTCGGGCTATGCTGCTGAAATCGTAAAAAATCTGTAGTATTAACTAACAAATACAACTTGATTTCATTATAGTGCCGTCGCTGTATGCAGAATATGGGGTGGCACTATTTTTGTTTCAGACTTAATCGTATGAAATATTTCAAGTTAATCTCAGCCGAACAGCCACGTTGAAAATGAAGCTTATAGATCACGATTCATTCCGTATAACTTAACAGCATTATGAAAAGATAAAGGTTTAGATTAGGCTCGCAGTGGTATAAATTCAGAATGCCCTGCCAGATTATAGTTTAGTGTCCACTATTGAAGTTCAATCTTGACAGCATATCAATTAATGCTTAACTTTATGTTCTATAATTTTATTTGGGATTCAGTCGATAGTATTGAGCACTAATCAAAACGACTGATAATTGGGATGGTAAATTAGAGGTAGTTAATGGTTTTAAATTCGACGATTTTTCACAAGATTCAATTCAAATATCCTCTGCTAATCATCATTCTATGTATGACCATAATCGTTGGTAATGCGCTTGCCACAACTGGTAAAATATCCGGTATCGTAATTGATAAATCTACGGGTGAAGGCGTTACTGATGCAAGTGTAGTTGTAAAAAATGAATCCCTTGGAGCATCTACCGACCTATTTGGTGAATATGTAATATTGGGTGTAAATCCTGGATTGTTTACAGTTGAAGTTTCTTGCGTTGGCTACGCACCGCTAATATTTACTGAGGTATATATAGCTACCGACCAAACCACTACTCTCGATATTGAATTAGTGCCAACTCTTTTGGATCTTGAGCCTGTTTTCATAGAGTTTGATGCACCCGATGTTATCTTAGATAAGTCAAGCAGTGGCAAAGTATTCGACGAAAGAATATTAGATGCCATCAATCCTCAAAGTGTTGCCGATGTCGTTTCGGTCAGCACCGGTTTCAAAATTGATGAGGAGGGAAAGATGCATTTGCGTGGGGGGCGTGCTGGAGACACCGCATTTATCGTCGAGGGCATTGATCGCCGTGACCCGCTCGTTGACACTCAGATCGGATTCTCGTTTGTCGGTGATGCAATTTCTGAGGTCAATGTTCTGACCAGTGGATTTAATGCAGAATATGGCAGGGTAATGGGTGGGGTGATTGAAGTTACAACTGCAGAAGGCAAGAAAGATCATTACACAGGTAGGGTGGAGTATCAAACTGACCGATTAGTTGACTCCTACTCTTTCGATACAGACAGAATGGAGTTTAGTCTTGGTGGTCCTGTCCCCGTGATAGGTAAATGGCTGAAAAGACCGATCACATTTTACTATACAGCAGTTGGCAATCTGACTAATACGTATGTCGGATTTGATATTGATCGCGAAGCTAACGATTATATAGGATTGGGTATTGATTTGCCCGAACGTCAACAGAACAAGTATCAAACCACGCTCAAACTTGCTTATAATTTATCCAACAAGGAAAAGTTAAGCCTATATCTGACGGAAAGTTATAGTAAGTGGGATATTTATCCTCTTGGCGAGGGTGGTATATCTGGTAATTACGGCTATGGATATAAATATAACCTCGAAAATCGTCCATGGGCATTTAACAAGCAATTCTCAAGTACACTGTCATATACCAACACTCTTTCGAGCAAAACATTTTTTGATGTGAAGTTCATCGTTTTTAGAACTCATTCCAAAGTTCAGCCCGGCGGCAAATCCCCTGGAGAATTTACGCTGTTGGATGATATAGAAAACTTGCAGGCTCAAGCCTTTGATCGTAATTTTAACGGTATATTAGATAGTGATGAATATCTTGATACTGACGGCAATGGATTTATGGATGGATATTGGGATGCCAATGACAACAACATATTTGATGGCGGGGGTGAGGGATATGAAGATCTGAATATGAATGGTTGTTGGGATAGGGGCGAAGACTGGGTTGACCTGAACGGCAATGGCATATATGATGCCGCCGAGCCGTGGATTGACGTTGTGAATCCATTAACTGGCGAGAATAATATTGGTGTTTTCGATCCATGGGATATTTACTCTGATGTAAATGGTAATGGTCGATGGGATCCTGCCGAACCTCAACTGGACGAACAGGATTGGAATGGCAACGGTAGGTGGGATGGCGAAAGATTTATCGATGCAAATTTGAATGGCATGTACGATCCATGGGAGCCGTGGACAGACCTGAACAATAACTTCCTCTACGATATTGGTGAGCCATTTACGGATAAAAACGGTAATGGCAAATTTGACTATTCAGAAGGCTATGATGATAAGAATTTTAATGGCTTTAATGATAGACGTGATTTAGCGCCAACTTCAACAGCAAATCCGTTTATAGATGCAGACGAGCCATTTATAGATGGTGACTTTTATTGGGATACCGGTGAGCCATTTATTGATGAGCCTGATCCTATAACCGGAGAGTATAACGGGTATTGGAACAATGGCGAAATATGGTTTGATCTTCCATCGTCATTTAACCTGCAAACAGGTGCTGGAGTCTGGCATGTTGGCACGAATATGACTCTTAACGGTAGGTATGATCCACCAAACAATTTCTTTGATGAATATGAACTATTCACAAGACCTGCTGATTGGAGCTTCTCTTCAGAGAGATCAAGACCAATAATTTATACATTCAGCGAGTCGGCGCGCGGAGGTGATTGGCCTGCTGATATTTATAAATTGATCCCTGGTAAGTCCACTTGGATTAATCGCACATTACACGATACTGATCCATCCACAATGGAATTTAATATTCATAATTATACCGTAGATGAGACAGAAGAGTGGTACCTCGACTATAACAATAATGGTGTTTGGAATAGCTCAGATCGCTATTTAAATCCTGGAACATGGGACCCAACAGCGTTTTGGCAGGAACGGACATCAACCGAATATACTTTGAAATTTGCAATACAGTCACAAGCAACAAAGTATCACGAGCTTAAAACTGGTGCTGAAATCCGCTACCGTAATTTAGATATGATGTCAATATCTCAGCCCGACCTTGCATATAACGGCGAAGCAGTTCTACCCGAAGACAGTCCGTGGCGAGATCGTGGAGGAGTACGGGACTTTTATCAATATAATCCCATTGAAGGGGCATTCTACTTTCAAGACAAGATGGAATTTGAAGGTCTCATCGTAAATAGCGGACTTAGGACAGATTTTGTCATCCACGACCAAAAGGTAGTGGATGAATTCCGAGACCGTGTCGCACGTGACGAGCCCGGAGCCATCATTGCGGAAGCAGGGAAATGGCGAATCAGTCCACGCTTGGGTATTTCTCATCCGATTACATCAACATCGAAATTATACTTTAACTACGGTCACTTTTATCAAGCACCAAGCTTCCAGTTTTTCTATCGCTCTGCAACTGCGAATTTTGAAGCGAATTCAGTCATTGGAAATCCTAACCTTGATTATGAAAAGACTGTGCAATACGAACTTGGTGTAAATTCAGAGATTTCCGACCTGCTTGTACTCGATATATCTGGCTATTATAAAGATCAATATGATATGATTTCCACGCTGGATGAAAAATGGAAAAATATTGATCTTGATCGGTATGCCAACATAGATTATGGCAGGATGAGGGGTTTCGAGGTTTCCATTGAGAAAAAGCCTGCAAACCATTACTACTTTACCGTAAATTATGATTTTTCATTTGCATTTGGAAAGGCTTCCGATCAACATGCTTCACAGGAAGCAAGACTTTCTAATGTGCCATATAATTTTAATGAGCATCCTCTTAACTGGGACGAAACTCACAAACTAAATGCGTATCTAACAGTGATGTACGATAGAGGCGATCATCCAAAATTTTTGGGATTTATTCTTCCAGATGACTGGATGGCGACCATTCAATGGTCATTTGGATCAGGTCTTCCCTACACGCCATCAAAATATACCACAGGAATTGACGATTCAAATTTGATTCTTGCAAATTCAGCCCGTCGTCCTTGGCATGAAAGCACCACCCTCCAAATGGAAAAATATTATACACTTTCGAGCAAGGGTGGAAAAAGATCGGGTAGAGATAAGCGAATGTTTGTTGGTTTTTCTGTAAGAAACCTGTTCAATAAGCGAAATGTTCAATCGCTTTATGGTGAAACAGGGAGCCCGACTCAGGCTGTACATCCATTAAATCCGAGCTATAATCCGGGTGATAACCGTCAGGAATATGATGCCAACCCGAGGAATTTTGCTCCAGGCAGGAATATTGTTTTTAAGGCTGGATATCAATTCTAAGCTTTAACTTCATGAAAAAATTAAAATCAAATAAGATAACTAAGGTTTTGGCGTTGAATTTTATAAAATTGGAAACCAGAATTACGGAGTTCAAATTATCTGGAAAATATCTTGTGGGTGCGGTAAAGCGTTCCTCGTTTTTCGGTTTGTTTTTGCTGATAATAATTATCGGCGGTTGCAGTGGATCTGACCCAATCTCTGTGGATGTATTTAGAGGTAACCCCATTAAGGGAAATGTTAATGGGGTGATAACACTGGCAGGAAGTCCCTATCTTGTAACAGATACCCTACGGGTTCTTGCCAATCAAACTCTTACGATAGAACCGGGTGTAGAACTTCGGTTTGATCTGTTGTTTGACGAGGGTGTGGAGCGTGCAATTCCATTTGAGATCTACGGGACACTAAAGGCAATAGGTACCGAATCAGCTCCAATTACATTTACCTCAGGCAGACTTGTGCCCGATGGAGGTGATTGGGACGGGATCTGGATTTATGATGCTACTGATGTGAGTGAGTTTGAATACTGTAGATTTATCTACGGTGCAAAATGGGGCAGACGATATAATTATACGATTGGCACCAATAATCAGATAGACAGTACTCTTTTTGATTATGGTTGTATAACTCTGTTTAACTCAAGCCCCACAATAAAAAAATCTTGGTTTCTTGCCGGCGGATTTCACGGGCTCCACTGCGATGAAAATTCAAGTCCTATCGTCGAGAGCTGTGTATTTTACGATAACGCTGGAAATGGGGTTTATACACATTGGACTGCGGACCCTGTGTTGCGATATAATATAATATCCGAAAATAGGGACTACGGAGTGTTTTGCAGACAACCGCCCAACAACATAGAACGACGAGACAATTTGCAATTGAGCTATAATATAGTTTGGGACAATTTTTCTGGCGAATATAATCTCACTGCACCATTAGAACTTGGTCGGATAACTCAGGCAAATGCAAACCTCGATAGTTGTGACTTTGGCTTTAATCTAAGGCTTAACCCGGCTTTTACGGATGTAGAATTTTGGGACTTCAGGCTGACTTCATGCTCTGCTGCCATTGATGCCGGTCCTGATGATGGTCAAAGCGATCCTCATGATCGAATTGAGCTTGGTCTGTGGTCGTACCAATATCGACCCGGCGAAATAAGACGTTTGGTAAATGGTGAGCGTCTAAGTATTGCAGATAGCCCCTATTTCATGAGCTGTGATCTGATGTTGCCCAAGGGACAAACATTGACAATTGATCCAGGAGTAGAAATATTTATTGAAGGTCGATATAAATTCCGTTTACTTGGCAGATTGATATCAGATGGCACGGCTCAACAGCCAGTAGTATTTTCTTCGGCGTCGGAAAGTCCAAAGCGAGGTGATTGGTTGGGACTAATTTTTGAAGCTGGGGGTGATGAAGGAACTGAGCTACGCTATACCACAGTGTCTTATGCCCGCTGGGGGGTAAATATCAGCCAGCGTGATGCAATAATAGACCATTGTACAATTGTCAACACGGACTCCGTTGGCGTATTATGTGATAACTTCGCAGCACCGGTGATTTCATATTGCAATTTTGAGAATAATGCTGTCGCTTCGATACTCTGTCAATTTAACAGCTCGCCAACAATTAATAATTGCACCATTACTGGTGGCGAAGGCTATGGAATTTATGCACGAGAGTCATCCCGACCAAAAATTTACAACAATGTGATAGATCGTGTCAGTACAAATGCGATAAGACTTGAAAATCTTTCAAATGCTGAAATTATTAATAATACTTTTGCAAGGAGTGGTTATTTTGGTCTGTCATGTGTTAATAACTCTTCACCCGATGTGATTAATAATATATTCTATACTAACGGCGATGAACTTCGAGGTGGGGTGGGAATATTTGCTGTCGAGTTTTCAAGACCTGTGATAGAATATAATTGTTTTTATGGACATTCCAGTAGTTCGGTATCAATTTCCGGTGATACAACCGCTATCAACATGGCATCAAATATTATAATCGATCCAATGTTCGTTGATATTGAAATTGGTAATTTTCAATTAAGTCCGAGTTCGCCTTGTCTTGATTCTGGCGATCCAGAAATTCTTAATTCTGATAACAGCCAATCAGATCGAGGTGCTTTTGGTGGTCCGGGTGCTGGATAGCAAATAACTTATTTGGCTTGAAATAATAATATTAAGAAGATAAAAAATAATTTTTATGAATAGATTCGACTACTGCAAAATTGAGAGTATTAAGTGAAGGTAAGCAACATTGGACGGGGAGCAATAATTTTTTTAATTAGGTTGATCGGGAATATACCGATATTAACTTTCTTGGTCATACACATAACAATTTGTGAAGTATTTGCCAGGGAATTGGACCCAGTAGAGGAAATTGGCGAAAAGGTTGGTCCTGTCCGGACTGATGTATCGCAAATCAACTCAATGAACAGGGTTCATCGCCGGTCTAATATCTGGATAAACGTTACCAACAGAGGTTTTTTTGGAAATGACGCTCAAGGGCGGAATTCAGCAGTTCAAGATCCTTGTCGAACAGGCGAATGGGCACAACAAGCTGAATACCCTGGTGGCTCTGGTGTGCAATACCTTTTCCAGGGAGGTCTTTGGGTAGGTGCACTCATTCGTGCTGAAGGCTTTGAATATCCTCGTGTCTCTGTGGCGATGGACGGCTGGATAGGTGGTATAAATGAGTTTTGGCCGGGCGAAGGAGCTACAAATTCCCAAACTAATGGCGTTATTGAAAGAACAACTTTACCATTAGATTTTGATTGCATCGGTAACCCTATCGCGAGATTTCGCGATGAAGCTATTTCAGAGCAGGATTTTGTCTGTTCTTATGCCGATACTCTTACAGAAACATTTTATTTAAATAACGATCCTATTGACGGAGTACACGCACCACTCGGTATAAAAATTACCCAGAAATCATTTGCATGGACATATAATTATGCTCAAAACTTTATTATTATCGACTGGGAAATTGAAAACATAGCTGGAAATTATCTTAAGAACTTATATATCGGGTTGTATATCGATGCTGATGTTGGTCACAGATCTGAAACCCTTAGATATCAAGACGACATATGCGGATTCCAGAAATGGTATTATTATGAGAGAGCAGATGGTCAAATTGACCGATCATTAATCAATACTGCCTGGATTGCAGATAATGATGGCAGACGTGATGGGGTTGAGGCAGGAAATGATTATGAAAGCTCGGGGGTAACGGGCGTTAGGGTTGTAAGGGCTCCGAACCCGGAGCTGAAAACGTCTTTCAACTGGTGGATATCAAACGGTGATGTTGACCTTGATTTTGGTCCGTCATGGCGAGACGATGGTGCTCCTGGTGGATGGACAGATGCTTTTGGAACACCATCTGGTGATGTAAAGAAGTACTTTTTGTTGTCAAATAGAGAATTTGATTATGATCAGACTTTTGTAAATGACGCAGACTATATCAACGAACATCCCCAATTATTTACAGATAGGTGGGATTCAACAATCGTGAAGGAGAGACACGATTGGAAAATACCCGGAACCGAAGATACTACACCAGAAAATTTACTTGATGATCTACAGAATGGTTTTGACACACGTTATCTACTTTCATGGGGACCTCTGGGGATATTTGACCATATTGACGAGGCAGGCAATCGCATCTATCGCCTAAATCCTGGGGAAAAATTTTCTATGACAATTGGGTATATTGCTGGTGATAATTTTCATGATAGGAATAACCCACAGCATGATGTAGTAATTGACCCTGATAAATTTAATTTTAACAGTTTGCGATATAATGCCGATTGGGCTGCTCGCGTCTATGACAACCCAATGATAGACACACCAATCCATGACTGGGGTAACGATCATTTGCCGGGAACTGCTGATTTGGATGGTACCGAAGGTGACGGAAATCTTGAAACCGGTGATGGTTGGTATGGCGAGGATCTTGGCGAGGACGGATTGTTTGCCGTAAAAGCTGGTGCAGTCGCCTACAAATGGGAAGGGGGAGTTCGCAAAGAATACATCTATCCTGGTCCAGACGAAGGTGAAAATGATGGGTCGCTGTCACAGGCGGAGGATGGGTTTGAAAGACCTGAAGCAATGGATTATACCCGTCAGAATGGAATGCTCGATTTTGGTGACGGTTATCCAGACTTTCAAGGACCGCCACCTCCTCCATCCCCTGATCTTGTAAATATTTCCAACCCAGTAACTATCAATGTTACTAAAGACTCAACAATTACGATCACTGACGAATTTCTTTCTAAGAATGTAGTTCTGTCTTGGAATAAATACACCTCTGAAGACTCTCTGTATGCCGACCCCTTTTCGCGTGAATGGGATTTTGAGGGCTACAGAATTTATATATCCAGTGTTAATGTTGAAAAAAGTTTTTCCTTTATGGACGAATTCGACCGGATAGATTTTGCTCTTTACAGTGCACGAGATTCGCTCGGTTCGAGACCCGTCAGTTCGCCTGATTCATTACCGGGAGATACTCTCCTTTTAGGTGAAAGGCTATTTCGTAAGCCCGTAGGCAGCAATATTGGTTATTACGGACACAAGAACTTTATTTATGATACGATAACACATAAATACTATTACATTGTGCCAAATGCTCACCCAATGGTACCGATGTATTACTCTGTGACATCATATGACTATGGTGATTACAAGACAGGCACTCAATCGTTAGAGTCTGCTAAAATTGCCAATTCAGTTTATGTAGCGCCGTCAGGAATTGAAAATCGAAAAGTTAGGGTCGTTCCAAATCCTTATCGCGTATCTGAGGATTATCGTGCGAAACATGGTGGAGTATCCTGGGAAAATCGTGATGACGGGACATCAGATTTTTTCCCGCAGGTTGACAGACGGTTGACGTTTTATGATCTGCCACGAAGTTGCTTGATCAGAGTATATACTATATCCGGTGATTTGGTAGTAATTATCCCGCATAATTATGAAGGCGATCTTAATCAGGGCTGGGAGGCTCCTTACGCTGAAACATGGAACCTGAACTCTCGTAATTTACAACAAGTTGTCTCGGGTACGTATTTATTTTCTGTTGAAAATATGACTTCTGATAAAAAGGGCGATATCGAAGTTGGCAAATTTGTTGTCATTCGCTGACATGAAAAATTTTAATTATTTTGGAGTTGATATCTGATGAATCATGTAAAGATATTTATAGTTCTATCGTTACTTTTAGCACCCCTTACGTTGTTTGGACAAGCTAAGGTAGGCACTACCGTTATGCCCTTTTTAAAAGTAGGGGTTAGTGCTCGTGCCGTTGGAATAGGAGCATTTACTGCAGTTTCAGATGATGCCTCTGCTCTGTATTATAACCCCGCAGGCTTGATTCAATTGCGTCATCCTGAAGCGACATTTTCTTATATAAATTATCCAGCCGATATAAATTTCGTGTCATTTGGTGGCGTACGTCCACTGCCTTCGTTAAGTGGTGTCATTGGATTTCAGGTAGTTTCTATGTACACCGACCAAATGGATGTAACAACCGTTGAAATGCCATACGGTACTGGGCGAACATTTTCATCAAGTGACCTTGCTGCCGGGCTTAGCTATTGCCAAAGGTTAACCGAAAAATTTTCAGTAGGTGCGAATTTCAAGTTTCTAAATGAAAGATTAGCAGATGTTAGTGCCTTTGGGTGGAGTGCTGATGTGGGTACATTTTATGCCACTGGATGGAAAAAAATAAATATCGGAATGGTTATTCAAAATTTTGGGTCAGACATACGCTTTGGAGATGATGGCGAACCCCTGCCAATTAGCTTTAAGTTTGGCACTTCTTGGGTGGCATTAGAACGAGCGATGTATCTGTTAAAGATTTCCGGTGAATTTGTTCATCCAAACGATAATCTTGAAGTTTACATAATAGGCGCTGAGCTTGACATTATGAAAATGGTCAGCTTTAGAATGGGGAAGCGTGTGAACGCTTGGAAGCGTGATTCATGGTTAGATTATCAAGAAAATCGCAAGAACGACCCATTTGTAGAATATCCCGTCCTCGATGAGGATGGTAATATTACTCTGGATGGGTTCTCATTTGGATTGGGGTTAAACATAGTTGAAGTTGGTGTAACTGTTGATTATGCGTGGGCTCGCTTAGGTACGCTTGGTCCTGTTCACAGGTTCTCGCTGGGTTACAAACTTGCTGGACTATTTTAATTACTGAAACTAATAGTTTCAAAACACAATATATTGTTAATATGACTGATATAGTATTAAATTTCCCTTGGACGAAAATTAATCGGGAGTTATGCTATATACAGAAATGTAAATTTATAGAGGATAATATCAATATGGGGATAGCGTGATTAAGTCGATAAGTGGGCGGTTAAAAACCATCACGATTGTAATACTATCAATAATTTTTTCAAATTTTGCAGATGGCTGGTGTCTGAATGTTTCAGGTACGCTTGATGGTGGTGATTGGACTCTCGCAGATAGCCCTGTGCTTGTAACGGATGATATTATTCTTCAGTCAGGCTCAACTCTGCGGATTGAAGCCGGAGTGCAAGTTCAGTTTGAAGGTCCATATAAATTTTTCATACATGGATTATTGGAAGCGATGGGCGCGTCTGAAGCAGAAATCGTTTTTTTTTCAGTTGATAGTTCAGTTGACTCATTGCGATGGGGAGGTCTTAGGTTTGTAAATGCTGAGCGTGGTTGCAAACTGGTATATTGCAAAGTGCAGGACGGTTGGGCACGTGGAAGCTGGCCAGACAATAACGGTGGAGGTATTTACATTGAGAGTAGCTCGGTGGACATTCAACGCTGTGAAATTTCTCACAATCGTGCTGATGGCGATGGTGGAGGACTTTATTGCTGGTACACACAATCTCGTATTTCTAATTCGCTGATTGTTGAAAATTACTCAAACTCTATGGGTGGTGGAATGTTTATTACATATTCGTCACCACAAATTAACAACTGCACAGTTGCTTTCGATTCATGCCGAATATGGGGTGGAGGCATGTTCATCGGTGCCGAAGGCAGTCCCTCAATCAGCAACTGTATTATAGTATCAAATTTTAATGATGTCGATGGTGACATTGCTCCCGGAGACGATTTTTTCCCAGATTTAGCTCGTGCTAAGTCAAGCAGCCCAACAGTATCTTTTAGCTGTATTCGAGTAGTGGGCGAAGATGCATATGGTGGTGCAGGTAATATTGTTGGTGATCCACTATTTGTTAATCAACCAGTGGGTATAGAGGAAAATCCTTTTGTTCCACCAGCAGATTATCATCTAAATTACTCATCACCCTGCATTGATGGCGGCGATCCTTCAATGAGCGCAGGATTAGAATCAGATAATCGAGTGAATATGGGTGCGTATGGAGGTACAGAGTCATCTGCACTTTCGGTCCCTGTCTTTTCGATTTCCTCATCTCTTCTTACAAATGGTATAGATTTTGTCGAAAGACGAATTGGGTCACAGACCGCTCAAGAGATCACAATAAATAATTTGGGACATTCACATCTCCAAATTGACAGCATCATGTTTGGAAACAGTGCATTTTTCCCTGATTCAGCAAAGCAGGATGATGGCTTGCTGGTGCCGTCATACAGAGCCTCATCGATTGCACCAGGTGAACGAATTAAATTTTCAATACAATTTACACCTATTGAATTAATTGAGTATGTCAGTTCAGCGATTATTTACACTAATGATACAATAGCAACAACAACTATTCCAGAAATTCCACTGAATGGTGTCGGCATTGACCCGATTGCTGAATTTGTAGAGTTAATTCAGTTTGAGCCCACTCAATTAGGATCTGATTCTGAGGTAAGGGCATACATCAAAAACATCGGACGCAGTACACTAAATATTGGCTCTATTTCCATTCAGGGTGACTATTTTAATTTGGAAATCTCTCGTGAGACAGTCGCACCTGGTGACAGTGCGAGAGCAGTTGCAACTTTTGAACCCCAAATTCCCGGTGGTGCTGAAGCTTTCGCCAGTATAAATACAAATGATGTTGACCTAAGCGTAATTTTACGTGGTATTGGAATTGGTCCAAAAATGGAAATAGATGTAGATACATTATTCCTTGGATTTGTCTATTTTGATGGAGATACAGTAAGGCATGAATTAGAGATTTCTAATGAAGGCGATGATGTTTTAATCATTACAGAGGCAGGAGTTTCTTCAGAAGCTTTTTCAACTATTTTGCCTGAGGGGGGAATTAGCATCGCTCCAGAACAGACAGGATTATTGCCAATTTTATTTCACCCACAGGAGCCAGAACTTAGGTACGAGGGTGTGCTAACAGTTTCTTCAAATTATCCTGCGGATCATACTATTAATCTTGCAGGACAGGGAATGCCCGAGCCCGGGAGATATGTATTTGGTGAAGTCAGCGGATATTGGGGTTCTGACCCAAATAATCCTGAGGATATAATTGTGCTTGATTCCGTGCTGGTACCTACTCACGAAACTCTTAGTATTGGTCCAGGTGTTAGGATATTATTTGAGTCAGGGGGGAAATTTAAAGCAGATGGTATTGTAAGGGCAGTTGGTGCAATGTCAGATTCAATTTATTTTTTGCCCCGTAATTCATCTGGTTCCGATTCATCGCGTTGGGGCGGAATTGAATTTGCTCATAAAGATGCCTCGAGAATGGCTTATTGTGTGGTTCGGAACACTGTAAGCGGATTGTCAATTCGCGAATCCTCACCCCTAATAGAGTTTTGTACATTTGAAAATAATGGAATAGAATCAATTCTTTTCATTGATGAAGAGGACGAAACCAATGTTATAATCGGTGGCGGCATTTCTTTAGAAAATTCAGGGGCGCGCATTTCTGGCTGTATTATTGAAAACAATATTGGTACCTCCGGTGGTGGGATATTAGTATTGAACTCAAAACCCGTAATAACAAATTGTATAATTCGTCACAATCGAGCTATTACTGGCGGTGCAATGAGTTTGATATTTCAGGCATCTGCTATAATCCGCAGCAACATTATTCATGACAACAGTGCTGAGATTATATGTGGCGGGATATCAGTGGTTAATCAATCTGCACCACAAATAATAAATAACACCATAATTAGAAATATTGGTTGTGGAGTTTATAGCGCATCAACATCACTACCCGTTATCATAAACTCGATTATCTGGGATAATATTGCCATAAATGAGAATTTCAATGATGCAGTAGAAATAACAGAAGATGCTAACGCATTGATTTCATTTTCGGACATGGATGGCGAAGTTAGTGGTACAGAGAATCTTAATATCGACCCATTATTTTTAGATAGAGCAAATGATGATTATCAGTTAGCCATTAATTCACCGCTGATAGATCGAGGCAACACTGAGCCAGAACACAGAGATTACTCTTTCCCACCTTCACTTGGTGACGAGATAAATGATATTGGTGCCTTTGGCGGTCCTCTTGGTGGAAGCTGGGATGCAGCTGAATTTTCTGTTTCAGTATTCCAAAATCCTGCGTTTCCGCATTGGCTTGATATTACGCTTACATCTATTGACGAACTTTCCATCATACCAATCTGTTCGCTTGGAATAGTTGGGCTTAACCGCGAACAACTGGATTTGACTGCATTGGATGACCACTCTTTTTATGGTACATACCAGTCAGTGGAAAATGGGACATTGTTTCTGACCGTGGACATTGAGAAATCTGATGGAACAAAATTCAAAACTGGCAGAACATTTGAGCTATTTTTCCTTGGCGGTGACAACGCCGTCACCAATGTCCCTTTCGGAGGAATAACTGGACAGCTTGAAGTTAAAGCAGGATCTATACAACATGACAGTTATATAATTTCAGGATCAATTCAATCGCCTGTTCAGCCGACTAAGGATCGATTATACTTAACAACTCCATTTTACATCAGTGGCATAAAGGGTGAGATCAATCCACCTGCTTTGCTGAAGCTAAGATTTGACCCAGCTGATTGGACAGAGGGTGAACTATCCAAGCTAAACTTGTATCGTTTGATTGGTGGAAAATATGAAAAGCTAAATGGTGGTTATAAGAATGGCTATGTCAGTGCGAAGGTTAAGCATGGTGGAACATTTGTACTCGGCTGGGGCGAGGACAGTAATCTACTGCGGGAAGACTTAACCCCACAAAGCATTGAGCTTCTAAGTGCCTACCCCAATCCATTTAACCAAAGCACAATTTTGGAGATGGAATTACGAATTGCTGGATTTGTCAGTCTGAGTATTTATAACCTGAGGGGGCAAAAAATTACTACTCTGTATGATCAGTATCTCGAGGTTGGGCGTCATCAAATGGTCTGGAGTGGCAATGACAATCACGGTCTGTCGCTACCCTCGGGATTGTATTGGGCACGAGCCACAACACCGGGACAATCTAAAACCGTTAAGCTCTTGCTGTTGAGGTAGCCAATATGAAATTTAACTTAAAAATATTTATGAGAAAATTGTACAAAATAAAAAATATCGTAATTGCTCTCCCATTATTTTTTGGAATTGTAGCATGCGATAATAACGATGATACCACAGTTAACGCTGAGCTAACTGTCGAAGAAATTGTTGATCAGGGCTGGGAATATTTTTCTAACAATGATTATAGCATGGCACTTGAAGTATTTGAGACGGCTATCTGGCGGGGTGGAAATATTGCAGATGCTTACAATGGAGCAGGCTGGTCAGCAGGAAAAATAGTAGAATTGGAAAACGGACTTGACCGATCAGCAGCTAATTTTTCTCACAGTTTATCTATGGACACAACAATGTATGACGCTATCGGTGGATGGGCATTCATTGCATTTCAGCAGGGAGATTGGACATCAGCAATTGAAAAAGCTGATTCACTGCTAAACCGGCGACCTGGATGGCGATTTTTACACGAATCAACAGTTGACTTTCAAGATTTACGCTTAATGAAAGCAAAATCATACTTTAATAAATTGGATTTTGAATCTAGCTACAAATTAATTACTGATTTTTTAAATCCATCATTTGAAACCGATATAAGCACCGAAGAAGGGCGTATGGAGCTACAACAAGAAATCGAAAGGTTAAGACTAATTTATGGCTGATTTCAAACCCATTTTGGCAATACATATGTCCGACAAACAGCGACTATACAGAATTAGTTTCCCAATATTATTTTTGTCAATATTGATTGTAATTTCTGCATGTGACAGTGGGATTGTGGGGGATATCACAGGTGAAGTTACACCCAATTCCCCACCAGAAGTTGAATTTGCTAATGTCCCCGCCGATCAAGATACTTTTGGCTACGCACCAGTGATTTATTGGAAGGGCAAAGATTCTGACGGCTTTGTTGAGTACTATGAATATGCTGATATAATAGATTCAACTGCTCTTGATGATCCTATTTATTATCGTGATTTCATTCCCTCGTCAGCATGGATCCGTACAGAGTCAACATCCGATACTGTATATCTGTTAACAGAGTCCGGAAAGATAACCGAACATGTATTTTACTTGCGATGCGTAGATGATAAAGATGTTTCTTCGGAAATAAAATACCGAACATTTTTTCGCAGTAATGAACCTCCATTTGCACCGGAGATTAAATGGTTCTTGGACTCCGATGAAGATTTTAACAATGATGTTGTAATTAGTGATACATTGTATGTACTTGATGATATGAACGAAACATGGCCCGGATTAGGATTTAACTGGAAATCAACTGATCCTGACGATCGCGATCTATATCGCATCCCATTAGAATATTATTATTATCTTGAGAAAACCCCGCATGATACCATTTGGCAATGGGTATCCCCAGAGTGGACACAAGATCAAGATTTACAGATCTTTGACCTTGAAACCGGACATTATAAATTAACAGTATGGGCGCGAGATGATGGTTTTGAACTATCTGAACGCCCCGCAAGTATAGTGTTTGATGTTTATCGTCCATCATTTGAAAAATCTATTTTGCTTTTAGACTGCAATGATGTTTTCCGCTTAGATGGATTTGGGGATGTAATTCCACCCTCTATTGTCAGTGATGAATATGATAGATTAATGGAGCAGTCTGCATGGAGATTCCCTGATTGGGAGCGTATTCTGTGTCCAGAAGAACTTCCAAGTTTGTATAAATCCTACATTGGGAAATATAAGCTGATAATATTAATGACAGATAATGCAAAAGCACCCGACATTGTGGATGGTCCAAGTTTTGAAGATCAATTAGTTGATTACATGGATGTTGGTGGGAAGGTATGGGTAATGGGGTCATTCCTGGGATCAAAAGGGATATTCGATGGATATCTTGAATCCAGCGTTGATCTAACGGATCAAAGATTCGAGATGGCAAGTGCTATCCCTGGAGTTAATGATATGCCAGAAATTGGAATTCAAACTGAAAGAATTAGTTCTACCTACGAGTTGTTTTTAGATGAAGGCGATTACCCATTTTTGCCCGGTGTTGACATCATGCAAACGCCAGCAAACGCTGAGACTGTTTTCTATTTTAACTCTTATACTGATACCGCATCAGGAGATATTTTCAATGAATATGCCAAGGTTACAGTAAGCGTTGACACCATTTACTTTCCGCCAACACCATTTAATTGTCTGATTAAGCTTCAAAATCAACGTGTGAGTGAGGTTACCAGAGTTGAAAACGTTACTCGCGGTGAATTTGGCGAGGTTGTAACCATTACAAATAATGTAGGTCCAAGCAGAGATACGGTGGTGAATATTAGCTATGCATCTGGAGAGCCATGGGCAATTGAAGACTCTGTCTTTGTTGACTATACATATTTACCATTCTCTGATTTCCATTTTAAGCCCTGTGCATTCAGATTTGAGGAGCTTTCTGGTACCGATTCAGGATTTGAAATACGCTATAGACTTGCGATCTTTTCGTTCCCGATATATTTGCTTGATGACTCAGATGGCGCAGTATCACAAATGTTTGCTTCAATGTTAGATTGGTTCTTTTTACCTTATGCACATTAAATTAGTTGGCTGTAATATTATTGAGTTGCGATAAGCATTATCAAGCTACTTATTAAAAAGTTATCACCTGTTCGTAGGCGCGAGGGACAGCTAATTATAATTATTGCTTTGGTCTATCTTGTACTATGGCTTGTCATACCTAAACAAAGTTTTTGGGGATTGGACAATGGATTCAAGTTTCAAGGCGCAAGAGCTTTTAGTAAAACAGCAACTTTAGATGTTCCTTATGCTGGCTTAAGTTTTGATCCAAAAGGAAGCTATCGCCCAATAGTCCTTCCATTTGGTATATTACATAACAATCAGCAGATTCCCGTATTTTCAACATTGTTTATGGTTTCTGCGGGTGTATTATTTTGGTTATTTGGAAGTATTGGTCCTCTGATGCTTCCTCTGATAGGTGGTTGGGGTTGCCTAATCTCAGCTTGGTTCCTCTGGGTTAGGAATCGCGGTAATCATGACGGCAGAGCATATCTATTAGTTTTTGGTCTCGGTTCTCCACTCCTGTTTTACAGTTTAACTCTCTGGGAGCATTCTCTCAGCTTAATCCCTATCATTCTGGCGATGGCGTTGATAGGAAGGAGACGCCAAGAATTAGATTCAGTAAGAATGTGGGAGTCCCTTGTAACCGGTGCACTGATTGCATTAGCCACCGCCCTGAGAACTGAATCGGTATTATGGATTCCTGCTCTCATAATATCTTGGAGATGGACCGGTAGGAAGCTTGAACATATCTTTTATATGATTTTCGGCTTTGGTATAGTTTCGGTAATGTTTGTTGTTTTTAATGAGCTACTTACAGATACATTTCTTCCTATGCACGTTTTAACAAACGTCGATTTACGCCAAATTTCCAGCATTACGCAAATATTTATCTCACGTCTTCAGAATTTTTACATTCTGATGTTTGAGGGATTTGAACAAAATGTTTTCTCTGTATTGGGCATAATACCAATATTACTGGTAACATTTTGGCGTACATGGAGAATTAAGCCACGCTATTGGTGGGCTGTTTTTGCACCACTTACAGCGGTGTGGTTAATTTACATCGCGAACAGTTTCGGTCAAAATAACCCCATAGGCTATACGAGTAACAGCGGGGGGCTTTTATGGATTGCCCCGTTTGCTGTGATGGGATTGATGGTTGCTCATGGCGAGAAAAGGCAATTTTGGTGGATGATTTGGTCAAGCTCAATTTTATTTATTATGCTGGTCGCGTTAGCTTCACCTAAGGTGCATGGAGTTCATTGGGGTCCTCGGTTTATCTTTCAGGTATTTCCTTTCCTGCTAATTCTTGCCACTGCCACAGCCCAAAAATGGTGGAAAAAATATCCTCCTGTTAGACCGGTTGTTATACTTTTGCTTGTACTTTCTATAATTAACCAATTTTACTCGGCAGGAATATTGTATCAAGCTCGGCAAGAAAATGCCAACTTAAATAAATGGGCATTTGTCAGTGGTAAAGAAGCAACGGTTACTGATATTCTATGGTTAAATGGCGATCTTGGGTTAGTTTCAGATACTCGTCCAAGCTATTATGCGAGAAGACAAGATGCAATACAAAAGGTAGTGGCAGGACTCCGCTCGCAAGGTTATGGAAAATTCCACTTTTTTGAGCTGCCGCCATACCATGACCAGGAGTTCTGGTGGTGGGTTGGCGCAGAGCAGATGAGTGTAGATTATGCGATAGAAGTGGGGGCTACAAATCGCCAACTACGCCGAACCACGTTAAAGATTATTCCGTGAAGTTCAGCTCTTTGAGCAGGTTTAATGAAGGTGTAAATCCTGGATCTAAAATAAGCCCATCTCGTAACAGTTGCCTGGCTTTGTCGTAGTTATTATGATTCAGCTCGATAATCGCTAACCTGTGCAACAATCCAGATGTCGCACCCCTCAGTAAAATAACTTGACGATAGTATGTGCTTGCAGAATCTAATATACCGCTTCGGGCATATTCGTCCCCGGCATTGAGGTAAATTCTACCTAAATTTTCCCTTGCATCTATAAATGAACTATTTACATCAAGCGATCTTTTATAAAATCGAATAGCATCACTAATTTTGCTTTGTCCCTCCCTGATTACGCCGATGTTGTTATATGCTTTTGGGCTTTCCTGCCAATGAAGTATCTCGCGCCGAAAATACTCCTCTGCTTCGGTAGTATCTTCGAGTGAGAGCAAAGCTACCCCGATGTTTAGATTTAGTTCATAGAAGTCGGGTCTTATGCTTAATGCCAATTCAAAATTTTCCAGTGCAAGCTCTGGTTGTCCCAAACGCACATGAGCATTTCCCGCAATAAAGCGGGCTTGAGTTTCATCATCAAACTCACTGCCTGCCCAACCGGGATAGGAAATTACACCACCGAGCAACAATATAAACATCACCTTAAAAAAGTGTTTTTCATTTTTACGACTGTTTAATACTTCTGTTATTCCAAATGATGCTAACAATGCAAACACAGGGAAAATCGGAGTGCGATAGCGTGTAGTTACGAAAAAAATAACAATTGATATGCCATATAGAAACGCAATAATACCAAAAACCTTTGCTGCTTTGTATCGTCGATATCGAAACAAACCTAACAGGGCAAAAGGGAAAATTGCACCCAAGGAGATGGATGACAATTTGCTCAGGACAATAGATTTTTCTAATGGCAGTATAAATGGTCTATTATTCGCAATTTCACGATAATTAACAAATATTAGTGATTTTTTTACCATAATCCTAAGCCACGCTATCGGAGCCATAGCGATTTCCTCAAACCCCATCTTCCAAAGTGCTGGTGAGACCTCTACTTCAATAAGTTCTTTACCCATATAATTGGAGGCAAGGCTTTTTGCATCATCGGTGCTCCATGATGGACCTGCTGACGGGAGCGTCGATGACCATCCGTCTGCTCCGCGAACGTTGCCGATAAGGAAGTTTACACCACCCTGCGTTGAAACAGGAATTATGTGTCCTGATGAGAAAAAATTAACTAAGATCGATGGCGTAAGGATGATTAAGATTGTTGCAAAATGCAACATAGGTAGCTTAAATCGATAGCCTGCATATTCGTAGTTGCGACCGATAAAGTGTGTATATGCAGTAGTGAATGGTAACAATATTAGAATATTAGGACGTAAAAAAGCCATCAATCCAATCCCTAACCCAGTGAATATAATCTTCTTTTTTAGATTATTGTTTTTGATTGTTACGAGTGAATAAACTATCGATGTCATAGCCAAAGTCGATAGAGAAGTCATCAAGACTTCGCCAGTAAAATATATATTCGCACCAGACACCGAGAATATTACGCCCGCAATTATTCCAGCCCGTCGATCCATCATGCTTTGCGCCATATGGTATATCAAACTCACGGTTATCAAGTCGCAAGCGAGGTTGAACAGGCGTAGCCATAGCCAATTAGTGCCAAACAATCCTTGGATTCCAGCAATTATGTATGGATATAATGGTGCGCGTGGGAAGGGAAAATAGGCTGATCCGTTACCGTTTAGTATATCCCTCGCCCAACTGAGGTAATAGTCCGGATCTGTCCCCGGTGCTATAAACCAAGCCTCATTTTTCACTTCCATCCAATAAGCGATTCTTATACCCGCAGCGAGGATTAAGATCAGCCACAAATAGCCATTTTTAATGTGTGAGAGATATTTGAACATGGATAAAACGTAAGCCTTACCAAGTTAGATGTCAAGGATGGACTATATTGAACTGATCGGCATGCCTCATTCATTTATAAAAATCATGTTTTCCAGCAAGGCACACAGGCAACTTGACTGATTATACTAAAAAGAGCTATATTACAATATCGGAAATGGAATTGAAAAGAAAATTTTAATTGGTGCTATACAGACAGATGGTGAAAAGCGAAAATTCGGAAAGCCTGCTCAATATCGGTAAGCATGTTTTTCAAATTGAGAGTGAAGCTCTCGCTAGGACTGCAGAAAGTCTCGGTGATAATTTCATGCAGGCTGTTCAGATATTGAACGATTGTAAAGGTAAAGTGATCATCGCGGGTCTCGGTAAATCTGGCATCGCTGGGAAGAAAATATCGGCAACTTTGTCATCAACGGGGGTGCCTGCACTATTTCTCCACGCGGGTGAAGCTGGTCACGGTGATCTTGGCGTAGTATCGCATGGTGATGTAGTGTTGGCTCTTTCCTACAACGGTGAAACGCAGGAATTGAATGACTTGATCCCGCGGTTCAAGCTGTTAGATGTTCCGGTCATAGCTCTGACAGGCAAACCACATTCCACGCTAGCAGAAATTTCTGATGTGTTGCTCGATGTGAGTATCCCTTTGCATCCGTGGCCATATGGATTGCTACCGACCGCTTCCAACGCCGTTACAGTTGCAATGGGGGATGCACTGGCAGTTACATTGCTGATGTCGCGAGGGTTCAAAGAGGATGACTTTGGGGCACTTCATCCCGGGGGATTATTGGGGCGTAAGCTGTTGGTAAAAGTTGGTGATCTTATGCATTCGGGGGTAGAGCTTCCAGTTGTTAGTACGCACACGCCTATGCGTGAGGTGTTGCTTGAAATGAACGAAAAAAAGCTGGGTGTCGCTTGTGTGATTAATGAAGATGGTAGCCTAACAGGGATCATTACCGATGGCGACCTGCGGAGAGTGTTTGAGTCAAAATCTGATCCGCTAAACAGCACGGCAGATGAAACTATGACAAAAAATCCTAAAAATACATCACGAGATATAATTACTGCTCAGGTGCTGAATGAGATGGAAAGATTCTCAATCACTGCATTACCGGTAGTTGATAATGATAATAAGTTAATTGGATTGATTCACATACATGACTTGATAAAGCTTGAAACAGGAAGATGATTCCAATAGTAAGCAACCTACAAATGCGCGAATGCGACCGGGTTACTATTGAGGATATTGGTCTTCCCGGAATAGTGCTGATGGAAAATGCTGCCAGATCTGTAACCGAAGTTGCTACTGAAATGCTTGATGGGGATGTGAGCGGCTCACGGATTTTAGTATTTTGCGGAAAAGGCAATAATGGGGGAGATGGATTTGCGGTAGCAAGACTTTTGCAAAATGCTGGGGCCGAAATAACTCTATTCTTGATTGGAAAAAAAACTTCGCTGAACGGTGATACCAAGTTAAATTGCCAATTATTTCAGAAGCTTGGCGGAAAAGTTAGTGAGGTTAAGAACTTTGCAGAACTACCCGCATCAGACTTCGTCTGTGATCTGATTGTGGATGGATTGCTCGGTACGGGTATGAAAGGAAAGACTCGCGGGTTATATGATGCTGTGATATGCAAAATTAACGAGATTAGTGCACCGGTACTATCGATTGACATACCCTCAGGCGTGAATGGTGATACCGGTCAGACCGCTGGCGAAGCAGTTTCTGCAGATCGCACCGTTTCATTCGGTCTGCTAAAGTGCGGTTTGATATTCTCTCCAGGAAAGGAGCTGTCCGGACAAATCAGCATTGCAGATATTGGGATACCTCCTCAGGTAATAAAAGCTCAAAATATTAGTTGTCAATTGGTAGAGCCCTCTGATGTCAGGCTCTCGATTCCACGTCGTCATCCGACTGCGCACAAGGGTGATGTCGGAGTTGTCTATTTGTTGGCAGGCTCGCCTGGAATGACGGGTGCGGCAACTCTGGCAGCACGAGGAGCTATCCGTAGTGGAGCGGGGCTGACTACTGTTGGGGTTCCATTATCATTGAATCAGATAATGGAAGTAAAGCTGACAGAAACCATGACACATGGATTACCGGAAACAGAATTTGGATATCTTTCATTAGAAGCATTACCTAATGTCACTCAGCTATTGGGATGGGCGGACGTATTTGCGTTTGGACCAGGGATGGGACGTCACCCTGAAACACAGGAATTATTAACAAATATTCTAAAAAAGACTAATCTACCAACGGTAATAGATGCAGACGGATTATACATGCTATCTAAAAATCGGAAACTTCTAAATAATTTGCCCGATAATTGCGTATTAACACCGCACACTGGAGAATTTATTCGGCTCGCTGAAATTAGTATGAAAGAACTATATAAGGACAGATTAAAAATTGCCTCAGAATTTGCTATTAAATGGAAGACAATAATTGTGTTAAAGGGTCCGTCCACTGTGATAGCAGCACCCGATGGTAGCACATTTGTAACCATGACCGGTAATACAGGGATGGCAACTGGCGGAAGTGGTGATGTACTCATGGGAATTATTGCTGGATTTATTGCTCAAGGATTAAATCCGCTAAAAGCTGCATGGACAGGAACATTTATTATGGGCAAAGCTGGAGATCGCGCATCAATGGAAAAGGGTCAGCATGGTATGCTCGCAGGTGATATAGTTGATTGCTTACCCTATGCAATTAAAGAGCTATATGATGCGTAAATTGAAGCCTTCATTCTGGTTATGGATCTCAATAGCTTACATGGTATTGACATTTATTCTATCAAGTCAGTCATATAGCACAAGATTTTTAAGTCAATACAGAGCAATACGACCTGATTTGATCCTGCACTTTATCGAGTATGCTATTCTCGCTATTCTGCTGATGAAATACCTCGCTGTAGCAGGATGGTTGCAAAAATCCGAGTTATCGTGGTGGGTACCAGTAATAATTGGTGGGGTTGTAGGTGGGGCTAATGAGCTGTTGCAATTTTATGTTCCTTACAGGGTATCTTCTGTCAGTGATGCACTGGCAAATTTGGTAGGAGCTGGAGTTCCGGTGTTGTGGACGCGATTTCAATTCACACCATCTAAAATTGAGCCGGAAGATCTGAAATAATAAGAATGCTTATAATATTAATTAATAAAGGATAAAATTATGGCAAAAGGAATCAATAAAGTTATGCTAATTGGGAATCTTGGGAAAGATCCAGAGTTGACTTATACCCAAAGTGGGCTCGCAATCGCAAAATTCTCGCTTGCCACAACAGAAAGTCGGAAAACCCAAGATGGTAATCGGGAAGATCACACTGAATGGCATAGAATAGTATTTTTCGGTAAAGTTGCTGAAATTTGTGGAAAATATCTGTCAAAGGGCAACCAAGTCTACATTGAAGGTAGGATAAGCTACGGAAGCTATGAGTCTGAAGGGGTTAAAAGATATACAACCGATATTATTGGTAATAATATGCAAATGCTTGGTCGAAGAGAAGACTCTAAGGGACAGGGCTATCAGCAACCTTCACAATCCCGACAACCCGCCGATAAAGGTACACCTCCCGGGGCAGACAACGGTGAATACGAGGATGACCTTCCATTCTAACCAATACTATTGGAAATGTAAAAGTTTGGTCGTGCATAGTATTGTTGTGCTTTCTATTCCAGATAGAGGCTTCGGCAAGTACACCAGCTGACAGCTTGACAATATTAGTTACAGGCGGATTCCGAGGTAAGCTGAATGGATGTGCCTGTCCATCGGCTAAGCGAGGTGGAATTACTCGTCGAGCAACTCTAATGCGTCAACTTTTTCAGCAAACCAATCTGCTTGGTGTTGATTGTGGTCAGTTGCTCGATTTAGACCCCGAGGGTGGGCGTATGCGTAGTGCATGTGCGATTCTATCATTGGGTCGAATGGGAACCGAAGTCGCCTTGGTGGCAACCAGAGACCTCTATTATGGGGTTGATTTTATCAAGGAAATAGCTGACTCGGCAGAAATGGAGCTTGTATGTGCTAATATTGTTGATGAGCTTACGGGAAAGTCGATATTTCCAATGTGGGTTGAGCTTGAGCACAATGGTGTAAAGCTGGCACTCACGGGACTGACACAGCACTTTCCGCATAAGCGAATCCCTGGTATGGATAGCTGGATGACCGTTCCCCTTGATTCAGCTTTGAGGGAAATTAGAGCTACCGTTCCTTCCAAAACAGATCTGATCATATTACTGACTGATTTAAGCGAGAGTGACCTAAATGATCTCATTCCCACCTTTCCCAAGTTGGACATTGTTCTTACTAGCAGCAGAAGAGTATATACTCCTTCACCAATTGTGGTAAATTCTACACTGATTGTCAGACCCCAGCCCGATGGGAGCTTTCTTGAGGGAATTGTGATACCGAATAGTGGGAGGAATATCACTTCAAGCCGAATTATTACCCATCCCATAAATGCATCAATAGCATCCGATGTAGAGTTCGAAGGGTGGCTGAAGCATTGTCAAAATAGGCAATTCTCATTTAAATAGATATTTATAAATTGTTCTATTAATGAACAGTTGTAAGATTATAACCAAAATAGTGTTCAATATCTGAACATATTAATTTATTATACATTTCTATTTTTTCTTATAAATGACCAGCATTTTTTATTAAGATATTATATATATAGGATTAATGATTGATGCTCAGTTAGTTGGCACGTCTCTTGCATTACATATTTTCAGAACTGACACACAATTCGCACTAATAACATTATCAGTTCAAAATATTTAAATTAATTTACAATAATATGTAGGAGAAGAAAATGCAGAAATTTAGACCTTCAAACGACCACGGCTTTACGCTTGTAGAGCTAATTATGGTAATAGTGATTATCGGTATCCTGGCATCCGTTGCTGTACCGAAGTTTATCAACCTTTCCGACTCAGCGAACGGTGCTAAGTGTGCTTCTAATCGTGGTGCGATTTCATTGGCTGTTGCCATGACTTATGCTTCGCTGCTGATAGATGACCCTACCAATGCTGATTGGTTAGAGGATGCGGTAATTGGCGATGTTGATGATTCAATGTTTTCAACTGGTGCAGTTCCAACTTGCCCAACAACAGGTGCGTTTTCGATGACAACCGGTCAAGTTACATGTACGGTTCACGGAACTTAGAGAACTGGTATGAACGGATTCCTTTATTGGCTTAGTTAAACAGTTTGTATTTGCAGGAATCTAATGAATAAACATTTTCGGTTTGATGGATAACCAAGTAGTTATTCAAATTGATGATCTCACCAAAATATACCGAGTTGGAGTTTTAAGACGTTCGGTTGAGGCTGTAAAAGGTCTCGACCTGAACGTTTTTGCGGGTGAGGTATTTGCCTTCCTTGGGCAGAACGGTGCGGGTAAGACTACCACTATAAAATTACTTCTTGGACACGCACGCCCCACTTCTGGTTGTACATCTTTATTTGGAATTGATTCAAGAAAACTACAATCACGATATAAAGTTGGCTATTTACCCGACCTTCCGCACTTTTACAATTTTCTCAGCTCGCTTGAACTTCTTGATTATGCAGGAAGATTGTTTGGCATAAATAAATCATATCGAATAGATCGTAGCCGAAAGTTAATCAAACAGGTTGGGTTAGAGGGTAGAGAAAATGATCCATTGCGCGGGTTTTCTCGCGGAATGTTACAGCGAATTGGACTTGCTCAAGCGTTAATTAATGATCCTGAGTTATTAATTATCGACGAGCCTCTTGTTGGTCTCGATCCTGCGGGAAAGGCAGAGCTTCGCCACATAATTCTGAATTTAAAGGAGCGTGGAAAAACCATATTTTTTAGTTCACACATATTGGACGATGCACAACGCATAGCTGATAGAGTTGGAATTATTAATAAAGGCAAGTTAGACTCAGTGGGAACCTTAAATGAGCTGCTAACTACAAAATCAGGTTGGGATATCCGACTTGCCCCGATTGCCAATAGGGATATTTTACGGCAGATTGCCAACCTTGAAACCACAATTTTTCATGACTCAAATAGCTGTAGTATCAAAGTAGAGAATGAGAGGGATTTCAAAACAATTTTAGGTTGGGCGAGTCAGGGTTTAATACATTTGAAATCAATAGAAGATCGTCGCTTGAGTCTGGAAGATGTCTTTCTACAGGAGTTGAGCAAATCAACGGAATAAATCGGATCCTCGCAGTTGCACACACCACCTTTCAAGAGACTATTCGCAACAAAATCATGCTTCACATGTTGGGATTCGCGGTCGCTATGCTAATACTTGCCTGGGTTGTCAGCATTTGGTCGCTCGGCGAGCAGGGCAAGATAATCACCGATCTGGGTTTGACTATAACAGTCTTGATTGGGGTGATAATAGCTCTGTTTGCTGGGATTGTATTGGTTTGGAACGAAGTTGAGCATCATACTATTTTGACCACCCTTGCCAAGCCAATTGCTCGGTGGGAGTTTGTGGTGGGAAAATATTTGGGATTCTCTACTGCTGTTATTGCTGTATATTATGGCATGAGCCTGTTTTTGATTGTTTTCCTCACATTTTTCAATATTATGCCTACTTGGGAGTTGGTATGGGCGATATACCTGAGTTCATGGGAAATATTGATAATTGCGGCGGTGGCGATAATGTTTTCGGCGTTCGCCTCGCCAAGTTACAGCGCGATGTTTTCAATCTCTCTTTTTATCATCGGTAGGTTTAGCTGGGACATTAGAGTATTTATAGAGAACAACCCGAAGACCATTATGCGACCTGTGTTGGAGATAGTGTATACGATCATTCCTCACCTTTCATATTTCAATAAACGCTATGTTGCGACACATGCTATTGAGATAAATTGGGAACAAATATTTTTCCCTACTTTATATGGTATTGTCTATTGTGGGCTTGTGCTAATAATAGCAGTTATGGCTTTTAAAAACCGTGATTTGGCATAATGAAAGCGACACTGCTCAAAGCATTTTTCATCGTAATCTGTTTAATTCTGATTGTGGTATTACAAAATCGGATTGAGGCTGTTGAGGATGATAATGACACGACCAATTTGCTCTATGTTCCAGATATTAGAGTACTGCATGGACTGATGCTTGGGGATGACGCTGTGGCGGCTGATCTGCTTTGGCTACTCAGTATATTTTATATGGCATCCTTTCACAACCACCATGCCCATGGAACTGAAAAAAATCATATTGAGCATGACAAGGACGTAGGAGAGAAAAAATACGATTCTGCTCAAAGCTTTCATAATATTGATTTTGGCGAGAATATTGCCGTTAAAAAATTACTATTTTCTAATGAGCATCGTAATGATGCGATACATTTGACTAAGTTACTTAATATGGTGACGGATTTGGACTCAACATTTGTAACTCCATATTATGAAGGTGCAATTAACCTTGGGCTGGAATTTGGCAGGATTGACGAAGCTATAGAATTGTTGAATAAGGGGATAAGAGCTGTTCCAGAGCAGTGGGAAATGTATTATTATAGTGGATTTATCAAATTGTTTTACTTAAATGACAAGAGCGGTGCAGCCGATGATATGATTAAGGCAGCAATTCGACCTAACGCACCACCCAACGTGGTTCAACAAGCCGCGGCTTTCAAAGTGTGGGCTGGGACACCGAGATATGGTGATAGAATTCCTTAAAACGCTTTACGAAACAACAGCAAACGGTGATATGAGAGAAAAGATAGAAAACATGCTGGCTGTTTATAAAGATGGAAAACCCAAAGCACCAATAAAAAAAAGGGATATTGGTGATTCGCTCGATTCGTTGCTCGATAAACTAAAAAATATTCAATATTTTGCGCTATTTTTAAAACATTGGTTGCAAGTTAGTCGGTATAAACTATATATTTATACCATTGGTTTTTAGCTACAAAGGTATCATTAGAAACTATGGTACACGAATAAATATTTTGAATCAGTACACTAAATTATTAATATTGAGATCATGAACTTTCTTACAGTACTGACTGATTTGTTGCTTGTCGCAGGCCTTATACTATTTATAGTAGGGACGCTGATATTCTTCATTCCCAGTCTTTTGATTAAATGGAATGCCATTGGAAACACTTGGCTAAGTGGGGGGAAATTTGGCAATAAACATAATGGAGCAAAACGGTTGTTCTCAGTTGACTATGCCATATTTGCTAATCACCGCATTACGGGTGGAGTGATGTGGGGGCTATCCTCACTGTTTTTATTTATCTACATCATCTACACCTAAAATAAAGGGAATTTAGCGGATTGTTTGCTGATGAGCGATTCACATATCTGATATTAAATGCAATTTCAAGCAGGATTAGATATTTCGCTCCACAGTCTATTCCAATTTATTTACTTGTCCATATGACTGGACAATTGCAAACCACATATTCTCCTCAGTCATGAATTCACAACCAAATCAATTCAAAGCATCTGTTCGAGAGATCGCCTCAACTCATGAGCCCGTAAGACACGAAAGCCGAGGGAATATTCCGTTTCGAGATCATTTTGGCGTTGAAGCGCATATTGAACTCGTAGAGAATAGCAAAGATTGCAGGTCTGAGGTCGCCCTTTCAGGTGAGTATATTTCGAAATCTGGTACACAATTAAAACTTCGTGGTAGAATCGACATTCTTTGTGAGACGGATTCCCATAGCATCATAACAGAGTTCAAAACGGTGGTGCTCCCTTCCGGTAGTCTTGATGAATTGACACTTGCAAGCATGGCAGATTTCCGACTACAGGCATCTCTTTATGCATATTTATTGGATATGACGTATTCAATTGATGATCTAACAGTACCTGTAAAGGTACAGTGTGAGGTTAAGGTATTAAATCTTTGCGATGGCGAATTTAAGACTTGGAAGTTTGACTGGGATCGTACGGAAATTGAAAATCGCTTAGAAGATTATATCGCTTTTCTCGAGGATAGGGCAGCTATCGCGGTGGCTGACAAGGCAAGGCGAGCAAAACTTGCTTCCCAATTACGTTGGCCAGAAATATCATTTCACTCCGGACAGAGCGAGATGATTCAAGATATTAAAGATGTGTTACAGCAGGGTGCGAACCTGCTATGGCAGGCTCCAACAGGGTATGGTAAGACGGCTACGATGTTATATGCTGCTCTGAAACATTCTCTTTCAGCGGGCGGTACACTCTATTACGCCACCGCCAAAGGTACCGGCAAAGATCCGGTATGGAAATTTGTGAATAAAATTCTTCCAAACTGTGACGATCTAAGAGTCCTTTTTATAGCATCGCGAGACGATCTATGTACCCCATCGCTTGAAGGTTGTTCAGCAGAACATTGTGAGCGAAGGCAAGCTCCGATCCATCGCCCTACAGACAAAGATATTCCCGCAGAGCTTTTAGATTGCAACCTAATCAACGAAGAGATATTGTGCGATGTTGCTGAATCACACACACTTTGTCCGACTGAGCTTCAGCAATGGATGATTGAAAGAGCTGACTTAATTGTAGGGGATTACAATTTTGTCTATGATCCATCTGCTCGCCTATCTGTGTTTCGCCAACCTGAATATGAACACTGGACTCTGTTGGTAGATGAAGCGCACAACCTCGTGCAACGTGGGCAAGATATATTTAGCTTAAAGATCGATGTAAAAGAAATTAATACTTGTTTACAACTGTTGATCGAAGATCGCTGGCAATTTTCGGAAAATGAGACGTACGAGGAGATGATTAGACTGACAGAATCTCTCGTTGAGACGATTCAAATGCTGCTGCGAGATGTAGAAGGAGACGTGATGGCTCCTATTCCGCCTGCGGAAGGTATTTGGTCAGAGCTTTCTCTTGAGTTTGGAATTGGGTTGGGCAGATTAATGATAGGAGCAATTGATAAACTTGACCCTGACCTAAAGGTATTGCTATTTGAAATAAATAATAATGTGAAATTTATGAACGAGCTGCTAAAATATGACCGGAGTAGCCATGTATTTTACGGCATTCATGACAGCACAGAAATAGGGATAATGTGTCTCGATCCTGCGGATCATTTCAGACACGTAAACGCAGGATTTGGATCGGTAGCTGTCTTTTCTGGATCAATTCAACCATTTCAATATTACCGTTCAGCTTTAGGTATTGACGATAGATCGTTAAAGGAACTTTGCTCAAGCTCTATATTTCCAGTAGAGAATAGTAAGGTGGTGCTGGCAAAAGACATAGATACACGGCTCACATCCAGGCAAAAATGTGCCCCAGAAATTGGCAGAACATTAGCAGAATTTTGTTCTCTAAAAATAGGCGGGTATTTGGCGATTTTTCCATCGTTTAAGTTTATTGACCTGATAATACCATATATTTACCGCAAAGATGTAAAATTATTGGTGCAGCAAAGAGGTATGGGAGCGGCTGAAATCAAACAAATTATGGAGTCGCTAAAATCGAGCAATGAGACGAGTCTGGCATTAATAGTGGCAGGGGGAAGGCTTGCCGAGGCAATTGACTTTACAGGGGATTCTTGTGTGGGTGTCGCCGTTGTGGGACCTTGTCTTCCGCCGCCAAGCCCATTCCGTCAGGCGTTGCGATATTATTGGCAGAGCATGGGGGAGGACGGCAAGAAAATCGCCTATATTATGCCTGCAATGCAAAAGGTCATCCAAGCTGCAGGTAGGATGCTGCGACACAAGGACGAGCGAGGTGTAATTTTATTAATGGATGACCGTTATATTAGCGAGCGATATGTTGATTTACTTCCAGAAGAGTGGCTTAATGCATTGAAATATGGTGGTAATGATTGGCACATGATTGTCAGCAATTTCTGGAGTGATGTCGTCGTTCAAAATGAGGAAAAATCGATTGCAGATTGATTATCCATTGGAATCCATCGAGCATATCATTGCTGGTGAATTGAGAATTCCAGTGCTGTTTCTACATGGGTGGGGCGGGAACTGCACAACCATGAACTCACTCATACAACCGATAAGTGCGCATAGAAAAACTGTTTCTATCTCAATGCCAGGGTTTGGCAATTCGCCTGAGCCGTCGGATGAGTGGGGGACGTGGGATTATGTAGAAGCTGTCCACCAATGGATGGATCTGAACGGTTTAGAAATCGTTGACATTATCAGCCATAGTTTTGGCGGAAGAGTTGCGATTGGACTTGCTCACCGATATCCAAAGAACGTAAACACAATGGTCTTGATCGATAGTGCTGGATTGGTACTGCCTCGAAGTCCAAAGGTTTGGGCTAAATTATTTTTGTCTCGCTCAATTAATCGGCTCGGTAATTTGATAGGTGGAGAGCTTAAGGAAAAACTACATGCACGAAAAAGCAAACTTGGATCCGCTGATTGGAAAGCGGCTTCACCCGTAATGCGACGGATACTTGGTCGAGTTATCCGAGAAGACTTATCTTTGGAATTGCGTGAAATCAAAACGAGAACACTTCTATTGTGGGGCTCAACAGACAGTGCCGTTCCCGTAAAGCTTGGCAAGCGTATGAATCAATTGATACAGGACTCTAAAATCACAATCCTGCCCAATGCTGGTCATTATCCCTTCCTTGATGAGCCGGGGAAATCACTGACCGTAGTATGGGACTGGTTGGAGCTTCCGGCGGTCTGGTAGCTCTGAGTTTAAAACCCAAAGTATTTAGACTATTTTTTACATATCTTGATCTATTATTAATTTTATTGTTGATAATTAACACCTGAAACTATAATTTTCTGCTATTGATAGACATGTCTATCAAATGGGATTGAATTAAACAAATTAGTTATTACAAAGCATGTTAATTTTGAAAAGATCGTTTACCTCAACGGCAATAGTTGTGAATTTATTACTACTATCAACCGTGATTACCACAATTGCTGAAACAGGCAAAGAATTCAATTACAGCTCCAGTTACTCGTCAGATGTTACCCCAAAAATTTGCAAAGCTAAGCTCTTTGGATTTACTGGTACATACCTCAATCAAGCCATTAATTCAAGTAATTTTGGGAGATACTATCCTAATGGTAAGGATCAGTCACAAGAGGGAGTTGTTTATGAAAATGATATTAAATTGGGTGGTTATCTATATACTGAGTATTTTCAAACCAAGGAGAAAGCCAAGAATTTTGATCTCCACTATTTAGCACTTTCGGTTTCGGGTTGGGCAAGTGAAGAGATTTCCTTTTTAGCAGAATTTGAGCTGGAGCACGGCGGAAAAGGCGATAACACATTTGTAGAGCAAGCATTTATAGATTATTGGTTTAAGCGAAACATTGCCCTGAAAATTGGTGCAATGCTTGTCCCTTTCAATCGTTTTGATGATTTTCATGAACCACTGGCAAACACGCTTATTACGCGCTCTCAAGTTTCACGTGAAATCGGTGTTAGTGCTTGGAAGGATGTGGGAGTAAATTTACATGGATATTTAGATCTAAATGCCGATAATAGCATAGGTATTGATCTCTATGGAATTAATGGACTGGGCGCAGGAAATAACTTGCGAGGAAGCAGGCACTATAGAGATAACAACGAAAATATCGCGTTAGGTGGTAGAATATTGCTTGTAAACTCAAGGGGATTAGAAGTTGGAGGATCTTTTTATACAGGTGCCTGGGATGACAGCAGTAATTTTGATGTCAATATGATTGGAGCACATTTTATGTTCAATACTGAAATTGCCGATTTCTATGGCGAATATTCCTCCGCTACTTCACAAAATCCTGACTCCGCAGGAGCCAAGTTTAAGGATGGTGAAATGTCTGGATATTTCATTCAGGTGTCAAAGCTGGTTCACAATAAGTATAGACCAACCATACGTTTTGGCGGGCTCGATTATCTGGATAAGAGAGTTTTCATCCCCAATGCGCCCACAGATATGATTACGATTGAATCAACAAATAAGCAATTAACTGAGTTTGCTTTTGGTTTTTCGTATTATCCTACGTCTGATGTTGTGTTTAAGATAGAGTACAGCATCTTTAGCGAAGGAGATAGAGTCAAGGAAAATAAAGACAATAATCAACTTGGCTTGCAAGCTGCGATTAAGTTTTAATCTCTATGCAAATGGGATTATGGCAAATGGTGCCGACCATATTATCGCGTACAACCACAGTGGGAGGTTCAGGCGTTCGTATCCCAGGGCAGTCAATATGGAAAGAATAGCGAAGATTGGGGCGTACAACCTGAACTCCACTTGAAACAGAAATACGCTGCGGAATATAAAAGCTGCTGTCATCAGCGTGACGGCAGCAACAAACATGTAGGATAGATTTTTCTTAAATACAGAAACAGTCGTGCCTACTATGAGAAAAATACCCCAGATTAATAACCAGATAGCAGATATTATCTTTTCTAATGCTGAACCCCAGAGATCAGCTATTGGCATGGATGCTGTGCGTAAGAATATTTTGGTTGCCATCAGCGGATGATGAATTGCCCCTCCACTAACCCCAATTGCGGCTTCAGGAAGATATTGAGCCTGCATGGGAACGCCACCACCAGGATATGGGTGACCATAGTTTGCAACACTCCATATTATCATTGGCATAACTATTAAGGCGAATATAGCGAAGATTTTAAATGAAGTTACAAACCAGTTTTTCAATGTTGTTTTTGGGGGAACGCAAAATACTATCAATGGAACGAGCACGATAGCTGATAATTTCACCCACATGGTAGCGGCGAGAAATGCACCGGTTATTACGATTCGCAAACCGCTGATTCGGGGTTGACGGCAAAGCGGCAGGCTGTATAGAGTCATAGAACTAAGGCAAATCAATAGCGCATCGTTGCTCACGAGCGATGTAAACATAACCGCATTAGGTGCGAACATCATGGCTGCCAATGTAAAGCGAGCGATTCGGCGGCGGTTCGTCCAGATGTATGCCATGCGATAGGCGAACACTCCGGCGATAATGCCGTATAATACAGACATGAGCCTGACCGTATACAGTCCCCAACCTGGTCGAAAGAACTCGCCTATTTTGTATGCAGGCACCACAGATTTATAGTATAGCGGTGGCTGTACAAACTCACCCCGGGGATGATCGATGGCAATATCACCTGTTGGTTGATAAACAGGCCAGCCGTTACCATTGGCAAGGTGTTGGATGTAGTTCAGGTGCAATGGCTCGTCGTTATACCCAGGCAAAAATCCTGCTTCTGGGTACAGGGGAGTGGTAAATACAAAGAACAGACGCAGTGCTATCCCAAGTATTATTAGGCTGAGAAACATATTTCTTTCGCGATTGCTTTTCACAGTCTATGTGGGTACCTGATTAACGGTGTAAGGACTCTCAGAGATTTTTTTGATATGTCAAACGTAAGTAATGTCGTGCTCGAAAGTTTTCCTTAAATCGCAGCAGTCCCCAAGTAGGCTCGCTCCAAATAGAGGATATTCCAAAATCAAGATAGCGAAATCCCTGTTCGCGCGCCCAAAGCATTGATTTGTAAGTCAAATAGGGGACGGGGCGAAGGTGTTGATATTCATCGAGATGAGCCATGTAAAACTCGAGTAGTGTGAAGCGGTTGCAGGCAAAATTCCAAATGGTTGAGATTATCTTGCCCTCGTGCTCAATAACTGCGAGCATCAGTCTATCCGGAATCAGCTGGTGCAGTCTTTCAATCTCACCACGGCTGTGGGCAGGAACTACACCGAGCCCCGCTCGGTTTTCCACCAAAATTTCCCAGAAGCGGTCAAGCTCTTTTTGATTAGGATTTTGAATCATTCTGAATTTTATGCCTTCGCGCTCGGCTTTACGAAACGCAGTACGGGTTTTGTTTACAAAAGTGCTAAGTAATTCCTTTTCATCAAAGTCTAATCTCGCAGCTTGTGAAAGCTCTGATCTAATGACCTTAAAACCGCTCCCGACAAGTGCAAAGTCAAGCGATTGGTCATGGAAATTATTATAAATAATCGGAGGTACCGTCATTTTTATCTGGTTGAAACCTTGTTGTTTGGCATAACTCTCGAGCGATTCAAGCATAGATAAGATGTGAATATATTTTAACTGTGGCGACCACACCGGACCGCCATAGGAGGCTCCTGGATGTGAGACCCAACATTTGCCAAGCTTTTTATCCTCTACAACTGCCGCTGGAAACAGCCCCACGATATTGCCTTTACGCCGGAACACTACGTGATGCGAATTAAACCGCTCTGGTGGGTGATAAGACAGAAAATTCAGCGAATTAAAAACAGTCCCATTCATCGCTGATTCCCAGAATGATTCCCACTCTACAGGATCGAAATGAGGGTCAACTGTTATTGGATGCTTTATTTGCGATAACTCAATTCGATTAGTCAAGCGTCTGACATCCTCAGCATCACCTTTATAGTGTCTGGTTCTTGAAATTTCTTTAGTGCTTCCTGCCAATCGTCAAGGCTGTATGTGCCATCAATAAGATTTTCGACTTCCAAGCCAGATTCGAGCATGTGAAGGGCAGGTGCAAACGACCCACAGCGTGAGCCAATGATGTTAAGCTCGTTGATGACAATGGGTGCGGGATTGAAATCCAAGTTCTTAGCATAAGTGCTTTTTAGAATGATCGTACCGCGTGGCTCAACTGCATCTATCGCAGTATTCCAGCCGCGTGTTGACCCCGAGGCTTCGATTACGAATGGGTAGCGAACGTTGGGAGGTTGTTTGTTAAGATAACCTTTGTGGAGGAATTCTTTCATACGCTTTACTTTGAGAACGTGCTTGCCGACCACTTCTACACGGCAGGATGTTCGTTTCAGCACTCTTGCAATCAATTGAGCCAATCTGCCATCCCCAATGAGGAGCACAGTTGACTCGGGGGGAATATGCACTTGGCTCAAAATTTCAATCGCTGCTGCCAGTGGTTCGGTAAACACCGCTGCTTCGTCGGATACGGAATCTGGTACTACTTTCAGGTTCCAAGCGGGGAGTAAAAGGTATTCGGCAAAGGCACCATCGCGACCGGAAATACCGAGCACATCACGCTCAGCACAATGTCTGGAAAGGTTTTTCCGACAGAGTTCGCAATATCCGCAGCCAGAATTTATTTCGCCCACCACTCGTTTGCCGATCAACTCTGGAGAGGTTTCGCACTCTTCGACTATTCCCACGAATTCATGCCCGAGAGTTCCCTCAAAGTCCATGTAGCCTTTGATTATTTCGCGATCTGTGGCACATATTCCCGCCATGAGAACTTTTACCAACGCTTCATTTTCAGTTGGTTGTGGTTTTTTAACTTCTCTTAAAGAGAGGTTTTTATTTTTTATCCGAAGTGCTTTCATTAAATTGCGCTGATTTACTGTACTTTGATTCAATTAATTTATAGTTCTTTACCGACTAAATAAGATAGCTTCTCAAGCTTAGCACTGCAAGACAGTAGATATTCAAATGTGATGTCTGCTATTGAAGGGAGTGATTTTATAAACTTAGTACTTTTTTATACATCTTGTAACCTTTACGCGAGATATGTGATAGTCAGGAAAGTTGAGTAATGTAGATTTCGCATGAAATCCTCATTCACGTGAAGCATTGTGTCCGAGAATATCGTCTTTGCGAGGAAAACAGTGACAAAGCAATCTCTATTCTTTATATTAACAATGAGATTGCTTCGCTTCGCTCGCAAAGACGAGACACTTTCCCTTTTTCTCGGATACAATGGAAAATGGAAATCCAGATATCCAAATATCTCGAAAGTACTATCACTACACAGTCCGTATAGTAAGTGTGAAATTGATTCAAGTTCGCATCAAAAAAAACGGTATAATCTAACGAGTCGTAGAATAAATCGCCTGTTGCATGTCAACATTTACTAATTTATCACGCTGTATCCCCGGTGTGAAACGCATCGCCTGCATCACCTTTACCGCAGCAGCTCCAAATCCAAGATCTGCGGGTCGTTCCTGAAAAATTTCAACATTTTGGGGAATACCATTTATATCCACAATAAACGTGACAATCGCTTTTCCTGAAACGTCGGCATCACCCGCTACTTTGGGATAAAGATTATTAGTGATAATGTAGTCAATAATAGCTTTTGTACCGCCAATGAGTTCTGGTGGCACTTCAACTGCGTAAAAGTCAATTGATCTCAAGTTTGCGGGAGGTGGTGGAGGATTAGGAATAATAAAACCCTTAAAGCTCGGAAATTCCATCAAAACATTAAGCTCTAACTCGGCTTCTGGGTCTTCAACTGGAATCGTTGGCTTAACCGGTACCACCACTTTTTTGATGTGTTTTATAAGTGGAATATCTTCCATTTGAATTGCTGGAACATCAATGGGCATAAATCCTGCCTCAACTTGGAACTTCTTGGAAATCATAAAGGTTACGATGAGTAGCGTAAGTGTCAGAGCGGTTGAAACTTCAAGAACATGCTCATATTGAAGTTTCAGGTCAAAATTAGGATGCGTGTGCATAAGCGTCTCCTTCTACAAAGTTGGTGAAATATCACCAACATATCGCGCAAATTTTAAGCCGGTTTGGTAATAATGTTTGTATCAGGGATAATTATAATTTGTAAAAGTAGCCTTAAGAGGTGAAATATCAGAGAGAAAGCATCATTCTTGAGTGAAAGAAATATTTTGTATTATCGTGACAATTACTAATCTTCCACCGTGCATTCCTATCGTATAGCGCATGGATTGCATTACTATGGTAAATGTTACATATAATTCTGACCTGCTCTTATATTATAATAATGTATCCAACAAATCACCGAGCCGAAAAAGTAATCTTCTGCTGCATGGGAACATTCACTGGCTTATCCCGCTGCATTCCCGGTGAAAAACGCATTGCTTTCATCACCGTAACCGCTGCTTCACCAAAGCCCATATCCGGTGGTTTCACCTGCTTAATTTTAACGTCCTGTGGGATGCCGTTCTTGTCAACAATAAATGTTACCAAAGCAACGCCTTTTATCCCTGTCAATTGAGCAGTTTCAGGGAAAAGGTTATGTTTAACGATATAGCTGGAAATGGCTTGAACACCACCCGTAAGCTGTGGCTTTAGCTCAACCTTAAAGAACGGAACTGTTTCATCTTCTGCAGGTGGTGGTGGGGGAGCGTCAATATCTAACTCGAAGTCTTCGGGGATATCAATTTCGACATCCTCCTCAGGGTCAATATCCGGATCTTCAACCGGAATAACAGGCTTCTTTGGTACTTCAAGCTTTTTAACAGTGCGCGTGATCGGGATATCCTCTACCTGAATAGCCGGTGCGTCGAGGGCACTTAGGTTGATGTCAACCTCAAACTTCTTATATATCATCAACATTATGATAATAAGTGTAAGTGTAATTGCCATAGAAACTTCAACCACACTCTTGTATTGTAACCTCAGATCGTGTTTCGGATCTTTATACATTAACTATCAATCCTCTTAAGGTCGTTGCTCTCATCTACCCGCCTGCTCCCTTAAACCTGGTCGCATAGCTGACCCTGACCGTAAAGGCATCGCGCAATTGTTCCTGAATGTCTGTAACGAGCCCCATTGGTGCCCGCTTATCAATCTTCATGGAAACAATCAATTGATTGTCATCATCAAGCTTTTGACGCATAATGCGAGCTATTGTGCCCATGGCGGCTACCGGAATCAATTTGTCATCAATAGATATATTGTTTTGATCGTCAGCCCAAATGTAGGCAAGATGCCGCTTAGACTCAATTTTCTTTGTCTGATATGCTGCTGGTGTAACGATTGGGAGACCCTGAGATTTTTTGAGAACTGTTGTTACCATAAAGAAGAACAGCAGTAAAAAAATAATATCCGGTAAAGATGAAGTCGGGATTTGTTGTTCGGCTTTTTGCTTTTTCTTAAACATTGGTTACGCCTGAAAATTTATTCAATGCTGTTATCATAACAAAAATCACTATTCACGGTCCGGTTCGGCAATGGAGATTTTTGTGGCACCAGCTTCTTTCACAATATCAAGAACGGTAATATACGCTTCGTACTCTGTTTCACGGTCTGTTTTTATAGAAACGATCAATTTTGGTCTTCCATTGGAATCAAGTCCACGCTCTTTCAGCTTGGCTTCCAGCAATTCCATAAGCACAGAATTGGTGACCAATTTCCCTTCAAACAGGACATCCCCGGTCGCATTGAGTAATATCTTTGCGATATTTTTGGGATTGATCTTGGCCTCGCCACCACGTTCGGGCAGGATCATGGGAATTCCCTTGTCCATGTCCATTGTGGTGGTCACCAGGAAAAAAATCAACAGTAAAAAAGCTATATCAGCCATTGAGCTGGTTTGAACTTCTACCGAGCGTTTCTCTTTCTTTTTAAGAAGCACCTGTAAATGTCCTACTTAGTCAGTGATTTTTCGATCATAACGTCAACAAACTCTTGTGTTGATTCTTCCATTTCAGCGACAATCTTGTCAATTCGTGCGACGAAAAAATTGTGAAAAAATTGAATAATAATTGCTACAATCAAACCAAACATGGTGGTCAAAAGCGCTTCCGAAATACCACCAGCAACAAGTGATGGTGAGATGTCATTTGCCTTGGCAATGGAGTCAAACGCTCCAACCATACCGCTGACTGTGCCGAGGAAACCCATCATAGGGGCGAGTGAAATTACAGTTGCGAGCCAGACAAGATTGCGTTCGAGGAACGCCATTTCGATTGTGCCTGTACCCATAATAGCTCTCTCAACTGCTTCGATTCCTCTGTGAGACCTTATCAGTCCGGCTTGAACCACGTTTGCTATTGGACCGCGAGTATGCTCGCAAATTCCAATGGCTTTTTTTATACCATCTTCAGATTTCAATGCATCATTGATTTCTTGGTTAAAATTTTTCGTGTTTATTGATGCGCGCATCAAAGTCCAAAACCGTTCAAACGTAAATATGAGACCTAAAATCAGGGCTATGAGGATGGGATACATAAATGCACCACCCTTTAGGAAATAATCTACCATTCCCGTTACTTCTCCATAGTAGTGTGGATAAATTTGTGCCGTTTCAAAGCTGCGAATTCCAAAATTCTGTTTAAGATAATAAAATTGAGTACTACTGTCAACCTCGAAATTAGCTTATTCCCACACGGAGGCTACTTCTCTGGCTCGATCAAATAATTCCAATGCTTTTTTAACTACATTGTCACCCGATGTACGAATGATATAATATTTTTCTCTTTCATTCCAAACCAATGTAGCAATCTCAGCTTTTATCTGACGATTTAGAAAAGCAAAGTCCTTTTCTATTATTTCGGTTGTAAGATCAATTTCTTTGTCTTTGGACATTTCAATCAGTCCGTTCAAATCATCTTGAGTAAAATTAAAATTGTGCAGGAAGTCATCAAAATCTATATGGTCATTCAATCCTTTTTCGTTCACATAGTTTTGTGCGAAGGCGAACAATATTCGTTCGGCAATCATACGCGCTGTACCAACCGTGTAGGTTCCAGCCTCCACCTCCACGTCTGGTGATATTCCTGAAGATGAAAACACGTCACGTCCACCTTTGGTCTTGAACACCTCACGCTCCTCACCCTCTTCGAGATCGTCTGGGTCGCGGTAGGCTACTGCATAATACTCGCCCCTACCTTTATCATAAGGTCGTTGTACGAGCCGACCTGATGGAGTGTACCAATGTGCGGTAGATAGCCGAATGACGGACCCGTCACGTAGCTGATAAGGAAATTGAACAAGACCTTTTCCAAAGCTTTTAGTGCCAACAATTAATCCTCGGTCGAGATCCTGGATTGCACCAGCGACTATTTCCGAAGCAGAGGCACTGCCGTTATTGATAAGGGTTATCATGCTGAAGCCCATGTGCGTTACCGAGTCGGATGAGGTGTAATATTTATCTCTGGCGGGGTCCCGACCTCTTCGCGAAACTATGGTTTGGTCACCGGGGATAAACCGGTCAGTGATAGAAACTGCTTGCGAGAGCCTTCCACCACTATTACCACGAAGATCAAATAACAATCTGGTCATCCCCATGGCTTCAAGCTTATCGAGTGCGGCATCCAGCTCAGTAGTAGAGGTTGCCATAAATTGGCTCAGTCCTATATAGCCTGTGGAATCATCGATCATAAAGCTTGCCCAGACGGAGTAGATCGGAATTTTAGCTCGCACGATGGCAAAATCGAGAGCAGCCGAAGCACCCTCGCGAGCGATTTTTACATTGACCTTGGTACCTTTGGGACCGCGTAGCTTTTTGAACACTTCTTCGTTAGTAATTCCAAGTGCGCTTACGCCTTCGATCTCAATAATTTTATCCCCTGACCGGATACCAAGTCGCTCTGCTGGAGTGCCAATTATTGGTGATATTACTGTAATTAGTTCATTTTGAATGACAAATGAAATTCCGATCCCTTCAAATTCACCCACATCTCGTTCAGCAATTTTCTGTTGCTGTTTTATGGGTATAAATGCAGAATGGGGGTCGAGGCGCTTGAGCATTCCTTCGATGGCACCTTCACCGAGCTTATTAAGGTCAGGTTCATCGACGTAATCCGATTCGATCAGTCTCATGATAGCTGTTATTCTTCTTGCCTGCCCCACGAGGTTTCCTTCAGCAGTAACAAAATGACCGATTGCCCATGCGCCGATAAACAGGATAATCAGCGTGATGAAGGTCTTTGTTGCATGGCTTGAGTGTTTTGATTCTATTTTATTTTCTTGCAATTGGTTCTCTGTTTTGACTTTTAGATTATTTGAACAGCAATTTAAGAAGATCTGTTCGAGTCACTTCTAAATGATCTGCTATATCATGTAATATATTTGCGAGTGTACCTATTCGCAATGGATTGTGTAACGGAACTGTAATATTATGTAAACCATTTTTATTAGTTGTTTATCTAACGTGGCTACCAGTATTGCCGAGTTTCATAACAATCCACTTGCTTCAATGCAGAAATCAGGTTTTTGCCTGAAATATCCCGTGGAAGCCTCATACCGTTATTACTTTGTCTCGCACAAAATGTAATCGGATGAGATCTGGCATTTTATCATCATCAAAATGACAGTGCACAGCATCCAAGACCAGTTTTAGATAGTGGCTTGCAGTTGGGTCACAATGTAAAAATAGTGATCCAGTTGGTTTCAGAATTCTGTGAAGCTCGACAATTCTCACAGACATCTGAACTAAATATGCGAACATTGGCGAATGTCCGAGAAATCCTTCGAGCATATTTAGCATGGATACCAACGGCTGCGGGCTGTGTTCAATGACGCTGTTCAGTTCGTAAAGTGCATATGATGCTGATTCATCCCAATTCCAAGTATCCTCAAAGGCTTGAACTTGGGCAGTTGATGGGGTACCCTCAATTTCTTTGTAAAGAATATTAAAATTTTGATTTGAGTTAAATGGGGGATCTAAATAGATCAAATTAATTGATTCTGATGGGAAATATTCGCTATTTCGCAAGAACCGAAGGTTATCGCCAAAAAAGAGACTATTGGGTGATTTTACCATTTAGATTAATTGCTTCCCAAAAGCTTTAACAAAGTAATGTGGTTTCTATTTAATTTATAAACGAATATTGTCCTTTGACTTCCAACCTGATTAATTTAATCAACAAAGCGACCCAATGCAATCAATCAAAACCTATGACCTCCCAACACGTGCCCCAGGAAGCTGCTGAATTACTCCTTTCAGTTGTAAAGATGTCAAAAGTCGATTTATACCCAGCGCATTCAGCTTGGTCTCACGAATTAGTTCGTCGATCTGGCGAGGACCAGTTTCAAGCAACTGATAGATTTTGTCCTCTTCTTCGCTCATCTCAGGCAGTACCAGTGAGGCGGAAATATTGGTTATTGGAGCAAGCTGTGATTTCAAATGCTCTACAACCTCATCAGCACTTTCTATCAGTGGAACACCCTGCCGGATTAAGTTGTTTGTGCCAGCAGTCCAGCGCATTCCCGCTTGTCCCGGCACTGCAAAGACCTCGCGACCCTGTTCCGTAGCAATATCGGCAGTGATTAATGCACCACTTTTTCGTCCAGCCTCTACGATAATCACACCAAGGCTTAATCCGCTGATAATACGGTTTCGCTGTGGAAAATGATGCGTTTCGGGTGTTATGTCAGGTGCATACTCGCTGATAATTGCACCCTGCTCCACGATTTGTTCATATATTTTTCGGTTTGATGGTGGATAAATTACATTTGCACCGCAACCAAGAACAGCAATCGTCCTGCCACCTGCTCTAAGAGCACCAACATGCGAAGCAGTATCAATTCCCAATGCCATTCCGCTCACAATAGTTATTCCGGCTGTAGCAAGCTGAGATGCAATCCTTAAGGCTATGTTCTTGCCGTGACTGCTGGCTGCCCTCGTTCCTACCATTGAAATAGCATAATCATAAAGGGGAGAGGCTTGACCGCGAATATATAATAATGCTGGGGGATTTGGGATTGAGTGTAGCCGTTTGGGATAGTTGTCATCCCAATATGTGACAATTCTAATATCATTACTTTGAGCTTTTTGAATAATCTTTTCAAATTTATGCCGATTCTTACCGGCTTCTACGATACCCTTGCCAACCTCAAGCGGAAGGTTTATTAATTTTGAGAGTTCGCGAGCAGGAGCAGAAAATATTTCATCAGTAGATCCAAAGGCGTTAATTAACTCCATTGCTCTGGTGTTACCAATTTGCGAGACTGAGATCAGTGCAATCAGGTCAATTACTGAAACATGGGGTGCAGAATTATCGGTCAATTTGTCAATTTTATTTACTAAATTTATTTTTATCTATGTCTAACTAATATCATAATGATTAATTAGATAAAATTTTGTGACTACAGTTTCACTGAGAAATTTAATACTCCTCTTACATTCCTTCAATTAAACCAAGGTGCTTTGCAATCAAGTCGATAAGCTCCAGTATTCCATCTCCAGATACAGATGATATAGTTAAATTGAATTCCAGCTTTGAACCATTATCTTCATCAGCGACCACATCTGAATTATCTAAATCAGACTTAGATTTGATTATCAAGCGTGGCAACTTGGAAAGCTGATTGTTGAATGAATCTAACTCTGCCCACAGGGTTTGATAGGACTCATAGTAATTTTTGTCAGCGGTATCGACCAGAAATACGAGTAGCTTTGTGCGTTCAACATGTCTGAGAAATTGATGCCCTAATCCTTTTCCATCTGCAGCTCCAGCAATCAACCCCGGCAAATCCGCTACCGTGAAGCGTTGATAAATGCCATAGTTGACAACTCCGAGTGCAGGAGTTAAGGTGCTGAAGGGAAATGAGCCAATTATTGGTTTTGCACGAGAGAGTGCGGATAAGAGTGTAGATTTTCCCGCATTCGGAAGACCTACTAAGCCCACATCAGCGAGGAGTTTCATTTCCAGACGCAAGCGAAATTCTTCACCCTTTCTACCGGGCTCGCAGCGACGAGGTGCGCGATTGACTGGGGAGGCAAAGTTCATATTTCCTCGCCCCCCATTGCCACCTTGAGCTACAATGACAGTTTCGTTTTCAGCAATAAGGTCTGCAATAATTTCGTCTGTGTCAGCATTAATAATAATGGTTCCCAGTGGTACCTTCACATATACATTTTTACCAGCCCTACCTGAACGTTTGCTCTGTTGTCCATTTGCACCATTTTTGGCTTTTATGGTATGACGTTGTACTTTTGCTAAGGTTCCTGTCTGTTGAGATGCCTTAAAAATAACACTTCCACCCTTACCACCATTTCCACCATCGGGTCCTCCCTTTGGAGCAAAAGCTGCCGTTATGAATGTAGCGACTCCATCGCCTCCATTTCCGGCCTTGACCCGCACGACTGTTTCGTCAATAAATCTCATATCATAAAAAAGAAAAGCCGTGACCTTTTATTACAAAGCCACGGCTTTTCTAAATACTATTCTATTTTGTTACTTGATTAATAGCAGCTTTTGATTGGCTGTAAAATCATCTGCTTCAAGGCGAAGTAGATACATTCCAGCAGCATAGCTTGCCGCGTCAATTGAAACCTTATATTGCCCAGCCTGAACTGAACCACTGATAAGATTTTGAACTAACCTACCTTCAAGGTCATATACATTCATGCTTACATTTGATGTGCTGGCAAGTTTAAATCCAATTGTAGTTTTAGAGTTAAATGGATTTGGATATGCCGCATCAAGCGAGAATGTTAATGGTGTTGGTGCATTGTCATCTCTGACAACCATTGCGCCAACATCTCTGTCTGTGCGTGGTGCAAGAGCATAACGTTCGTTTTCAACAAATACTCCAGTGATACCATCAATGATTGTTCTGTTAACGATATCTTCGAACAGATCCTCTGCCACTCCTTCTTCTAAGCCGTAAGTGGTGATCCAGCCTTCGCTGAGATCATTACGATTCATATCATTGATAGGAATGTAAAAATCAGGGGCATCGTCTAGTGGGCTCACTCTAATTCTGCCCAATTCCACTAAGCATCCCTCAAGGGCTTCAGCATTGGTGCTGAAACGCATATCGGATACTTCAATTTGAATAGGTGCCCATGGCTCTACCATGCCTGTTGACTCATAGCTTGAAACATCAATATAAGTCATATAATTCCATTTATCAGAGTCATCGATGTCGCGCTCCATTACGGTACCAGTAACTGTAATGGCTTGACCAACTTCAAGAGCATCGTCAATACCACGGATTATAACACCAGACCACTCTTCTTGAGCATCTTGAATGGCATAACCACCATAAAACGTAGCGAAATCAGCATCCGTTGTAATGACACCATCGAATGTTACTTCGTAGCCATTATAAGGTGATCGATCTGTATCCGCAGCCCAAGCAAGTGGACGGAATTGAATATCTCTAACTTGCAGTTCGCCTTCAGGACGTACTACGTATGAATGCCAGTAACCAGTGGGAGTTACAGTTTCACCACCATCGGTGTCGATAGCATTGATTCTATACCAAACACCTGAGGCATCATCCATGCCGGGAATGGTTCCAAAAAACATTTCGTCACCCTCAGTATCCATTTGAACTGACTGAACTTCGCCTTCAGCACCACCAACTTTGTATTCGACAAAGACTATTTCGATGTCAACATTATCTGGAGGTGATACTTCAGCACTAATCAGTACATCTCCGCCAGGTGTTGGTGAAGCAGGATCACGAAGAATGTCGCGAATAGAAGGTGCTGGATCATAATAGTTGTGGAACATGAAACCTTCAGCGACTTCAACAAAATCATTTTCAGGTAAATCTTCCAAGTCGATTCGATGATATTTTACTGGTGATTGAGTGGGTACACCCTCAGTTTGAGGAATACCACCAGCATCTGTGTCCATTATATAAGTAATGTGCAAAGCACCATCAGCTACCTTGGCAACAGATGCCCAATTTTCACTTTGACATTCGCCCGGTTCAGGTGCTTCGTCACCATCCCAGATTGTTTCCGTAACGTTAATTGGTTGACGCCATGTTATACCACGGTCATTAGAGATAGAAACCATGGTCTCGGCATTTATGTAGCCAGTTGCTGAAGTATCTTGAATTTGAGCACCGTCAACAGGAACATTTTCTGCGTTACCGTCCTCGTCCACAACGTAGTTAAATATGTGTGGAAAATGTGTCCAAACTACATAAACTGTTCCTGGATCTTCAGGATTAAATGCTATCGATCCACGATCAACATTCAAACGCCAAGCACCTTGGCGGAAGTTTCCGTTAGCTGCTCCGTTAGTGGTTATTTGGTCATACCAACCGTCAGCTATCATGGTAAGGGTATCTTCAATAGAATTCCAGAACCAGAGGTGACCATGTGCGCCATAAACTGCGTCAACTACTTCGCCCCCATCGCCTACAATTGGTCTTTCTTGAAATCCGCTTGCAGCAAAAACTCCGTAAAGGTTGTCTTCGCCTTCCCAAGGGTCAAACTGTATATCGAGGTCGCAATATGGTCGGAAGGTGTCGCCATAAGCTTCAGCCATGCTTACATCAACTAAATCAGGATCGGGAGGAACGATTTTGGTCAGGCTTTGGATGCCATCACGCCAAGCAAATTCTTCGCCGTCTTCAGAGATAATATACACAATATCGTTATTGCGTTGATAACCGCCGGGCGAATTTGCCCAGTCACCTATATCAGTGCCAACACGATTATGATGCCAGCCAATCGCTACTTTGTCAGATTGCGAAGAGGCTGCTACCACTGCGCTGATGACGCTGGCAGTGTCAATAAAGGTTGGGCGTTCGCCCCACTCCCAATCGCCATTTCTTGCTTGTTCACCGCGCCAATATGCAACTCTTTGCCATAGCTGTGCAGGGTCGGTATTTTCTGTAGCCGTAAGATGGGCAACACCTTGACGGTCAATATCGCCATGTGGCCATGCAAGGTCAGGGTTATTAGGCATTGGGGGTGGATATGAGGCTGTAAAAGCTCCCAAACCGCGAACCCAATCCACGGACATTGAATTTCCAAGAACATTTGCGTCCTCAACGTGACCGAGTACATGATAAAATGGAGCAGCTAAATTTCCTTCTGGAATAATACTCAGCATACAATATCCTGAGCGGTCGCCTCCGTCAACGACAGCTCGTTCATCTGGAGCATATGCCATATTGCCTTCTTCATCAATAAAGTTGTAAACAACATGACGTTCGCTTCCGAGTTCCCTACCATAACCTTCCATCCAGACAAAATGGGTTCCACCATCACTGTCTCTGGCAATCATTTTGCCGATTGAGCCATTGTGCTGATAATCATACCAAGTATAGCCAATTACCTCATCTTCGCCATATGCGACTTCATCAAAGTCATCTCGCATAGGTCTGCCCAAATCTGGTACGGCATCAACTACGTCCCCCGGACGAATAGCTACAGCGGGACCCTTTACCATAATGGCTTTGTGATAAGCAGAATCCTTTTGCCGATCAATGGGTCTCGCCCAAACTTGTCCGACAATCATTAAACAAAGCAGTGAAAAAATAAATATCTTCCGAGACATTTTTACCTCCTGAACATTAGTTGAAACCCTTACCGTACAGTTTTCACTATTAATCGGTATCGGGAATATTATATAAATTAAATTTATTGCAAAATTGTGGAAACTTATTCAACGCTGCTGAGTCTAACTAAATAACAGTAGCCATAATTAGACTATGCATGACGATGCAAATTGACAAAATTGCTTCGTAAAAATAAATTGATGAATTGACTGTGTTATCAGACTTCAGGTCATTCATCATATGTTGTACGCACTTATTACATTCTGTGATAAGTATAATAAATGCTTAGCTAGTAAAACTAATATAAACATCTTAATTTGTCAACCCTTTTCAGCGTATGACAATTCCCATGTAGCATTCCCACAATTCTTTTCCGTAAATTAGTGCCAAAACGGCTCCAGCAGCAAGGTATGGTCCGAATGGAATCTTTTGCCCCATTTTTTTCGTACCCATAATTAGAACTAATCCGCCGACTATAGCACCGAGAAACACACCGAGGAAAAACATTCCTACGGTTCGTGCAGGTCCGAGGAACAGACCAATCATTCCCGCAAGTTTAATATCTCCCATTCCAAGCGATGGTTTGCGGAAAAGGAGGCTACCTATCAAACCCATAAGCATGAGTAAGCTGAGCCCCGTCAGCCCTCCGAGCAGCATCAATACTAAGTAATCTCGTTTAAATATAACGGTTAGAATAACTGCCGCTATTGCACCGGTTAAGGTGATGGCATTGGGTAAGCGATATGTTGCGAAATCAATAGCTGATAGTGCGATCAGGATAGCTGTCATAGTGAAGAAAATTAATGCATCCCAATTCCATCCAAAATTTAATACCAAACCAACTGCGGATAGTCCGGTCAAGGCTTCGATGAATGGGTATTTTAGAGAAATCGAAGTTTTACAACCAGCGCATTTTGCTCGCAATAAAATGTAGCTTAATATTGGAATGTTTTCATATGGCTTTATCAGTCGGTCGCAATTTGGGCAGTGGGAGGCGGGCTTGACAATGGAAATACCTGCTGGTACGCGATAAATTATCACATTAAGAAAACTGCCAATAATAGCTCCAAACATAAAAGCTACACTGTATTCAAATAATTCAAATGGGAAATTCATGTCGTACTTAGCCTACAAATCTATTCTAATTAAAATTATAAAACGAAAGGGTGGAAGCTATGATGTTTGTCATGCTCCCACCCTTAATTTCATGCACACCAATTATCCGTCATTTTGACTTAGATAAACTTAGAATGAGAGTAGTTATCTTTTAATTACCACTATTTCGCTTTGGCGTAATTTTAATATTTGGTTTATTTTTAGAGCTTTTTTTCATTTTCGGTGAAAGATTCAATGTGGGATTTGCGGAATTAAGCCCCTGACCCTTTTCTCCTTTACCTGCTGGGCGTGGCTCACCAATTTTTACTTCAAAGCTTTTCCCATCACGCTCAAAGGTTTGTGTGCTGCCGGGCTTTAATTTCACTTTCAGTTCGTTATCAGCTTTACGCTTGGCTATACCGCGTGCTCCGATATTCTTTCTTGAAGCACTCCATGCTTTTCTCTCTTGTACCATTGCTTCAGGAATTGCCTCAATCAGCGGCCAAACACTTTTTACTACGCTCTCGTTTATCTGAAGGTTGTAATATTTCTTTAGCTCTTTGATCCAGGCTTTTTTTATCTTTTTTTGACCAGAGAATCGCAAATCAGATTGGATTTGATCTCGAGCTTGTGAAATATCTTTCACTACTTTAGGATTCTTCTCTTGCAATCTGATTATCGAGTAAGAACCATCATTCAACACCGGACCGCCAAATTCGCCGATCTCTAAGTTGAATGCGAGTTCGGACATCTTTCCATATTTATCACGGTCAAATGGTCCAATCTCGCCACCCCTACGTTTGGCGCGTTTCCGTTGTGTATAACGACGGGCTAACTTTGTAATGTCCTCGCCCTTTTTAACTCTGCCAAACAGGTCCTCGGCAAATTGCTTATCATTTACCTGAATTTCAATGACTTTTACCGTAGCTTTATTGGTAAATTTATCGATATTAACTTTGTAGTACTCTTCAATGTCAGCCTCTGTTGGTGCGGATTTATTAAAAATCATCTCTTTTTCGATTTCCGTAAGAATGGCATTATCAATTGACCGCTTAGCATCTTCGACCGTTTCGGGGTGATTGAGTAGTCCCTCTTTTTCGGCGAGGTTTGCGAGGTACTTTGGAATAATGAGAGGATCAATCATTTCCTCAATAAAATCGCGCTCGTTGCGATATTGGGGAGGAAATGAATTATCTCCATATTGATTTATCAAGTCAAATATGGAGATGCCACCAATTTTATCTGTAATAACCTTAAGTTCTCTTTCTTCAAGTGTAAAAGTTGTGAACCTGTTCATATTACTCGGGGTGGAATCGTCATTTAGTTTGCGCAGTAAAAGCCTTACAACATCTTCATCATATTTCATGTCAAACAGTGTCATAACGCTATCGAGGTAGAACTCTGCTCTCAGCTTAAGTTCCTCGCGGTTTACCCGTGACATAGACGAGAGGACGCGATTCCTTTCCTTATTGTTACTAAGATCCAATTCTTCTTCACGGAATTCATCAACTCGAACAATATGATATCCTTTGTAAGTTTTGACAGGCCCACCAATTTGACCGATTTCCATAGTATATACCGCATCCCAGTAATCCTTGGGCATTGATCCACGTGGAATATATCCTACCGAGCCGTTAACCCATGTTTTGTCATCTTCGCTGTATGTCCGCGCAAGTTGTGCAAAATCGGCACCGGAATTTTTAGCTTCTTTCAAGATTATCATGGCACGCTCATATGCTGCGGTTGTTTCGGCGGGATCAGCTTTTCGAGAGCACTTTACAAGTATATGGGATGTATTATATTGAAGCCCGCGCGAGCGTTTATCAATAAGCTTAATAATATGGTATCCATATTTTGTTCTGATTATTGGTGAAACTTCACCCTTTTTTAAAGACCAAGCAGCGTCTTGAAATCCATCAACCATCTTTCCCCATTTGAAAAAGCCAAGATCGCCATGTAGCTTTCTATCGATGGACTTATCGTCACTATAGCGATCCACCAACCTTGTAAAAGTTTCCCCAGATTTGGCTTTATTATACACTTCATTGACCTTATCCCAATACTGCATAGTATCCTTACCCTCAACATCTTCAGGTATTTCTATAAGTATATGACGGGCACGAACCTCGTCACGGTCATGATTCCAATATTCTAATATCTCGTCATCGGTAAAAATAGCATCTCGGACTTGCATATTGTAAAGAAGATCCACGGCTTTCTGCTCAATTGCATCAGTCTTTTGCTTGGCAATATCCTCGCGCTTATCAAATCCGAGTCTTCTACCCTCTGCCAGCTTTAGATCTCTTGTTATGTATTCCATCAATACACTCATTCGCTCTTCAAACGGCTGTTTCATCGCAGTAGGCTCATTTCTGTGACGGGTGTACATACGGTTCTTAAAATTATCAACCGTAACAATAGTGTCTCCCCAAGTGGCTACAACATCATCATCGTTCACGGTTTTTGTATTACAACCGGTATTGATAAACATGATGGTTGTGGCTAATAAAAACACCAGCACTATGCTGTGCATTCGAGACATATTAGAATCTCCTGTAACTTTACAATCTTAAATAAATGACAATGCTAAAAAATTAACCCACATGGTTTTTTTTAATGTGCCGAGGTTACATTGTTTTCTTCACACCGTTTACTTTTCAAGCCTGTAATATACCGTCACGAGTTAAATGACGCAAGAAGTTTTCAACTTCTGTTAGGTCATTTGAAGAATTAACCTTAAGTACGACTTCTACGCCAGAGTCCAACTTAAATTCAATGGTGTACGGATCTGCCATCGCAACAAGTTTGCCAATGGCTCTCAGCATCTCAGATTGGTCTTCCGAAAGATTCAGCGTCGCGGTAACATTACCTTTTGAAATGGATAGTCGGTTGAATCCAGCTTGCCTGCATAATACCTTCAACTCGGCAATAGAATGAAGGTTCCGCGCCTGCTGAGGTAGTGCTCCAAATCGATCAACAATTTCATCACGAATATTTTGCAATTGCTCAAGATTGTCAACGATTGCGATCCTCTTATAAAAATTATATCTTGAATCAGTGTCACTCATATACTTGGCAGGGATCAGAGCCGGTCCATCAAAGTCGATTTTTACATCATTATCTCGAATCGTGACTTCTTCGGTTTCATCGCCCTTTGCTTCACTGATAACTTCTTCCAGCATTCTGGTGTACATATCAAAGCCGACTGAATTAATAAAGCCTGACTGCTGTTGTCCGAGTAAGTTGCCTGCTCCACGGATTTCCAGGTCGCGCATGGCGACCTTCATACCGCTACCAAGCTCAGTTAACTCAGATAGAGTTTTGAGCCTGACTCGCGCGTCGGTAGTCAGCGACAGCTTTGGGGGAGTCAATAGATATGCATACGCCTGACGACTGCTTCGCCCGATTCTGCCCCGCAACTGATAAAGCTGCGCCAATCCAAATCGATCAGCACGGTTTACGATAAGGGTGTTTGCGTTTGGGATGTCGAGCCCGGATTCGATTATCATGGTCGTTACCAACACATCGTACCTGCCGTGCATAAACTCAAACATCACCTTTTCCAATTGACGCTCTTCCAATTGACCATGTGCTACACCATACTCTACATCAGGAGCGATCCGCATGAGCATTTCTTTTACCGCATGAATCGACTGAACCCGATTGTGGAGGAAAAACACCTGTCCCTTTCTATCGACTTCGTGTAAGATAGCATCCCGAATCAACCCCTCAGACCAAGGATGAATTTCTGTCTGAATTGGTAGCCTATCAACCGGTGGAGTGTTAATTTTGGATGTGTCACGCGCTCCAACGAGTGCCATGTGCATTGTGCGAGGGATCGGCGTGGCTGTCAGTGCAAGCACATCGACGTTGACTTTCAACTGCTTGAGAAGCTCTTTATGGCGCACACCGAAACGATGCTCCTCGTCTATAATCAGTAAGCCAAGTTGCTTAAATCCTATATCCTTAGACAGTAGCCTGTGAGTTCCGATAACAATATCAATACTTCCGTCTTTGAGTTCAGCAATAGTCTCCTTTTGCTCTGACTTGGTGCGAAATCGCGATAAAACGCCGATTTTTACGGGGAAGGCAGCAAGTCTTTCACGGAAGGTCTCATAGTGCTGCTGTGCAAGGATAGTTGTCGGGACGAGTATCGCAACTTGATGGGAGTCTTGCACAACTTTGAAGGCAGCGCGGATTGCGACCTCAGTTTTACCGAACCCTACATCACCGCATAGAAGCCTGTCCATGGGATGGGGAGCTTGTAAATCCTGTTTTATATCACGAATGGCAATTACCTGATCTTCGGTGTCCACAAACTCAAATGAAGACTCCATTTCCTGTTGCCAGTGAGTATCGGCAGAGAAGGCTGTTCCCCTGATCACCTTGCGTTTGGCGTAGAGCTTAATCAGCTCGTCTGCGATATCCTTTAACACTTTGCGAGTCTTGCTTTTGGCTTTTATCCACTCTCTGCCCCCGATCTTTGACAGTGTGGGTTTTGAGCCTTCAGTTCCTGAATACTTCTCAACCAGAGTAAACTGATCAATCTTGATATAAAGGATTACATCCTCAGCATAGCGAATTCGTAGGCATTCCCGGGGTTGTTGCTGAACCTTGACGGTGCGCAGTCCTTCGTAGCGACCAATGCCGTATTCGGCGTGAACAACCATTTCACCCATCTTAAGCGAACTGCGATCAAAGGTTAGGTTTCTGCGTCGGAATCTTTGGTGATGCGCTCGCATTCGTCGCCTGCGGAACAGCTCGTGGGCGGTCAATACAACAATTCCATCACTCTTTAGCACAAATCCAGCAGATACCATCGGCGTTATTGCTCGAGTGTCAGTCATGTTGCTGTCAAAAAAAAGTTCATTAAGTCGGTCGCATTCGCCATCAGTGTCCGTAGTAACCCACACCTTGAATCCATTATCGGTATATGCTTTTAGATACTCAGGTAATTCGTTTAACCCAGTAGGAAAAGGATCGGGGATCACACAGTTAAAGTCTAATCCGTCCTGATTGGGGTTAAATAGCTCGTTGACCTTTATTTGTCGCAATCTACCTGCCTGATTGAGAAGCTCTGCTAACGCCTCGCCATGTGTACCCAAGGCTTCATCGCGGATCAATGCTTCAGACATATCTTGTGAAGTTGACTTAGACAGATTATGGGTAAGCCGGTCGGAAATTTCTTCAACGCCCGACCAGAAAACTATAGTATCGCTACTCAAAATGTCAAATAATTGACTCTCTGTTTCGTTGTCATCCTCTTCGAGTAAAATCTTTACAGATTTTACTTTTGCCAACGAACGCTGAGTCGAAGGGTCAAATGTGCGTATGGAAGTAATTTCTTCGTCCTCATATTCCAACCGCACCGGAAATTCGTGACCATAGGGATATATATCGAGCAGTGCACCTCGAACAGCAAATTGACCTTGAGCATTAATCATGCTCTCGCGTTGATAACCTGCGCTACTGATTTTGGTCAGTAGCTCTTCGCGCAGGTAATACTCATCATCGACACCAATCGACAGATTGATAGTGTTGTCATTGACCCAGCTCTGACTCGGAAACGGCTCAGTTAATACGTCAGGCAATGAAACTACAATGGTCGGTTCGGCTGAATTCAGCCTTAAGATAGTGTCAATTCGTTCGTTTTTTGGACCGAGTGCATTAATTGCAGCATGATATCTTTGGGACTTTGAAACGGGAAGATAGCAGATGCTGTCCTGGCCAACCAGTGAAACCAAATCGTTAAGGGCTCGCTCAGCTTTCAATGGAGTCGGAGTTATGACAAGGATATTTGCCTTTACCTCGTTAAACAGCTTTGCCACTGCGAAGCTTGCCGATGAACCACTCAGTCCTCCGGTCTCAATTATACAGCCTGAGTCCTTGGAAAGTCCCTGCAGAGCGGTAAATTTGTCCGTGGATGTAATGTTTTTGTAGAGACTAATCAATTTAAGATTTCATTTTTATTTGCAAACGGTGCGAATTTTATATCGTTCAACTTTATATAGAACATAATTTATTGTTAAATTTATACCCATTGGTTCAGACTTATAAAAATTGATTTCTTATATGTAATATAATTGAACAGGTTTATTTCGTTATTAAAAATTGAATATATAATATGAAACGTGTAGCTATCCTTATTGATGGTAATAATTTCTATAAAGGTTGTCAACTTAATTTTGATCGAACTGACGTAGATTTCAGTAAACTCGGTCGAAAGCTCTGCAATGAGGTTGATGGTGAATTATTACGGATGTATTATTACAACGCCCATGTCTCGAAAAGCATTGATCCGCTCGGGTATCAACGTCAGCAGAAATTCTTCGACAACTTACGGGCAACCCCATTTATCACACTAAAGCTGGGACATTTGGTTTACCACCGCATCAAAGCCGATCATTCTGCATCTTCGCAATATTTTCCGACAGAAAAGGGCATAGACGTTCAGATAGCGGTTGATATGATCAGGCTGGCAATGCTGAAGGCTTGCGAGGAAATTATCCTTGTCAGCGGTGACAGCGACTATATATACGCCGTCCGCTTTGTCAAAGACCTCGGGTGCAATGTGTTCGTAGCATCTTTCCCGCAGGGTGGCTCAGCAGAGTTGCGCAATGAGGGTGACGGGAGCTGCGTGATGGATTATCACTTTATCAAAGAGTGCTTTATACGGTCAGCCCCCATGCCCCGCCGCGAATATAAACCCAACAATGGAGATCAGGGAGTTGAGGAAGTTGCTGCTGATTCTGATACGAAATCCACAGGGAGTGACCATACCAATGGCTCACCTGAAGTCAGTGCTGAGCATGAAAAAGCCAGTGATGAGGTTGGAGATGTTGCGGGTGAGGCAAAGAGTTAGGGGCTAGAGAATAATTCGAGTGTAGCCATTTTGTGGTTGACACTTTCTTGTGAACAGCTATTAAATTAATCATTTAGTAAATGAGAACGTAAATGATTAAAGTTGTGCACATTTCGTCCTTTCTTCTCTAATATCCCAAAAAGAGGATAATAGTCTGTAAGAAAGACCAAATTTTTGATTTCGGGGATAAACAATCCAGCATCCGTTAATCCAAGCTTAAGAAAGTAATCCATTTTTGAAACTACAGAGGACTCAAAATATACTTCCGCTACACTTAAGAGTAAACTCCCTTAACTTAGACATAGCCTCATCCCTAAAATGTTTCCATATTATTTTTACCCCTAGGAAGATGCCCTAACAGATTACTAACTTCCGTTAATATCTTAGGTGTAACAACGATGTTTGAGAACGGCTTAATAAAATCGAGTAATAATTTAAATTCGTTTATTGTAAACGTATTGGTCCTCTTAATTTTTGTTATTAGTTTTTCATCGACGCTACCTATAACTAAAAATAATAATATATTTGTATCTATGAGAATAGAATTTTGGTAGTTTTCTTTAGAATTCATAAAACTTATTGCAAGTCTCGAATTGACATTCCCAAAACCTCTCCGTTTTTGGGATTAACTTCGAATTGCTTATATACTCTTTCCATCTCTACGTGGCTTGAACTTATGGGTGTGATAAAGGAACCCTGAAGGTAATTGGTTTAGGGCGCGAGAATGACAATGTTATATGCCATCTAATGGGGTTTACTGATTTCTTAATTTACTCCACCAATATATCCTTTGTTGTATTATTATAGATAGAATTAACATACTCTACCGCATTTTGTACGAAATCTTTAAGTTACATTGTACCCTCTTTAGATCCAGCTTTTATATACACCCATTAACATAAACAGAAATATTGTTACAATATCAAGTAAAATTTGTAATTTCCCTAACATTCAAGATGAGGCAATTCGTTAGTACAATGTCAATCACCGAATCAGACCCATTGTTTGAAATCCTCTCAGAAGGTTATCTCGCAGCAGGTACACATTCAGCGATCTTGATAGCAAATAAGCTTCAATCGGGGGTATATTTCGTAAGTCTAACAAATTATCAGGAAGTTCAAGTTCAAACTGTGGTTTTGATGAAATAAGAAATTAATTGGCGGACAATATCTGCCCACACGCATACTGAAATAACTCAAATCAGGAGATTAAGATGTTTAATGTAATGAATTTATTTTTAGTAGCTTTAGTTTCGTTAATGGTTATAAACTGCTCAAACGCTCAGGAAAACATGCGCGAACTGAGCATGACTTCATATTGGAGAGCCGAAGCTATGGCATCCTCTGGAAATCATATGTACATCGCTGCTGGCGAGGATGGATTGCGCATTCACAACGTGGAAAATGTGAACAGCCCATTTGAAATCGCCCATTTAAAAGTGACAGGAACTGCACGGGATATTGCGATTTATGATGAGACAGTGTTTATAGTTGCTGGTTGGGGAGGGCTGTCACAAATTGACATCACCGACCCCACGGAACCGCGCGAGATCAACTTTTTCGATGACCACCCGGGTGAAGCATGTGCTATTGTAATTGATGGAGATTTTGCCTATGTGGGATACGATTCAGATGGCATGTTGATATTTGATATAAGCAACCCAGAAAACGAATTGCAGCCAATTGCTATATTTAACCCCGGCTGGGAAGTTGACTATCTCGTGATGGCAAACGGCTTCTTGTGCGCTGCTGACAGCGTTGAGGGGCTTTTCGTACTGGATATAGAAGACCGAGAAAACCCAGGGGTACTTGGTAATCTGAATCTTTGGGAGAGCGATATTCTAGATATTGCTGCTCAGGGTGAAAATATAGCACTGGCATGCAGACATGAAGGACTGCGCACAATTTCCATCGAAAATCCTGAACGTCCATCAGAAATAGGTTCATTGGTCGAAGATTTGATAGTTGGCGGCGTTGTTTTGGTTGGTGATGTTGCTCTTGTCGCCAATAACTACCACAGCGACACACAGATTATCAGTCTTGAGAACTGGGCGGATCCACAGGTCATTGGAATGTTTGATATAAGTAGTCTTCGCGCCGATAATTCGCTCGGTGATGATCAGATTGCGCTGGGTCTGCACTCTGGGGGCTATCAAATTTTCGACCTAACAAACCCTAATGAGGTAGAAAACATTGGCTTGCATACCATTGGGGATGACATAATTGATGTAACTGTGCAAGGTGAAATAGCCTATGTGCTCAGCGACAACCTGACTTGCGTTGATATTAGTGATCCTGAAGTACCAATATTGTTAGGCTCAGTCAGGTTGGAAGGCAGCCCTGCCAAAATTGAAGTGAACGAAGATATTGCATATATCCCGAGTCAATCTTATGGAATGCAGATTTATGATGTTAGCGATCCTCGAAATCCTACTGCTGTGGCATTGTATAAGCCTCGTTACTTTGATCCGCGTGTTGTCAAGATACAGGGTGAGGTTGCATATGCTGTAGCCTTTCACATCATATGGGCATTAGATATAAGTGATCCATCTAGGGTTGAACCTTTGGGGAATTTGAGGTATTTTGGTAACCTTTATCCTACCTCAATTACCGTAGCTGGCGATCATGCCTTTGTCTCAAGCTCGAGAGGTGGCTTAAGAATTCAGGACATCCGTGATCCTCGGAAAATGACGGAAGTTGGCTACATACTGCTTTCTGATGGTATTAGCGCATCTGCGGTCAATGGTAATTTTGCCTACGTATCTTCATGGGACGGACAATTTTATGTAATAGATATATCCAATGTTGAATTGCCACAGTTAATTGGTCAAACGCAATCAGCCAATGGGAGCGACATAGTGTACTCTGATGGAATGGTCTATCTCGCCTCTGATTGGGCTGGTGTGAGGGCGATAGATGTGAGCAACCCGGAAGATCCAATCGAAGTGGGATATTATGAGGGTATATCTGGGGCAGCCAAGGGAATAGCAGTATCCGAAGATATAGTTTTGCTCGCCGGACGGGACTTCTTTTCAATCTACACTTTTACAGGTGAAGATGGTGAAAACGTAGGCGGTAATGGCAACGACATCCCCACACTGTTCGCTATGCAGAGTTATCCAAACCCGTTCAACTCAACAACGACCATCAGCTATAGGTTACCGCAAGAAGGTCGAGTTACACTGCAAGTGTATAACCCATTCGGACAGCGGATTAGTACGCTGTATGACGGCTATCGCACTGCCGGTACGCACTCGACCAATATGACCGCCGACAACCTGCCATCAGGGCTGTATTTTGTCAGGTTGGAGTCTGCGGGGCAGTTGTTTACACAGAAGGTTATGTTGATAAAATAGCCAAAGCTCATCATCGCGAGGAATGCAACTACAAAGCAATCTCCCTGATGATTCGGGGAGATTGCTTCAATTCCTAGGCTGTTTGTTGACGTTTGGCTTTTAATATTTTACAATTACTGAATGGAGAATATTATATTATAATTCAAAAGACATTATTATTATTCGCTCTTAGTTATCCATGTTTGATCTTAGCACAACCAGATTCCCTCTGGTCAAACATGTTTGGAGATAGGGGATACGATCAGGGTAGTGCGATAATTCAAACCTCTGATGGTGGTTATGCTATAGCTGGAGATATCGGAGTGCTAGTAGATGAAAATCGTCGCCGTGAAAATGGTGCTCTCTTAAAAATTGATGCAGATGGTAACGAACTGTTTATTCAATTATTTGGAGGAAATAGCCGAGATCGATTTTGGGGACTGATTCAACTTGAAAATAACGGATTCCTGATAATTGGAACCACCGCTTCTTTTGGTGAAGGAGGTGAAAATGGCTGGGTTGTGCGTACTGACGAAGATGGTGAAGAAATTTGGTCGCAGACATATGGCGGAGAATATCGAAATGCTTTTACTGCTATCAAGGCATTTGATGATGAATTTGTGATTTCAGGAATTGAAGGTACTGAGGATCGAGGCGATGATATTTGGTTTATTGGTATAGATGGTGAAGGCGAATTGCTTTGGTCAGAGACGTACGGAAGTGAAAATCGTGATTATTGCGGTGACTTTGTGCAAGATAGTGATGGTGGGTATCTGCTCTGTGGCTATACTTACCCGGAACCACTTGAGCCTAAATCTGGATATGTTATAAAAGTGAATTCCGACCATGAAGAAGTTTGGTCTCGCATTATTGGCACTGATGAAGCAGATGGATTGTTATCGATAGTAAAAACCAAAGAAGGATGCGCCATGGCAGGCTTTACAGGTAACTATGTTAATGGCGGGAATTCAGAATTTTATCTTGTAAGCCTGGATCATGATGGAGAACTCCTCTGGACAAGAACATATGGCGGGGAAAGACATGACCCTGCTTGGACTCTTGAACGGACTCCTGAGGGTGGATTTTTAATAGGCGGCTTCACCATTTCTTACGGAGTGGGAGGTGACGATATGTACATCGTCAGAACTGACCGTGATGGTGAACAATTATGGGATGAAACCTATGATAGTAATGGAGATGACGATTGTTATGACGTTACCAATTGTGAAGATGGTGGCTATGCTTTAACTGGACGCACCAATGATCGTTCTCGACACCCTGCGTATATTGTCGGTTACCGACACTTCATTTGCTCAGAATGACACCCTAAAGATCGATGCCGTCTGGTTCACACAGTTTGTCGTCCCTAAGGTCTATCTCGACTCTGCATTGACCCTTGAAATCGAAGCTGGGGAACTGATCCAAACTTCGCTTGAAAACGGCACCTTATCCCTGTGGAGTGATTCTGTCGGGTTTGATTCGCTATTGATCCGCTTTTACGAAGATGATGACGAGGACAACTTCGATGAAGCTTGGTTCCATCTTGCCATAACCGAGCCAAACTCAATAGAAGATCAAGCAGATATTCCCCTAAAATTTGCCCTAATGAACGCCTACCCCAATCCGTTTAACGCTACCACCATCATCAACTACGGATTACCGCAATCAGGCCAAGTATCTCTTCAAGTGTACAACCCTCTCGGACAGACTTTCAGTACACTGTTTGAGGGCTTTATGCAGGCGGGGGAATACTCCACGCGGTTGACCACAGACAACTTACCGACAGGGCTTTACTTTGTCCGTTTGGAAGCATCAAACACAGTGCTTACACAGAAGGTTATCTTGATGAGGTAACTCTACGCAATATAAACACCACCTTGCGAGTTATCACCCAATTATCGCTCCGACTTAGATCACCAACATAGCATCGCCGTAGCTGTAAAAACCGAAATCTTCCGCTAAGGCAGTGTGGTAACAGAGGTTGAGACTGTCCCATCCAATCAATGCAGCTACTAACTGAATAATTGTCGAATCTGGACGATGAAAATTTGTTAATAAGCGGTTGCTGACCTTAAACTCATATGGTGGGGAAATGAAAATTCCTGCGATCCCACCGCCAGCTGTCAACTTCCTTTTTCCGTCCACAGCCGACTCCAATGTCCGCAATACAGTAGTTCCTACCAACGTAACGGGTGAATCATCCTCTGTGCAAGAATTAATGGCTGCTGCAGTCTCTGTGGGGATATAAAACGACTCACTGTGTATCTTAAAATCAGTAAAGTCCGCAGATCTGAGCGGTTCAAACGTACCCAATCCAATGTTCAATGCCAGATGCCTGAGCACCGACCCAGCGGATTCAAGCTCATCTAATAATCGCTTCGTAAAGTGAAAACCCGCGGTCGGAGCTGCCAATGAGCCGGTGTTTTCGGCGTAAACAGTCTGATAACGCTGACGATCAGAGCCCACAGCCTCGCGATGAATATAAGGTGGCAAGGGAATAGTTCCCGCCTTATCCAACCATTCGCCAAATTGTGATTGTGGAATTCCCTGAAATCTTCCTGTCCACATGCCGGATCTGCTTTTTTCTATCAGAATGTATTCACAATTGTTAGAAAAACTTATTCGGACACCCGGTTTGAGTCGCCTGCCAGGATTGATGAGTGACTGAAGAATGAAGCTGTCATCTGCATCGCCCAATTCGGTTGACATTAACAATTCAGGATCTGGCATTAGCAGAGCAGATATTTTCCCGCCCGTCGATTTCCGTCCCTCAACCATCGCTGGTATAACTTTGGTGTTGTTAAATATAATAGTATCGCCTGCGATAAACTCGAGAATATCTTTGAAATGACCAACGTGAATAATCTTGCCAGTGCTCTTTTGAAAAACCAGCAATTTAGACTCGTCTCTGTTTTTATTGGGGTATTGAGCTGTACGGCTCTCCGGTATATCTACTGTGAACTCTTTGGGTTTGAATTTCATTTATGCGAGTGCTGTAATTGTAAAAAGAATTTTTCCACCAAGGGCACCAAGAACACCAAAATACTTTCTAACTTATTTATATTTGTCAAAAAGCTGGGATTGAGGAGGTTTAGGCATACTGCCTCCGAACATCTCCCGCGCCTTGATAGTGACCATCCTGCCTCTTGGTGTGCGCTCCATATAGCCTTGTTGGATCAGGAAGGGCTCATAAATTTCCTCAATGGTATCATCCTCCTCACCCACAGCAACAGCGATGGTTTTTAACCCGACAGGACCTCCGTTAAACTTTTCAATAACGGTTTTTAGTATCCGCACGTCCATCTCGTCAAGCCCATTAGGGTCAATTTCTAAGCGCTCCAATCCGTAACGGGCGATTTCCAGATCTACCTTGCCATTGCCCTGTACTTCGGCAAAGTCTCGCAGTCGGCGTAACAGACGATTGGCAATGCGTGGGGTTCCGCGGGAGCGGCGTGAAATTTCCATCGCTCCTTCCTTTTCGATTGGCACACCGAGTAGCCCGGCGGATCGGATGATGATATCGTAGAGTTCCGTTGCAGAATAATAATTCAACCTGCTTGTTATGCCAAAGCGAGCACGCATAGGAGCCGTAAGCAGTCCGGCTCGGGTGGTGGCTCCGATAAGGGTAAACTTTGGCAGATCGATCTTTATCGAACGCGCAGCCACACCCTTATCGATCATGATGTCGAGGGTGTAGTCTTCCATAGCGGGATAGAGATATTCCTCGACAACATTGCTGAGCCTGTGGATTTCATCGATGAACAGAACATCACGCGGTCCAAGGTTGGTCAGCAGTCCAGCGAGATCACCGGGTCGCTCTAGAACGGGTCCGGAGGTAATTCGTAGTTCAACCTCCAGCTCGTTGGCAATCAGATGAGCCAGTGTGGTCTTGCCAAGCCCGGGTGGTCCGTGGAAGAGGCAGTGATCGAGTGCTTCCCCGCGGTTCTTGGCAGCGGTCAGGAAAACCTTAAGGTTATCCACCACTCGTCCCTGCCCGACAAAATCGTCCCAAGTTACCGGACGCAACGCCTTTTCGGCATCCGCCTCCCCGGTCAATAGATCGGGGCTGGTCAGCTTGACATCAAAATCCATTTACAGTTTCGCAGTTATTGTTCATGTTATAAATATAGCGTGATATTAGTTCAGATAAAATTAAGGGTACAGAATACTTAATTATTTTCACAATTCACGTAGGGGCGAGGCATGCCTCGCCCCTACGTCAAACAAACAATCTTCTGAACAATAAGCCTGGGGTTGTGTTTTTAGGAAATAGAGTTTATTGGTTGACTTTGTGGGTGGAGTTATAGTATACTTACAGATGATTGGGCGATCATAAAGTATTAAGAGGAATTTGAGCATGGGATGGACAGACGTCAAGATTCAAATGGTATGGGAAAAGGGCACAGTAGTTCAAGGTAATGATCCTAAAGTTTTTAGAAAGGATCAGTGTAAAGCTTGGATAAATAGAGATAAATATGGTGACCGTAAATCAGATTATGGGTGGGAAATAGATCATATTACACCTGGAGGTACAGACGATTTGTCCAACCTCATACCACTTCAAGTGGGAGAACAATGTTGACAAAAGCGATGGACGCCTCAAATGTCCAGTTACATCCTCTGAAACAAAGAACGTTAGAAAGTAATTTAAATAAATTAAGTAATTGAGAATTTCCTGATCCAATGGCTGATTAGAAAATTCGACAACTTTCTTTATATGGATGAAGGAAACAAGGAGGGCGAATCCGAAAAAAGAGTTGAGGGTCGAGCTATTATGTACATTCTTTTTGGGTTGTCCCACTGGTTTTTGTATCAATAGGAGCTACACAATCTGCATGGGGCGAACATCGATTTATTGCTGCATTTTCCGAGCAATTTGCAGCTGAATTGTTAGCTATTTACGGAGCTTTTTTAAGTCCGCTAATTGGATTTTACTTTGGGATAAAATTTTATTTGCGAACTAAAAAAAGTTGATTTCATTGGGAATAGGGATTGTGGTTGTATACGCACTGCAGATAAGCACAGGCGCACTTGCAAGGTCTATCCCAGGAGTTGACTGGAGATTCACCGAGTTTGTTGACAGGAATTCCTCCTAAGCAATAAATTGTTAGTATATGAGTATTAAATATTTAAATTGAATTAAACAAGTATAACAATGAAACATTTAACTGAAAAATTAACTATCTTCAGCCTATGTGTAATGACAATATTAGGCTGTGAATCATCAAATGATGACTCTCCAACTACTCCAGCAGGAAACCATGCACCAATTATTCAAAGTGTAACCGCAAGCCCATCCACAATCTCAAGCTCTAGGTGGGCTAGAGTGTCCTGTGTTGCAACAGATGCAGATGGTGATTCTTTAACTTATGTTTGGAATAGTCCGAGTGGATTTTTCGATAATGGAAATACAGGACAAAGTGTAGTCTGGGATTCTGGAAACGCTAGTGATGGGAGTCATTATATTATGGTGATAGCTTCAGATGGTGTTGATATTGCAAGGGATTCTGTTTTAGTTCAGATTCAGTAACTGGGTGGCGTTTAGGCGACACTAACTTATTCTATCCGAAAAGTAGAAGTATTACCTCTGTCGTCATTTGTGACATATGGTTTTAGGTCGAGAACATAACATGTCATTTAACTTCTTTCGCTTTAGACTCAGCCCTAGCCTTCAACGCTTTATTCATCTCAACAAATCCACCCTGTGTCTCACCCTCAAGTGACTTGCGGAGCATTGGCAACATTAAGCCTTTAAATTTCTCACCATGAATGAATGTTAGTTTGCCTTCGGATGACGGCTTGATAATAAAGAAGTGTTCGCCGCTGAACAGCCCCAGTATCGGTATACGCCCGAGCCAGCGGAATTCTTTATCCGATTCAATTTTCAACACGGTAGGTTTGAATGTCATGCCTTTTTTGCGTCAGGCGGATAAACGTAAATTTCAAAGACTGAACCCACCCTGACCTCACCGCTGACCTTGCGGATAAATGGATACCAATCGGGGTATTTCTCGAAGTCTAACAGGATTTCCCAGACGAGTTCGGCTGGAGCCGCGATCTCAATTTCGGTGTGCAGTTCCATTTTCTGGCGTGATCCGTAGATTATCAGCCCCACCAATAATAATGCGATTAACAGGAACATATTTCGCCTCATTTATTTTCCTTGTTTCTTGATTATCAGTCTTTTCCTCCCCTTTTTTGGAAAAATTCTTTGTATTTGCGAGCGTAGCGAAGCAATCTCATGGATTATTGATGTTAAGAGATTGCTTCGTCACTGTGTTCCTCGCAACGACGGCATTTTCGGGCAGACTGTTTCGCTGGAATGACGAATTAGGGAATTAGTATGACGATTCATGGAAGTTATCAATTAAGATACAATCCCCAGTCCCATTTTCCATGTCGTGCCCAGATCATTTTCAGTCGGCACAACCGCAAAGTCGAATAGGTAAATTTCTTTCACCAAGACTCCAACACCGTAAGTCAAACTGCGAGAGTCGTAACCACTGATAAAGCCCAAGCGTCCGTAAAGCATTTCCGACCAGCCCACTTCCAGCCCGAGCTTGTTTATGAAGTCGAATTCGTCTTCCTCGCCCACAACCGGACTTCGACGCAAATCGCCACCATAGGCTAAGATTATACGGTAGTCGTCAATGTTGTTCGTATATGACACGCCGGTACGAAAGGTCAACGGGAGATTTTCGTCTTTTCCATCAACACTTTTATCGTCAAACACAATATTTGCGGCGGTAAAGCCAGCGGAGTAATTGTTAGACCGCCAGTTCAGTCCAATATCGAGGATGTTCTCGCGATGTGCCCGACTGCCCTGGATAACCTCAATAGTCTGTTTCCAAACGATTCCGAGCGCAATGTTGCTCGGTAAATTGAACGCTGCCCCACCTGCAAGCACGGATTGACGGAGGGTGAACTCGCTCTCTGGAGCACCCGGTCGGTCGCGGGCTTCAAAGCCTTCCATCCCGTGGTTTACGTAGTAGGCGGATAAGCCTCCCCAAGATGTGGGGATGTTAAAGCCACCATAGCTGCCTTTTCCGTCGGTAATCCAGCGAAAGGTCTGTAACCACATTCCGGTTTGACTGCTTGCAATATGAGCCGGATTCCACCACGCACCGTTGCCACTGCTCGCAAGACTGACCCCGGTTTCGCCCATCGATGTTTCGCGCGCACCCTGTGGAATTCCAAGGTATGCCCAGTCTAATGCAGCATAGCTCGGTAATTGAATCATGATAGTCAAGAGAACAATGATGAGTATTTTCATCATGAATTTGCGAGAAGCCCCGACACTGGTGTTGGGAGGACGACGCAACTCCTGTGTACTAAATACTGAGATTGCTTCATTTTGTTCGCAAATTCGTGTATTATAACGCTCTACCATTCAAACACCCAGCCAAAAAGATGCGAACCGTCAGGGTCTTCGGTAGGCATTGAGAAAGCATAGTCCATTCTAACTGAGCCAAAGCGTTTATCAAGCCTGAAGCCAAATCCCATCGCTGGCGACCTGCCGTTGAAACCGCCTCTTAGGAATAAACTGCCTATATCGCTGTACGCCTTAGTCCACTCCGCACCCAAATGAATCTGTATCGCATCGTCATCGTCGTCCATTGCCTGAGAGTACAGCACAAGATCAGCAGCGATGATTAAGTCTTCAATTTTGGAATATGCTGCACCGACTCTAATTTGAGTGGGCAGACGGTCTTCTTTGGCAGACTTATCATCTCCCCAAACCTCTGATGTTTCCCAAACATTCTTGGCATCAAGGTCACGAATCTGCAATCCGAGATCTATGCCAGGGACAACCATAACCCTGCCGCCAAGGTCAATTCCTATGCCATAAGCGTTTATTGTTTTATCATCTTCAAGCACTTTGGGCACAGAGTTGATAAACCATTTTATCGATACACCCAACGAAAAACGGGGGTGAGGCATCAATGAAAATGTACCGTGAATTAGGTTGTCCGACCAACTCGGGATGTCGAACTGCTCGCCATTTGAGTCACGTGCATCGAGGTTGTCGGTTGAAGCCCGAATTACTCCAATCGCCAGCCCGGCGTTGACACCATCCTTAGGTGTGATGGGTGTGGAAAATCCGCTGTACATGAGGCTGCGATCAAGCGAAAGCACACGATAGCTGAGGCTGACTTGACGATTGGGCTGAAAGGCAATTGATGCTGGATTGTAAAACCAATTCATCCCACTCCGAGTGAGAGCCACACCAGTTTCACCCATCGCTACACGGTCAGCGCCGAGTCCCATTCGGAGGAACGCTCCAGCACGACTGCCGAGTAGCTCGGCTTGAGAAATGCTTGGTAATAACGCAATTATTAAAGCCAGTACGATGACTATTTGGAGCTTGTTTTTGTTTAATATATTCATCAATCTAACACCATCACTTTACCCCAATACGAATTGTTATCTGTGGTAATTTTATAAAAATATACCCCGTTTGCTACGAGGGCACCGTCATCATCACGACCGTTCCATTTCAGCGCTGAGTAGCCACTCATATCGCCCACTCCACCGCCGGGGACAGAAATCGAGCCGGATTCATATACATGCTCCATAGCGAAGCTAAATATTTCCAACTCTACATTTGAGGCTTGTTCAAGGTAGAGCTGAAATCTTGCGATTTGATCGCGACCCGGTGAAAATGGACTGGGATAGGCGTAAGTGTCGGGTTGACTGTCAATGCCTGCAGGTTGGTGTGCGCGATGTATTCGCCATGTATATGTTGAATCCTCAACATCGAAAAAGCCAACTGCCATACCCTCGTCGGTTCCGATAAAAATTGAATCACCGACGGATGCAGCGGAGAAAAAGTCTATGTTAGTTAACTCCTCACCTATGCTCGGATCATAAATTGATTCTAATGGACCCGTTCCCCAGTTGAGTCCGTTGTCCTGACTGATCCAGAGACCACCATCTGCGGCGGCATAGACTGTGTTGCCCATAAAGCCGATATTGTGAATGCGAAGGGGGCCGTATTCGTCTATCAGTAGTGTTCCATCTTCAAGCACGGTTGAATCGGAAAGTGCAATCCACCATGATTGACCGTTGTCCGTTGTGACTGCCAAGCCGTAAGACTCGCTATGGTTTTCGGCTTTCCAAGTCGCAGCCCAAACGTTTGTGCGACCCTCTAACTCCTGTGCTGCCATTGCTACTACGAAGTTTCCTGATAATTCAGGATTATCCTCAGAAGATGCAACGTGATCCCAATTTGCTCCCTCGTCAACGGTGAAATAAATTCCTGCAGCAGTTCCAACCCATAGAATACCATTGGCGTAAACGGTGGCGAACGAACGATGACTTAGGTTTGCCAATGCCGAAAAGGACTTGCCATCAGGTGTAAAGACCTCCCAAGTGGTCTCGCCATGTTTCAGCCGCCTAAGCCCTCCACCCCAACTCGTGATCCAAGTCGCTGAATCAGAGACAGCAATGTCATAGGTTACGTTTTGGATATTGGTTGTGGTCGGGCTGTAATCTGTTACATCACGTGAGTCAACCGGTTGTGGAAACCAGACCCAGCTTTCTCCGCTGTCACGTGAATATCCCACTCCACCACCAGCAGGGAAAAAGGAACCATTTGTGTTTTCAGTGTATGCAGTCGCTGCCCAGATGACAGTATCGCTAACGTTTAGAGCGGAAACACCACCCCTGCCGATTTGATCTCCGCTGGGGATGCTCGCCCAGCCACTGCCATCAAGATATAATTGCGAAATGCCTCTTCCGGTACCCATCCAAATTGAGGCAGAGTCTGCCGCAATATCTATGATAGAGTTAGACCTGATCCGCCCATCGGGATCGGGTGTGGCATCGATAGTGAATATTCTTGGCATCGATCCAGCCGAAGCTGCGACCGAAAACATGAAAAATATCACTGTTAATTTCAATTTCATTTCATTCAATATTCGTACCTTCACTTAAACGGTGAATGTGATTGTTTGTGTATAGCTTTGTCGTAATCGTAGATGTATCCTGATTGTGAACTGTTCTCTTCAGACCGCAAAAACAGTAGGTGAGATTCGAATGTTTCGCCTCTATTGCCTGCTTTGTCGGTGGGAGTCCATTTAAATTTATATTCTGCTGGTGCTTGACGGCTACCGTTGGTACTGAAACCGGCATGATAAATCCCATCTAATCCAATTGTGTCGAGACCACCAAGACCATCAATGTAGAAATATCGAGCAAGTACCATGCTGTCTGAATCAAGCAGAGTGAGATACAATGTATCAAGATCAGTGGGTGATTGATCGTCTTTGATATTAATTTTATAATCAAATAGGACTATATCGTCCTCCGCTTGAGGAAGCCACACCGTGTCTTTACCCTCCACTGAGGTAATAGTTGGTGGCAAATTTTCCAGCCAAACGGAAAATGTATCGCTGTAAGTCCACTCGCTAATTTGACTCAAATAGGCATCTTGAGCACGATAAGCAACCGCGTAATCTCCGGTTGTAAGCCCCTTGGATATGGTGGCTTTGTCATTCCAGCTCCAACGGTCATCGGCAATGCGATCCATTTCAAAATAAGCTGTATTATTTGATGGTGGATCAGATCGAAAAACAACCACTTCGGCATTAGAAATGTCCTCATGTCCTTCTACGTCAGATAAAGTAATCCTGAAAATATCCCCAATTCCACCACTAAAAACCGAATCGTCTTCACTGTGGGAGATAAACTCTGGTGGGGAATTTTCTCTGACGGTAACGTTTATGCTCAATGAGTCATTGTAATCTGGGTTACTGACAATAAATGTGAATATATATTCGCCGGTATCGTCAGCAAATAGTGAATTGATTTTTCGCGAAAATACTCCGTTTCCTGGCACCGTATCCTCACTCAATGAATCTGCAAATTCGTTGGAATCCTTCCATATGCCAGCACCGCCATCATCATAAAGCATAAATTGCTTTATTTGATTTGAAGCACCTTTTATCTGGCACGAAATTGCTAAATCACCATAATCGGCAACATTTATACGAACAGATATTTTTCTCATTAGGTCAGAATCATATATCCAATCGCTGTCAAGACGAATCAAATTTATGCTTGGTTGAGCAGGTTTGGGCTCAGTACTGCTTTCGGAGCACCCAAGAACAAATAACACACCCATGACAATCATGCTATAAAAGACGGTATAAGTCCTTGTTCCTGTGAGTAAACTGATCAGCACAGGTCTGATTTTGTGTATAATTTGAATGTTATAGAGCACTTTTTCCAAAAATTAATTAAATACTAAGCTGTAAAATCAAATGGTGAAAAACAATAAAAATATGCTAATTTTGCTTAAAGTGCCTCTAAAGTTAATAGGAATACCTGCTGGAATAGATCTTTCATATTAGAATATACGTTGATTTTGCGATAATGCAAGGGATGCATGCAAGGCATTATTCCCTATGTAACAAGATTTATAGCATAAGCTGTTAACGAAATGATGGGTCATATCACTTTTATCAATATAATATTCCAATTATTAGTTTATTATTATTTAACTGATAGAATATGATTTATATTCAAGTTGTATGATAATAACGGATAACTTAGCAATCAATAAATAGACAATTATGAAGATTTTTTTTACCAATCTATTTAAGGCAAAAAAGTCGGAAAAGTCAGCGCAATTAAAGGGTTTGCAGCAGAAATTCCTACACTATAGGCAATTGCTCGAAGCCAACAACAAAGTGCTGAGAACGATTAGTGACATGGAGGAGAAGGTTCGAGAAGAGTTTCTCTTTGATATGAATTATATCCGTAGCAGTCTCGAAGAGGTTCGCTCTGGTATTCAAGAGATTATTCACAACATGGTCGAGCTTGGTGGCGAAGAGTATCTGGAACTCGAAGACCGTTTCCATGAGATTGACGATACCATAGCCCAAATTCTACCTGGTTCGCGTGAAATAGTTGAAGATCATTTGACCATACCCATAACTGCAATAAAACGGCGCAGGTCGTGGAGTGTGGGTGGTAAAAATGCTCACTTGGGCGAGATGAAAACCGACCTGAATCTTCCAGTGCCCGATGGATTTGCTATCACTGCCTGGGCTTACCGCGAGTTTCTCGAAGCCAATAAACTGCAAAAACGGATAACCGAGCGAATCGATTCATTAAACATTCGGCACATCGAAGAGCTGAACAGTGTCAGCGATGAGATTCGAGATATGATATTACAGAGCGAAGTACCATCACACTTGAGCGATGCAATCAGAGAGAGCCACGATTCTATGCCGAGCAGCAAGACGACTAACCGTTTTTCCATGCGTTCAAGTGCTATTGGTGAAGATACACAGTTTAGTTTTGCTGGTCAATACGCCACATTTCTCAACGTCAGAGGAAGGGACATCGTTGAGTTCTATCCGAAAGTTGTCGCCTCGAAATTTACCCCCAAGGCAATTTATTACTTTCTGGCACACTCGCTGAACGAATCAGAACTTGCCATGAGTGTAGGCTGTTTTGAGATGATTGAATCTGCGGTAAGTGGTGTTGTTTACTCTCGCAATCCTATTAATACTGAAGATAATACTATCGTAATAAGCTCGATCTACGGGCTGGGAAGATACTTGGTCGATGGAGTAGTTACTCCCGACACTGTGTGGGTGTCGCGTGATACTCTACAGGTTATTGACAGCCATGTCGTGCCAAAACCCGTTCGTCTCGTGTTGGATGAGGTCAACGGCACGAGAGAGGAAACAATTCTGCAACAAGAAGCAGAAAAACTCTCTCTGCCCAATGCTGTAATTGAGAAATTGTGCCGCTATGCTATGCAATTAGAGGAATATTACGGCACGCCGCAGGATATTGAATGGGCGGTTGATAAAGCTTGGAATTTATTCCTCTTGCAAACACGACCGTTGCGGGTAGTGGAGATAAAAAATACTACAGAAGTTGTGGATACCACCGGGTACGATTTGCTCTTCTCTGGTGGCGAAACAGTCAGCCCCGGTGCTGCTTCTGGTGCCGTGTTTCATCTTGAATCGCCTCATTCGCTTGTTAAAGTGCCCCGCGGGGCTGTCGTAGTTGCCAACCACTCTTTTCCGGGAATGGTAACGGTAATGGAAAATGTAAACGCTCTGGTAACTGAAATCGGCAGCGTTGCCAGTCATATGGCGACCTTGTCGCGTGAGTCACACCTGCCAACGCTGGTAGGCTTAAAAGGGCTTGACAGCCTGAAGGACGGAGATATTGTCACCGTGGATGCCACCGGCAAAGCGGTTTATAAGGGCGATATGCAGGAGTTGATTGCCTGCCGTGGCTCAGACAGCGGGCTATTCGATGATATGGCAGTGATGAAGCTGATGCAACGGCTGTTAGCGCATATATCGCCGCTGAACCTTATAAATCCCCACGCTGATGAATTCACCGCAGAAAACTGTGAGACCATTCATGATATTACGCGCTTTGCACATCAGAAATCTATGACAGAGATGTTTTCCGGTGCCAAGGGAGTGGGTGCCGACGAAAAAGGTGGAGTGCGCCTCAAAACGGATATCCCGCTGGCAGTGAGGATGGTGAGTATCGAAAACTCCGAGGACAGTGACAATGGTAAGAAATGGATTTCAGAAGATGAAATTCCCTCTGTACCGATGCAGGCATTCTGGAGCGGTCTGCGTAAACAGGGCTGGCCATCGTCAGCTCCGCCGCCAAATCTGAAAGGATTTACCTCTGTGATGACCACTCACCTCAGTGCGACCGATCACGAACGGTTTGAGGAGAGCAGTTACGTAGTGCTAAGCCGCGAATACATGGTCTTCAGTTTGCGTCTCGGCTATCACTTTACGACCATTGAGGCGATGTGTACGGACGAGCTGAACCAGAATTACATCCGTTTTCAGCATAAGGGAGGAGGTGCTTCGCTCGACAGAAGGGTTCATCGGGTTAACCTGATAAAAACTATTCTGACAAGGATGGGGTTCACGAATTTTAATCAGGGTGACTTCCTCGATTCAAAGATCGCCTATCAAGACAGCGAGTCGCTACAGGCAAAATTGCACCTATTGGGGAGGCTCACGATGAAAACCAAACAGCTTGACATGGCACTGTCCAATGAGTCTGTTACTAAGTGGTATGCGGAGGATATTATTCAGAGTTTGGGACTGTAGTTCACGACTTCCTCACTTCCCGTGAACTTCCTCATTCCCTTGAAAACGGGAATCAATCTTGTGTGTAAGGAATGGATTCCCAATCAAGTTGGGAATGAGGAGTAATAGTAATTGGAATGAGGAGTAACTGTATTTGGGAATTAGGAGTACCTGAATCCGCCCAGAAACCGGGGGGACGGGACAGCGGAGTTCCACACCCTTCGCAACACACTCATATTTTTGCAGGTATGGCATAGTTTGCATTCGTCACACTGTGAAATTGTACTAATAATTTTCTTTTCTAAACTAATTCTATCCGTTTTCTTCCTTACCTCAATCACTACGAATTTAAATTTATCTCTGATAATCTTACTAACCTCCTCCTCAACCTGTTTTTCATAGATAATATCCTCTTGTAAAAAACTATCTTCCTTAGATTTTTTATATGGTAATTCAATACTCCACTTAGAAAGAAATGGATCTTTGTTCTTTTTTAAAAAGGCTTTACCAATAGACTTCCTAAAAATACTTGAATTCTTATGCTCAAAGTGGAAATGTTGCTTTAATCTTAATGGAAGCCGATGAAGTTCTTTATTGTTACCTATGCGTACAATACGGTTATGTCCGTGACCTCGTTCGCCATTTTCAAAAATATCACACAGGGCATATCTTCATAACCATAGCGATGGGGTTGGAGGCCATGAGATATTCTGTGGATCGTTGCACATTCAGTGCTCATAAAATTAAATCCTTTAGCTTGTTAATTTGTTCGCGGTACTCCAATCCTTGTAATGGGATATTGTAGTAATTTATTGAATGCAATATTCCTCAAAGAGAAAGACTGGATTCCCGTTTCCACGGGAATGAGGATGCTACAGACCGCTTTCATACTACAACAACTCCCCAGTCCCAATATAAAATTGCACATCCCCATCAGGCGTAGTTGCAAAATCCAAGTACAGCACCAGTTCCGGTGGAATCACAAACCGAAATCCCGTGCCGTAGCCTCGGCGGGGAATCCGCCAGCCACTCTCAGGGTCGCCGATCTCGGCTATGTCGTAGAACGCTACCATCTCGACGTTCATATCGACCAGCGGAATCTTGCTCCAGATGTTGTGCATGATGCGGAACGGCAGCGACCATTCTTTCAACAGCATGAAGTAGATGTTAGTCCGCAGACTGAGCGAGCGTCTGTCGAAGTCACGCTGATCAGGCATTCCACGCAGATTTTTCAGCATACTTGTGAAGCTTCGTGTCGGAGGCGGTGTGGAGTGTTGATGGCTCCATGCTGCTCGTGTGTAGAAACGTGTATCTTTGGTCAGTGGGCTGGCGTAGGTCAACCGTAGCTCGCTGGCAAAGTCAAACTTTGGAGCGTTAAGATAATCGCCACTGCTCCGCCCTACACCAAATGAACTCTCCACTACATAGCCGTCAATTGGTCGCAGGGGGTTGGTCGTGCTGTAGCGTCCTCGCAATCCCAGCAGTGCGGTTGCGCCACGTTGAAAGCGAGGGAGAGTACTGATGTCAATCGAAACATCATCGGGATCAACCGGACTTTCACCTCTTGCGATGTCAATAATCAGATTTGGACCAATTTCAAAGTTGGGAGTCAATTCTTTAAGTGACGCAATATTCAGATCAAAACGGTTGACGATAGCCTCTGCATAGGGTTCGGGTACTCCAGAAACTGGCTCGTACAACAGGCGTACTATGCGAGTCAGTGATACCGTTCCACTAAGCCTCCAGTCACCGATAGCCTGTTCACCGCGCAAGCCGATACCGATGTGTCCTTTGGAGGAAGTATAAAATGATGAGTACAACAGCATCTCAGGATAGCGCGAGAACCCAGCAGAAAACCCGCCGACCAGTCCTTCATCGCTATTGGCAGAGATCCAGGGTGCAGTCAACACTATCGTTTTCGCCTTGGTTTCGTCAGTGCCATTTTCAGGCGAGGCTGCAAGGCTTAACTGTGCGGCGAGACAAATTGTTAGGCAAAGTATGCGTTTCAGGCAATAAATAGACACAGTTTAATAAGCTCCTTCGTCTCTGTTTACCTTTGTGATCAGGATCACACGCTTTACGGTCTCAATTTCATCAACAAAAAAGCCTGCAATTTCCAGCCCATTCTGATTGTCCAGAAGGTTGGATTTCATCTCGAAGCACTTAGCAGCCAAAGTAACTTCCTGCGTGGTAAGTCTGCGTGGGTAAATCAGGGTTGCCGGTGCTGAGCGTGAGCGTAGTTTCTTATTGTCATAAATGGTCAACACTGCAGGCGAAATTTCGGCGACCCTGCGAGCGATCACCTCCCACGAAGCATGTGGAAATCGCTCCTTTAGCTCGATCAAGTCGTGTCTGTCGATCAAGTGATTAAACTCTTCGGGTGGAAGCATCAATTCACCGGCTTTGGTCTCCGCCTCGTCTTCCATCTCCTTATTGATAGTTCCTCCTTTGGTGTGCCCGAGCAGGATGTGAGCTAACTCGTGGCAAAATCGCCAATTCATGCGTGGTGGATAGAGGTCGGGGTTCAGGAATATCATTCGACCCATAACAAAAGCGTCCTCACTGCTAATGCTCTCGTACGTAATCTTGACACCATGCTCACGGGCAAGCTTCGCGATAAAGTTCAACTCTGTTGGCGGTAGTGTTTCAGAGCTTCGATGTAAAACTTCTTGGGTGGATTGAAATTGCTGGCGAAACGGATCGATTTTAGCACTTCAATCTCCTCTAAAGTAGGGTTGATCAGCGTTTGGTCATCCTCAGATTCTAAAAAGTCACGCAATCCGGAATACATTTCAAACTCTTCAGGCGTATCAAGTGTATAATGCGTTTTTTCTTCACCTGAAATCAATTGACCAATTTTCACGCCAAGACCGTCAGCAAGTCCCTGAATCACCTTCACAGTAGGTGATGTACGACCATTCTCGATCATGCTAAGATAGGTACGATTTATTCCCGCGCGGTCGGCAAGCTCGCCCTGTGAAAGCTTCTGTTCGCGCCGAATTTCTTTAACCCTAAGCCCAATTTGTCGTCTTTTTTCTTCGTCGTCCATAATTTCTCGCTATTTAGTACTAGATACTTAACATACTATAGCACAATATTATGCGATTGTCAATAATAGGACACGTATTTTTAAGGAGTTGTAAAATTTAAGGATGTGAATTAAATATATCATACGCTGATTTATATAATAATGGAAAAGCCGAGTTTAACCCCGGCTTTTCCATTGTTGTCTTCATGCGGAATAATTATCCAGCAGTAATAACAATTATTTTTTTGGGAAATTATCCTTGATAATCTTCACAGTTTGTTCTGTCGTCCACACAGTATTAGCAATGAAGCGGAAGTTTATGAGTGCGCTCTCATATTCGTTACCATCGGGTATAATCGCTGCAGCGGTAGCGTCCTTTACAACAGCTACCTCAAATCCCATCTCAATTAGCTCACGCATATGTGATTCAACGCAGAGGTTTGCGGACATACCAGCGAGGATTACTTTGTCAATGCCACGTTTGCGCAATTGAAGAGCAAGATCGTTAGATTCTGGTCCATAAACCTTATGGGGGTTAGTAATAACCGTTTCACCATCTTCGATATATTTCTTGTACTGTTTTAACCAATCAGCACCTGAGTTTTCAAATTCGTCCATATCTAATGCACCTTTGCGATCAAACATTCCTTTAGCATGCATCAATTTTTCGAGTGCCCCTCCAAATTTCCAACCGTGATCTGTTGGATAATAGTAATGAGGTGAAATAAAGACGGGTACTCCTCTTTTCTTGGCAATTTTAAAAAGCTTTTCGAGGTTATCAACGGTGTGATTTGCGACCACACTTTCTCCAACTACGCCCCAAACAACGCCATCGGGGCTTTAAAAATCGTTTTGTGGGTCAGTAATAACAAGGGCTGTCCGGTCGGGGTCAATAACCATTCCGGGATCGGGAAGCTGTGCAATTGAAGGGTTTAAAGTTGCAATCGAAAACGATATAGCAAGAGCAATTAACCAGATAGAAACTTTTTTCATTAATTTTCCTTAACTGTTTTTATGAATTTATTATTTATAAAGCGATAACTATTTTATATAGATATGTCTATCAGTTAGAAATAAAGGGAAATTGGCGAATAAAAGTAAATTTTTGTTAGTTAATGTTATTCTTTAGTGAGATTAACAATTCTATTCAGCCTACATTATCATTACCTCTCCACTAAAATTGTTACGGGACCTTCATTGCAAAGATCAACCGTCATCTTTGCGCCAAACACACCAGTCTCTACAGCAAGAGAATGCTCTTTAAGCGATATGCAGAAGTTCTCATACAACCCAATAGCGAGATCAGGGGAAGCTGCAGCCATATAAGATGGTCGGTTGCCTTTGCGAATATCACCATAGAGGGTAAATTGTGAGACAACGAGAATGCTGCCCCCAATGTCAGTCACTGACCGGTTCATCTTACCGCTGTCATCGTCAAAAATCCTAAGCCCAGTAATTTTACGTGTCACCCAGTCAATCTTATCCTGGTTGTCATCATCGGTGAACCCAACCAATATCATTAATCCCAGTCCAATAGACCCTACTACTTTGGAATCAACTGAAACCGTTGATCGTGAAACTCGCTGTACTACTGCACGCATTTAGAAATCAGCCCAGGCGTACGTGATTTTTACCCACAAACTCGGACAGGTTATCGAGTAGCTTGGAGTCAGGCTTTACGGTAGCCCCAATGCGGAAAGTAGTTGGTTTTTCAGCACCATTCACCAGATCAATATAGACAGGACAATTGCCGGGAAATAAACTGAAGATTGTGTTGAGCTTGTTCAGACGTGCTTCGTTGATCCAATCCTTATTAATATTGAGATGAACCCTATTGCCCCAGCGTGATGAAGCAGATTCCAGTGGGATAGTGTTATCCACCATAATTTCAGCCTCTAATGCGTCATCATTCTTTTGAATCTTTCCACTAATTGCCAATAATTTGTCGTTCTCCAACAAACTCTTTGCTTGCTTAAAACTAGCTTGTATAAATTTTACTACAATTGAACCTTTACGATCTTCAAGTCGTGCTTCCGCCCAGATGTTGCCTGCCTTTGATGTCCTGATTTTGACGCTGCACAATATCCCACAAAGTTTTACTTTTTGTCCATTAGTTAACTCATCTCGCTCAGTTAAATCAATTGTACTAAAGCTATTTATCTCCCTTGTATAGCTATCTAAGGGGTGACTGGAGATGTAAAATCCCAATACAGCCTTTTCACGTTCTTGCTTTTCGCTGGTAGGATATTCTTTCTGGTAGTGAAAGTTTGGCGGTGGAATATGAACTGAAGGATCAACTCCAACACCGCCAAATAAGGTGCCCTGACCTCGATCACGCTCATCCTGCATGGCATTAGCATAAGCCATTGCTCCGGGCAGTGACGCAAGAAGTGTCCCCCGATTTTCGCCCAGCGAATTAAAAGCACCAGCATCAATCATGCTTTCAATAACCTTCTTATTGACAGTTCTCAAATCTACGGCATTTAGGAATTGGTGAAAAGTGTCAAACGGTCCGTGTTCAGTTTGGGCTTCAATGATTGATTTCACTGCGGCATCACCAACATTTTTTATCGCCGAAAGTCCAAATCTGATTCCGTTTTCTGTGGACACAAAGCCGTGCTCGCTATCATTCGCATCAGGTGGCAGTATTGTGACAGCGTTATTCCGACACTCCGACAGCAATTTTAGTACCATATCTGGGTTCCGGCGACGCACCGTTAAACAGGCAGCCAGATAGTCTGCCAAATGATGTGTTTTCATAAAGGCGCATTGGTAGGCAATTATTGCATAACCTGCAGCATGAGCCTTTACAAAACCGTAGTTAGCAAATTTTTCACACAGTCCATAAATAGACTTTGCAGCTTTGAGCTTTATACCGCCCTCGACACAACCATCCAAAAATTCTTGTTTCAGTCCTTCCATCAGATGGAGCTTTTTCTTACCCATCGCCCAGCGCAGGACATCCGCTTTGCCGAGTGAAAATCCTGCCAAATCGGTGGCGATCCGCATCACCTGTTCCTGATATGTGACCACACCATATGTTTCAGCTAATATCGGTTCAAGGCTGGAGTGGATATATTTTGGCTCTTCTTTTCCATGCCGACATGCGATGTATGATGGAATGTTGTCCATTGGACCGGGTCTGTAGAGTGCATTCATTGCCAACAGATCTTCGATTCGATTGGGTTTCAGTTTCCGCAGATTATCACGCACACCGCTCGACTCAAACTGAAACACTCCAACGGTTTTGCCCTCACCGATCAACTTATAAACATCCTCATCCTCAAGATCAAGGGTATCGAGGTCAACCTCAATCCCATGCTTGGCAAGAGATTTTACCGTTCTATCAAGCTCCCCAAGGGTCTGCAACCCGAGGAAATCCATCTTCAGCAAGCCGAGTTTATCGACCCAATTCATGTCAAATTGAGTATATTCTTCGCCTTCACCCCCCATCTTATGTACCGGTATAAAGTCATGGGTTCGTCCCGGGCAGATTACCACACCAGCAGCATGTGTACCCGAATGTCTCACAGTACCCTCTAACTTCAGGGCGATATCCATCAGCTCTCGTTTGCGTGGATCTGAATTTATCAGCTTATCCAACTCGGGAACTTCATCCAAAGATTTTTTGAGCGTAACCTTGGGTCCTTCGGGGATTAGTTTGGCAATTTCATCCGCATCTGCATAAGAAATTGACATTGCGCGTGCGGCATCACGAACGGCTGATTTTGATGCCATCTTCCCAAACGTAGTGATCCGGCACACGCTGTCCTCACCGTACTTTTCGCGCACATAGGAAATCACTTCTTCGCGCCGGTCATCAGAGAAATCTATATCGATATCGGGGGGACTGACACGCTCAGGGTTGAGGAAACGCTCAAACAACAATCCATATTTGATAGGATCAAGATTAGTTATGCCGAGACAGTAGGAAACCATACAACCAGCAGCAGAACCACGTCCAGGACCGACCAGAATGTCCTGACCTTTAGCCCATCTGACAAAGTCCCAAACCACCAGAAAATAATTAGCAAATCCGGTTTGGAAGATAACTTTTAGTTCGGTTGCGAGCCTTTCTTCGCATTCGGCGGGAGGATTGTCACCATAGCGTTTTTTATATCCCTCCCTCGTAAGTTGCTCCAAGTATTCTTCGGCGTTAATATCAGCATGATCGTCCGATGTATAGACGGGGTAATGTCGTGTTTCGAGGTCAATTTCGAGGTTGACCTTCTCGGCGATTTCCAGCGTATTAGATATCGCCTCTGGAAAGTCGTGGAAAAGCTCCGTCATCTCCTCGGCAGACTTTACGTAAAATTCCTCTCCATCAAACCGCATCCGATTCTCATCACTCACTTTTGATTGTGTTCCCACGCAGAGCAGGACATCGTGAGCGGTGGCATCTTCTCGTTTCAGAAAGTGACTGTCGTTGGTTGCGACGAGCTTTAGCCCAAGGTCTTCGGCAAATTGAGCCAGAGGTGGGATAATTTGCTCCTGCTTATCAATCCCATGCCGTTGAATTTCGAGATAGAAATCATCACCGAATAAATTTTTATAAAAATCCGCTACCTTCTTCGCTAAATCAATGTTTCCATCGAGTATGAGCTGAGGAATCTCACCTTGTAAGCAGGATGAGAGACAGATTAATCCTTCGGAATATTTGGTCAATAATTCTTTATCGATGCGTGGTTTGTAATAGAATCCGGATATGAACGATTCGCTGGTTAGTTTGCATAAATTTTGATAGCCTGTGTAATCTTTTGCCAGCAATACCTGATGATAGCGTTGACCTCCAGCTGCTCGATTCTTCTTTTCTTTGCGCGAGCCTGACGCCATATAAAATTCACAGCCCACGATTGGTTTGATATCTGCTTTACGAGCTTGAGTATAAAATTCGAGTGCACCAAACATATTGCCATGATCGGTTAATGCTACTGCCGGAGCAGACTGTGCAGTAACGATTTCGATCAGTTCTGGTATGCGACAAGCTCCATCGAGGAGGCTGAAGTCTGAATGGTTATGTAGATGCACAAACATTTGTTAATCCATAAGATAAGTTGTTATCAATTGAAAATTTAGCGACACAGTTAACCGTCTATAATCAACTTCAAGATAGGCTCATGAAAGCCGATTGTCAATGTAAAGCATGGGAAGAATTACAATTTTAGTATTGATTATCCCCGTGACGTTTCACACATAAAAAATATCTCAATACCGATTTGCATGCGTAACAATTATTTTTTACATTTACAATCTGTTATCTTATTGCAGAATAATTATTAAAAATAACCTTAAGAGGATTCATAGAATTGTCAAAACGCATTTTAGTTACCGGTAGTGCCGGTTTCATCGGTTTTCACATGTCCAAGCGTTTGCTGAATGAGGGCTACACGGTCGTCAGCCTTGATAACATAAACGATTATTATGATACAACCTTAAAAGAGAACCGGCTTGAAATGTTACGCGAGTATGAGAGGTTCTCATTTTATAAAATTGACCTGTCAAATCGTGAAGATATGAATGACATGTTTGACAAGGAGGGGATTGGCAGCGACGACACAATTATTCATCTCGCAGCGCAGGCGGGGGTTCGTTATGCGCGCGAGAATCCGGACAGTTATATAAATAGTAATATTGTTGGTTTTCACAATCTGTTGGAGCTGTCTCGCAGGGTAAAGATCAAACATTTGTTGTACGCTTCATCGAGTTCGGTATATGGTGGTAACACAAAACTCCCATTTTCAATTCACGACAATGTTGACCATCCGATATCGCTGTATGCTGCGACGAAGAAATCAAACGAGTTGATGGCACATGTCTATTCATATACGCATGGTTTGCCAATGACTGGTCTTAGATTCTTTACAGTTTACGGTCCGTGGGGACGACCCGATCTTGCCCTGTTCATCTTCACGAAAGCGATCCTTGCTGGTGAGTCACTTCCTGTATTCAACCACGGAGATATGTCGCGAGATTTTACATTTATCGATGACATCGTGGAAGGTATTTACCGATTGCTCGATAAGGCACCGGAGCCCAACCCCGATTGGAACAGTGCCGTTCCAGATCCGGCGACAAGTTGGGTGCCTTACCGTGTTTTTAATATTGGCAACCACGAATCGGTAAACCTGCTCGACTTCATCAAGGTGATCGAAGAAGCACTGGGTCGCAAGGCAGTGCTCGACTTGCAACCAATGCAGCTCGGCGACGTAAAAGCAACTTACGCCGACATAGACGACCTAACCGCAGCAGTGGGTTTCAAGCCGAAAACGTCTATCAAGGAGGGTGTGAGGAAATTTGTGGATTGGTATTTGGATTATTATAATGTTGGATAGATTGAGGGTGTTATGAGTGAGAAATTGAAAAATGGCAGATACAAATTTGTCTGATTTCCCTATCTTGCAATTCGACCCATCTTCCGACGCAATAATCGACCCAGCAAAGCTCCACCCAACTGTATAATCTGCTTTTTTAAGTCGGAGTTCGATACTTTGCGCGAAGCTGAAAACCTCGAGCTCGTAGCCGATATGCAAAGTGAAGCTGGACCGAACAATCTTTATAAATTCAAGCATGATGGCAAAGAGATCGCCATCTTTCACCCCGGCGTGGGTGCGCCTCTTGCTGCAGGCAATCTCGAAATTGCCATCGCCTCCGGCTGCCGTAATTTCATCGCTATTGGTTCAGCAGGCTTGCTTGAAGGAACAATCGAGGTAGGGAATTTTTTAATTCCAACTTCAGCCGTCAGAGATGAAGGCACAAGCTATCACTATATGGTGCCCTCACGAGAAGCGCATGCGAATCCACAAGCCCTTAACGAACTGACTAACGTACTTGACCAGCGATCAACTCCCTACCAGAAATGCAAAACCTGAACAACTGACGCTTTCTATCGCGAGACTTTTGGGAAAATTAAACAACGCCGTGCTGAGGGTTGCATGACGGTGGAGATGGAGGCAGCCACTTTTTTCGCTGTTGCAAATTTTAGAGGCGTGAAGTTAGCTCAGATACTATACGCTGCCGATGATGTAAGCGGTACCAAATGGAAAAGCCGTAAGTGGCGCGAACGAATGGACGTTAGGCATGAAATGTTTGAAATAGCCGTAGAATATTGTATGCAGGATTAAGTAGAAAGAAGTTCTCTACCTCCCCGAATGATACCCAAAATCAAAATCCTGTGCCGCAGCATCCTTATCCGAAAAAATGCGTGGCTCAATAGGCCATTCAATTCCAAACTTCGGGTCGTCCCATCGCACAATTCGTTCGTGTGTGGGTGAGTAATCTTCCGTGACGAGATAGACGACCTCAGCGTTGTCTTCCAGCGTCAAAAAAGCGTGACCACAGCCCTTAGGGACGTACATGTTCCGGCGATTATCCGCAGTGAGTACTTCGCCATGCCACTTTCCAAATGTAGGCGAATCCGGACGTAAGTCCAGCACCAAATCCCAAATTGATCCGTGAATACAACGCACGATCTTCGTTTCGGCATGAGGTGTAAGCTGATAGTGTATCCCGCGCAGTGTCCCCTTACCATAACTCATGGAGTTGTTAACCTGCACAACGTTTCCGTCCAAGCCCTCGTTTTCAAAATCTGCCTTTGAAAACATGCGGATGAAAAATCCACGCTCATCTGTAAATTTATCCGGGTCAATAATGTATGCACCCTCAATGGGCAGTCTGTTGAATATCATCTCTGTTTCTCGTTTTTGTTAGAAAGCCACGCTCCATGATAGTCAAATTAATCAGATATAGCCTCCTAATGCAAGGTAAATAGCCGTAGTGAAAATAGTTCGTACAATATTATTATCAGCTTGTCGAATCTTATAGATTAGATCTGTTGCGTACAATGGGAAGTTGCTATTAACTTTAGAAAAACGGTATTATAAAAACAATTATCTTGGTAGAAAAATGATAAAGAGAGTATTACTTGTTGATGATGAAAAACCAATCTTGGAAATTCTGACGGATGCCTTCAAAATTGTAGGCTATGAGGTTACAACAACCGGTTCTGCTGAAGAGGCTCTTGAGTTAATGAAGGATCAAAATTATCCAATTAACTTTTTTGACATCAATTTACCGGGAATGACAGGCGTTGAACTCTGTATTAAATGCCGCGACGAACGTCCTACAGACTTTTACTTTGCCATGACAGGTTTTGTCTCGCTCTTCGATTTGGTGAAATGCCGGAAAGCAGGCTTTGATGACTATTTCCCCAAACCTTTTAATATTACCGAATTAATTCAAGTCGCTGAAGATGCTTTCGCTAAGCTTGAACGGTGGCGCGAGGGTTAGGTAAAGATTAGCACCAAGTACACATAGAAATGATAAAACTTCAATTTTCAGTAAACTGTATCAGTAAAGAGTTGATCAGCGGTAAAATAACCACCTCTTGATATGTTTCTAAGTGTAATGTGTCACCGGGAAGCAATTCTGCACTATTCGCCCCACACCTGATTCCAACACGTCCAAATACCAGATGTAGGGAAATTGAAAGCCCAGAGAACTCCTTAATAATAGTTTCACGCTTTGCAATCAACTCGATCCTATTTATTTGTGGCAATTTAGACGGTGCTTGTTTTCGTCGGGCTCCAGATCTTGGATTTGATTCGTCTGATTCGCTGGGAATTTTTATAAAAATATCGTTGATTTTCGGTCGAATGAATTGGTCAATTGGCACGTTTAAGGCAGAGCACAGGTCAATTAAAGTGGATATTTTTGGTTCATAAAGTCCCTTTTCAATATTGTGTACTGTTACAGGCGAAACACTTGTAAGGTTGCTAACCTGTGCGAGCGTAAGCCCACGCGTAAGCCGTAATCTTCTCAGACTCTTTCCAATCGCAGGTAAATTTACCACAAATTACTTATTCTTTTTCTTTTCAGGTTGGATAATAAAAACCTGCTCATTGGGGAAAATCATATTGTTTTTACGTGCTTCATCTTCGAGGGTATATGGATCATTAGATATTAACTGATTAAGTTTTAATTTCCGAGCTTCGTTGAGGGTCATGAGCGAATCATTTCGTTTCTTTATTTCTGAAATATGCCGTTTCATTTCAATGGAGTCGTAGAAACCATTGCCTGTGTACATGGACATAAATGCAACAATGAGCATGACAATAATCATAAACCATAACCATAATTTACGAGTTCTCTTTTGAGTTCTCGTCAATCGGCGTCGCTTGAGAAGATTCAATTTATCAAATCGGCTTTATACCATAGCTACTGATCCCACCAAGCTCTTCCTCAATTCTAAGCAATCTATTATATTTGGCAATTCGCTCACTTCGGCAGCCAGAGCCGGTTTTTATCTGCCCGACTCCAGTTGCCACAGCAAAGTCAGCAATAAAAGTATCTTCTGTCTCGCCAGAGCGATGAGAAATGATAGCTCGATAATTATTGTCAAGAGCTAATTTTACTGCATTTAATGTTTCACTGACAGTTCCAATTTGATTAAGCTTTATTAATATAGCATTGGCTACCTTGCTCTCGATTCCCTTCCTTAGAAGATCAACATTTGTTACAAACAGGTCGTCTCCGACAATCTGAATAGAATCTGAACAACGTGCAGTTAGAGCTTTCCATCCCTCCCAGTCGCTTTCAGCCATGCCATCTTCAAGCGAAACAATGGGGAATTTGTTGGCGAGATCCGCCCAATAATCAACCATTTCTCCAATATCGAGAGTCCGATTCTCGGAAGCCAGAAAATAATTATCATTCTCGGCATTATAAAATTCATTCGCCGCAGCATCGATTGCGATGGATACCTGATCACCGACCTTATATCCAGAATTTTCGATAGCAGTAAGTATAAGCTCAATTGCCTCCTGATTTGACTTTAGATTTGGGGCAAACCCGCCCTCATCACCGACCGAAGTTGCATATCCTTTGTCACTAAGCACACCTCGGAGGTGATGAAAAATCTCTATTCCTGCTCGTAATCCTTCAGAGAATTGATCAAATCCGTGTGGATATATCATAAACTCCTGAATATCCACATTATTATCTGCGTGAGCCCCACCATTAATAATGTTCATCATTGGGATAGGAAGTACAGTAGATCCAAGACCTCCAATATAGCGGTAAAGTGGTTGTCCGGTGTGGGCAGCGCAGGCTTTGCAAATTGCCATCGACACGCCCAATATGGCATTGGCACCCAGATTTGATTTGTTTTCAGTATTGTCGATGCTACAGAGCATCCGATCAATTTCTGCCTGATCTTCTCCGTAATTACCAGCGATTTTTGGAGCAATCGTTAAATTCACGTTTTCAACAGCTTTTCTCACGCCTTTCCCGAGGTATCGGTTCATGTCATTGTCACGAATTTCGATAGCTTCTAAGCTGCCTGTTGAAGCACCTGAGGGTACAGCAGCTCGTCCAATAGAGCCATCCGACAACACGACTTCGACTTCAACAGTTGGGTTTCCGCGTGAGTCAAGAATTTCTCGCCCAAACACATCCATAATTTCGGTCAAATTGCCATCCTTACAGTAATATAGCAGATTAAAAGTAATTTTGTTGCTTTTGAAAGGAATCTAATCATCATAATCCTCTTGATAGTCAGATTCAGAGCTTCCGGGTAGTTCCTCCACTATTGGCTCTAAAATTTTAATTGCCTCTTCCAAGTCTCGCTCGAGAACCATTACGACCGCCCCCGAGCCTACAAATTCAGCCCCAGATACACCTAATCCTGCACCACCAAATTGAGAGATTGTATAAGCATTTATCTCTTCTTGAATCAGCAACTCAACTGCCATTTTGGCGTATAGAGTTCCAGGAAACACATGTGCTTCTATCCAATCGGTATCGTCGTAATCCTCCGGCAATCCCGGAGGTAAAATATCAACTAAATCAGCGCTACAATCAGTACAGAAATCTATTTCCGTACGATATTCAACGCGACATTTCGGGCAATATGCCATAATAATTCCAATTAATTAATAACCGTGCCAACAAGCTATCAAACTTGTAAGTCTGATAAAATCATTTTGAAGTATTAAAAACAATGACAAAGTAGAATCTGTAACCAAATAATAACAAATTTAATTTGGGAAAATCAAATTTATCTTAAATAATTTTATCAAATTTGAAAAAAACTCTTAAATTTAATCAAAAAAATGTAAAACACGGGACAAGGTATTTAGAATAATGGCTTTTAGTTCAAATCAAAGCGATATTAATAGGGATTGATAGTTGAAATAATCCAGTTTTTTAATGATGAAAATTACAGGGTCACACTATTTCTATAATAAGACATTGTAATTCGCGTTGACAAACTGGTTTTGATTCAATTATTTTGAGTTTAAATTAGCAATAATTAGAATAATTTGAAGCTGTGGGTGCTAAACAGAGTGATAATAGGTTGAATTTAAGTGATGAATAAGACAATCGTTAAGGAATTATTGATTTCACTTGTGATTATTGGGCTGATAATCTCATGTGACACACCACGTGACAACCCGTTTGATCCAAATAGTGACCTATATGTTCCATCGCAGGCTCCTGCTACGGTAAGTGCCCTCAATGCTGATAGCCTTACAGATAAAATGGTAAACCTAAGCTGGATATCCCCTCAAAGAGCCTACGAGTATAGCCTGTATTATGGAGATGGTGACTGGGATGGTGATGAAGTGACCAAAGCAGAGATTTATCAGGGCGAGCTACCTGGTGTATTACCGGCAGGTACAATGCAATCTATCTGGATTACCCTCCCTTCTGAGGAATCACTCAGTATATGGTCGATGTTCAGCAAGTCCGAGTCGGGATTACTCTCATCGGGATCTGATACTATCCATATCATAACAGGTAAATGGGATAATATCGCCGAGATAAGTGCAAAAGTCAGAACAATTCGCATTGCGAGATGGGGCTTCCTTTTCGATTTAATTAGTTTGGATGTTGTTGCAGAAATAAATGATCCAGACGGAATAGACACAGTGTCTCTTTTTAGCGATTCAGTGTGGCTCGGTAATCTTACCTTAAGGAATGGTGGTGTAGAATGGGGAAGGGAATTTTTTGAGCGTGATCTGCCAGGCGAAAGCGTAGAGGCAATTATAGGGCATGATTTGATAATCCAAACGTATGACTTGAATGGCTTTGTCAGTCTAAGTGACTCGATCAGTATGGTACGAATTATTGACCTCGCTCCTGAAGTAGCTAACACCGAAGAGGTAATTGTTTCACCAACACCTCTGTTAATATGGGAACAGTATAATGTAGAATTTGTATTTACCTACTCACTTCAAATTATCTACAGGTCAGGGTCAGGTGTTCTAACAGATTATATTAGCATTTCAGGCATATATCCAGACTCCACATCTTACCAGATTACTGAGAATTTACCTGTCAATTTATCCAATGAAGATTATTATCTTTGGACCATTGCTGTAATAGATGAATTTGGAAATGAGGCGCGTTCGAAACAAGCAAAATTTACAGTTATAGAATAATGAATAAAACCGACAACCTCTCAACCGAAAACTTGCAAACTCTCATTCAGACCGTGCAACAATTGTTGTTGGCACCTGACCTCGATACACTTATTCCGAAGTTACTGGATATGGCATTAGATGTAACAGAAGCAGAGAGAGGATATATATTACTCAGGGACACTGATGGTAATATGTCACCTTCTGTCCAACGTGGCATAGAGCCAGGTACAATACCAGAGGGTGATCCATCGAATGCTGTAATTGAAGAGGCGTTTAAGGAGCGATTGCCTGTCTTGTCGCGTAATGCTGCACTCGACCCTCGTTTTACCGGATCGGAATCGATAATACTACGAGGCATCCGAGCAGCGTGTTGTATTCCAATGGAAACACGTGGGAGCCAGATCGGGGCGATATACCTCGATACTACCGGCGTGGGTAAGCTTACCGATGACATACTGCCACTGTTGGAAGCTTTTGGCTCAATCGCTGCCCTGGCAGTTGCGCGGACGATGGAACTGGACAACACTCGTTCGGCTCTTAAATCAGCAACCACAACCACACCGTTCAAAGGCATAGTCGGCAATTCACCAATAATGATTCAATTGTTTGCGAGAATGGACAGGTTGGCAGCGGCAGATCTTCCCGTACTGATAACCGGTGGAAGCGGTACAGGGAAGGAGCTAATATCCCGCGCTCTACACGATGCAAGTCCACGCTCAAAACATCCTTTCAGAGCAATCTTCTGTGGCAACTTAACCGCAGATTTGCTGGAAAGTGAGTTGTTTGGGTATAAAAAGGGAGCATTTACAGGTGCCTTTGCCGACAAACCTGGATTGCTGGACCTTACCGATGGTGGAACACTTTTTCTCGATGAAATCGCAGATGTTCCAGCATTGATGCAAGCCAAGCTTCTCAGATTCTTACAGGATGGTGAATACCAACGGCTCGGCGACCCAGCACAGCGCAGGGCTAATGTTAGGATACTTTCGGCGACCAACAAGAATTTGATGGAGGAAATTAAAGCCAATAATTTTCGCGAAGATCTTTTTTACCGCCTAAACGTATTGACGATTGAAAGCCCTGACCTCTGCGATAGAGCGGATGATATCCCACTGCTCGCTGCCTCTATACTGACAAAGGTCTCAACCAGAACAGGTCAACCATTGCGAAATATTTCTGCTGCAGCATTAGACAAGCTTGGCAATTATAACTGGCCTGGAAATGTCCGAGAATTAGAGAATGTTTTGTCTCGTGCTGCCGTGCTCGCTATGAGTGATGTCATTGATCCCGAAGATATTGATTTGCCAAATTTTGATAGTATTGTTAATGTCAATGATGCAGAAGAGTTAGATCTGCAAACGGTTGTGGAAAATCATTTAAAGAAAGTCTTGGCAATTACGAACGGTAACCGTAGTGAGGCTGCCAGAATTCTTGGTGTAAGTCGTCGATATTTACAGAAAAATTTAGCAAAATGGCGCGAGGAAGACGCCAATTGAATAAGTTCTTGTTTATTGGCATAGGCATAACACTGGGTGGAATATTATTGGATGGGCTAACAGTCAGAAACTTTGGAGATCGACGAAACTTATTATCACTTTTCATCATAGCAATAGGAAGTTCAATTATTGTAATCCGATTAAGCCCTCTGATGAATACTGTTAATGCCAAGATATTAGGAGGAATTCTGTTGATAATAGGTCTGACACTAAGATTTGGTGAGGGGAAATTCCCGTGGTTTGATTACCGTTCATCCAATAATTATGAAGATTCAAAGTTGAAACAATGGATAAAAAACAATAGTCGTGGATTAGTATTTTTCATCATATTTGCCGGTGTTTTATTCTTGGCTGACATTGCGAACCTTATCCCGAAAAATCCATAGAATAGTGATCAATATGGAATCTGCATTTTGTCTTTAGAAGATAGATTTGAGATTAGCGCACCGATACACATTGGTCAGATTGCTACAGCCTATCCCGCTCGGGAAAAGAGCTCGTCTCTTAAAGTATTATTAAAGATTATCCATCCTCAGTTTGCCGGTGATGCAGAGCTTGTCAAAAGATTTGAGCGTGAAGGGCAGGCAATGTCAAAGATTGATCACCCCAATGTCGTAAAAGTCTATGAGCAGGGGAATGAGGGAAATATTCCCTACCTCGTGTTGGAGTGGGTCGAGGGCGGGACTTTATATGATAAAATTAAAAACGGTCCGCTGGATCAAGGCAAAGTCAGAGAGCTATCCAAGGATATACTTTCCGGCTTGGAGGCAGTCCATAAAATTGGTTTAATCCATCGCGATCTTAAACCAGATAATATATTAATATGTCAAAATGGCAGTGCCAAGCTCGGTGATTTCTCGCTGAGTGGATTCGTAAATCCATCTGGTTTGACAGAGCATAATGCAATGATCGGCACACCAGCCTATTTTGCTCCAGAGCTAACGGAAGGATCACCCGCTACCGTTGCGAGTGACCTTTATGGTGTAGGGATGATTTTGTTTGAGTCCTTGACAGGATCTAACCCATTTTCCGATGTAGATCCAATTATTGCACTCGGTATGATTCACAAAACTACCTTGCCAAAGCTGAGCGAGAAAACAGGAATAGAAAATAGATTAGCCGAACTCGTGGATATGCTCTTGTGTAGCGACTCGTCAGATAGACCGGAAAGTGCTGCTGTAGCACTGAACTATTTGTCCGGAGTTAGGCGAAAATCGCATAGTAAGATCATAGGTCAAAATGTTGTGGCATGGGCTACATTTGTAGCAATTATATCTGGGTTAATATTTTGGTTAAACAGCTTTAAAGCTGATCTTGTTAGTTGGCGACCACCCATTGTGGATCTGCATAATGTAGTGCGATCAATAGATTCAGCATTAATTCCCGATATTAAGGATAGTACCACGATGAATTTATCTACGAATATAAATTTAATTAGAAAGGGAGGTTCGAGCAGTTCGGGCAGCCCATTGGTAACCCAAGTACATGTAAAAAATATAGTACCGAATCTGCCAGCGCGCTTGACAATAATCGTTCTTCCATGGGCAACGGTTTTTCAAGACGGCGAAGAGCTTGGAATGACACCTCTTGGAACGAGGAGCGTAACCGTGGGTGAGCATCAGTTCAAATTCATCAACAAAGATTATCCACCCTATGAAAGAAGTTATGCTGCTATTTCAGGTGGAAATGATACTTTGCTTATAGATTTGAAGGAGCAATCAGTGCGTTTGGATATCTCGGCAAAACCGTGGGGCTATCTGTGGGTAGATATGGACTCAATTGGCATACTACCAAGGGCTGATCCTATTTGGGTAGCTGAGGGAAACCACAGCTTGCGAATACATCATCCTGTACTGGGAGAGTGGCAAGACTCCATTATCGTAAATCGTGGTTCGCGACATAATTATAGTGTGGATATGACGAAGCAATTGTTAGATACTGACTTATCAGCAGATTGATGGCATAAAGATTGCGAGATAAAATATTTGCGTGTTAGAGTTTAAGGTGAAAGAGAATTGAAATTTAGGTCGGAGATATTGAGCTTATTTAGAACAAATATAATATTCTTGCTGTTTGTGGTTATTAGTTTAGGTTGGGCACAGCCCGACGATAACTACGAATGGGAGTCTGTCGCATCCATGCATCATGCCCGTAGTGGTCATGCTTCAGTGGTATATGATGGGGAGATATATGTGTTTGGTGGACAATCTGGGAGGGACAGGTTGCTCAATTCTTTGGAAATATATGACCCGAACCATGACGAATGGCGTGAGGGGCCATCTATGCCTCATCCTCTATTTTACCACACAGCAACTGTTGTGGGTGAAGTTTTTTACTTCTTTGGCGGGCAATCAAATGCTAATAGACCAGAAATATCAATCTTTTCATTTAGCCCTAACGAAGGTGAAAATGGAGTTTACCATAATTTGGGTGAAATGCCTGAACCGCTGTTTAGTGCCAATTCCATAATCGATGACCACGGACGTATTCTGGTTATGGGTGGCAGATCAATACGGGCAAATGCTGTTAATGCTGGATTTTATTATGATGTATCTGATAATTCAACAAGTAACGCTCCCGAATTTCGCTCTGCTCGAGCAAATTATGGTTTGGTAAACATCGGTACCCCATTAGCAATAGGCGGGATGAACTTTGGTCACGTAAACTCTATTGAATATTTGGTTGATGACGGATGGACACCATTATTAAGATTAGATGAGCCAATTGGGAATTTCGGGTCTGTGACGTATGGTGATACGGTTATGATTGCAGGAGGTTTTGGGGGACGAAATAACATGCCACTGAGTACGGTAAGAACTTTCTACATTTCAGATGAAAGAAGACCTGTCTGGACCAGACGTCAAGGCATGCAAGAGAGAAGAACTGACCATACGTTGATTACAATCGATGGAAAAATATATGCGATTGGAGGCATAACGATGAGGATGGAAATCACGGATACAGTAGAAAGATTATCCTATCCAACATCGGTTGAAAATAATTACATCCCAGCTAAGGTTAGCTTAATTTCTGCATGGCCAAACCCCACAAACGGCATGCTAACATTTACTTTTCCATCAGGAATGGTGAGCATCAAAGTAATGGATCCAATTGGTAGAATTTTACATGAGCAAAATGTAAAAAATGGCAATAATATGTGGTCGTGGGATGCGAGGAACCTACCCGCAGGAAGTTACTATTATTTATTAGAATCTAATTCTTTAGAGAAGTCACAAGTCGGGAGATTTGTCGTACTAAAATGACCCTTGGTACGTTAATTTTTGCACTTTATATTGCTATGTTACCGGATATGGATGGTGATGTAGCGATTGTATGGAACACATATCAGTTAGGCGACTTCAGGGGAGTAAGCCAACAAGTATCCACTCTTGCATATTCACCCGAAATCAGTGATTATGACAGGGCAATTTTATGGCTGACCCTTGGCTGTAGCGAAGCCATGCTTGGCAACCTGAAGCTTGCTGCAGAGGCTTTTATCCAGTCAATGGAATATCAATCAGATCTTGGAATAACTTCATCGGACTTACCTCCCCCAGTTTGGGCAGTGTATCAACAGGTAAAACATGATTTCAATATTGAGATTGATAAGGTTAAAGCCAAGCCTAACATGGATAATGAGCACCCAGATATTATAAATGAGGTTGCCGAAAAGCCTCCAATGGAGCGGATTCAGGACATAGCCAATATTGCCGATTATTCCGCCAAACCCTCAGCGCCAAAATCAATTATTTTCCCTGGTTGGGGGCAGTGGAGCGATGGACGTAGATCTGGCAAATATATCATTGTTACGGAATTGGCTCTTATTACGGGTTATATCGCAGCTTCAATTCAGACAAAGAAAGCCAAAGATGAATATCTGAAAGCTCGTGTTCCAGCAATAATTGAGGTTAAGTATGATAAATACAATAACTTGTCTCGGTTGTCGAAAGCATTAGCTATCGCCTCTGTAGGAACTTACCTCCTTGCTCAATTTGACTATTTTGGAATTCAAAAACTTAATTTGATGTCTCTCAGTTATCAACCACACTATTTCCTGACGATTTCTGTCACAATGTGAGCAGTATTACCAATAGATGTGAAAATTATTCACACTCCTTTGAGTGTTTGTTAATTTACCCACACATTTATTTACTAAAAATTAACAAAATTGCTTGCATCTGAATTTATCCTGAATTAATTTACAACCACAGAAATTGCAGTGGCGAGATTTTTGAATTTAATTCTATGATTGCCATCTGAGTTTAATTAATAATAAATTGTTTTAATCTCGACATTCCGATATTATCGGACTATGTTGCCAACTTGAGGAAAATTGATGCCGATATATGAGTTCAAATGTAAGTCATGTGACAATGAGTTTGACAAACTTACAATCTTTGACTGGCGTACCGTAGGGGTAACATGTGAATCCTGCGAGTCAAGTGAACTTGAGCGAATAGTTTCAAGGACAGGCGGGTTTGCTTCTGCTGGCAAAATAGAATTTGCACCAGAAAGCTCATGCCAATCTTGCGGATCAGACGAATCTGGTTCTTGCAGATTCTAAAAATGAGCAATTTACCAATCTCGCAACTTAGTGATAATATTATATCTTCAGACAGCTTAATCATATCAGCTTTGGAGATTCAACATAGAATATTAGAACTTTCTAACCAAATCAAGGCAGATTTTGAAGGCAAAGACATATTAGTAATTGCCGTACTTAAAGGAGCGTTTATGTTCGCTGCTGATTTAGTCAGAAAATTACAAAAGCTCGGTTTGAATGTTGAAATTGATTTTATCAAGGTTAGCAGTTATGGCTCCAACACTAATTCTTCTAAAGGTGTAAAAATTGAACTTGATATTAAAAGCTCAATTACTGACAAAAATATTCTGCTATTAGATGATATTATTGACACTGGTCATACGATTAGTTTTCTATGCCGTCACCTCGAGTCACAATCAGTAAGATCACTCTCTACATGCGTACTACTTGATAAACCACATCGGCGTGAGGTTGATTTTAAGATAGATTATGTAGGGTTTGAAGTTTCAGACATGTTCGTTGTTGGCTATGGACTGGACCATAACGAGCGTTATCGTTGTCTTCCAGATATTTCACACATAGGGTGACTTCACATTTATAGTTTTGATTCAATAGATAAATTTTGTGCTTAGTATGCCACATACAATATTAAAGACCGATTCGATACGGATGGATTATAACCTTGATGGTCAGCAAATCTCAGTATTAAAGAGTGTGGATTTAGAATTCCAAAAAGGTGAAATTGTAGCTGTAGTTGGTCCATCCGGTGCTGGAAAGTCCACTTTATTACACATATTGGGGCTTCTCGAAGCTCCGACAGATGGGACAGTGTGTTATCATGACCAATCTTGCTCCAAACACGATGAGCATAAACTCGCTGAATTGAGGCTGAACAATTTTGGCTTTGTGTTTCAGTTTCACCACCTGCTGTCAGAGTTTACAGCACTTGAAAATGTTATGATGCCGGGATTAATAAAGGGGCTAAGTCGAGAGGATTGTTCTAAAAGGGCAAATGATATATTAACTACGGTTGGATTATCAGAGCGAACCGAGCATAAGCCTGGTGAACTTTCTGGGGGTGAACAACAGAGGGTTGCCCTGGCAAGAGCACTGAGCAACAGCCCTGAGGTCATCTTGGCGGATGAACCAACTGGCAATCTGGATCAGGTATCTGCTGATCAGATGACTGATTTGCTCTGGGATACTTCTCGAGAGTTGGAAGCGACCCTGATAATTGTAACTCACAACGACAAACTTGCGGGTCGAGCAGATAGAACAATTAGGCTGATTGATGGCCAAATAAAAAATAGTGAATGAATTACTTAATCCTTGCATACATGAACAAGAATATAGTATCTTATAGTGTTCATATGAAATTTATTGTAAATGAATGATATTAATTTTGGCTTGCAATGTTTGAAAAATGGGTTAATCTAATTTATTTTAAATTTTCTAAAGGTTGGTTAAGTAAATTAACATGATTAAAGATTATAATTTTAATTGCATTTAGGAATAAATGACAAACAAGTTTTCATTTAGAGTTCAACAGGTTATGCAGTTCTCCCGTGAGGAAGCCATGCGGTTGGGGCATGATTCTATCGGAAGCGAGCATCTTCTGCTCGGCATCATCCGACTTGGGGAGGGGATGGCAATGCTTGTGATCACTGGTCATGGATGTGATGCTGATGAATTGCGCGAAGCCTTAGAGGAAACTTCGGGTAATAGTGCCTCCACAATGAAACTTGGAAATATTCCATTTTCTAAGCGCGCCGATCGGTGTCTTAGACTATCATATATAGAAGCGAAAAATTATAACAGTGAAATTATCGGAACAGAGCATTTGTTGTTGGCACTCGCCAAAGTTCATGAAGGGTTAGCCAGTCAAGTAATGATTGGTTTCAATATCTCATATGAATCGATAAAGGCTGAACTTGAAAATACTGCTGATCAACCTGAAAAACAATCGGCAAAGAGTGAATCGGTCAAAGCTGAAAAATTAAAAACCCCCGTACTTGACCATTATAGCCGTGACTTGACTCAGCTCGCTCGATCAAATGAGCTTGACCCCATCATAGGGCGTGATAAGGAAATAGAACGTGTTGCCCAGATTTTATCCCGACGTAAGAAAAATAATCCAGTTTTAATTGGTGATCCTGGTGTTGGTAAAACTGCGATTGTTGAGGGTTTGGCATTGAGAATTATCCAGCAGTGCGTCTCGCCTATTCTTTTCAATAAACGAGTTGTTATGTTAGACTTGGGGGCACTTGTAGCCGGGACGAAATACCGGGGTCAATTTGAGGAACGAATTAAGTCTATCATTACTGAGCTTGAAAAGAATCGGCATGTAATAATTTTCCTTGATGAGCTGCATACCATTGTTGGTGCTGGCTCAGCATCAGGATCGCTCGATGCCTCCAACATGTTCAAGCCTGCTTTAGCACGGGGAGAGCTACAGTGCATTGGTGCAACAACACTTGATGAATACCGCCAGCACATAGAAAAAGATGGTGCATTGGAAAGACGCTTCCAAAAGATTTTAGTAGATCCACCGAGTGTGGAAGAGACTATAGATATATTGAGCGGCTTGAAAGAAGCTTACGAAAAGCACCATAGCGTCTTTTATACAGAAGAGGCAATAAAAGCTGCCGTTCATCTCTCTGACAGATACATCACGGATAGATTTTTACCGGACAAGGCTCTTGATGTAATTGACGAAACTGGATCACGTACTCGATTAAATAATGTTACTGTTCCCAGTTCAATTGTAAACTTAGAAGAGGAAACAGAACGTCTTAGAAAATTAAAGGAAGATCTTGTTCGTAACCAAGAGTATGAGAAGGCTGCTCAAGTAAGAGACTTAAAGTGCAAACAGGATGATGCGCTAATTCGCGAGAGAGAAGCTTGGGAAGAATCAACCCGCCAAAAACCAGTTAAAATTGGTCAGGACCAGGTTGCAGAGGTTGTGGCAATGATGACGGGTATTCCGGTTACACGTGTAGCTGTATCTGAAACGGATCGGTTGCTTAACATTGAAACCGAGTTGGGAAAACACATTATAGGGCAATTGAAAGCAATTACGTCTATTGCTAAATCGGTTCGTCGTAACCGAACTGGTTTGAATCGAAGAAATCGTCCAATAGGCAGCTTTGTATTTCTTGGACCATCTGGGGTAGGGAAGACGGAAACAGCTCGGGCACTTGCAAAATTTCTGTTTGATGACCCAAAAGCTTTAATTCGCGTCGATATGTCAGAATATATGGAAAAATTCAATGTTTCGCGTTTGATTGGTGCTCCTCCAGGGTACGTTGGATATGACGAAGGCGGTCAGCTTTCCGAGCGTGTACGGCGAAAACCGTATTCAATTATATTGCTCGATGAAATTGAAAAAGCCCATCCCGACATTTTTAATATTCTCCTACAGGTTTTAGACGATGGGTCGTTGACCGATGGCACTGGTCGCACCGTAGATTTTCGAAACACCATATTAATTATGACCTCTAATGTGGGATCAAAGGAAGCTTCCAAGTCACATGATTTCGGATTTGTTGAAGACTCGAATGTAGAAGATATAGATTATCTGAACATGTCTGAAAAGATGCAATCGATTATGAAGGATGTATTCCGTCCCGAATTTATTAATAGAGTAGATGAAATCATAGTTTTTAGACACCTGAGCCGCGAGGATGTAAATACTATTTTGGATATGAATATTGAGGATGTACGAGGTCGCTTGGGCGAAATGGGGATCGAGTTGGAAGTATCGAGTGCAGTGAGGAATTTCATATTGGACAAAGGCTTCAATCAGGAAAACGGTGCTCGGCTAATTCAGCGAATGGTTGAAAGACACATTGAAAATCCAATTGCTGAAAGTTTATTACGCGAAAATTTTGGGGAGGGTGCTAAAATTAAGGCCACCATGAAGGGTGGGAAGATTGATTTTAGTAGCCGCGAAAAGAAAAAAACAGCTATTTTGAAAGAGGCTATAGTTCCGTCAAAGCCATCTGCTGCTGATTGAAATTAACGTGTTGTTAATCAATAATATTTAAGAAATAATTCAAAATTAATACAAAATCACATAAAATTGTTTTTCAATAAAAATAATTTAGATTTAAAATTATAATTGATAAGCTTGCTTTTGAGTAAGGATTTGAAGATTTGGATTAGAAAACGAAGAAATATTGGGTCACTCTATTTTTTGAGTTGCCATGTAGATAATAATTATTATATTATAGGTTCATGTTTTTGGGGAGGAATACGGTTTATATAGGTGTTTGCATATAATTCAGGTTAATTGCAAACTTCAATATTATCGTTAGATATTGTTTATAATGATGTTATACGTAAAACCGAGAGTACGGTATTATTAAATTGCTTGAGTGTTTATGATAAAAATTATAGATGGGAAATGTGTATAAAAACTGAAATATGCAATTTTATTGCTACACATTGCTACACCGTGATTCAGAGCACATTGTTACGCTACTCAATTTGATTAGATTTTAGCGAATATGAATATAAGACCAAATATAAAAATTTTTGTTGGCTTAGTTTATATCCCATTATGTTGGGATAAACTGCCTTGGGACTTGCACTACCACTTTGACCATTCACCCAGATGCCCCAAGATCAAACGTAATCTTGAAAATAGACTTTAAAAAATAATTGTTAGTAAATAAAATAAAGCACATTTCAGCATGGGTTGAAACAGTGCAGAGGTTATTGTCAAATTGTACTGCTTTAGAGTGGCAGTATTAGATGGTGATGACTTTTAAGTTAATTTTAGTAAAATTCTGGAGGTTGTATGCATTTGTTTAGGACACTCTTTATGGTAGTCCTAACGCTGGCATTGATTTCATCTGGGTTTGCTTCACCGACTACTTTAGACGGTACAAGCAACACAGAAATCAATACTGGTGCAACGAATTACCAAGCCGATGAGGACTCCTATCTGCGGGATGTCATCAAACCGGCTCATGATGCCAATCAACTAACGCCTGAAATGGCTGCTATTCTACAGCAGCATGTGGCTAGATTGGAAAACAATAATGTTCCACCACGTCGAGATCGTGGCAGTGAGCCTGATGATGCAGGCTACTCATTCCGCGATGATGATGAAGATTTCGTCCCTGATTTTGATTGGCGAGATATTTCCGAAGATGGCCAGCAATTAGAGCCTGGCGATGATTGGAATAGTGGACCATTAGCATTCGAGTTTGCTTTCGAATGGTATGGTGAGGAATATAATAGTGTTAACGTAAATTCAAATGGCTGGCTGTCATTGAATCCGGATGATAGGCAAAATAATATTTCTTTGCCTGAGTGCCCAGACGGTGGTGCTCCGAATCCGGCATTTTGCGTTATTAACTATGACCTTGACCCACGCAATGGTGGGGCTCTGTATTTTTGGACGAATGGAGAAGACGAAGCTATTGTAAGTTTTGTTGATTACCCTAACTATGGTAACAACGACATTACTACTACGTGTCAGATCATTTTCAGTGGCGACGGTTCCGTTATTTATCAGTACGCTGAGTTAAACGGACACAATGGTGCAGCTGCAAATGTGGGCTACGAAAGCCCAAATGGCGAAATGGGAGCTTCAATATCCTACCGTGAAGGCGACTACCTCCAAGATGGTCGTGTGATTAGGATTGCTAACCAATGGATTCAGTTTGAAAATGATCCTGGTATCATGGTAGATCCTGAAGTCGTTGAATTCGGTCAAGTTTTTCTTGATGAACAAAGCACAATGGAAGTCGAAGTTACCAATGTTGGTGCCGAAGACTTAACCATTACCGCTATCTCTGCAGATGGTGATGCCTTTGCAACAGCTGGTCTTGAAGAAGACTTAGTTATTGGATCTGGCGATGCCGTTATGGTAGAGGTTACATTTACTGCAGCCGGCGAACAAGATTTCGAAGGTAGCCTCAATATTGAGAGCAACGCAGTGAATGCCGAAGATGGCATGACGATGGTCCCATTATTTGGCGAAGGCGTTACGCCTCCTGAAATAAGCATTGATCCTCAAGCAATTGAGAGTGATCTATTTACAGGCGAAATGTCAGAGCATGTGGTAACAATCACCAATGATGGTGGCGAAAACTGGGCTTTCTCAACCGACGCTGAGATCATCGAAGACGATGAAGAAGGAAACGTTCGTAATGGTAGAGGTGGTCCAAATCGTGATGACCCACCAGACGGTGCATTTGCAATATTCCAAGACCAAGGTGCTTGGGGTTTTTACAACAATTGGTTTGCACAGAGAATTGAAGATATCGATGTAACTAACCACAATAATGCTGG